>Ga0160451_100002_pt1 | contig 579346 bp, 479 predicted proteins | sample HID1975M_E1MG_FD_108270 | JGI IMG/M metagenome (GOLD analysis project Ga0160451, IMG submission 108270) | Enriched soil microbial communities from UW Madison campus, WI, USA - HID1975M_E1 MG | ecosystem: Environmental > Terrestrial > Soil > Unclassified | place: USA: Madison, Wisconsin... | reverse complement strand
TTATTTGCAGGATGGCACATTTCGGCATACCACTCGGGTGTTTTTTCATTTTTCATTTGGCAGCTGTTTATCTGTATGCCTATTAAAAAGCATAGTATTATTTTTATAGATCTATTAGCCATTATGTATTTCTCTTTTTCTGCATCGGCCTTCATAAGCTCCGTCTTTGGCAGGTGCCTGACTCTCGCGAGAACCAAGTCCCAGTTCGTTAGCTTTTACAGACCAGTGCAGATACTGGTTTCTTAATTTTTTTAGTATCTCTTCGTCAATATAATTCAGGTAAGATTTTCGTTTGAGTTTCGATAAATATTCTTCATTTATAGAATTTTTATCGTACAGATCGCCATTATACATTTCGACATAGCTATTCCGCAAATCGTTACAGGCGTTTACATAATTATTTAAACTGTTGTTGACTGATTTTATAAATTCATCTTTTATGGAATGATTTTGATTTATATAATTGGTGTCATATTCAACTTTAGCATCTTTAGAAAAGTGAAACATTAAATGCAGTGGAATCTGGTCGTAAGTATTATACAGATTTCGTGTTCCTACTACCGCATAAAATCGCTCTAAATCTTCTACAGATCCTTTTTTTATTTTATCATCAATAGCAGATTTATGCAAAACTCCAGCTTCAATCTGGTGTTTTTTATACCAGCCTTCGCTAATTACTATTTTTTTTAGTTTTTCAACTTCTTGATCAGAATGATAAATCATTTTGTTATAAAGTGATTCTCTTTTATAGTAAAGAGCCGACACTTCCTTGGCATTGTTTATATAAGAGCCTCCAATGTCTGAGTGCACCCCTGGCAAAGTGAGTTCTAAACCGTGTAGTCCAGCACTCTCTATATTAATTAAATCGAAGTTTTCGCGATATTCATCATCAGATGACAGCTGTAGAACAAAACGTGCTTTTTTAACGGCATCTAAATGTAAGTCTATACTGTCGTTACCGTGATAAAGCCCATAAGAAGCCACAGTATCATAAAGCCCCACAAAATTGATTTCAATTTTTTTTACGTTAAAATCATTATTTAATAAGCAAGCTGCAAAAAAGCCATGCTGGTGTAAAAGCGGATGATTTGGTATGGTAAGAATATTATACTTTTCTTCCATACCCTGATAGGATCCGGGGGCCAATACCTGTACTTGGTTATCAGGAAGCTGGCTGTATATAACAGCAGGACTATTTGCAATATGGAGAAAATGTCTGGCAGCGGTTGCGCCACGGCTAAATCCATAAACATTCAATTTTAAAACATCAATCTCTTTGCCTCTGTACGGCGATAAGGCTTCCGGTGCTTTTACACAAGCTTTTACCACTTTTGCCACTACCCCGCGATAGCCCATACCTATAGCGACGTCAGGAAAAACATCATCACTTTCCAAATCCTCAGTGCCAATACCTTCTATATAAAGTCTCTTTTGAAAATCAACACTAGAATCTATAGCATCATAGCCTCTTGCGACATTGGTATAATCGTTTTCAAAACTGTCATCTTCCTTATTCCCTACTTTTAGATAAACATCATGATCTTTTGAATCTGTTTTTTTAGCATCGGTATTGGTTTTATTATTTTGTGTTCCGTCAAAAAAGATATTTAAGCTTACATTAATAGTGTTATTTAATGAATCTTCAGGATGTAGTGGCTCATAATCTTTCTCAAAAATTCCTTCTTTGCCACCATTCCAGCGGTTTTTGCCCATAGCATGAATCGTATAATCTCCATCTGTGGTACGCAAATCCATTTTACCTGTTGAAGTGTTTGTCATTTCACCTTCAACAATTCTAAGAATACTCATAACTTATGAATTTGTTGTGTTTTCACCGCTATACTTATTCAGGTTTTTAGAAGCGTGCACGTTTATATGTTCTTCTGTGCTTATTAAGGAAGCTGTTTTGGCAATTTCCTTTCTTTCTCCTGTTTCAGATTCTCTATTTCCTTTTATAAATTCTGCAAAATTTCCAATTACTTTTATTGCAAAGTCAATTCCAATACTTAAAAATTTTGAACCTGTAATTGTCTCCGTATAATTACCTCCAATTGTACTGGTTTTATTAAGACCAACGTTGGTTGTCATATTTTGTCCAGCATTTATATTAATGTCTTCCCCCGCATTCAGTGTTATGTTTTTTGGAGCATCACAAGTCATACTTCCGTTTCCATCCATAAAATATTTATTACCGCTTGGATCCTCAATTAAAACACTTCCTTCTGCATCATTCATAATGATTTTTATTCCAGAACGTGTACGTATAGCTTTAATGTCATTTTTTGGTGTGATATAACCCGAAGATTCGTTTCCGTTATAATGCGCACCTATTACATAAGGTTTTTGCGCATTTCCTCCCTCAAAACCAACCAGCACTTCTTCTCCAATTTCGGGGATAAAATAAAACCCTTTTCCAGCTCCGGTATGCGGTTGAATCATTCTGATCCATTGGCTTTTTGTGCTTCCTGACGCCCAAAAAAATTCAACTCGAACGCGCCCTAATCCTTCAGGATCATTGTTGTCTTTTATTTTGGCAGGCTGTGTTTCAGCTTTCGCAAAAACTTTAGTATCTGTATAATGAGGTGCTCCAACATCGACAGGAATTGCTTTGAACTCGCAAGCATAATTGCCATGCACCTCTGAACGATGTATGGCTTCTATACAAACCAGATCGTGTTCTGTAGTTTGGTCTATAATGGTAAAAGTCTGTCCTAACCCTAAAGGGAAATAAGAAATTCCGCTATAATACACGCTGTTTGCATCACTTCCCGCTGTCTGTAATATGACCATTTCCTGTATTTCTTCTCTACTCTGTGCGCTGTTAGTATAAGCTCCAATACTCAATTCGCCTTGTGTTACAGTACCCTGATTGAATCCTACAATAGAAGCAAAACCATCTTTACTGCCTGTGGCTGTTCTTGCTGATGAATTTCGAATCCCTACCGCATTATTATAATCATAGCCTGCCAGCGAAATAGCATGAGCAGTCATATTTACCTGTATCTTAAATTTATGTATAGAAGCTCCGTTAATCAGTTTAATTTTTGAGCTTTTAAGCTGTCCGAACTGCATGCGCATTCCATCAAAATAGAACCATTGCCCGTATCGGGTTGCCAGTCTTTTAAGAAATTCAAAATTGGTCTCATTGTACTGCGCCATATAATTGAATTCTTTCAGATAAGTAGATCTGACAGCATCTCTCTGATAAAACTCTGTAGGTCCTTCTGAGAGTAGGCCTAGAACAATATCATCCATACCTCTCTCTCAAGAAAAGTTCTGGATTTTGGCAGATCATCTATTACTTTGCTGTGACTGATTCCGCTAATATGCAGACCAGCGGCACTGCCGTGTCTATCTACGGAGGATACTTCAGTAATAATCCCTTTACTCATAAGTCTGATTCCGGTCAGACTTATGAATGTAAAAATAACTTCATCTCCAATGTATTTTCGCACTGCCTTTGCCTCTTCAACAGGGTTTATTACAGCTTTGGCAGTGTATTGCCATACAAACGAAAAATGGTGGTGGTCTGCCATTTTTTGTGACAGCTTTAAATCGTAATAAATAATGTTTTGTGTAAAACTGCCAATAGTAACATGTACCTGGTCTGCAAAATGTCCCATAAAAATATTTTTAAATATTATTTTTACATTAAAGTAAATTCTTACAATTTAGACTGTTTTACTAACTGACGCAATACCTAGATTTAGGGATTTTTCTAAAAAAACATCAAAAAATCTTAAAAAACATCTTACACAATTTTTATCTTTTTAATAATCAATATTTTACATCAAGTTTTTTTTATTAAAATCATTTAAAAGGCTTAATATTGTATCCTTAACCAATTAATTAAAAACCATGGGATTATCTTCATTTTTTAAAAATTTGTTTGGCTCAACCAAAGAGTCTGTAACTGAATTAGCAAATAATGCCGAAGAAACTTTTGAGCAAGCAAAGGAAGCCGCAGCACCTTATATTGAGAAAGCAGAAGCTTTTGCAGAAGAAACAATTGAAAAAGTAAAAGAAGTTTCGGAACCAATTATTGACAACGCAGCCGATTATGCTGAAAAAGCAAAAGATTCGGTAAGCGAATATGCTAATAAAGCAGCTAAAGTTGTAAATGACGTTGTTGATTCTGTTAAAGAAAAAACAGCTTCTTTAGCAACTAACGATACGCCAGAAACCATTTCTGAAACTGTAGTTGACGAAAGCGAGAAAACAGTAGCGGAAGTAGAAGAAATCGCTGATGACGCTGCTGAGAAAGCATAAACACACTTTTCGAATAATGTAAATATTCTTATATTTGCACCACTAATATACCTTCTCTTATGAGAAGGTTTTTTTATTTTAAAATCTATGAATCTTAGTCCAGAACAAGTCAGTAAATACATAAGCCGTTTTATTGACATTTTAGTTGATTATTCACCAAAACTGATTTCTGCTTTTTTAATCTTATTTATTGGTTTATACGCCATCAGACTGATTAATCGAATTATTAGAAAAATAATGATTCAGCGAAATTTAGATCCTACACTAACAAAATTCTTATCCGATATTTTATTGTGGGCGCTTAGAATATTATTATTCGTAACCTTTATTTCTAAATTAGGAATTGAAACTTCGTCATTCGTTGCTATTTTAGGAGCAATGGGTCTTGCAGTTGGTTTATCATTGCAAGGATCACTTTCTAATTTTGCCGGAGGAATGCTTATTATTGTTTTTAAGCCATTTAAAGTGGGAGATACGATAGAAGCACAAGGCGTTGTTGCAACAGTTCTCGAAATTCAGATTTTTGTAACTAAAATGCTTACAGCAAATAATCAGACAGTATTTGTTCCTAATGGTTCTTTGTCTAATGGAAATATCATTAATTACTCCATGCAAGGAGAAAGAAGAGCCGATCTAACTTTTGCCATTTCTTACGATTCTGACATTAAAAAAGCAAAAGAAATTCTTTTAGATGTTTTGAATAAAAACCCTAAAGTATTGAAGAAACCTGCTCCAGAGGTTTTTGTAAAAAATCTATCAGCAAGTTCTATTGATTTTGCTGTTCGTCCTTGGGCTAAAAATGCCAATTACGGAGCTGTATTTTCTGAAACTTTAGAGAATTGCAAAATAGCATTGGATGAGGCTGGAATTGCAATTCAGCCCTACACAATACAGAAATAAAAAGTATTATTCCTTTTTTGAAGGAGCTGTAATTATAAAATCTTTTAAATAATAAGGTTCAAAATAAGCGACATCTACAGTGTCGCTTTTTTGATACTTATCAAAACTGATTTTGCTCATTGCTTGTGCAGAAGGATATTTAATATTTTCTAAAAACACAAAATTGTCTTTAGTCAAAACAGGTTTGCATTTATCAGCACAATCACCAACAAAATAAAGTTTGTCGGTATATTCTTGAAATGAATTTTCATCAATAATTTCGGCCTTTATAGCTCTTTCCAGTGTCAAATCTGAATTAAAAACAGCGCTGTACACTTCCATACGGCGTGCATCTAACATAGGTACAATTTTTCCGTCAGCAATTCCTGCTTGCGATGCTAAAGTCTGCATCGTATCAACAGCAATCAACGGAATATTTAAAGCATAACACAAGCCTTTTGCTGCCGAAACACCAATTCTTAAACCTGTATATGATCCTGGCCCTTGGCTAACAGCAACAGCCTTTAATTCATGTACCGAAATTCCCGCTTTTGCGATTACTTCTTCAATAAAAACATGCAGTTTTTCGGCGTGTGAATATCCTTCATCAGCCAATTCACTGCAAACAATGGTCTGACCATCTTTTGCTATAGATACAGAACAATTTTTAGTAGCCGTTTCGATATTGAGAATAAAAGACAAAGTATTATATTTTAAAAATTAGTTATTTTATATCAGCCTGAACGAAATTGAAGTCTTTCTTACTTTAAAGCCTTCGACTTCGCTCAGGATGACAATATGCTTAAATATTTATTTCTTTGGAGTTTCGGCTTTCTTAAGTTTTACCTTGTCTCCAGAATTAAGATCTTTAGAAACTGTTGTATATGGACCTGTAATAACAACATCACCCGATTTTATACCAGACATCACTTCAATATTAGTATCGTCCTGAATTCCAGTTTTAATGACTCTAATCTTAGCTTTATCTCCAACTTTCACAAAAACACATTCGAATTTTTTATCACTTTTAGGAGCTGCTTTTTTATCTTCATTTGGATCTTCAACCTTAAAATCTTTTACGGCAGTAGTATCCGACTTTACTACAACAGAACTAATTGGCACAGCCAAAACATTTGTTTTTGTTGTTGTAATTATATCAACCGTAGCCGTCATTCCAGGTCTAAAAGGAGAATATGTACTTGGCTTTCCTTCTAACAAATCTTGATAAGAATCTTTCAGAATACGAACTTTAACTTTAAAATTCGTTACCTGATCTGAAGTCAAAGTTGTACTTGCTGAGTTTGAAATACTCGTTACTACTCCCTTAAATTTCTTTTTTAGATAGGCGTCAACTTCAACATTTGCTTCGTCACCAATTTTAATTTTTACAATGTCATTTTCGTTTACATCAACTTCAACTTCCATATTGTTTAAATTGGCTACACGCAAAAGCTCAGTTCCAGCCATTTGTTGCGTTCCTAAAACTCTTTCTCCCAATTCTACATTTAATACAGAAATAGTTCCATCTGCTGGAGAATAAATCGTTGTGCGGCCTAAGTTGTCTCGAGCTTCGGTAACAGACGCCGAAGCACTTTGAACATTATAATACGCACTTTGTTTTGTTGCTTTGGCAACTTCAAAAGTAGATATAGCTTTATCCCAATCTGATTTTGAGATTACACCCTTATCATATAATATTTTATTTCGCTCATAATTTGCTTTTGCCTCTTTAAAACTAGCGTCAGATTGAGTAAGACTTGCTTTTGTTCCGGCTAAATTTGCAACAGATCTATCTAATCCAGAAGTATATAAATCGGGGTTTATCTTTACTAATAAATCACCTTTTTTTACTACCTGTCCTTCTTTTACATTTAATGAAATTATCTCGCCCGAAACCATCGACGCAATTTTAACCTCAATTTCGGGCTGAATTTTACCTGTTGCAGACACTGTTTCAACAATCGTTGAAGCCATCACTTTTGCAGTTTCTACTTCTTTTCCTTCGTCCTTATTTCCTATTACTCCAGCCTTAGAAAGACCAACCAAAGTCGCAATTAAAATTATTGCACCGCCTAATAAGAAATAAACTGTTTTTTTTGACATAATAAATTATTTTGTAATAATTGGAACAATTGGAATTCCGAAATAAAACTCTAATATTTTAATTTTGAACATGTAATCGTATTTTGTTCTGATAACATCAGACTGCGCATTGGTCAATAATGTTTGAGCTTGTGTGAAATCAAATGAATTCATTAAACCAACATCATATTTTTCTTTTGCATAATTGTAAGCCTGCTGTCTTGCTTCTAAAGTTACAGTAGAAGATTCGTATGTATTCAGAGCTCCTCTTGCATCAGTAAACGCAGTATAAACGTTACGCTGCAAATCTAAACTTTTTTGCTCTAAATCTATTTTAGATTTTTCTAAACTTACTTTATTACGCTCTACATTATTTCTAACTGAGAATCCATTAAAGATAGGAACGGAAAGCTGAAATCCAAAAGATTGTCCTTTGTTATCACTAAACTGGTCTAATATTGGATCTGCTTTACCCAAAACTGGCGTATAATTATCCTGAAGAACTGGCTGATTGGTTCCCTGAACATATCCAATCTGTGAAGTTGGGTTTGCTAGATTTGGTGTAGTACCTCTTATAACATCACTGTAACTTGCTCTAGTATTAAAGTTATAGAAAGCACTTAAAGTTGGCTGAAAGGCTCCTTTTGCGATAGCAACATTTTTCTCAGCAATTTCAAGATTGGTCTGTGCTAATTTTAACTCTGTTCTAGTTTCTTTAGCTTTATTGTAGATTTCAATTGGACTCTGAGCTAGAATATTGTTTTCATCCATTGCATTGGTATCATCAACAACATCAAAATCTGCAAATTCTTTTAATTGTAAAAGCTGCGCCAAACTCAATTTCGAGATCAATAAATTATTTTCAGAAACGGCGATATTTTGTTTGTCTGTTGCTACAGTTGCTTTCAAATCGAACAAATCCCCACGAGGAATAGTCCCTGCATTTACCATTTCTTCAGAACGCGCATATCTCTTCTCGTCGATTGTTAACTGTTCTTTTTTAACTTTCAAATCTTCTTTGTTAGATAAAATCTGCAAAAATGCGCTTGCCACATTCAGAGAAATATCTTCTTGCATTTTTAACAACTGATATTGCGAAGAAATGATTGTTAACTTCGCTTTTCTCATCGTATTTTGATTCTGCAGACCTTTGTAAATATCTACACCAGCACTCAAACCAACAGAAGAATATTGTGTAGTTTGATTACGTAAAATACCCGTTGTTACATCTTGGTTCAAACCGATATTCCAAGAATGAGAAGCATTTCCGTTTACAGATGGAAGATAATTTCCTAATGCAGCTTTTTTATCAATATCAGCATTTTTTAAATCCAGTTCCGATTGCTTAATCGTGATATTGTTTTCGAGTGCGTATCTCACACACTCTTCTAAAGTCCATTTCTTAGTTTGTGCCTGTCCAGTTAATCCGAATCCGAATAACACTGCAAAAATCAGACTATTATATTTATTTATTTTCATATACTTTTAATGAAGGCGCAGTAAACCGAACTACGCAAATTTAACATTTTTAAAACCAAAAGATCCCTAACCTTTCAAATTAGCTTATTTTTTTTCTTTGTCTCCTTCGTTAATCAAGCCCTGGTTCCAGATTTTAATTTTGTCTGTATCATTTACACCACTTTTAACTTGAACATAGATTCCGTCACTAACTCCAAGAACCAAATCTCTTCTTTGAAATTTCTGTGGAGCCGTTTCAACTTCTACATAAGGCTTTTGTGTTTTTTTGTCAAATTGAACCAAAGATTCTTTTATTGCTAGAACTTTCTCTGCTTTTTCTAAAATAATAGAAGCGTTTGCACTTAAACCAGCTCTAATAAAAGTATCGTCTCTGTTAACCATTTGTGCTTTAATCTCAAATTGGATTGCTCCATTTTCTGTAACTCCTTTTGGAGCAATATAATTTAAAACCGCGTCAAACTTTTTATTTTCGATAGCACCAATTGTAATCTCAATTGGCATTTTTTCTTTGATCTTTCCAACCTCAGATTCATCGATTTTTCCAATAAAGATCATTCTTCCAACATCGGCAACACTTGCAATTGTAGTTCCTTCGTTGAAGTTATTACTTTCTATAACTTGGTTACCTACTTTTACTGGAACATCTAACACCATTCCGTTCACAGTAGAGCGAATTAAGGTATTGGCATAGCTGCCTAAAGAAGAAGTTGTCCCTGTTTTAACGATATCCAAACCTTGTTTTGCCGCTAAATAGTTTTGTTTTGCTTGATTATAAGCAAGTAAAGCTGCATCATAATCATTTGCAGAAATAACATCTTTTTCGAATAATGTTTTCTGTCTTTTGTAAATTTTTTCCTGATTATCTAATGCTATTTTAGCCGTCTGCACTTGATTCTGAGAATTGCTTACGTTCGAAACATTCGCGACAACTCTAATCTTAGCAATCATATCACCAGCTTTGATTTTTTCACCAGCTTTGATGTACACTTCTTCAATAATACCTGAAATATTTGGTTTGATTAGAACCTCTTCATCAGGCTGAATATTACCTGTCGCAATAGTATTTTTTACGATGGTTTTTATTTCTGCTTTTTCCGTTTTAAATACAATCGGCGACTCTTGGTTTTTAGCATACAAATAATAAAGTGCGCCAAAAAAAACAATTGCAATAAATATTAAAATGGTTACCGTTACTCCTTTTTTCATTTGTTTTTGGTTTAATCGATTTATTTTGATTGATAATTTATTCTGTTCTTAATGCATCTACAGGTTTCACATTGATTGCGGTTTGTGCTGGGATAAATCCAGCAAGCAAACCAGATCCTACTAATATAATTAATGCTACAAATACAACTCCTAAATCTACAGTTGGATTGGCAAACATAGTATTTTGATCAGGAGGCATCGAATCTAGCACCATATTTAAAAGTGCTATAACTCCTGTTGCAACAGCAATTCCGAGCATACCCGAAATAATGGTTAAAAATATTGACTCAGATAATATCTGCCCTCTAATTGCTCCTGGAGTTGCTCCTAAAGCTCTTCTAATTCCGATTTCTTTTGTACGTTCTTTAACCACAATCAGCATAATATTCGAAATTCCGATTACACCCGAAATCAAAACTAATGTTCCTACGAAATACGCAATTACTTTTAAAATATTAAATAAGCTTTGCACTTTATTAAATTGCTCATACAAATCAAAATTTCCAACCGCTCTCTCATCTGTGGGGTTTATAGAATGCAATGCTTTTATAATTTCTAAAATTTTAGGCTTTAAATCGGTTATAGAAGTTTCGTCTTTTGCTGTAAGCGCCATCCATCCCACTTTATCCCCATAATTAAAGGCCTGCTGAAAAGTTGTAAAAGGAATGAAAATATTCTTCTGTTCTTGCTCTGCATTTCCTCCCTGTTGTTTTGATTTATAAACCCCAACAACCATAAAATTGATACTGTTAATTTTGATATAGGTTCCAACGGCCTCTTCTTCTTTACCATAAAGTTCGCTGATAACACCTTTACCAATTACACAGACTTTTCGTCTTTGCTCAATATCCTGCTGGTTTACAAATCTTCCTTTAATGATATCCATTGGCTGCTGTTTAATAAGCTCTGGATAATCTCCATAAATTGTAAATGCAGAAGTTTTTGTACCTCTTACTACGTTATTTGTTCCGTTAAAATCACCTAACTGATTTCTTGGCGAAACATATAATAAATCTGGCAGCGCCGCTTTTAAAGCAGTTACATCGCTATTTCTAAAATCATAACGTCTTGTTTTTGGCAAACCTTTATAAGCCTTAGAGGTGGTTTGACTCCACATAAACATGGTATTGGTCGCGATTCCATCAAAACCTTTTTTGATACCATTTTCCAAACCATTACCTGCAGCAAGTAAAATTACCAAGATAAAAATTCCCCAAAAAACACCAAAAGCTGTCAGGATAGTCCTGAAAGGATTCGCGGTTAAGGCCTGTAAAATCTCGTCCCAATTATCTTTTTTAAACATAATTATTCGTCTCTAAGTGCTACAATAGGTTTAATTTTGGCTGCTCTGTAGGCTGGGAAAAATCCTGCCATTGCCCCTGCAAAAACAAGTAATACCAAAGTAGTCAAAGCAACACTAAAATCTACTTCAGGATTTCTAAAATATTCGCTCTGAACCATCGGTCCTACAAATTCCAATAGTGCAAGACTAGCCAATAATCCAACAAAACCTGCAATCGTCGTAATGAAAATTGACTCATGAAGAATCATCGTTATAATAGAAAAAGGCGATGCTCCCAGCGCTTTTCTAATTCCGATTTCTTTTGTACGTTCTTTTACAATGATTAGCATGATATTACTTACTCCAACTACACCAGCGATAATCGTACAGATACCAACCCACCAGAAAAAGAGTCTGATATATAAGTTTAAATCGTAAAATTGTTTAGCATCTTTAACCGAATTATAAACTCCGACACCACCGTCATCCTCAGGCGCCACTACATTTTTACTCTTTAATAAATCTTTTAAATCTTGTGTAAATTTTTCAGACTGAGCCAATGCTTCATCATAATCGTTTGTCTTTTTAAGGGTAAAAAACAAGTTGCTAATTTTATCGCCACCGCCAAATGTTTTCTGAACTGTAGTTAAAGGTAAATAAGCACGTGTTTCTTCTCTCTCTCCTCCTGGATCTGTAAAAACTCCGACCACTTTGAAGTTAATGTTGTTGATTAAGATTTCTTCACCTATTGCTTCTTTATCTTTAAGCAAATCGGTTTTCAACTTCATCCCGATAACAGCCACTTTTGCGTTACTTTCTAAATCCTTTGCATTGATATAACGTCCTTGAACAATGGTCAAATTTTCTATTCCTCCATAATCTGGATCTACACCTCTAAACTGATAACTTCCCGATTCTTTACCATAAGCAAAAGCCTGCCCCCAGTAATTATTTGTTGAAGCTCTTAGATCTAATTTATCTTCAAATTTCTGTACCGATTGATTATAATCGCTATTGCGAAACTGAATCTGTCTTCCTGGATTTAGCCCTTTGTATTCTTTGGTAGTTGTTCCAGACCAAACCTCGATAATTCCAGCCGCATCACGTTCGAATTGTTTTTCAATTCCGTTCTGTAAACCTTTACCTGCACCAAGTAGGATTACCAAAATAAAAATTCCAGAAGCCACAGAAACCCCTGTTAAGAATGTTCTTAAGCGGTTTTTCGAAATGGCTTCAAATATTTCCTGCCAGCGTTCAATATTAAACATAAGACGAAGCTCTAACTTGTTCTACTTTTTTATCATCGATAATTAATCCATCTTTCAGGACAACATTTCTTTTGCACATTGCAGCAATATCAGGTTCGTGTGTAACAATTAAAATCGTTTTTCCCTCATCGTTAATTCCTTGAATAAGTTCCATCACTTCATAAGAAGTTTTAGTATCCAAAGCTCCTGTCGGCTCATCGGCAAGCAAAACCTTCGGATTTGAAGCCAATGCTCTTGCAATAGCCACACGTTGTTTCTGACCTCCAGAAAGTTCATTTGGCAAGTGGTGAACGTGAGAACCTAAACCAACTTTTTCCAAATACTTCATTGCTATATCGTAACGTTCCTTTCTTTTAACACCTTGATAATACAAAGGCATCGCAACATTGTCTAATGCTGTTTTGTAATTGATTAAGTTAAAAGACTGAAAAACAAAACCTAAAAACTTATTACGGTATTTTGAGGCAATTGTTTCGTTTAATTTTTTTATAGGCGTTTTATCTAAAATATAACTTCCAGAATCAGCTTCGTCCAGAATTCCCAAAATGTTAAGAAGTGTAGATTTACCTGACCCAGATGATCCCATGATTGCAACTAATTCGCCCTCTTCAATATTAAAATTAATACCTTTTAATACATGCAATTCTGAACTTCCCATCTTATAGGATTTATGTAAATCTTTAATTTCAATCATGGTATTGTTAATTTTTTTAGACAATAATAACGTTTTTATTAAGTAATTTATGATAATAAAAAGTTAATAATTTTGTTACCTATTTTGTATAAGACTGCATAATTTAGTTATTGTTACACTTTTTTAATAAAATATGATTGTTTTCGTAATTTTACTTCGTAATAAAAATCATCTTAAATGAAGCTTAGTTCTATTATTTCAATGTTTACAGTACTTGCGGTGCTATCAAGCTGTTCATCGGCTCAAAAATTAGAAACATTAAAACCCGAACCGGACGATGCTAGTCCGCTGATTTATGACAGCAGTCCCTCCTTTATAAACCTTCCTATTACCATCAAATTAAGCGATATTGAAAATCAGACCAACTCTTTGCTTAACGGTTTAATTTATGAAGACAACAATATTGAAGATGATGATATTGAAATGAAAATCTGGAAACAAGCTCCAATTAAAATTCAAAATGACCCATCGAATCTTGATAAAAGAATTAGAACAATTTTACCCCTTAAAGCGACGATCAAATATCGAATTGGAACAAAAAAGCTTGGAGTTGAATTGTATGACGTAAGAGAATTTAACTTAAACGGAGTTATCACACTTTCAAGCGAAACTGCCCTAACCAATTGGAAGCTTTCCACAAAAACAGAATTTAAATCACTAAACTGGAACGAAAGTCCAACCATGTCAATATTTGGCAAAAACATGCCAATTACATATTTGATAAATCCTGCTATTTCTATTTTCAAAAGCAAACTGGAAAAGGAAATTGATGGAGCAATTGAAAAATCAATGGATTTTAAACCGAATGTTCTCCAAGCTGTCGAAAAAATCTGCACTCCTTTTCAAATGAGTGATACTTATGAAAGCTGGCTTCGAATTGTTCCCATTGAAATTTATTCTACAAATGCCAAACTTAAAAACGATTCATTTTTGCTTGACATGGGTATGAAATGCAATATGGAAACAATTGTTGGCAAACAGCCAGACTCAAAATACAATGCAAACAAAATCGTGCTAAAACCAGTTGCTAAAATCCCAAATCAGATTTCTGCTAATATCGCAGCCATTTCAAGCTATGTAGACGCCTCAAAAATTATGACCAAGAATTTTGCCGGTCAGGAATTTGGTTCTGGCAGCAAAAAAGTAACCGTGAAAAATGTATCAATCTGGCATAAAGATGGCAAAATGATTATTGCATTAGATGTTCTAGGATATATAAATGGAACACTTTATTTAAATGGTTTTCCGTCATACAATGTGCAGACAAAAGAAATTTATTTTGAAAAACTAGATTACGTTTTAGATACCAAAAGTAAATTGATGCGAACAGCTAACTGGCTAGCGCAAGGATTCATTCTAAGAAAAATGGAAGAAAGCTGTCGCTATTCGATTCAGCCAAATTTGGAAGAAGGCAAAAAGAGCATGGCAGGATATCTAAAGAATTACTCACCAATGCCAGGTGTATTCGTTAATGGGAAAATGGAAGATATTCAGTTTGACAAAATACAGTTAACCAATCAGGCCATTATAGCATTCATCAAAATAAACGGTACGGTAAATGTCTCGGTTAACGGACTTAAATAATAAAAAAAAGCAGTGTAATAATTACACTGCTTTTTTCTTTTTAGAATACATTCGATAAATCAAATATCCTATTATTAATACTAGTAAATACGGAATAACCATTAAATAAACAATTCCATCATTTACTGCTTCAGCTTTTTTAGTATTAGAATCTCCTGATAGTGCTGCACGGCACATGGCGCATTGAGCATTTGCTGAAATTCCAATTAAAAAAATACAAATCCCAAACATGAAACTTTGTAATTTGGAACTTGATTTTTGGATTTTATTTTTAGTGTACATAATATGGCGAAATCATTAAATAAACTACCACTCCAGTTACCGCAACATACAACCAAAGAGGAAATGTGATTTTAGCAATTTTTCTATGTCTATCAAAACGTTTTGCAAGCGCTCTAACATAGGTGATTAAAACAAGTGGAATAATTGCAATTGATAATAAAATATGCGTTACAAGAATAAAGAAATAAACATAACGCAATGCTCCCTCTCCACCATATTTTGTAGAATCTGAAGTCATATGATATGCTACATACATAACCAAAAAAGCAACTGACAATGCAATAGCAAAAGTCATTAATCTTTCGTGTAGTTTTTGGTTTCCTTTTTTAATTGCCAAAACAGCCCAAACCAAAACAATTGCTGTAATACCATTTGTAGTTGCATAAATTGGAGGCAAGAACGATAAAGGCTCTACATTAAAACCAAAATCTTTCAATTTAACTCCGAACAAAATGGCCACAACAACTGGGATTACAATTGAAACTGCAATAATGAACTTGCTATATTTTTTCTCTAAAGTATTATCTTCCATTTTTATTCTGCTAATAAAATTTTAATATCTTCTTGAATATCTCTCACTCCTTTTTTATCTAAACCGTCGTAATAAATATTTGGGTTTCCGTATTCATCTTTTCTGCAACGAATGTTTCCATCTTTGTCTATTAAAGCAAACAAACCAGAATGCTCAAATCCACCGCTTACTTTATCATTCTCTCCAGCATAAAGATTAAACCCTTTATTAGACAAATCCATGATTACGTTTCTGTCTCCTGTTAAGAAATTCCAGTTTGAAGATTTTACACCTAACAATTTAGCGTGATCTTTTAAAACCTGTGGCGTGTCATGTTTAGGGTCGATTGTAATAGAAACAATTCCAAAGTTCGGATTTCCGAAAAAGGTCTTTTCTATCTCTAGCATACTCATATTCATCTTTGGACAAATAGACGGACAGGTTGTAAAGAAGAATTCCAAAACATATACTTTTCCCTTATACGTTTCATTAGAAACTTTAATATTGTCCTGATTCGTCAACTCGAATTTTGGAGCTGGGCCAATTGTTAAAAGTTTAGCTTCCTTTGAAGATTTAACTCCAACATTATCCAAACGATTTCCTTTTACAACGTCACCGTTTTTAACTCGATCAACAATTTTAGGAATGGCGTAAATCCCAAAAATCAAAATGACAAAAGAGATTCCGATATATGATTTGTTCTTAAACATTATAAATGATTTTAAAGTTGCTTTGTAGCGTTATGATTTTTCTTTAAAGCTGCGCGGTATTCGTAAAGAATAATCTTGAAATCATCAAGCATCTCATTGCTTAATTCAGATGGATGAAAAGTATCATAACCCTCTTTATATTCCTCTTTATCTTTTCTACCTCTTAGATTACGTTCTTTATCGATAATATAAACATTAGAAGTTCCAAGGTTTTCATTCAGCTTTTCTTTTAAATGCAATCCGTCATAAAACTTCTGGATTTCTTCTTTTGAAGCAAAAACAAAATTCCAATTCTTAACATCTGTAAAAGGAGATAAAGCATCAACAATTTTTTGAGCTTCTTTTTCAGTTCCTGTTGGACACAACACTACAAACTGAAGATCTTCAAAACCGTTATAACGTTTGTAGATCTTTTCATTCAGATTAAAATAATTACCTCTATTTTCTAAAATATTTGTACCCGAAAAGCCTAGTACAGTAATCTTCTTATCAAGGGAGATTTTTTTTCCGTTTAATGAATTCCAGTTCCCAAAGTCAGCCACTTTTGGTGTTATTACAGGAAGTGTTGTAAAACTATTTACACCAGAAGCGAAAAATAAATACGCTACAATTGGCAATACAAAAAGTACAAAGAGAACTATATTTTTTTTCATTGTATTAACGGGGAATTATTGAGGTACAAAAATAAAAAAAGCTCCGTAAATCGGAGCTTCTTTTCGAATTAATATCATGTTAAAAATTCCATTTAATAGTAGAATCTTTAAAAACCCCATAAATATAATGTCCTTCTGTTAACAGAATAAACAATAAATATAAAACTAGGAAGATAACAGGAGAAACTACAGACCATCTAAGGTTGCTTTTTTCACCTTCCATGTGCATAAATGCCCATACAATATAATATGCTTTGAAAATTGTCAAGATATAGAAAATCCAGTTTAATAGATTCAATCCAACAAAATGATTAAATTCCAATACTCCAGGTTTGTAGATACCTAAAATAACCTCTACTGTAGTTACTACTGAAAGTAATCCGAAAACAAACCAGATTCTTTTTGTATTTGATACGTGCTCGTGTGACATAATAATTAAATTCTAAAAATTAAACTAGGTAGAAAACTGTAAATACAAATACCCAAACTAAATCTACGAAGTGCCAGTATAAACCAACTTTCTCTACCATTTCGTAGCTTCTTCTTTTCTCGTAAGTACCTAACAATACATTAAAGAAAATAATGATGTTGATGATAACTCCAGAGAATACGTGGAATCCGTGGAAACCTGTAATAAAGAAGAAGAAATCAGCAAATAATTTATTACCGTACTCGTTTCTGATCAAGTTAGCACCTTCTACTACATATTTAGCACTAGCCAAATGTTTTTCAGATTCTTCTCTTGACAAAACTGTCTTTTGCTTTTTATCTGTAAGTTTTTCTGTTCTGATTAAGATTTCTGGATGTGCTTTAAATCCAGCTTGCACTTCAGCAACCGTATAAGTTGGAAGAGACTGAGCATCTTCCATAAACCAAGTTGAGTGGCTTCTTGTTAAAGCTTCTCTTTGTTCTGGCAATTTAACAGCAAAATCAGCCAAAGCTACTCTTTTACCATCTTTATCCACGAATTGAAGTAAACTTCCTCCAACTGTTTCAACTGCACCATATTCTCCTTTAATGAAGTTTTTCCATTCCCAAGCTTGAGAACCAACGAAAATTAAACCTCCAATAATAGTTAAGAACATATAGATTGCAACTTTTGTCTTTTTCAATTGGTGTCCTGCATCAACAGCTAATACCATTGTTACAGAAGAAAAGATCAAAATAAAAGTCATTAATGCTACATAATACATTGGAGCCGCAACACCATGCATAAATGGGAAGTGAGTGAACACTTCATCAGCCAAAGGCCAAGTTTCAATAAATTTAAATCTAGAAAAACCATAAGCTCCTAGAAATCCAGAGAATGTTAAGGCATCTGATACGATAAAAAACCACATCATCATTTTACCATAACTTGCTCCTAAAGGCTCATTGTGACCGCCTCCCCAAGTTTTTTCGTCGTTGTTTGCAGTAGTAACTGTCGCTCCCATAAAAGATATTCGTTAAAAAGTTCCCAAATTTACGTTTTTTTCTTATTTAAAGAAATATAAAAATAAAAATAAATATACCCATAATAAATCCAAAAAGTGCCAATACATCGCACCTAGCTCTATCCCAAGAGTTTGAGTCGAATTGTATTTTTGTTTAAAATGATTATAAATTATAATTAAAAGTGAAATTAATCCGCCAGCTAAGTGCAACAGGTGTGTAACTGTTACCACATAAAGAAAAGTTGTAGTAATTGAACTACCTTCTCCAGTAAAGTAATACCCTTCAGCAACGATTTGTCCAAATCCTTTGAATTGTAATACCACAAATAAAATTCCTAAAGCCAAAGTTCCAAGAAGCAATCCTGTAACTGCACTTCTATTGTCTTTTTGTATGGCTTTTTTTGCCAGGTGAAAAGTAACACTACATGCAATGATTACTGCTGTACTCCAATAGAACGCCGAAGGAAGTTCAAAATTCTTCAACCAGTCTGCTCTTGATTTACTTACTACAAATGCACTTGTCAGACCAGCAAACATCATGGTCATACTAACCATTGCGAAAAGCAGAATCAGTTTTGCTGATTTTGATTTCCTTACTTGTTCTTCATTTGTTTTTAATGTCATTTCCATAACTATCTTAAAAATTTATCTATTATAAATACAATTTGCAACAGCGAAATATAAGAAACGCTTACTAGCATTAATGTTCTCGCTGCTTTCGCAGTTCTTAATCGATACAAACGAACTGCATAGAAAAGCATCCAAATCCCTAATAGAAAGACTAAAACCGCTGCAATTGGAGAAATAAACAATTGCCCTGTAAAACCTAACACAGGTAATAACGATGCTATTATAAGCCAAATTGTATACAATATTATTTGCAATGCAGTTCCTTTATCTTTTTTACCTGTCGGAAGCATAAAAATTCCCGCTTTCTCATAGTCTTCATACAAAAACCACCCAATAGACCAGAAATGAGGAAACTGCCAAAAAAATTGAATTAAAAATAAAGTTCCTGCTTCTATACCAAATTCGCCAGTTGCTGCTACCCAACCCAGCATAAACGGAATTGCTCCAGGAAATGCTCCAACAAAAACAGACAACGAAGTTACTGTTTTTAATGGTGTATAAACACTTGTATAAAGAAATATAGAAATTGCAGCAAACATTGCCGACTTTGCGTTTATAGTATAAAGAAGTGCAATTCCTAAAATTGTCAAAAGACTTGCTACTAGCAAAGCTACTTTTGGAGACATACGACCTGATGGAATTGGACGATTTTTAGTACGATCCATCAAAGAATCGATATCTTTCTCGATTACTTGATTAAAAGCGTTTGAAGCTCCTACCATACAGTAACCTCCAACTGCCAAAACAGCCAAAACACTCCATTTGAAAGGATGCTCAGAATCTACTCCTAATAAATATCCAGCAATAGAAGAGAATAATACACTAATAGCTAAACCAGCTTTAGTAATCTCTTTAAAATCTAGAAATATTGATTTGATTGATAATGTATTTTTTGCAGCGTCCAATACCGTTGTTTTTGTGTATTTTTTTTGAGTGGTGCAAATGTACAAATTTGATTGTAGAATTTAAGCCTATAAAAATAGATTTTTTTCAATAAAACCTTTGCAAATTAAGATCTCAGCATTCTTTAACACTATTATTTCGAAAAATCTTATTAAAAATACTAGTAATCAAAATACCAATTAAAAATATCCGAACGTAAACCAATACTAAACCAAGTGGTACTTTGCTTAAAAGTTGTCGCTGTTTCTTGAGTAGGGTCAAAATTTCTATAGATCAAACTGCCAAACAGCTTCAAATTTGTCATCGGATTAATCAAATAACCACCTTGAATATCTGCAATAAAAACATTCGTTTTATTTCCCTGTCCAATTTTTACGCCTGTATCATACGGACGTTTCTCATCATAACTTTTATAAATATTTCCTCCATAATTATAAGAGTCTTCCGCAGTATCGAAATCCAAACCTCTTGTTCCAACTGTCAATTTTGCATCGGCAAGCCAACGGCCTTTATGATATCTAGCAATTGCAATAAGTTCATTAAAATTTCCACCCCATTGATGCCCAACACTCTGATTATTATGCCCATAATTTGTAATAACAGCACTGTGCGAGTAAACATAAGGACGCACTCTATTAAATTCCACCTGCACTAGTAAATCTTTTACATTAAAGGCATTGAAATATTTTGCTCCAAACTGAAACCCAAATTTGTTTTTCCAACTTTGATTTCCCGCTCCAACATCAGAAACAGAAAATTCATCGATCAAGAATTGCGAATACAGATTTATACTATTATTCCATTTGTATTTTCCAGTAATTCCTAAAAGCGCATTTCCGCTTTTAGATGAAGAACCAAATTCTACTGCACGGTAAAAAATAATCGGATTAACAAAATTAGCATCAAAACCTCTATTGTTAGAATTCGTCCAAACTACAGATTCAAAAAAACCTAAATTTACTCTATTAGAAACATTCCAACTCAAATAGTGATTTGCCATAAATTTGGTCGCATATGTTTTTTCAGCCGTTACTTCTGGACGAACGTCTTTCATCCACATATACGTATTGGTGTATTTAATTTTCCAGAATTTAGTATTCAATTTAAAATATGGGTATGGACTTGCTCCATCGCTCTCTAATAAAGAACGATAACCATCTCCTATAAAATTTCGGCCGTAACCTAACTGAAAATCAAATATTTTTCCTGGCGCAAAGGTAATATTCGCTTCCGCCAAAGGAAAATCGTAAGCATCTGTTTTGAATCTTTTTGCAATTCCAACTCCTGGAATTATTGCTGGATTTCCTCCTGAAGGCTTAATCGATTCCGCATAATCGTTAAAATATCCTGCAAATCTTCCCTGGCTCTCAAAAAATGTAGTTGTAAAGTTAATTTGTTTCCCTAAACCTCCTCTAAAGTTTAATGCTCTCGTATTCACGTAAGTGTAAGAGGCATCAAGATCTGAAGCTTTACCCATTTGTAAATCCACAATTGGATTTAAGGCAAACCAATAATCTTCTCCCTGAATCTGCACTAAATTTTCATTCCACCACTTTCGTCCCAGCCAAGTTGATGTTTTTTTCTGTAACGATTCATTTACGGCTCTTAAATTATAATATTTTGAAACCTCAGCATAAGTATAAGGCTTAGAAGCTGTGTGATTATTACTTCCAACCTCGTTCATTGCAGCATCAAACTGCGCATAATAGCTGTGCGAAAAAGGAATATTTAAATGGCTATCGAATTCTGGATTATTGTATTTTTTATAGACAATACTATCCAACTCTGTCATTGGTTTTTCGGCTGGTTTTAAAATTTCTGCTGCTGCCTGAGCTTCTGCGGCAAGCTGTGCTGCACTTTTTAGCGGTATATCAATAGAAATCGTATATTTAGAATACGTCGGCTTTCCGTTATAAGTCGAAGGTTTTATTTTTGGAAATGTCCCGAATACTCTTTTCGCTTCTTCAGACAATTCTTCCGTTTCTGCAGAAACATAAATCACTTTAAATTCTCCTTCTGCATTTACTTCAAAAAGCAATTTTACTGCTCCTTTATAATTGGTCTGTTTTAATTTTTGAGGAACTTGAAAATTGTTAAATACAAAATCCTGCACTTCTTTATAAAAACAGGTTTCTAATTTTTTGGCCTCCAAATTTTCGCAGTTAGGAAAAACCGGAAACATTTCTGCAGTGAAACCCGACTGAATTGAAGAATTACCATTTTGCTGAGCGGAAAGAATAAAAAAAGAAAAAATTAAAACAAGGGACAAAAAAAACTTATTCACTTAAAATCTGGGTATTTATTTAATATTGGTTTGGGGAAATTTCCCCATTAGCAATTGCTTTTGCAGCCGAAGCTCCAATTCGTTTTACTCCTAAACGAATCATTTCTGCCGCTTCTTCAAATGAACGGACTCCGCCTGCTGCTTTTATGGAAAGTGGCGAAGCATTTTCAAGCATCATAATTATACTTGGGACTGTCGCTCCATTTGGAGCACCATCGTCTGTTTTGTAAAAACCAGTAGAAGATTTTACAAAAACAGATTCAAAATCGTCTTCTTTAAAACTAGATACTACAACATGTTTTATCAAGGATGATAGCTGAATAATTTCTTTATCTGTTAAGGCAGCAACTTCAATAATCCACTTTACGGTTTTATCGTTTGCTAAACCTATCTGTGTTCCGATTAAGATTTCTTTTTTCACTAAATCGAGATCACCATTTTTAAATGCTTCGTAGTTGCATACAAAATCTAAATCATCTGCTCCGTTAGCAATTGCTTCATTAGCTTCTTTAATTTTGTCTTCAAGACTTGATTTCCCTTCTGGAAAATCAATTACGGTTCCAACTAATAGAACAGAATTGGCTTCTATAATCATTTTTTTTGCCAGAGCAACATATTCTGGACGAATCATAATTAGTTTGAAACCTTCATGAATTGCTTCCGCAATTGCATTTTTGACCACAATAGTATTTTCTGCTTCCGAAAGACCAGCTTGCGATGCAGTTTTTAAATACGTGGAGTCTAAATATTGCTTTACATTCATTTTGATAGAAGTTGCACAAAACCAGCACAAAAGTACATTTTATATTGAAAAAACATAGCTTTTAAGTGCTTGATTTTCTTGTAATAAAAAACCCACCGAAGTGGGTTTCTAAAATTATATTTTATCGATTTGCCTTTTAAAAGCTATTGCTGAAAAAACTGCCACAACAGCTCCTAGCGCATTTGCTAATATATCTGTAACATCAGACGATCTTGTTACCGTAAGAGCACTTTGAAGAATTTCGATTGTGATTCCAAAAAAGACAGAAAATATGAAAGAAATCAAATATGCTTTATAGTCATCTGCATCTTTACCTTTTAATTCTTTTTTGAAAAATAAAATCCACGAGATTGTAAATCCAAAATGGAAACAGAAATGGACAATTTTATCAATACTCGGAAAATTAACCGCTGGTATATTACTTGAATCTGTCAAACAAAAATAAGTAATGATTCCTGAGCAGATAATTGCCCAAATTAATAATAGTTGTTTAGGCACCGATTAAATCTTTATAAGCTTGATCAGATAATAGAGAGTCAATTTCTGATGCATCAGCAATTTTTATTTTAATCATCCATCCAGCTCCATAAGGATCTGAATTTACTGTTTCAGGAGCACTTTCTAATTCTTCATTAAAAGCAATGATTTCACCTGTTAATGGTAAGAATAAATCAGAAACTGTTTTTACAGCTTCAACTGTTCCAAAAACCTCATCTTTATCTAGTGTCTGGTCTAAAGTTTCTACTTCAACATACACGATATCTCCTAACTCCTTTTGTGCAAAATGAGTAATTCCTACTGTTGCAACATCTCCTTCAATGCTAACCCATTCGTGATCTTTTGTGTACTTTAAATTTGCTGGTATGCTCATAATAGTTGTGTTTGAAAATTGATTGTTTAAAATTTAAGCCACAAATGTAATAATCTTCTAATAAAATCTAGTTTAGAAACTCAAATTTAATTTCCGAAATTATAACGAAGTGTGAAACCTGATCTGATATTCGTTAAAGGAAAAGAAGTTGAAATAACTGCTTTCGAAAACGAATGGTCATAATAGAATATTGCTGTTAAGTTTTTACTGAAAGCATAATCTGCCGTCAATTTCAACGTCCATATATTCTGTCCTGCTGCCAGCTGATTATTATCGTAATCTAAATAGCGAACTAGAGTTTCGTTATTTCTATATGAGAAATCAGCTTTTATATTGATATCACTTTTAATAATTCCTGTCGGATTATCTGCTAATCTTGATGAGATAATTACATCTTTAAAACGATATCCTACTCCTACTACGTATTCTACTCCTCTAACCTCTGTCAATAAATTATTATCGAAACTCATAGACAAAGCGCGATCTTTTTTAACTTCTGTCAATAAACGGAATGAATTTTTCAATTCAAAATCAATTCTCATCAACGGACTAAACTGCTCTACTAAGTTAACATTAGACATAATCGTTTTATTAAAGAAGTTAGTATTTACATCCTGTCCTGTTGGATTCTCTAAATAATCAAAGTTAGATCTAAACTGGCTAATTGTATACGATGCTCTATAATTGTGCTGCAATGAAAAACGTCTAAAATGATCTTTGAAATACTTATAACGCATTAAACCATTATATTTAATATTCCAGTTTGGAATAGGGAAACTTCTAAAAATACCTGTCGAACTCTTTGAAGCATCTGCTCCTGTATAGGCAGCCATAAATGAAGGAAGCAAAACTGCTTGATTACTTTTTGAGAAACCAATTGGATACCCTTCATTGGCAACATATATTTTATAATTAGGATCTGTTTCAGCTGGAATTGGATTATTAGCATCTCCATATCTTGGAATTACTCCTCCTCCATAGTGTTCCTCTGCTAAACGATTTGCAATAACCAAACGATTGCTTCTAAAATCATCAAATGCAGACGACACAGTTTCTGTACTTGTAGAGAAAGACGTTTTAATTAATACCGTTGAAATAGAAAACATTCCATAAGTATATGGTGATAATGGCTTATAATATAATCCTCCAATAGAATCTCTAACTGTATATTGTTCTGATGAATTCTCAGAATAAGCACGATCCATTGCTAAATCAATTTTCAAATCTGGCAATAAATCTACGTTTGCTGTTACTTTCAACAATTTATTGCTAACCTGCGTGAAGTTCTGGTTGAAATTCTGATAACTGGTCAGCCATCCATTTTTAGCAGCTTCAAAACGCACATCATCCTGACTACCAAATACGAATCCTAACGAAGGCTTAGAAGTACCAAAGAAACCTACACCTGGAATATAACCTGGTAAAACTGTTCCGCTATTTTTTGTATAATTAATTTGAACGTTTTTAACACTAGTCAATACTCCAATTAAACCATCATAAAAAGGATTGCTACTTGTAACAGGTTTAGCTGTATTTACAATTTTCTCACCTGGTTTTGGCGGCGCAGCAGGTTTTGCTGTTTTTGCAGGTTTTGCCCCTGGTGTTAGACCTAAATACTTATACAATGTATTCATATTTAATGTCGTCGAAAAAGTATTTGAATTGGCATTTTGAACCGTATTACCTAAATCCCAAGATACTCCACTGTCATCAACATACTGAGACATTGCTGTTGAAGAACGTTGCCAGTTATAATCGGCAGTATAAGAATAAGTCGCTTTTACAAAACTAAATATTGGAATTTTATTAATTGGAATATCATAATTCAGAACCAATTGCTGTAAGTGCTGATTTGGTATACCAATATCAAAATAATCATCCCAGATATTAAAATCTTCTTTTGGTGTATTGTCGTCATTCAAGAAGTTTCTAACAATATTATTAGACGCTGCTGTATAGTTTAATTTTAATGATTTTGTCAAATTAAATCCGAAACCATATTGATAATTAAAAGCAAAATTTCTTCTGTAAAGAGGATCAAGTCCAATACCTTGAACATCTTCAACTTGTCTATACTGCTGACGGTTGCTTTGTCTTAAGATATTAGTATTAAACGAAATATTTGAAGGAAGATAATTAAAATTAAAATCGCTCAGCATTTTCCAATAATCACTTTTTTTCATGAATTGGGTCTGCTTAAACGGAACCACCTCTTTTGGTTGGAACGTATAAGCATAATTCACTGCAGTATTCGATTGTTCGTCATTATAATTTTCAACTTCATAATCGTGTCTTTCTACCTGATTGTACGATTGAGAAAAAGTAAAGTTTTCTACATCATAAACATGTGGTTTCTGTTCTGGTGCTCTGTCTTTTCTTACTCCAATAAAATTGATGCTTTTACGTTTAGTGTAATCAACTGCACGTGTTCTAATATTTTCTTTTTCTGCTGGATCTGTAGTTTCTGCTATTAATTGATCTAACTTAATATCCTGATTAAACGGATCGTATTCTGGCGTAATAACTTCCTCTCCGATTGCATAATTGAATGGAAGATTAATACCCCATTTTGGAGGCAACAGTTTTCCTAAATTTATATTGGTTACAATGTTGTACTGCTGAATATCTTCACGATCTCTTTCGTTTGCTCCCTGCTCAAGAGAACCAAAACCAATTGTACTCTTTTTACCAGAAGCAGACAATGTCATCAAATCGGCCATATTGGTATCTACATTCAGTAATGCAGCCATACCTCCTTTGTTTTCTAGATCAGACATACGAAGTTCGTTAAACCAAACTTCTCCCATAATATCTTTATGGTTTGCCGCACTTTTTACTCCTACCATTAAATTTCGAACCAATCCAAAATTCGGATTTCCTTTAATCCCCAAAGTTAACTTAGCGTCTTGGTCACCACCCTGTACATCTGGATCTCGGTCTGGATAATAAATACCATTTATATCTCTCTTTGGCGAATTAATATCGATATTCATTCCCAAAATCTTCATTCTTGTCAATAGAGATAGAACCAAATCAATATTATTCTCTTCAAGCCAAACCTGATCTGGACTAATAGTACAAGATCCACCTGTTCTTGTTACTTTTAATGGAATCTCAACTTGGTAAAAGTTCTGTGTAAAATCGTTACCAAAACGAATAAATCCGATCATCTCATCATCTAAAAGCTGATTTTCATTTGGAAGCGATTCAGCATGAAGGAACATTTTCAATTTTTTGTACTGACGCATATCAACGCTTACATTTTTGAAAACTGCTCTAGAATCTTGATATTCTAATCCTGTACCTGCAATTCGAACTGCTAAAGACTGTTCATTCTGGTTGATAATCGTATTATTATTATACAATTGTTCTCTTTGAACTCCTGGCGGAATAACATAGTTAACTGGACATTTGGTACCATTTTCTTGAATGTTTACTGCCGCAACATCAAACTGGGTTCCGTCATCATCAGGATTTGTATCATTTGCATCTAGTGTTCCTGTATACTTTCTCCACTCTCCACGAACTAAATCTAAAGCTCCAAAACGAACTGTCATTTGATCATTAAATCCAGTCATGAACATACGCATGAAACGAATCGATCTAAAGTCGGTAATATTCCCAATAGTATTTTGAGGTTTTGAAACAGGAATTTTAAATTGAATCCATCTTGCATTGGTTGAACCTCCATTTGGAAGTTCTACGTTTTGAACCTCTCTAATATCTGTGATATAATTTTCACCAACCTGCATGCCTGGCTTTACATCAATACTATACTCATAATAAGCATTGATTGTACTCATGGTATTATCACGATTGATATCTTCAACATCTGGAAGGGTTGTAGAACCACGGTTTGGATCATCAACGCTTACGGCAGAATTTCCTTCTGTTCCATTGTATCTTTTATAACGCTGTAAAACGCCTCCTTCTTCATTTAAAAAGTATTTATAGTTATCGGCAGCGGGATCTGGTTCTCCTGCATAATTGTTATAAATTGATCCTTCTTTTGCATCTGGCAAACCATCTAAACCGACATCCTGATTTTTACGATTGTCTGGATTAGTATCAAATGCGTAAATCAATGATTGAGATGCTGGAACGTCTCCCCAAATCGGTTGCGGGTTTACCATAATCTGATCTGGCCCCAAACCATTCTCATACTGTTTTCTTCCGTCTTTTAAAACGTCTTCAGAAACTTCACCTAAATTGAAATAGATTTTTCCGTTGTTAGTTGACTGAGCTTGTCCTGTACCAACATAAGGATCCAATACCCAAAACTGAATATACTCGACATTTCCTTGCTCAAAGTTAGTAGAGTTCAATGCACGCATAATTCCTCCAAAATTGCTAGCTGGATTGCTTGAAGCAAAATTTGGGTTATTATTATATGGCCCTCTGTCTGAAGGATAATACGTTAAATCGAGCGTATTAACTACCTGAATTTGTCCCTGTGCAATATCTGTATTTGGATAAAGTTCTTTACTGTAAATTCTTCTTGTTGAGTTTAAAGACAAATCATCATTTGAAACTCCTGAAGGTTTTGAAGTATAGAAAATCGGATCAATAGTATACCAAGACAGCTTAGCACGTTTATAACCATACTCTAATGTGCTTGAGCTGGCGTTGAAAGTATTATCTGTCGCTGAAGTAATAAATGGTGTTGAAGCCAAACTCCAAGCATATGCAGACCTCATATCGATTGTAGTCTGAGTACCTTCAAAATCATCGATATAAATAGTTGCTTCACCTTCAAAATCACTTGCTTTTGGAGCATCTGGTTTCAAAAATGCTACTTCTCCGCGGATCGAAAGATTAGAAGGAACATCTGTATCTATATTTGGCAGTTTGTTAGCCAATCTTGTTAAAAATGGAACTTCTGTTGCATAATTTCCGTTGAAACCAAAAATAGTATTATTTACAGATTCTTGCCCATAACTTGATTTTTGCGTGAAAGGACGTTCTGTCATTTTTAAGAATGTTCCACCAACAACAAATTTTTCAGAAATTTTATGTTCAATATTGAATCCCATAAATCTTCTGGTTTGCTGTCCAAAGATTGAATTGTTTTCTAACGAAACTTCAATCGGAGTATTAGAAGCCTGAAGTGATGGATCTAATATCTGCACTCTTCCTAATTGATAATCTACACTATAATCAATACCTTCTACTAAAACTCTTCCGGCAGCTGTTACCACTACAGATCCCTGCGGCACGTTGAAAGCACCAATAGGAATACCGTTACTACCCGAAGATTTGTATTTTCCTCTTAATAAGAATTTGTTTTTGTCACTATCCTGCAAAGCACCCGCCTGAGTATTCTTATACATATTTCTAAATACATATTTCCTCTGATTCGGATTATATGTAGTTGGATCGTTATAACTTTCCCCAGTGCCTGTGTTTAATTTTCTAAACAAAAGTTCTCCAAATGGTTCTTTAGTCGTAAAAATAATTCGTGCATTCTGAACGTCAACCGTAACTCCAGGAACATAATCGAAGAATCCGTCTCCTCCTGTCTGCGGATCGTTGTTGTAATTTAAACGGTCAAGATTAAAGACATTCAATAATGGCGTTTGGTCTAATTTATCATCTGGCGCAGGATTTGGTGGAAAAGTGCTTCCCGCAACCGGCGTAATATAATTGATTGGCGAAGGATCTGTATAGAGAATGTTAAGTCTAAAATCTTCTTGTTTGATTTGGTATGCCTGTGGAATTTGATACACGTTTTTCATCATCAAGTTCCAAACTGGATTCTGTACGTTTGTCAAACTGCTTTTCAGCATTTTCAAAACCAAACTTTGTGTAACAATTGCCTGATTGGCATTGTTGTTTCCTGTAACCACAGTTGCATCTACACCATCACTTCCAAATTCCCCAACTTGATACACTTTTCCTCCAACAGTATATTCAAACGCAACTGCTAAAATTTCGTCATTGGCCAAACGCTGTTGTAATGAGATATAACCTAACTGTGCATTAAAAGTATATTCTTGTGTTGTTAATTTTCTTGCATTTTCAAGGACAGAGTAATCTGTACCTTCATTTACATTGGTATTATTGAATCCTGATTTTGCTGTGACAATTTCTCTAATATTAGAATTTAAATAACTTCCTGCTTTTCCGATTGCTCCAGGATCGTATTTATTATTTGTATTATCTGTTGGAGAATCTATAGGATTATTAAAGAAACCTGTTGGATTTGTAATAACAACAACTTCGTTATCTGGCACACCTGTAACCTGGCCTTCTCCCAAATCCTGAAGCGCAATAATATTTCTTAAGTTATTATTTCCTGTTGTTATTCTATTCTGTTTATTAGTTACCCAAACTTCTATCCTTGTAACTTGAACACGGCTATCAATTAATGGATAATTCTTTAACGAAGCATCATATTTATTTCTAAAATATTGTGATAAGAAGAAATGTCGGTCATTATCATAATCTAATGCAAATAAATCAAAGTTTTGTACGGTTCCGCCACCCTCTGCGACTATACTTTTAGTTTGTGACTTCTGTTCTGAGAAAACTCCTGTAACAGTTGTTTTACCAAATTGCAGTTGCGCTTTGACCCCAAATAAACTTTGAGCACCTCGAATAAGCGTACTATTAAGAGGCATGCTCACATTACCCACCTCAACTTTCTGAACAATATCATCTTCTGAAGGTGTATAAGCTAGTTTAAATAAGTTTTGAAAAGCAAATGTTGATTGAGTGTCGTAGTTGGCATTTACTTCAAGACGAGTTCCAATTTTCCCCATTAAACTCATACTGATTCTTTGGTCAAAATCAAAAGTTAGGGAAGATCTGTTTCTTGGCGAAAATGAAGGATTATCTTGTTTTGTGTAACGCATACCCAAGTCCATTTCTACTGAACCTGTGGGCTTTACATCTATGGTATTACTTCCAAAGATGCTTTCGAATAAACTCGAGTTGATGTAATATCTTGGTAATAAATCTTTTTTAGCTGCTTCGGCTCCAGCTTTTTTACCGTCAATGGCGTCTGATTTTTTTCTAAAATAATTTCGCCTCGATTCTTTTAGAACTAAATCTTCGTACTCTTTTGGAGTTAAAATTAAAGGGTAATTAATAGAGAAACCATCTACTGAAGTGGTGTAAATATAACGATCTGTAATAGGATCGTATCTATATGCCGAAAGTACGCTTGGAGGGTCTTCGATGTCTATCTTACCAACTGAAAATTGAGTTTTTGTTGTATCTTGAGCTATCGGTGTAACCTGTGCACGCAAAACATTACCGCAGAGTAATACCAGCAACAAAATACAAATTTTACGCATAGAATTCTTTTATATAAAATGAAATTTATAAACTTTTTAAAGCCTTTTTGATAATTGTTTCTGCGGTAGCTTCAGGATCTTCTTTCACAATCTTTTCTACCACTTTTTCAGAAGCTTTTCGCACAAAACCTAGAACTTCTAGAGCAGATAACGCTTCATCTCGATTTCTATTGTTTTGAACAGCAAAAACTTCGTCAATATCATACAATTTAACAACTTTTTCCTTTAAATCAAGTATAACTCTTTGTGCCGTTTTATTTCCAATCCCTTTTATAGACTGGATTACGCCCACATCGCCAGATGCTATGGCGTTTATAATTTGCTTTGGTTCTATTGACGAAAGCATTGTTCTTGCAATTCCTGCTCCAATTCCTGAAACAGAAAGCAGCATTCTAAAAATTTCTCTTTCCGATTTTTCGGCAAAACCATATAAAGTATGCGCATCTTCTTTAATTTGAAGATGCGTATACAATTTTATATTTTCAGAATTTGGAATTAAAGAGAAGGTATGCAGCGATATATTTACCTGATAACCAACTCCGCCACAATCAATTACAACCTCTGTAGGATTCTTTTCTACTAATCTACCTTGCAAATGTGCTATCATAAATATAATTTATCAGTATCAAATATAACAAAAATGCCGTAAAACTACGACAAATTTGTTGAATCCCTCTTAGAAGATTTATTGTGCTATTTTATTCTTTTTACTTTCTTTTTCTTGTGCGTCAATAACAGCGATTGCAGCCATGTTTACCATTTCTTCTACGCTTGCACCTAATTGGAAAATGTGAACTGGTTTGCCCATACCCATCATAATTGGTCCAATAGAATTCACTTTATACAATTCTTTTAACAATTTATAAGTGATGTTTGCCGATTCTAAATTAGGGAAAATCAAAGTGTTTACTTTCTTTCCAGCCAATTTAGAGAAAGGGAATTTTTCTTGAAGCATTTCTGGATTTAAAGCAAAATCTGCTTGAATTTCTCCATCAACAATTAATTCTGAGTGATTTTTATGCAGATAAGCTACAGCTTCTCTAACTTTTGAAGCACTCTCGCTAGTTGAAGAACCAAAGTTTGAGAACGAAACCATTGCAATAACAGGCTCAATTCCGAACATTTTAGCTGTTTTCGAAGTCATAATCGCGATATTAATCAAATCTTGAGCAGATGGATTAATGTTTATTGCAGTATCTGATAAAAACATTGGTCCGCGAGATGTAAGCATCATATTTGCAGTTGCAATAAGCGAAGCATTTTGTGCTTTTGGAATTAACTGCATCATTGGTTTTACAACAGAAGGATAACTTCTAGAATGTCCTGTAACCACTGCATCAGCCTCACCTTCATTAACCATCATTGCTGCAAAATAGTTTCTTTCGCGCATGAATTTTTCTGCATCTAGTTTAGAAACCCCTCTTCTTCCTCTTGCTTCCCAAAATGATTTTGCAAATCTGTTACGTCTTTCAGTTTCTTCATCTGTTTTAGGATCAATGATTTCAAGATCAGCATCAAAACCAAGTTCTGCTTTTAATTCTAAAATCACTTCTTTGTTTCCTAATAAAACTGGGAATCCAATTCCGTCTTCATAAACAATTTGAGCTGCTTTTAAAACGTTTAATTGATCTGCTTCAGCAAAAACAATTTTCTTTGGATCTAATTTTGCACGGTTTGTAATCAAACGCACCATTTTGTTATCATTACCCATACGCTCACGAAGGTGATCTTCATAAGCTGCCCAGTCTGTAATAGGATTTTTTGCTACTCCAGATTCCATTGCTGCTTTTGCAACTGCAGGAGCTACAACAGTGATCAATCTAGGATCGAAAGGTTTAGGAATGATATATTCTTGTCCAAATCCAAGTTTCATTGCACCGTAAGCTACGTTTACTTGCTCTGGAACTGGTTCTTTTGCCAAAATAGCTAAAGCTTTTACAGCCGCCATTTTCATTTCTTCGTTGATTTTTGTCGCTCTAACGTCTAATGCTCCTCTAAAAATATAAGGGAAACCTAATACGTTATTTACCTGATTAGGAAAATCTGAACGCCCAGTAGCCATAATAACATCTTTACGAGTTTGTACAGCCAAATTATAATCGATTTCCGGGTTCGGATTTGCCATTGCAAAAACGATCGGATTTTTTGCCATTGTTAATAACATTTCTGGCGAAAGAATATCTCCAGAAGATAATCCGATGAAAACGTCAGCACCTTTTACTGCTTCTTCTAAAGGAATTTTAGCACCGTCAATAGCATATTTTAATTGTAAATCTGAAAGTGCAGGATTATCTTTAGTTAAAAGTCCTTTACTGTTATACATTAAAACGTTTTCAACTTTTACTCCAAGTAAAACGTATAAATCTGTACAAGCAATTGCTGCAGATCCTGCTCCAGATACTACTACTTTTACGTCTTCTGCTTTTTTTCCTGCCAATTCAAGTGCATTGATTAAAGCTGCAGAAGAGATAATTGCTGTTCCGTGCTGGTCGTCGTGCATTACAGGAATATCCAATTCTTCGATCAATCTTCTTTCGATTTCAAAAGATTCTGGAGCTTTGATATCTTCAAGATTAATACCTCCAAAAGTTGGAGCAATATTTTTTACAGTCTGAATAAATTCTTCAACATTTTCGGTATCAATTTCGATATCAAAAACATCAATGTCTGAGAAAATTTTAAACAATAAACCTTTTCCTTCCATTACAGGTTTTCCTGCCTCTGGACCAATATTTCCAAGTCCTAAAACAGCTGTACCGTTTGAAATTACGGCTACTAAATTTCCTTTTGCTGTATATTTATAAACGTCTTCTTTGTTTGCTGCGATTTCTAAACATGGTTCTGCAACTCCCGGCGAATAGGCCAATGATAAATCTCTCTGGGTTGCATATTTTTTTGTTGGAACTACCTGAATTTTTCCTGGAGTTGGTTCTGCGTGGTACAGTAACGCTTCTCTTCTTTTACTCTCTTTGTTCATTGTTTTTAGCTTTTATTCTAGCTTACAAAGATATAAGTCTTGTTTTAAAATGGCGTCTTTTTAGCATTTTCTTTTCCTAAAATTTATTCGAATAAATAGAAAAAGTCCAATAGAAATTGGACTCGTTTGAATTTTTATCGTTTTTAGGTGTGCTTTATTGAGAAATATAAGAATTCAAATGGTTGATTGTATCTTTCTGAATTTCTATAATTGCCTTCACTACATCGCTGATTGAAATTACTCCAACCACTGTTCCATCTTCTAAAACAGGCAGGTGTCTTATTCTTTTTTCGCTCATAAGTTCCATACAATCTTCAAGATTATCTGAAAGTTTTACTGTAAAAACATGACTTTCCATAATCTCATGAACAAAAGTTTCTTTAGAAGATTTATCTTTCAGTACAATTTTCCTAGCATAATCTCTTTCAGACAATATTCCTTTTAGAATATTATCGTCCATAACTAAAATTGCTCCAATGTTTTTTTCTCCCATCACTTTTAACGCATCATAAACCGTTAAATTGGAGAAAATCGAATAAACATTTCTTCCTTTTGCTTTAAGTATTTGATCTACAGTCATAATGAAAAATTTTTGATTTTATAAAGTTATAATAAAAACCAACACAATTTGCAGCGAAATCGATTTTTTAAAATCATAACTAATTCATTTTAAATATAATACACAAAAATTAAGATTTTCAAATTTATAGTGTAAAGAATGAATTTGTTTAGAATTGTTTTTTGAAGAAATTTAGATTTTTTAACGTTTCCCGACCAGAAACTCCTAGCGGGGTTTTTTCATTTTTTTGACCATTAACGATGCTCCAGCGAAACATAATGTTTATAGCCGATTACGGTAAAAAAAATATGTCACCCCGCTGGGGCTCTTAGATGGATTTAATAATATTCTATAAATATTTCGTCCCGCTGGGACTACCAACCAACAACTCCTAAAGGAGTTTTCTTTTTTATGATAATTAAAGTAATGCTCCAGTGGAGCATAATATTTATAGCTGAAAAATTATACCAAAAGAAAAGAGCTCCAGAGGAGCGAAATATAAACCCACATTACCCCGTAGAGATTGTAAAATTTCAGAAAGATATTAACCGACATATATGTCGTTTTATCTTTTTTTTCATTTTAATAGATTTGCCTTCAATTCTATTTGTAAGATTTATTTTAAACAACATACGATCGTATGTTAGAAATAAAAAGAAAAAGCATCTTGCATGAAATAATTTAGAATAATAAAACATATATTTTTTCAAATAAACACCTCATTATATGGAATCAAACGAAATCAAAAATTTAGATCTTAGAAAATTAGCCTCTTTATATTTTCATACTTTAAAACCTGCAAATAACGAAACCAATGTTGCTGAGATTAAGTTTCAAAATTATTTAGAACTTGGTTGTGTCATTACTGATATGCTGAAATTATGTATTTTGGCTTTGGAGCAAGATGCCCATAAAATTTCTGAAACTGACAAAAGTCAATCTATCAATATAGGTTTAATTCTGGAAACTGTTCTTCAATTAATACCTCAAGATGAATTTGATTTTTTAAGTGAAATTGACTATTTACTTAATAGAAATTCTAATATAATTACAGAATAAACAAAAACCCCTTTTCTACAATTTTAGAAAAGGGGTTTTTGTAATTTATAAAGAAATGATTTTTACATCGCAACAATAATAAACTCGCTTCGTCTATTTTGCATGTGCTGTTTTTCTGTACATTTTACTCCGTCAGCACATTTGTTTACTAGTTGCGTTTCTCCATAACCTTTTGCGCTTAATCGATCTTCGTTGATTCCTTTTTGAACTAACCAGTTTTTGGTTGATTGTGCTCTTTTTTCTGAAAGAATCTGATTGCTTTCTGAAGAAGAACGGCTATCGGTATGTGAACGAATATCTAATTTCATTGTTGGATATTCATTTAAAAGATTAACCACTTTCATTAATTGCGGTTCTGATGTTTTCTTGATTGTTGCTTTACCTAAATCAAAGAAATTCATAGGCAGATTTAACAGTTTTGCAATATCTACTCCTACTCTTATAGAACCCACTTTTACTGGACTGATTGTCGTTTTTTTAATGGCTACAGTTTTTGCAACAAGAGGTTTAAAAACTTTGTTTAATGCAATCATTTGAGTCGTTTCTCCTTTTTCTCTTAGAATTGTTACTGCAACTTCTTTGGCATTGTAATCGTTTTTAGCAGTTCTAATCGTGTATTTTTTTCCACATCTTAAATCAGGAAAAATGTAGTTTCCTTTCTCGTCTGTAGTAATTGTTCCAACTGGATCAAATTTCTCGTTAAACAAAGTCAAAGAAGTATTGGCTAATATCTCATTTGTTTCTGCATCGGTAACTGTTCCTGACAAGTTTTGCTCGCAGATTAATCTTCTTGTTTCTGTAAATCTGTAAATATCATCTAAACCTAGTCCGCTTTCTCTGTTTGAAGAAAAATAACCGCTTCTGGTTTTGCTGTCAATACTAAAAGCAAAATCGTCTTGCTTACTATTTACTGGTTCGCCAACATTCAAAACTTCATCAAAAGTTCCGTTCGTTTTTATTCTCGAAGCAAAAATATCTAATCCGCCTAAACCTGGACGGCCATCAGTCGCAAAATACAATTCGTTATCTCCAGAAATGAACGGAAATGTTTCTCTTGCTTCGGTATTAATTGTTGCTCCTAAATTTTCTGGCGTTCCAAAAGTTCCGTCTTCATTAATTGCAACTTTAAAAATATCTGACTGACCTAACGTTCCTGGCATATCTGATGCAAAGTACAATGTTTTTTCGTCGACACTTAGAGCTGGATGCGCCGTACTATATTGGTCACTATTGAACGGAAGTTCTTTTACATTTTGCCATGTGTTATCGATAAGCTCAGCTTTGTATAGCTTTAAAAGTGTTACGTTTTTGTCGTTACTTCTTCTTTTACCATCAGTAAAATTATTTCGGGTAAAATACATGGTTCTTCCGTCTTTTGTAAAAATCGGACTTGACTCATTAAAATTGTCTTTTTTTCTTTTTACTAAAAGTTCTGGCTTTCCAACACTTCCATCTGGCATAAGATCGGCTGTATACAATCTAGAAAACGATCTGTTTGTCCATTGAAAATTGGCTTTCACAACTCCGCCTGTATCGCGCGCAGAAGTAAAAATAATTTTGTTATTGTACACAACGCTTCCGTAATCTGAATATCTTGAGTTAACTCCAGCGTCACCTATTTGAAATCGGCCTGAGTTTTCTTTTATTTCTTCTAAATAATTTTTCTCATTCCTGATTAAATCTGCTCTTTTTTCTGCCGTTGCCTTTTGATTGAATTTCTGTAAAATCTCATCAGACTTGCGATAATCTCCCGCTGATTTTAAAGATTGCGCATATCGATATAAATACTCAGCTTCTTGATTTTCGTTTATTACAAATAATTGCTCGTACCATTTTAATGCGCTTTTTAATTCTCCATTAAAATAATATGAATTTGCTAAACGCTGAATTATTCCTTGGTCGGTAGTCTGATCATTTACCAAAGTCTCGTAAACTTTTATTGCATCTGCGTAAGCGTACTCTTCGTATTTTTTATCTGCATATTTTACGTTCATGCTTGTGAATGGGTTTTGCGCATTCACATTTGAAATAAAACTAGACAGTAAAAAGATCAAAATTAATTTTATAGCTTTCATAGGTTGTATTAAAAGAATCTTGGGGATATCATTTTATTATAATTATTAAAGAATTCGAATCTTAAGAAAATCTCATGAGATCCAGAATTGTATTTTCTTAATTGTGTAGTTTCATGATCATAACCATAACCGATGTACATTCCTTTTGTCACTTGAAATCCTGCCATTGCACTAACAGATGCGCTCCAACGATAAGCAAGCCCTAAAACAAATTTGTCATTAAACATAAAATTTCCTGAAACATCAACCTGAAGCGGTGCTCCTTCGACCATTTTAGCCATTAATGCTGGTTTGAATTTTATGTATTCTAAACGATCTAGATTAAATACATAACCTGCTATTAAATAATAATTGATTTTATCTTTGAAAATAGCCACATCGTCTGCATCATAACGATTTGTTTCTATAAAATTAGGAACAGATAATCCGATGTAAGCTCTGTCTGAATGATAATAAATTCCTGCTCCAACGTTTGGCGAAAACTTATTTTTAAGATTCTGAAACTGTGGATCGTCCTGATCTTCATAACTCAACTTATTAATGTCGATATTAAAAAGATTGGCAGTACCTTTTATACCAAAAGATAAATTCCATGATTCTGAAGTCGGAATAGTATAAGACAAATCTGCCGATAATGTATTTTCTACAGTTGGCCCGATTTTATCATTCACCAAAGAAACTCCAAGTCCTAAATCACTATTTCTTAAAGGCGTATTAACCGAGAACGTGCTTGTTTCGGGTGCTCCATCTAATCCAACCCATTGTGTACGATATAAACCAAAAACGCTTAATGCTCCTCTTGAACCTGCATACGCTGGATTGACTTCGATTGTGTTGTACATATATTGCGTGTACTGTGCATCTTGCTGCGCATTAGACACAATCGAAAAAAACATAAAAACTAAAATTAATTTTTTCATTTATTAAGCTTTAGAACGGCTTAGGGTTAACTAAGCCGTATTCCATTTTATTTATTAAGGTATAAGTAACCAGATTCTTGGTGAGACTTCTGAGCACTGTCTTTGTATTTTAAGACATAGAAATACGTTCCAACCGGAAGACCATCTGTTTGTTTGATTGTAGAACGTCCGTTAGAATATCCTTCAAAAACTCGATCGTTATTGTTGTACTGATCTATACTGAAAACCAGAACTCCCCAACGGTTATAAATTTCAACTGTATTGTCTGGATAACATTCAATTCCTCTAATGTAGAATCTTGCATTCTTGCTGTCTCCATTTGGAGAGAAAGCATTCATTACTTTAATCGAACATCCGTTTAAGTCTAAAACTGTTGGACTATCTCCGCTATTGCTTGAATCATCTGACTGATCTTCGACAACAACTCCTCTTGCACTGCTTCCTTTTACAGTTGCCTGATTGCTCACACTGCCTCGATTAATATCTTCTTGAGTGATTTTGTAAACTGCTGTAAAATTCGTTTCGTTAGATTCGTTAACTCCTAAATTAATTGCTTGTCCTGAAACTACTACTCCTGGCAATGGATCGTTTATTGTGATTCCAACAAGAGGTACATTTCCAGTATTGGTTACAGTAAACTTGTACGTAATTGTTTCTCCTGCATTTGCAAAACCGCTCTTATTTTCGTCATTGAAAACTGCTGTTTTGATAACCGAAATAGCTGGAACTTCAACAAAAACATTTAACACTGCTGTAGAACAATTTGTATCATTAGCTTTTTCGCAAACCTGATAAGTCAACGGATAATTTCCTCCTGGTGTGTTTGGCTTAACACTTACCGTTCCGTCAGCATTCCACTCAAAATATGGACTATCTGTTACAGGCTTAATTATAACATCCGTAGGATTTATTGGCTGTCCGTTTATCAAATCATTATCTAAAACATTTACAACTTCTAATGAGCCATTAATTCCGTCAGCACTAACATCATTATCATTGTTTAAAGTAATTTTATTTTCTGTTGGCGGAGCTGGGTCTACAACATTGTCAACTGTAATCTTAATTACTGCCTGACTGCAATTTGATGCATTTGCAGCTTCACAAATCTGATACGTCAATTCGTAAACTCCATCTGGCGTATTTGTCGCAATGTTTACTGAACCGTCTGCATTCAACGTAATATTTGGATGTACAACCGGAACTGATAAAATAACATCTGAAGCCTTCAATTTTGCTCCGTTTAATAAATCATTTTCAAAAATATTAATGTTAGCATTTGCTCCTTTCTTTACATTTACTGGTCCTGCCTCATCATTATTTGCTTTTATGCTAAATGTTGGACGTGCATTACAATCTGGCGTAGCTGGCGGATAAGCAACCGAAACTGTAACGGTTGGATTTAATGAAAATTCGATTTTTACTCCATTTCTAGTAGCTTCAAATCCGTCTGCTCCCTCTGCCCATATTCCGTTATTTAAAATCCATCCTGGCCAATCTGTTCCATTTTTGTTACTGTCAATCTCTGCTCCTGGCCATAAAATATTTCCACTTAATGGCAGATTGGTCTGAGTTGCGACAACATTATTGTTGCTATCAATCCATCTAACAGTTAATAAATTATGTGCTGTGAAATTTTCTGGTGCAACTACATAATTAACATAAGGAACATTGTTTGAACAATAACTATTTGCTGTTACATTCATTTTTGGTTCAGTTACGCTAACTTTTACAACATTTGAGTCACAGTTATTTGGATTTAACTTTTCGCAGATTGTGTATGTCAATTCATATTCTCCCGCAGGTGCATTAGGTGCTAGTACAACATTTCCGTCTGTATCTACAGTTAAATATCCTTTTGGATCTGCTTGAGTTACTTTTAGATCAACATCTGATGGCACTAATTTATTTCCATCTTTAGTATCATTCTCAAAAACATTGATTACTGTTTGTGGAATATTTACTCCAACTGCAGATGGCACAAGATCTTCGTTTGCCACAAGATTTCCTCCTGTAACTTTTACCACTGTAATTACCGAATCACAATTTGTTGGATTCGTATTCTCACAGATTTTGTATTCTACATTATAATCTGCTGCTGGCGTATTTGGCGCAACTGTAATCGTATAGTCTGAATTTAATGTAAGTCCTGCTGGAAGCGTTCCCACGATTTCAAACTTAACTTCTCCAGCTCCTGTTCCAACTACGATTGGGCTTCCTTTCAATTTATCATTTGCCGTCAGTGCAATTGTTGTCCCTCCGATATTTCCGTTTATTGAAGCTATCACATCTTCAACTGCATCGATTATTGGAGTTCCTACTGTTACCTTCACGGTATTTGAACTGCAGTTGTCTGGATTTAATTTCTCGCAGATTTCATAAGTCAGCTCGTAATCTCCCGCTGGAGGATTAGCCCCTAATACAATGTTTCCGTCTGTATTCACAGTCAGATATCCTTTTGGATCTGCCGCTGTAGTTTTAAGCGTAACATCTGAAGGATTTAACGGCTGCGAATTTTTTGTGTCATTCTCAAAAACGTTTTTGCCCAATGTTTGAGGAGCATTCGATCCTAAAACTGACGGAATTACATCTTCGTTTGCCACAAGATTTCCTGCTGTAACAGGTACGGTTATAGTTACCGAATCGCAGTTTGTAGGATTCGTGTTTTCACAGATTTTATATTCTACCTTATAATTTCCTTTTGGAGTATTTGGCGCAACTGTAATCGTATAATCTGAATTTAATGTAAGTCCTGCTGGAAGCGTTCCGATAATTTCAAACTTAACTTCTCCTGCTGCTGTTCCAACCACGATTGGGCTTCCGTTTAATTTATCATTTGCTGTTAATGATACTGTTTTGCCTCCCATATTTCCGTTTATTGAAGCTACTGTATCTTCAACTGCATCGATTACTGGAGTTCCAACTGTCACTTTCACAGTATTTGAACTGCAGTTGTCCGGATTTAATTTCTCGCAGATTTCATAAGTCAGCTCATAATCTCCCGCTGGAGGATTTGCTCCTAAAACAATGTTTCCATCTGCATCCACAGTCAGATATCCTTTTGGATCTGCCGCTGTAGTTTTAAGCGTAACATCTGAAGGATTTAACGGCTGTGTGTTTTTTGTGTCATTGTCAAAAACTTTTTTGCCCAATGTCTGAGGAACATTCGATCCTAAAACTGAAGGGATAAGATCTTCGTTTGCCACAAGATTTCCTGCTGTAACCGGTACGGTTATAGTTACCGAGTCGCAGTTTGTTGGATTTGTGTTTTCGCAGATTTTATATTCTACATTATAGTTCCCTTTTGGCGTGTTTGGCGCAACAGTAATAGTATAATCTGAATTTAACGTAAGTCCTGCTGGAAGCGTTCCCACGATTTCAAACTTAACTTCTCCCGCTGCTGTTCCAACCACGATTGGGCTTCCGTTTAATTTATCATTTGCTGTCAGTGCAATTGTTGTTACGCCGATATTTCCGTTTATTGAAGCTATCAAATCTTCAACTGCATCAATTACTGGAGTTCCAACTGTCACTTTCACGGTATTTGAACTGCAGTTGTCTGGATTTAATTTCTCGCAGATTTCATAAGTCAGCTCGTAATCTCCCGCTGGAGGATTTGCGCCTAAAACAATATTACCATCAGTATCCACAGTCAGATATCCTTTTGGATCTGCCGCTGTAGTTTTTAGCGTAACATCTGAAGGATTTAACGGCTGCGTGTTTTTTGTGTCATTGTCAAAAACGTTTTTGCCCAATGTCTGAGGAGCATTCGATCCTAAAACCGAAGGGATAACATCTTCGTTTGCCACAAGGTTTCCTGCTGTAACCGGTACAGTAATAGTAACTGAGTCGCAGTTTGCAGGAACTGCACCTACTTCACATATTATATATTCTACATTATAGTTTCCTTTAGGAGTATTTGGAGCTACCGTAATAGTTCCATTTGCATTTAATGTTAATCCAGATGGTAAAGTGCCAACAATATTTAGGGTCACTTCCCCTGAATTACTTCCAATTACTACCTTATCACCGTTTAGTGTATCGTTTTCTATTAGAGATACTGTTGTTCCGCCAATGTTTCCATTAATTGGAGTAATAGTATCTATTACTGCGTCTATTGTATTTGCAACTTTAACTTCTGCAACTGCTGTCTTGCAGTTTGATGGATTCGCATTTTTCTCACAGATTTCGTATGTAATGCTGTAAGTTCCGCTTGGCGTGTTTGCCGCTAGAGTTACGTCTCCGTTTGCGTCAACGCTTAATGGTCCAGATGAATCTGCTGTAACCACTGTATTTCCAGACGTAACAAATGCTCCGTCTAAAGTGTCGTTTGTTTTTACATTTCCGATAGTTGCCGATGCTGATCCTGAAGATTTTGTTCCGAAATCATCTTTAACCGCAATTAAATCATTTACAACTTTAACCTCTGCTGTTGCTGTTTTGCAGTTTACAGGATTTGCGCCTTTCTCACAGATTTCATACGTAATGCTATAAGTTCCGCTTGCAGTGTTTGCAGCTAGAGTTACGTCTCCGTTTGCATCAACGCTTAATGGTCCAGATGAATCTGCTGTAACAACTGTGTTACTCGAAGTAACTGGAACACCATTTAAAGTATCATTCGTTTTAACATTGCCAATAGTTGCTGTTGTTGATCCTGAAGATTTTGTTCCGAAATCATCTTCATTAGCACATAAGATTGATTTTATAACAAAACTTACATCACTAGAAAAACATCCATTAGAAGATACCGAAATAATATAACTTCCTGCAGGTGCTGTAATTGTACCTGCATTATTTGTAACTCCAGTTGAAGGAGTTATTGTATAATTATAAGCTGAATTGTAATTATTAATAGTAAAGTTTCCCTTCGCATCTAAACATGTTGGCTGTGTTATAGCACTTAATACTGCCGCAGATGGCGTCGAATTCACCGTAACCGATACCGAAGTTCTTGAGCTCTCGCATCCGTTTGATGTTTGGCTTACGTAATACGTTCCTGTTGCAAGTGTTTCAGTTCCCGTGTATAGAGTTCCGCCTGTGCTGGCGCTGTACCATTTATATGATGCTCCTGATGGAGATAGATCGCCTACTTTTTTATTGTCAGATGAACAGAATGTTTGAGATGAAGCTGTCGGTGCTGATGGAGTAGTATTCACTGTAACCGATACCGAAGTTCTTGAACTCTCGCATCCGTTTGTTGTTTGGCTTACATAATATGTTCCCGTTGCAAGCGCTTCAGTTCCCGTGTATAGAGTTTCGCCTGTATTGGCGCTGTACCATTTGTATGAAGCCCCTGATGGAGACAGATCGCCTACTTTTTTATTGTCTGATGAACAGAATGTTTGAGCTGAAGCTGTCGGTGCTGATGGAGTAGTATTCACTGTAACCGATACCGAAGTTCTTGAGCTTTCGCATCCGTTTGATGTTTGGCTTACGTAATACGTTCCTGTTGCAAGTGTTTCAGTTCCCGTGTATAGAGTTCCGCCTGTGCTGGCGCTGTACCATTTATATGATGCTCCTGATGGAGACAGATCGCCTACTTTTTTATTGTCTGATGAACAGAATGTTTGAGCTGAAGCTGTCGGTGCAGTTGGCGTAGTATTCACTGTAACCGATACCGAAGTTCTTGAACTCTCGCATCCGTTTGTTGTTTGGCTTACGTAATAGGTTCCTGTTGCAAGTGTTTCAGTTCCCTTGTATAGAGTTCCGCCTGTGCTGGCGCTGTACCACTTATATGATGCTCCTGATGGAGACAGATCGCCTACTTTTTTATTGTCCGATGAACAGAATGTTTGAGCTGAAGCGGTCGGTGCTGATGGCGTAGTATTCACTGTAACCGATGCAGAAGTTCTTGAGCTCTCGCATCCGTTTGTTGTTTGGCTTACGTAATAGGTTCCTGTTGCAAGTGTTTCAGTTCCTGCATACAGAGTCCCGCCTGTGCTGGCGCTGTACCACTTATATGATCCTCCTGATGGAGACAGATCGCCTACTTTTTTATTGTCCGATGAACAGAATGTTTGAGCTGAAGCTGTCGGTGCTGATGGTAAAGCATTTACCGTAACAGTTGTTGCTGTTGAAAATGCACTATAACAGCCTGAAGCATTAGATACTTTAACACTATAATTTCCTGAAGCTGATACAGTAATTGATTGTGTTGTTGCTCCTGTTGACCATAAATAACTGCTTCCGCCTGTAGAAGTCAAAGTTACACTACCTCCTTGACAGAAAGTTGTTGCTTCATCTGCTGAAATTGAAGGTGCTGCCGGTGTAGGATTTACAGTGACAGACACTAAAAGCCTTGTACTTTCACAACTATTAATAGTTTGACTTACATAATAGTTCCCTGAAGTCAAAGCCTCATTTCCTGAATACTGTGTTCCTCCTGTACTTGAATCATACCATTTTAAATTAGACCCTGTTGCAACTAAATCTTTTACTATTTTATTTTCTGATGAACAGAAAGTCTGCGCTGATGCTGAAGGTGCTGCTGGAGTTTGATTTACAGTTACATTTACAGATGTTCTTAAGCTTTCGCATCCATTTGTTGTCTGACTTACATAATAAGTTCCTGTTACAAGTGTTTCAGTTCCCGTATACAAAGTCCCTCCTGTGTTAGCACTATACCATTTATATGCTGCTCCTGATGGAGATAAATTACTTACTTTTTTCAATTCTCCAGAACAAAAAGTTTGAGATGAAGCTGTAGGTGCCGCTGTATTATTTACTGTTACAGAGACAGCTGTTCTTGTACTTTCACCGCAGTTATTAGTTTGGCTTACATAATAATTTCCTGATGATAGTGTTTCAGTTCCATTATAAAGTGTTCCCCCAGTTAATTGATTATACCATTTTAAATTACTTCCTGAAATAACTTTTAAATCATTTATTGTTTTTGAATCTGTTATACAAAAAATCTGAGATGATGCTGTTGGTTCAGAAGGAACATTATTTATTGTTACAGCAACCAATGTTCTAGCACTTTCTGAACAAGTGCCTGCTGTTTGACTTACATAATAGTTTCTTGTAACTAATGTTTCTGTTCCTGTATATTGCGTTCCTCCTGATGATTGGTTATACCATTTTAAATTATCACCAGAAACCACTAAATTTAAATCACTAATTTTTTTATTCTCAGCAAAGCAAAATGTTTGTGCTGAAGCAACAGGTGCAGATGAAGCGCTTATTGTTACTTTTACTTGAGTTCTTGAACTTTCGCATCCATTTGCAGAAGTTTGACTAACATAATAATTTCCAGCAGTTAATGTAGTATTTTCTGCATATTGCGTTCCATTTGTTGGAGCACTGTACCATTTTAAATTTGATCCTGTCGCTACCAAATCACCTACTTTCTTATTTTCAGAAGCACAAAATGATTGATTAGCTGCTGCTGTTGGTGCTGCAGGTGTAAGTGTAACAGAAACAGGAGAAGAACTCTCGCTCATACAATTTGAACTATTTAGTACTTTTACTGAATAGGTTCCATCTGCAGTAACAACAATGTCCTGCGTAATTTCACCTGTTGACCATAAATACCCCGTGCTACTAGTTGCTCTTAATGTGATACTCGTAGCTCCAAAACAACTAATTGAACCATTAGCAATAGAAGCTCCATTAGTTCTTGTAATTGTAGGCGTAGCAGGTTGTGGATTCACTGTCACTACAACTGGTTTTACAAATGTACATCCATCAGCAGAAACTGCTTTTATATAATAAGTTCCTGATGCGGTAACAGCACTCGGTGAAGATAACGCCGCCGTTGCCCCAGAATTTGTCCAATAAGAAAGTGTCAGATTTGAAGAGCTTCCTGCTGTAACAGCAGAAGCTGTTAAATTTACAGTCGAAGGCGCACAAACTGAAGCTGGATTTGCTATAACTAAATTCGCAGACTTTGGATTTACCGCGGCACTCGCCGAATTGTTCGCTGTATTCGTATCTATTCCATTTGGCAATGATGCTGTATTGGTATAATTTCCAGATGCATTTACAGTCGCAACAATTTTTAATGTCATTGACGTTTGTGCCGCCACATCGCCGATTGTCCAAACTCCAGTTGCTGAATCGTATACCCCAACTGATGGTATTGAACTAGCGTAAGTATAACCCGAAGGAAGTAAATCAGTTACTGAAATTCCAGATACATTGTTTCCTCCCAAATTACTAACTTTAACTGTAAATTCTACATTAGATCCAATACAAGGTGTAGCATTATCAACTGTTTTAGTAATTCCTAAATCTGTACATAATGTTACTGAGGCTGTTTTAGAAGGAGTTTGAGCCCCACATGCCAATGTATAAGACACAGAATAGTTACCTGTCTTTGTTGCAATATATGTCGAAGAATTAGCGCCACTAATTGCTGTTCCATTATAATACCACTGATAAGGATCATAGCCTGATTGTGTTGTTAATTTGGCTGTATTGTTTGTACATCCACCTCCTTCAATGTAAGTTAAGGTTGGATCATCTGGCAAGGCTGCAAAAGTCGAGAAAAATCCTGCCATCGAGAAACCACCTGATTGCTGTACAATAGAAACCGTAAGTTTAGCTTTACTTTCGATAGAAAGAACTTCAGGTCTTCCAATTTGTTCACTATTAAAATTTATTATATACCAACCAGTCGAACCTATCTGATAACGTGCTTTAACTCCAGCTATGCTGGTAGTTTTGACACCATTAATAGTAACATCCTCAGTAGAACTTCTTAATAAAATATATCCAAAATAGTCTAAGTTTTCAAATTTATAGTTTTTAAATTTAGATGTTTCTATGAATTCTGAGCCCCCACATTCTGACACTGGTGCAATTGTCGAAATATCAACTTCACAAGTTTGTGCTGTACCAGAATATACTGCTACTCTTTTATCCGCAACAACCCTAGATGCTGTAAAATTTGTATCTTCTACACCATTAACAAAAGTGTAAAAAGATCCTGCATCTAATTTTTTAGTTGTGCTTTTTACCAACACTCCAGTCGCGGAGTAACTCTCTACGGTAATGTTAGTATCATCTTTTGTTGCCACTACAGTAGTCTGCTCCGCTATATTATTACCCGTACCTCTTTCAAGAAAATATTCCGTTCCTAAAACTGATTCAGGAGGAATTTGATTAAAAGCACCATCTCCACAACCACCAGGCATGTCTATAGCCGCTGACGTATTCATAACAATCGGATTAGAAGATTCTACTAATGTTCCAATCGGCGCCTTAAATAAGTAACTCTGCCCCTGGTTTAATGTAGCTATAATAACGTTGTTAATTTTTATAGTAGTGTTCTTGATTGTAGCCATAATGCTATATATCGGTCTTTGCTCGCCAAAACTGCTAAAAGAACCCAATGATCCATCTCTATAATAGCCTACCCTAAATCTTATTCCAAGTCCAGCATCTCCGAAACTTGTCAGAGCTGCATTTCCTTTAATATTGGCATCCCTATTTTCGTCATCCTTATAGTCATCCGAAGCAATATTTCTCAAGTTTACAGCTGTAGGTCCCGTACTCGTTACGATTAGTCCTGCTCCGTTAAGAACAGTATTTAAAGCATTCATCGGAAGATCCCTTGCTAAAAGTGAAAACCTATAAACTGCTGGAGTTCCTTTTTTAGCCTTCAAAGTTGTTACTGTTGTACCATCACTTTTTGCGACTGTAATATCAATATTTGTAAGCGAATTTGTAGAAATTACAATTTCATTTGCTTTACTAAAATATTGCCAAGGAGCTGGTGCAATGTAATGCTTAGTATAAAATTGGGCTGAAACATTATGTGCAGTTAGTAATAAAAAAACAATAAGAAAAAATGGCCTGAAAAATCCAGACTTACGAAAAGTAAAGTTACGCATAGACAACTTGAGTTTGTGGAACAGAAATTTTGGATGCTAAAAAACGGATGATTGTTTTTAGCATATAGATGAGATACGTGAAAAAATATAAAATGGATTCAAAAAAACTTAAAACAGTTTTTTCAAGACTTACACATAAAAAAGACATTATGTAGACCATTGCCATATAGTAAAATAAAGACTACAAAAGTCTTATCGGTTTTAAATTAAGTAGATTTGGAAAGTGCGAAAGTATATCGCGCAATGAAACCGAACATCATTATGCCGACAAAATGCACATAAAGTCGTTAAACAACAATTTTTAACAAATGTTCAACTCGTTAAATATGCTAAAAATGTAACAATTTGATTATGAAGTAATAAAAAAATCTTAAAATTTTACGAATAAATCTAATTCTTACAAAAAATACTGACAAAATTGTAAGAAACCATAACAGTTAAAAATAAGTTTTTATTTACACAAAAAATTGCAACAAACTAAAATACAGATAATTACAATAAAAACTTCAAATACAATATTTCTATTTTAAAAAATTAATATTACGTTTTAAGCCGTCGAATTTTGTTCTTTTGATAGGTGAATTTTTAAAGACTGTTCGAAAAGTTTCCTCTGTTATTTCAATCCAGTCCTTTTTAGTAAAGGAAAGCAGATCTTGATTAGGATTAAACAAAGGTTCAGAGTGAGGCTTAGAAAATCGATTCCATGGGCAAACATCTTGACAGGTATCACAGCCAAACATCCATTCATCAAATTTTCCTTTCATTTCTTCTGGAAGATTTTCTTTTAATTCGATGGTGTAATAAGAAATGCATTTACTTCCATCAACAATGTAAGGAGCTACGATTGCCTGTGTAGGACACGCATCAATACAGGCGGTACAAGAACCACAATGATCTGTAACGGCATAATCATACTCTAATTCTAAATCAATAATAAGTTCAGCTATAAAATAGAAAGAACCAACTTTTTGAGTAATCAAATTACTGTTTTTTCCAATCCAGCCCAAACCGCTTTTAGCAGCCCAAGCTTTATCTAAAACTGGTGCTGAATCGACAAAAGCACGTCCAGAAACTTCACCGATATTTTCTTGAATAGAATGGAGAAACTCTTTTAATTTATCTTTAATTACAAAATGATAATCTTGCCCATATGCGTATTTAGAAATTTTAAAACTTTCGCTGTTTTGCGTAGAATCTGGATAATAATTTAATAAAAGCGATACAACACTTTTACCATCATCTACTAATAAAGTTGGATCTAGTCGTTTATCAAAATGGTTTTCCATATAAGCCATCTGACCATTACGATTGTTCTTTAACCAATTTTCAAGACGAGGTGCTTCTTGTTCTAAAAAACCTGCTTTAGAAATACCACAAGAAAGAAAACCAAGTCTTTTGGCTTCCTCTTTTATAAATTTCGAATATTTTTCTTTAGCATTAATCATCATCTTTCAGAAAAAACAATTTCAATACCAACAGGTTTCAAAGTAATTAACGGATTAAAATTGATCGTATTTCCTACTGAAACAACTTTAAATTTTTTAACAATATAAGAAATCGCTAAACACATTTCATATATGGCAAAACCAGCACCAATACACATTCTTGGTCCTGCTCCAAAGGGGTAAAAATATTGCATGGAATGCTTTTTTTGCTCTCCTAAAAAACGATCTGGATTGAACTGATCAGGCTCTTCCCAATATTTCGGATTTCGATGCAACTCATAAAAAGAAACACCAATTAAAGTATCTTTTTTTATATTAAACCAACCTAAAGAATCGTCTTCTACATTTTGCCTATCTGTAATCCAAGCCGGCGGATATAAACGCATCGATTCGTTCAAAACCGCATTTATATAAGTCATCTTCTGAAGCTGTTCTACGACATCATCGCTTTCTGACTCAACTTTAAGAATTTCTTCAAAAACTTTTTGCTGTACATCGGCATGATTCCCTAATAATTGTAATGTAAAAGTCAAAGCATTGGCGGTTGTCTCGTGTCCTGCAATAAATAGAATTTTTATTTCGTCGATTAACTGCTCAATTGACATTGCTTCGCCAGTATCTTCGTAACGAGTTTCTAATAGCATGTTAAGCAAATCGTTTACTTCATTCTTCGAAGCAACTCTTTCTTCAATAATTCCTCGAATGATTCTATTATTTTCTTCAGCCAATTGAAGATGTTTTTTTACTTGGCCACTAATAAAAAACCACCATCCTTTATGTGGCAATCTAATTTCTTTAATTAGAAAATTCTGAACTGCTTCAATAATATATTTTATCCTATCTAACTTTTCCTCTTCAATAGAAAATTGAAATAATGATTTTGCGACAACATTAAAAGCTAATTCACTCATTACTGGAAAAAGATCGACTTTCTTATTCAGTACTATTCCTTCCAGCTCAGAAACAATGGTAATCTTCATATTTTCAACTAGCTGATTCATTTTCTGCTTATGAAATGCAGGCTGAATAAGTCTTCTTTGTTTTAGCCAAAATTCGCCATCAACAGTTAGTAGGCCTTTGCCCAAATATTTAGATAAATAAACAGACTGAAACTTCGATTTATGATAGTTCTTATGATTCTTCTGTAGTATATATTGGGCAACATCATTATCTCTAGATAAAATAATGTGTCTACTTTTTCCAATTCTTATAGAAAAAGAATCTCCTAACCTTTCAAAATACTTTCTATGATACGGAATCGGGTTTCTACGAACACCTTCGGCATCAACAAAAAATCTAAAAATAGAGAGTTTTGGCGGATAATTATATTTTTTACTTATAGACATTTCTATCAGTATTAAAACAACTCTCCTTGATTATTTATGTTTACTTTACCAAGATGTTTATAAGCCTTATCGGTAACTTCTCTACCTCGAGGTGTTCTCATGATAAATCCTTCCTGAATCAAAAACGGTTCATATACTTCTTCTATAGTTTCACTACTTTCACTTACAGCTGTCGCCAAAGTTGAAAGTCCAACTGGACCTCCCTTAAATTTATTGATAATGGCCAGTAATATTTTATTATCCATTTCATCCAAACCATGAGCATCTACGTTAAGTGCTTTTAAGGCATATTTTGAAATTTCTATATCAATTCTTCCATTACCTTTAATTTGGGCAAAATCACGAACACGTCTTAATAATGCATTTGCAATACGAGGAGTTCCACGGCTTCTGCCAGCAATTTCAATCGCTGCTTCCAGATCAATTGGTGTTTTTAATATGGAAGCACTTCTCTCAACAATTGTTGTTAAAAGTTCAGTGGTATAATATTGTAAACGTGAAGATATTCCGAAACGGGCACGCATTGGGGCGGTCAGTAATCCTGATCGTGTTGTTGCTCCGATCAAAGTAAAAGGATTTAAATTGATTTGAACTGTTCTAGCATTTGGCCCAGATTCAATCATAATATCAATCTTGAAATCTTCCATCGCTGAATACAAATACTCTTCAACAACTGGACTCAAACGATGAATCTCATCAATAAACAAAACATCTCTCTCGTCTAAGTTTGTTAGCAAACCAGCCAAATCACCAGGCTTATCTAATACTGGACCAGAAGTAATTTTAATACCTACCTCCAATTCATTTGCTAAGATATTTGCTAAAGTAGTTTTCCCTAGACCTGGAGGACCATGGAAAAGTGCATGATCAAGTGCTTCGCCACGCTGATTGGCTGCGGCAACAAAGACTTTTAAATTTTCCAAAACTTGATCTTGCCCAGCAAAATCATCAAATGACAGCGGACGCAATCTTTTCTCAAGATCTAACTCTTCTGAGTTATATCCTTTAGTAGTAGGATCTAGATTTTCATTCATCCTACAAAGATATGGAAACTAATCAGTTTGTAAAATAGCAAAACTGAACGATTAAAACTTTAACTATACAAAAAAGGCTGTCATTTCTGACAGCCTTTGATTATTTTTTAGTGGTGTAAAACTTCTTCACCTTCTTTCATTGGTACATTTTGAGGAACAAAATCTACATCGTGATTTGGGTTACTATAGTCATATGGCCAACGATATACGTGAGGAATTTCTCCTGGCCAGTTTCCGTGGATATGCTCAACTGGAGTTGTCCACTCTAAAGTTGTAGATTTCCAAGGGTTCTGAACTGCTTTTTTACCGTAGAAAATACTGCTAAAGAAGTTATATAAGAATACTAACTGGAATGCACCTCCTACAAGAGCAAATGTTGTAATTAAAACATTCACATTTTGTAAATCATCAAATAATGGAAAGTTAGTATTTGTATAGTAACGTCTTGGTAAACCAGCTAATCCGATAAAGTGCATTGGGAAGAAAACCCCATAAGCACAAACCGCAGTTACCCAGAAGTGAATATAACCTAAGTTTTTATTTAACATTCTTCCGTACATTTTAGGGAACCAGTGGTAAATACCAGCAAACATTCCGTATAGTGCAGAGATACCCATTACTAAGTGAAAGTGAGCAATAACAAAGTATGTATCGTGAACGTTAATATCTAGAGTACTATCTCCTAAAATGATCCCTGTTAAACCTCCAGTGATGAAAGTAGAAACCATTCCGATAGAGAATAACATTGCAGGGTTAAATTGTAAGTTACCTTTCCATAAAGTCGTAATCCAGTTGAATGCTTTTACAGCAGAAGGAATTGCAATCAATAAAGTTGTAAAAGTAAATACAGATCCTAAGAAAGGATTCATACCTGAAATAAACATGTGGTGACCCCAAACAATTGTAGATAAAAATGCAATTGCAAGAACTGACATAATCATCGCTCTATAACCAAAAATTGGTTTACGAGCATTTGTAGCCATAATTTCTGAAACAAGACCCATCGCTGGTAAGATTACGATGTAAACCTCAGGGTGACCTAAGAACCAGAATAAGTGCTCAAACAATACTGGAGAACCTCCTTGATAGTGTAAAACCTCTCCTGCAATATAGATATCAGATAAGAAGAATGAAGTACCAAAACTTCTATCAAAAATCAATAATAACGCCGCAGATAATAAAACTGGAAACGAAATAACACCAATGATAGCTGTTACAAAAAATGTCCAGATTGTAAGAGGAAGTCTAGTCATAGACATTCCTTTAGTTCTTAAGTTAAGTACAGTAACAATGTAATTTAAAGATCCCATCAAAGAAGATGCGATGAAAATCGCCATAGACACTAACCATAATGTCATACCTGTTCCTGATCCTGGAATTGCTTGCGGCAATGCACTTAAAGGAGGGTAAATCGTCCATCCTGCAGATGCTGGTCCAGCCTCAACAAATAATGAACATAACATTACAACTGCAGATAAGAAAAACAACCAGTATGAAATCATATTCATAAATCCAGATGCCATATCTCGTGCTCCAATTTGAAGCGGAATCAATAAGTTACTAAACGTTCCACTTAAACCTGCCGTCAGTACAAAGAATACCATGATGGTACCGTGAATTGTAACTAAAGCCAGATAAATATCATTTGCCATTACACCATCAGGTGCAAATTTATCTCCTAATAAAACATTAAATATTTTGAAAGACTCTTCTGGCCACGCTAATTGCATTCTAAAAAGCAAGGACATTGCAATCCCAATTACTCCCATAACAATACCAGTAATCAAGTATTGTTTAGCAATCATTTTGTGATCAATACTAAAAATATATTTAGTAATGAACGTGTCTTTATGATGATGTTCGTGCTCGTGATCGTGTCCGTGATCGTGACCGTGCGCTTCTGCTGACATATATTTGTACTTTAAATTTTCTTAATAATATTATTTCATCGCAACTTTAGCTACAGCCGCTTTAACAGTATCAACAACAGTTTTAACAGTGTCAATTACTTTTGCAGCAGTATCTGTAGTTGGTGCAGCTCCTTCAGCTGGTTTTTCAGCAGCCTTTGCAGCTTTAATATCCTGAGCTAAAGTAGTTTTTTCACTTAACCATTTTTTGTAATCCTCTGGTGTATCAACTACAACCTTCATCTGCATGTTATAGTGAGAAGCTCCACAGATTTTATTACATAATAATAAATAATCAAATGTATAAGGATCTAAAGCTGTACCTCCTTTTGCAACTAACTCAGCACTTTTTTCAGCTCTAAGTTTATTGATGTGCGCTACTTTCTCTACCATAAATGGTAACTCTCTGTACTCTGAAGTTGTATAAGTTGGAACGAAAGCAAATTCAGTAACCATACCAGGAACACAGTTCATTTGTGCTCTAAAGTGAGGAAAGTAAGCAGAGTGCAATACATCCTGAGAACGCATTTTAAAGTGAACTTTTTTACCTTTAGGAATATGCAATTCTGAAACTACGATATCATCTTGAGCATTTGGATCTGACATATCAACTCCTAATGTATTTACTCCTTCAATTAAACGTACGTTTGCTTTCCCTAATACATTATCTTGCCCAGCGTATCTTGCTGTCCATTTAAACTGTTGAGCATATAATTCAATTTCGATTACATCTTCATCTTTATCAACGAACATAATGTTATTCCAAGCATATAATCCATAAAGAATTAAACAAGCTAAAACCACAGATGGAATGATACTCCAGATTGCTTCTAATTTATTACTATCTGCAAAAAATAATGCTTTTTTATCTTTATTTCCTCTATTTTTAAAAGAAAACCAGTAAAGCAAACCTTGTGTAATAACTTGAACTATAAAGATTAAAACCCAAGTAATATTCATTAAATTATCTACTAAAAGTCCATGCTCAGAAGCAGGAGTATGAAGTGCCAAATTACCCCATTTTAGTAAACCATAAATAGTAAATATATAAATGAAAGCCAAAAAGCCAAACATAATATATCCCTGAATATTATTATCATTATCAGATGCAACTTGTGAATCATCCGAAGAAGTTCCTACCTGAGTAAGATCAAATATCTTCGTCAATTGCCATAGTGCAACTGCTAATAAAACTAAAACTATAATTACCAACAAACTTGTCATCTGTTTACTTCTTTAAATATTAATAATGAAAATGTTTACTTTCCTCGATGAAAGGATTTCTTTTTGCAAGCAAAGGAGATTTAGTTAATGCAGTAAATACAACAAATATAAATAGACCTAAGAAGAAAAGAATCGATGCAATTTCAGGAACTCCAATAAACCATTTGTCTCCTACAGTACCAGGCATAATCATATTAAAGAAATCAACATAATGACCTAATAATATTACAATACCAGCCATAACAACAACCCAGTTAAGACGTTTGAAGTCAGTATTGATTAATATTAATAATGGGAAAACAAAGTTCATAACAACAGCTCCAAAGAAAGGAAGGTTATATAATTGAATTCTTGTCACAAAATAAGTTACCTCTTCTGGAATGTTAGCGTACCAAATCAACATAAATTGAGAGAACCATAAATAAGTCCAGAATACACTAATACCAAACATGAACTTAGCTAAATCATGGATATGGCTTGTATTTACATACTCCAAATATCCTTTTGACTTTAAATAAATTGTTACTAATGCAATAGATGTAATACCGCTTACAAAGAAAGAAGCAAATACATACCATCCAAATAAAGTACTAAACCAGTGTGGATCAAAAGACATAATCCAATCCCAAGACATAATAGACTCAGAAACGATAAAGAATACTAAAAATCCTGCAGATGCTTTGAAGTTCTTTTTGTAGTAAAGATCATCATTAGCTTCATCTTGTGCCAAACAGTTTTTTCTAGAAAAATGACGGTAGATATTCCATCCTAATAAAAAGATAAAAGCTCTAGCGATCCAGAAAGGAAAGTTTAAATATCCAGATTTCCCAGCAATGATAGCATCATAGTTTGGGCTTTTAGGATCAGTTACGCCTTCTCCTAACCATACGAAGATGTGATTAAAATGCAATCCACATAATACTAAAAGTATAAAGAAGATTATAGAACCAGCTGGCAAATAAGCTGTTATACCTTGCATAACTCTAAATAAAACTGGAGACCAACCTGCTTGCGCAACTTGTTGAATAGCATAGAAAGCTAAAACTCCCATTGAAAGCAGTAAAAAGAAAATACAAGCTACATATACAGCAGACCAAGGCTTATTTTGCAATTGGTGCAATACGTGTTCTAAATGTTTTTCGTGCTCATTTGCACCAGAAACTTCTGCATGCTCAGCTCCTTTGTGAGAGTCATGTGCAACTTCAGCAGCCTCATGATGACCTGCTTCTTTATGAGATGCCTCCGCTTTTTCTTCATGCGCAGCGCCATGAGAACCATGTTCATCTGCCGCAAGTATTTTTTCAACTTCTTGAATATCCTTTGGTGCACTTAAAAAACCATACCCAATTCCTAATAGACCAACAGCCATTAAGATGATAGAAAAAGTTTTTAATTTACTTGAAAATGTATACATATCTATTACGATCAGTTTGTTCAACAATTATAATTGGCTTTTTAGTTTCAGAACATAGTCAGCAACTAACCAACGTTCGTGAGCACTTAATTGATTTGCATGTGAACCCATTGCATTTAAACCATAAGTCTCAACATGAAAGATACTTCCTTCAGTGATCTCTCTGTCTTTATAGCTAGGTACTCCAAGAAATTTCTCTCTTTCAACCAATTTACCTTTACCGTTACCAGCAGCACCATGGCAGCTAATACAGTAAATTTCGAAAAGTTCTTTCCCTTTTCCAGAGTTTCTCTCTTCTTCTGTCAAAGGTGATTTTAAATTAGCTTTTGCTAATTCATAACCAGCAGTTGAATTTTCATATTCATAAGGTTCAAAACCTCTATTGATAGTTCCTGCAACAGGAAGCTGCCCTTCTTTTCCTCCCTTAAATATTTTTGCTTCTGAATATGGCTCGTAAGCAACAGACTCATACATATTTGGGAAATACTGATAGTTCGGTGCCGAATTATTGTGGCAAGATGAAACTAAAATAGTTATACCAACTAAAAGTGTTATTTTATATATCCTTTTCATAGCTACAATTAATTCTTTTCTATTACTTTAACTTCCACAGCTCCAGTTCCTTCAAAGAAAGAAACCAATTCAGCTTCGTTATCATTTACAGCAACCTCCATTAAAAAGTGGTCATCAGTTGTTCTTACATCTGGATTTTCAGCTTCTTTAAAAGGCCATAATCTACTTCTCATATAAAAAGTAATTACCATTAAGTGAGCTGCAAAGAACACAGTCATCTCAAACATAATTGGCACAAAAGATGGCATATTCTGGATGAAGCTAAAACTTGGCTTACCTCCAATATCCTGTGGCCAGTCATGAATCATGATGTACCCCATCATAGTTGTTGCAACAGAAATACCAACACATCCATATAAAAAAGCACATATTGCTAATCTTGTTGGTGCTAATCCCATGGCTTTATCCAAACCGTGAACCGGGAATGGGGTAAAAACCTCTTCAATATGATGATGAGCAGCTCTAGTTTTCTTTACTGCACTCATCAAAACGTCATCGTCATTATAAATGGCGTATATAACTTTATTACTCATGATGTGAATCTTTACTGTTTGCTCTTTCTCTAATGTAATTATCTCCTGTTCCTTTCAAAATTGTTTTAACCTCTGCCTGAGCAATTACAGGGAATGTTCTAGAGTATAATAAAAACAATACGAAGAAGAAACCAATTGTTCCAATGAAAATTCCAATATCAACAAATGTTGGCGAAAACATTGTCCAAGAAGATGGAAGGTAATCTCTATGTAAAGAAGTAACAATAATTACGAATCTTTCAAACCACATACCGATGTTAACTACAATCGAAATAATGAATGAGAACATGATACTAGTTCTTAATTTTTTGAACCACATAAACTGAGGAGAGAACACGTTACATGTCATCATTGACCAATATGCCCACCAGTAAGGTCCAGTAGCTCTGTTTAAGAATGCATATTGCTCATATTCTACACCTGAATACCAAGCTACAAATAACTCAGTGATGTAAGCTACACCTACAATAGATCCAGTAATCATAATAATGATGTTCATTAACTCGATATGCTGTAATGTGATGTATGCCTCAAGGTTAGATACTTTTCTCATAACGATCAACAATGTGTTTACCATCGCGAATCCAGAGAAAACCGCTCCAGCAACAAAGTATGGAGGGAAAATTGTTGTATGCCATCCAGGAATTACAGAAGTAGCAAAGTCCATAGATACAATCGTGTGTACAGAAAGTACAAGTGGAGTAGCTAAACCAGCTAATACTAAAGATACTTCTTCAAAACGCTGCCAGTCTTTTGCTCTACCGCTCCATCCAAAACTTAAGATAGAATAAACTCTTTTGTTAAAAGGAGTAATAGCTCTATCACGAAGCATTGCAAAGTCAGGTAACAAACCAGTCCACCAGAAAACTAATGATACTGAAAGATACGTTGAAATCGCGAATACGTCCCAAAGTAAAGGTGAGTTAAAGTTTACCCATAAAGATCCAAATTGGTTTGGAATAGGCAATACCCAATATGCTAACCATGGACGTCCCATGTGAATGATTGGGAAAAGACCCGCTTGTACTACTGAGAAAATAGTCATTGCTTCAGCAGAACGGTTGATGGCCATTCTCCAACGTTGACGGAAAAGTAATAATACCGCAGAAATTAATGTTCCGGCGTGACCAATACCAACCCACCAAACGAAGTTAGTAATATCCCAAGCCCAGCCAACTGTTTTATTTAATCCCCATGTTCCGATACCGGTAGATACGGTGTAAATTATACAACCTAACCCCCAAAGGAAGGCTATTAATGCGATTGAAAATACAATCCACCATTGCTTGTTTGCAGGTCCCTCAACAGGTGCTGCTACATCTACAGTTACATCGTGATAAGATTTATCACCTATAACTAAAGGTTTTCTAATGGGTGCTTCGTAGTGAGACGACATAATCCTTTATATTGTTTCTTAATTAATAATTTTACTAAGTATTTCTAACTTTAACATGGTAAACCACATTAGGTTTTGTACCTACATGCTCTAATAAGTGGTATGATCTTTCGTCAGCCGCTAATTTAGCAACTTTACTTTCTTTATCATTTACATCACCAAATATCATCGCTCCTGAAGAACAAGCACTAGAACAAGCTGTTTGGAATTCACCATCTCTAACTGGACGACCTTCGTTTTTAGCTTTCAATTTAGTTGCTTGTGTCATTTGGATACACATAGAACATTTCTCCATAACACCACGAGAACGTACGTTAACGTCAGGATTTAACACCATACGGCCTAAATCATCGTTCATATGATAATCGAACTCGCTGTTTTTGTTGTATAAGAACCAGTTAAAACGACGTACTTTATATGGACAGTTGTTTGCACAGTAACGAGTACCAACACATCTGTTGTAAGCCATATGGTTTTGACCTTCACGACCGTGAGAAGTCGCTGCAACAGGACAAACTGTTTCACAAGGTGCGTGGTTACAGTGTTGACACATTACAGGTTGGAATGCAACTTGTGGATTATCTCCAGCTTTTTCCATTTCATTAAATGTAGATAATGAACTAGATAAACCTGCGATTCCCTCTTTTCTTTCGTTATCACCTTCAAAAGTGCTTTCAGAAGAATAATATCTATCGATACGCAACCAGTGCATATCACGGCTTCTTCTTACCTCTGCTTTACCAACAACCGGAACGTTGTTTTCTGCGTGACAAGCAATAACACAAGCCCCACATCCAGTACAAGCATTTAAGTCAATTGAAAGATTGAAGTGGTGCCCTGTTGTACGATCGAATGATTCCCAAAGATCTACAGTAGTAGCCTCAACTTCTTGGTGATCTAAAGATACCATTGGTTTTTCATTCCAATGTTCAGCATCTTTAGTATTGAATATTTCTAAAGTAGTTTCTTTAATAATATCTCCTCTACCCATTAAAGTTTTCTGACCTTGAACACAAGCAAACTCATGTACACCACCAGCTTTAGCAATAGATACAGATTGAACATTATTGAAACCTTTATATAAAGCGTAAGCATTTAAACCTACTTGCATTTCTTCTTTTAGAGCCGCTTTACGTCCATAACCAAGAGCAAGACCGATAGTTCCAACTGCTTGACCTGGCTGAACGATAACTGGAACATTCTCCAATTTAGCTCCATCAACAGTAATTGTAGCATAACTACCGTTCAAACCTCCATTTGCAACAATTTCGTTTGATAAACCTAGTTTTTTAGCATCTGCATTAGAAACTGTAACGTAGTTATCCCAAGAAACTCTTGTAATTGGATCTGGAAACTCTTGTAACCAAGGGTTGTTAGCGTGTTGTCCATCTCCTAGTCCTGTTTTAGTATATAATACTAATTCAAACTCACCAGCAGATTTAGATTTTGCAACAGCATTTGCAGCTGTAGCAGCATCAATAGCGCCTCCAGATAATGCTGTAGCTCCAAGAACAGCTACACCATCATGTAATACTTTATTCCAAGAAGCACCTGCAGTATAAGCTCCAGAATTTGCTTTTAAATAGTCATAATAAGTACCAGCAGCACCGTTTACTGACAATAAAACATCTTGAAATTGTTTTGTGTTGAAAATAGGACGGATTGTAGGCTGAGTTAAGCTATATGTTCCGCTTGTAAGTTCAAGATCTCCCCATGATTCTAAGTAGTGAGGAGCTGGCGCAGCAACTGAAACAATTGATGCAGTTTCGTCTTCTTTTAATGAAAAAGCAACTGACGTTTTAACTTTTTTCAATCCAGATACAAAAGAAGCTGAATCAGCTAAAGTGTAAACAGGATTAATTCCACTCATAATTAAAGTATGAACACTGCCTGCATTCAAATCTTTAATTAACTGTGCAACTACAGCATTAGAACCTTTTCTAATTTGTCTAGCTCCAGCAGTGCTAAAAGCTTCACTAGCCAATACTTGATTGATAGCTAAAACTAATAATTGAGCATTTTTATCTTCAATTCCAGATACTAAAACTCCTTTTGAACCAGCAGCTTTAAGCTGTTGTGCAGCTTTTACTACTTCAGCTTTAAAGTTTCCTTCTAAAGCTACAGGAACAGAAGCACCTACAACAATATTATAAATTTGAACTAAAGCTTGCTTTTGAGCAGCTACAGTCATTGGAACACGCTTATCAGCAGCAGCTCCAGATAATGTCATGTTTGACTCAAACTGAAAGTGACGAGACATTTTTCCGTTTTGAGGAATACGTCCTTGTGCATATCCAGTATCATATCCTCCACCTTGCCAATCTCCTAAGAAATCAGCTCCAACAGATACAATTAAAGAAGCTTTTGAAAAATCGTAATCAACTAAAGCTCTTTGACCATAAACAGATTCAAAAGCATCTAAAGCCTCAGATGATGAAACTGCATCATATACAACGTGCTTAGCGTTTGGATTTTTTGCAATAAACTCAGAAATTAATTTTTCTGTAGATGGACTTGCTAAAGTATTAGTTAATAACACTACTTGTCCGCCTTTAGCTTTTGCATCTGCTAAACTAGATTTGATTTTCAAATCAACAGCTGACCAAGAAGAATTTTGACCATCTACCTTTGGCTCTTTTAAACGAGTACTATCATACAAACCTAAGATAGAGGCATGAATTCTAGCATTTGCAGAAAACTTAGCTCCTGCAATTGTATTGTTTTCAATTTTAATTGGACGACCCTCACGAGTTTTCACCAAAAGATTAGCAAAATCAAATCCATCAAAAACTGTAGTTGCATAATAATCTGCAACACCAGGAATGATTTGTTCTGGTTGTAATACATAAGGGATAGACTTGTGAACAGGACCTTCGCAAGCAGCTAATGTTACAGCCGCTGTACTAAACCCTACGTACTTTAAAAAGTCACGACGTGAAGTTCCTGATGTAGCTAAAGCTTCTGCATTACCTAAAAACTCATCAGTAGGAATCTCTTCAACAAATTCGTTATTTCTAAGCGCCTCAACAATAGAGCTATTTTCTAGCTCTTCAACACTTTTCCAGTATTTTTTGTTTGATGACATTGTATATATATATTAAAATCTTAATAAATCGATTAATAGTGGCATTTACCACACTCTAAACCTCCCATTTGCGCTGCAGTTAATTTCTCTACACCGTATTTTTTAGAAAGTTCAGCATGAATTTTGTCATAGTAAGCGTTACCTTCCATCTTAACATCAGTTTTTCTATGGCAATCAACACACCATCCCATTGTTAATTTAGAGTACTGCTTCATGATTTCAAATTCTTGCACTGGTCCGTGACAAGTTTGACATTCAATACCTGCAACAGAAACGTGTTGAGAGTGGTTGAAGTAAACAAAGTCAGGCAAGTTGTGAATACGAACCCATTTTACAGGCTGTGTTTTTCCAGTATAAGCTTGTTTCGTCTTATCCCATCCAACAGCATCATATAATTTTTGAATCTGAGCATCGTAGAAAGCTTTGCTGTACTCTGGAGTAGCAGTTGATTCCGCAACCTCTGAAATGTTTTTATGACAGTTCATACAAACATTTAAAGAAGGAATACCAGCTGTTTTACTTACACGAGCAGCAGAGTGGCAATACTTACAATTGATTTCATTATCACCAGCGTGAATTTTGTGAGAGTAGTGAATTGGCTGAATTGGCTCATAATTCTGATCTACACCTACTTGCATTAAGTAGCCATAAACAAAATAACCACTAGCCAAAAGCAAAAAGATTGAAGTTACTAAAACCAAGAATTGATTTTTAGCGAAAGCTTTCCAAATTGGAAGTCTTGCCTCTTTTGGAGCAACCTCAATACCATTTTTATTTGCAACTTTAGTTAAAACCTTGTTTACCATAAACAACATCACAACTAAAATAGCCATTACAAGAGCAAGAGCCCCTAAAATAATGTTATTTGAAATAGCACCGTCCTGAACATTTGTACCAGGAGGAGTTGCAGCACCTCCCGCAGCCGCAGCTGGCTCAGCCTTAGGCTCAGAAGTATAAGCTATAATATTATCAATATCTCCTTCAGACAATTGAGGAAACGAAGTCATAACAGCTTTGTTATTTTCCTCAAAAAGTTTAACAGCAACAGCATCACCTGACTTAATCATGTCAGAACTGTTATGCACCCACTTGTAAATCCAAGCCATATCATGCTTAGCAGCAACTCCCCTTAAAGCAGGACCAGTTGATTTAGCATCTAATTTGTGACATGCAGCGCAATTTGCATTAAAAAGTTCCTTCCCTTTTACTGGATCACCGCCTCCTGCAGCTGGAGCAGCCGCAGCAGCCTCAGGCGCCGCCGGAGCAGCAGCATCTTGAGCAAATGAAGTTAGGGAGAAAATTAACGTTAGCGATAAGCCAAACAGCAATTTTCTTGAGATCGAATTATGGTTACCCACCTTTTTCATATAGTATAAATAATTGTCTACTAATTTTTGGTATGATTTTTTCTGTACTAAATCCAGTAAAAACGTATACCCTCTTTTAAAACTTGCACAAAAATACGACTTATGAACTATTCTCAAAACCTTAAAATAGTCTTAATTATCAATTTATATCAATTCTAAATAATATTAAAATTTCACACTCAAACTTTAAATAGTATTTTTGCATAAAAACCATCACATTATGAGAATTTTAAGTCCTTCAAAAAACCTTTTATTAACAATTACAACGATTGCCTTCGCACACAATATTAATGCTCAAGACCAAAATTTAACACTGAACCAAGATCCTAAATTTGAGCAGTTACTTAACGAGAAGCGCAAAATTAACACGTCAATAAATACAAACGATACTTATAGAATTCAAATTTTTAGCGGCAAAAGCGACGAGGCAAAAAAAACGTTATCTGATTTTAAAAGAGAAAATTCAAATATTGACGGAACGATTATTTTCAGCACACCCAATTACAAAGTAATTGTTGGAAATTTTAAAACCAGAATAGAAGCCGAGAGAAATTTAGCAGAAATTAAAAAAAGATACAAAAGCGTTTTCCTACTTAAGCCTGGAAAGTAAAACGTAGAAAAATAAAAAAGCGAGATTTATTTCTCGCTTTTTTATTGCCTTTAAAATACCGCATCTCCACATCTCCACATCTCCACATATCAATCAAAGATCAATCCGCTATAGATTTCAAGAATTCTAAAAACTTTACACTACAATCTCCTAACCCAATCTACAACTTTAATTCCGCTCGCCAAAAAACGATTTTCTTCTCTAGGAGTTTTAACAGCATTTATTCCTGCTTTATTTTTTAGCATCTTTTGCATAATGCTTCAACTCTTCAACAGATATTATTTTTCGTTCTGCACCAGCCTCTAAAACCAAATTTTTACCCTTTAATGCAGTAGAAACAAAAAACGAATAACACTTCATTTAACAAAGAAAGACACTCCGTCTGCCCCCTTTATACTTATCCAGCATCCTTTTTTAGGACAAACATCTATTACCTCCCCTAACAACAACTTTTTCCATTTTATTTGTAGCTTTTAAATCTTTTCTGATTCTGCTACAGTAATCACACTATTAACAAAAGCACTTGAAACCTCTTCTCCGCAACAATCCTTTACTAAGGTATTACCAGCAGGCGAAACTGCTTTTTTTCTATAGCTTCTTGAGCAAAAAACAAAGCAGAAAAGCAAATAAACACAATTATCGAGTAGAATCTATTTTTCATATTACGTTAATTTTTATTCAACTTACTAAAATTCACACAAACTAAAAATACACACTTGCCTCAAAACATTCTAAAGCATCACAACTCAAATTTACAAACACAAAAAAAAGTCCCAATTCACATTGGGACTTTTAAATATATTAATTGAATCTTATTTCAATTTCTTTTTGATTGCTACTTCATGATAAGACTCAATAACATCATTAATTTCGATATCATTAAATCCTTTTATCTGGATACCACAATCATAACCTTTAGTTACTTCTTTCACGTCGTCTTTGAAACGTTTTAAAGCGACTAACTCACCTGTATGAACTACAACTCCATCTCTAATAACTCTAATTTTAGCAGCTCTCAAGATTTTACCATCAGTTACCATACAGCCGGCGATTGATCCAACTTTAGAAATTTTGAAAATCTCACGAATTTCAGCTGTTCCTAAAACTTCTTCTTTCATTTCTGGCGCCAACATTCCTTCCATCGCATCTTTCAAGTCATCGATAGCAGCATAAATAATAGAATAGTAACGAATGTCGATTTCTTCTTTATCAGCAAGCTGTCTAGCATTTCCAGCAGGACGAACATTAAATCCGATAATGATTGCATCTGATGCAGAAGCCAAGTTAACATCGGTTTCTGTAATTGCTCCAACTCCTTTATGAATAATGTTGATTTGAACTTCTTCTGTAGAAAGTTTAGAGAACGAGTCTGATAAAGCTTCAACAGATCCATCAACGTCTCCTTTAAGAATAACATTCAATTCTTTAAACTGGCCAAGAGCGATACGACGTCCAATTTCATCAAGCGTAATATGCCTTTGAGTACGTACAGATTGTTCACGCATTAATTGAGAACGTTTAGATGCAATTTGTTTTGCTTCTTTCTCATCTTCAAAAACGTTAAACTTATCACCTGCAGTTGCTGCTCCATCCAAACCTAAAACAGATACAGGAGTTGAAGGACCAGCGCTTAATATCGTATGTCCTCTTTCATCATGCATTGCTTTAACTTTACCATGATGCTTACCAGCAAGCATATAATCTCCAATTTTCAAAGTACCTTGTTGTACTAAGATCGTAGATACATATCCTTTTCCTTTATCTAAATAAGCCTCAACAACAGTTCCTTGAGCCGCTTTATTTGGATTTGCTTTTAGATCTAAAATTTCAGCTTCCAATAAAACCTTCTCTAATAATTCTTTTACTCCTGTTCCAACTTTTGCAGAAATATCATGTGACTGAATTTTTCCACCCCAATCTTCAACAAGTAAATTCATACCAGCCAAACGCTCTTTAATTTTATCAACATTCGCGTTTGGTTTATCAATTTTATTGATTGCAAATATAATTGGCACTCCCGCAGCTTGTGCGTGAGAAATTGCCTCTTTTGTCTGTGGCATGATATCATCATCAGCCGCCACTACGATAATAGCGATATCGGTAACCTGAGCTCCACGTGCACGCATTGCAGTAAACGCCTCGTGACCTGGAGTATCTAAGAATGCGATTTTTTGACCATTATCTAAAGTAACTCCATACGCTCCAATGTGCTGTGTAATACCTCCTGACTCACCGGCAATTACATTTTCTTTACGAATATAATCCAGTAAAGATGTTTTACCGTGGTCAACGTGACCCATTACTGTCACAATTGGCGCTCTTGTTACTAAATCTTCTTCTCTATCTTCTACAACTTCTATTGCTTCTTCAATATCAACTGTAATAAATTCAACATCGTAACCAAATTCATCTGCTACAATAGTTAATGTTTCAGCATCTAGACGCTGGTTCATGGTAACCATGATTCCAAGAGACATACAAGTTCCAATTACTTTAGTAATCGGCACATCCATCATGATTGCAATTTCACCTACAGTAACAAACTCAGTAACTTTGATTGTTTTACTTCCTTCGTCAAGCGCTCTTTGCTCATCATCAGATTTCTGACGGTGCGTTTCTCTTTTATCTCTTCTATATTTTGCCGCTTTAGATTTCCCTCCTTTACCTTGAAGTTTTTCAAGAGTTTCTCTAATTTGGTTTTTTACTTCTTCTTCTGTAGGCTCAACTTTAGCTACAATTGCAGGACGGTTTCCTTTTACAAAACCAGGTCTTTGGCTTCTATTAGCATTAAAACCTCCGCCATTGTTATTTTGACCCGGCTTATTTTGATTTGGAGTACCAGGCGCATTACCTGTAGCAGGCTTTGGCGCACCAGGTGTACCCGGTTTTGGACCAATTCTTTTACGCTTATTTTTATTTGCGTTGTTATTATTACCAACCCCAGGAGTTCCAGGTTTATTCTGAGCCGCTTTAGGATCCTCTTTCTTTTTCTTAGGCTTATTAAATTGAGATAAATCAATTGTCTGCCCTGTAAGAGTTGTTCCTGTAAGCTTTTGATATTGAGTTGTAATAGTCTCCTCTGAAGTTGTTGGATCAGTAGACACGATTGGCTCCTGCGCAACTTTAGATTCTGCTTTAACTTCTTTTTTCTCAGTAATAATAGGTTCTTCTTTTTTTGTTTCAGAAACAGGAGTTGAAACAACTGGTTCAGATTTCACTGTTTCATTTTGAACAGGTTTTTCTGGCTGCACAGGCGCAGCAACAACTTTAGGCTCTTCGTCCTTAGCTGTTTCCTCAGAAGGAGTAATCGCAGGTTTTTTTGGATTCAAGTCAATTTTACCAACTTGTACAGGACCAGAAACAACTGCTCTTGCTTTGATTATTTCTTGCTGTTTTTGACGCTCTTCTTCTTGTCTGCGTTTGTCTTCAATTTCTTTCTCACGCTCTACACGCAATGCTTCTTTTTCCTTTCTTTTTTCTTCTCCAACCTCTTTAGAAGCCTCCTTGTTCCCCTTATCGCCCGCAAATTGGCTTTGAAGGATATTAAATTCACTGTCAGAAATTTTTGCATTTGGATTTGCATCAATAGCAATTCCCTTATCTTTTAGATAATCTACAGCTCTTTCTAACGAAATATTTAATTCCCTTAAAACCTTGTTTATTCTTATTACTCTCTCTTCAGACATATAACCTTTTTATTATTACCTTTTTCGTTGTGTTGTTAGAGCAGATGTAAGCTATTGCTTAATTATCAAACTCTTCTTTTAGTATCTTCATAACATCTAGAATAGTTTCCTCTTCTAAGTCTGTTCTTCTTACTAAATCTTCTACGTCGTGTTTCAAGATACTTTTTGCAGTATCCAAACCGATTTTTGCAAACTCTTCAATTACCCACTCTTCGATCTCATCTGAGAACTCTGTTAATTCAACATCGTCTTCATCTGCAACAGTACCGGCAACATCTCCTTCACGAATAACATCTAGCTCGTAACCTGTCAATTGACCTGCTAATTTGATATTGTGACCACCTCTACCAATTGCTTTAGAAACCTCTTCTAATTTCAAGAACACTTCAGCTCTTTTGTTATCTTCATCAATTTTGATAGAAGAAACTTTAGCAGGGCTTAAAGCTCTTGTTATAAATAATTGAATATTGTTTGTATAATTGATTACATCAATATTTTCATTTCCTAATTCGCGAACAATCCCATGAATACGAGAACCTTTCATTCCCACACAAGCTCCAACTGGATCAATTCTATCATCATAAGAATCAACAGCTACTTTTGCTTTTTCACCTGGAATACGAACTACGTTTTTCACAGTAATTAATCCGTCAAAAACTTCTGGAATTTCTTGCTCAAATAATTTTTCTAAGAACTTTTCTGAAGTTCTAGACATAATAATTTGAGGTTTATTCCCTTTTAACTCAACGCTTTCAATGATTCCACGAACATTATCTCCTTTACGGAAAAAGTCAGATGGAATTTGTTTTTCTTTTGGAAGCACAATTTCATTTCCTTCATCATCAACCAAGATAACTACTCTTGGACGCACGTGATGTACTTCTGCTGTATAAATATCCCCGATAATATCTTTAAACTGTTTGTATAAATTTGTATTATCGTGTTCGTGAATTTTAGATATAAGATTCTGACGAAGCGCTAAGATAGCTCTTCTTCCTAAATCAATCAACTTTACTTCTTCAGAAACCTCTTCACCAATTTCAAAATCCGCTTCAATCTTTCTTGCTTCAGTCAATGTAATTTCCTCATTTTCAAAATCAAGATCCTCATCGGCAACAATTACTCTTCTTCTCCAAATTTCCATATCCCCTTTATCAGGATTAATAATGATATCGAAATTTTCATCTGAACCGTATTTTTTCTTTAATGCATTTCTAAATACGTCCTCTAAAATTGCCATAAGCGTTACACGATCAATAAGTTTATTATCTTTAAACTCTGAGAATGAATCGATTAATGCTAAATTTTCCATGCGAATTTTTTAATTAAAATTAAAATGTTACCGTAACAACTGCCTCTTTAATTTCTGTATAAGGTATTTGTTGCTCTTTTTGAACTGTTTCTTTTCCTTTTCCTACTTTTTTCGGTTCTCTTGCTTTCCAAGACAAAATTATAAAAACATCATTAGCTTCTACTAATTCTGCTTCAATTTTTTCTGTATTTGTGGTAACAATCAACGTTCTACCAACATTTTTTCTGTATTGTCTTATCATTTTCAAAGGAGTTCCTACTCCAACCGATGCTACTTCAAGCGAAAAATCCTGTTCTTCACGATCCAGATTATTCTCGATTGCACGACTAATGTCAATACAGTCTTGCAGCGCCACTCCATTATCTCCGTCTAAACCAACACTAATTTTAAAAGAATCCGAAACTGCCAAATCAACCAAAAAGACTGATGGTTTTTCCAGAAGAGCTTCTGTAATTAATCCGTTTACTTTTTCTTTAAATGTCATAATTTTATAAAAAGAGGGGACACTTAGTCCCCTCATTATTTAGATTTTAATAAATAACAGTGCAAATATAGTGTTTTTTTTATAAATCAAATAAATTGATTGCTCTAAAATAATTCCATATCTTTATAAGAGTATTAAAAACACAGAATTATTCCCATTTTAACCCTCAAAATCATGAAACGAATTTTAGTACCTACCGACTTCTCCGAACACGCAGAAGACGCCTTAAGAGTCGCCTCCCAAATCGCAAAAAAGAACAATTCCGAAATCATTCTTCTTCACATGCTTGAATTGCCACAGCAATCAAACGATGCGATAGTAGGCGGAACAAGCATTCCTGAAACGATGCTTTTTATGAAGAAAGCAAACGAAACTCTCGATGAAGTTGCCTCTAGAGAATACCTAAAAGGAATCCCTGTAACCGAGATTTTAAAAATGGACAAACCAATACATGGCATTACACAAATAAGCAAAGATTACGATATTGATCTAATCATAATGGGATCTCATGGCTCTTCTGGAGTCGAAGAATTATTAATAGGTTCTAATACCGAAAAAGTAGTAAGAAATTCCGAAATTCCTGTTTTAGTCATCAAGAAAAACATTCCAAATTTTAATGCTTCTAATATTGTTTTTGCCTCTGATTTCTCTGAAGAAGCAAAAAAACCATTTGAAAAACTTTTAAACTTTACCAAGCTATTTGATTCAAAATTACACTTAGTTACCATTTGCACACCCAACAGCTTCAAGCCAACTCACGTAAGCGAAAAAGCAATGAGTGATTTTGTTACCGAATTTAACATTACCAATTATACCACTCAAATTTACAACGATACCAATATTGAAAAAGGAATTATTAATTTCTCCAATAGAATAAATGCCGATGTTATCGGAATGTGCACACATGGAAGAACTGGTTTCGCACACTTCTTTAATGGAAGCATAAGCGAAGGCTTGGTTAATCATGCCATCAAACCTATTATAACATTAAAAATCTAATCTAACATAATTCACCTTACTTTTCAAAGCTTCTCAAACGGGAAGCTTTTTTTTTATAAAAATGCAAAAAAAATGAGCTTTTCAACAAAGTTCATCTGAGCCTCACAACAAAACCATAAGTACATTTAATACAGAACTTTGTCAAATAAAAATTCATTAAAAAAAGAACAAAATGAAAACAATAGACAAAATTTACATTAATGGAGAATTTGTTACTCCACAAGGAACAGAATATTTTGACCTTATCAGCCCGACAACAAACGAAAAATTAGGAAAAGTCCTTTTAGGCAACATAGAAGACACCCAAAAAGCAATTGAAGCAGCAAAAAACGCCTTCAAAACTTTCTCAAAAACAACAGTTTCAGAAAGAATTCAATACCTCAAAAACATTAAATCTTCTATCGAAAAAAGAAAAGACGATTTTATTAATGTAATGGTAGAGGAATACGGAGGCACATTTCAATTTGCAAGTGTAAGCTACGACTACATGTTAAAAGGTTTTGACTCATCAATAAACCTCCTTAATTCATACAATTTTATTAAAACAATGGGAGAATCTGAAGTCCAAATGGCACCTATCGGCGTTGTGGGAATTATTATTCCATGGAACTCAAGCAATGGCTTTATCAGCAGCAAATTATCTACAGCAATTGCAGCGGGATGTACAACCGTAATTAAACCAAGCGAAATGAGCGCCCAACAAACACAATTAATTACCGAATGTCTTCATGAAGCAAATCTTCCGAAAGGCGTATTTAATATCGTAAATGGATTAGGCGAAGTTGTTGGTGCCGAAATAAGCAGAAACCCAAATATTGCTAAAATATCTTTTACAGGATCAACCAATGTTGGAAAAATAATAGCAAAGGAAGCTGTCAACACCATGAAAAGAGTAACTCTAGAACTTGGCGGAAAATCTCCAAACATCATTCTAGATGACGCCGATTTCTCAAAAGCCATTCCACTTGCACTTGGAGCAGCATTTATGAATAGCGGACAGGCTTGTATTGCTGGAACTAGATTATTAATTCCAGAAAACAAATTAGACGAAGTAAAATCTCTTATAAAAGAAACAATCCCAAACTTCATTGTTGGCAATCCTAAAAATCCAAATACCGCAGTCGGGCCAATGGTTAGCAAAAAACAGTTTAACCGCGTTCAAGACTATATTCAAATTGGAATCAACGGGGGCGCAGAAATATTAACAGGCGGACTAGGAAAACCAGAAGGGCTAGAAAACGGAAATTTTGTTAAACCAACAGTCTTTGTCAATGCAACTAATCAAATGCGAATTGCAAGAGAAGAAATATTTGGCCCTGTTTTATCTATCATTACCTATAAAACAGAAGAAGAAGCCGTCGAAATTGCCAATGATACAACATACGGCTTGCAAGCTTACTTAAGCTCTTCAAATACCGAAAGAGCCCATCGAGTTGCTTCTCAAATTAATGCAGGACGTGTTCAGATCAACGGAATCGGTCACGATCCAATGGCTCCTTTTGGCGGATTTAAACAATCTGGAATTGGACGTGAATTTGGAACTCTTGGCCTAGAGGCCTACTTAGAACCAAGAGCACTAATTCAGCCAAAATAATCTTCATCAATCTGGAAGTCTTTACATCTAAAGATTTCCAGATTTTAGTATTTTTACAATATGAGCACAAAACCGCATACAAAGCCAAAAATACTCTACTCCTGCTATTACTCTCGCAGTCGAGAGGGCGAACATTTTATACCCGAACATGTTTTTAGCTATCAGATTTCTGGCGAAATGATTGTTATAGACAATCAAAATACTTTTCATTCAAAACCTGGAGACTTCCGTTTCAGCAGACGAAACCACTTGGCTAAGTTTACTAAAATTCCACCAGCAGGAGGAGAATTCAAAACGATTTCTCTTTTTCTCGATCAAGAAATTTTAAGAGAGATTAGCAAAGAATACAATTTAAAAGCAGATACAAAAACAAAAACAGACGCCATGTTTTCATTGGCTCCTAACCCTCTCTACAAATCTTTTATGGAATCACTGATATCCTATTTAGAAGTCGAGGAAGAAAACAACGAAACATTATTCAATTTAAAAATCAAAGAAGCTATTCATCTTTTATTAAAAGTAAATCCTGAATTAAAAGACCTATTATTTGATTTTAACGAGCCTGGAAAAATTGACCTAGAAGCCTTTATGAATAAAAACTTCCACTTTAATGTTCAAATGCAGCGGTTTGCCTATCTCACAGGAAGAAGTTTAGCCACATTTAAAAGAGATTTTCAAAAAGTTTTTCAGCAAACTCCTGGAAAATGGCTTTTAAACAAAAGACTTCAAGAAGCTTATTATTTAATCAGCCAAGGAAATCCGCCATCTGAAGTCTATATTGGCGTTGGCTTTGAAGATCTCTCGCATTTTTCTTTTTCATTTAAAAAGAAATTCGGAATCGTTCCTTCTTCTTTAAATCATAAATAGACCCTTCCACAATAGACCTCCCAGAATACATCTTTCGCAATAAATCTCCCGTGGTTAAAACCACGAGCTATATTTAAAACAAAAGAAGGCTTTACAAATTATAACGCTTTACGGATTTTGCATACCCTAAAAACATCTTTGTATACTTTGCGTATATCTTAGCGCACTTTGCGGTTAAAAAACAGCCAGAATTTAAAGCATAAAAAAAGCCTCTCATTTCTGAGAGGCTTTTCTGTTGGTCTACTAGGACTCGAACCTAGAAAGACGGCACCAAAAACCGTAGTGTTACCATTACACCATAGACCAGCAGTGCGGTTAAGCGGGTGCAAAATTAAAACTTTATTTAATTTATGCAAATTTTAAAGCAAACTTTTTTAAATAAAAAAAAGTCTCTCATTTCTGAGAGACTTTTCTGTTGGTCTACTAGGACTCGAACCTAGAAAGACGGCACCAAAAACCGTAGTGTTACCATTACACCATAGACCAGCAGTGCTGTAAAGCGAGTGCAAATTTAAGTCTTTATTTAGTTTGTGCAAACTTTTTGATCAAAAAAAATCATTTTTTTTGATTTTTTTTACATTAAAAAACGCTTCAACTTCAAAAACTCCTCACAGCCAACATATTACTTTACACTTATAGAATTATAGAATTTTTTGTTAATGCTCGTTTCTTTAAGTAAAAAAACATTTTCTTTGTAGGATAGAAAAACATTCAAATTTTTAACACCTAAATATGGCACAATTCAATTTCAATAAATGGAATACAATTATTGGTTGGTTTGCATTTGCAATCGCTTTAATAACTTACACCTTAACAGTAGAACCTACAATGAGCTTTTGGGATTGCGGAGAATATATTGCTACCGCAGCTAAACTTGAAGTAGGTCACCCGCCGGGAGCTCCGCTTTTCCAGATGATGGGTGCATTTTTTGCCATGTTTGCAATAGATGCTCAGCATGTGGCTCTTATGGTTAACATGATGTCTGTTTTCTCTAGTGCATTTACCATATTATTTATGTTCTGGTCATCGTCTATGATTTTGAAAAAGATTGTAGCTCGTTTTGCTGAGATTGACCAAAACAATTCGATTGTTATTTTAGGAAGTTCTTTTGTAGGCGCCTTAGCATATACATTTTCTGACAGTTTTTGGTTTAATGCTGTAGAAGCCGAAGTTTACGCAATGGCTTCTTTATTAATTGCATTGCTTTTCTGGCTTGGTTTACGTTGGGAGCAAGACATGGACAAACCAAAAGGAAACAAATGGCTTTTAATTATTTCGTTGGTTATTGGTCTTTCATTTGGAGTTCACTTTATGGCTCTTTTAACTATTCCTTCTATTGGATTCTTATACTATTTCAAACACTACGAAAAAGTTACGATTAAGAATTTCCTTATTGCCAATGTAGTTGTTATTGGAATTTTATTATTCATTTTCAAGTTATTGCTTCCATTGACTATGGCATTTTTCGGAAAAACCGAAATCTTCATGGTAAATAGTATGGGACTTCCATTCAATTCAGGAACTATCTTTGTTGCATTAGTATTTATTGCGTTTTTCTATTTTGGATTAAAATACACCAGACAAAAAGGCTTAATATTCTACAACACTATTATATTGTGTGTTTTATTCATCCTAATTGGTTTCTCAACTTGGTTGATGTTGCCTGTTCGTGCAAACGCTAACACAGTTATTAACGAAAATAAACCATCTGATGCTACTGAGGTTTTAGCTTATTATAATCGTGAGCAATATGGAGTGAATCCTTTGTTTTACGGACCTCAATACACTGAACTTTTCGCTGGTCTTGATGCAAAAACCCCTTATTTAGATAAAAAACCAAACTACGAAAGAGATTATAAAACAGGTAAATACATTATTACCAATAATTATAAAAATGCTGAACAAAATTCTGATGACAATCAGAAAGCAATTCTGCCTAGAATGTGGAGTACAGAAACAGGTCATATTCAAAATTATATCAACTTTACAAATCCTCCAAAGTTCCGAATCAATCCTAATTATAATTATGATGAAGATTTGGCAAAATATGGAATCGATGCAAGCCAATTAAGCGAAGACGAATACAATAAGGCTACAGCTCAATTGCGTAATGAAGTTGAAAAAACAGTTTCTGAGTTTAGAAAAGCTTACGCTCAAAAACAAATTGATAACGAAGGTTACGTAAAATTCTTAAGAAGCTACGGCGAATATTTACTTATCGAAAAACCATCTACAGCAGACAACTTCAGTTTTATGTTTGAGTATCAATTTGGATACATGTATTGGAGGTATTTAATGTGGAATTTCGTTGGGCGCCAAAATGATCAGCAAGGTAAATATGATAATTTGGATGGAAACTGGATCAGCGGAATCAAAGCTTTAGACTCTGTTCATTTAGGTTCTCAAGACAATCTGCCAACAGATGTTTTAAACAACAAAGGACGTAATGCTTATTATTTCCTTCCGTTTATCTTAGGTTTAATTGGTATCATGTACCATGCTAACAAAGATTTAAAGAGCTTCTACGTTCTTTTAGCTTTGTTTTTATTCACAGGAATTGCACTAAAAATATATTTAAATGAAAGACCATTTGAGCCTCGTGAAAGAGATTATGCTCTTGTAGGCTCCTTCTATGTCTTTGCCATCTGGATCGGATTTGGTGTTTATTCGCTTTATGAAAGCTTATACAAATATCTGGCTCCAAAAATTGCTGGACCAGTAGTCATTGCCGGAAGTTTATTGGCTGCACCAATTTTAATGGCTTCTCAAAACTGGGATGATCACGATAGATCTGGAAGATATACAGCAGTTGCAATGGCAAAAGCTTATTTAAGTTCTTGCGATAAAGATGCTATTTTATTTACGATTGGAGATAACGACACTTTCCCACTTTGGTATGCTCAAGAAATCGAGCACTTTAGAACCGATGTTAAGATTGTAAATACGAGTTTATTTATGACAGACTGGTACATTGATCAAATGAAAGCGAAGTCTTATGAATCAAATCCGTTACCAATTTCTTTTGTACATAGTCAATATGTCGGAGATAATTTAGATTACACGGCGTATATCCAGAAAATTGATACACGTTGGAACATTAAAGATTTTATCGATTTCATCAAAAACCCTAAATCGACTGTTGGTTTACAAAATGGACAAACTATCCATTTCTATCCAACAAATAAGATTAGAGTTAATGTGGATAAAAACACTATTATTCAGAACAAGGTAGTTAATCCTAAATATTACGATTCTATTGTTCCTTACTTAGATATTGATATCAAAGGAAGCGCATTATACAAAAACCGTTTAATGATGCTTGATATTTTAGCAAATAACAACTGGAAGAGACCTATTTACTTTAGTGGTGGAGCTTTTGATGATGAAGATTATTTATGGTTAAAAGATTATCTGCAATTGGACGGAATGGTTTATAAATTAGTTCCAGTAAAAAATACTCCTTCTAAAGATGGCGGACCATTAGATATGGGACAAATTGATGCAGATAAAATGTACGATATTGTAATGAAATGGGATTGGGGAAATAGCAATGGAAACATTTATCATGATCCTGAAACTAGAAGAAACAGTATTACTTACCGTACTAATCTTTCGAGATTAATGAATCAGCTTATTGAAGAAGGCAAAATTGACAAGGCTAAAAATGTAATCAATTTAGCGATGACTAAAATGCCTTTGGACAAATATGGGTATTATTCATTAGTTGAAGCTTTTGCTGATGGCTATTACAAAGTTGGAGAAAAAGCCAAAGCACAAGATCTTTTAAATAAATTAGTTCAGAAATACAAAGAGAATCTAAACTATTACAGTACATTGACTCCTTCTGACCAAACAGATTTAGCTGTAGATATTATTACAGATATTGAGCGTTACAGAAGCTTGCTGCATGTAATGGATAATAATAAAGACACTGCTTTTTACAACCAACACAAAACTACATTTAACACTTACGTAAATGTTTTTGAGCGCTTTGGACGTGAAAAAGAATAAATAATATACGAAAATCTTACTTATTAAAAAAATGCAGCGCTGTTTGATAAATAGCGCTGCATTTTTTAATTTTATACATACTAATACAATTTTAATTCAAAATGAGCTTCTATTGGGTAAAAACTAACGCATTTATAAAAAAGGTGTTTTCTAAATATTGCTGGGACATTCCTAACAACGAAAAGAAAATATACCTCACTTTTGATGATGGCCCAACTCCAGAAATTACAGACTGGGTTTTATCTGAATTAAGAAAATTTGATGCAAAAGCTACCTTTTTCTGCATCGGAAAAAATATTAAAGCGAATCTGGCTTTATTTGAAAAGTTAATTACCGACGGACATTCAATTGGCAATCACACCATGAATCATGTGAATGGATGGAAAATCCATACGAATGATTATATTGAAAATGTAAAAAACTGTGCTGCTGTTTTAGATGAGCAAGAGAAAGCTCCTCATCGCTTATTGTTTCGTCCACCTTATGGAAAGATCAAAAAAGCACAATCTAAAATCCTAAGAAGTTTAGGCTATAAAATAGTAATGTGGGATGTTTTAAGCGCAGACTTTGATCAAAGCATCACTCCAGAAAAATGCCTTGAAAATGTAACCAAAAATGTAAAATCTGGCAGCGTAATTGTTTTTCATGACAGTATTAAAGCTTCTCCAAATCTAAGATTTGCTTTGCCTCGAACACTGCATTTTTTAAAAGAAAATGGATATAAGTTTGACATTATTCACTAAATAACATCAAAAAAGAGAAGTTATTTAGACGTTAAATTGTTCCTGAACAATTCCAATTATAGTATTGGCATCAAGTTCTCCAGATTGCCTCCAGATCATTTGCCCTTCTTTGTAAATCATTAAAGTTGGAAGCCCTTTAATACGAAGTGCTTCTGCTAGTTCCTGATTTTTATCTACATCAATTTTGATTACTTTGGCTTTATCGCCAAGCGCAGCAGCGACATCCTTAATAACAGGATGCATAGAAACTGAAGATTCATTCCAATCTGTGTAAAAATCAATTAACACTGGAACTTGAGCATTTATTAGTTCTCCAAATTTTGACATAAAACCAAAAAATTAAGTTTTTTAAATCTCTTAAAAGAAATAAATATTATACAAATGTAGCATTTTTAACGAATTAACCGACATTACGGCCTTTTTTTAGTTCAATTACTGTTATTTCAGGCATAATTCCAACTCGTCCTGGATAGGCGTGAAAACCAAATCCACGGTTAACATAAACGTATCTTCCGACGTTTTCGTACAATCCCGCCCATTGTTTATAAATGTATTGCGCTAGACTCCATTTAAAATAGCCTGGAATCTCAATTCCAAATTGCATACCGTGCGTGTGGCCTGCGAAAGTCAAATGAAAATTCTTTGGATGATCTTTAATTTCGGCATCCCAATGGCTTGGATCATGGCTCATTAAAACTTTAAAATCGTCCTGATGCACATCTTTTGAAGCTTTATTTAAATCACCTGCTTTCTTAAAATTCACTCCCCAATTTTCTACTCCAATCAAAGCAATTTTATCATCGCCTTTTTGAATATAAGTATGTTCGTTCAGCATTAATTTAAAACCAATTTGGCCATATAAATTTTTAATTGCCTTAAAATTTTCGTCTTTTTCTTTTTCAGAAGGCCAAGTCACATATTCGCCGTAATCGTGATTTCCTAAAACTGCAAACTTCCCATATTTATAATCTTTAATACGGCTAAAAGTTTCCAGCCAAGGGTGCATTTCTTTAGCATGCGTATTGACAATATCTCCAGTAAACAAAATCAAGTCTGATTCTTGTGCATTGATCAGATCAATGGCATAATTTATTTTCTCTGGATTATCAAAACTTCCGCTGTGAACATCAGAAATCTGTGTGATTTTAAAACCGTCAAAAGCATCTGGAAGATCAGGAAAAAATACAGTTTGTTTGATTACTTTGAAATTGTACTTCCCTTCAAAAATTCCGTAAATAATAGATAGAAACGGAATTGCAGCCAACCCTAATGCAATCTGGCTAACAAACTTTCGCCTGTCGGGCATCATTTCTTTTCGAGGAGTATTATAAACAAAATAATTTAAGATGCTTGCTCCTATCCTAAAAATATCCTCACCAAACATTATTAATGTAAGCACAATTTTAGGCACATATACCGTCAGCATCAAACCTGTGGTAAACATAAATTGCCTAGTCTGACCAACAGAGCGATCAACTTGTGAAAAAGAATAGATAATAAAGACTAAGACCAGTAAACTTATAACTTGATAGCTAATCAAAATCCAACGTGTTTTGATTAAAGTTCGAAAAGCCTGATATGAATAGAACTCAATAAATAATAAAAGAGCGCATAGAATTACAAAACGAAAGATCATTTAATATATAGTTTTAAACAAAGTAACAAAGAATGAAAATTCTATTTCTTTTTATTATAAAAAATTTAACGCTGCAAAACATAAAAAAGCTGAAAGATGTCTCTTCCAGCTTTAACCTACCAACCTTTAAAACTATTTAATCTTAAGACTTAAGAATCTTATATTATTTTGCTTTTGGAGTTTCTGTTTTTGCAGCTTCTGCTTTTTTCTCTCCTTTAGCTTTTTTGTTTGCTTTTTTATCTTGCTTTTCAGTTTTCACCTCTTTTGTTTTTGCTGGTGCTGGAGTTGTTTGTGCACTTGCCATTGCAACTGTTCCTAAAACTGCTACTGCTAAAATTGCTAATTTTTTCATGACTTTAAATTTTTTGATTGTTATTTTCATTATTTATAAGTCAAAGGTATAACCACAAAATGAAGACAAAATGAAGAAAAAGTCTTATAGAGAATTTTAACTTTTAATTGTGTTTTTGAAACCATAATTTAAAAGAAGTACCCTGCTCCAATTGAGATTCTACAGTAACTTCTATATGATGAAAAGAGGCAATACTCTTAGCAATTGCAAGACCTAAGCCCTGCCCTTCCTGATCATAACTTATTCTGGTAAAACGGCTGAATATTTTTTCTAGTTGCGATTCATCCATTCCAATGCCAGAATCTTTTACCAAAATAAAATAGTGATTATCATCATAACCGTCTTCAATGACAATCTTTCCTTGTGGTTTATTATATTTTATGGCATTGGTTACTAAATTATAAATCAGAATATGAATTAAAGTTTTGTTTCCAATGAAAACAAAAGTGTTTTGCATCCTATTTTGAAACTGAATTTCTTTATCATCGATACGATCTTGAAGGTCTTCCTGTAAATCAGAAACGATTTCGCGAAGATTAATCTCTTCATTCAACTCATATTGGTTATTATCTATTCTGGAAATCAGCAATAAATTATTGATAATTTTTTTCAGCATATCCAGCGTCTTTAGAGATCCCGCAATTTTATCAACCGCATTATCATCTAAAGATTCATTCTGTAGCAAGTTTTCAAGTTTATTTTTAAGCAATGCGATCGGAGTTAAAAGCTCGTGCGAAACATTCGAAATAAACTGCTTTTCTTTTTTAAAAACTTCGGCAATACGATCCATCATTTGATTCAAAACAAAATCCAATTCCCTAAAGTCTCTTGAAGCCGCTTTTATCGGAGTATGATCAAACATTTCAGGTTCGTTTACACGCCTAATCTTGGTATCAATAATTTTATAGAATGGTTTTAAAAGATATTCAATGTAAAAAGTATCAGCCAAAAAAGTAATAAATAGAATGATAACAAAAACAATGATAATAAAAAGCTTTATTACAAAAGTCAAATCGTTTACCTCGCTTAAACTACTTCCAATTTCAAGCTGATAATCTTGCCCTTCGTATGTAAAATGATGCTGTAATATTCTGTATTCGCTTTCTTCATTTTCAATCTTGCGATATTCATTGGTAAAAGTTGTTTTCTTCTGATGCTGTTTTATCGGCATTCTGGAAAGCACTAAAAACTCGCTATGAAGTGTCGAAAATTCAGAAAAGGTCTCTGTCGTATCATCTGGATTCTCTATAAAATCATTGATTTCCTCTTGATTAAGATGCTCAATAAACTTTTTCTTTTTCTCCAGCAGACTATTATTAATATGATGATACACCACATTTTCTACCAAAATAGGAAGCATCAGCCATAAAATCAAAATGACCAGCAACCTGGTCATAGCATTAAAAATGGCTAATTGATGTTTTATTTTCACAAGAATAATTTTATTCGTTTATACGATAACCCACATTACGAACGGTCTCAAACCAATCTATAGTCGTATGTTTATCTAATTTCTTTCTCAGATTTCGAACATGAACATCTATAAAATTAGAATCTGAATTCACTTCCAGAATATCGCCCCAAATATGTTCGGTCAATTGTAACCTTGTAATAACTCGATTTTTATTGAGAACTAGATACTGAAAAATATCAAATTCTTTTTTGGTAAGACTTAACGGAGTTTCATTAAAGCTCACTTTATAATCCTGAAGCTGCAGCAGAAAACCATGAATGCTTAAATTGTTTAAAGTAAAACCATGAATCCTGCGAATTACAGCAAACAGCCTTGCAGCCAATTCTGTCAAAGCAAAAGGTTTTGTCAAATAATCGTCGGCTCCAAGATGAAGTCCATTAATCCTGTCATCCAATTCTCCGCGTGCTGTAAGTACAATTACCGCAATCTTTGATTTTGTTTTTCGAATCGTCTGTAAAACCTCAAAACCGTCTCCATCAGGCAAACCCAAATCCAATAGCATGGCATCGTAATCATTGCTTCCAAATTCTTCCAAAGCTTCAGCACAGTTATTTGCAATTTTACAGATATAACCTGCATTGCACAAAAAATCGTAAACTTCTACAGCAAGTTCTTTATTATCTTCAACAATTAAAATATTCATACACATGGCATTTAAGCATTACTAAAATTAATCAATTCTCAAAAGTTCAGCTACACATTATTAAAAAATTAACTAATGAAAAAAGCTGATAAATTTCTTCATCAGCTTCTTCAATCGCATTCTCATAATCATTATTCCTGTTTTGCCTTCGTTCATTACAATGCTTCGAAAACAAAACGAGAGCAATTCTTATTTTGCAGGCGTTACTTCTTCTTTTGGAGCTTCAGCTTTTGCTTTTTTATTTCCTTTGTGATGATGTTTTGTAGCTTTTACCTCTTTCGTTGGTGCTGCTTGAGATGGAGTTGTTTGAGCGCTTACCATTACACTTGTTCCTAAAACTGCTGCCAATACAATAAATAAATTTTTCATGATTTCTATTTTTTTAATTATTTGTTATTTTTTCATTTTTGCAGTTTCTGGTTTAGCCGCCTCTGTTTTTGGCGCTTCACTTTTCACTGATTTTGTTTTTTGATCTGATTTGCTTTTTTTAGGATGTTTTGTTGCTTTTACTTCTTTCGCCGGAGCTTCTTTTCCATCTTTTGCAGGAAATGCGTGAACCATTGCACTTGTTCCTAAAACTGCTACTAGTAACATTAATAAATTTCTCATGATTTCTAAGATTTAAGAATTAATAACCTTTTATTTTACAGATCAAAATTACTTTCGTAACATGAAGAGAAAATGAAGAAATCACTGAATAATTTTTTTTAACTTGATATTAACTTTTGCATTTTTTTCTACCATATAAGTTATATAAGTTCATTTAAAAATTCTGTAGCAATACTATTTATCATAATCATTAGATATGCTGTGGCTTATCTCTACAGTGTGCATGTTGCCAAAATGAACTTATATAACTTATATGGTAAAAATTTTCATTTTTGACAATTTTTGAGAACTCAATTGTTTATTTTTACAGACTAATATTTTTAATATGTCGACTCAAAAACGCCTTTTTCTTCTAGATGCTTACGCACTAATTTTTCGTGGTTATTACGCTTTTATTAAAAACCCGAGAATCAACTCAAAAGGAATGGATACATCTGCAATTATGGGTTTTATGAACTCACTTTTGGATGTTATTAAAAGAGAAAAACCAGATCACTTGGCTGTTGCTTTTGATAAAGGCGGAAGTCATGTAAGAACTGAAATGTTTGTTGATTACAAAGCCAATCGAGATGCAACTCCAGAAGCAATTAAAATTGCTGTTCCATATATTCAGGAATTATTAAAAGCTATGCACATTCCAATTATTGAACTTGAAGGTTGTGAAGCCGATGATTTAATTGGAACAATTGCGAAACAGGCAGAAAAACAAAACTACAAAGTCTACATGGTGACTCCAGATAAGGATTTTGCCCAGTTAGTTTCTGAAAACATTTTTATGTATAAACCTGCCCGTATGGGTAACGGAATCGAAATTTGGGGAGTTCCTGAAGTTTTGGCAAAATTTGAAATTGAAAGACCTGAACAGGTAATCGATTTTCTTGGAATGATGGGTGATGCAATTGATAACATTCCAGGATTACCAGGTGTTGGAGAAGTGACGGCTAAAAAGTTCCTAAAAGAATTTGGAACAATGGAAAACCTTTTAGAAAATACACATTTACTAAAAGGCAAAATGAAAGAAAATATCGAAGCGAATAAAGACAAAGGTATTCTTTCTAAAAAACTGGCCGCAATTATCACAGATTGTGATGTGACTTTTAATGAAGATGATTACGAACTTTCTCGCCCAGATATCGAAAAAACAGATGCTATTTTTCAAGAATTAGAGTTTAGAAGAATGGCAGAGCAATTTGACAATTTGTTTAAAACTGATGGCGCTCAAACTGCTGCTCCAGCTCCTGATGCCAAATTGTACAAAAAAGCACAACCTAAAAACGAAGACCAATTTGATCTTTTTGGAGGTGGAAATACGAATGGGGAAAACGCCGAAATCGAAAGAACTTCTTTTTATAATACTTTAGAAAACACAGAGCATTTTTACCAAACCATTCAAGGCGATTTAGGCATTAAAATGCTTTTGCAGAATTTACAAAAACAGACTTCAGTTTGTTTTGATACTGAAACCACAGGAATCGATGCTTTACATGCAGAATTGGTTGGAATGTCTTTCTCTTACGAAAAAGGAAAAGCATTTTATGTGCCGTTTCCAGAAAGTCAGGAAGAAGCAAAAACTTTGATAGATAAATTTGTTCCGTTTTTTGAAAATGAAAACATCGAGAAAATTGGACAAAACTTAAAATACGATTTAAAAATTCTTGCTAATTACGGCGTTACTGTAAAAGGAAAACTTTTTGACACCATGATTGCGCATTATTTGATTAATCCAGATATGCGTCATAATATGGATATTTTAGCCGAAACATATTTAAAATATTCTCCAAAATCTATTGAAACTTTAATTGGTAAAAAAGGGAAAAATCAGCTTAACATGCGCGATGTTCCTTTAGAAGACATTAAAGAATATGCTGCAGAAGATGCCGATATTACATTACAATTAAAAGAAATCTTTACAACAGAATTAGATAAAACAGAAACTAAAAAATTGTTTGATGAAATCGAAATTCCATTAGTAAGCGTATTGGCCGATATGGAAACGGAAGGAATTCGTTTGGATGTAGATTTCTTAAAAGCAATGTCTTCTGAAATGGAAGTTGAAATCAAAGCTTTAGAAGAAAAAATATATGAAACCGCTGGTGAAAAATTCAACTTGGCTTCTCCAAAACAATTAGGAGATATTTTGTTTGACAAACTAAAAATTGGCGGCGCTAAGCAAAAGAAAACCAAAACGGGACAGTATGCAACTGGCGAAGAAGTTTTGACTTATTTGGCCAATGACAACCCAATTGTAAAACAAATTTTGGATTGGCGTCAAATGGTAAAATTACAGAGTACATACATTCTAGCTTTACCAGAACAGGTAGACAAAAAAACTTTACGCGTTCATACCGATTATATGCAGACTGTTGCGGCAACTGGACGTTTGAGCTCTAATAATCCGAACTTGCAAAATATTCCGATTCGTACCGAAAGAGGCCGTCAGATTCGTAAAGCTTTCGTGGCACGCGATGAAAACCATACTTTAATCTCTGCCGATTACTCTCAAATCGAATTGAGAATTATTGCCGCTTTGAGTGGCGAAGAAAATATGATTAAAGCTTTCCAAAACGGAGAAGATATTCACAGAGCTACCGCTGCAAAAGTTTTTGATGTTGCCTTAGAAGAGGTTTCTCGCGAACAAAGAAGCAACGCTAAAACAGTAAACTTCGGAATTATTTATGGAGTTTCTGCTTTTGGCTTGAGTAATCAGACTTCACTTTCTAGAAGTGAAAGTGCCGCATTGATTGATGCTTATTATAAAACATATCCTCGTCTTAAATCTTATATCTCAGAACAAGTCGAATTTGCACGTGAAAAAGGTTATGTACAAACCATTTTAGGTCGTCGCCGTTATTTAAAAGATATTAATTCTGCCAACGCCGTTGTAAGAAGCGCTGCAGAACGAAATGCTGTAAATGCACCAATTCAAGGAAGCGCAGCCGATGTGATTAAAATTGCAATGATTAATATTCACAAAAAACTTCGTGACGAAAACTGGAAATCAAAAATGTTGCTACAAGTACATGATGAGCTTGTGTTCGATGTTCACAACGATGAACTCGAAAAAATCCAGCCTATGATTAAACACGAAATGGAAAATGCTTTCAAATTGTCAGTCCCTTTAGAAGTCGAACTCGGAATGGGTAAAGACTGGTTAGAAGCTCACTAAGAAAATTATTCTTCATACTTAAAAAACCGTTCAAATTTGAACGGTTTTTTTATTCATCAAAAACAACATTGTAAGAATTTTACTTTTACTACATTTACAACTTTTATAACAACCTTTAAAGATTTAAAAGAAAGTAAAATGAAGAAATATTTCTTATACCTATTTCTGCTTTATTCAACAATTGCAATTTGTCAGAGCAAAATTTATTATCTAGAAGGAACTTTAGGTAAAAGCACTATTTACATGACTGTTCAAGTCTACAACTCAGATAACGAGAATAATCTCAATGCCGTATATTTCTACAAAAGTTCATTAAAAGATATTAAGCTGGAAGGAAAATTAAAGGACAATAATAATTTTACGTTCTATTTTAAACCTGGCGATAATGTTACTGAAAAATTCTACCTAAAAAAATCGGGTAATAATTTTGATGGATTCTGGTATGATGCTAAAGAAAAACAATTGGCTGTTCATCTTGAACCAGTAAATTTTGATAATTACAAATCAAATCTCAAAATTAGGTTTGACGACGAACGTCTTAATCTCGTGAAATATAAATTTCTTGAATTTAAAAAACAGAAAACCACAACTTACAACAATAAAGAATTTGTCTGGTATACTGAAAAACATTGTGATTCTGATTTTTTTAGATTAGGAGCTAATTTTTCGGAGAAAAACAAGGCTTTGATTAATCCGATCTTAGAAAGCATACATATTGAAAATACATTATCTCAGCTTAATTGCGCTTCTAGTTTTGAATACAGCCAAGGAAAAGGCATTGAAGGAAATACGACAATCAACTTTCTGAATAATGATTTATTAGGTTTCCAAGTTTCGATGTTTTGGGACTGCGGAGGCGCTCATCCCGATTTTGGAAGTAGCGGTTATCTTATTGATTTAAACAACGGAAAACAATATGGAATTGATGATATTCTAGCTTTTGACAAAAGCGTAACTGGCGACAAAGAGAATAATTTTGATGCTTTTTCAAAATATCGAAATGATTATTTTGCACCGAAATTACTTGCTGTAATTAATTCTCAGGAACATTTTGAAAAACCAAAAAATGAAGATGATTATTGTGATTACACCAATGCAGAATACTGGCGTTACGCAGCTTGGAATTACACAGAAAAAGGAATAGAATTTACTCCAAGTTTCTACAGAGCAGCCAGAAATTGCGAAGAATCTTTTTTAGTTCCTTTTGAGAAATTAAGAAAGTACAAAAACCCTAAATTCCCATATTCATTATAAAATAAAAAACCCATCCGGCACTCGGATGGGTTTTCTTTATTTTATACTTTTCTTGTAGATTCCCTTTCTTTCAATTTTGTCTTGATGACAATCGTTTCATATTCAGAAATAGTTCCTTCTGGTTCTTCTAATCTTTCGATTAATCTTTTTGCGGCTACCTCCCCAATTTCAACTCCATGCTGACTTACCGTAGTCAAACTTGGAGACAAACGTCTTGAAGCCAAAATACCATCTGCAAAACCAATAATCGAAATATCTTCTGGAACTCTGTAGCCTTTTTTCAAACTTACTCGTAAAGCTGCAACTGAATCATTTTCATCCAAGGCAAAAATTCCGTCAATTTTATTGTCAAAAATTGCATCAATTTTACTTTTCATATCATCTTCAGAATCGGTACGAAGAATGATTTTTTCATTGACCGGAATATTATTGTCTTTTAAAGCTTTCAAATATCCGTCAGCTCTTAATTTTCCAACACTCAAATTATCTACAGAAGATATTAAAGCGATATTTTTACATCCAAGATTAATTAAATGCTGTGTTGAATTTAATGCTGAATCAAAATCATCTACAACAACCTTATCACAATCTACTTCATCAGCAATACGATCAAACATCACAATTGGTGTTCCATCATTAATAATTTCCGAAAAGTGATTGTAATCTTGAAGCTTTTGAGCTTCTTCAGAAACCGAAAGAATAAATCCGTCAATAGTTCCGTTGCTTAACATTTCAAGCGTGTGAATTTCTTTTTCTAAAGATTCGTTAGAGATACAGGTAATTACATTATATCCTTTTTTATCGGCAACTTTCTCAATACCGCTAAAAACTTTTGCAAAGAAAGAATTTAGAATATTCGGAATAATTACTCCAATCGTTTTTGTTTTACGATTCTTTAGATTCAAACCAATGACATTCGGCTTATAGTTTTTGAGTTTGGCATACTCCTTAATCTTCACCTTCGTTTGTTCACTAATTTCTGGACTGTCATTCAACGCTTTAGATACAGTCGAAACAGAAACACCAAGTTCTTTCGCAATTTGTTTTAGAGTTGCTTTAGCTTTCATCCAATTGAATTTTATGTAATTAATACAAATATAGTAGAATTACCTAAAATAAAACAAAAACAAGCTATTAGTATTTAAAAATATAAGTCATTTCGAAATAATATTTAATTAAACAGAGATTTTAAAACCGCTCTTACTAAAATTTCGTTAATAACTAAATACCCGTTAACTAAAAAACCAATGCTGTTAACCTAATAAAAAACTTGATTATGAAAAACGAAGTTAAAATTCATGAAGTTGACCCTTCACTGAATAGCAGAAGGAGCTTTCTTAAGCTCAGCGGATTAACATTAATGACCACAGGTCTGGTTTTGGCTGGCTGTAGCGATAATGATAACAACAATGATATGCCAGACACTTCTTTGCCAGGAGTAAGAAATGGTGTTTTTGATTTAGGCTCCGGAGATTTTGGAGTATTATCGTATGCTTATGCTCTAGAACAATTAGAAGCCGACTTTTATACTAAAGTTGTTAATGCAAGTAGTTTTAACACTGTATTTAGCAGTCTTGAACGCGAAGTTTTGACTGATTTATACCATCACGAAGTGGTTCACAGAGATTTCTTCAAAGCTGCATTAAATGGAGCACTTCCCGATCCAAGTTCACAATTACTTCCTTCTTTAGCCTTTAATTATGGTTCTTTAAATTTCAACAGCCGCACCGAAGTTCTAGCTACTGCAAAAGCACTAGAAGATACTGGCGTTGCTGCTTATAACGGAGCAGGAAGATTAATTAAAACAGCAGACTACTTATTATTAGCCGGAAAAATTGTTTCAGTTGAAGCCAGACACGCGGCCGCAATAAGAAGTTTAATCAATCCGAATTCGAAAGATTTTGCCGGAGACGATATTGTAAATATGTCAACAGGTTTAGATGACGCAAAAGATCCATCTAAAATCCTACCGATTGCTGCTGGTTTTATTACCACAAAATTTACAGCTAAATACTTGCCTTAATCTTAACCGCTAAAACTTAGAAATTATGAACATTTTAAAATTTATAGAATCCTTTACTGATGATAATTTGATGAATAGCACTGGTTCTCGAAGAGACAGTTTTACACAGTTTGGGAATATTGGAAAAAATTTAGCTTTAGCATCAATTCCGTTCGGATTGTCAGCTCTTACCAATAAAGCTTTCGCAAAAGACATTACAGCAACACCGGCAACACCTATTGGAGCTTTGCAATTTGCGCTGACCTTAGAATATCTTGAAAACGAATTTTACGCCATGGCTTTAGATTCTGGCGTAATTCCGGCTTCTGAAAATGGCGGGCGTGATTTAAAAGTATTTCAGCAAATAGCGGCACACGAATCTGATCATGTTAAATTTTTAATTGCAGGTTTAGGCGGTACAGCAAGTGCCAATTTCGTTCCTAAACCTACTTTTGACTTTACGGTTGGCGGTGCTTTTGATCCTTTTCATGATTACCCAACATTTTTGGCTTTAGCACAAGCATTTGAAGATACTGGAGTTCGAGCCTACAAAGGACAAGCTGCTAACTTAATTACTACACCCGATTTATTGACTGCAGCATTGCAGATTCATTCTGTTGAAGCACGTCATGCTTCTGAAGTTAGACGACTAAGAGGTTTAAAAGGATGGATCTCTAATGCCGAACGAGGTGCTGGCATGCCTGCAGCAACACAAGCAGTTTATGATGGCGAAGGCGTAACCATGCAAGCAGGATTTAATACAGCAACTGCTTTTGGACCTGCAGCAGGCTCAGAAGCTTATGATGAGCCACTTACAACTCAGCAGGTTGTAGACATCGCTAATATATTTATCGTATAATTACTTTTTTCTCTAAATATTTAACCGTCTTGACATTATTGTAGAGACGGTTTTTTTATTCATTAATTAATTAAAAAACTGAACCCCTGATTTTCAGGATATAAAATATTCTTTTCAGGTATTTGGTTTTAAAATAATTAATTGTACTTTTGCATCCCCTTTATTGGGGATGGAATGTTTAATTAAAATAATATTATGGACGCATTAAGCTACAAAACAGTTTCAGCTAGCAAAGCCACTGTAACTAAAGAGTGGATTGTTGTTGACGCTGAAGGTCATAACTTAGGACGTCTTGCTTCTAAAGTTGCAATGATTTTAAGAGGTAAGTACAAGCCTAGTTACACACCGCACGTTGACTGTGGAGATAACGTAATTGTTATCAACTCAGAAAAAATTAACCTTACAGGTACAAAAATGAATGACAAAATTTACATGCGTCATACAGGTTACCCAGGAGGACAAAGAACTTTAACTGCTAAAGTATTGCAAGCTAAAAATCCAGCTGCATTAGTAGAAAAAGCTGTAAAAGGTATGTTACCTAAGAACAAATTAGGAGCTGAACTTTTTAGAAATCTAAATGTTGTTGTAGGAGCTGAGCACAAACATGGAGCTCAAAAACCTAGAACTGTTAACCTAAATGATCTTAAGTAATGGGAGTTATTCACAAAATCGGTAGAAGAAAAACCGCTGTTGCACGTGTATACGTTTCTGAAGGAACTGGAAACATCACTGTAAACAAAAAAGAATTCGCAACTTACTTTCCAACTGCAACTTTACAATACAAAGTTTTACAACCGCTTTCTATGACAGAAAACGCTGGCAATTTTGATGTAAAAGTTAACGTTTACGGAGGTGGTACAACTGGTCAAGCAGAAGCTGTAAGAATGGCATTAGCACGCGTAATGTGTGAAGTTAACGCTGAAAACAGAGGAATCCTTAAACCAGAAGGTTTATTAACAAGAGACCCAAGAATGGTTGAACGTAAGAAATTCGGTCAGAAGAAAGCTCGTAAGAGATTCCAATTCTCTAAACGTTAATATTACCTGTCTTGTTCAGATGGGACAAGACATTATCAATTATTTATTGAAATTAAAAAACACAGTTATTGTTGCTCTCCTATCGAGGTAGGATATAGTTTAGCATCTAAATGTATAAAGCCAGAGAAATCGCCATTTATACATTGCTAATCAACAGAACGTAAACTAGTACAAAAATGGCAAACAAAATAGAAGTAAAAGAATTACTAGAAGCAGGTGTTCACTTCGGACACATGACTAGAAAATGGGATCCAAATATGGCTCCTTACATTTATATGGAGCGTAATGGTATTCACATTATCAATCTATATAAAACTGCAGCTAAAATTGAAGAGGCTAACGAAGCTTTGAAAAAAATCGCTGCATCAGGTAGAAAAATTTTATTCGTAGCTACCAAAAAACAAGCAAAAGACATCGTTGCTGATAAAGCAAAAGCTGCAAACATGCCTTACATCACTGAAAGATGGCCAGGTGGAATGTTGACTAACTTCGTAACTATCAGAAAGGCAGTTAAAAAAATGTCTTCTATTGATAAAATGAAGAAAGATGGTACTTTCAACACTTTATCTAAAAAAGAGCGTTTACAAGTTGATCGTCTACGTGCTAAATTAGAGAAAAACTTAGGTTCAATTGCTGATATGTCTAGATTACCTGCAGCATTGTTCGTAGTAGATATCAAAGCTGAACACATCGCAATAAAAGAAGCTCAAAAATTAAACATTCCAGTTTTCGCAATGGTTGATACGAATTCTGACCCAAGAGAGGTTGATTACGTGATTCCTGCAAATGATGATGCTTCTAAATCAATTGACAAAATTTTATCTTTAGTAACTACTGCAGTAATCGAAGGTCTTTCTGACAGAGGTGCTGAAAAAGAAGTTGAAGCTACTGAAGAAGCTCCTGCTGTTGAGGCTGAAGCTGCTGCTCCTGCAACTGAAGAATAAATCAAAATTTAAATTCCAAATTTTAAATTCCAAAATCCAACCAGAATTAAAAACGTTATGTTGATAATTTATTAAAATTGGAGTTTGGGATTTAAAAGCTGGAATTTTTTACTTTTAAAAACATATTAAAACTTAAAATATTATGGCAACAATTACTGCTGCAGACGTAAATAAATTAAGACAATCTACAGGTGCCGGAATGATGGACTGTAAAAAGGCTTTAGTTGAAGCTGAAGGTGATTTCGATAAAGCTATCCAAATCCTTAGAGAAAAAGGACAAAAAGTTGCTGCTAACCGTTCTGACCGTGAGTCTTCTGAAGGAGCTGCTGTTTCTTTTATCAATGCTGACCACACTAAAGGAGCTATCATCACTTTAAACTGCGAAACTGACTTCGTAGGTAAAAATGAAGCTTTCGTAACTTTAGCTAAAGATTTAGTTGAAAGAGCTATCAACTTCTCTAATAAAGAAGAATTTTTAGCTTCTGATTTCAACGGAATCACTGTTGCTGAAAAATTAATCGAGCAAACTGGTGTTATCGGTGAGAAAATCGAAATCGGTGGTTTTGAAATTTTAGAAGGTGCTTACGTTGGATCTTATGTTCACGTTAATAAAATTGCTGCTTTAACTGCAATTTCTGCTCCAGTTGCTAACGCTGAAGCTTTAACAAAAGACGTTTCTATGCAAGTTGCTTCTATGGGAGCTGACACATTATCTTACAAAGATTTTGATCCTGCTTTCGTTGAATCTGAACTTGCTGCTCGTATTGCTGTAATCGAAAAGGACAATGAAGAAGCTGCACGTTTAGGAAAAACTTTAAAAAATGTTCCTAAATACATCTCTTTCTCTCAATTAACTCCTGAGGTTATCAAACAAGCTGAAGAAGATGCAAAAGCTGAATTAAAAGCTGAAGGTAAACCAGAGCAAATCTGGGATAAAATTCTTCCAGGTAAAGTTCAACGTTTTATCTCTGACAACACTACTTTAGATCAAGAGAAAGCTCTTTTAGATCAAAACTTCATCAAAGATGACAGTAAAAAAGTTGGTGATTACGTAAAAGGATTCAATGTTGAAATTACAGGTTTCAAAAGAGTTACTTTAGGTTAATATATTATTTTCAATATTAAAAAGCCCGAATATTTATTTATTCGGGCTTTTTTATTTTTAGCTTTCAATTGGAAAATTCCTTGCTCTCATCAATGCATCAGATTGTGGCGCATGACCCCTGAAATTTTCATACATTTCTTCATTATCAATAGTATTTCCAACGCTTAAAACGGTTTTGTAAAGACGTTTAGAAATCACTTTGTCAAAAGGACCGTTTCCTTCCAAAAATGCCTCATATGCATCTGCATTAATCACATCTGCCCATAAATAACTGTAATATCCCGCTGCATACCCATCGCTCGAAAAAATATGAGCAAACTGCGGAATTCTGTGCCTCATTACAATTTCTGACGGCATACTAATTTCACTTAAGATTTTCTTCTCAAAAGCATGCGGATCGACTGTTTCGGTTGTTAAATGCAGTTCCATGTCCACAAACGAACTTGAAATTGTCTCAACTGTTGCGAAACCTTCGTTAAAATTGGCCGCCTTTCCTATTCTTTCTACCAATGATTGCGATAAAGGCTCTTTAGTTTTATAATGAAGCGCAAATTTATTCAAAACCTCAGGCGTTGCTAACCAATGTTCTAATAATTGCGAAGGAAACTCTACATAATCTCTCGCAACTGAAGTCCCAGAAAGGCTCGGATAAGTTACATTCGAACATAATCCGTGTAAAGCATGTCCAAATTCATGAAATAAAGTAGTTGCATCATCCCACGAGATTAAAACGGGTTCATCACTGTTTCCTCTAATAAAATTGCAATTGTTTGACACAATAGGAAGCACGTTACCTTTTATTTTCTGCTGGTCTCTATGCGAATTCATCCACGCCCCTGAACGTTTTCCAGTACGAGCATAAGGATCAAAATACCATAAGCCAATTGGTTCTTCCGTATTTTTATTATTCACTTCCCAAACACGAACATCTGGATGATAAACAGGAAGGTCAAATAATTGTTTAAAACCTAAATCAAACAATTCGCCAGCTGTCCAGAACATTCCTTCTCGTAAATTTTCCAGCTGCAAATATTGCTTGATTTCATTTTGATCTAAATCATATTTTGCTTTTCGTACTTTTTCCGCATAATAGCGGTAATCCCAAGGCTGAATTTTAAAGTTGCCACCTTCTCTATCGACTATTTCTTGCATAGCTGAAACATCATTTTTCACCTTTTCTATAGCAGGTTTCCATACCGAATTCATCAGATCTAATGTTTTCTGAGGATCTTTAGCCATTTTGTTTGACAAACTCCACTCAGCAAAGTTTTTAAAACCTAAAATCTTTGCTTTTTCAGCTCTCAATTTTAAAATAGACACAAGTGTTTCATTGGTGTCATTTTCGTTCTTATTATCGCCACGTTTTACGAAAATATCAAAAGCTTTTTCTCTTAAATTTCTTCTGTTTGAGAAAGTCAGAAAAGGCTCAATTGAAGATCTTGTATTTCCAATGCATCCTAAAACCTTTAGATTTCTTTCTTTCGCTTCTGCAATTGCTGCATTCTTAAATTCCTCCGGCAAACCATCAAAATCAGCTTCTGTCTCTAACTCTATATATTGATCGTTTTCTTCTGCCAATAACTTTTGACTAAAAGCGGTAAAAAGCGTTGCTAATTCCTGATTGATCTTAGCCACTTTATCTTTATCCTTTTCTTCTAGCTCCGCTCCTTCTCTAACAAAGTCCCTGTAATAAAGCCAAAGCACGCGTTGCTGTTCCTTAGTTAAATCCTTCTTTTCATCCGATTTATACAAGGCTTCAATTCTAGAAAATAGTTTGTTATTTTGATATAGTTTATCATTAATCTCTGCCAATTTTGGCGACATTTCAGTATCAACAACATTAAATTCTGGAGTACTTAGATTAGATCTATAAATACCATAAACCGCATGAATTCGATCTAATTTTGTACCCGAAAGCTCTAAAGCTTCAATGGTGTTTTCAAATGTAGGCTTTTGTGGATTATTCGCAATTGCATCAATCTCTTCTAATTTTTCTTTGATCGCAAATTCTATTGCGGGTTTAAAATCTGAAATTTTATATGCCGTAAAATCTGGAATACCTCCATATGGACCAGACCAATCTTTTAGCAATGAATTATCTAACTCTATTGGTGTTTTCATAAAAAATACATTAATTAAATTTGTGCAAAATTTCAATCAGAAAAAGAGCAACAGAATCTCAAAATTAACCAATCGAAAGCAAACTTCATACTCCAAAAGATTATAAAAATTAATCTGCTTCTAAGATTTAAAAAGAAATAGTTTATTTTTGAAATACCAATTTAAAAATAACATGTTTAAAACCAGAAAAGAAATTGTTTTTGTAATTTTAGCAGGAATATTTATTACCAACGCCGTTGTGGCTGAGTTAATTGGAGGAAAGCTAATTCAAATTGGTCCTTTTGTAATGAGTATCGGAATTTTGCCTTGGCCAGTTGTATTTCTAACTACCGATTTGATTAATGAATATTTTGGCGAAAAAGGTGTAAAAAAACTTTCTTTCATTACAGCCTGTTTGATTGCTTATGCTTTTCTGATACTTTTTATGGCAATTGTTATTCCCGCCGCTAAAGGAATCAGCCCAGTAAACGACAGTCAGTTTGAAGCTGTTTTTGGCCAAAGTATGTGGATTATCATTGGAAGTTTAATTGCTTTCATGGCTTCTCAGCTGATTGATGTATGGATTTTTTGGTTTTTTAAAAACAGAACTGGCGAAAAGAAAATATGGTTAAGAACTACTGGTTCTACTGTTATTTCGCAATTGTTTGATTCGTTTATTGTTCTAGGAATTGCTTTTTGGCTTCCAGGAAAAATTGATTTTGACACATTTATATCTTCGGGATTAATAGGATATACTTTTAAATTAGCAATTGCTATTTTATTAACTCCAGCAATTTATTTAGGACATCATCTGATTAAAAAATATTTGGACGAAGATCCTGCTCACAAAGGATAAAAAACAAAAACATATTTAGGTCATGAAAAAAAATTACTTGCTTATTTTATTCTCTGTTACCTATTTCTTTTTAAGCTGTGGCAATGACGAAAAAAAACAGCCTAAAAAAGTCATTCAATCTGTTAATAGGTTAACGCCTGCACCTATAAAAAAGAATCCTAAAATTTCATCCAAAAGCATTACTGCTTCAAGAGAGATTGAATCTCAAAAAAACAGTTTACAAAATACTTTTGCTGTGAAAAACAAAATTGAAATTAAAACTGCTTCACCAGAATTATTAAACAAAACAGAAAAACCTGTTGATATAAAAAAAGAGGCAAATGATAAACTAGTTAATTTTGTTAACCTTCGCAAGATATTCGACAAATGCAAACTAGGCCAAACCTTAAGCCAAAAGCAATTGACCGAAAATTTTGAAATCCCGAAAGAAGCTGTTAAACTCGTAAAAAGCGTCACAAGAACAGCCGAAAACGAATTGGCCGTAAAATGGCAGTCTACTTGGTTTGTCGAAAAAGTATCTGACGCAGAACTTGAAGACGGTAAAATGAGAGTGGTTTTTAAGGCCAATAAAATGTACACTTCTGGAAATGCAATTGGTATTAAATACAACAAAAAAGTTTACAACGACCTAGTTATAATTGGACGTTCGGCTTACATTCCGAGTGTAAAAGGATATAGCTGGCAAATTGGAAGATAAATTAGAATTACAAAAAATGGGACCAATAAGATGCGGCTGGTGTTCTGCCAGCGATTTATATAAAAAATATCACGATGAAGAATGGGGAACTCCTGTTTACGACGACCCAACTATTTTTGAATTTTTAATTCTAGAAACTTTTCAAGCTGGATTAAGCTGGATTACCATTTTAAACAAAAGAGAAAACTTTAAAACAGCTTTTGATAATTTTGATTATAAAAAGATTGCCAATTATTCTGAGGATAAAATCGAAGAATTAATGCAGGATACAGGAATTATTCGCAATAAACTTAAAATCAACTCTGCTGTCACAAACGCTCAGGCTTTTATGAAAATCCAAGAAGAATTTGGAACATTTTCTGATTATATCTGGAAATTTACCGACGGAAAACCAATTGACAATAATCCAAAGACTTTGAAAGACGTTCCAGCAACCACTCCAATTTCTGACGCCATTAGCAAAGATTTAAAAAAACGCGGATTCAAATTTGTTGGTTCAACTGTTATTTATGCTCACATGCAAGCAACCGGAATGGTTAATGATCATGTAGAAGATTGCTTTACTCGAAAAGGTAAATAACAGCAGTTTTCGGTCACAGTTTTCAGTTTTTTTGAACTTGAAACCTGAAACTTGGAACTTTCAAACAAAATTTTATTACATTTGCTTCACACTTTAGGGGTGTCTGCATCGCGCAGGCTGAGATTTTACCCTCTGAACCTGATCTAGTTCATACTAGCGTAGGGAAAAGTAAGATGACTTCTTGAACGCATTTCTATGCGTCATTGTAGCCATTCCTAAGGTGTATCTATACACTAAACTCAAAAGGAATGGAACTAAAAATCAATCAACAAACCAAACAATTCAATGCTGAATCGCTAAGCGTTCAATCATTGCTCGATCTCGAAATTCCGCACAAACAAAACGGAATTGCTGTTGCTGTTAACAATACCGTTGTTCCAAAACTCAAATGGAACGAATTCTTCGTACAAGAAACTGACGAAATTCTGATTATTTCTGCTACGCAGGGAGGATAGAATAAAATTCCAATTATATACCGGGCGTAGACGCACTGCAGTGCGTCTCTACAATTCACATCTTACATTTTACAATATACAAGCTATGACAAACGAAGAACAAATATCAAGAACCCCATTTCCGAATTCTAAAAAAGTTTATATCGATGGAGAAATTCATCCTATAAAAGTAGCAATGCGTGAGATAACTTTAAGCGACACTAAACTTTCGAATGGCGGAATAGAAAAAAATCCTCCTGTAACGGTTTATGACACTTCTGGAGCTTATACAGATCCAAATATCGAAATTGATATTAGAAAAGGATTACCACGCTTACGCGAAAGTTGGATCCTTGACCGAAATGATGTCGAAGTTTTAAATGAAATCACCTCAGATTATGGCTTAAGCCGATTAAAAGATGAAAGTCTGAATCACCTTCGTTTTGAATATTTGCATCAGCCAAAACGTGCTAAACAAGGCGCAAATGTAACACAGTTATACTACGCTAAACAAGGCATTATTACTCCAGAAATGGAATATATCGCTATTCGCGAAAATCAACGTATTGAACTTTTAAACGAACAAACTAAAGCCATGCAATGCCAACACAGTGGTCATAGTTTTGGCGCCAATACTCCAAAAAATAAAATCACTCCAGAATTTGTGCGCTCTGAAGTTGCTTGCGGAAGAGCTATTATTCCAAACAATATCAATCATCCAGAAAGCGAACCTATGATTGTAGGCCGTAATTTCTTGGTGAAAATTAATGCTAATATTGGAAACAGTGCTGTGACTTCAAGCATTGAAGAAGAAGTTGAAAAAGCCGTTTGGGCTTGTCGTTGGGGGGCTGATACGATTATGGATTTATCAACGGGAAAAAATATTCATGAAACCAGAGAATGGATTATCCGTAATTCTCCTGTTCCAATCGGAACCGTTCCGATTTATCAGGCATTAGAAAAAGTAAAAGGAATTGCAGAAGATTTGACTTGGGAAATTTTCCGCGATACTTTAATTGAACAAGCAGAGCAAGGTGTTTCATACTTCACAATTCATGCTGGAGTTTTGCTTCGCTATATTCATTTAACAGCCAATCGCGTTACAGGAATTGTATCTCGAGGGGGATCAATTATGGCAAAATGGTGCTTATTTCATCATAAAGAAAACTTCTTGTACACGCATTTTGAAGAAATCTGCGAAATCATGAAACAATATGATGTTGCATTTTCTCTTGGAGATGGTTTACGTCCTGGCTCGATTGCAGATGCCAATGACGCAGCTCAATTTGCTGAATTAGAAACTTTAGGTGAATTGACAAAAATCGCATGGAAACATGATGTTCAGGTTTTTATCGAAGGTCCGGGGCACGTCCCGATGCACATGATTAAAGAAAACATGGACAAGCAATTGGAACATTGTCATGAAGCGCCATTTTACACTTTGGGCCCTTTAACAACTGATATTGCACCGGGTTATGATCATATCACATCGGCAATTGGCGCGGCTATGATTGGCTGGTATGGCTGTGCGATGTTGTGTTATGTAACTCCAAAAGAGCATTTAGGGTTACCGAATAAAAAAGACGTAAAAGATGGTGTGATTACCTATAAAATTTCTGCTCATGCTGCTGATTTGGCAAAAGGCCATCCGGGAGCACAATATCGCGATAATGCTTTGAGCAAAGCTCGTTTTGAATTCCGTTGGGAAGATCAGTTTAATTTGGCACTTGATCCAGATACAGCACGAGAATTTCACGATGAAACGCTTCCTGCTGATGGTGCAAAAGTCGCGCACTTCTGTTCGATGTGCGGACCGAAATTCTGTTCTATGAAAATATCTCAGGAAATTAGGGATGTCGCTGCTGCAGAAAAAGGAATGCAGGAGAAATCAGAGGAATTTATTGAGCAAGGGAAAGAGATTTATATTTAAGTGAAAAGATAATAGAATCAAGAAGAAAGAGATGATTGTGATCACAAATCCTTTTTTTATTGAAGATGAAATTCAAATGCTGAATTCTTTATTGGAAGAAGGATTGTCTTTGCTTCATATTCGAAAACCTGATTTTTCAGAATTAGAAATGACGCAATTTATTGATCAGATAAAATTAGAATTTCGTACTAATCTGGTTTTGCACAGTCATCATCAGTTAGCCGAAGATCTTGGTATTGACCGATTTCATTTTTCTGAGAAAGAGAGAAAAAAATTTCCTGCAAGGTTTACAAAACCTTGTAGGCTTAAATCAGAATCAATTTCAACATCAACGCATTCTATCGAAGATTTTAATTCGTTAGAAAATGAATTTGATTATGCGTTCTTAAGTCCTGTATTTAAAAGTATTTCTAAAGAAAATTATTATCCTGAAAAAGATCTTTTTGAAGAATTAAAATCACGCAGAAATCAACATACAAAAATCATTGCTTTAGGCGGAATTGATGCAGAAAACATTCAAAAAACCCTAGAAAATGGTTTTGACGATGTGGCACTTTTAGGAAGCATTTGGAATAACAAAAATCCGTTAAAACAATTTAAATTATGTCAGCAGATCGCCCTTTCGTACTCACAATCGCAGGTTTAGATCCATCTGGAGGTGCTGGAATTTTGGCTGATATCAAGACATTTGAACAGCATAAAGTGACTGGTTTCGCTATTTCGACGGCCAATACAATTCAGACTGAAAATCAGTTTTATGAAATTCAATGGACCGATCTGAGTTTTGTAATTCGTTCAATTGAAACACTATTTGCAAACTATAAAATCAGTGCGGTAAAAATAGGTATTGTTGCTTCTTTGTTTGATTTAAATCAGATTCTTTCGACTATAAAAAAGCTTTCTCCTTCAACAAAAATCGTTTGGGATCCAGTTTTAAAATCGACTACTAAATTTGAATTTATGAATATCGAAAGCCATATGAATTTACATAACATACTTTCAAAAATCGATTTGATCACCCCAAATTATGATGAAATGGCAATATTATTTCCTGATACTGATTTGAAAAGTTTTTGGAAAGAAAACCAAATGCCAACTCGTATTCTATTAAAAGGCGGTCATAATAAAACAGCTTTGGGAACTGATCTTTTATTTCTAGAAAATGAAATATTAGAATTAAATCCGTCAAATAAAAATTGCTTCGAAAAACATGGTTCAGGCTGTGTTCTTTCATCTGCAATTGCATCAAACTTAGCTCTAAATCAACCCTTATTTGAAGCCTGCAAAAACGCTAAAATCTATATTGAAAACTACCTAAGCTCAACTACAACTTTAATTGGATATCATTATGTATAACAAATTACAATATATCTCTCAAGGCGAAACAGTCGAAAAACAATTGTACAACATTCAGCAAGCACTTGACACTGGGTGCAAATGGGTGCAAATGCGATTTAAAAACCAAAACCAAAAAGACCTTTTCACTTTAGCGGAAGCGGTAAAACCTTTGTGCGAAGAATATCTTGCGAATTTTATTGTAAACGACGATTTGCATCTCGCAAAACAAATTGCCGCTGACGGAGTCCACTTAGGATTAACCGATACAAAAATCGACGAAGCAAGAGCAATTTTAGGTTCAACCAAAATTATCGGAGGAACTGCCAATACTTTTGAAGATATTGAAAATCATGTAAAAAACGGTTGTGATTATATTGGCTTGGGGCCTTTTAGATTTACAGCAACAAAAGAAAAACTGAGTCCGATTTTGGGTTTATCAGGTTACTATGAGATTCTTCAAAAATTAAAAAAAAATAAAATCGATATTCCTGTTTATGCAATTGGAGGCATTACACTACGCGATGTAAGTCCGTTAATGGAAACTGGAATTTTCGGAATTGCCGTGTCTGGAATCATTACTGAAAGTGATGAAAAGGAAAAATTAATTCAACAATTAAACGAAAAATTATATGCAGACATCATTGTTTAATATAGGAGATAAAACCTTTAAATCCCGCTTGTTCCTCGGAACTGGGAAATTTGGTTCTAATGAAGAAATGGAAGATGCTGTTTTAGCTTCAGAAAGCGAATTGGTTACTGTTGCATTAAAACGTATTGATCTTGAAACTGATACTGATGCTATTTTATCACATTTAAATCATTCAAATATCAATTTGTTACCCAATACTTCGGGAGCAAGAAATGCCAAAGAAGCTGTTTTCGCTGCACAACTGGCACGTGAAGCTCTAGAAACCAATTGGGTAAAACTAGAAATTCATCCTGATCCGAAATATTTAATGCCAGATCCGATTGAGACTTTAAAAGCAACAGAAGAATTGGCTAAACTCGGTTTTATTGTACTTCCGTACATTCACGCCGATCCTGTTTTGTGCAAACATTTAGAAAGTGCTGGAACATCCGCTGTAATGCCTTTAGGCTCACCAATTGGAAGCAATAAAGGTTTAAAAACGATCGATTTCCTAGAAATTATAATCGAACAAAGTACAGTTCCTGTTATTGTCGATGCTGGAATTGGAGCTCCTTCTGATGCCACAAAAGCAATGGAAATTGGTGCCGATGCAGTTTTGGTGAATACCGCAATTGCTGTCGCTGGAAATCCGAAATTAATGGCTGAGGCTTTTAGAGAAGCTGTAATTGCAGGAAGAAAAGCTTTTGAGGCGAAGATTGCTAATCAGCAGAATTATGCTTCGGCTTCTAGTCCTTTGACTTCTTTTCTTTATGAATAAAAATTTAACCGCAAAGGTCGCAAAGAAAAAGCGCTAAGAACGCAAAGCTTTGCGAACCTTGCGTAAATCTCCGCGCAATTTGCGGTTAATAACCATGAAAACATTTAAATCTATTTTTGAGCAATACAATTGGGATGAAATTCAATCCAAAATATATAAAACTACATCAAAAGATGTCGAACGCACTTTGGCAAAAACCAAATACAACCTCGATGATTTTTTGATTCTGATTTCTCCTATTGCCCAAAATTATTTAGAGCAAATGGCACAAAAATGCCATCAAATTACCAAGAAACGTTTCGGAAAAACCATCCAAATGTACGCTCCATTATATCTAAGCAACGAGTGCCAAAATATTTGCACCTATTGCGGATTTAGCTTAGACAATAAAATCAAAAGAAAAACCCTTTCTGATGCTGAAATAAAACTAGAAGTTGAAGCCTTAAAAAAAACTGGTTTTGATCATGTTTTATTGGTTACAGGCGAAGCAAATTATACGGTAAACATTAATTATTTTCTAAATGCAATTGATTTAATTAGAAAAGATTTTTCTATTATTTCTGTCGAAGTACAGCCACTTTCTACAGAAGATTATCAGCGTTTGCATGATGCGGGAGTCTATTCGGTTTTAGTTTATCAGGAAACATATCATCAGGAAGTTTACAAAAAGTATCATACCAAAGGTAAAAAGTCAAACTTCGATTATCGACTGGAAACTCCTGATAGAATTGGAACTGCGGGTATTCATAAAATTGGTTTAGGCGTTTTATTAGGTTTGGAAGACTGGCGAACAGATAGTTTTTTTAATGCTCTGCATTTAGATTATCTTCAGAAGAAATATTGGCAGACAAAATATTCTGTTTCCTTTCCGCGTCTGCGTCCTGCTGAAGGTATTATCGAACCAAATTTTATTATGGATGATAAGGATTTGACACAATTAATCTGCGCTTATCGTTTATGGAATGAAGATTTAGAAATTTCGATTTCTACTCGCGAAAATGAAAAATTTAGAAACCATATTATTCCGATTGGCGTTACAAGTATGAGTGCTGGTTCTAAAACAAATCCTGGTGGTTATGTTGTCGATCCGCAATCTTTGGAACAATTCGAAATCAGCGATGAACGTTCTGCAGAAGAAATTTCAAAAATTATAAAAAATGCAGGTTATGAACCAGTTTGGAAAGATTGGAACAAGGCTTATAGTTGAAATGTTTCAAGTTTCAAGTTTCAAGTTTCAAGTTTGAAAATTTAACATTTTACAATTCACAATTCACAATTAAAAAAATGAGTGTTATACAAGAATTTTTACGTTACAACAGACAAACTATTCTGCCTGAAATTGGCGATGAAGGGCAAGAAAAATTAAAAAAAGCTAGAGTTTTAGTAATTGGCGCAGGCGGTTTGGGCTGTCCAATTTTACAATATATTGCAACTGCAGGAGTTGGTTTTATCGGAATCATGGATTTTGATACGATTGAAATTCACAATCTTCACAGACAGATTTTGTATACCGAAAATGAAATTGGTCAGCACAAATCAATTGTCGCAAAAGATGTGGTTTCAAAACTAAATCCGCTTATTGAAGCTGTTGCGATTAATGAAAAATTAACTGCTGAAAATGCATCGGAAATCATTCAGCAATATGATATTGTTGTCGATGGTTCCGATAATTTTTCTACTCGTTATTTAGTCAATGATACTTGTGTTCAGCTTAATAAACCTTTAGTTTACGGAAGCATTTTAAAATTTGAAGGTCAGATTGCAGTTTTTAATCATAACGGAAGTAAAAATCTTAGAGATTTATTTCCTGAAATGCCCGATCCAAAAGATGTTCCGAACTGCAATTTGAATGGTGTTTTGGGAACTCTGCCAGGAATTATAGGCAACATGATGGCGCACGAAACCTTAAAATTGATTTTAGAATTACCAACTTTAAAAAATGAATTGGTTATTTTTAATACCTTAAACTGGAACTTTATAAAACTGAATTTCTAGAAAACAACCTCATCGCCTACTCTGATAATTCCAGAATTCAAACTCACAATATTGGTTCCAAATAAAACAGAATTATCTACATTTCTGTATTTGCTTAAAGTTTTTAAAGGTTCTTTTTTCAAACGTCCATTCTCCGGATCATTGTTTACCATAACACATCTTCCGCAAGGTTTTATGTTTTTAAATTGAACATCTCCTATCACAAAAGTCTTAAAATCATCTTCTTCATGAGGATTTTCGGTACTTACGACAATGTTTGGGCGAAATCTTTTGATGGTAATTTTTTCATCCAATTTGTCATTCAAAAAATCCAAACTTTTGGATCCAATTAATAAGTATGGATAACCATCTGCCAAGCTCACATTGAATGTTTCTTTTAATTTGGAACTTTCATGTTTACGAACTCCATTTTTAAGTATTTTAACCAATTTACAATCAAAACCTAAATGCTGACTAAACCATTTTGAAGTTTCAAGATTCACCTCAACCACTTCACTTTTATCATCCCAAACATTAACTTCTATTACATTTTCTAAATGCTCAGCAACAGAAAATTCATGCCTTTGATCCTGAAAAGTAATGCTAATTCTTCCTTGTGAGATCTGCGGATAAAACTGACTCATAATGCGATGTTCTCTTTGTGTAAGCATTTGATTTTCTGCATCAATGAGCATCCAGCGGCGATCGTTTTCAAATCCCATTTCTTCAGCTTTTGCAGATTCAAGACTAATTCCTGCCAAACTTTTTATCGGATAAATATAAATTTCTTTTACACTGTAAATTGCACTCATTTTCTATTTACTTTTTAAAATAGACATAAACTCTTCACGATCAATTTCTCGGCAGCCTAAGCTCTCCAAATGCGGATTGTAAACCTGGCAATCCAATAATTTATAATTTTCTTTCTTCAAATATAAAGCTAAAGCAATAAAAGCTGTTTTTGAAGCATTTGAAACTTTAGAGAACATACTTTCTCCACAAAAAACATCTCCCAAATCAATTCCATACAAACCGCCAACCAAAACATCATCTTGCCAGACCTCAACAGATTTAGCGACTCCTTCCTCATTCAATTTGCAGTACGCATTTATCATTTCATCAGAAATCCAAGTCCCATTTTGGCCTTCACGTTTTATCTGCTGGCAATTTGAAATTACTTCTCTGAAATTTTTGTTATAAGTGACCTTAAACATTTTCTTGTTGAGAATCTTTTTCATGCTTTTGGATATCACCAATTCATCAAAAAACAATACCATTCTAGGATCTGGTGCCCACCAAAGAATTGGTTCTCCCTCATTAAACCAAGGAAAAATACCGCTTTTGTAAGCTAATAGCAAACGTTCTGAACTCAGATCGCCTCCAATTGCCAAAACACCTTCTTCATCTGCTTCTGTAACTGGCGGAAAAAATAAATCGTTGAATAAATAGTACATTTTTAAAAATAATCAATTTTTGAATTCCAATAATAAAATTCCAAATACCAATGTTTCATAATCTTATTATTTCCGTATGAAAAACAAATCTTTGTGGAGTTACTTGCGAAGATTTCTCCTTCGTCGAAATGACAAAACTATGAGTAAGTTTTTTTTATTCTTTAATCAAAAATAAAATTCCAAATTCCAAATTCACGAGAATGAATTGGAATTTGGAATTTAGTAAATTGAATTTTAAACGCTTAGAACGGTAAATCGTCTGGTTCGTCTTCGTTTAAATTTGTTGCTGGAGCAAAAGTTTCTGCTGCTGGCATTGGAGCTCCTTGTGCAGGTCCTTCTGCTGCTAATCTTTCGATTCTCCAACCTTGAATACTATTGAAATATCTAGTTTCTCCTTGCGGATTAACCCATTCTCTTCCTCTTAAATTGATAGAAACTTTTACTGCATCTCCTTGTTTATAGCTACTCAACAAATCGCATTTATCTTGTGTAAATTCGATTAAAATATGTTGTGGATACTGCTCCTCAGTAGTAACAACTAACTCTCTTTTTTTGAATGAGGCACTAACTTGCTGCTCTGGGTTAACCACTTTTACTTTTCCTGTAACTTCCATCTTCGTCTATATTAATTATTGTTTCTATTTTTTTATTTTTTAGCTAAAAGCACTTTCCAAGCCGATTCTACATCGCCACTATCCAAGTATTTTTTGGCTTCTAAATGTACTTTTTTCTGGTCGTCTGAGCTTAAAACTCCTTTGACTGCAAAATTTGCTTTCACAAATATACTAACTTCTTCTTTTGTAGGCAAGGTTTCAACATTTCCTAATTTTCCTAAATCATTCCCATCAAAAACAGGGCTTTCTTTTACAAAATCTGGTATCGCATCTACGCCTACTCCCAATGTTGTCAGGGGTTTTGCTACTTCAAAAAGCCCTTGATTAGATCTTGAATACCAATTATTTCCAAGTCTTGAAACCAAGTCAATTTTATGCTGATCAATCGCTCCATTTTCATCTAAAATCGATTCGTCAATATGAATTTTAACAACTTCACATAAAATCAAATTTCCTGCTCCTCCTTCTGTTCCTAACGGAATAATCTGCGTAATCTTGCATTCAAACTGAACTGGAGATTCTTTTACGCGATATGGTTTTACTAAATCAGAAGGAATTTGAGTTAATCCAGCTTTAATAAATTCGTTTACTCCGTCTCCATATTCTGTACTTGCTAAAGAAGTTTGCTGCACAATATCGTAGTTAACGACATTTATTACCACTTCTCGTGTTGCTTCAGCGTTGATTAAAGTATGTTTAATGGTATTATCACGAACACGCCTTGATGGCGAAAAAACCAAAATTGGCGGATTGGCACTAAACACATTAAAGAAACTAAACGGAGATAAATTTGGAACTCCAGCTTCGCTAATTGTGCTTGCAAAAGCAATAGGTCTAGGTCCGATTGAACTCTGCAGATAGCCTTGCAATTTGGCTGTTGGAATCTCTTTTGGGTTAACGCTGATCATACTTTAAAATTTAGACAGAATCTCATTTTAGCAGCTACAAAAGTATTGAAATGGTTTAATTCGAAGAAATAGTTTTGCAGATAAAAACGAAAAAATCTTTCTATATCGGCAAAATATAAAATGTGTATATTTCGTTATATTTATACCTCAAAAAAAACTGATATGTCTTTTTCTGAAAGAACAAATACAACCCGCTGGATTATTATTTCGGTATGTTTTATAATCATTTCTCTAATTCTTTGGAACACTTACACTTTCTTCCAAATTTTTAAAAACGAGGAACGTTTGAAAATGAACCTTTTTGTGAAGGCACAAATTACAATCGTTAACGCCGATGAGAATACTGATGTAGAACTTCCTCTCCAGATTTTCAACAATAATACTTCGATTCCAGGTATAATAATGTTGTATGATAAAGTAGTAAGTGCAGTAAATGTTCCTGATGAAATTCTTAATGATAAGAAAAAACTAACTGCTTTCTTGAATAAGTTAAAAAATGAAAACGAGCCTATTACTTTTGAATATGCTCCAGGGAAATATCAGACGTTATATTACGGAAACTCTTCATTACTAAACAAACTTAAATACTACCCGATTGCGCTGCTTCTGATTATATTTTTATGCATTGCTTTAATTTACAACTTCTATAAAAGTACCAAAATGGCAACCCAAAACAAACTTTGGGCAGGAATGGCAAAAGAAACAGCACATCAGATTGGAACACCGCTATCTTCATTAATTGGCTGGGTCGAAATATTAAAAACCGAAGATATTGATCCATCAATTAGTACTGAAATCGAAAAAGATATTGAACGTTTGCAAACTATTACTGATCGTTTTTCTAAAATTGGTTCTGTACCCGTTTTAGAACTTCATGATATTGTAGAAGAAACAAAAACGGCTTATGAGTATTTGCAATCTCGTTTTTCCAAGCAGGTCGCGTTTTCGTTTCAAGCTCCAAACGAACCTATTCTAGCTATGATAAATCCAACGCTGCATAGCTGGACTATCGAAAATTTAGTTAAAAATGCCATTGATGCCATGAAAGGAAAAGGAACCTTAGATCTTTATATCGAACAGGATGCAAATCATGTAAAGATTAACATTAAAGATTCTGGAACTGGAATTCCAAAAAAACAATTTAAAACCATTTTTGAAACTGGTTTTACGACTAAAAAACGCGGTTGGGGACTTGGACTTTCTTTAACTAAAAGAATTGTCGAGGAATATCACAACGGAAAAATAAAAGTACTGAATTCTGAAATTGGGAAAGGAACTACTTTTCAGATTTCATTAAATAAAAAAGTGCAATAATAATTTTTACTGCACTTTAGTCATCTTTTTTGTTAGACTGATCGAAGTCGAAGTCTTATAAATTTGATTGAATATCTTTTGCCAAAGCTTCAAATTCTTCTTTTGAAAGTGAAACTTTATCAATAAAACGCATTTCGTCCATGTGTTTTAACGGAATCAAATGTACGTGTGCATGAGGCACTTCAAGTCCAACAACTGCTATTCCGATTCTTTTGCATGGAACTGTTTTTTCTAAAGCTGCTGCCACTTTTTTAGAAAATTTCATTAAACCTAAATACAGTTCTTCGTCCATATCAAAAATCTTATCGATTTCTTGTTTCGGAATACAAAGCGTGTGTCCTTTAGCATTAGGATTTACATCCAAAAATGCTAAATAGTTTTCGTCTTCAGCGATTTTGTATGCCGGAATTTCTCCGTTTACTATTTTAGTGAATATTGATGCCATTGTTTATTTGTGTAATCGGTTAAACGAATAAACGATTAACCAGTTAAACTAAGATTTAGTCTCTTGAGATTTCTAGAATTTCAAATTTTAAAACCCCATTAGGAACTGTAATTTCAGCTACTTCTCCAACAGATTTCCCTAACAATCCTTTTCCGATAGGAGAAGTTACAGAGATTTTTCCTGTTTTTAAATCTGCCTCACTTTCTGCAACAAGAGTATATTTCATCTCCATTCCGTTACTTTGGTTTTTGATTTTTACATTCGATAAAACCAAAACTTTAGAAACATCTAATTGAGATTCGTCTATTAATCTTGCATTTGCATAAACTTCTTCAAGTTTAGAAATTCTCATTTCTAATAAACCTTGCGCTTCTTTTGCTGCATCATATTCTGCATTTTCAGACAAGTCACCTTTATCTCTTGCATCTGCAATATCTTGAGATGCTTTTGGACGCATTACACTTTTTAAATGCTCCAATTCATCTTTTAATTTTTTTAATCCTTCTGCTGTATAATAAGATACTTTACTCATAACTTCATCGTTTATATAAATACAAAAAATCCCATCGCGACGGGATTTTCTTACCACAAATATACTATAATTTTTAATAGTACATAATTATATGTTAATCATATAGATTTCAAATCTAAATAAATTATTTTTGTTTTAACTAATTCTTATTCAAATAATGAAAAAAATCTGGTTCTTTATAGCATTTACAGCTGTTTTATTCTCTTGCAGTGACAATAATAGAAGTAATAACAATCCGTACATTCCTAACTATTCGATAAACGCGTATCTGGACACTAATCTTCCAACTTATAATAAATTAATATATCCGAGTAATCCAGTTTACGTTGCCAATTTTGGTGCAAAAGGTATCATTGTAATGAAAACTGGAGAAGGAACTTACACCGCTTTTGATGCAGCTTGTCCGAATCAAGCCTTAACTTCGTGCACTGCAATGACAATTGACGGAATTTATGCTGTATGTTCTTGCGATAAAACTCAATATAATTTATTTACAGGACTTGGCGGAAAAGAATATCCGATGAAACAATATCGTGTCGAATCTTCTGGGACCGTGGTTCATGTATATAATTAAAATCATAACTTATAAGAAACTGAAAACATAATAGCTCTTGGCAAAATATAAGTTGACTGCTCGCTAATCATATAATCAGAAAACTTGTTGCTGTATTTCTTTTTTATATCAAGTAAGTTATTTACAGCGAGCTGAAAACCAAATGGATTATTTTTTTTCTGATAGAATACTGAGGTATCTAAAATATCATAAAAGTTAGATTGATTTTTACTATATGTATTTTTTAGATAATCATAATTGATTTTATAAGTCCAAAACTTAAGAACTGTAATTTCAAATGCGGATGCTATGGCGTCTGTCTGGAAATGTGATTTGGTTAAACCTGAGAAACTACTAAATCCTTTATTGTAGCCAACACTAAAAACCGGCCACTTTTTATGAGCTGTTTTAAAAACTAAACCAATATCCTGGCTGTTTCTATCATTTACTGTTACAATGTCATTTATCATTTGTGAATATTCAAACCAAGATAATCTTGTATTCAATTTAAGATTAAATCGGTAAATACGTTTAGAAAAAGAACCATTAAAACCAATATTCGTTTCAGGATTGCCAGTCAAAATTGGGGTATTAAATTGGTTTATCCCATCCAATTCTACTTCATCACGAATTACTTTTACTTTTTTAGTATAATTCAACATTGCATTCCAAGTAATTCCACGATATGAATTCATTTTTGAATAGCGCAGATTTGCAGAGTGGTATTTCTCGTTTTCAAGTAGTGCATTTCCTTTGTAAACAGAATTATAATATTGTAAGGTATATTTATTGGCTAATTGGTTAGTATCTGGAAATTGATTCTCTAATTTATACATAAAACTTAAAGATTCCGATTTATTAAATTCATAATCACTATTCCATTGTGGTTGAAAAAGTCTTTTTGAAAGCGTATAGTCTATATTATTCTGAATGGTATTTAAATAATACCAATGCAAGTACAGTCCTGCTTTATTAATCCATTTTCCTATTCTGAATTTATATTCCAAACCAACATACGCATCATTTAACTTATATTTTATATCATTACCAAAATCTGCATCTGCAAAATCATTAATGGAGCCATTTGTCAGAATTTGTTTTTCTGATGTTTGAAAAGCGGAGGATTCATAATTATTACCAATATTGGTGTATAAATGATTGGCGTCATTTATAATCCAGTAATGCTTAAAAAGTACGTCAATACTATTAATCGCAGTATTTTTTATTTGATTAAGAGTATAAGTATCATCTTTTTCTAAAGGTATTAATCCCTCTAAAAAAGGCTGATCTGTAAACCAATTATTAATTGGTGTAATTTTATTATAAGCCTGATTAACAACAAAAGTCGTAGTATGATTTTGATTATAACTTTTATGCCATTCAATATACTGTTTTACAGAAATATTGTCAGCTTTGTTTATGGTTTCAAAAATAGAAGATCCTAAATTTGTAACTGAATTTAAGGTACTTATTAAATCGTTTGTACTTGATTGATATTGTCCGTTATAATACCATTTTTCTTTATTAGATGGCGAATAATCTAGTTTTACATTTCCAATTCCTAATACTGCTTTGTTTTTTGCATTTCTGTCTTTATTCTCAAATGCAACAGCAGTGTTGTTTAAATATTCAATATTATTTTCAATTCTGGAAACCATTAAAACTTTAGAAAATATTCCAAAACCTGAAACAGAAAGCTTATCAGAAATATCATGACTCATATTAAATGCACCAAATTGTGATTTGTTTTTCAAAACATCGGTATTGTCATTAGAAAAAGAAGCCAGATTAGACAAAGATTTTCTACTTGACAGAAAACTGCTTACTCCCCCATCAAACCTCAATAAATCATCAAATGTGAAAGTGCTTTTACCAATAGTATTGGCATCGCCTATAAAACTCACATTTGTTTTTGGACTGTAATAAAACAAAGCTGTATGTGCCAGATAAAAACCGTTGTCGCCTGCTCCAACCTCTACACCAGCTTCTACATCTCCAAAAATAAATTTCTTTTTTTCTTCTTTAAGTTTAACATTCATAGCCAGATCATCACTATCTGAAACCTGCTTCATAAAACCTACTTCATTAAAATGATCTATAACTTCAATTTTGTCCAAAGCATCTGCAGGAATATTTTCTACAGCCAGTTTAGAACCTCCTCCAAAAAAAGATTTTCCTTCTACCAACATTTTGGTTACTTTTTTGCCTTGTACTGTAATCCCTCCGTTCTTATCTACCTCAACTCCTGGCAGCTTTTCAAGGATTTCTTTCATTTTACGTTCGTTTCCATTCGCAAAACTATTGACATCAAAAACTAAGGTGTCTTTTTTAACTACAATAGGTTTAAACTCATGTTTAATCACAATTTCTTTCAAGTTTTCGCCTGTTGCTTTGAGATGAAAATCGTGTGCTATTATATCAGAGAACGGCTCCAAAATAAAAGTTTCTTCAACATGCCCAATATAAGAAACCGTAATTTCATATTTCACTTCTTTTTCAAGCTCTAATCTGTAACGTCCTTTGTTATCTGCAATAGCAAATTTTAAACTTGCTTTTTCCTGCAAAGGTTTAGCAATTACATTTGCAGATTCTAAAGATTTGTTTAATTCATCTGAAACTATCCCTTCAATTTTTTTTGTTTGGGAGAATGAAAATGTCGATATAAAAAGAAATAGAATAATTGATTTTCTCATTATCTACCCATCTTTTCATATTCTTTTATTAATCTATTTTGATGTTCCTCTTCAGTAATATACTTAACTGATGGTGGATTAAATTTTATTTTAGGATTTTCAACATTGAACTCTATTTTCGCAACATAAAAATGAATGCCTCCAGCTCCATAATTAGCTTCTAAAACTAAACCAGGCAAACCATCTAACCCCATTGGCCCAAAAGATGAAGGAATCTCGGGCGTAAACCAAACTTCAGAATTATACACAGAGATAGAATTCCCTCTTATATTAAAATCATTCCATGAGCAAGTTGCTTTATAGCAAGTATAATTGTTTATTTTTTTTGTTTCAGTTGAAATTTCCCATTTATATTGCTTGAAAGGAAGAATTACATTCAATTTCTCCCCTCCTAATTCTTCGAAGCATGTTTTTTCTTGCTTATCTAGATCTAGATAATATCTATTACTAACAAGTGATGCAATGAAAGCATAATAATCAACATTTTCATATGAAAGTGGTTGTTCAACAATAGAAAAAACACTTTTATTTTTTGAATAGTAAAGTTCACATTCAACTTTTTCATGTGCCTGTTCAAATTTTAACATATCTTCAATGTCTTCCTTACTAAACTCCTTATCTTTTAGTCTTTCTGGGGGCATAAGTTTATAAGTAACTTTATTTACATTTGAAATTGACTGACAATATATTTTTTGACTTTCTGGAATAAGCATTAAAGATAATGCTCCAAAAAATAAACCAATCTTTATTCTATCGATTTTCATATTATCTATATTTAGAAAAGGAATCAAGCTGAAACTTAATCACGAAGTTCAGCTTGATTCTAAAATTATTTTAAAAAAGGCTTATGGCTGAATTTCACTGAAAACTTGTTCATCAATATAAAACGCTTCTTTTGGATCCTCGATATCGACTGGTGTAACATACGTCTTACACATTGCCCTATACTGATTTCTAATGCTATTATATTGTGAAGATGTAAAACAGAGACCGTAACTCTGATGGAATGCTGCTTCTTTTTGATTGGTGATCGTTGTTGCAATTTCATCACAATTTGATCCATCTTCAATACTATTCGCTTTAGATACTGTACTAATCGCCAATACTGCAAATGCAGTAAAAACTAATTTTTTCATAATTAAAAAGGTTTTTTAAAATTTGATAAATATTTTTGGTTAACCATTTCAAACATAAAGAGATAAATCTAAAAAGAAAGAAAAAACTTAAATGTTAACTTATTTTTAACAAGTTTTTTACTTTTAATTATGAGTTTTTAAAATTTTATTCTTTTTATAAAAAGGCCATTAAATCAGCTTTTTAAGATGCCTAGAAACAAAAAAGCCTGAAAATTTAAAACTTTCAGGCTTTTACTTTTTTTTGAAATGTTTTTAGAATTTCAAACTCAAACCAATTAAGAAGTTTGTTCCTGCTTGCGGATAATAGTATGGATATACATCCCACATTGCTCCGTTTGAAACATATTTCTTGTCGAAAATATTATTTACCAAAGCTGTAATCGTTATCGATTGGAAAATCGTTTTTGGCTTTATTTCGTAAGATGCATTAAAATCGTTTACGAAGTAATCTACCAGTTTAGCTGCTGGAAGTTCAATATTGTTCATGTATTGTTCTCCAACATATTTTTGCAGTAACGAAAGATACAATCTCTCCATAGGTTTATACACAATAACGTTTCCAGCAATTACTTCTGGAGAATAGGCAATTTTTGTAGTTCCGTAAAACTCTCCATCAACAGCCAAATCTACGTTTTTATTGCTGCTCAACGTAAAGTTTGGTCTTAAAGTAAATTTCTCAGAAAGTGCAATTGTGGCATCGAACTCAAATCCTAAACGGTAGCTTTTCTCTGTATTGGCACGAATCGGGTTTCCAACATCGTCTAATCTTCCCGTTAAAATCAATTGATCTCTATATCCCATATAATACAGATTCGAATTCAATTGAAATTTTTCTGAATTGAATCTCCATCCTAACTCAAAATCATTTAGTTTTTCCGGTTTTACATTTCCACCTTCATAATCTGTTCTATTTGGCTCACGATTCGCTCGTGCGTAAGAGAAATACAAAGTGTTTTTTTCATTGAAAGCATAATTCAAACCAGCTTTCGGATTAAAGAAATTAAAATTATCATCTACTAAACCAGTTTCTTTACTATTTGCTTTATATTTCACATTTCTGTATTGCAAATCTCCGTAGAAACTTAATTTTTCTGTGAATTGATAATTTGCTTTCGCGAAAACATTACCATCCGTTTTTGACGAATAATCATCATAATAATGAGCTCCTAATGTTGATTGATCTGAATATTGGGACCAGATTACTTTTCCGAAATGGTCCCCTTCGTATTTATTCCAACCGCCGCCTAAAATAACATTTAGTTTTTCTGTTACATACTTAGCAGAAAAAGTAGTTCCGTAGAAATCATTATCCAACCATTTTTGACGAATCAAATCGGTTACTGGAACTAAATTTCCATTGTCGTCTTCAACTGTTTTTGTTGGCTTAATTGGTCCATAGCCTTCAACAGGTTCATCTTCTTTATAATTTTCGTAGTACCCCTTACCTTTTGTATAATGAAATGCCAGGTTTGTGCTCCATTTATCAGAAATCGATTCACTCCAATGCAATTGATAATGATCCTGATTGTAATTATCGGTTTCGTTATCATAGAAATGTACATTTCCAGCATCGTCTGTGTACATTCCGGCAGAATTAAAAGTACGATCTGTGTTAAGAGTTTCTGCATCGATTCCGTTCCAAGATTGATATGTTTTTTGAGTTCCTCCAAAAACCAATGCTTTAATCAAAGTTGTTTTGCCAACATAAGTCCCTTGCAAGAAATATGATTTTAAATCGGCGCTTCCGCGATCAATATATCCGTGTGTTTTTATTGTAGACAAACGTCCAGCAATTTCAAAATGATCATTTAATAAACCTGTACTAAACTTAACAGTATTTTTAATTGTATTGAATGATCCTGCAGAGCTTGAAATCTCACCTGTCGCTTTTCTTGCATAACTATCTGTAAGCATATTTAAACTGGCACCAAAAGCACCTGCTCCATTTGTAGAAGTTCCAACTCCACGCTGCAATTGAAGACTTTCTACAGAAGAAGCAAAATCGGGCATATTAACCCAAAACGTTCCTTGGCTTTCAGCATCATTGTACGGAATTCCGTTTATGGTTACGTTTACACGTGTTGCGTCGCTTCCACGAACTCGAATTCCAGTGTAACCAACACCATTTCCTGCATCTGAAGTTGTTACGACTGAGGGAAGATAATTCATTAAAACAGGAATGTCCTGACCTAGATTTCTATACTTAATTTCCTTTTTATCCATATTACTGAAACTCACGGGAGTTTTTGAAGTAACACGAACCGCTGAAACCAATACATCATCAAGCTGATTCACTTTTGTAGAATCCTGCTGTTGTGCAAAAGAAATTAGAGAATAGAAAAAAGAAAATAGAAGAAAGAAAATAAATTTGGTTCTGCTCATTTTTTGAACCTCAGAACCTTTGTACCTTAGTACCTTAGTACCTTCAAAAATAGTTTTCATTCGTAAAGAATTACGAATAAAAGGGGGAATTATTCTTTGTTAAATTAATAAATGTGTTTCACGACAAAATAAAGTGTGCACGCTCGATAGTGTCGTTTTCCCTTAGCAACATTACTCGCTCAGGTTCTTTGGGTATGATCTCAGCTCGTTATTTGGAGCACCCCTTTGAGACAGTGCAAATTTAGTGTTAAAATATTTAAAACTCCAAAAAAGAAATTCCAAATTCCAAAAACTTATTTTTAATTAGTTTACTGGAATTTGGAACTTTAAAAATTGATATTTAATCTAAGTTAGGTTTTCTTCTAGATTGTTTTAGATCAGAAATATTCTTTTTGTCTTTGATTCTTTTCTTAATTACTGCTTTTGGAACTTTTGTAGCTTTTCTAATTTTAGGAACATAAAGTCCTTTTTTGATAATTTCAAGAAATCGTTTGGTTACAATTTCTTTGTTTTTAAGCTGACTTCGGTCTTCATCGCAATTTAAAATCAAGATGTTTTCAGAAGTTAATCTTGCTGCTATATTTTCCTGTAAAAGTAATTTTTCGTCTTCAGATAAAGCTTGCGAAGTATTCAGATCAAAACTCAAAACTACTTTAGATGAAACTTTATTCACGTTTTGTCCACCTGCTCCACTGCTTCGAACGGCCTTAAAGCTTAACTCTGATATAATTTTTTCTGAATCCATATTATTGTGGCTGATGCGCCGCTTTCAATAAATCGTTTACCGTTTTTACTGGATTAAAAGTAATCAAAGGCACAGCAACAAAAACGGTTAACCAATTGGCCATTGACCCGTTCCATAAACCTGGTAGTTCGTAGCTTCTTACTGTTTTGCCATCAACACTTTTTTCAACAATAAAACCCGCTTTTTGATCTACAAATTGCAATAAATCGAATTTCTCTTTTTTATAATTTTTAATACCACAAACTAAATCTACAGGGTTAAAATGTGTTGCCTCAGCTAAAATTGCCTGTTGCTTCTTACTTGTCAAATCTACTTGAGAGGTTTCAACAATTTGAAGAGAATTCACTCCTTTATCATTCATTACCCAAAACGGTCCGCCTCCAGGTTCTCCTTCATTTTTTACCATTCCACAAACACGAATTGGTCTATCTAATAGTTCTTTGATTTTGTTTATTTTATTTTCAAAAGTAAATTTACTGAAGTCATTACTCATCTCGACATTTAGCTCTTCTTTTAAAAACAAAACAATATCTTCTAAATGCTTTTCTTTGATATCATCTTGATCAATTGCTTTTAAATAAGAAAAAACTTTCTGCTGTATTTCTATTAAAACACCTGCTAATGCTTTTTTGTATAGTGTAATTTTATCAATATGATTCTGAATGACATTATCTATATTTTTAATAAAGATTACATCTGCATCAAGATCATTTAAATTTTCAATCAAAGCACCATGTCCCCCAGGTCTAAAAACTAAATGATGATACTTATCTTTTACTAATTTATTTTCTTCATCAATAGTAATGGAGTCTGTACTTTTATTTTGATATGAATAACCAATATTAATTTTAACTCCTGATGGCTCTTCAATCTTGCCTATAACCTGATCAACTCCATCGTAAAATAAGTTTTGATGAATTTCTGATACAGTAAAATGCAAATTGGAAACCTTGTTTGAAGTAGCGTAATGTATACATTCATTTAAATGCTCTTCAATTGGAGTTGCAATATATGTTTCATACCAGTGAAATGGTAATACCGCTTTTGGCTTATTGGCAAAATTAAAATAGTCAGGAGACAACAATGATTTTATAAAATAATAATTCTTGTAATCTCTTTCAAGAGATTCAAAATCAGGATAAATCTCTCTTAACTTTTGATCTATACATTTGAAGAAAGGAAACTTATCCATACCGATAATAAAAATGGCAAGTTCTTTGTCTTTTTTTCTATTTATATAAGCATTAATAGTTTCTTTCTGAATATCAAAATCATTTAAAAATGCATTCAAAAATTTAAACATTCTTGTTGCCGCACCAGAAGCAGGAACAAATTTTTTAATTTTTAAATTTTCTTTCTGTTTATCAAAAAAAACAGCTTTATCTTCAAAATCTTTTTCAGATAAACTTAAAATTCCATTTTCAATCGTTGCAGGACCTACTAAGTTACTTTTAGCAATTCCGTTATCAAGAATTTCAAGCTGTTTTAGAATTTTTTCAAAAGGGATTCCTCTATCATAAATTTGAACAAAATCTGATGACGTAAATCCTTTTTGTTTAGCCAAAGTCAAATCATGAATAATACCTGTTGCTTTTGCCAAACGTGTTTCTTTGTCTCCTGATAATGTTATAAAAGGCTTTTTTGTATCTATTAAAGTCTGCTTAAAAACAGAAAACACCGTTTCTCTTCCTTCTGGAGTATCACGAATATCGTCTTTTTCCCAAGGAACATCAATATCTGTAAGAAAAAACAAATCGTATTCATGTTTTAGCGCCGCTTCGTTTAAAAGCGGATCACAAAAACCATAATACATTTCAGAAAACACTTTGGTTACCATCAAATTGGTGTCACAAAACAAGTATTTATTTGCACTAGCCAATTTTTCATTTTCCAATGCAGTCTGACCATAAGCAATTGGCATCATATCATCAGCTACACAAATATGCTTATTCTCTTCCCATTTTTCTTGCAAATAATCACGTGCAAATTCAGGAACCCATTCGGTTTCATAGTAATCTGCAAGCTGTTTTGCTAAGGTTGTTTTTCCTGTACTTTCAGGTCCAAACAAAGCAATTTTTATGATATTTGTTTTTTGCTGTTTAAGATCTTTCTCCATTCTAAATAAGCTGAAATAGCCAAAATTGTAAAAATTATGTATTGAAGCGACAACATTCCTAAGCCACGATAAGCGTAGAGAGGCACAACAATAATATCACCAATAATCCAAAGTGTCCAGTTTTCTATTTTTTTTCTGGCCATATACCACATTCCTGCGAAAAATATTCCAGATGAAATCATATCAACATAATTGTCTTTATGAATTTCATAATCAAAATATTTATAAATGCCGAAAACTACAAAAACAGTCACAATAAACAGTAAGATTCCGATTATTTTTTCATTAAAACTTGTACGGGTAATTGGCAGATTATCTTCTGCAGTTCCTCCTTTTGCCCAGACGTACCATCCATAAATACTCATAACTGAAAAATAAGCATTTATGATCATATCTCCCATATAACCCGCAATATAAAGCAGGTAAACCGATATTGCAGTAGCGATTAATCCTGTTGGATATACCCAGATGTTTTCTTTTTTAGCAAACCATACACTTAAAATTCCGCAGACAAATACCAGAAACTCCAAAGCAATGTGCCAAAGCGGTGCATTTTTATAACTTTCTAAAAAAAAATCTATCATGAAAATGTGGTATTTGACATTTATAATTCAAAAAAACGACTGTTATTTTCAAAGGCAGTTCCAATAACAACCAAATCGGCGCCAGCTTTATATGCTTTTTGAATTCCGTGCAAATCTACAATTCCTCCGCCAACAATAACAGGAATTTCAATATTTTGAGAAATCAGTTCAATCATTTCTGCTGGAACAGGTTGTTTAGCACCACTTCCCGCTTCTAAATAAATAAGTTGATTTCCTAACATTTCACCTGCTTGAGCCGTCGCCAAAACCAAATCAAGATTTTCTCGGCTTAGAGGTTTTGTTTTACTTACACGAGCAACGGCAGTTTCATTACCGCTTTCAATTAAAATATATCCCGTAGAAATAACTTCTAAATTTGTTTTTTTAAGAAGTGGAGCAGCCTGAACTTGATATTCTATCAAATAATCGGGATTTCGGCCAGACAATAACGAAAGGAACAGAATTGCATCGGCTTGCGGCGAAATCTGCGAAGGATCGCCAGGAAACAAAATAACAGGTAAATTCGTTTTTTGCTTTAACTCCGAAATCAATTCTTCCAAAATGTTATTCTGAACAATACTTCCTCCTACGAAAATGTGAGTTGCAGGCGAACCATTAATTTTTTCAATTAAATGATTGACATTTTCCAATACAATTTTATCAGGATCCAAAAGCACTGCCAGTAATTTTTGGCCATTGCTTTTAGCTTCTAAAATCTGTTGTTTAATAGTAAGTATTTGTTCTTGCATACGGGGTGTAAAAGTAAAAGATTTTTAATGTAGAAGAACTATTTTGAATAAATTATATTTGTTCAATGTCTTTTGGTAACGTAAACAATACATTATGATTACAGTCGAATTACTAGAAAAGTACGGTGTCGTAAAAAAATCATTTGATAAAAATGATATTATTTTTGAAGAAGGAAATCTGCCATCACACTATTATCAGATTATTTCTGGTGAAGTAAAGATGAGCAATTATAATGATGATGGCCGTGAATTTATTCAAGGTATTTTTTATAACGGACAATCTTTTGGCGAACCACCACTATTTTTAAACCAAAAATATCCCGCAAATGCTATTGCTGTAGAAAATACCGAGCTTTTTATTCTTTCTAAAGAAAACTTCATGAGGCTTTTAGAAGAAAATCCAAAAGTGAGTATTCAAATAATCGAAAATCTAGCGCAGAGATTGTATTACAAATCGGTTATGGCTGCCGAAATTTCTACACATGAACCAGAACATCGTGTATTGAAATTAATAGATCACGGAATTGCTTATTTCAATTTTCAGAAAGATAAAAACGGTTATCTCATTAATTTTACCAGACAGCAGATTGGAGATTTAACTGGTTTACGGGTAGAAACTGTAATTAGAACAATAAAAGCATTGGAAAAAAAAGGGGAATTGAAGATTATCAACCGAAAAGTATACAGATAAAAAAAATCTCGTTTTATGATTTTAATCATAAAATTGAGCGCCATTGTGGATGTAATTTTGTTGATATAAAAAACTGAATACCATGACACTATATCAAACAACATTCGACATTTTCAATAGAAACTATATGGGTTCTGCTGCAATGGCAGTAATTGGACAAAGCTGTTTAGGAGGCGCTGCAGCTATGTACGTTTTATCAAACGGAACTTCAATTCCACAGATGATTCAGCTAGGAATTATTGTTTTAGCTTGTGTTTTCGCAAATACATCTATCTTAGCGCAAATGAAACATAAAGTAGTTTTCAACCTGATTATGGTAAGCACACTTTTAAGCGTATTTTTTATATTCTTGAATAGTTTTATTCTATGAAAAAACAAATAGAAAATAGAGCTGATGTATCTTTTTTAGTACATCAATTTTATGCTAAAATAAGAGCCGATCGAGAAATCGGCTTTTATTTTAATGAAATGATTTCTGATTGGGATGCACACCTCGAAAAGCTGACTGATTTTTGGGAAACAAACCTATTTGGCGTTCGCAAATACAAAGGAAATCCTCACGCTGTACACAATGAAGTTGATGCCCATTTTGATGAAAAAATCACTATAAACGAATTCGGAATCTGGCTCAATCATTGGTCTCAAACCATTGATGAACATTTTGAAGGCGAAAACGCCGAAACATTAAAAAGACGCGCCCGAAAAATGAGTACTTTTTTATATATGAGTATATTTCAGCATAGACAAAAAGAAAGCGAAGTTTAAATATCTAAATCTTAGAATTTTTAAATTGACATTTTATTTCTCAAAAGCATAAACCAAAGTAAAGGTTCCCTCAAAATTATCTGATTTGATTTCTTCGTAGTGCACATCAAAATCCTTTATGAGATCATCAAAATGAAGACTTGCCTGCGTTTGGGTTTCTCCTAAAGAGAAGTTGTTTACATTAATATGATCTTTAAAACTTATCCCTTTTTCATTTCTTATTTTAAAGATCGCCTCTTTGGCTCCCCAAATAACGGTAAGTTTTTTTATGTATTCTTCTGTAGAATTCGGTTCTAAATACCTGCATTCGTAATCAGTGAATTTATCAGCGATTCTTTGAATTTTCTCGCGCTGTAATTCCATATCAATTCCAACCTTTTCTTTGCTTATAATGATGGCCGCAAAATGGTAAGAATGTGTAATTGAGATATGATGATCACAATCAAAATATGGTTTTCCAAATTCATCATAATGCAAATCTTTATCAGTAAAACCCATTTCCTGAATCAGCATTCGAACACTCAAGAAAGCACGCTGATGCATTTGTGATTTCATTCCGTCAAGTCTCTTTTGCGTCTTTTCTTTCAAGGTAACCTTGCTGTACAATTCATCAAAAGATTCGGTTATTTCCCAAATTAAAATTTTAGTCGTTTCATTGAATTGTATGGTCTGAAATAAAGGCATTACTTTTTAATTATAAATTGTAAATGATTAATTATAAATTTTTGGTGGTAAATTTTAAACCATATAAGTCATTTAAGAAAACATAACTGTTGGTTTAAAGAATGCATTAGTAAATATAAGCAATTCGCGACAAAGGTAATAGTTTCAGAATCTTTTTTAAATGAACTTATATCACTTATATGGTTTAAATCGTTTTATAAACTAATGTTCTAAAGATTAAGAAATTAAAGATTTCACAAATCTGACAGAAATTAGTAAAATTCAAAAGCTATTCCTTAAATTTGCAAAAATTTTACAATTATACAAATATAATATAAATGAGTACATCGACTACGCCTTATGTGGCTTTCAAAGTAAAAGACATTTCTCTAGCGGCTTGGGGAAGAAAAGAAATTGAACTAGCTGAAGCTGAAATGCCAGGTTTAATGGCACTTCGCGCTGAATATAAAGACGAACAACCATTAAAAGGAGCTCGTATTGCTGGATGTTTACACATGACGATTCAAACTGCTGTTTTGATCGAAACTTTAATTGCTCTTGGTGCAGAAGTTACTTGGTCTTCTTGTAACATTTTCTCTACTCAGGATCAGGCTGCTGCTGCGATTGCTGCTGCAGGAATTTCAGTTTACGCTTGGAAAGGTCTTGACGAAGAATCATTTGACTGGTGTATTGAGCAAACTTTATTCTTTGGTGAAGACAGAAAACCATTGAACATGATCTTAGATGATGGTGGAGATTTAACTAATATGGTTATCGATCGTTACCCAGAATTAGTTGCTGGAATTAAAGGTCTTTCTGAAGAAACTACAACAGGTGTTCACAGACTTTACGAAAGAGTAAAAGCTGGAACTCTTCCAATGCCTGCAATCAACATTAACGATTCTGTTACTAAATCTAAATTTGATAACAAATACGGATGTAAAGAATCTGCTGTAGATGCTGTACGTCGTGCAACTGACTTAATGTTAGCTGGAAAAAGAGTTGTTGTTTGTGGATATGGTGACGTTGGAAAAGGAACTGCTGCTTCTTTCAGAGGTGCTGGTTCTATTGTAACTGTTACTGAAATCGATCCAATTTGTGCTTTACAAGCTGCAATGGACGGTTATGAAGTTAAAAAATTAAACACTGTAATTGCAAATGCTGATATCATCATTACAACTACAGGAAATAAAGATATCGTTCTTGGAGAGCACTTCGAGCAAATGAAAGACAAAACTGTTGTTTGTAACATTGGTCACTTCGATAACGAAATTGATATGGCTTGGTTAAACAAAAACCACGGTGCTTCTAAAATCGAAATCAAACCTCAGGTTGACAAATACAACATCAACGGTAAAGATATCATTATCTTGGCTGAAGGTCGTTTAGTAAACCTTGGTTGTGCTACAGGTCACCCAAGTTTTGTAATGAGTAACTCATTTACAAACCAAACTTTAGCTCAAATCGAATTATGGAACAACAGCGCAGCTTACAAAAATGAAGTTTACATGTTACCAAAACATTTAGATGAAAAAGTTGCTGCTTTACACTTAGCTAAATTAGGCGTTGAACTTGAAGTTTTAAGAGAAGATCAAGCTGCTTACATTGGTGTTGAAGTTCAAGGTCCATTCAAACCAGAGTACTACAGATATTAATCTATTTTAGATTTAATCCCGATAGTTATCGGGAGTAGATCTAAGATTTACTACATATTCAAACCCGACAGGTTTTAAAAATCTGTCGGGTTTTCTGTTTTTATTAATATAATTGTGGAATTATATTAATTTATTTTATTTTTGTAAGAAATTATTTAAAATTAGTTACGCTATATGATTTCTACAAAAAATTTACAATTAATGCCAAGCAAAGAAGATCTACAAAGAATATGCAAAGGAATTTCTGTATTGGATGCTATCTTTTGTGATGAATGGGAATTCAGATACTACTCTTACAATTCAAAATGGGCAGAAGGCGAAGAATTTTGCGAGATGAGAGATGGTTCTGGAGATCATATGCTGATTCTTTTTCTTAAAAACAATTGCATAATAAATGGACTTTCAAAAGAATATTGTTCACAAACTGCATCAAAAGAAGATTTAACATTAGGAATGCCTGAAATATATAATGATTTTATATTTGGAGAACCTGTATCATCAAGAGGAACAGACTTTTGTTTATGGACAAATAATAATGGGAAATGGGAAACAGGAAATATTGGAACGAATGATGATGGCTCAGAAGAACTTTTAAATATTTTTGATGGAAATCCTCAAACATACATAAATTGGGCATTTGAATATTTTTTTTATGACACGCAAGATGAAGATGAGAAAAAGGATGATTATAAAGCAAAGCCAACCTCACTTGAGCCAATATCAGAAATTTATCAAGGGAAAAAATTAACTAAAGAATTGGTTTTATTACTTGATAAAGATTTTAATGACTGGAAAAGGCTTGAAGAAGATCTTAAGGAAATAGATTATAATTATGATTTTAAGTAAATTTTAGAATACAAATTTCAAACCCGACAGATTTTAAAAAATCTGTCGGGTTTTCTGTTTTTATGTTTCAGGCAAAACATTTCTCTCAAAAAATTGTACTTTTATAAATATCTGCTTACTTTTAATAACCAGAATAAGAATCTATTTATCAAATACTTAAATAGTAAAAAATTGAAAAAAACATCTTATTTATTCGTCTTCTTATTTTTACTCAGTCTTCCACAAATTGTTTTTTCTCAGGAAAAAAAGCCTAAAGTTGTGTTAGTATTAAGCGGTGGCGGTGCAAAAGGAATTGCACATATTCCGCTTTTGCAAAAATTAGATTCACTTCACATCGTTCCAGATCTTATTGTTGGAAACAGTATGGGAAGCATTATTGGTGGGTTATATGCAATGGGATATTCGGGTGATAGCATAGAAAAAATCACGAAAGATATTTATTGGGATAAACTCTTAGGTGGAGGCCAATCATTACGAGCTGTGAGTGCCGAAGAAAAAAGAGAATTTCAACGATATTTAGTCGGAATAGGTGTTAAAGACGGGAAACTTAACAGCATTGGTTCTCTGTTAAATGATCAAAACCTAAGAGAATACCTTTCTGAATTAACTTTTCCTGTCTACAATGTCAAAGATTTTGACAGTCTCCCGATTCCTTTCAGAGCTATGGCTACAGACTTGGTCGAAGGAAAAGAAGTTATTTTAAGTAAAGGAAGTTTATCCTACGCTATGCGCGCTAGTATGTCGCTGCCTGCCATCTTCAAGCCAATGCCTTACGGAAAAACAGTTTTGGTAGACGGTGGAGTATTAAATAATTTCCCGACTGATGTTGCCAAACAAATGGGCGCCGATATTATTATTGGAAGTGATGTTGGAGGCGGAATGGAACCTGTAGATAAGCTAAACAATCTTATGACCATATTAATGCAGACTAGCATGTTTCCGAGTAACATCAAGAATCCTGCAAATCGCGATTTATGCAACATATTGGTTGATCACCTACCCAATCTCCGTTTCTCAACAGCCGATTTTGCCGATAGCAACGAAATCTACAAAGATGGAAAAATTGCCACAAATCAAAATCTTCCAGCTTTAATTGCGCTTTCAGAAAAGTTAAAAGGATTTCAGCAGCGAACTCACAAATTGCCCGACATGCCAAATGAGTTTGTTCTAGATACAATCGTTTATAAAAAAATAAGTCCCGAAAATATGCCGTTGGTTGTCGGAAGGGCAAATCTAAAAACTCATGTAAAATACACTACCAAAGATTTAATAGCGGGCATTAATAGAGCAATGGGAACCAATCTTTTTGACGAGATTACGTATAGTTATTTCATTAAAGACGAAGATAAACTAGGCATTACATTGTTCGGATTTGAACGTGCCAAAAACCAGCTAAACACATCAGTGCATTATGACACTTACAGAGGTGTCGGAATAATTTTTAACTACACAGGAAGAAATGTTCTTGCCGATGCCTCTCGTCTTCTTTTAACGGTAGATATTGCCGAACAGCCAAAAGCAAGAATCAATTATCAGAAAAATTTTGGAAAGCATAGAGAATGGTGGTGGATATCTGAAGCTTATGGAGCCTTTCTGCGTCAAGAAATCTACATAAACGGAAAAGCATCAGACAACATACTTTACAACGCTTTTGAACTCAACAATGAGGTAAACAGAAATATAAATTCTTTAAAAAGCTATTTAGGCTTTGGTTTAAATTATAGCTACACCAATCTAAAACCTAAATATGATCGAGAATACAATCCAAACTCTGTAAGCATCAACAATTACAACTTCAATAATATAGAATTCAACCTGCATTATTCTTATAATGACATGGATCGAGTTTTCTTTGCCACAGAAGGGACAATTATAAAATCGAATGTAGCACGATCATTTCTTACCGATATCGACGCTGCTTTTTCTGATCCAGACCAAACACGCGTTTCTGGCTCAACAAATGGCTACACCAAATTTGGTTTAACTTACGAGAAGAGATTAGCTATAAAAAAGAAAATTACAGGAATCATAGGATTTGACTCTTATTTTATTTTTCAGGATAAACTCAAACATGATGATATTCCGTTTTCAGGATTTGGTTATGCAGCAAAATATTTCATAGGCGGTATTATTCCAAGTTCAGGAAGCAATCGCTTCTCGTTTGCAGGACTTCATGAAGACGAACTTAATGTTACACAATATATGGGCCTCAAACTTGGGTCTCAAATAAACTTAATCGGAAAAATTTACCTGACTCCACACTTCAATATCGCTTCTGTTGGTTTTGACACCTTCAACGATTATATAAAGCATGCCTTCAATCCAAAAGGAAATTGGGATAACAACATCGATACCAGCCTAGTAATATCAGGAGGTGCAGCGATTTCCTATCAGTCCATTTTAGGCCCAATTCATTTTGATACTTCATGGATAAACAATATCGACAAAGTAAGATTATTTTTCAGCGTAGGATTATCATTCAATCCTTAAAAGAGATATCTAAAATCTAAAATTAATCAGGGCGTGCCATAATTTTAAAAAAGGCCCAATATGCTTTACGTGCATTGGGCCTTTTCTTAAATTATGTCGGGCTATCCGCGCTACTTTGGTAGCTAGCTCCTATCCCTCACGCAAAGGCAAATCAAAAGCTAAAAATAGATCGTTATTATTTATACCTCTTGAAATTTTAAGTTTAAATTTGAAACTCAAGAACTCATAAAAAAGCGAAAAAAAATTATGATCGAAAAAGTTTTATGCGAAATACATGGCACAAAAGAAATGACTTTTGGCTGCATTCATATTGCAATGGCAACAGACTCTAAAGAAAAAATTGGTTTCTACTATTCAGAAGCCAAGGAAGATCTTCCTCAAATTGCTTGGTGCGGAGAATGTGAACAATGGCTTCTTGATAATGGCGAAGAATGGACTGCTACTTTTCAAGCCAGAGCAGATTTTAAAATGTTATGCATTGATTGTTTTGATGAAGTAAAAAATAATGAAACAGAAATTCATATTCGCTAAATAAATTCCTTTCCGTTTCAAACAAAGCTTAACTTTGTAAAAAACGACAATCATGAAGAATTTTTTATTTTTATTTATCGCTATAGTTTTTGAAATCATTGCAACATCGGCATTAAAAAAGTCTGAAGAATTTACCAAACTTATTCCGAGTATCATAACAATTATTGGATATTGTGGTGCCTTTTATTGTTTGAGTTTTGCTATCAGAACCATTCCCGTCGGATTCGCTTATGCCATCTGGTCTGGAGTCGGAATTGTATTAATTACCGCAATTGGCGCTATTTTCTTCAGAGAAATCCCAGATTTACCTGCCATAATTGGATTGAGTTTAATTATAATTGGCGTAATTGTAATCAATGTTTTTTCTAAAACTACAGCGCACTAATTTTAAAATTTCAGAAAATGACTTTCAGGCAAGCAGTAATTTCAGATTTAGAGGAAATGCAACAATTGTATATCGAAACCATTCAGTCTGTCTGCAAATTCGATTATAATCCAAAACAAATTGAAGCGTGGACCTATGGCGTAAAAAATAAAGAACGCTGGATTGAAGTTATTGAAAAACAATTTGTTTTATTAGCCATTATTGAAAACAAAATTGCGGGTTTTGGAACCTTAAAAGACGATAATTATATTGATTTCTTCTACATTCATAAAGATTTTCAGCGACAAGGAATTGCAGACAAAATTCTAAACGAATTAGAAAGTGAAGCTAGAAAACATCATTCAAAAATAATAACTTCAGATATCAGCATAACAGCAAAACCATTTTTTAAAAAGAAAGGATTTGTTGTAAAAGCCGAACAGAAAAATATTCGTTTGGATGTTGAATTAATTAACTTTAAGATGGAAAAAGAACTGTAAAATTTTGTTTCAAGTTTCAGGTTCCAAGTTAAGTTGAAACCTGAAACCTGAAACTTGAAACTTGAAACCTGAAACAAAAAACAAAGCAAGTTTCGGATTTTATACCTGCCAAAACCAATCGATCTTTGCCTTATAAAATGGAAGAAAAATGAACACACAAGAAACCATTAATTATAACCGCATTGCAGAAGCGATCGATTATATCAAAGCAAATTTTAAAGATCAGCCCAATCTTGATGAAGTTGCAGAAAAAGTACATTTAAGTCCGTTTCACTTTCAGAGACTTTTTAGTGAATGGGCAGGAACGAGTCCGAAGAAATTTTTGCAATTTACAAGTATCGAACACGCCAAAAAATTACTCAAAGAAAATCAGGCAACAATTTCTGAAACGGCTTACGAAACTGGTCTTTCAGGAACTAGTCGACTGCATGATCTATTTGTTAATATTGAAGGAATGACGCCTGCAGAATATAAAAATGGCGGAAAAAATCTGGCTATTAACTACAGTTTTGCCGAAAGTCCGTTTGGGAATATCATTGTTGCATCGACCTCAAAAGGCGTTTGTTTTATGGCTTTCGCCGAAGATGAAATCACAGGACTTGCTGCCTTAAAAGATAAATTTCCAAATGCTTCTTTTACCCAAAAACTAGACTTAGCACAGCAAAATGCGCTATTTATTTTTCAGAATGATTGGAGCAAATTATCAGAAATCAAACTGCATTTAAAAGGAACCGATTTTCAGCTGAAAGTATGGGAAACTTTACTAAAAATTCCAATGGGACAACTTTCTACTTACGGTTCTATTGCCCAACAGATTCACAAACCAAATGCATCGCGAGCAGTTGGAACAGCAATTGGCAGTAATCCTGTTGCGTTTCTTATTCCGTGTCATCGTGTTATCCAATCTTCGGGAACATTTGGTGGCTATATGTGGGGAAAAACCCGAAAAACAGCTATTATTGGCTGGGAAGGTGCGCAAATAAATCTATAAGTTTTTCTGCCACGACTCGAGCGATAGCGAACAGGCGAAGCAATTCACGAATTTTCTTTTTAAAATCTTTGCGATTATTTATTCGAATTAATTCAAATAATATTAGATAAAATATTTAAAAAAGAAAATTCGTGAATTCGTGGCGAAAAAAACCTCAATCTAAAACTTCTTTATGCAAAATATACAATCCAAAATTGCTTCTCAAGACTGGGAAAGCATTACCGAATCTATGCACGAAAATGGATTTGCAATTATTCCAAAAGTGCTTAATAACGAACAATGCGAAGATCTAAAATTCGATTATGACAATCCATCCATATATCGAAAAACAGTTATAATGGAACGCTATCGGTTTGGTTTAGGTGAATACAAATATTTCAATTATCCACTACCCGATTTAATTCAAAATATACGTTCTTCGATTTATCCAAAATTAGCTCCAATTGCAAATGCTTGGATGAAAGCTTTAAATATTGATACTGTTTTTCCAGCAAAACATGAAGATTTGTTAAAACAATGTCATGACAATAATCAGCTGAAGGCTACAGTTTTAATTTTAAAATACGGCAAAAGCGGCTTTAATACTTTACACCAGGATTTGTATGGCGATGTTTATTTCCCCATTCAAATTGTACTTTTTCTAAATGAACCTGATGAAGATTTTACTGGCGGTGAATTTGTTCTAACGCAGCAAACTCCAAGAGCACAATCTAAAGCGATTGTCTTAAAACCTAAAAAAGGAGATATTCTGGTTTTTACAACCAATTTCAGACCTGTAAAAGGTACAAAAGGGTATTATCGTGTAAATATGAAACATGGTGTAAGCGAAGTACATTCGGGTGAAAGATATACGTTGGGAATTATTTTTCATGATGCGCTTTCGTGATTTTTGCTCGCGAAGTCGCGAAGTCGCAAAGTTTTTTGACAAAGTTCCTAAAGAGTTTGTCATTTCGACGAAGGAGAAATCTTCGCGAGAAGCTCTACAAAGATTGGACTATTGTTGCGGAGTTACTTGCGAAGATTTCTCCTTCGTCGAAATGACATAAAATGAGAAAAAATTTTGCGATTCTGCGACTTTGCAAGAAATAAATCTTTAACAATTTAATTATGATCGAGCATAGTAAAATTTCAGATTCAGATCTTCGAAATAAAATTAAAAAAGGCGAAATTTGTTTCGGTGGCAACCAGAAATTAAAGATCTACGGAACACTAAAATGTTCTTCGGGAAAAAGAATGAAACAGCAGAATAGGGTTTTCTTTTCTTCTGAAAAAGATGCCTTTCAAAATGGTTTCAGACCTTGCGGTCACTGCATGAAATCAGAATATCAAAAATGGAAAAATGGACTTATTTAATCCTCAAACAGACGAAACAACAAATCTGCTTCCGAAAGATGGAACAGTGAATTATTATGGAAAATTATTTTCGAGAACAGAAGCCGACTTCTACCGTGATATTTTATTAAATACAATTGAATGGAAAAATGATGAAGCGATAATCTTTGGAAAATTAATTTTGACCAAAAGAAAAGTGGCATGGTACGGCGATCAGGAATTTGAATATACGTATTCGAATACAACAAAAAAAGCTTTGCCTTGGACGCCCGAGCTTTTGAAACTAAAAAAAATGATTGAAGAAAAAACAGGAGAAACTTTCAATTCTTGCTTGCTTAATCTTTATCATTCTGGAGAAGAAGGAATGGCTTGGCACAGCGATGCCGAAAAAGATTTAAAGAAAAATGGCGCAATTGGATCTGTCAGTTTTGGTGCCGAACGTAAATTTGCTTTCAAACATAAAGAATCTAAAGAAACCGTTTCTCTAATTTTGGAACACGGAAGTTTATTGGTCATGAAAGATGAAACGCAAACGTATTGGCTTCACAGACTTCCTCCAACAAAAACTACACAAAAAGCGAGGGTTAATTTGACTTTTAGAACGATTGTGAGATAGCAATTTCATTTCTTTTGTGAAGCCACAGTTTCATAAGATCGTATCAAGGCATCTTCAAACATTTCGGGCCTTACTCTTGAAAGTTCGACGATTGTCCAACCTTGTTTTCCCCATTTATTTGGAATTGGATAGAAAATCTTTTCGCTTGACGCACAAAAAACCGACTGGTCTATTTCGGTTAATTTTAAAACGGCATGATTATTTTTTTCGTCAAAAGTGGCAAAAATCTTCTTTTTGATTCGAAAAGAAGTCTTCTCAAAATGAGGTTCCTCTGTTGCATTTGGAAATGATAACGCTAATTTTCTAAAGGTTTCAATTGAAATCATAACCGTGCATTTTAAATTATTATTTCTTACCAGCCTTGATTCAGTCCGTTTTTAAGAACCTCATCGTATTTTTCTTTATCAAAAGAATATAAGTTTGGGGCTTTATGCGCTACATTGCTTTTCTTTTCATCGAGTTTCGTAAGAATTCCGATATTGGTTATTTTTCGTAAAAAATTACGGCGATCGAGTTTTTTGTCTAAAATCGTTTCGTATAATTTTTGTAATTCTGGAATTGTAAATTTCTCTGGCAATAAATTATAACCTATTGGCATTAAATTCAATTCGATTCTTAGAGTATTTAGGGCTTTATCTAGAATTTCACGATGATCTAAAATAAGTTCAGGAACTTCTTTATGGTCAATCCATTCTACTATTTCATGTCTGTTTGCTGGATTTGGAAGAATTTTCGAAAAATCGACCAAAGCATAATATCCAATCGTAACAAAACGACGCATAAGCCATTTCCCTTTTGCCTCTTCGATTTTAAGGTACTCCAGTGTTTTTTTATCAAAATGCTGTTTGTTACGATCTACTTTTCCAAAGGTTGCAAATTGTCGTAAAAAAACACCATCAACACCGGTTCTGCTATTTAATACTGTGATCGCAGCCGTATCTATATCTTGATCAACTGGGATAAATCCGCCAGGTAAAGACCATTTATTGGCTCGCTCTACTTTAATCAATAAAACTTTTAATTGATTATCATGAAAACCAAAAATGACACAATCGATGGAAAGTCCAGGCTGGTAATTTTCGTTGTTATCTATAATGTCTTTTAACATCAAAAATCTTTATAAATTCTTTCTTTTAATAACGTTGCAATTTACTCCATTTTTATAAAACTCAAGTGTTTTTCTAAAGAGATGATTTTCAATTAAAATAGAAGTGTTTAAACCACAATTTTAACGAAAATTTAAAATCAAATTTAAAAAAAATAAGTACATTGCGTCATAATAACACATTAATGGTTTTAATTGTTATAATTGAAATCCAAAAACAAAGAAAAATAATACAAAGCTACCATTTATCTTCAAAGTGAGTGTAGAAATTAAATGTAGAAATCCATGAATACCAATACTTTAAAAAATTTTAATCAAAAGATTAGAAGTAAAATTCTAAATTCTTTTGGGTTTGTTTCTAAAACCTATCTCTTAGAAGCTTCCTTGAAATATAGTGAAGAGCAAGAAAGAATTTTCAACGAGATGATTGTTGAAACTGATGCAAAAAACAAAAAAGCAAAACAAGAAGCGTTTGACAAAGCTTTGTATGCTTCTTATAAAGGAATTGGCGCCATGGATTTTGTAAATACTGTTATAAAATAACCTTGTCCCTGTTTATAATTTATAATGTGGCCTCACTTTTAGTGAGGCTTTTTTTTATTACAAATTTCACACGATTATAGAAAAAAATGAACTTTTATTAGTTATTTTAGCCGTTTTCAAAGTAAGAATATACACCTATAAAAAGAATCATGGAAAATATCATTGAATCAGAAAGTTATAAAATTCAAAAACCAGAAAATTGGGCTCCCTCAATTGACGATCATCAACTTATTGAATATATAAAAGAATCCGATTTCTCTAATAAACAAGTTGACGAAGGACGTGATTTTTGCTATTTCTTAGATAAAATTTATTACACAAGCGATACCGAAAATAGTGAATATGCTTGCGTAGCCTATACACTTAACGAACCAGGAAATCTTGAAAGTGCATCAGTAAGAGATGTTGTTGTCGAGGAAAACGAAACTTATGTTATACACAGAATCAGTGTTTTGAGAGATGGTGTTTTGATTGACAAAATTCCAGATACTAAAATTAAAGTTTTGGACAGTGAAAATCAGAGTGAAGGCGGTATTTTGAGCAGCAACAAAAAAGTAAATATTACGATTAAAGACTTACGTTTATATGATGTTTTAATTACTGAAGATTCTCGTACAAAGGTTTTTACGGATCGTGATTTTATGCGAAAAGAGTTTCTTAAATATGTGTATGTAACACCAAGCACTTATTGGGCTTACGGAAAATATAAGTTTTCTTTTATCAATGATAGAAAAGAAACAATTGCTTATAAAAAGACGTTTTATAGAGATGAAGAAGGAAATGTTTTGGAACCAGAAATTAATTACCTGAAAAAAGGAGAGCGTTTTGTTATTGACAAAGTAAATTACACTAACTCTTTTGACGTTAATAGAGAAATTGCTCCTTTTATAGATTTTGCGACAGATCGTAACTGGATTGATTTGTCTAATTACATTTCTCCGCTTTATGAAGAAATATACAGTAAAGCCTCTTTAAAAGAATTTGCTCCAAACCTTGTTGAAAAACTCGATGCTATTGCAGATCAAGACGAGAAGTTACAATTTGCGATTGATTATGTACAAAATCATGTGTATTATGTTTTTAATGCTGATGAAATGAACGGCCACAAACCGCAAGAACCATCAGTAACTTATGAAAATAAACAGGGTGACTGTAAGGCAAAATCGGTTTTACTAAAAGTGGTTTTGGATTATATTAATGTTGATTCTTCTGTAGTATTGGTAAACTTTAATTCGGATCATTACATTAAATATTATCTTCCTTCGTTATTGACTTTTAATCACGTTATTGTAAAAATCAATTACAAAGGCCAAACTTATTTTGTTGATGCTACTTCTAGAGATGAATTTGGGTTTATTGAAAACCGCGGTTATATCTACTTTCTGCATTATTTGGAAGTAAAACCAAATCAGGAATTAGCGATTAAAGAACCGTATAAATTTCCTTATTATGGAATAACTGAAAAAGCAGATTTCAGTGCTCAAAATAATATAGGTCAGTTAAAATTAGTTTCGACTTACAAAGGAAATCGTGCCAATTATATGCGCAAATATTTTAAAAACACGAATAAAAGAGAAATCATTGACAGCTGGAATAATTTCTTGTTCTATGCATTAAATTATTCTAACGACAGAAACGGAACTGATATCAGAACTATTTTTAAAGATGCGTCTATTGAAATTGTAAGCGATGATAAAAAGCTAAATGAATTTACGATTATGTACAACACGTCAATTGAAAATCCATATTTTACTGATGCTGAGAAGAACCGTTTCTTAATGTATTTTGATCGAAATGTGGTTAAAAACTCGGCACGCGATTTTATACACAGCGATCTTTCGTTCTGGCATAATTTTGACAACGAAAAATACGAAATCAACTTATCGACAGATCAGAAAATAGATACTCAAGAAAAATATACTATTCAAGAAAGTACTATTTCAAATCCTTATTTTGATTATACAAGCCGCAAAAAAGTAAACAAAAATGGCGCGTCTATTTATGTCGATTTTAAACCATTGATCAATTTAGAAATACCAAGTGAAGATTTTGAAGATTTTAGAAATGCACATCATGAAATCGCCGACAGCAATTATGGAATTGGAATCGATATTATCGAACAAGGTTTAATGAATATGCTAAAATATAGTTTTAAGAAACGACTAAAATAATTTTGATAAAAAAAACGGGGCTCAAAAAGAAGCCCCGTTTTTAATTTAATTTACTAATTCAAAATCAGATTTTAATTTAATATCTGCTGATGAAGCTCCAATCATAACTTCGAAATCTCCTGGTTCAGCAACCCATTCTACTTTATCATTATAGAAAGAAAGCTTTTCCTTATCGATTGTGAATTCGATTGTTTTAGATTCTCCCGCATTTAATTTCACTTTTTGGAAATCTTTCAATTCTAAAATCGGTCTTACTACAGATCCAAATTTATCTTTCAAATACAATTGCACCACTTCTTCTCCTGCAACTTTTCCGGTGTTTTTCAATTCGAAAGAAACTTTAATTGTTTCATTGCTTTTTATTTTAGTCGAAGATAATTTCAAACCAGAATAATCAAACGTTGTATAGCTTAAACCATATCCAAAAGGAAATTTTGGAGAGTTTTTCAAATCGATGTAAGCTGAAACATAGTTTGTTGAGTTTTCATCTTTAGCTGGTCTTCCTGTACTAAAATGATTGTAATAAATTGGCACCTGCCCTACTTCTCTAGGGAAAGTCATTGGCAGTTTTCCTGATGGATTGTAATCTCCAAATAAAACATTTGCAATTGCATTTCCAGCTTCAGTTCCTAACCACCAAGTATAAACAATTGCAGGAACATTATCTGCTGTCCAGTTAAAAACTAAAGGTCTTCCAGCATTTATTAAAACTACAACTGGCTTTCCTGTTGCCTGAATTGCTTTTACTAAATCTTCTTGAACACCTGGCAAATGCAAGTCGCTTCTACTTTTTGCTTCACCACTCATGTCGCGTCTTTCTCCAATACTCAAGATAACAACATCTGCTTGTTTTGCTGTTGCAACAGCTTCTGCAAAACCATCTTTATTTGTTCCTTCGATCTCACAACCTTTTGCGTACAATAATTTAGTGTTTTTACCCACTTTATTCTGTAAACCATCCCATTGCGAAACGATCCATTTATTGTAATCAACTTCTGGAAGTTCTACAGACCAAAAGCCCATATTTTCTTTGTATTCTTTAACCATTGGTCCAATAAATGCAATTGTTTTTACATTTTTAGAAATTGGCAAAGTCTGATTTTCATTCTTTAATAAAACAATACTTTTCTCCGCAACTTCAAGAGCCGCTTTTCTATGTTCAGGATTGTTTAATGCTTTTTCTGCACGTTTTTCATCAGAATATCTGTAAGGATCATCAAATAATCCTAATTCGAATTTCTTGCGAAGAATACGTCTTACGGCATCATCAACCAAATCAATAGAAACTCTGCCTTCTTTTACTAACTCTGCTAAATTCTTACGGTATGCATTACTTTCCATATCCATATCGCTTCCTGCAGTAATGGCCGAATAAGCAGCTTCTTTAAGATCTTTAGAGTAACCGTGTGCTACCATTTCTCCAATTGATCCCCAGTCTGAAACTACGAAACCTTGAAAGTTCCATTTTCCTTTTAAGATATCTCTCTGCAAATGCGCATTTCCAGTTGCTGGAATTCCGTTAATATCATTAAATGAATTCATAAATGTTGCTGCACCAGCGTCTAAAGCCGCTTTAAATGGTGGCAAATAAGTTTCCCACAACATTCTTTCGCTCATATCTACAGAGTTATAATCTCTTCCTCCAACACCTGCACCATAAGCTGCAAAGTGTTTTACGCAGGCCATAACTGAGTTTAAATCTCCCAATTTGTTTCCTTGAAAACCTTTTACTCTTGCGTAAGCAATTTTAGAACCTAGATAAGTATCTTCTCCTGCTCCTTCCATTACACGTCCCCAACGTGGATCGCGGCTAATATCGACCATTGGTGCAAATGTCCAGTGAATTCCGCTTGCTGCTGCTTCTGTTGCTGCAACTCTTGCTGCTAATTCAATTGCTTGCAAATCCCAACTTGCCGCTTCAGCTAACGGAAGTGGAAAAGTAGTTTTGTAACCATGAATAACATCCTGACCAAATAACAACGGAATTTTAAGTCTTGACTGCATCGCCAATTCTTGATATCCTCTGGTATATTTTGTTCCGATTACGTTTAGCATCGAACCAATTAAACCTGCTTTTATTTCAGCTTGTTTGTTTGGGTTTATTGTAATTGGACCCGTTGCCTGATTATCGCCAGTATATTGATTTAACTGACCAATTTTTTCTTCGATTGTCATTTTCTTCAATAGATCATTGACTTTCTGATCTATTGTCTGCTGTTGTGCCGACGCTAAAAGCGAAAGCATAAACAGCATAATTGTTGTTGTTTTTTTCATGTTTTTAAGTTGTTTACCAAACGTAAGTTGCTACTGCACCCGCGTTTAAAGTAGTTGTGGTTTGTTTTTGGTTGTATTTAATATTAAATGTTGCAGCTGAAGCTCCGTCATTTTCTACAATTAAAACGGTCTGTCCAGATGGAGTTTTGAAAGCTACATTGTATAAGTTTCCTGCAATATTACTTGCAATTCTTACCGACCCTTCTGGAACAAATTTAGAAGCATGTCCGATAATATAATATCCTACTTCTCTTTTGATATTTTGGTTCTGATCGATCATCAAAGCTCCTTTGCAAGTTGAACATCCTCCTGGCGTAAAAGGCTTATAGAATTCATCATTTGCCAATCCCCAAGAAAGTGCATTTTTACTCCAGTTTCTCATAGAACCAATTACTACATTTTTCACACTCCATTTTAAGTCTGTTTCAAAATTAGTTCCCGATCCTGTATATTGTTCTGTAAAATACAAATCTTTATTTGGAAATTCATTATGAACAGTAGTCAAAGCGCTAATATCTCCTTCGTATAAGTGAAAAGCTGATCCTGCCACAAACGGATTTGCTTTTGGATCTCTTAAAATCGTCAAAGGATATTCTGGTTTGTTACAGTTGTGATCGTAAACAATAATTTTGGTTTTGATTCCTGCTTTCGCGAAAGCGGGACCTAAATGATTTCCAATAAAGTCAGCTTGCTGTTCTGCCAACATTAACAAACTTGGATTGTTTCCTGGGTGCAATGGTTCGTTTTGAGGCGTAATGGCATCAATAACAATTCCGTGAGATTTCATTGCTTGAATGTATTTTACAAAATACTGTGCATAAACTCCATAGTATTTTGGCTGTAAGCTTCCGCCTTTTGAGCTTCCGTTATCTTTCATCCAAACTGGAGGAGACCATGGAGAACCCATTATTTTAATTTTAGGATTTATGGCTAAAATCTCTTTTAAAACCGGAATTACATCGTCTAAATCTGGGCCAAGATTAAAGTGCTCCAAATTCATATCTGTTTGTCCTTCTGGGATATCATCATACGAAAAAACTTTTTCATTCAAATCTGATGCTCCAATGCTGATTCTTAAATAACTTAAACCGATTGCGTCATTTTTTCTAGAAAACAATTCCTGAAGCAAGGCCTCACTTTTTGATTTATCCAGTTTTTTAATGGCCTGAGCACTTCCGCCCGTTAATGAAAATCCGAAACCTTCGATGGTTTGAAATTTCTCAACTGGATTAATCTCGATTGTCTGATTTGAATTTGTTTCTGAACCAAAAACTAAATCAGTTTGTTTTTTAAGTTTTGAAGTTTCATCTGTAGTAGTAATCCAAGATTCTACTTTTCCAGAATTGGAAGTAACACTTTTTGAAGATCCGCAATTGAACTGCATCGCAATTAACGGCAGTAAAACCAGGATTTGAAGTTTTTTGTTGATGTTTTTCATTTTTAATCTATTTCTATTAAGACAGGCAAATGATCCGACGGATATTTTAAATCTTTAGAATCACTTAACACTGCGTGTTTTTGAACAGTTAAACCACTATTTTTTGAGATAAAAATGTAGTCTAATAATAATGTTACGGGTTCGTTATGTTTGAAATCGTTGAAAGTTCCTGAAGGCCCAAAAGGTTTTTCTTTTGAAACATCTCTAGTATCATTCATTACTTTTTTGATTTCGACAATCTGTTTTGTATCTGGTTCTGAGTTAAAATCACCCATTAAAAAAGCTGGATAATTTTTAGTGTTAAGTGCCGCTATTTTAGAAAGCACAAGCTGTACGCCTTTTACTCTTGCTTCTTCACCAATATGATCTAAGTGCAGATTGAAAACCCAGAATAATTTTTTAGTTTTTAAATCTTTAAAAAGTCCGTAAGTGCAAACCCTGTTATAGGCTGCATCCCATCCTTTTGAAACTACGTTTGGAGTTTCAGATAACCAGAACGTATTAGACTGTTCTACTTTAAAACGATCTTTTTTATAGTAAATCGTACAAGCCTCTCCTAGTCCTCCTGTGTCTCTTCCTACTCCAAATCTGTTATAATTTGGCAGAGCCGATGCAATATCTAAAACTTGGTTTGGTGTTGCTTCCTGAACTCCAAAAATATCTGGACTATAAAACCCGATTTGAGATGTAAAATAGTCCTTTCGTTTTGGCCATGCATTTTCTCCATCTGAGGCAACATCCAGACGAATGTTATAGGTCATTATTTTTAAATTTTGACCAAAAAATGAGTTCACGGTTAAAAGCAGCATTACTGCAAAAACAAGTTTGTTTATCTTTTTCATGTTAAAAAATTTTAATCTTGTAAAGCTAGTGTTTACGTGACTTTAAAGAAAAAAATCTATTAAAAAGTTATGTTAATTGTATACTCTTACATAATCAATTTCATAGTTTGCATTTTTGAAATTAGGATCTACTGTTCCTCCAAAATTTCCTCCCATTGCTAAATTTAGAATCACAAAGAATTTGGCATTAAATGGAGTTGTACTTGAGTTTTTAAAAGTGTAAAATAAATTATCGTCTACAAAAAATTTGATGTTTTCAGCATCCCATTCAGCGGCATAAATATGAAACTCGGTTGTTGAATTTGGAGCTGTTGTTGTTTTGGTGTCTGGCGTATTACCTGAACGTCCCGGAGAATGCAATGATGAGTGAATCACATTTGGATTATTTCCAACTGATTCTAAAATATCAATTTCTCCACACAAAGGCCATCCTGCTGTTTCTATATTATCTCCCAATAACCAGAAAGCTGGCCATGTCCCACCGCCAACCGGCAGTTTTGCACGAACTTCTGCTCTTCCATACTTAAAAGAAAATTTTCCTTTTGTCAGCATTCTTGTAGAAGTATATTGGCTTCCTTGATAACTTTCTTTGATTGCTGTAATCTTTAAAAGTCCATTTTCGATTTTTACATTTTCAGAGCGGTTTGTGTAATACTGTAATTCGTTATTCCCAAAACCGTTCCCATTTCCTAAATCATAGCCCCATTTTGAAGTATCTGGCGCTCCATCTGTATTAAATTCGTCTGACCAGATTAATTTTCTGGCTACGAAAATATTTACGGTTGTAGAAGTATTAGTGTATTTTATTCCATTAAATGCCGTAACATCAATCGTATAGCTTTTTGTTCCTGGCTGTGTAAACTCATATGAAAAATTGTTGGTTGTAAGCTCTTTTGTTTCATTGTTTACCACAACTTTATATGACTTTGCATTAAGAGCGTCAATCTTTATATTAATTTTTCCGCTTCCGTCTCCATTTGGCATTTCGGCAGTTTTTCCAACTACGTCAACTTGTAATGAAATTTTATCGGGAGCTACCTCTACAGGGGTTTCTTTTGTATCATTATTACTACTGCAAGACTGAAATACAAATAATAGTAATAAAGTAAATACTCCTGCTCTATTTGCGAGATTGATTATTTTCATCTTTTTATTATTTAAATGGTTTAGTTAATAAATTGAATATCAAGATAAATATTATTTCCTCTATTTTTTTGTTTTGTTCAAAACAAAGTCAAAATAGTTTAGATTAAAACCTCCTTTTTCAAATACAGCTTTCACTTTATTTGAACCTGATTTCAATGCAACATTCGATAAAACAATTGTTTTCCACTTATCATTTCCTCCCGTAGCAGGAAGAGTAATTTCTTTTGATTTTACTCCATCTATTTCTAAGTGTAATTTCCCTTCTGTTTTTTCGCTAGAATAACGAATAGCCACGTTGTAAGTTCCTTCTTTTGCATCAACAGTATATTCAGTCCATTCTCCGTCTTCGATAAATGAAACTTGATAACCGTTTGAATCTTTGTCTTTACATGGCAAAATATCAACGCCATCATTTCTCATACTGTTACCGCGATTCCATTGATCATCTTTTCCAGTTACCGATCTATAGTTTACAAAATCAGTGTCTGAATAAGCTTTTCCGTTGGTTCCCAAATCGTAATGCGTTGCAGCAATTTTATCAGGAACTGCATTCTTCTTGTATGGTTTGGTATCATCAGTCTGTACTTGTCTGAACATGGCGTCTACCACATCTGGCTTAACGGTTACGTTTTCCATTTTGTAATTGTCTGCCATTTTCATCAAGGTCTTTTTTGCAAATTCTGGTGATGGTTTCTGTCCGCCATCTTTCCAATATTTCAGCAAAACATCATATTCAGGAATTTTGGTAACAGAAGCTACTCCTGCGATATTGTCTATTTTTTTCATTGGCCAAAATGCCCAACCAATATTATGGCTTTCAACCAAAGTTAAAACATCTTTAAACCAGACATTAGAATTCTCTCCGCTTTCTCCCATCCAGATTGGTACATTATACTTTTCTCTGTACTCTAGCATCTTTTCGATAGAAGCTTTGTCATTATAATTCCAATATTTATGAAAACTTAAAGCCAGATTATCATCCCATAAAGGAAAAATTCCGTTGTAGTTATTTCCCCAGCAGTTTCCTTCTATAAAAATTAAATGATTGGTATCGACTTCACGAATGGCTTTTGTAAGAGCAACCATTAAATCCCTTAAAGGTCCGTTTGAGTTTTCATCACAACCATTTTTGTTTGATCCTGTAAAATTCCAATTCGGTTCATTGATAATATCATAAGCCCCAATCCATGGATTATCACGGTAACGAGAAGCCAATTTTTTCCAAAGTGCAATCATTTTTTTCTGATTGGCTTCGCTCTGCCAAAGTGCTGGTTTTGTTGTGTCAAAATCCGAAATTGCAGCATCATTTCCTTGTCCTCCAGGAGCGGCATGCAAATCTAAAATCAGATATATTTTATTTTCTGCACACCATTTCAGTAGATTATCGGTCATGGTAAAACCTTCTTCTATCCAAGTGATTTCACCATTTTTTTCCTGCTCGATTGGCGGCGTATAAAGATTATAATGCATTGGAAGACGAATAGAATTAAATCCCCATTTTGCTAGAGAATCTATATCTCGTTTTGTAATTCCGTTTGCTTTATAGGCTGCGTAGAATTCTTTTGTTCCTTCTTCGCCAATTACATCTTGAATTTTCTGTTTAATTTGATATTGCGGACTTGCAAATGGCTGTGTCTTTAGCATATAACCTTCTTGCACCATCCATCCGCCAAGGCCTAAACCTCTTAAAAGAACATTTTTGCCATTACCATCAACAATTTTTTGTCCGTCTCTATGCAAGAAACCTTGTCCAAAAGAAGCTATCGAAACTAGAAGCTGTAGTGTTAAAATTATTTTTTTCATATCGAATTGTGTCTAAATTTATTTCCAAGTATAAGTCCCAACTGATCCCGCTTCTAGCGAAGTTGTTACCCATTTCCCGTTAAATTTAATATTGAAAGTTTCTGTTGCAGAACCATCATTTTCAACAATCAATACTTTAGAACCCGAAGGCGTAATAAACGCCACGTTTTGCAAACTACCACCAGAATTGCTTTCGATTCTTGTAGATCCCATCGGAACAAATTTTGAAGCATGTGCAATAATATAATATGCTACATTGCGCTCAAAACTATCACCTGATGTTATAGTTATAGCACCTTTACACATGTTACAACCTCCATCTGTGTGAGGTCCAAAATTTGCATTGTTTGCCACATTCCATTCTAAGGCATTTTTGCTGTAATTTCTCATCGATCCGATAATTACATTTCGAAGATGCCATTTTAGATCGCCTTCAAATTTCCCATCAGAAGAAGTCCATTGCTCTGTAAAATAGACATTTTTGGTTGGGTAAGAATTGAAAACGTTGGTTAGCGCACTAATATCTCCAGCATATAAATGGAACGCCGATCCGTCTACAAAAGAAAAAGCATCTGCATCTGCCAAGATTGCTTTTGGATAATTTGGATTATCGCAATTGTGATCGTAAGCAATAATTTTCACGCTTAAATTTGCAGTTTTAAATGCAGGTCCTAAACTATTTTTAATAAAATTGGCCTGATCTGTTGCAGACATATACATGCTCGGGTTGTTTCCGTCATGCAAAGGCTCGTTTTGAGGAGTTACTGCATCGATTGTAATTCCTTCAGCTTTCATCTTCTGAATATATTTTACAAAATATTTAGCGTAAACATCGTAATATTCTGTTTTCAGTTTTCCTCCTTTAAAACTAGCGACATCTTTCATCCAAATAGTTGCAGACCAAGGGGTTGCCAAGATTAAAATTTTAGGATTAATTGCTATAATTTCTTTTAGCATCGCAATTAGATTTTTATCTTTTTCTAAACTGAACTTATCTAGGTTTAAATCTGTTTCTCCAGCCGCAAGATCATTATAAGTAAAAGGAGTTGCATTTAAATCTGAAGCACCGATACTGATTCTAATATAACTTACTCCTATTGAGTTGTCTCCATTTCCGAATAATTCCTGTAAAAGAGCCGTTCTTTTTGCTGGGTTTAATTGGTTTATAACGTCAACACTTCCTCCTGTTAAGGTATAACCGAAACCATCAATGGTCTGATATTTTTGAGTAGCATTAACTTCAATATTAGAATAGGCATTTGTCGTTGTGCCAAATCCTAATGTTCCTGATTGTTTGGCCAATAAAACACTTTGATTTCCTTTGGTCAACCAAAAATCAACATCATTTGTAACCACTACTGGCGGATTTACCACTGGCGGATCTACGGGTGGGTTTTCTACCGGATCACTTGAAGAAGAGCATTTTACTTGAGCCATTACAGCTACCAAAAAGAAAAACGCTTTTATGGTATTCTTTAGATTAAATTTCATTTTATGTGGTTTTTTAGTTAGTATGGCAATTAATATACAATGGTTTGTATAGCATGTGCCGGAATTGTAATCGTTGTTTTTTCTTTCTGATTTTCTAAAGAATAAACAACTGCATTTTCAGATTGATTCATTACGATTGTAATCAATTGTCCGTCAGAATTTTTAAAAGAAGTACTTAGTAAAGATTCTCCGTTTACGGTTTCTAGTACTCTTTTTGCATTTGGTCTAATGAATTTTGAAAAATGTCCAATATAATAATACATCGGAGTATAAATTAATTCATCTTTGGTTGTGTCAGCATGAATAGGCGCAAAACAGAAATTACCCACATGATTAGGTCCTCCATTTTGGTCTAAAAGAATATTCCAGTCTGTCCAGCCGACAGTTCCGTTATTAAAATCAAGAATCATATTGATTCCGTAACGTTCTGCATTTCCCCAAAACTGATATTTTGAAGTATCAAATTTTTCGATGCAGCCTTCTGTAAAAAGCAGATTTTTATTTGGAAATGCTTCGTGAACTTTTGCCACAGACTCGAATTGAGGCGGACCTCCATTCCAAGTTTCATACCAGTGAAATCCGATTCCCCATGCGTACTTAGAAACTTCTGGATCTGAGAAAACGAGATTAGCTCTTTTAGTTAGCATATCTCCTCTGTTATGATCCCAAATAATAACATTTTTAGAACCCAGTCCTTCTTTTTCTAAAGTTGGTCCAAGATGATTTTTAAGAAAATCTCTTTCTGCCTCTGGGGTATAAATACAAGATTCCCATCTTTGTTTTGCCATTGGTTCGTTCTGAACCGTTAATCCCCAGATTGGAATTCCTTCTTTTTCGTATTCTTTTATGAATTTGGTATAATACAATGCCCAAGCAGGAGCAAATTCAGGCAACAAAACGCCGCCGTGCAAAATATCGTTATTGTCTTTCATGAAAGCTGGGGGACTCCAAGGGCTGACAAATAAAGTTAGTTTCCCGCCGGCTGTTTTAATTGCTTTTTTGATTAATGGAATTCTATATTTGCGATCGTGCTCAATATTGAAAGTCTTTAGGTCTTTGTCTCCTTCAGAAACATAAGTATAGCTGTCACTGCTGAAATCACAGCTGTGAATGTTTGTTCTTGCCAAAGTATAACCAATACCTTTATTTTTATCGTAATAAGCAGTTAAGAATTCCTTCTGTTTTTTAGGCGATAATTTTGCAAAAACTTCTGCGCTTGCGTCTGTAATTGCGCCTCCGATACCGAGGAAAGTTTGGTCTGTTTTTTCAGTATTTACTAAAATAGATACTGTTGATGTTTTTTGTTGTGTAGTGTTGTTCTTTGAAATTAAATCATTTGATAAAGACAATTTCAAATTGGTGTTTTCGGCAGTAGTATAAACCTTTATTTTATTATTTTTTTGAGCTGTCATTTTTGAGGTATAACAGCTTAATTGCATTAAGATAAAGGCTGATAAAAATATTTGAGAGGTAACTTTCATGTTGCTTAAATAATCGTTTTAAAATTAAAAGCAAGAGAAGACTAAGATGGATGATTCAAATTAGTCCTCTTCATTACTTTACTACAAAATATTAATAAACAAGTGTTTGTATAGCGTGTGGCGGAATTTTTACTTCTGCCTTTTGATCTCCAATAATCAAATTATAAGTAAGATCGCTTGCTGATTGGTTCATGACAATAGTTGCCATGGTTCCGTCAGCATTTAAAAAAGAGGTGCTCAATAAAGCGCTTTTGCTTACTGCAGTACTTACTCGCACAGCATCTAAACGGATAAACTTTGAAAAGTGTCCGATGTAATAATAAGATGGTGTGTAGATTAATTCTCCTGTCGTCGTATCTGCATGAATTGGTGCAAAACAGAAATTTCCAACATGATTAGGTCCTCCGAACTGGTCTAAAAGAATATTCCAGTCTGTCCAAGCAACTGTTCCGTTATTAAAATCATGAATCATGTTAATTCCGTAACGTTCTGCGTTACCCCAAAATTGATATTTTGATGCGTCAAATTTTTCGATGCAGCCTTCAGTAAACATCAATTTTTTATCTGGATAAGCTTCATTTACTTTTCCAACATTATCAAACATTGGTGCTCCGCCTGACCAAGTTTCGTACCAGTGAAATCCCATTCCCCACACATATTTCGATGCTTCAGGATCAGAATAAATTACGTTGGCACGATAATTCATCAAATCACGGTTGTGATCCCAAACAATAATTTTTTTATTGCCAAGGTTTTCTTTTTTCAAAGTTGGTCCAAGATAGTTTTTGATGAAATCTCTTTCAGCTTCAGCTGTGTAAATACAAGATTCCCAAGTCTGTACTGCCATTGGCTCATTTTGCGTAGAAGTTCCCCAGATTGGAATACCTTCTTTTTCATAAGCTTTAATAAACTTTACATAAAAATTAGCCCAAGTCTGATAGTATTCAGGAAGTAGAGTACCGCCTTTCAATACATTTTTATTGCTTTTCATAAAAGCATTTGGAGACCAAGGAGCAACGTACGTTGTCAATTTCCCTCCAGCTTTCTGTATCGCTTGTTTTATTAAAGGAATACGATATTGTCTATCATGATCAATAGAAAAAGTCTTCAGATCTTTATCTCCTTCTTCGATATAAGAATAGCTTCCACTGCTAAAATCAGAACTTTGAATTGTTGTTCTTAGCAAAGAATAGCCAATTCCTTTTTGCTGATCGTAGTAAGCGTCTAAGAATTCTGCTTGTTTTTCTTTTGAAAGTTTTGCAAATATTTCGGCACTCGCATCTGTAATAGCTCCGCCGATTCCCATAAAAGTCTGAAATTTTTTAGCTGGCTGTACAAAAACAGAAGTTTCTGTTTCTAAAGGCTGCTTTGCGGCAGAAAAAGTCAAATTATCTGTAGTGGTTAATCGCAATTTAGAGTTTTCTGCAGTAGTATAAACGGTTATTTTTTTTCCGTTGGTTGTAAACTCTTTTTTTGTTTTTGGCTGTTGTGCAAAAGCAGCAGCTGAAAACAAAAGGCATAAAATTTTTAGGCTATTTTTTTTCATTCGCTTCCAATTATTATGATTTTAAATTGAAGTTTAGAAGAAATCAAAATCGAGTTCTACCATTGAAGGATTTAAAAAATAGCCCATACTCATAATGATTATGGGCTATTTACAACCAAACTTAAACTTAAACTTAACTTAACTTTTTATTTTCCTCTGAACTCAACTTTTTTGATTGTAATTGGCTCATTAGTGCTTTTATTACTTCCTGATCTAATTAAAAGATATATTTTTCCGCTTTCAGAGAATTTGACAACATTGGTAACTGTTCCTGTTACTTTATTTTTCTTACAGCCGATTGCAGACAATCTTCCCGCAAATTTAGATGTCCCACAGCCATCCCAAGTACTTATTCCCATTACTACGTTATCATTGTATTCAACACCTGGTTTTGGTGCTGATGTACCAGCATATACTTCAAACCAAGTCTCATCTAAACCGCTAGGGCAAGAAATTGTCATATCAATAGTATACTCTCTGTCTTTTACAACGTCGATTGCTTGATAAATACCTTCTTGAGCTCCTCCGCCTGGCAAATGAATGGTAGCACCATTAGTACCATAAGACCAAAAAGCTGCGCCTGATGGGCTTAATTGTGCACTAGTCCATTTAGCTACATCAGCAGCTGTTGCAAAATTTCCACCTTGCACCAAGTTTCCTTTTGCTGGATCTGTTTGTGCAACAACAATCTGTTGAGAAGAAGATGCCATTGCAGCTCCTGCTCCTACGGCTGTGTGTGTAATAGTATATGTTCCTGCATCAGGCAAAGAAATTACTTGATTCATTTTTCCATTACTCGCACCATCGCCCAGATCCCATTGCGAAAGAATTACTCCTTTAGGCTGTGCCGTAAGAAGATAAGTATTCATAGCACCTGCAACTGGTGTAATTGTAAACGAAGGATCTACATTTGTAGCTACAAGAGGGTTTTCATTAACTTCTTCGCTACAGCTGTTTAGTGTTCCTAATGCTAAAGCTAGCATTAGGTATACACTTTTTCTTAAATATATATTTAGGTTCATTTCTCTTTGTTTTGGTTAATTAGTAAGACTATTGATAGTTAGGATTTTGTTTCAATTTAGTACCGTTAAGTTCTGTGTACGGAATTGGGAAAATCTCATCTGTTCCAGCATCAAAACCTCTATCAGATAATGCAGCCGCTGCATCTCCCCATCTTACTAAATCAAAGAATCTGTGTCCTTCACCTGCTAATTCCATTCTTCTTTCATTCTTGATAGCAGCTAATGTTACAGGAACTGAAGGTAATCCAACTCTTTCTCTAACTGCGTCAAGTAATGCTTGAGCTCTTGGGCCTGATCCTAAAGCTTCTGCTTCCATCAAATAAGTATCTGCAAGTCTGATTACATAAGAGTTTTGTTTGTAGTTCAACTCTGAGTTACCACCACCTGTACTAACATCTGATTGTCTTGGAAGATATTTGTTCAAGAAATATCCTGTGTCTTGATAAGCTGGAATATAATCTGCTTTTCCTGCTGCTTTTAATGCTTTTAAGTCAAGAATTGTAGCATCCTTACGTGGATCGCCTTGCATTGCATCATATAATTTTTGAGTAGCAACGTTAAAAGCCCATCCTGCAGGAAGATCTGGTGCATCTGAACCTTTTGGTCTAGAATATCCTCTAGGTCCAACCATGATGTTTAAAGAGTTCCCTTCGTCTCTACCATTTCCCCAGAAAGTCCAATCAGAGTTTCCTGCACTACTGTGAGATACTTCAATTAATGACTCAGCATTAAATTTATTTGATGTTACCCATAGATCACTAAACTTATCTAGTAATTTATTACCATATTGGTTTGTCCCTCCTGGGGTACCATTTACTTCTGCTAAAACAGCAGCTGCTTGAGGTTTTTTACCTTCAAACAAAAGCACTTTTCCTAAAAGCGCCTGAGCTGCTCCTTTGTTAAATCTTCCTGATTCAGTATCTGCCACCACAGTATTTGGTAAATCTGCAATCGCTTCTGTTAAATCTTTTTCGATTTGAGCATAAATTACTTCTGGTGCAACTTGATCTGGAGTATAAATCGTTTCTGTAGTTAATGGCTCTAAAACTAAAGCAAGGTTTTTGAACATTCTTACTAAATTAAAATAGTAAAACGCACGTAATGTTTTAGCTTCTGCAGCAAATCTCTTTCTAACTCCATCGTTCATATTAGCTGCTGGCAATTTAAATAACAAAAGATTTGCTCTAGAAATACCTTGGTAATGATCGTTCCAGTAACTTGCTGGAATAGTAATTGAAGAAAGTGAGTGTGTAGAGAAATTTTGAATCCCAGTTCCATCTGTAGAACTACCTCCACCAGCATAAAAATCATCAGAACCAGCATTTAGCATTGCTACTAAGTTTTCGAAACCACCTGTATTTTTTCTCAATGGATCGTAAACCCCCACTAAAGCAGCATAACATTGCTGCTCGTTAGAAAAATAAGTACTTGTATCAAATTTTCCTTCCGGATTAGTGGTCACAAAATCTTCAGAACAAGATCCTAGAACTGCTAGTGCCACAGCTATATAAATATATTTAAATTTTATCGTTTTCATGATTCTTTAATTTTTTTAAAATTGAACGTTAGCTCCAAACAGAATAGATCTTGCTTGCGGATAAACTCCTTTATCTATACCAAAAACTTGGCCTCCAATTTCTGGATCAAATCCAGTATATTTTGTAAAAGTGATTAAGTTCTCTCCTGTTAGGTAAAAACGTAATTTATCTGCTCCAATTTTAGATGATAAACTAACTGGCATTGTGTATCCAAGAGTTACCACTTTTAAACGTAAGTAGTTTCCATTTTCCAAGTAAAAATCAGACATGTTTGTGTAGTTTTTATTTGGGTCATTATTTGTCAATCTTGGGTAATCGTTAGAAGTTCCTTCTCCAACCCAACGCTCTAAAGCTTTAGTTTGGTAGTTTGCATTAAGTACATCTAATCTTCTTAAACCTTGGAAAATTTTGCTTCCCGCAGCTCCTTGAGTAAATGCCATAAAATCGAAGTTTTTGTAGTCTAAATTTACTGTGAAACCAAAAGTATATTTAGGAATATTTGTTCCTAAGAATTGTTTATCATCTTCAGTAATAGCTCCATCCCCATTAGAATCTACCCAACGGAAATCTCCAGGTCTAGCATTTGGCTGAATTAAACCTCCACTTGCATTTTTGTATGCTGCAACTTCAGCTTCATTTTGGAAAATTCCAGCTGTTTTAAATCCGTAGAATTCGTTAAATGAATGTCCAACTTGTGTTCTTGTTACAGGTCCCATAGATTGGAATGTGGCATCTCCAACAATGAAATTAGTAGATGATCCTACATAAGTAATTTCGTTTTTCAAGTAAGCAAAGTTTGCATTAACTCCTAAATTAAAGTCTCCAAGTCTTTTCTTGTACCCTAATTCAACCTCTAAACCGCTATTGTCCATATCTGCAATGTTAGCAGAAGGTGCATCAGTTGCTCCAACATATCCAGGAATTACAACGTTTCTTAAGATTCCTTTTGTTGATTTTTTGTAATAATCAAGTGTAAGAGAAAAATCATTGAATAATTTTGCGTCAAGACCTACAGTAGTTTGAGATGTTTCTTCCCATCCTAAGTTTGCATTTGGCAAAGTAGAGTTTCCGTATCCAGTTGTAATACTTCCTGAATTTCCAATAGCATAATTGTAACCTCCTACAACCGTAGCTCTATATTTAAATTCTTCAATGTTATCATTACCTACCACTCCGTAACCTCCACGGAATTTCAAAGTGTTTACTACATTGTTTTCTTTCCAAAAACCTTCTTTAGAAACTACCCATCCTAAAGAGAATGAAGGGAAAACTCCAAATTTATTGTTTTCACCAAAACGAGTTGATCCATCACGACGAACGATACCAGTAAAAAGATATTTCTCCATGTAATCGTAGTTGGCACGTAAGAACAATGAAGCTAATTTGTGCTCTACTTTATCGCTTGTTCTTGTTGTTCTATCAGTTTGAGGAATATCAAAATTCCAAGAAGCATCTTTGTAGCTTGTAATTGGAAGACCAAACATTGTTGTTCCGATAGTACTACCAATATTTTCTACATAAGCACCTTGTCCAGCTAAAACACTTACATTATGATCTCCAAATTTGTTAGCATAAGACAACGTATTTTCCAAAGTCCAAGAAAGTGCTTTTTCATTATTTTGGTTGTAGTTGTTTCTGTCAGCTTTCATGTTTGGATTTAAGAAGTTAACCGGAGTAAACATTTCATTCCCCCAGTAAGCTAACTTACCACCAAGTGTTGTTCTAAATTTTAAATGACTAGTGATGTTAGCCTCTAAATAAGCATTACCAACAAAATCGTCTGACCAGTCAAATCCTCCTAATCTAGTTTGAGTATAAGCTAGAGGATTTGTCATCTCTTGTTGTACTAGAGAAGAGATTCCGTAAGGATTTCCATTTGCATCTCTAACAACATTTGGGTTTGTGTAATAACCTGAGTTTGCTACAGCAGGATCAGTAACTACAAGTGGAGTAAGCGGATCTAAGTTAATTGCAGAGCTTAAAGGTCCACCAAACTCATTATTTACGTTACCAATTCCTTTTGTTTTTTGGTGTGTATATCCAAAAGTCTGTCCGAAAGTAAAGTAATCAGAAATTTTGTGTGTTGAGTTTAATCGGAAATTCTTCTTTGTATAGTTAGAAATATCTGTCACAACAATACCTTGCTGATCTTGAATTCCAAAAGAAGCATAGAAAGTAGATTTTTCGCCACCACCGCTAATGCTTAATTCATGAGTGTATCTGAATGCAGAATCGTTAAAAATTGCATCTTGCCAATTTGTTCCTTTACCGAAAGCAGCTGGATTTGGATATTTAATAGCACCACCATCATTCAAAGATTTTTCATTCATAAGAGTTGCATACTGAGTCGCATTCAACATATCTAATTTTTTAGCTGGAGCTGAAATACCTGCAAAACCATTATAGTTTACAGAAATTTTTCCTGATTTTCCTTTTTTAGTAGTTACTAAAATAACCCCAGTTGCAGCACGAGTACCATAGATTGCCGCAGAAGCAGCATCTTTAAGCACCTCGATAGACTCAATGTCAGATTGATTAATAAAACCAACTGCACCAGCATCTACAGCAATTCCATCAACTACCCATAAAGGATCATTTCCCCCTTCTCTAAAAGTAGTTATACCTCTAATACGAACTTTAGACGCTGCACCAGGACTTCCAGAAGTTGCAGCAACAGAAACCCCTGCTACTCTACCCTGTAAAGCTTGCTCAACTCTTCCGTTTGGTACTTTTTCAAGATCAGCAGATTTTACACTTGAGATTGCACCTGTTACAACAGATTTCTTTTGAGTTCCATATCCAACAACTACAACCTCATTTAAAGATTGTGATTCTGGTTTTAATTGAATTGTAATTTTTGTTCTTCCGTTTACTGCTTCTGTTACTGTAGAGTAACCAATAAAAGTAATTGTTAATGATCCGTTTGAAGGTGCCTGAATCTGGAATTTTCCGTCAAAGTCTGACGCAGTAGATTTAGTAGTACCTTTTAATAAAACTGTTGCACCTGGAACAGGCAAACCATTTTCATCATTGATTATTCCATTTACTGTGACATCCTGAGCCACAGCTATAACCGAGAATAATAAAGATGAAATACAAAAAACAAGTAATTTTGTTAATTTCATTTTTCTAAAAATTTTGGTTAATTAATTAGTAATTTGATGCAATACTAAAACTAAATTTTTACTTTTCATATCTAGAAATCATTACAAAAACACATCAAAAAGAAAAAATTAATATTATAAAAACACATCAAAAATTATGTAAAACATTAATTAACAAGGTTTTAAAAAAATAAAAAATAGTACTAAAGAAAAGTTAATATTAAAAAATAACACTACACTATTGATTTGCCTCGATATCTTATTAAAAATTATTAAAACTACAACGTGGTAGTAGCAACAAACATCATATAAACAGCTATTTTACAAATAATTACAAGCTAAAAAACTCCTTTTTATACAAAATCTGGAAAATAGAGAATATGATATTTTTACCCTACTTTTTTTACATTATTAACAATAATTTTTAACAGAAGAAAAATCTTATTTTTTATATTATTACAAGAAATAACTTACAAAACAATGTATTATTAAGCATATTAAAGCCTACATTTTACCTTGTACAATTGAAAAAAAGGTGTCTTTTTATGAAAATTGGCGAATTAACCCGTTTTAGAGTGAAACATTCAAAACTTGAAACATGGTTTTATCACAGGAAGTACTTCTACAATTAACAAAAGGATTATTAAGACAGAATCAAAGAGAATCTTAAAACAAGCCAAAGAGTTTGATTTAAGTTTTAAAACTCCTAAAAACGCTACAATTGAAACTAAAAAATAATTCACAGAAATCTAGCTGAGAAATTAAACAACAGCGAGCTTCTTAATGCTTCTTAAGTCTATTTTATACTCATATAGTTATAGAAAAAGAACTGCTCAGTAATAGCAAAAAAAAATAGCCCATAATCGAAATTATGGGCTACCCAGGCAATAAACTTAACTTAAACTAACCATAGTTTAAATCTTAAAATACGCTTGCGTTTATTTATAACGAAGCATAAGAGGTTTGAAATTCGAAAAAGGAATCTTTTAGTCTTCCTTTTTCGAAATAACTAACACAAAAAATATTATTCAGGTTTATAAACAAAAGTCCAACCTGTTGTTTTGTCTTTTAAACTTCTTGGCACATACAATATTAATTTGTCTTCTGTAAGTGTAATAATATTATACTCATTAGCGGCATTTCCAGCTTCGTATCCTAGAATTTTCGAATTATTAATGAATAACTTTTTATTAGAAATATCCATAACAAAACTTCCCTTTTCAGCTGTTGCAGAAGCCGTTTCATAGTGATTATAGTTTGCTGCACCATTTAAGTCGAAGTGCATTTTACCACTTACATCCAATGGAGGACAGCAGTCGCCCGCATTCCACCACGCACTCATAGCTGAATCTGGATTATCTGGAGGAGACATAAACCAGTACTGATCGCCTGTACCTGCAACACCATCAAAGACCCATGTTTTTCCAGCAACAGTGTTGTTACTGACTAAGTCATACCAATCTTGATCTAATGGGGTATCAAGTTTATCAACTTGCACATCTATCGTTTTTGTAAAAAATTCGCCTCCTAAAGTTCCTACGAATGTAAAAGTTGATTTACCAGGAATCGGATACACAATAGTTGTTTCATTTGTAAGAGCTTTTCCTAAATTATAATCCCAGTACCCCGTAACACCAGGTGTATTCATACTTAAGGTAATTGTATTACCTTTTACAGAATTTTGCGAAGAAGTTAATTCAACTCCAGCAACGTCTGTCGAATTCTGTAAATGCTGTTCATCTACAATTGGGTCGCACGCCGAAAAGACCAGCGTAAAGGCAGCAATTAGTAAATATTTTATATTATGAATTTTCATCTTTCTAAGTATTAATAGTTATTAAATATTACCAACCCGGATTCTGATTATAAACTCCATTTAGTAGTCTTATTTCAGTTTCAGGAATCGGAACTAAACCTTTGGTTTCAGATCTGTATTTTACACTATAATTAGCTGTAACTCCAGAGTTTCTAACTTGAATCACATCATTAAATGCTGTGTCAACATCTCCCCAACGAACTAAGTCAAACCAATGCAATCCTTCGAAAGCTAATTCGTGCAAACGCTCTGCTTTGATATTAACAAGAGAATATCCAAGTGGCCCTAAATGCGCTCTCAACCTTACCGCATTCATACCCTCTGGCGTTTTAGTAATTTCAGAATGCATTAGTAATACATCAGCAAAACGCATAAAAATAAAGTCTTGAGCATGCATTAACTGCATATCTGTAATTTTCCAATCATACATTTGAACAAACATACCAACATTTGATCCTTTACCATTATCGTGCTGTAATGAAACATATTTTTTATTAAAATACCCTGTTTCATGATCTCCTTTATCTGCTGCATAATTACCCGTTCCTTGTTCTGCTTTACCCACTTCAAGTATAGATCCTCTTTTTCTTGGATCGGCATCATCCCATCCTGAAAATAATTTTGGATTTACAGTACACCATCCCCAACCTTCTCCAAAAGGCACTAATGAATTACCACGCAATGAATTAAACAGGGCAAGTCTATTGGTATAACTCTGACCATTTGTCCAATCCCAGTTACCAAAAGAATATCTTTGCATAAACATTGTTTCAAAATTTCCTGTTCCAAATGTTGGTGTAGCACCATCTTGGCCTACCCATGACAAGCCTTCTGCTGCAGCCCAAGGCAGTACATTGTCATTTTTTGCACTTTTATTTACATAAGAGTATGGCCAAAGATTTCTAAAATCAGATGCTAGCTTATAACCACTATTATTGATACAATCGTCTAAATAAGCTGCAACTTGTGTTGCTGTTAAAGCACCGCCTTCAGCAAGAGGTAAATCTGCTGTTGCTTGCTTTTCGATATTACTCATATAACCTGTATAAAACAAAAACACACGTCCCATATATGCTTCTGCAACCCATTTATTAGCATGACCGTATCTTGCAGTCGGAATGCTTGGAAACGGTGTAGAAGGCATGGTTTCAATAGCTAGTTTTAAATCAGACGCAATTTGTGCGAATGTCTCACTATAAGTCGATCTAGCAACTAATCTATCTCCATCATATTTTATAACCAATGGCACTCCTCCAAAGAATTTTGCTAATCTGAAGTAAAAGAAAGCTCGCATAAACAAAGCTTCCCCAAGAGCTTGCTTTTTAAATTCCTCTGCTAGTTGTGGCGTATCAAAATACTTAGAAAAATCTGCATCTGGAACTTTTTCAATAATGGCATTTGCTCTCGAAATTCCGTTATATGATTGTCTCCACATATCGCGATAGGTATCTTCAGCAGGATCTTCAAAATTATCTACCCATTTTGCCGATTTATCATCAGGACCTCCCCCACCAAGCATCATATTATCCATCAAGTTTGCAGCTACTTGTTCTTCACTATGCACATTTGCTGTATAGATAGCATTGTAAATACCTGCCATTGCTTCGTCTATATCAGTAGGAGATTTATAAAAACTAGTTAAACTCTTTTCTGAAAGGTTCTCCGTATCCAGTTCATCATTACAGCCATACACTGCAAAAATTGCTGAAATTGCCACTATATATCTTAGTTTTTTCATTTTCAATGTTTTAATTATTAGAAATCTGCACTTAATCCAAACATTACTGTTCGAGATTGTGGATATAAACCTAAATCCACTCCTGAAGCCCATGAATAGTTTGTATTATCTCCTCCCCAACGCACTTCTGGATCCATACCATCATACTTTGTAAATGTGTATAAGTTATTTACAGCAACGTAGAATTTAAGATTTGAAATAAATTTAATGTCTTTCAATAACTCATTAAAATTATAACCCACTGTTAAATTGTTAATTCTTAAATAATCAGCATTGTGCATGTAGATATCCGAAATGTAATTTGTATTTCTATTTGACACAGAACTTAAACGAGGCATTTTGTTTGAAGTTCCCTCTCCGTGCCAACGATCAAATACATCTGAAGTATAGTTTTGTTTTGGACTATCAGCAAATGATCTATACGACTGCATTACTTGCATACCATATTTCCCAGCCATTGTAGTGTTCAAATAAATATTTTTATACTCAAAGTTTAATTGGATTCCTAATTGGAAATTTGCATTTGGATCTCCAAGAATTACTTTATCTTTTTCATCAATAACACCATCATTATTCTGATCAACAAAACGAACATCTCCAGGACGTTGGTCACTAAAATACGGCTGACCTGTAGGTCCTACATAAGCATCTACTTCTTTTTGGTTCTGTAAAATTCCTGCTGTTTTAAAACCGTAGAAAGACCCAATTGGATAACCTACTTGCGCTCTAGAAATTTCTGATGTCCCTTGTGATAAAACGTGAGCCAAACCATTAATTATACCGTTTCCATTGTCAATCCTTGTAACTTCATTTTTGTTAAAAGCACCGCTTACAGTTATACCATATTTAAAATCTCCTGCTTTATCTTTCCAAGATAAAGAAAGTTCATAACCTTTGTTTTCAATATCCCCTCCATTTTTATAAGGATCATCGGCACCAGCAGTTCCTGGCAACTGCGCTTTAACCAACCAGTCTCTAGTTGTTTTCTTATACCAATCAAATGTTACCCCTAATCTTGATCTGAAAAAACTTGCATCTAATCCTAAATCTAATTGTTCAGATGTTTCCCAGCTAACTGTTGGATTAGGTACTGACGCAGGATATGCAGTCTGGCCAGAAACCGGTTTGGTATCTCCAAAGAAGTAACCAGGGAAAGCATATTTAATACTAGATGTATAATAGAAAGCATAATCTGTATATTGGTTACCATTTTGTCCCCAGCTTGCTCTCAACTTCAAGAAATCAAGGTATTTTGAAGTACCTGCCATAAAATCTTCCTTAGTTAAAACCCATCCAGCAGCCACTGATGGGAAGTTACCATACTGATAGCCTTTTGCAAAATTGGAAGATCCGTCACGACGTATAACGGCTGAAAGAAGATACTTTTCTTTATAATCATACTGTGCACGTGCAAAATAAGACATAATTGCACCTCCACCAGCAGCTTTATCAAAACCTGTGGTATTAATATCTGCTATAGAACTTGGGCTTTTCGTATTGTCTAAATAAGCATATTTTGGATCATTAGGGAACGACAAACCATTTCTTGAACCGTAAATATTATTTTCAACAATTCTTTTCCATAGCTCTGTACCAATTACAGCGTTAATATTATGATTTCCAATTTGTTTTTGATATGCAAGAGTATTTGTCCAAGTTGAGTTTGCACCAAAATATTGAGATTGCGTAGCTCCATCAACTGCATCATCATAAAGCACTCCTAAATGGTATGTTGGATTCATTGTTCTGTTATATCCAAACCATGAATCAATTCCGTATACCGTTTTAAATCTTAGATTCGAAATTGGCTCAACTTCTAAAAATACATTACCTATGATTTTATGGTCTTTCGGGTAATTATAATTACTTCTATAGTACATTACCGCCAAAGGATTTGTCTGATTTGTATTTAAACCGTCTAATGTAGGTGTAAATCCGTATTCATTAATATTTCTATCAATTGCTGTCTGCCAATATGCAGGCTGTAATGGGTTTTGAGTTAGCGCATTGTGTAGATCATTACCATAAATATTTCCATTAGAAACGTCACGTTTTTGAATATTGGTATATGTTACATTTTCTCCAACAGTAATAATATTGTGGCTTTCATTCTTTTTCAAAACCATTTGCGTATTCAACCTTGTAGTTAATCTTTTAAATCCTGCGTCTACAATATTACCTCCCAATATACCATCTTGATCAAAGTACGAAACCCCCAATGAATAGGTAATATCATCACTTCCTCCTGTAATATTAATAGAATGATTTACAACAGGAGCATCCTTTTTAGACATTTCGTTGATCCAATTAGTACCTGTCCATCCTTTTTGCAATTTATCCCATATCTCGTTTCCAAGTTGAGTTCCTGCTCCAGGATAATTTCGCTCCAGCCAATCGTTACTAGTTAACATTGCTTTCCAGTCATTTGGCGCAAGTCCGTCGTTAACCCTTCCTTCATCTTGAATATACATATATTCTTGTGCGTTTAAAGGATCCAGATTTTTGTAGATGTTTTGAATTCCGAAATAAGAATCATACGAAATTCTAGCTGGTTTTCCTTTACGCCCTTTCACTGTAGTTACTAAAACAACTCCATTTGCTGCTCTAGAACCATAGATTGCTGCAGAAGCCGCATCTTTAAGAACGTCTATAGATTCGATATCTGAAGGGCTCAAGTAATCTATATCTCCTACAGCAACTCCATCTACAATATACAACGGATTAGAATTTCCGATTGTACCGATACCACGGATGACAACTTTAGTACCAGCTCCTGGTGAACCACTATTTCTTGTGATACTAATACCTGGCGCAATACCTTGAAGTGCTTCCATCGCAGATCCAGTGTTCAATTCTTGTAACGTTTCTCCTTTTAAGTTTGTAGAAGCACCGGTAATCAAAGCTTTCTTTTGTGTACCGTACCCGATTACCACAACTTCATTTAAACTTTGAGACACTGCCTTAAGTACAATCGTGAGCTTAGTTTTGCCACCAATTACCTCATTTACAGTTTCAAAACCAACGAAACTGATTATCAACGTTCCGTTAGAGGGAGCACTGATCTGAAATTTCCCATCAAAGTCAGATGCAGTTGCCTTATTCGTTCCCTTTACTAAAACCGTCGCACCTGGGACGGGTAATCCACTTTCGTCATTAATGATTCCATTTATGGTCACATCCTGAGCAAATGCGACTACAGAAAACAGTAAAGACGAAACACAAAAAATAAATAATTTTGTTAATTTCATTTTTCTAAAAATTTTGGTTAATTAATTAGTAATTTGATGCAATTATAATGTTAAATTTTAATAAGTATTATATTAAATTTCTTTACAAAAACACCTCAAACTAAATATTAACACACTACAAAAACATAACATTTATTTTACAATTAATTAATTTTCAGCGATTTATTTTTGAAAAAAAAATGTTACAAAAATGTTAATTAAAAAAAACGTATATTACATTAGTTTAACAGCAACTATTGCGTTATAAATTAGAAATAATTTAAAAAACTGGATATATCCTGATTGATAAATCAACAATAGAAAATCAAAATAACCCATTTATATTAAAAATATATTTAAAATTTTATGAAATCCATAGTTAGACCTTTTGTACTAATTTTATTATTTTTCTTACAATTTAAAAGTTTTTCGCAGGTAAAAAATATTGGAATTCCAGATATAAAAAATTACAAAAGATCAGAGTATAAAGGTGGAACTCAAAACTGGAGTATTGATCAAGATAAAAATGGAAACATTTATTTTGCAAACAATAGTGGTTTAATTCAATTTGACGGTTCAAACTGGCATAAATATTCATTACCAAACAAATCTGAGATTAGAAGCTTAAAAATTGATGCTTTAGGAAGAATATTTGTAGGCGGAAATAATGAATTTGGGTATTTCAAAAATGATGAAAAAGGAATTTTAAAATATCATTCTCTCTACAATCTATTAAGCCCAATAGATAAAGAAAACATCAATCTTATTTGGAGAATCCATATTTTTAAAGGAGAGGTTATATTTCAATCTTTCAGCAAAGTATTTTTTCTAAAAAATGAAAAAGTTACGACTCTTACTGCTCCTCATAAATTTCAGTTTTCATTTTTGGTCAATAATCGCTTGTATTTTCAGGACAAAACCCTTGGTCTTCTTGAATACAAAAACAGAAAACTTACAGCAATAAAAGGCACTACTGTCTTTAATGACAAGGAAATCTGGTCCCTTTTTCCATTATCTAACAACAGATTATTGTATGCCACTTTAGAAAAGGGCCTTTTTGTCTCTGAAAATGACATTATCAAACCATGGGCAACAGAAGCCAACGAATTTATCAAGAAAAACACATCTCTAGGTGGGTCAATCATCAAAAACAAATTTATAATACTTAATTCTGTATTAGATGGAGCAATTATCTGTGATTTAAACGGAAAAATAATCCAACATCTAAACCGACAAAAAGGAATTCAGAACAATACAATCTTAGCTTCATTTGTTGACAAAAAAAACAATATCTGGCTTGGACTGGATAACGGTATCACTTTTATTAATGAAAATTCGCCTTTTTCTTATTTTGACTACAGTTATAATATAGGAACGGTCTATGCTTCGACAACTCATAATGGAAATCTTTATGTGGCTACAAATCAGGGATTATTTTATCATCCGTGGGGAAGTTCGTTTAAAGACAGTCCGTTTACAAGAGTCGAAGGGACGATCTCGCAAGTTTGGAATATTCAAGTTATAAGTAACGTATTAATTTGTGCCAGTAACAGCGGCGCATTGATTATTGAAAACAATAGAGTATCAAAAATCCTAGATAACAAAGGGTATTTTGGATTCAAAAAAATACCTGACCATGAAAACTATATAATAGGTGAAAGCTACAACGGATTCTCAGTTTTTAAGCGATCTGCCAGTGGATATGATTATCTGCATCAAGTAAAAGGATTTGATGAAACCACCAATAATTTTTCTATAGAAATAGATGCAAATTATTTATGGCTAAAGAAAAATCCTTTCTTATATCAAGTAAAGTTATCGGAAGATTTACAAAGGTTTGACTTCATTAAAAAGCACGTAAACATATCAGATAAATTCAAAGGAATAAATAGCCTTCAAAATATAAATAACAAAGTCTATTTTCAAGTAAAAAATCATTTTTACAGATATTCTGTAGAGCAAGAAACATTTTTTGAGGATAAAAAAATCACAAATCTATTCAACGGAATCCCAACTATCAATACCTTAATTGAAGATTCTACAGGAAACTTATGGTACGCATTTAACGAGTCGCTTGGCGTATTAGTTAAAAATAAAAACGGAACTTTTACTAAGAAACAAGCTATATTTTCCAATTTAACTGGGAATTTGGTAAATAATTATATTTCGGTAAACGCAATAGATCCTCAAAACATTTTTATCGGATTAACAGATCGTTTGGCGCATTACAACTCGACTATTCCGAACACGTTTATGACAAAACCGAAAGCTTTTATTGAAAGTTTTACAAATCCTGGTGATACTATTTTAACTGGAAATCTGACGAGTAAGCTAGAATCATACAGCATACCTTATAAATACAATCGTGTCAAATTTACTTTTGCATCACCAACATATGAAAATCAGGAAAATGTAATGTACTCTTATAAACTAGAGCCTTTTGAAGAGAACTGGCGTGGCTGGTCATCAACCGCAATAAAAGAATACACCAATTTAAGAGAGGGCAACTATGTAATGAAATTAAAAGCCAGAAATAGTTATGGCATAGAATCAAACATTACTGAAGTTGAATTTACAGTATCTCCACCTTGGTACAGACACTTTTTGGCTTATTTATTTTACCTGATACTCATTTTGCTCGGCGCGTATCTAATCTCTGTTAGAATCAAACTTAAGATTAGAAAAAACAGGTATTATGAAACTATCGAACAAAGAAGATTGTATCTTGAAAAAGAATCCAAAATTAGACATGAACAGCATGATTTGGAAAAAGAAATTGAAAAGCTGAAAAATGATAAGCTTCAAATTAAAATCCTAGCAAAAGATAAAGAACTAGTAAACAACTCTTTGCAGGTTGTTAAAAAGAATAAAGTCTTAAACGGAATTATTCACAAACTGAAAGATATAGATACCGCCATATTAGATGATACTACTAAAGCAGAATTTAGCAAATTGCATAAAAGCATTGTAAAAGAAGTAAATACAGACAAGAGCTGGAAAGACTTAGAAAAACACATTAAAAACGTACATTTTGAGTTTTTAAAGCGATTAAAAGGGCAATATCCTACCATTTCTCCTAGAGAATTAGATTTGTCTACTTATTTGTTAATGAATATGTCAACGAAAGAAATAGCTGAAATTATGAACATTTCGACAGGAGGAGTCGAATTGGCACGTTATCGTCTAAGAAAGAAATTAGGCCTAAATAAGAAAGAAAATCTAATCGGGTTTTTAATGAGTATTTAAAAAAAGAAATCCATTCGTAACTGAATGGATTTCTTTTTTAAATTATCCTTTTTGTACAGGCTGTATAATAAGCTTTCCTTTCATTACCGTTACGGCAACAGGTTCATCGATTAAAAATCCAGCTTCTTTGAGCCAATTACCGCACAATCGTATTTGCGGTACGATTATGGGCTGATTTTTATACATACCTATAGAGCGCGAAAGCCTGTAAAATGCGTAAGCTTTCATTCTCCGAATTGATAATACTTTTGAAGTTTTTTTGATTGTAGAATCTGTAATCTTTACCTCTTTACTGCTTGTTTTTTCTTTGAAGTTCATTTGAAGAAAAATTAAGTAGGCCAAAAAAATACGGTTTTAGCCTTTCCCGTTGAACTTCACCTTTGAGAGGCAGTGGGCGCATTAACGCACCACACGGAGGTACCAAAACCGCGTATCTATACTCACGAACATAAAAAATGCCAGTAACGAAATTGACGAGCAAACTCGCCTCTCAAAAATGAAGTTCACCGCAAATGTAGCGAAAAATCATTTTATTTTGTAGGAAAAAAGTTAAAAAAAACTTCTAAACTACGCAGGCAATAAACTAGTAATTTTCAAATTTAAACAAAATGAGCCCGACAAATATCGAACTCATTAATATAAAACTTAACTATAAATTTGTCTAAACTTTTGTAGGCAATCTATATTTTGAATGGCTTTCTTTTTAAATATAATCTAATGTTCGTTCTAAGGCCATGCCTCGTGAACCTTTTATTAATATTGAATTAGAATCAAATGTAAATGTTTTTAGAAATTCAGCAAAAGCATCGAATGTTTCAAAAAACTGAATATTTTCATTCGAAATCTTATTAGCATAAAAAGATTTTCCTAATAAGAAACATTGAGCCTCTTTCTGATCAGCTAAAGAGTCAATAATAACCTTATGCTCGTAAAGACTTTCATCTCCAAGTTCGAACATATCTCCCAAAATCATGATTTTATTTTTCTTATCTAATTGAAGAAAATTAGCAATCGCTACCGCCATACTACTCGGGTTGGCATTGTAAGCATCTAGAATAATCTCATTTGAACCTTTTTGCATCATTTGAGATCTATTGTTTGCCGGAATATAGTTTTCAATAGCGTCTTTTATATCGCTTTCTTTTACATCAAAATATTTTCCAATGGCTACAGCTGCATTTATATTGTTGGCGTTGTAAAGTCCAATTAAATGAGATTCTATTGCAAAATCATTATATTCAATAGCAACAAATGGATTTGCTGTAATATTTTGAATATTTAAATCTGCATTTTCTTTTTTAACTCCAAAAGTAAATGCCTTAATTCCTTTTGATTTTTCTATTTGAATAGGATCTTCTAGATTTACAAAAACTGTTTTCTGATTTGCTGAAAGATACTGGTACATTTCACTTTTACCAGCAATCACACCTTCAACTCCTCCAAAACCTTCCAAATGCGCCTTCCCGAAATTGGTTATATATCCAAAATCAGGCTGTGCAATCTGACACAAAAACTCGATTTCTTTTTGATGATTGGCACCCATTTCAACAATTCCGATTTCTGTTTCTTTTGTAAAAGAAAACAAAGTCAACGGTACACCAATATGATTATTTAAATTACCAATGGTCGCTTTTGTTTTGAACTTTTTAGAAAGCACAACATTAATCAATTCTTTTGTCGTCGTTTTTCCGTTACTTCCTGTTAAAGCAACAATTGGAAGTCCTAAATAACTTCTATGAAATTTTGCCAATTCCTGAAGCGTTTGCAAGCTGTTTTCTACCAAAATAGTCCTGTCATCAATAAAATAAGATTCATTGTCTATAACAACAAATAAAGCTCCCAAATCTAAGGCTTCTTTGGCAAATGTATTAGCGTCAAAATTCTCTCCTTTAATGGCAAAAAACATCGAATTCTTCTCGATTTTTCTGGTATCTATAGATAGAGAACTACACTGTAAAAACAAGTTATGAATGTCTTTAATATTCATTTATATATTTTTTAATAAGTCATAAAAGTAGAAAAAAAAACAATAAAAAAATTCCAAATTCCAGACTGAATATTCAGCTTTTGGAATTTGGAATTTTTATTATTAGAATTCCTAAATCTTAGTTTCTAGGAGATTTTCTTTTTTCAGATTTTGATCCTACTCTAGACATTGCACATCTGAAACCAATGTAATCAGTTGCCATATCTTGAGGGAAATATCTTCTTTGAGCTGGGTCTAACCAGTAAGCTCTGTCTCTCCAAGAACCTCCTTTGTAAACTCTTACTTTATCATCGATTAAAGTAGTACGTTTACTAGAGTTATCATACTTTCTGATCATTTTTCCTAAACTGTCAGTTGTAACATTGTGTTTAGGAGAGTTGTACATTGCCTGATCTGCTTTAGATCCAGACTCTGAATCACCAAAATCAAAATATCTTGAAGATTGTTTATCACCATCTCTGTAGTTGATATTGTCGCTTGTGCTAAAGTTTTGTCTCAAATAAGTTTCTTGTTCATCAACCGGCACTTGAGCAATTTCTCCAGGAAGGTTTCTTGCAATCACTTTACCATTACTTAAAGTATCATACTTAATAGTAGCAGTTGTAACGATTTCAACTTTACCATCTTTACCAATTTTGTTCTTAGCATATTGGTTTCCTCTGTAGTAGTTGAAATCATTTGCTTCGTTATCGATAATAGGTCTGTAAACATCGGCAACCCATTCTGCAACGTTTCCTGCCATATCATAAAGACCGAAATCGTTTGGTGCATAACTTTTCACAGCATTTGTAATATCTGCTCCGTCATCTGACCAACCTGCAATTCCACCGTAATCACCGTTTCCTTGTTTAAAGTTAGCCAATTGATCACCTCTGTTTTTACGTTTGTTAGAACGAGTGTAATCTCCAGACCAAGGATATTTCTTTTGTCCTTTGTAGATGTTATATTCTCTTTGTCCAACATCAGCAGCAGCTGCATATTCCCATTCTGCTTCAGTAGGAAGTCTATATTCTGGCAAGATAATTCCCGAAGAACGTTGTGCGTAAACATTTTTTTCTTCTGGCACTACACCATCTTTACCTGCTTTAGGTCTTCTTCCGTCAGGATTTTTCTTTATTACAATTTCTTCGCTTGCACCACGTGATGTGCTTGGAGACATTAAATATCCTTCAGTATTAAATGCATTTTCAGCATTAACATCGTTTGTTTTAGCTCCTTTTTTAAGATATCCGTTTTTCTCTAAAACAGCCTCATTTACACGATCTGTTCTCCATTTACTAAATTCAACTGCTTGAATCCAGTTAACACCAACTACAGGGTAATTAGCATAAGAAGGATGTCTTAAATAGTTGTTAGTCATCGTTTCGTTGTATCCTAAACGATTTCTCCAAACTAATGTATCAGGAGATGCTCCTTCGTAAATATTTTTGTAATTTTCTTCTGTTGGCGGGAAAACTTTCTTTAACCACTCTAGGTATTCTAAGTACATACCGTTCGTAACTTCGGTTTCATCCATATAGAATGATTGAACGTGTTGTTGAGTTGGTGTGTTATTCCAATCGTGCATAACATCATCCTGTACTTTACCCATAGTAAACGTACCTCCTTCAACAAAAACTAAACCAGGACCAGCCTGTTGTTTTTTTCCTGCATTTCTGGCAGCAGTTCCATTCTGACTATCTACATCCCAGCCAGTAGCTCTAGAAGCGTGAGTGGAACTCGATTTTTTGCTACAACTAGCCGTGCCCAACATCAATACCATTGACATCATTAACTGCAAGACTACAATTTTGTTTACTTTCATACTCATTCTTAGGTGATAAATTTAGGTGCTGCAATATAATAATTAACATTTAATTGGCAACATCTGTTCTAATAATTTTATTTAGCTGTTTTTTACCAGAAAATAACCTTTAGTTACGAACGCAAAAATATACTTTTTATTATTACTATAACATGAAATACTATATTTTTACTTACTAATTATTTTTTAATTAAATTTCGCCTTTTTAAACGATGAAACAAGCATTTCTTACCTGCATTTTTTTAGTTCCAATTCTCCTGTTTTCCCAGTCAAATGGGACGATAACGATAGATTGGCAAAACAAAAAAGAGGTAAATTATGGCGAAAATAAAATCACAATTCCATACTTCTCAGGAAACAGTTTTCGCTTCGACATTACAAAAAAAAGCATAACATTACTGCAAAATCTTAACCTTCCTAGCGTCTCAAACGGAAGCGCTGTACAAATTAACAATATCTCTTACGAACCTATTTCCAGAGCTGATTTAGGAGATTTAACACCCGAAAATATCCCCGAAAAGCTTAATGAATCGATAATAGTGACAAATGCAAGGGATCTGAGATATTCTTTCTTGTCTTTGTCTCCTATAATTAAGGAAGGAAACAGCTACAAACGCATAAAATCTTTTTCTTACTTTATCAGCAATACTACAGCTCGAACTGCATCTACTTCTTCATTTCAAAAATCGGCAGCAATTGTAAATTCTGTTTTAGCTTCTGGAGACTGGTATCGCTTTTACATCCAAAAATCAGGTGTTTACAAAATAGATAGGTCTTTTTTACAAAGCTTAGGTTTCGATGCTTCTAAATCTGATCCTCGAAGAATAAAAATCTACGGAAATGGCGGAAGAATGCTTCCTTTGGCCAACAGCACTTATTATCCTGACGATTTAACAGAAAATGCAATACAAATAAGCGGAGAAAACGACGGCGTTTTCAACAACGAAGACTACATTCTTTTTTATGCTGAAGGCACCGATAATTGGAACTCAGAAAGCCAGACCAATTTAAATTTATACGACACCAAATCCTATTATTATATTACAACATCTGGAGGCGACGGAAAGAGGATTCAAAACTTAAATCAACCAACAGGAAACAGTACTTTAGAGTTGAACACGTTTGATGACTATCAATATCACGAAATCGACCAAACCAACATAGTTCATCTAGGTCGTCAATGGCTTGGAGAATCTTTTGACATTAATCAAGAGCAAGAATTCTCCTTTAGTTTTCCAAACCTAGACACTTCTGTTCCCGTAAAGATAGAGATAAGTGCAGCGGCAGCATCGTTCACCACTACTTCTTTTGCAATAGCAGCAAACGGACAAAATATAGGAACTATAAATTTCCCTTCTTTAATCGCGAATTCTGACACTAAATACACAACAGGAAAACTTTCAAATACTGGATTTACTGGAGCAGACAATATCAAAATAAAACTTATCTATAATAATAGCGGTGTTCCTGGCTCGAAAGGCTACTTAGATTATATCAATCTAACTGCAAAACGAAAACTTTTGGGAACAGGTAAACAATTTCAGTTTCAATACAACGCCGCTGGTTCAACAGTCGGAATTGTAAATTATAATATTGGAAACGCATCGGCAATAACTCAAATTTGGGATATTACAGACCTATATAATATATCTAAAATAGAGAATGCCAATCAGAATGCTTTTAGCTTTAAAGCTAATCTTGGCGAAGTTAGAAAATACATTACCCTTGACCCTTCCGATTACTATGTTCCATTAAAAGAGAATCAGTCAAAAATTGCCAATCAAAATTTAAAAGGAACACTTTTCAGAAACAGTCAAAATGCTTTTCAGGATATCGATTATGTTATTGTAACTCCAAAAACATTAGTCTCTCAAGCCGAAAGATTGGCGAGTTTTCATCGAACAAAATCCAATTTAAATGTAAAAGTAATTGCATTAGAGAATATCTATCAAGAATTTTCTTCTGGCAAACAAGATATTGCCGCTATTAGAAATTGCGTTAAATATATTTATGACAACGCATCATCATCAGAAAAAAGAGTACGTTACTTAAACTTATTTGGAGATGCTTCTTTTGACTATAAAGATCGAATTTCAAACAACACTAATATTGTACCTATATATCAATCTCTAATAAGTAATACTGTCGGCGAAGCTTCATTTGCTTCAGATGATTTTTACGGACTTATGGATGCCAACGAAGGCGTTATTATTCCATCACTTGCCGGAATTGATATTGCAGTTGGAAGAATGTTGGTTTCAGACAACTCTCAAGCACAGGAAATGGTCAACAAAGTTTTTGAATACTATGACACAAAATCGTACGGAAACTGGAGAAACAATGTTGTTTTAATTAGTGATGATTCTGACAAAGCTGGCGACCAGACCTTACAAGCAAATCAAAATGCGCTTGCAGATCTTATAGCAACCGAAAAACCTTTTTTTAATATTGACAAAATTTTTCTAGATGCTTACACACAAGAAGCTTCAGCAGGCGGATCGCGATATCCAAAAGCAAGAGCCGATTTTTTTAATGCTTTTGAAAAAGGTGCTCTAATATTTAATTATTTAGGACACGGCGGTGAGGACGGATTAGCCAGCGAAAGAATCTGGGAAAAATCAGATGGGCAAAATCTTACTAATCAATATAAATATCCGCTATTCATTACCATTACATGCGAATTTTCTCGTTTTGACGACCCAACAAGACCTACAGCTGGAGAATATGTGTATTGGAACCCTAAAGGCGGCGCAATTTCAATGCTGACTACAGTTCGTGAAATTGGACAAACAAATGCAGAAGAGTTCAACAAAACAATCAGCAAAAACCTTCTTTCTTATGGCTCAAATCAATACAACACTATTGCAGAGTCATTAAGAATATCTAAAAACGAAAACCCAAGTTCTTCCAGCAATGTTGTTTTTTGTATTGGAGATCCAGCTTTAATGCTAGCTATTCCGAAACCGCGAATTAATTTAACAAAAGTAAATGACATTGTGATTTCCCAGGCAATTCCTGATTTAAAATCATTATCAAAAATTAAAATTTCCGGTGAAATCACAGACGAAAACAATACGCTTTTAAGCAATTATAACGGAGAATTAGCTACAGCCATTTTCGACAAATTAATTACAAACACGACCTTAAACAATGATGGTTTTAGCCCTCCAATGCAATTTAAAACTTTAGGAGAAACTATTTTTAGAGGAAATGCATCTGTTACCAATGGACAATTTGAATTCAGTTTTGTAGTCCCTAGAGACATCCGAATTCCTGTTGACTACGGTAGAATTAGTTTCTATTCGAAAAAAAATGAGGTTGCAGAAAACCAAACCGGATACAATAACACCATTAAAATTGGAGGAATTAACGAAAATGCACCTCAGGACAATATTAGTCCAAAAGTGAAGTTATATATGAACGATGAAACTTTTGTATCGGGAGGAATTACTAATGAATCGCCATTTCTTTTGGCTTTCTTAGAAGATGAAAATGGAATTAATACAGCAAGCGGAATCGGACACGATATTGTCGCTATTTTAGATGGAGACGTAAGCAATCCTTACATTTTGAATGATTATTATCAAACAAAATTGGACGATTACACCAACGGAAATCTACGTTTTCCTTTTCGAAATTTAGCTCCTGGACTGCACACCATAAGTTTTACCGCTTGGGATGTTTACAACAATCCTGTTACAAGCGAAATTCAGTTTACAGTTGTAGGAGACGATTCTCTGACACTATCACACGTTCTTAATTATCCAAATCCTTTTTCGACTTATACACAATTTTGGTTTTCGCACAACAGACCATACGAACCACTAGATGTACAAGTACAGGTAATGACTATTACAGGAAAAGTTGTCTGGACAAAAAACCAAACCGTTACAACAGAAGGCTTTTTATCTAGAGAAATAACATGGGACGGAAGAGATGATTTTGGTGACAGAATCGGAAAAGGAGTGTACATTTACAAACTGACTGTAAAATCTAATTTAACAAATAAAAAAGCAGAAAAATACGAAAAGCTTGTCATCCTATAATATTATATATATTTGCACTACCAAAACACTAGTCCCATAAATGAAAAAACTATCACTTTTATTAATTTGTATTTTTAGTATTTACAATTCTAGGGCTCAGGAATCAAGACCTATTGTTACCGGAGTACCTTTTTTATTAGTCGCTGCCGATGCTAGAGCAGCTGGTTTGGCAGACCAAGGTGTCGCTACTTCTGCCGACGTTTTCTCACAACAATGGAATCCTGCTAAGTATGCATTTTCTGAAGATGCACAAGGCCTTTCCATCAGTTACACCCCTTATTTAACAGATCTAGCCAATGATATTTCATTAGGACAGATTACGTATTACAACAAAATCAACGAAAAAAGTGCTTTTGCAGGAAGTTTTCGTTATTTCGGTTTCGGAGGAATTGAATTAAGATATACTGGAGACCCTAATGAAGCTGTACGAGAAGTAAACCCGAATGAGTTTGCCTTAGACGGATCTTACTCATTAAAATTGAGCGAAAAATTCTCGATGGCAGTTGCAGGACGTTTTATCAGCTCAAACTTAAAAGTTGCTTCAGAAGAAGTTGATGCTACATCTGCAAGATCTTTTGCAGTAGATGTGGCTGCTTTTTATCAATCAGAAGAAATTGCTTATCAAGATTTTAATGGTAGATGGAGAGCTGGTATCAACTTTCAAAACATGGGACCAAAAATCAGTTACGATAATGACGATATAAGCTCAAACTTCCTGCCTGCCAATTTAAGATTAGGTGGAGGATTTGATTTTATTTTTGACGATTATAACAAACTTACCTTAAGCGCTGAGCTTACTAAACTTCTAGTTCCAACTCCTCCAGGCATAGGAACACCTGTAGACGTAAATGGCGACGGAGACTTTGATGATCCAGAAGACATATCACAGCAAGAAGCAACAGACATTGGTTATAGAAACTACAATGACATTGGCTGGTTTCAAGGAATCTTTAAATCTTTTGGAGACGCTCCAGGCGGATTTAAAGAAGAAATGAAAGAGGTAACTTATAGCATTGCCGGAGAATACATGTACCAAGATGCCTTTGCGTTCCGTTTAGGATATTATCATGAAAGTCCAGAAAAAGGTGCTAAACAATTTTTCTCTTTAGGAGCAGGATTTAAATACAATATCATGAAAATTGATGTTTCGTACCTATTCTCAGCTTCTAAAATAAAAAATCCTTTAGAAAACACGCTTCGTTTCTCTTTAACGTTTAACTTTGGAGACAAATACGAAACTTATTAAAGAGAACGTTTAAAATAAAAATAATTCAATCCAAATTCCGGCATTTTAGGAATTTGGATTTTTTTTCCCTTATAAACAAATGAAAAAAATCAACATAACCGCCTCATTTACAATATTTGATAATTTAAATGAGCTTCCAGTCGAAATTCAGGACTTAATGAATCAAGCTGTCAAAATCAGAAAAAAAGCTTACGCACCTTATTCAAAGTTTAAAGTTGGCGCTGCTTTACTTTTAGATAATGGAAAAGTGATCTTAGGCTCTAACCAAGAAAATGCCGCTTATCCATCTGGACTTTGTGCTGAACGAACTGCAATTTTTTATGCTGGAAGTGCATATCCAGAAGCTAAAATCTTAAAAATGGCAATTACAGCTGCGTCAGACACCAATCAAACTACCGCCCCTATTCCGCCATGTGGATCGTGCCGACAATCAATAGCCGAATACGAGATAAAACAAGACACCCCTATTGAAATCTATTTTATGGGAGAAATTGGTGAAATTTACAAATCATCATCCCTAAAAAATTTGCTCCCATTGATGTTCGACAAAAAGTTCTTGTAAAAAAAAGCCAAAAAGTATCGTTTTAATTTTAGTTCTTAAATGTAATGTCTTATTTTTGCATCCCGACCTTTCGGGCGCAAATTTGTGGGAGGAAACTATTTTGCGTTACAGGCACAATAATCGATAACACAAACAACTTTAGCAAAAGAAAGAATTCAGATGAAAGAAGTTACAAAAGAGGTATATTTAAAGTGGTATGAGGACATGCTACTTTGGAGAAAGTTTGAAGACAAACTTGCAGCATTATACATTCAACAAAAAGTTAGAGGTTTTCTACACCTATATAATGGTCAAGAAGCTGTATTAGCTGGCGCACTGCACGCTATGGATTTGACCAAAGATAAAATGATTACTGCTTACAGAAACCACGTTCAGCCAATTGGTATGGGAGTTGATCCTAGAAACGTAATGGCAGAACTTTTAGGAAAAGCAACCGGAACTTCTAAAGGTATGGGAGGTTCTATGCACATTTTCTCTAAAGAACACGGTTTTTACGGTGGACACGGAATTGTAGGTGCTCAAATTCCTGTAGGAGCTGGTATTGCTTTTGCAGACAAATATTTCAACACTGGCGGTGTTACTATGACTTACTTTGGTGATGGTGCTGCTAGACAAGGTTCTCTTCACGAAGCTTTCAACATGGCTATGTTATGGAAACTTCCAGTTGTATTTATCGTTGAAAACAATGGTTATGCAATGGGTACTTCTGTAGAAAGAACTGCAAACCACACTGACATCTGGAAATTAGGTTTAGGTTACGAAATGCCTTGTGGGCCTGTTGACGGAATGAACCCTGTAAAAGTTGCTGAAGCAATGCACGAAGCTATCGAAAGAGCGCGTCGTGGAGACGGACCAACTTTCCTTGAAATGAAAACGTACCGTTACAGAGGACACTCTATGTCTGATGCACAATTATACCGTTCTAAAGAAGAGGTTGAAGAGTACAAAAAAATCGACCCAATTACGCAAGTTCTTGACGTAATCTTGGATCAAAAATATGCTACAGAAGCAGAAATCGAAGTAATTGACCAAAGAGTTAAAGACTTAGTTGAAGAGTGTGCGAAATTCGCTGAAGAATCTCCATACCCAGACTTACAACAATTATACGATGTAGTATACGCACAAGAAGACTATCCATTTACACCTCATAAATTATAATATCATGGCGATTAAAGTAACAATGCCTCGTTTGAGCGATACTATGACTGAAGGAACGGTAGCAACTTGGCTTAAAAAAGTAGGCGACAAAGTAAGCGAAGGTGATATCTTAGCTGAAATCGAAACAGACAAAGCAACAATGGAGTTCGAATCTTTTAACGAAGGAACTCTTTTACATATCGGAATTCAAGAAGGAGAAACTGCTCCTGTTGATTCATTATTAGCTATCATTGGTAAAGAAGGAGAAGACATTTCTGCTCTTTTAGCTGGTGGTGATGCTCCTGCTGCCGAAGCTCCAAAAGCGGATGCTCCTGCAGCTGAAGCAAAAACTGAAACCGCTGCTCCTGCAAAAGCTGCAGCTGAATTACCAAAAGGTGTTATAGTTGTAACTATGCCACGTTTGAGCGATACAATGACTGAAGGTACTGTAGCAACTTGGTTGAAAAAAGTTGGCGATACTGTAGCTGAAGGAGATATTTTAGCAGAAATTGAAACAGACAAAGCTACAATGGAGTTTGAGTCTTTCAATGCTGGAACTTTATTATACATCGGAATTCAAGAAGGAAGCACTGCTCCTGTTGACAGCTTATTAGCTATCATCGGACCTGCAGGAACTGATATTTCTGGAGTTGCTGATAACTTTACTGCCGGAGGCGCTGCAACTGCAAGTGCTCCTGCTGCAGAAGAAAAAGCTGCACCTGCTGCTGAAAAAGCACCACAAGCTGTTGCTGAAGCTTCAAATGGAGGAAGAATCTTAGCTTCACCATTGGCTAAGAAAATTGCTTCTGACAAAGGAATCCAGTTATCTCAAGTTAAAGGTTCTGGAGAAAACGGACGTATCGTGAAAAGCGATATCGAGAACTTCACTCCATCTGCTCAAGCACAAACTGCTGCTTCTGCACCAGCTGCTAAACAAGAAGCATCTGCTCCTGCTGCACCAAAAGTATTTGTTCCTGCTGGTGAAGTTTACACAGAAGAGATTAAAAACTCTCAAATGCGTAAAATCATTGCAAAACGTCTTTCTGAATCTTTATTCACTGCTCCTCACTACAACTTAGTGATCGAGGTAAGCATGGACGAAGCAATGCAAGCTAGAGCTGCTATCAACAGCGTTCCTGATACAAAAGTATCTTTCAACGATATGGTGATCAAAGCTTGTGCTTTAGCATTGAAAAAACACCCAAAAATCAACTCTACTTGGAAAGAAGATGCAATTATCATCAACCACCACGTAAACATTGGTGTTGCTGTAGCTGTTGAAGACGGATTAGTAGTTCCTGTGTTGAAATTTACTGACGCTATGAGTTTATCTCAAATTGGCGGTTCAGTAAGAGATCTTGCCGGAAGAGCTAAAAACAAAAAATTAGGGCCACAAGAAATGGAAGGAAGTACTTTTACAGTATCTAACCTTGGTATGTTTGGTATCACTGAATTCAATTCAATTATCAACCAGCCAAACTCTGCTATCCTTTCTGTAGGTGCAATTGTTGAGAAACCAGTAGTTAAAAACGGTCAAATCGTAGTTGGAAACACAATGATGTTATCATTAGCTTGCGACCACAGAACAATTGACGGTGCAACTGGAGCTCAGTTCTTACAAACATTAAAACAATACATCGAAAGCCCAGTTACAATGTTGGCGTAATCGTTGTTAATTTTATAATTAAATCCCGTTTTGTTTATTCAAAACGGGATTTTTTGTTTAATTTTCATCCTCAAATTCAAAACCTCATAAAATGAAGAAACTAATTCTTGTCGCTTTATTTCTGACAGCAATTGCTTGCCAGAAAAAAGAGCAAACAGAAAAAACAGCTACTGTTACAGACGAACACAGTTACTCTAAACCAGAACTTGCTGTTGCAAAACATCTTGATCTTGATATCAAAGTTGATTTTGACACGCAAACTATTTCAGGAAAAGCATCTTGGACAATTGACAACATCAGTAAAGGAAACGAAATTATTTTCGACGAAAACACTTTAGATATTACAAAAGTCACTTTAGGTGACGATGAAAAAGAAACCAAATTCGAGCTTGGAGCATCCACTGAGTTTCACGGAAAACCACTTCACATTACAATCGAGCCAAACACAACTAAAGTAAACATTTACTACAACACAACTAAAGATGGCGTTGCGTTACAATGGCTTAAACCAGAGCAAACTGCAGACAAAAAGAAACCTTTTGTTTTCTCTCAAGGCGAAAGTGTTTGGTCTAGAACTTGGATCCCATGCCAGGATTCACCTGGAATTCGTTTTACTTATAATGCAAAAGTTACTGTTCCTAAAGATTTATTGGCAGTTATGAGTGCTGTAAATCCGCAGAAGAAAAATGATACCGGAGTATATACTTTCAAACAAGACAAAGCAATCCCTTCTTACTTAATGGCAATCGCAGTTGGGGATATCGAATTTAAAGCAATCGACAATAGAACCGGAGTTTATGCAGAACCATCTGTTCTAAAAAGCGCCGCTTATGAATTTGCTGAATTAGGAAAAATGGTAAATGCTGCTGAAAAATTATACGGACCATACAGATGGGGACGTTATGATGTTTTGGTCTTACCTCCAAGTTTCCCTTATGGCGGAATGGAGAATCCAAACTTGACTTTTTTAACTCCAGGAGTACTTGCTGGGGATCGTTCGCTTACAAGTTTACTAGCACACGAATTAGGCCATAGCTGGAGCGGAAACTTAGTTACAAATGCTACTTGGGATGATATTTGGCTAAACGAAGGTTTTACTACTTACGTTGAGCACAGAATTGGAGAAGCAATTTTTGGCAAAAAAGAATTTGATATGCAAAACGTTATTACCAACAAAGAATTGGTTGATAATGTTGCTGAATATGGAGATACAAATCCAGACACAAGATTAAAAGTTAGTTTGACAGGAAGAAATCCTGATGACGGAATCAGCATGATTCCTTATGTAAAAGGATATTCTTTTTTAAGAGTTATTGAAAATGCAGTTGGACGCGATAAATTCGATCCGTTTATTAAAAATTATTTCGATTCTCATGCTTTCCAATCTATCACAACAGAAGATTTTGTAAAGTATTTAAACGAAAATCTTATTAAAGGAGATAAAGCTTTAGCAGATAAAATCCAATTAGACAACTGGATTTACAAACCAGGAATTCCATCAAACATTGTTCCTGTTAGCTCAGCAGAATTTGACGCTATTGACGCAATCCAAAAAAGCTGGAGAGAAACTGGCGTTGCAGGTTTAAGCAAAAAAATCACAACTACTGCAGAAAAACAGCATTTTATTGACCATCTTCCTGCTGATATTACTGTAAAAGAAATGGAAGCGATCGATAATGAATTCAACTTTACTAAGGGCGGTAATTTCATCATTAAACGCCAATGGTTTGTTCAGGCAATTCGTCATCAATATAAAGCTGCTGATCCTGCAATTGAACAATTTTTAATTGGAAGTAGCAGAACTGGCTCTATCATGATGCTTTATAAAGAAATGGTCAAAACTCCAGAAGGAAAAGTTTGGGCTAAAAAAGTTTTTGATAAAGCAAAATCTGGTTATCACGCAACAACTATTCAAGATGCTGCAAGTGTTTTGAAATAGTTTTTTCAAGAATTCAAGTTTAAAAGTGTCTGTTCTTTAGGAACAGACACTTTTTTTTCGCCTTGTTTGTCATTTCGACGAAGGAGAAATGACAAGATTGTATTAACTGTTTGCAGAATTTCTAGTGCGATCCTTCCTGCGTCAGGATGACAAACTATACGAAAAACAATCTTATAAAAACGAGTGCCCTAGCCAAGATTGTAGTGGAAAGCCCGGAACTCAAAACCCTGATTTTTCTTGCCGGAAAACAGCGACCAACGGAAGCTCGTTTTATGGTTTAGAAAAATCAGGGTTTTGAGTGAGGACTTGTAACGGAAAGCTGGAATAGCTCCTAAAAAACTAGCAGGGAAAATTATCCATCACATAGCGTAGATTCTCCATGTTTTAAAATCTGTAATCGTCGCAACTTTGTAATGTCAAAAGACAACAACAAATAACAACTTTAAAAATTAAATAAAATGACACGATTAACAGCTTTAAACCCAGAAGAAGTAACAGGAAAAACTAAAGATTTATTCAACGTAGTTCAGGCAAAATTAGGCGTTGTACCAAACATGATGAGAACAATGGGAAATTCTCCAGCAGTTCTTGAAGGATATTTAAACCTAAGCGGAGCTTTGAGCCATGGAAAATTAAGCGCAAAAACAGGCGAATTAATTGCTTTAGCAGTTTCAGAAAGCAACTCTTGCGATTACTGCTTAGCGGCACATACTTTTATTGGAGAAAAACTAATTAAAGCTGACCTAGAAGTTTTAAAAGCAGCAAGATCAGGAAATTCTGCTGACGCGAAGACAGAAGCGATTTTACAATTAGCAAAAACATTAATCAGCAAAGGCGGATTAGTAAATGACGAAGATGTAAACAAAGCCAAAAATGCGGGAGTATCTGACGCTGAAATTGCAGAAACTATTGGTCATGTAGCATTAAACGTTTTAACAAACTACTTTAATAATGTAGCAAATACGGAAATTGACTTCCCTACAGTTTAATCAAAATCTACATATTCACTATAACAAAAAACAATTTATAAAGATAGCTGTGGATTTATTTCATGGCTATCTTTATACTTTCAAAAAACAAAACAATTTATGAGTTCTCAAAATGTTTTTACTTTAATCAATCCGCAAAATGGGAATTTGGCTTTTAAAATTCTTCCATTTAGCGACAACAGCCATTTTGATCATTTGCAGCGAAACAATTATTACTCTTTAATTTGGGTAAACAAAGGAAAAGGCAAAGTAAAAGCAGATTTTGCTGAACATCATTTTGAAGAAAACTCACTACTCGCCTTTTCTCCGTATCAGCCTTTCATGCTTTGCGTAAACGAACCAATTGAAGGAATAGCCATTCATTTTCATCCTGACTTTTACTGCATTCACATGCATCAAAAAGAAGTCTCCTGCAATGGCGTTTTATTCAATAATATTTACCAGCCTCCGTATGTTCAGGTTACGGAACAAGCTTCGCAAACTTTTAATATGGTTATTGATCAGATGAAAGCAGAAATTCAAAATGCTGAATTGGCACAATATGAATTGCTAATTTCGTATTTGAAAATATTTCTGATTACCGCTTCAAGATTAAAAACAGAACAATTAGAAGAAATGAAATCAGTTCCAGATTCAAAAGAACCTATAATTCTACAAAATTTGAAAGATGCGATTGAATTGAATTTTAAAACTAAACACTCAGCTGGAAATTATGCCGAATTATTAAATATTTCTCCGAAAGCATTGGCAAAATTGTCTAAGAATTATTTCAACAAAACCTTAACCGATTTAATTTCGGAAAGAATCATTATTGAAGCTAAAAGAGAATTGTACCTGACCAACAAAACTGTAAAAGAAATTGCCTACGAGTTAGGTTATGACGACGAACATTATTTCAGCCGTTTCTTTAAAACTAATGCTGATGTTTCACCCCAAATTTATCGCGAAACTGTGGGATTCGGTAAAGCGGAAGCTTAATTTTTATTCTTCGCTTCAATCCATTTTGACATGTACATTGTGCTTTTAAAAGCATGATGCTGCAACAAATTCCCCATAAAATTATGAAGACGATGGCTTTTTGAATCAACCAAAAGTGAATTTATCAATGAAATCAATTTATCTGAATAATCACTTTTTTGATAACATTTATTAATGATCTCGATTCCGTTTTTTTGTGATTGTTTCCAAAGATTTTCATCTTGATAAAGTGCAATTGCTTTTTTAGCAAATTCAGCTGGATCATCTTCAATAAAACCATTCCAAGGCAAATTTTCATGCATGGCTTCGGAACCTATTGAAGTGGTTATACTTGGCGTTCCGCACTGCATAGCTTCTAATAATTTTCCTTTTAATCCTGCTCCAAACCGAATTGGCGCTAAAACCACTTTTGTATTTTTTACTATTTCGTTGGCATCTTCTGCCCTTCCCATAATGTAAAAACCATTTTTAGGCTGATGCAACTGCAATACTTTCTGCGAAGGATAAGCACCATAAACCTTCAAAACCGCTTCTGGAAAATCTTTTTTTATAGAAGGCCAAATTGCTTCTTTCAAATATTGAACGGTATTCCAATTTGGTTCATGAAGAAAATTTCCAATAAAAACAAAATCACTTCGGTTTTCAAAAGAAGGCAATTCTAACAAATCTTCTTCTTTCATTTCATCAACCAAAAAGGGAAGATAAAAAAGTAAATCTTGATTAATTTTAAAAATATCTTTCAGAATATTCATTTCAAACTCTGAAATAATCAAAGATAAATCACATCTTAAAATACTGGCAATTTCACGTTTTGCCACTTCCTCAGACAACAAATCATGAATTTCAAAATTTCGTTTTTCTTTAAAGGCTTTTTGTCTTGCAGTTCTCAAGCAATGCAAATCTTCAGTATCTAAAATTCTAAGTGCATTTGGACACTTTTCAATCACTCTCCATCCAAATTGTTCTTCGACCATAAAGCGATCAAACAAGACAACATCTGGAGTTAATTCGGCTACAAAATCATCAAAACTAGAAGAATTAAGTTCGATGCTTTTTTTCATTACTCCAAATTCAGACAAATCAACCATAAAATTGCTGTCCTGAGCCGCGCTTGCAAATGTAATTTCAAATCCATTTTCTTTGAAAATAGAAATCAATTGCATCATTCTTCCACCTGCTGCAGAAGACTTTGGCTCGGGCCAAACAAACCCAATAATTAAAAGTTTTTTGATTTGATTCATAATCTTTGTTTCATATTACAAAATAATGCTTTTTTCCGCGGATTTGCACCCAACTTCCAGATATTCGGACGTAAAAAATCACTAATTTTGCAAAATCTAAATGCTGGGAAATTATGTTGGGATTAAAATTAGCTACAGACCCTCGCTGGGTAAATATCGTTGAGTCAAATATCGAAGAAATTTTAACGGATCACGCTTGGTGCGAACAAAAAGCGGCTTCAAACGCAATTAGTATCGTTACTTACAATTCTGAAATTGAAGAATTGGTAACCGAAATGCTAGAAATTGCCAGAGAAGAACTGGAACATTTTCAGATGGTTCACAACATTATAAAGCAGCGCGGACTTACTTTAGGACGCGAACGAAAAGATCATTATGTAAATGAGCTTTTTAAATTCATGAAAAAAGACGGAAGCCGAAGAGATGCTCTCTGCGACCGATTATTATTCTCTGCAATGATTGAGGCCAGAAGCTGCGAACGTTTTAAAGTGCTTTCGGAGAATATTAAAGATGAAGAATTAGCTAAATTCTACCGAGATTTAATGATTTCTGAAGCAGGACATTATACTACTTTTTTAGGATTTGCCAGAAAATATCAAGACAACATCGACATTGACAAACGCTGGAAAGAATGGATTGAATATGAAGGTTCTATTATTACCAATTATGGTAAACAAGAAACCGTTCACGGATAAATTACGCTCTTTTTTCAACTCTATTTTTTTTATTTAAAAAACCAAAATTCGTTATGCAAAAAAGTAAATCGAGATCAATCGTTTTTAAAATTGCGAAGTATACCGGAATAACTTTCGCAGTTATTATAGCATTACTATTTTTAACGCCTATCGTCTTTGAGGACCAGATTAAAGAACAAATAAAGAAAACAGCCAACGAAAGATTAAGCGCAGAACTGAATTATTCTGATGTTTCGGTATCATTCTTCCACCATTTCCCCTCACTCACTTTAACCTTAGACAACTTAAGCCTTAATGGCTCAGCTCCGTATACGAAAGAAAAATTCATAACCGCAAAAGAGGTTTCTTTTGGAATAAATGTGGCAAGTCTAATTTTCAGCAAATCGGTAAAAATTGATCAGATTTATTTATCGGATTCTTTTATAAATGTAAAAGTAAATGCAAACGGAGAAGCGAATTACAACATTTACAAATCGCAAGAACAAGCTCCTAAAGCCAAAGACAGCAGTGATACCGCTCTTAAACTGGAACGAATTGAAATTTTAAACAGTAAAATTGTTTATGATGACAAATCGACTAAAGTCCATTTTGACGCATACGGATTTAACTATTTAGGAAAAGGAGATTTAAACAAAGCCGTTTTTGATTTATATTCTAAAGCGAACATCGAAAAATTAAATATTGTTTATGAAGATGAACCTTATTTAATGAACAAAAAGGTTGACGCAGATTTAATTACAAAAGTAAACATCAACTCACTTTCTTTCTTTTTCCAGCAGAACAACCTAAAAATCAATCAGCTACTAGTCGATTTTAAAGGAAAATTTGATTTTTTGAAAGATGGCTACAATATGGATTTTGTCATTAAATCTGAAAACAGTAAGCTCAATGATGTTTTTACAGCGTTACCTCCAAAATATATTACTTGGCTCTCTAAAACCGAATTAAAAGGAAACACAAATCTGCTGCTGACTTTAAAAGGAAAGTATATTACTTCTGAAAATATAGCACCCGATCTAGATTTGGATGTAAAACTAACTGATGGTTTTGTGAATTACAACAAAAGCGCATTTCCTGTTTCAAATTTAAATTTAGACGTTAAAACAACTGTTCCTTCTCTAAACCCAGATTTGGTAATTGTTGACGCAAAAAACTTATCGCTAAACATCAATAAGGATTATTTAAAATCGAAATTTTTGGTTAAAGGCGTAAACACGCCAGATATCAATGCTGATTTCAAGGCCAAAATCGATCTTGAGAAACTACTTAAAGCGCTTGGAATTCCGGATATTGAACTGAAAGGAACTTTGACTGGCGACGTAAAAACAAACGGAATATTTGACCAAAAGAACAAGCGTTTTCCTGTTACAAACGGAGTTCTTAATTTGGAAAATGGATATTTAAAAACTCCATATTATCCAAATCCGATTACTGACATTACAATTAAATCGAAAATCGAAAATCAGAAAGGAACATTTGCCGACCTAAAAGTAAATTTGCAGCCAACGCAATTTACTTTTGAAGGAAAACCTGTTTTTGTACAAGCCGATTTAAGCAATTTTGACGATTTGAGTTATGATGTAAAAGCCAAAGGCGAATTGGATATTAGCAGAATTTATAAAGTCTTTTCGCAAAAAGGTCTTGATTTAGATGGTTTTGTAAAAGCCGATTTAGTCTTAAAAGGAAAACAAAGTGATGCCGAAAAAGGAAATTACAGCAAACTAAATAACAAAGGAACGCTTGAGTTAAGAAATATTGGAATAGCTTCTGAATATCTTCCGAAAAAATTCATCATTAAAGAAGGAATTTTTAAAATCAATCAGGATAAAATGTCTTTCAATAATTTCCTAGCGGCATACGGGCAGTCTGATTTTAAAATGAATGGATATTTACAGAATGTCATCAATTATGTTACCACAAATACAGGCGTTTTAAAAGGTTCTTTTAAAGTTACTTCTCGATATATCAATGTAGACGAATTCATGTCAAGCGTTGATCCAAACACACCAGTAACACAGAGTTCTACTCCTAAAACCGAAACGAAACCATCTGAAAACAGTCAGACTGGCGTTATAATTATTCCAACCAACTTAAATTTACAGTTATTTGCCAACGCTCAAAAAGTATATTTTGACAAATTAAATCTTCAAAATGCAACTGGAAATTTATCTATGAAAAACGGCAAATTAACCATGCAAAATACTGGTTTTAATTTAATTGGATGCAACGTTTCCATGAATGCCAATTACCAAGCTGTAACACCACAAAAAGCTAATTTTGATTACACTATAAAAGCTACAGATTTTGACATTAAGAGAGCTTATAATGAGATTGAAGTTTTCAGAAAAATGGCAAGCGCCGCAGAGAAAGCACAGGGAATTGTTTCTTTAGATTATCAGTTAAAAGGCCGTTTAAACGGAAATATGGATCCTGTTTATCCTTCCCTTGTTGGAGGTGGAACTCTTTCTGTAAAAGATGTAAAAGTAAGAGGTTTGAAAATGTTTAATGCTGTAAGCAAACAAACCAATTCTGAATCTATGAAAAACCCAGATCTTTCTAAAGTTGATATCAAAACAACAGTTAAGAACAATATCATAACTGTAGAACGCTTTAAATTTAAGTTTGCAGGCTTTAGACCAAGAATTGAAGGAACAACAAGCCTAGATGGAAAATTAAACCTAAAAATGCGTTTAGGACTTCCTCCTTTTGGTATTTTCGGAATTCCATTGACTGTTACGGGAACACAAGATAACCCTAAAGTTAAAGTAGGCAAGAAAACGGAAGATTTGGAAGAAACCAAAGATACCGAATAAATAAAACTCTAATTCTGGAAATTCCAAATTCCAATTTTCACTATAGGCCTTTGTTAAAGATTTAAACTTTGACAAAGGTTTTTTCCTTTACAGAAAATTAAAGTATAAATATTTGTTTCGAAACATATAAAATTCCTTTACCCATAATCCATAACAGCAAGGCTAAACCGAGCAATTTCCAAGCCCAGCCTTTTCCTCTTTTCCAATCTGAGAAAAAAGAAAAAGCTTCCATATACTTTACTATTACAAATAAGGTTGATCCTATAATCGCAAACCAAATAACTTCGTTTAACTGAAAATAAAACCCATACATAAAAACTGCGCTAAGAAAAAGAAACGTTACAAATTGTATAAAATAATAGTTTCTTAAACTGTGTTTATGATTCATTTTTAATGACAAAATTAAAAATGACAGAATCAATAAACTTAGTAGGGCCGAGATAATATTACTAAAAATAAGATTTTCTTGCAGTACAAATAGTATTGTGACAACAATCGCAACAACAGTGCATGCAGCCAGAGAATTAACGCTTCTCTCTCTATAATTTTCTTTAGAAAAAGGGAATAAAACAGGATAAATATACTTTTCTAAAGAGCGCCAGAAAGGTAAAGCATAAACCGCAGCGACTCCCGACAAAACCACTTCGTAGTTATAAAAAGCATCGGTAGGAACTTTATACAATACGTATAAAATAGCAATCGTAACTATAAAAGCTGGAAAACAAATTGTTTTTATGGTTTCCCAAGAATCCCTACCCCAAAAGTTATTTTCTATTTCATAAACATATTTCTTAATCCAATATTCTTTTGTAAATAAAGCCGTAGACTGGCTCCATAACAAAAACAAGCCTAAATGTATCACTACAGTTCGTAGCACAAATTCCTCAATAATACAGCCATAAATTACACAAGCTATTCCAACTAAAAGCAATTCAATAGTCAGTAAAACTGGCGAAAACAAAATCTTTAATACCGGAGCAATATGACGAACTAAAAACTGAATCAGCAGACTCCAATACCTTTTAAACAAGGCAACGATAGCGCAAATAGCTATAAATGCAGAAAGATAAAACATCCAATTGGTCAGTAATTTTGTTTGCATCCACAATTGTATTGTGGAATCTTTTTGCGGTGCATAAATAATATCTGAATTTAGAAAAACTTCCTTTGCTAATTCGTCTCTCAGATTATCATTTAAACTAGGAAATTCATTTTTATGCGCCTTCCAAAACTGATCTGTATTGAAACCATTATTTTTTATAACTTCAAATTCATACAAAACATTTTTCTGCTTACCATTTAGTACACTCAAATGAATGGCAATACTATCTGACACAACTTTACCATAAGTGCTTATACAGAACAAAAGGGCAAATAAGACTATTTTTTTCAACTTATAATATTTAAAAGAGTTTGAAGATATCTAATTATCCTCAGTCTTGCAAATACAAATTTTTCACTAAACCGTCTTAAGCTAAAAACAAAAAACCCGATCTTTTCAGAACGGGTTTTTTATAAAAAGTAATCTATGATTATTATGCCTCGAATGGAATAATAGATACATAAGATTTGTTATCTCTTTTCTTTTGGAACTTAACAACTCCAGCAACTCTTGCGTGAAGAGTGTGATCTTTACTAATGTAAACGTTTTCACCTGGATTGTGTTTTGAACCTCTTTGTCTAACGATGATGTTTCCAGCAATAGCAGCTTGACCACCATAAATCTTAACGCCTAAACGTTTTGATTCTGATTCTCTACCATTCTTCGAACTACCGACACCTTTCTTGTGAGCCATGACGTATGAGTTTAAATATTGTTATTATTCTTTAGTAGTCTCTTTTTTTGCTTTTGGAGCTGCTTTTTTTGCTTTTGGAGCTGCTTCTACTTCTTCAGTAGCTGCTGCATCTTCTGCTACAACCGCTTTTTTAGCTGCTGCTTTTTTTGTTCCTCCTGCTGCAGTAATACCTTCAATTACAATTTGAGTAAGATATTGTCTGTGACCATTTCTTTTTTTGTATCCTTTTCTTCTTTTCTTTTTGAAAACGATAACTTTATCTCCTTTTAAGTGTTGTAACACTTTAGCTTCTACTGAAGCACCTTCTATAGCTGGGGCGCCTAAAGTTACATTTCCATTATCATCTAATAAAAGAACTTTGTCAAAAGAAACTTTTGAACCTTCTTCATTAGCTAAACGGTGAACATAAACCTTTAAGTCTTTGCTTACTTTAAATTGTTGCCCTGCTATCTCTACGATTGCATACATATCAAATTGATTTATTGAATTTTAAGGTTGCAAATATACAACTAATAATTTACTATGCAACCTATAAAAGCAAAAATATTTCTACCTGAAAAAACGTTGTTTTTCAAGCAGTTCTGCATATAAAACAAAATTAATTTAAAGTAAAAGATTGTTAAAATAGTGTTTATTTAAAAACAATTCTGTAATACATAACTAAAAAAAACTATTTTTGATGTAACCAAAATCAACTCTTGTCGACCTACTCTTGTTGATATTTTAAAATTATTAATCTTTATGAAAAAATCAATAATGATGTTAAGTGCTGCATTAATGCTTGGCGGAGTGGCTCATGCCCAAAAAGTAGCTTTTGAAGAATACGATTTAGACAACGGACTGCATGTCATTTTACACAATGATCCATCTGCTCCAGTTGTTATCACTTCGGTAATGTACCATGTTGGATCAAAAGATGAACGCCCCGACCGAACAGGTTTTGCACACTTCTTTGAGCATTTATTATTTGAAGGAACCCAAAATATAAAACGTGGCGAATGGATGAAAATTGTTACTGCAAATGGAGGGGTTAACAATGCTAACACATCTGATGACAGAACGTATTATTATGAAGTTTTTCCTTCTAACAGTCTAGAACTTGGTTTATGGATGGAATCTGAAAGATTAATGCATCCTATTATTAATAAGGTGGGTGTCGACACACAAAACGAAGTTGTAAAAGAAGAGAAAAGAATGCGTTACGATAATCAGCCGTACGGAAATATTCTGGCAGAGGTTAAGAAAAACATGTTCAAAAACCACCCTTACAGATGGACAACTATTGGTTCTATGAAAGATTTGGACGCCGCAACTCTTGAAGAATTTCAGGCATTCAATAAAAAATTCTATACACCAAACAATGCTGTTTTGGTTGTTGCTGGGGATTTCGAAAAAGCAAAAACAAAAGAATGGATTCAGAAATATTTTGGACCAATTCCAAAAGGCGAAGAAGTTAAAAAACAAACTTTTACAGAAGAGCCAATCACACAAACCATTAAAGCTACTTATGAAGATCCGAACATTCAGATTCCAATGATTGTTGCTTCATACAGAACACCTTCAATGAAAACTAGAGACGCCAGAGTTTTAGACCTAATTTCATCTTATTTAAGTGATGGAAAAAGCTCTAAACTTTACAAAAAAATAGTTGACGACAAAAAAATGGCGCTGCAGATTGGCGCTGTAGGATTTAGCCAAGAAGATTATGGAACGTATATTCTTTACGGTCTGCCAATGGCTCCATACACCATTGATGATATTTTAAAAGAAATAGATGAAGAAATTGTAAAAATTCAAACCGATCTTATTTCTGAAAAAGATTATGAAAAATTACAAAACAAATTCGATAACAATTACGTAAATGCCAATGCAAGCGTAGAGGGAATTGCAGAAAATCTGGCTTCTTACTATCTTTTGTATGGCGATGTCAATTTAATCAATACTGAAATTGACATCTATCATTCTATTACAAGAGAAGAAATCAGAGAAGTTGCTAAGAAGTATTTGAACCCGAATCAGCGTTTGATTTTAGATTATATTCCGACAGCCAAATCTCAAAACTAAGAATATCGAATCATGAAAAAAATATATACTTTTTTAATCCTTATTTTCCTAACTGGAATTATGCAAGCACAAGATCGTCCACAACCCAAACCAGGAAATGCCCCAGTAGTCAACATCAAAAAACCGCAGACCTTTGTTTTATCAAACGGAATGAAAGTTTTAGTTGTTGAAAACCACAAATTACCTAGAGTGAGCTACACACTTACTTTGGATAATGCACCATTTACTGAAGGCAATAAAAAAGGGGTTGACGAATTGACCAGCAGTCTGATTGGAAATGGAACAAAAAAAACAACTAAAGAAGCTTTTAACGAAGAAATTGATTTTTACGGAGCTAATATCAATTTTACTTCTCAAGGTGCTTATGCTAGTACATTATCAAAATATTCTGGACGTGTTTTAGAACTTTTGGCAGAAGGTGCTTTACAGCCAAATTTCACTCAAACAGAATTCGATAAAGAAAAAGCAAAACTTTTAGAAGGTTTAAAAGCCGATGAAAAAAGCGTTCCTGCCATTTCAAACAGAGTGGTTGATGTTTTAGCATTTGGAAAAAACCATCCTAACGGAGAATATCTCTCTGAAGAAACCGTAAAAAATGTTACACTAGCAGATGTTCAAAACAATTACAACACTTATTTTGTTCCAGAAAATGCATATTTAGTAGTTATTGGCGACGTCAAATTTAAAGACGTAAAAACGGCTGTTGAAAAACTTTTCAGCGGATGGAAAAAACAAAGTGCTCCAAAAAACACTTATCCTAATCCTACAAATCCTTCAAATTTGCAAATTGATTTTGTTGATGTTCCAAACGCGGTTCAATCTGAAATCTCATTGGTAAATACTTTAAATTTAAAAATGAGCGATCCAGATTTTTTTCCAGCGGTTATTGCTAATCAAATTCTTGGAGGTGATTTCAACAGTTATTTAAACATGAATCTTCGTGAGCAGCACGCTTGGACATACGGAGCTAACTCAAGTATTGGAAGCGGTAAATATGTAACTAAATTTAAAGCTTCTTCGGCTGTTAGAAATACAGTTACAGATAGTGCAGTTGTTCAGTTTGTAAAAGAAATTAAACGAATTAGAACTGAAAGAGTTGATCCAGAAGTTTTGAGAAACGTAAAAGCAGGTTATATTGGAAGATTTGTAATGCAGGTTGAAAAACCTCAAGCTGTTGCTCGTTATGCACTAAACATTGAAACAGAAAAACTCCCTGCAGATTTCTACGAAAAATACATTCAAACTATCAATAATGTTACTGCTGACGATATTTATCGTGTTGCCAACAAATACTTTTTATTGGATAATATGCGTATTGTAATTGTCGGAAAAGGTTCTGATGTGCTTCCTGGATTAGAAAAACTACAAATTCCGATTTCATATTTCGACAAATATGGAAATCCAGTTGAAAAACCTTCTACAAAAAAAGAAGCACCAAAAGATATTAGTGCAAAAACAGTTTTCGAAAACTACATTAATGCCATTGGCGGAGAAAAAGCAGTTTCAGCCGTAAAAACATTATACATGAATGGCTCAACAACAATTCCGCAGGCTCCTACTCCATTAACTTTTACTTCTAAATTAGATTCAAAAGGAAAAATGATGGTTTCACTTTCTATGGGAACAATGAATTTAATGAAACAGGTAGTTAACGAAAAAGGTGCTTATGTTGAACAGCAAGGCCAGAGAAAAAACCTTGAAGGTGAAGATTTAGCCGAAATGAAAGCTAATGCAGCTCCATTTGAAGAACTGCAACTTGTAAAAAGAACTGATCTTAAAGTAGAAGGAATCGAACCAATCAATGGAAACGATGCTTATGTAATTAAAGATGGTAAAACAAAATATTATTACGATGTTAAATCAGGCCTAAAAACTGCCGAATCTAAAGTTCGCGAGCAAGGCGGAAAATCAGTGGAACAAATCACTAATTTCAATGATTACAAAGAAGTAAAAGGTGTTAAAGTTCCTTTTAACTTAGTTCAGAATGTTGGTTTTGAATTAGACATCAAAATGTCTGATATTAAAATTAACGAAGGAGTTTCTGAGAAAGATTTTCTTTAAGATGCTAAGGTTCTGAGATACTAAGCTTCTAAGTTGCTAAGGATTTAAAATTTTAAGGCTTTGTCAAAGTTCAAAACTTTGACAAAGCTTTTTTTATTTACTAAGTTTTGTTAGACTCAATGATTTGGTACTATTAAGGAAGAAGCCTCTCTTTTGTCAGGCTGAGCGGAGTCGAAGCCCTGTTCCAATTAGAGCGCCCTTCGACTCCGCTCAGGGAGACATACGCATCAAATTACATTTCATCTTATTACAAGCAACATTTTACATTTAAGAAACTACTTCTTCGCCGACAAATAAACCCCAATCAAAATAATAAAAGCGCCCACAGATTGAATTGGCGTTAGCATTTCATTATCCAATAATCCCCAAAAGAAAGCGACTATTGGAATTAAATACGTTACTGACGTTGCAAAAACTGGTGACGACATTTGAATCAGTTTAAAGAAAAGAATATTGGCTATTCCGGTTCCTAAAATTCCTAGAATAGCAACAAAAAGTATAGAATGTTGCGTTTCTGCAAAATGTATTTTCTGACTAATATCGGTTGTACTTAAAATGATTAATGCTGGCAAAAGCAAAACCGCAAAATTTCCTGTTGTGATACTTACAGAATTTAAATCATGCAAATACTTTTTAATCAGATTTACGTTGATCGCATAACTAAGCGTTGCAATAACCACCAGTAAAACATAAAGATAATTTTGAGTTCCGCTTGCAGAATCGCCGCTTAAAACTAAAAGCAGACAGCCTACAAGTCCGACAAAAACCCCTAAAACTTGTCGTTTTTGAAACTGAATTCCAAAAGCTATAATTCCTAAAACTAAAGTATTTAAAGGTGTAAGCGAATTTAAAATTGCTACAATTGAGCTATTTACCTGAGTTTCTGCAATAGCAAAAAGATAGGCCGGCATAAAAGTCCCAAAAAGCGAAGTTATGGCAACAAATTTCCATTGACGGCGCGAAATCTTCTTTAGACTATTAAAACCTACAATCAGCAAAAACAAAGCAGCAAAAATAATTCGGAACGATCCTACCTGAACAGCGCTTAAACCTATCAATCCTTTTTTTATCAGAATAAAAGAGCTTCCCCAAATAAGAGAAAGAATAGTCAAGTAAATCCACTTTAACTGTTTTGTTTCCATAAATTGCATTTTACTGCAAATTTGTAATTATTTTACGAACTAAGCATTCTCTTTTTATTAATTTTGCAAGAATCTTATTCGCAATTTTTAAATTTATATATAATGAAAATTTCAAAAATCTTATTCGCTGCAGCAATCGCTGGTTTAGTATTTGTTGGCTGTAAAAAAGCAGAAGACAAAAGTCTTGAAGTGGTAAATAAAGAAAAAAGTGCTCCAAAAGAACACAAACCAATCGCAGCTGAAAACCTTCAAACGGCAAGCTTTACAATTGACGGAATGACTTGCGCTGTTGGATGCGCTAAAACTATCGAAGAAGAATTAGCAAACCTTGATGGAGTTGAAAAAGCAACGGTTGATTTTGACAAAAAAACAGCAAAGGTAAGTTTTGATAAAACAATCCAAAATTCAGAATCTTTAACAAAAGTAGTTCAAGAAACTGGAGACGGAAAAACATATAAAGTTTCGAATTTTAAATCTTAAATTCGAAATTAATAAACTTAAAAAGGCGTTCAAATTTGAGCGCCTTTTTTAATTCATTTAATATTTCAACTTATAGATTACTTCTCTTTAAGTACTTTTTCTAAATAAGCATTTTTCTCTTTTTCCGATTCTAACAGACGCTCATATAGTTTTCTATTTTCATCTACAAGCTCTATCATTTTATCTAGCGGATTGAAAGTACAATGATTATTGAAAGTTCCTGCACTTTGATCAGTAAAAGTATTAAAGTAATTTATCATATTTTCTTCAGAAAAATTCTTAATTGCTTCCACAGTTACGCCAAGCGCTTTTGCTACTTCTTTGAGTTTATCATCATCAATAGTTTCACTGTTTTCCATAGCAGATATTGCTTGTTGATTAGTTCCTAAAGCCTGAGCCAATGCTTCCTGCTTCATATCTTTCAGTTCACGAATACGGCTTATTTTTCGCCCTATATGACTTGGTTTCGTTAATGTGCTCATAATTCAAAGGTAATGATTAGGAATAAAAAATAAAGCAATCCGTAAAAAACATCCTTATTTTGGTATGTTACAGATCCAGCCTATCAACTTTAAACAAAAATATAATTTTTCTTACATTTAAAACAAAAAAAGGATTCAAATTGAATCCTTCTATATTTTTATTTCCATTTTAATGTTTCCATCAAACGCTGCATATCGTTTTTAACATAACTCGCCGCAGGCATAATCGAATCAAAATTTGGTTTTGCATAAAAATACACCGAACCAATTAAAAAGTGTTTTGTACTGTCTGTAACGTAGAACTGAGAATTTGTCGCTGCATTTCCGTCTACTTGGTAAAACATTCCATATACTTTTTTTTGTGGATTTAAGTACGGCTGTTCCAAGATATCATCGGCTTTAATAACGTGCTCATAAGTCAGTTTTTGAGCGTCACGTAGTAATTTATCAATATTGCCGTTTACTGGCTTGTACGTCAAATAAATGGTCGCTTTCATCTTTGGATAGGTAATTGCAAAACCGCATTCTTTTTCTCCTTTTATAATAGCATCCTCATTCATTTGAAAAGTGAAAGGACAAGTGTTTTCAAAATTCACATATTTTGCCTCTGGATAATCTAATCGCAGGAAACTCGCTGGTTTAGGCAGAACATCATTTTTACAGCTTATAACCGTTAGTGCAAGCAAAATTGCTGTTATTGAAAGTATTTTATTAAGCATTTTAATTTATGGTTACTTTTATTTGTTTTACACGCTTTTTATCAACTGTTTCTACGGTGAAAATACAGTTTTCGAAAGGTATTTTTTGATCTTTCTTCGGAAAATTACCTAAAATCTCTAGAATAAATCCAGCTAATGTTTCGGCTTCACCTTTGTGGGCTTCAAAAACATCTTCGTCAACATCTACAATTCTGTAGAAATCTTTCAGGTTTATTTTTCCTTCAAAAAGAAAATTATTTTCATCTATTTGCGAGAAGTTCAGATTTTCATCATCAAATTCATCACTAATATCACCAACGATTTCCTCGATAACATCTTCTAAAGAAACCAATCCAGAAGTTCCGCCATATTCATCAACTACAATCGCTAAATGGCTTTTTAAACTTTGAAAATCCTTCAATAGATTATCTAACTTTTTATTCTCAGGAACAAAGAAAGCTTCTCTAATTAAAGAAGTCCAATCAAATTCTTCTTTATCAATATAAGGCAATAAATCTTTTACGAAAAGCACACCTTCAATCTGATCGATATTATCTCTATAAACTGGAATTCTCGAAAAACCCGTTTCTATTATTTTAGGATAAATTTCTTGAAATGTTTCTGATATTTCCAATGCAAAAATATCAATTCTTGGACTCATTACCTGCTTTGTATCTGTATTTCCGAAAGAAACAATACCTTCCAAAATTTTTTGTTCTTCTGTTGAAGTTCCTTCCGAATCTGTAAGTTCCAATGCCTGAGAAAGTTGATTGACAGAAAAATTACTTTTTTGCTTTCCTAATTTATTTTGAAAATATATTGTAACAGCACGCATTGGCAAACTGATCGGAGTAAGCACTTTATCTAAAAAAGCCAATGGATAAGCAACACGTTTGGCAAAACGAACACTATTTCTGCTTGCATAAACTTTAGGAAGCACTTCGCCAAATAGTAAAATAAGGAAAGTGACCAAGATTACTTCGAGCGTAAATTTAAAAGCTGGAGAACTAACATTGGAAAAAATATTCTGTCCTAAATAAGCAAATAGAATTACTACGCCAATATTAAAGAAGTTATTGGCTACCAATAAAGTCGCGAGAAGCTTTTTAGGCTTTTCTAATAAATTTGAAATAATTTTTCCTTTTGCAAGATTATCGTTTAAAGTCTCATCGATGTCTTGCTGTGATAACGAAAAAAGAGCAACTTCAGCTCCTGAAACAATTGCTGAAAGAAATAACAATATAAAAATTCCGACGAAACCAATAATTAGATTGGCGTCAAGATTGGTAGAAAAAAGTAAACTGGGCTCTGGGTCCAAATTGCATAAAATTAGTTAGACATCTATTAGAAAGGCAGATCATTAATCGGAAGCCCTTCATTAGCAGCATCAAAGTTAGTATTTTTTGCTGACTCCACATCTTGGTTTTGTTTTGTATATGCAGTTTCTTTTTTGGTAGTCAGAAAAGTAAACTCTGTAACCTGAATTTCTGTAGTATATTTTGTCGTTCCATCTTCCGTCTGCCACTGACGAGATTTTATTCTTCCTTCGACATAAATTTTATCTCCTTTAGAAAGATATTTTTCGCAAATTTCTGCGGCTTTATTACGCACAACCAAATTATGCCATTCTGTCGAAGTAATCTTTTCATTGGTCGTTTTATTGATATACACCTCATTGGTAGCCAATTGAAAACGTCCGATGCAGTTTCCTCCATCAAAATAATGCATCTTTACATCATCGCCCAAATGGCCAATAAGCATCACTTTATTTAATGTTCCGTTCATAGTTTTTGGTGGTATTTCTCCCAAAGATACATTTTTTTAGCAATTTATTTCTTGCTTTTCTTAATTTATATATCCAGATTTTTATTTTATTATATACTCTATATTTCCTAGCCTAATTAACTAATAATTTACTTTTGATAAATTATTCCGTCCATTTATGTACAAATCTTCTAAAACTTATCAAATTCAATTAATTATATTTTAGTATTTTTCTTACTTTTGCAGGACTGTATTTTTATTAAAATTTTATTTATGAATTACGAATTTAACAGCCATCAATCCGAAAAAGATCTACATCCTATTTTAAAAATACTATCATTTTTAATTCCCTTATTAGGCATTTTAATTTATTTAAAAAAAAGAAATGCACAACATAAAGCAGCGTCCTCGGCTTGCGAAATGGCTATTGGTGGTTTTTTCTTTTTTATATTTTTAAAGATGCTTCTATACGCATATGAGACAAGAAACGGATACTTTTTTAAATGAAATTATTGCTTTTCTATAAAATTATATATCGCAATTGGAAAAGGAAAAGTTTTCAATTTTTGAGAATCCACTCCGTTTTTAATTTCCTCTTTTACTTTTATTTTCCAAAATTGTATGTGCAGATGCTGATGCGAAAGTTTATGTATCAAGGTCGATTCGCTGTAATCCTCTATACTTATAATAGTATAATCTGAAAAAATTTCGTTCTTGGCTTTTTTAAAAACCAAATCAAAATCGGCAATAGCGTCTGTTTCTAACAACGGAAACTCATATAAATTATGCCAGATTCCTTTTGCCGTTCTTTTTTGAATTAATGTATTTCTTAAAACATCTTCTAAAATCAAATAATTAAAGTAACGATTGGTTACTTTAAGTTTTTTAGATTTTACGGGAAGCATATTTACCCTTCCTTTTTGCAATGCGGCACAGCTTTCGTTAAAAACGCAAATAGAACAATCAGGACTTTTAGGAACACATTGCAGTGCGCCAAACTCCATTATCGCCTGATTAAAAATAGCAGGATTATCTTTAGGCATTAATTCCTCAGCCAAGGCAGCAAACTCTTTTTTGGTTGCCGGAAGTGCTATATCAGACTCAATATCAAAATAACGCGACAATACTCGAAACACATTTCCATCTACCACAGGAACCGATTCGTTATAAGAAAAAGAAGCAATTGCTGCTGCTGTGTATTCTCCAACTCCTTTTAGTTTTAAAAGTTCATTATAAGAATCAGGAAAAATACCATTTAACTCATTACTTATATATTGAGCTGTTTTATGAAGATTTCGCGCACGAGAATAATATCCCAAACCTTGCCAAAGCTTCAAAACTTTCTCTTCTGAAGCATCTGCTAAATCTTTTACTGTAGGAAATTCTTTAGTAAACGAAAAAAAATAGGGCATTCCTTGCGCAACTCGAGTCTGCTGAAGCATAATTTCTGAGAGCCAAATTTGGTACGGATCGACCGTTTTTCGCCACGGTAAATCACGCTTGTTCTGTAAATACCATTTTATCAATATGTTATGAAAATCCATTGCAAAATACTTAGATTGCAAAAGTAAATGTTTATGTAATTAAAATTTAACGAATTAGCTTGATTAATTATTTTTTTAATTCCTATATTTGCAAACTCAAAAAAATAGTACACCATTTATAAAATAAAATAGGAAAGAAAATGACGAAAGCAGATATCGTAGCGAAGATTTCAGAGAAACTAGGTCTTGAAAAAGGAGACGTTCAAGCAACAGTAGAAACTTTTATGGAAGAAGTTAAGACTTCTTTAGAAACTGGAGACAATGTATACCTTAGAGGTTTCGGTAGTTTTATCGTTAAAACTAGAGCTGAAAAAACTGGAAGAAACATTTCTAAAAACACTACTATTAAAATTCCAGCACACAACATTCCTGCGTTTAAACCTGCAAAAGTTTTTGTAGAAGGGGTTAAAACAAACAACGAAGCAAAATAATATTAATTAACATAAATCGACACAATATGCCAAGTGGTAAAAAAAGAAAGAGACATAAGGTAGCTACTCACAAACGTAAAAAAAGAGCGAGAGCTAACCGCCACAAAAAGAAAAAGTAGTTTTAAACTACTTTTTTCTTTTTAAACGTTCATTGAAATTGAAGATTAGTGTTCAGTCATCAGATTTTAGTATTCAGTTTACTGATTACTTAGAACTGCAAACTGCCTGCTGATTTTCCCCGGGTTCAATACCTGTTAAAAATATTGTTTAATCCATCTGTAGATAAGATTTTAGATTTTAGATTTCAGATTTTAGATTTTTTACTAAGTCTATATTCTTTTCTCTTTTCTCTATTTTCTGAAAAAACAGATAAAAATTTACAGTGTGAATAAAGAATTAATCATTAGATCTAGTTCTGATGCAGTAGATTTTGCCTTATTAAAAGATGGAAAACTAATTGAATTACACAAAGAAGAAGAAAAAAGCAACTTTCAGGTTGGTGATATTTTTATTGCCAAAATCAGAAAACCAGTTGCTGGACTTAATGCTGCTTTTGTAAATGTAGGTTTCGAAAAAGATGCCTTTTTACATTATCATGATTTGGGTCCAAATCTAGCTTCTCAACTGAAATTCATAAAACTTGTAAGCGCAGGTAAATTAAAAGATTTCTCCCTAAAAACCTTTCAGTTTGAAAAAGAGATTGACAAAGATGGCATCATTACTGATATTTTAAGTGCCAATCAATCTGTCTTAGTTCAAGTAGTTAAAGAGCCGATATCGACCAAAGGTCCAAGGATAAGTGCTGAGCTTTCTCTTGCCGGAAGATTTATCGTTCTAGTTCCTTTTTCTGATCGTGTTTCTATTTCTCAAAAAATAGAAGACAAAAAAGAAAAGGATCGTCTAAAAAAACTTGTTCTATCGATCAAACCTAAAGGATTTGGTGTTATTGTTCGCACAGTAGCCGAAGGCAAAAACGTAGCCGAATTAGAAAAAGATTTGCAGAACCTGCTAGGCAGATGGTCTGCAATGTGTAAAAAATTACCAACTGCTCATCATCCATCAAAAGTATTAGGAGAGCTTAACAGAGCTTCTTCGATATTAAGAGATGTATTCAATGATACCTTCAGCGGTATTCAAATAGATGATGAAGAGTTGTACCATCAAACGAAGGAATATCTGCAAGAAATTGCACCTTCAAAACAATCGATTGTTAAGTTTTATCAATCAAATGACACTCCAATTTTCGAGAAATACAATATAGAGAGACAAATCAAAACTTCTTTTGGGCGAACTGTTTCCATGAGTAAAGGTGCTTATCTTATTATAGAACACACTGAAGCTCTTCACGTTATAGACGTAAATAGCGGAAACCGTTCTAATAAAGCAACCAACCAAGAAGACACAGCCATGGAAGTTAATATGATTGCCGCTGCAGAAATCGCAAGACAACTTCGTCTTCGTGATATGGGTGGTATAATCGTAGTTGATTTTATCGATATGTCTAATCCTGAAAATAGGAAAGTTTTGTTCGACTTCTTGCGAGAAGAAATGAGCGACGATAAAGCAAAACATAAAATATTACCGCCGAGTAAATTTGGTTTGGTCCAGATTACAAGACAGCGCGTAAGACCAGAAGTGAATATCAAAACCAGAGAGGAAGATCCTAACAAACATAATGGTGAAATTGAAGCTCCAATTTTAATCATTGATAAGATCACCGCTGATTTAGAAAGACTTTTAAAAACCCACAATAAAGTTGTGTTAAATACACATCCGTTTGTGGCTGCATACCTCAGCAAAGGTTTTCCATCATTACGTTCAAAATGGTTTTTTGAACATAAGAAATGGGTGAAAATCATACCTCGTGACGCTTACACGTACTTAGAATACCATTTCTATGATAAAAAAGGAAATGTTATTTCAGAATAAATCAAAAACCGCCTTTCGTGAGATTGGCGGTTTTTTTGTGCTTTTTTATAACATCTTTTATGTCGTATACTAACATAAAAAAAGCTTATGCGTTTACAAAATATTTATATTTAAAGTAAGTTTATATAATCTTTAAAAGATAATAAATGAAAATTGTTACGACTTATAGTTATGAGAAAAAAAAATATGCCATTTACCCTCTTATAACAATCTTTTTTTTGCTTTCTTCGAAAGTGACTGCGCAAAACGATACTCTCTTTTTTGATAAACAATGGAAAATATCTACCAAAGAAGTCGCTTTTTATTACAGAATTAAGCCTTTAAAAATAAAAACAAAAGATGCTGTAGGATATAAAATAAAGAATACTGACTCTCTTTTTACAATTAAAGACTACTATTTAAATAGTAATAAAATACAATTTCAAGGCTATTCTAAAGATTACAATGGCAACTATTTAGTTGGGAAAGCAAAATGGTATAATGAAAACGACGACACAATTGAAACAAAAGAATTTAACTACAGAGAAAACAATACTACACCAAAATTTAGGATCCCAGATTGGCCTATACTTTATTTAAATTATTCAATTGCCAACAAAAGTCTTTTAACTGCGGGTATGGAATTTTGTTTAGATTGCCATACTGACAACAAACTCTTCATAGGTGCTGGGTACGGAATTACAAATAGCTACAATGACAAATATTATGGCCTTCCAGATCTTCATTTATCATTTAATACAGAATATTTTCTATTTTTAAAAGCTGGGAGCTCTACTAAATATGCATATGCAATGGGAGGCGTAACCTTTTTAAAGATGATAGATTTAGGCTTAGGTTATTCACTCCCCTATAACAAAGAAAAAATTCCAACTTATCAGGGATTTACCACTTCAATTACGTTCCGATTTACAAACAATAAAAATGTATATGGCAAATTCAAAATCATGTAATAAATTCTACTCCCTCACAATTTCAATTCTCCTTCTTATTTCATTCCCAGAAGCATCCACAACCGTAATGTAATGCGTTCCTGTTGTGGGTGTAATAGGCAATTCGTGAAATGTTTTGGTTGTGGCTTTATAAACATCATCAACATACCAAAACAATTCTTTATCCCTTTCAGAATACGCTACTTTCAAAATTACGGGCTGTACGTTGCTGTTAAAGTCCTTTGTCAAATAGATTTTACTATTCGCTTTCGGATAAATAAAGTCCATTGTAGTGGCTTGTGTTCCTTCGCATCCTTCTTTAAATGGCGGTAACGACAAATATTCAATATGCTGGCTTTTATAATACCAAGCCATAACAGGAGGCAGTACAAACCAGTTTTTAGTTACAATATTATCGATACTCTCGCAGCTGCTATTTACCTGAAACTGCTCTGTTTTATCTAAATGAATTGTTCTGTGATATGGGCAGACCTTGGTCGATTTACCTTTTTTAGTAACCCATTGTTTGATTTTCGGACAGTTGTCTTTTGCCAAATAACCGCTTAGACGGCAAACCTCAACTTCAGCTAAATCATTATACGGCGTATCAAACCATCGTTGTCTTGGCAGTAAATTAAAAACGTCAAATAAAATTGGTGCTGCGCTGGTTACTCCTGTTAAGGTTGGTCTTCCTTCTCCCGTCGCATTTCCCACCCAAATTCCGACCACATATTTTGAATTGGTTCCAATAGCCCAAGCGTCACGATTCCCAAAGCTCGTTCCTGTTTTCCATGCAATTTTAAGAGAACTGTCATAAAACTTCCAAGCTTCATCTCCTTCTGGTCTATTGACTTCTTCCATTGCATTATACGTTAACCAAATTGATCCAGCGCCCAAAATATTCTTCTGATAGGTTTCTGATCCAAAATCGGGCTTAAAATCGTTTTTATAGTTAAGTTCGGTAAATTCATTAGTTCGATACTTGTTCTTATTTTTAGTATAATAATTGATCGTTGATGAAAGATTTGCATATGTTCGACATAAATCCCACAAATTACTTTCAGCACCTCCCAAAATCAGCGACAAACCATAATGATCAGGAGTTTTATTGATGTTTTTTAATTTGAATTTCTGTAATTCTTCATAAAACTTGTTTACAGTAAATTCCTGAAGCATCAAAACCGCAGGAATATTCAACGAACGTGATAAAGCGCGATGTGCAGGCACAGCTCCATCAAAAGTTAAATTAAAATTCTGAGGTGTATATCCTGAAATTTGTGTTGGAATGTCAGCAACTAAAGTATTCGGCAACAATTCGCCATCATCGAGCATTGCGCCATATAAAAGCGGTTTTAAGATACTTCCAGTACTTCTTGGCGCATCAATAATATCAACATCTTTTTGATGATTCGAATCTGCCGGAGAATTCCCAACATAGCTCATTACGTTTCTATTATGAACATCGATTACTAAAATAGCTAAATTATGAACTTCATTCTGCTTGTACTGATTGTAATAATATCTCGCGATTTGATTGACCCTATTTTGCAAAGCATAATCAATCGTCGTTTTTACTCTCGTTCCCTCTTCATTTTTAGCTACTCTTTGCAACAAATGAGGTGCAATTTGAGGAAGATCATATGGCTTTTGAGGCAAAGGTTCTTCTATCGAAAGTTCGTACGTCTGTTTATCCATAATACCTTCCTGATACAGTTTTAATAAAAGTCGGTTTCGTTTGTTGAATAATTTGATTTGATTTTTTCCAGGATAAATTAGACTTGGTGCATTCGGCAAAACTGCTAAAACTGCATTTTCTGCCCAAGACAACTGATTAGACTGCACTCCGAAATAACGCCATGAAGCCATTTCTAATCCTACGACATTTCCTCCAAATGGCGCATGCGCTGCATACATTTCGAGAATTTCATTTTTAGAATATCCTAACTCCAATCTAGTTGCTAGAATAATTTCTATTATTTTTTCGAAATAGGTTCTGTTTTTTCCTTTTCGGGATAATCGAATGACTTGCTGAGTCAGCGTACTTCCGCCTCTGACAACTTTTCCTGCTTTTCTGTTTTGTTTAAAAGCATTAATCATTGCACCGGGATTAAAACCGGGATGTTTATAAAAATATTCGTCTTCAAAATAAACAATACATTTCTTGAATTTATCAGGAACGCTGTCTTGCGCAGGGAAACGCCATTGTCCATCTCGGGCAATTTTAGCCCCGAGAAGTTCTCCTTCTTTGCTTTCTATAACGGTAGAATATGGTTCTTTGAACAAAGTTCGAGGTATTGAAAAATAGTAAATCAGCAAGAGCAGAAATGCAATTGCTGATTTTATTTTGTTTCTTTTTATCCAATTTATTATGCGCTGGAAAAACGCTTTTAATTTATTTTTCAATCCTTATTTTTTTAACCGCAAAGACGCTAAGATTTACGCAATCCCGATAGCTATCGGGACACAAAGTTTTTTCTCGCAGATTCAGGAAATCTTATATTATCTACTTGATCTGCAAAATCTGCGGGAGACTTTTTTTTGCTAAGTTCTCAAAGTTTTTTGCCACAGATTAAAGAATTAAAAAAGATTTTAAAATCTGTGCTAATCTGTATAATCTGTGGCAAAAAAAAATTACTTCACAACCTCAACCCAAAATCCTTTTGTTCGGGCTAGGAAAGTATTATCATACATTGCTTCGCATTGCAATCCAGGTAAATAATAGTTTCCTAAATACGATGCATTTAGCAGAATTCTGAAAACTTTGGTTTCTCTGGCCTTCATTCCAAAATAGAAATTAGTTCTGTCATCACGAATGTCAATATAATCTGCAATGTTGTTTACAGCATCTCCGTAATCTGTAAAACGAGTATTTACAATTTCGAATCCTGAAGGCAGAATTTGTGATAATGCCACGTTTTGAACACTTTCTCCTCTTTGGTTTTTAATTGTAACCTCAGCCACAAATTCAGTTCCTTGATTAATTCTTGAAACATTGATTACGCTTCCTTTTCTGTTTTTGAAAACTATAGAAGCGATAACATCACTTTGAACCGCATTTTCTTGTCCGATTGGCAAAATTCCTGTGTTTAACACACGAACATAAACCGTATTGGCTTTATTGTTTTTCAACGTAATACTGTTTGAACCTGAAGCAACAGATAAACTGCGATCTGCAACTGATTTACCTGTGTTTATGGTCTCGCCTTTACCGTTTTTACTAAACTGAATGTTGATTCCTTTTGGACCATTGCTTACTGCAAATTTCGACATTGCGTATAAACAGTAAGCCGTTGTTTGCGTACTCATCCATTGATTGGCTGACATTTCTTTGGCTAATTTTGTCGCAGTTACGAATGCTTTTTGTTTCTGGTCTAAAAGAAGCATCGTTTCAAGAGCCATTGCTCTGTTTCTTTCGTTTGAACCATAATAGTAATAACTGTATTCATCTGAACTTCCATCAATACTAGTTCTTAAGAACAAACTTTGTCCTGCTGATTTCTGACCTGCTAAAACATAAGCCGCTGCCAAACGAAGCATACTTTCATTCGAAATACCTTTTGTTTCACGCAATCTGTTCATTGATGATAAATCGGCATTTCCAGCTAAAGCTAAAGTGTATAAACGATACGCCTGAGCTAGATCATTTCCATATTTAGGCTCAAATCGCCATTGTTTCGCTTCTTTCTGCTGATAACCTAACCATTTTGATTTGAAGTTTATTGGCAATACATACCCTTTTTTCTCTGCTTCAATTAAGAAATGTCCAGCGTATGAAGTTCCCCAATCGTCTGCAATTGCATTTCCTTGCCAGTAAGGCATTCCTCCATTTGATAATTGGAAATTACCTAATCTCTGAATTCCGGCTGCAATATTTTTTTGAATTAAATCTTTACGTTTCGCATCAATATCAGCAACATCGCCTAAATATAATTGCGGGAATACTGACGAAGTTGTCTGTTCCACGCAACCATGCGGATATTGAATTAAGAATTGTAATCTTCCATTCAAATTCATTGACGGCATTGACGAAACTTCCAATCTTGCTTTATTGCTTCCAGCGATTCCAAATGTTTTCCAAGAAATAGTTTTTGTACTGTTTGGCGTTAAAACAACATCTGTAAAAGTGCTCGTAACCGGATTTGGATTCGTCATATCGATTTCGACATCATAAGTTGATTTTTCGCTTCCAGATGTCGCAATTACCTGAACTTTTGCAATTCCAGTCGCAGAACCTACAACCAAATTAAAATAAGCCATTTTCTCATCTGGCTGTGCAAAACTTAGTTTTTGAACCGCGCTTCCCATTACTTTCAATCCGTTGCTGGTTTTTACCTGAATTGAAACATTTTTGATTTTATTTTCAGTTGCAAAAACAGTTACTGGCAACGTTACTTTTTCAGAAGGTGAAATTTTTCTTGGCAACGAGGCCAACACCATCAACGGACTCTTAACCTGAGTTGCTTTTTCAACACTTCCGTAAGCGCTTGTATTTGCATCTCCCGCTACAACCATTGTTCGAACTGAACCAATATATTTTGGCAGTTTTAATTCGTGCGATTTTGTTTCTCCTTTTCCTAATTTAAATGGTCCGTAATATAATACTACAGGTTTAAAACGATTGGCTTTTTTAGCTTTTCCGCCTCCTAAATCCTGGTCACCACCAATACTGAAAATCTGATTTATTTTTCCCCCGTAAGCTCCAATTACATCATCGTAAATGTCCCACGTTTTTACACCTAAAGCTTCACGAACATAGAAACTATCCCACGCATTTGGCGTTTTAAAACGAGTTAAATCCAAAAGACCTTCATCTACAACTGCAATTGTATACGTCATTTCTTTACCCGATTTCTCGCCTACTTTTACCGTGAATGGCTGTTCTGGTCTTAATACGTCTGGCATATTAAGAGTCGGTGCCAAAATGGTGTTTTTATCTACCACTTCAATCGGCACAATTCCATACATACGAATTGGCGAATCATTTTTGGTTGAAGCATGTGGCTGTAATAATGTAATATTAAAATATACATTGGGTGCCATTGCTCCTGTAATCGGAACTTCAACTTTTGTTTCTCCGTTTTTCGTTTCAGCCCAAATAGTCTGTACAACTCTTGAACCATTTTCGATCGAAATTAAAGCACGTCCGCCTTCACTTGAAGGGAAAGAAATCTGTGCTTTTTCTCCCACTGCATAATTTTTCTTATCGGTAGAAAAAACTAACATATTAGCTGTAGATGCATCTCTATTTCTTGTTTTTCCAGACCAGATTGGCCAGTCGATATTTACGGTCAAAGAAGTTGCATGGCCACTTTCTCCATCTTCCACACGAATTAAATAACGTCCCCATTCTTCGTCAGTCAAAGCAAATTGGAAACTTCCTTTTCCGTTAGAATCCGTATTGATGACAAAAGTCTTGTATGAAGTCGTTGCATTTGAAGAGTTGTAATTTGATAAATTATCACTTGAAGAATCCCACCACCATCTCCAGTCTACTTTGTAAACTCTTACTTCGAGATTGCGAACTGATTTTGGTCTTCCGTTTTCATCAACCGTAGCCACTTCAAAACGATTGTTTGTTCTCGTTTCAAGCATGCTATACTTATTCAATTCTGGCGTTTTAAGTCCAACATACGTTTTGTACGGAGAATAAGTTATCGACATCACATCGGTACTAAAATCTCCTCCTTCTTCATACACTTTTGTAATGAATGAAGCACGAAGCATTCCTGGTGCCTGACCTTGTAATCTTGGCTGAATGTTTACCGATGCTTTTCCACTTTCATTTAATTTTCCAGAGAAGACATTGATTTCTTCTGTGCTGAATTGACGAGCTAAATCATCAAAAGTATATTTTTCATAACCTTTAAATGTTGTGCTTTGTTGAGAGAATTTCGCCTGCATTTCTACATTCAAATTCTTTGCAATTGCACCGTGAAGCCATGTTACCTCAAGATTGTCTGTATTTGGATACGAAGCCGAAAGTGTTTTCCTGCTAAACGTATTCTTAATTTTTAAACGATTTGGTTTAATGGTTTCAATCTTGATGCTCTTATAGAATTTTGCGCCTCCAACGCTTACCATTGCTTCCCAGTTTCCTGTTGGTGCATCTTGATTAGTTGGAACTATAAAAGCGTAATGGTTTAGATCATTTGTTTTTTGAACCGTTTGATAAACTGTTTTACCATTCGGATCGTTTAATCGGAATTTAATTGGATGTGATTTTGGAAGTTTATTCGCCGCATCATTCAAAATAAATGATAAATATAAATTGTCTCCAGGGCGCCAAACACCTCTTTCTCCATAAATAAATCCTTTCAGTCCTTTTTGTAAAGTCTCTCCAGCAACATCAAAATTACTTACAGACAATGAAAGCCCATCGTCCAGTTTTACGTAAGTCGACTGGTCTCCTAAAGTTACAATTGCGAAATAGGCAAATTTATCCAATTGGAAAGATGCAATACCTTCACTGCTTGTTGCTTCGGTCGCTATTTTTTGCTGTTGGAAATTATACAAATCTACTCTTGCATTCGAAACCGGTTCTGTTGTAACAATATTATTTACAGCAAATAAGTACGATTTGTTTTCACCTCTTTTGGCAATAACTCCTAAATCTGATGCTAATATATTAGTCGCAATTCTGGCATTGTAATAATAAGATCCTGTACAAGGATCTTGGCTTTCTCTCCAATCGTAATCATCGTAATAATAATCGTCGTAAGAGTTGCCACTATAGTTCACGTCATTTTCATCTACTTCTTCTTCCTCGGTTTCGTCGTCATTTCCTTCCGAAGTTTCACATTTGTAAAGCGAGTATTTCTTTTTATAAACAAATTCAACTCTGTAAATCGCTCCTGGTTCTGGTTTGATAATTTTAGATAAATCTAAAGCGTACGTATTCCATTTTGCCAGATTTACGAGCGTGCTTTCTTTTAAATTCAGGGTTGTTTTGGCAATTGGCTGGGCGACTTTCTTGAGATTTTGTCCGCCGTTTAATTCATTGTATTGAAGAAATTGCAGAATGTTATTTTTGTAGATTTTGTACACCTTAACATCTACAGCACTCAGATTTACAGCTTCAAAATTCAATTTTAAATTGTTTGAACTTGGCAGAATCGTTCCGTTTTTAATAAAACGAACATTTGGTTTTATCTGATCAAAAGAAATTTTCTCAGAATAATTGTTTTCTAGTTTTTTGCCATATTGGCTTTCTATTCCTTGAAAAACTTCCAATAATAATTCGCCCGTAACAACTTGTTCTGGTTCTTCGTCTGGCACATATTCAACAGCATCTTCTACAACTGCGGCGGCAGAATCAACTGCTACTGCAGCAGAATCGACTACAACTGCTGCGGAATCTACAGTTACTGCAACTGGCTCTTGCACAGCTACTGCTACAGGTTCTTGTTTTTTAGAGGTATTTTGATTAGTAAAATATACTTTAAGTAAATTTCCTTGTGTAGAAAATTTCAAATTATTGGTATTCTGAATCGAAACCAATCCAGCAAAATCCTGACCTTTTTCTAAAGGCTCGGAGAAATTAATTAAAACCTGCTGATTGTTTCCATCTGGAATTTCAACTTTTATAACTTTAAATTCGTTGATGCTTGTAATCGGAAAATCGATTTGTCCTTTTTGATCAATATCAAAATCATTTCCGTCATAAATAATTTCCAGATTAGAAGCTTCTGATTGACGCTGAATGCTGTCAATTATAAAACGAAATTCTTTAGCAGGGCCGTTTGTTTTCTCAAATTTAAGTTTAAGGTTATTTCCATTATGTTTGGCTTCAACAAGTTTTTGAGCTGTTTCAAGATCAATATTATCTGCTGTTTTTAAAACACAATTTAAATATTGGTATTCTTTACTGTATGATTGAATGTCACCTGTATTGATGGTAAAATCCTGCTTAACGGTTTTAACTGTAAAGTTGAATTTAGAAAGTTCTTTTTCTTTCTCTTTAGGAATGGCTGTCAGCTTATCTAAGTTTAAAGTAACTTGATATTCTGTTCCCATTTTGAGTTTTTTCTCTGGAATAAAAGCTAAGGTATTTGTCGAAAGTGCTATGACTTTTCCGTGAACACTCGGCGAAATATCAAACAAATCGTCGTCCAATTCTTGATTAGGTTTCCAATCGTTTTTATCGAATGCCAAAACCACTCGAATATCAGAATCTGCAGAAACGATACCGCCAGTAAAACTAGTAATGTAGTCTTTGAATAATGAAAAATCGGAATTAAAATCGGCCGCTGATTTGCGCCCGCAGGATTGAAAAATAAAAAACACAAAAAATACGAGAAATAATCCTTTTGCCTTCACTTTTATCTAGAGTTAATGGTTAACAAATTGAGAATTTAATGCGATTTAGCGCTAAAAGCCTTAACACCAAAATACAAATTAAATTACGATAAAAGTAAATTATTTTCCTCTTATTTTAAGAAGAAAATTCCGAAATAAAAATATTTAACTTTTGTTGAAGGATACAGACTACTGTAGAGATACTCAACGATTATTTACGTCTTTCCAAGAAAAAACGTTTCATTAAATCTGCAGCTTCATTTGCCATTACACCAGAAACAACCGTAGTTTTTGGATGCAATTTTGTTCCCATATTCAAAAATCCGCGCTGTTCGTCGCGTGCACCGAAAACAATTTTGGAAATCTGGCTCCAATATAAAGCACCCGCACACATTTGGCAAGGCTCAAGCGTTACATAAAGTGTACAGTCTTTTAAATATTTCCCACCCAGAAAGTTTGCCGCTGCGGTTATAGACTGCATTTCGGCATGAGCTGTAACATCATTTAATAATTCTGTCAAGTTATGACTTCTTGCAATTACTTTATCAGCCACAACAATTATAGCTCCAACAGGAATTTCGCCTTTTTCGTAAGCGATTTCTGCTTCCTGCAAAGCTTTTTTCATAAAATACTCGTCGGTGAAAGGATTTATCATACTTGCAAAAATAGGATTTTAGAACTTATTTTTTATTACTTTTAAATCGTGATAATAGAATATGGAAAGAAAACATAGAATAACTGTTCAAACAAACTACAAATTGATTCTGCCAATGCTGTTTGCGGTTATAACTGTACTTTTTTTCGGCTGCCAAAACAAAGAAGATAAAAAATCGAAAATTGACAATTTTGAAGTTGTCACTGATACGACAGCAGCAAAATCACATTCTTTAGATACGACTATAAGCAGAAAGACATTAGAACAAACACAATCGTCTGCGCTAAAAGTTGAACAAGTTGAATTAAAGAAAACTATACCAACAGTATCTGGAGAATCTACTAAGGATAAAATCTCTGAACAGAATACAGTAAAAAAAGATGATTCTTCATCAACTCTAAAACCCATCTCAAATACAAATGCTGAGTTCCCTGGTGGTATTGAACAATTTCATAACTTCTTCATGAAAGAATATAAAAAACCAGAAGACGTAAGCTATTGGAAACTCAATTTCACTCTCGCATTCGCAGTAGAAAAAAACGGTTCGGTATCTTTTCTTGAATGTTCTCCAGCCGTTGAAGAGCCACTGCAAAAAGAAATTATCAGAGTCTTAAGTTTATGTCCGAAATGGCAACCTGGAGAGTCAAATGGAAAAAAAGTTAGAATGCAATATTCTGTACCTATTTTATTGAAATAAGACTCCGCAAGAAAATTAAATTTAAAACCGTAAATTTGCTTTTTACCTTACAATGAAAAGCGATTTACTTTCCAACATATACAATCCTGCCGATTTGCGTCTTTTAAAAGAAGAACAGCTTACTCAAGTTGCTCAAGAACTTCGTCAGTTTATTATTGATATCGTTTCTGTAAAGGAAGGTCATTTAGGCGCAAGTTTGGGCGTTGTAGAACTCACCATTGCTTTACACTACGTTTTTAATACTCCAGATGATTTATTGGTTTGGGATGTTGGGCATCAGGCATACGGCCATAAAATATTGACCGAAAGAAGAGAAATTTTTCATACCAACAGACAGATCGGAGGAATTTCCGGATTTCCGAAAAGAAGCGAAAGTGTTTACGATACTTTTGGCGTTGGGCATTCTTCCACTTCTATTTCTGCCGCACTTGGAATGGCGATTGCTTCCAAACTACAAGGTAATTTCGACAAAGAACATATTGCAGTTATTGGAGACGCCTCTATTGCCAGCGGAATGGCTTTTGAAGGTTTAAATCATGCCGGAGTAACTGATGCCAATATTTTGGTGATTCTAAACGATAATGCCATCGGAATTGATCCGAGCGTTGGTGCTTTAAAAAAATACCTTACTTCGGTTAAAAACGGCAAAAATCCGCGCCAGAATAATATCATTAAATCTTTGAATTTTGATTACTCAGGGCCAATAGACGGTCATGACCTTCCTAAATTAATCAAAGAATTAAATCGTCTTAAAAAGATAAAAGGTCCAAAATTCCTTCATATTGTAACTACAAAAGGAAAAGGATTGCAGCAGGCTGAGGAAAATCAGGTAAAATATCATGCGCCTGGAAAATTTGACGCTTCAACTGGAGAAATTCATTTAAAATCGGAAGAAAATCTTCCGCCTAAATATCAGGATGTTTTTGGCTTGACTATTTTAGATTTAGCCAAAAAGAATGAAAAAATAATCGGAATCACTCCTGCCATGCCATCTGGAAGTTCCTTAAAATTTATGATGGATGAATTCCCAAAACGCGCTTTTGATGTTGGAATTGCTGAGCAACACGCGGTAACACTGGCAGCAGGAATGGCAACTCAGGGCATGATTGTGTATTGCAACATTTACTCCACATTTTTACAACGTGCCTACGATCAGGTGATTCATGATGTGGCATTGCAAAATTTACCTGTAATTTTTTGTTTGGACCGCGCAGGTTTAGTTGGCGAAGATGGCGCAACGCATCATGGTGTTTTTGATATCGCGTATCTGCGTTCGATTCCGAATATGGTTATCTATGCTCCACTAAACGAAATTGAACTTCAAAATATTTTGTATACCGTTCAATTAGGGATTGATCATCCCATCGCAATTCGATATCCAAGAGGTCGCGGAGTTTTGCCAAATTGGGAAATAGAAAATTTCGGATATTACGAAAAAATAAACTGGGGCGAGGCAAAATGCCTGAAAGATGGTACGAAAGTTGCTGTGCTATCGGCCGGAACAATTGGAAATAATGTTATAGAAGCACTTAAAGAATCAATAAATTCTGAAGAGATTGCGCATTATAACTTTAGTTTTATTAAACCACTAGATTACAACACATTAAACTCTGTTTTTTCAACTTTCGAACGTATTATTACAATCGAAGAAGGGGTTAAAAATGGCGGTTTTGGAAGTTCAATTTTGGAGTTTGCAGCATCAAATAATTTTAGAAATTCTATTGAAATTATGGGTGTTCCAGACGAGTTTATCGAACATGGAACGGTAAACCAACTGCAACAATTGTGTAAAATTGACGTTAAAAGTTTAATAAATCTTTTTTCTAACGGTTCAAAATAATTATTTTGCGACACCAAAAAAAAATTACCTAATGAAATTATTGCGTTCTACCCTTTTGCTATTATTGCTTTTGTGTACTTCTAATAACTTTGCCCAGATTATACAAACCACTTTAAGCCCGAATCAAGCACCTAAACCGCCATCCAACTGGAGCAGAAAGAATCAGGTTGGTTTTGACATTTCCGAAATTGCTTTTGTAAACTGGAGCGCGGGGGGAACAAGTTCTATTTCAGGATTATTTAAAGGTGAATTTGGAAGAACCTACACCAAGAAAAACCATAAATGGGTAAACGAGCTTATTGTAAAATATGGCTTAAATAAACAAGACGGAATTGAGTTAAGAAAAACAGACGACGCCTTTCAGTTTAACTCTACTTATGGTTTCAGAAAAGATACTGCTTCAGACTGGTACTACTCTTCTAAATTAAATTTCAACACACAATTTACAGATGGTTATAATTATCCAAACCGTGATGTTGCCATTTCTAAACCTTTCGCACCAGCTTATATCTTTCTAGGAGCCGGAGCAGAGAATTCAAACAAAGAAAAAAACAGAGTATTTTACTTCTCTCCTATTACGTTAAAAACTACTTTAGTACTTGATCAATATCTTGCAGACCAAGGTTCTTTCGGGGTTAAAAAAGCGGTTTACGCACCAGACCCGTTAGACCCTACTCAGCAAATATTGATTGAAAATGGCCAAAAGGTAAAAGCCGAATTTGGTATTCTTTTTACAGCTTATATGAAAAACGAAATCTATAAAAACGTTTTTTACGAAAACAGATTAAGTTTATATACCGATTACTTAAACAAATTCGGAAATGTCGATATTGATTATGATACACGACTTGATCTTGTTGTTAACGCTTACGTAAAGGCTAATATCGGTGTTCACTTAATTTATGATGATGATATTAAAACCAAAAAAGATGTTGTTGATCCAACTACAGGAACAACAACTCAGGTAAATGACGGGCCAAGAATGCAATTAAGACAAGTTCTAGGAGTTGGTCTGGTTTACGCTTTCAAATAAATAAAATAAGAATAATAAAAAATGCCTCTTTCGTTAATTTTGAAAGAGGCATTTTTTATTGTAGAAGAATAGATTTAACGCTTTTTCTGTCCTTGAATTGTTTCGTATAATTCAAGTGCGTTTCCGTCTGTAAGAAGCGAAACGTAGTGACAAATATGCAATAAACGTTCGTATAAATTAGTTTTATCTAAATGGTGTTTCTCTGGCAGCATTTTCAAAATCAATTTGTCATAGTTTGAAGCCGTTCCTTCATATTTATTATTGAATGCTGTGATGAACTTATCCAATAATGTTTGAATGATTTGATAACCTACAATTTCTTTTTCTATCACTTCACGGCTTTGGTAGATTTTCTCAACACTTAGTTTAATGATATCATTCATCTGTGCTTTGTATTTGCTTTTGTCTGTTAAAGCATACGGAAAGTTTCCTGCAAGAATTGCTTCTTCATTTTCAACAAAGACATTTACAGCATCATTAATTAAAGTTCCGATAGCCAAAGCTCGTAAATAACTAATACGGTCTTCTTTTGTGGTTAATGATTTGTATTTAGAAACCCCAATATTGTCTTTTACGAGATTAATCAAATATTCTAAAGCAAAATCTTCAGAAACTAAACCTAAATTAATTCCGTCTTCAAAATCGATAATGGTGTAGCAAATATCATCTGCAGCCTCGACTAAATAAGCCAAAGGATGTCTTTCGAAACCAATATCTTCACCAGATTTATTGGCTATCATTCCCATGTCTTTAGCTACTTCTTCAAAGAATAATTTATCAGACTGAAAGAATCCATATTTTTTATCAGAAATATTATTGGTTGGCTTTTTCGGAAGACTTTCTTTCGGGTATTTCATAAAAGCTCCTAAAGTTGCATACGAAATACGAAGTCCGCCTTCAATTCCCGGACGGCTTGCTGTAAGAACTGAAAATCCGTTGGCATTTCCTTCAAAATCTATCAAATCCTGCCATTGTTTATCTGTAAGCTGATTTCTATATTTTTGTCCATTTCCGATAGAAAAATATTCTCCAATTGCTTTTTCACCAGAATGCCCAAAAGGCGGATTTCCAATATCGTGCGCCAATGATGCTGCGGCTACAATCGCTCCAAAATCGTTCATGTGATAACCGTGAACTTCTTTCAGGTAAGGATATTTCTCGATAATTTTTTTTCCAACCAAACGCCCTAGCGAGCGCCCAACAACCGAAACTTCCAAACTGTGCGTTAAGCGCGTATGAACGAAATCTGTCTTAGAAAGCGGAATAACCTGTGTTTTATCTTGTAAACTTCTAAAAGCGGCAGAAAAGATAATTCGGTCATAATCGACTTCAAATCCCAAACGAGTATCATCTTGTTCTACACGTAATCTTTTGCTCGTATCGCCTTGACGTTTTAATGATAATAGCTGTTCCCAGTTCATTTGATTTTAGATTGATGATTAAAGATTTTAGATTGATGATCTAAATCTTGATTTAAGACTTCAAAAATACATTTTATTTTAGGATTTTCTTCTCCTTTAAAATTCTAAAGCAGTACTGTGCTTGATTTCTCCCATCACAAAAATACTATTGGTATTCCCTATATTCTCAATCGTTGACAATTTATTCATTACAAAATCCTGATAACTAGCCATGTCTTGCACCAAAATCTTGAGCATAAAATCGTAATCTCCAGCTATGTTATAACATTCTATAATTTCTGGAAGTGCCACAATATCTTTAACAAAATTGCTTCCAACATTTTTGGCGTGTTCTTTTAATCTCACATTACAAAAAACCGTCATACCTCGGTTCATTTTCTGCTTATCCAAAAGAGCAACATATTTAGTAATATAACCGTCTCTTTCCAATCTTTTAATTCTCTCATAAACGGGCGTAACGGTTAGAAATAATTTACTCGCAAGGTCTTTTGTATTGATATTGCAGTCTTCTTGAAGGTATTTCAAGATCAGCAAATCGGTTTTGTCTAGATTTTCCATAGTTTTTTTTACTGCCAAAAGTTAATTTCAGACATCTATACAGAAAAATAATCTTTAAAATAGTATTTTAAAAACGCATTTTACTGAAATAAAAGCCAAATATAAGTTATAAAAACCAAGAACGTAAATTTGTTCAGTAAAAAATACTGAATCAAAAATGAAAACAAACAACTTAGGTTATCCACGAATTGGAAGCAACAGAGAGCTCAAAAAAGCATCTGAATTGTATTGGGCGGAAAAAATTTCTGCTGACGAACTTATTGAAACAGGAAAAGAAATCCGTCTTAAAAACTGGAAATTACAAGCTGAAGCAGAAGTAGATTTAATTCCGTCTAATGATTTTTCTTTTTATGATCAGGTTTTAGACCTTACGTTGACTCTTGGAGCAATTCCTGCTCGTTATCACGAATTAGCAAAAAACAATTCGGCTCTGGATTTGTATTTTGCGATGGCAAGAGGATCTCAAAAGAACGGACAAGATGTTGTGGCGATGGAAATGACAAAATGGTTTGATACCAATTACCATTATATAGTTCCTGAATTCACAAAAAACCAAAAGTTCGAATTGTTTTCAGAAAAGATAATCAACGAGTTTAAAGAAGCAAATGCTCTAGGAATTAAGACAAAACCTGTTTTAATTGGCCCCGTTTCTTATCTTTTGTTAGGAAAAGAAAAAGAAGAAGACTTTAATCGAATTGATCTTCTTGATAATTTACTTCCTGTATACTTTGAAATTCTTGAAAAATTACAAGCAGAAAAGGCAGAATACATTCAGATTGACGAACCTTTCTTAGCTTTAAATTTAACCGATAAGGAAAGAAGTGCTTTCACGAAAGTGTATAACGAAATCAATACTCGTTTCCCAAAGCTTAAAATCATTTTAGCAAACTATTTTGATTGTTTTGGAGAAAATCTAGAAACAGCTTTGGCACTGCCAGTTGATACTTTCCATTTAGATTTAGTTCGCTGCCCGCTTCAGTTAAATGATATTTTAGAATCAGGAAAACTGGCTCCAAACGTAAATCTTTCTTTAGGAGTTGTTGACGGAAGAAATATCTGGAAAAATGATTTCAGAAAATCTTTAGAATTAATCAAAAAAGCAACTGATGCTTTGGGCGAAAGCCGAATCTTGGTTGCGCCATCTTGTTCTTTAATTCACAGTCCGTGCGATTTAGATCTTGAAACAAACGATCAGACCCTTACGCCTGAAATTAAACAATGGCTGGCTTTTGCAAAACAGAAAATCAATGAAATTGTACTTTTAAAACAATTTGCTTCAAATGAAGTGAACCTAGAAAACTCAGCCGATTATAAAGAAAATGTTCAGGCAAACGAAAACCGTAAAACTTCAAAATTAATTCATAATAATGAAGTTAAAGCTCGAGTAGCCGGAATCACAGCTTCAGACGACAAACGCAATAGCGCGTTTGCCATTAGAAGAAAAAGTCAGATTGAGGCTTTAAAACTGCCATTATTTCCAACTACAACAATTGGATCTTTCCCTCAAACAGCAGAAGTAAGAAGTTGGAGAGCGAGATTCAAAAAAGGAGAATTAACAGCTCAAGAATACAATGATTTAATCGAAAAAGAAACCGAAGCAACTATTCGTTTTCAGGAAGAGACTGGAATCGACGTTTTAGTCCATGGTGAGTTTGAACGTAACGATATGGTTGAGTATTTCGGTGAGCAATTGGACGGATTCACTTTTACAAAAAACGGTTGGGTGCAGAGTTACGGAAGCCGTTGCGTGAAACCTCCGGTTATTTACGGCGATGTTTCAAGACCAAACCCAATGACCGTAAAATGGTCAAAATACGCACAATCTTTAACTCCTAAATGGGTAAAAGGAATGTTGACAGGACCTGTAACAATATTGCAATGGTCTTTTGTACGTAATGACCAGTCGCGTTCTGAAACTTGTACGCAAATCGCTTTGGCAATTCGCGATGAAGTTGTCGATTTAGAAAAAGCAGGAATCAAAATCATTCAAATCGATGAACCAGCCATTCGTGAAGGTCTTCCGTTAAGAAAAGAAGAATGGGCAAAATATTTAGATTGGGCTGTAAAAGCATTCCGAATTTCTGCAAGTGGCGTAAACGACGATACGCAAATTCATACCCATATGTGTTACAGCGAATTCAACGATATTATCCAGAACATCGCCGATATGGATGCCGACGTTATTACGATTGAATGCTCACGTTCGCAAATGGAACTTTTAGACGCTTTTGCAAACTTTAAATATCCAAACGAAATTGGTCCTGGAGTTTATGACATTCACTCACCACGTGTTCCATCAAGCGCAGAAATGGTTCGTTTATTAGAAAAAGCTTCTGCTGTAATTCCTGTTGACCAGCTTTGGGTAAATCCAGATTGCGGTTTAAAAACCCGTCATTGGGATGAAACTAAAAAAGCTTTAATCGAAATGGTAAATGCAGCTCAGGAAATGAGAGCTGCAGTAGAAAATCCTGTTACTTAATAGTTTTACCTAGAATATATTTTTGTTTTTTATGCCAGCAAATGAGGCCGAATATTAGTTATGATTCGGTTCGGCTTCATTTTGCTGGTATTATTTTTTAGAAGCAGAAAAATTTAGTTTTCAAAACAGCTTCTATCCCGCTATCCGCTATATCTTTTCCTGGCTAAAGAAGCCAGAAAAAGGATACCGCTTCTATCGGGGCTAAACCTCAAGTTTAATTTTCAGAAGAACTTTAGCAAAAAAAAGCGCCCCAATTGGAGCGCTTTTTCATGTTTATGCTTTATAGTTTTTCAAATAAAAAAATGAAAGAAAAATACTATTTACATTTAAATTAAATGAAATAAAAAGATTACATTAGCTATTTATTGTATACCATTACTTTTATTTAAATATTGACATGATAAAAGAGCATCTAGCAAATCTTACTGATTTCAATCTCATCATATTTTTAATTGCGGTTATAGTTCTTTGCAGAATATTCACATTGTTTATTAGCGATAAGGTAAATGACTTTGCCGCACAAAAAAAGAAATTTTACTTATACATATTGTCATTTGTGCTCTTCTATACGCTTTTACAATTTTTAGTTCATAAGATAAAATTTGAAGACGTTAGTAACGAATTGCTTTTTTACCAAATAATCTCTTTACTAGCAGGAATTATTCATACTTGTGCCTATCGTTTTTATTTTAAAAAATTAAATACAGAAATGATTATAGTAGAGATACTATTTGCATGCATAACTGCATTGTACTCCAGTATATTGTTTAGTATAATTTATATAATCTTGAATGGTCTAAATTTCTCCATTTTAGTGATTACACATTTTTTCTTGTTTATAGTGCCAACTAATGGGTACATCACATTTTGTTTGATGATGCTGATACCTTCCAAACAAATAGCAACTTGGTCTCCTGAGAAGTCCTACAAAATCATTGACCATAACGAGATGAAAAACATCTTATTGATTACGCTTTTGATAAAAAAGCGAAATAATGAAGATGAATACACTACTATAAGAGCTCAAACTCCAGCAAAGGTTGATTTTGGGCGTCTATTTTTTCTTGCCATAACAGGCTACAACAAGCAGAATGCCGATAATCCGATTCAAGAACAAATGTCCAACAGGCAGGACTGCAAGTGGATATTTTATATGCAGCCAAAATGGTATGCACCAATTAAATACGTGAATGCCCTGCAGGATGCCAAATCAAATGGTATCACGGAAAATTCAGTAATAATCTGTGAGCGTGCAGAAGAAAGAAACATTATACCTGAGAAAAAGAAAAAAGCCGACACAAAGAAATATCACGCTGATTCCCCAAAAAACGATTCCAAAAGCACTCAACCAGAACAGAAAAAGATTGATGAATTGAAAGAACCTGAAGAAAAAGGACCAGTAAAATAATCCGTTTGTCTATGGATTTGAGGACTTTAAAAGAAAACTAAAAATATGGAACAAAAAGAAAACAACGAAAAAAAGCCAGTTGTATTTGTAAGCCCTGATTATGTATTGCCATTTTATCCATTCCAACTCAACAACAGCTTTGCAGTAACATATACGATCGAAAAAAATGGAAAAACACAAATACTTGAGCAAAATTTTGATTTGAGGTGGCTGGAGCCTGACACCAAACAAAATGATTATCATTTTATTGAGACAAAAGCGATTTCGTCCCTATTGATAAACGGCGAACGAATAAATACAAGAGCATACAAAATGGCGGAAAAAACAGCAGAATTACTGCATCCACTACGAATAGTGGTAAACAAATATGGAAAATGGAAAGACCTTAATAGCTATTCTAAGCTGAAGGAACGTTGGGAAAACCAAAAAGATGATATTCAAGAACTTTTTGACGGCAAAATATTTATGCTTTTGGTGCAAAATATCGAAAATGCCATAAACGATGACAAGCATCTTGTAGGACTGATTTCGGGAAATTGGTTTTTAAGAGCTTATTTCAACGGCATACATAGAGCCTACAAGAAAAATCTAGAACGAGAAATGAAACTCTATTTCCCTGTTATTGCCGAGGATGAGGACACAGAATTTTTAATTGTTCAAAAAGCCAATCTTTATTTGAATGACAAAAATCAAATAGAAGTAATGCAAAGCGGTGTTCCAGAAAATGAATTTGTTAAAGGAACTTATAACGCAAAGTATTATTTGAACCCTGTTAATTATATCATTGAACGTTTGTATTTGGAATGCGACTTGACTGATTTGGACAGAAAACTAAAAGTTGAAGTCAAAATCATCGAAGAGGACTAGCAAGTTTCAGCAAAGAACAAAACTATTAAATTATGGAAAAATATGTTGCCGTACATGGCGCAACCTTAAAATGCAAATTTGCCGAAATTGGTGAGGTAACAGATATATTACAAGTCAAATCGCACAGCAAGCATTTTGCCAACGACAAGGGAACAAATAATAAACTTATTGCCACAACCAAAGAAATTGGTCAGACATTGAAGAAAAACACTTTTGGCAATTGCAAGCTACAACCTACAGGAAGCAACTACAAGCCGTGCCAGGTGATAATACAGGAATGGAAACATTTTTATGAAAAAATAACCCTAAGCAATCAAGGCAAAATATTGACAGAGGACAGCAAAGCAACTTGCCCTATTGGCGGACCGGATTGTATAACAGTTCTAAAACATGGACAAAAAGCCGAAGTAGGAAAACAGCAGATGCAAAAGGCTGATAGAGATATATTGAAACAGATAAACTCTTTGTTGGAAATTGATGTTTTAGATGATGAAGATAATATTTGTAGTTAAATGTAATTGATATGAGAAAATTAAAAATATTTGGAAACCATTCGCCTGAAGTTGGCATTAAGGAGCAGTATTCAATAGGCGATTTTTTTAAAGATTCGGCTGTTATGCCCTCTATCGGGACTGAGTCGAAAAATCCGTTTGAAGATCAAGTCAAATGGAGCATCTGGGTAAAGACAGGGATAGACTGGAAAAAATTGACCCAGAACAACAAGACAGGCGCAACGGTAGACTATACTTTTTTCCAGCAGAGCCTAAAACGCAAAGCCATACGAATGCTTGTAGACATAAACGGAGAAAAAGCAGTTCTAGATATTGAGCCGAAGCCCACAAAGCATGCCAAAATAGTGGGAGTGCAATTGCTCGATGCCAATTATGAAGCGCCAAAGCGCCCCTTTGCCTACAACGACACGATTATTGTCCGCGTGAATTGCGTAGACATGGAACTGCTACAAGTGCTGGTAACCTTATGGGAAGACGATGGAGGTAAAAATGACAAAGATACCCGCAACCTCAAAATAGATATTAAGAAAGGAAACGTAATAAACGGCAAAGCCGATGTTGCATTTAAACTGGACGCAAGCTATCTATGGCTTGCCAACGCCCGACAGACAAAAGGAGGTGAAGGCGAATTTCATGAATATTATGTAACGGCAGAGATTTTTGAAAAGGTCTCAACAAGAGCAATTAGCAAAAACGTTAATGCAACCAACCCTGACTACAAGCCTGAGGAAAAGAGACCAATTCCTGCCGAGCAGAAAGGACCTTCTAAAAAACAAGAAAGAGGAATAGCAGAAACAGTTGGCAAAATGGTACACGACTGGTTTGAAACTGCCGTTAGCGTCTTGCCAGAAGTTTCTACATTCAACCCTATAGAGATTATCAGCAGTTACATGACGGTTTTTATACCTGATGTAAATGAGGAGAAAAAAGATAATTGTGTTTGTAAGGAAAGTAAATTGTATTGGGGAAAATATTTTACTTGCCAAGAAAGGAAAAAAATATTTGAAATTTCTAAGCGACTTAACTGTAAACCAGATTATTTAACATCTGCAATGGCATTGGAAACAGGAGCTATTTTTGATCCAAGCATTGTTAATAGTTTGGGATATACTGGATTAATACAAATTGGGGCGGCGGCAGCAGAAGATATAAACAGGAGAAAAAGAACAAATATTACAGCTGGAAGTAATGGTAATCTTAAAGATATGTCAAAATTTGAACAACTTACTTATGTTGAATATTATTTAGAACCATATAAAGGAAAATTAAACACTTTAGCAGATTTCTATCTAGCAATCTTAATGCCTATAGACTGTGGTAAAGGTAATCAAACAGATCATATTGTTTTTGATCGAGATATTGTCTTAGATTATGAGAATGGTAAAGTTGTAAAAAACATTAAGTGGGTAAGAAAAAATGGATATGCTAGAAATCAAGTATTCCATAAAGAAGGTAGAAATGAAGATGGTAAAACTTATGTTTGGGAAATAAAAGAAGAAATAGAAAAATGGTATAAAAAAGGAGAATCTAATAAGGTTAGTGATTTTTTATGTAATGTTGAAAATAATGAAGAAGAAAATTCCCAATTAGGTCAATGGCATGATCCTGTAGATAATCCTAGATTAACTAAATATAATTATTCTGGAATCATAAAACCCTCAAGCGGAACATATGGATGGTGTAGAAGAAATTCAGATGGTTCTAGAAAATATCATTCAGGATTTGACTTTTTTGCTATTCCTGGAAGAGACAAAGTTTATGCCTGTCTAAAAGGAAATGTTCATCAAGTTAGATATTCACCAAGTGCTGGATGGATTGTAAGAATAAAAATTCAAAATGTAAAAGATTTATTAGAAAAAGAAAAAAAAGTTAGTTATAATACACAGTTCACAGATGAGTTGAGAGGAATTGATATACAAGAAACCGATGAAGTCTTTTTCATTTATATGCATTTAGACAGTACAGTAGTTACCGATGAAGATGCCCATAATAAAAAAGAGGTCGATGCAGGGACTGTATTAGGATATGCAGGAGTCTCAGGTTCCATTGCAAGCGGAGGAAAGGCTCCTCATTTACATTTAGAAATTGCTACAGTATTAGATGCTTATGGACATGGTGAATCGGTTAGAACAAATCCTGCGCGATTTGTCAAACTTAATCCGTATGACACTTCAGATCAAGATCAAGAAGCAAGAATTAGACATTTTTATAATAATTAAAAAACATGAAATACTTTTTAAAATCACTTCAACTACTTGTGTTTTTTTTCTTGATTTCTTGCTTTAAACAAAGCACTGAAATAGAAAAAAAAATCTATACTCCTCAAACAAAAATAGAAAAAATTCATTGCAAAAAAGAATACACAATAACTGATAACGAAACAGAAAGTTATGAAAATGAGAATGATGAATATATTTCAAATTCTTTATTCGAAAAATGGAAAGGTACTTATAAATTAAGGAAAGACAGCAACTTAGATAGTTGGGAAAGAGAATCTATTTTTTTTTCAGAATTAAATCTTATCAAACCTGATAGTTGCATTTTCAAAAGTTGGCTTGCGGATGAAAATGGTAAAAGATATATTAAAGATGATAATTATCAAGAATTTGTTGGAGGCATTCTAGCTACACAAAATAAAGATTCTATAGAATTTTATACAAAAAGAGTTGTTAGTGGCGGAAATAATTCATTATCCCCCTTATTAATTCTTACTGAAGAAAATAAAAAACATTTTATATATAGTTTAATAACTTCTCCCGCAAACAATGGAATTATTAAAATACCTATAGAGAAAGTAAAATGAAATAAACGGTAGTGAATTAGAAAAAGTCATTTTTTAGCTCAAGTTATTCATGAATCCGGAGCTTTTAGATATACAGCAGAATTAGGGGTTTCTAATACTGCGTATAATGGATTTAAAGGAAGAGGTTTAATACAATTAACAGGAGAATCCAATTATACTGAATATGGAGAATATGAAAATCAAGATTTTATTTCTAGTTTAGAAAACAAAATTAAACTTGAAAACTACCATATTCAGCGAGGTCTTCTGGATGGTTTTGGAGTCAACATGCTGGCTTAAATGATGAAGCTGATTTAAACGATCATATAAATATAACAAGAGTTATTAATGGCGGTTTTAATGGATATAATGATAGACTTAAATATTTGAAAAAATCATTTAAGGTTCTTTATTTTAATTGTAAAAATGATATTAGCAGAAATCTTGATTATATCTTTAATAAGAGTAAAACATATAATGAAAAAAGGGGATCTTTTGCTTGGGGCTTATGGCATGACCCAGATTTAAATAAGAGTGGTTGCACAAAAAATAAAGAAAAAGCAATAGAGGGTTATTCGAGATTTATGGAATTAGTGGGAGAGAATTATGGAGAAACAAATTGGTACAATATAAATAACATCCCAAGTTTTAATAATTTAATTTATACAGTTAGACATAAAAAATATGTAAAAGTATATGATGCTGCAAAACAGAGATTAGATGCTTTAAAAAATTCATAAAAGATGAAAAAAAAAATAAGTATATTTTTGTATTTAGCACTATGGTTCTTGTGTTATCCTATTGAAATGCAAGGAAATATTCGTTGTAAGAATTTACGCTTGTATGACTCGACATATTTCTCTTTTTCCAGTTCTTGTAATATTGAATTGAAAATTTTGCATAAACGAAATGCTATTTTAAATATAAATGGAAAAACAAAAAAAGGTATTATTAGTATAAATAGATATTCTAAAGATTTTTTTGATTTTAAAGATAATACTAATAATATCCTTGTTACTTTTTCATTTGAAAATTCAAATATAGCAATTGAAAATCAAAAATATCAATTCGAATGTGAAGATGCAAAATTTATCGTTTTATATAAAATTAAAAATGACAACGAATCTCTTATTAGGATAAAAGAATATTTAAACGACAATCAAACGATTTTTGATGATAACATTGAATCGCTTAATGATAAAGCTTTTTTTTTGGAAAAAAACAAACAGTTTAAGTCATCTGCCTTTATTTTGGAAAAAATTACTTTAAAAAGACCAGATAGAGTGGTTGCATGGTTAAACTTAGGAGATGTTTATTGGGAAATTAATAAAATAAATGAATCCCGCATGGCGTATTTAAAATATATTGAATTGATGAAATCACAGAATAAAGATTTAAATAAAATACCAAATAGGGTCTATGAAAGAAGTAAATAAACCAACTGGGAATAGCACCCTCTACCGTACAAATCGTTTTGTGTGAGTACTGCTTTTTTAAATTTATGAAACTTAATAATTCTAGAATGTTTTTTGACTTCACATGTCGCCACACAAAAGGATTCGTACCGTAGTGAGGAAAAAAAATGATCAATTTAATTAAAAAAATAAATTATGGATATTTTATCATTATTAGTAACAATTTATGCTTGCAGAAAAGATCTAGCAAAACATACAGCAATATTTTATGATTCTAAAATTGGAAAATATATTCTTAAGATTATAGTTCTTATAGGATTAGTATTTTTTATTTATATTGACGTATTAATTTTCGTGATGACATTGTTAAAACATTCATTTTCACTAAATGCTTTTCATTGTAGTTTTGCAATATTTATTACTTTATTAACTATTATTCTAGGATACTTTTATTTTAATTTTAAAGAACTATTTTTTAGTAAAAACAAAAACAATCAAAAGCCATTTTCAATAGTATAAAACAAAAAAAACGCTCCAATTGGAGCGCCTTTTTCATGTTTAGTTTAAAACTTAAACCTAGAAGTTTTTAGAAATTCCGATGTTTACTGTTTTTCCAAAATTGAAATTAAACTCCTTATTTTTTTGTCCTTCATTATCAAAACTCCAAGTTTGATAACCAATACCTCCAATACTAAAATTTAATCCAAAACCTTTTTTGATATTAATAAAAAGAGCCGGAGTAATAGCCGTGTAAAAACCATCTCCTTTGAATTCGTTCTCTGCGTCTACTGAAGTAACAGTTCTTTTTTGATTTTGAAAACCAGCACCTAAATCAGCAAACACCGAAAAAGTTTCAGTCAAAGGAACAGAATAACGTAAAAAAGCACCCGCTTTAAAATTATTTGCTTTTCCAGTCATTCTACCTTCAATTTCAGTTCTCGAAGAACCAATCGAGAATTCTCCTCCGACAGTCCAATTATCATGAAACTGATAACCTACTTTAGGAGAAAAACCAAAATCACGGTATTTTTCATTTGATGTTAGAAAATCTCTATTTGAAGAAGTATAACCAATATTTCCTCCAACTAAAATTGTTCCCTTTTGGGCATTTGCAAAGCTAACCATAGCTAATGCAAGAATAAGTAGCATTTTTTTCATATGTGATATTTATTAAGATTTCACATACAACAAACAATTAAAACACCAATACATAACTGTAGTTATTTTCTTAAGGATTAATTAAAAACAACTCAATTTAAATAGCTTAGAAATTAAAATAACAACAAGAAATGGTTATAAAAAAAGCGCTCCGTTTGGAGCGCTCTCTGAAATTGAATATAAAACTAAAGATTAGAAGTTTTTAGAAATTCCGATACTTGCTGTTTTACCAAAGTTGAAATTAAATTTGCTTACATCTGGACCGTTGTTGTCATAATTTAATGTTTCGTATCCTAAACCTCCAATGCTAAAGTTAAGACCAAAACCTTTTTTCATGTTAATGAAAAGAGCTGGAACTACACCAATATACATTCCATCTCCTTTAGCTTTTGAATAGTTTGCTCCGATGTAATCTTTTTCAGTTCTGTTTTGGAAACCAGCTCCTAAATCTGCGAATACTGAGAAAGTTTGGCTTAATGGCATAGTGTAACGAACAAATGCACCAAATCTAGATGTATTAGTTTTGTATTCATTTACACCTTGATCATCTTTTGAAGATGCAACTGTAAACTCACCTCCAACTGTCCAGTTTTCGTGAAATTGGTAACCTACTTTTGGAGAAAAAGCAAATTCGTTTGATTTTCTTTCAGCATTACCGTAATCTCTTGTTTCAGAAGAATAAGAGATGTTTCCACCAACTAATACTGTTCCTTTTTGTGCATTTGCAAAACTGCAGATAGCTAAAGCAGCCATCACTAAAAATTTTTTCATGATTTGGGTTTTATTTTAATTTTAGCATTCCTTTAACAATAACGATGCCGTGAATACTGGTGCTGCTGATTTTTTTATAATCACTTTAGGAGACAAATTTTTAGCAATAGAGACTATTTCTGTTTACTTTTGTAACAAATAAAAAGTCATGTCGATAGAAGTAAACAGTATATCAAAAAGTTACGGAGAGCAAAAAGCTTTAAATGAAATTTCTTTTAAAATTGAGAAAGGGGAAATCGTGGGATTTCTTGGTCCTAACGGAGCTGGAAAATCTACTTTGATGAAAATTTTGACCACTTATTTACTTGCCGATAGTGGCTCAGCCCTTGTAAATGGTCACGATGTCATGACAAACACAAAAGAGGTGCAACACTCAATTGGGTACTTGCCAGAGCATAATCCTTTGTATTTGGATTTGTATGTTCGTGAATATTTGGCATTTAATGCTGATGTTTATAACGTGCCAAAATCAAGAATCGAAGAGGTTATTCAACTGACAGGACTGACACCAGAAAGCCATAAAAAGATTGGGCAGCTTTCTAAAGGATATCGCCAACGTGTTGGATTGGCAAATGCTTTACTTCATGATCCAGAAGTTTTAATTCTGGATGAACCAACTACCGGACTGGATCCGAATCAGTTAATGGAAATTCGTAACGTGATTAAAAATGCGGGAAAAAATAAAACTGTTTTTTTATCTACACATATTATGCAGGAAGTTGAAGCAATTTGCGATCGTGTCATAATTATTGACAAAGGACAAATTGTTGCAGACAATAAATTAGATCATTTGGTTACTGCAGATAAAGAGCAAGTTATCGAAGTAGAGTTTGATTACAAAGTTGAAGAACAGCTTTTGGCTAAACTTGAAAACATCTCTTCTTACATTAATACGCATGACATGACATGGGAGTTGACTTTTGTTACAGATAAAGATATGCGCCCAGCTATTTTTGACTTTGCGAACGAAAATGGTTTAAAAACATTACAATTGAATCAGAAAAATAAAAATCTGGAAGCTGTTTTTAGAGAAATTACTAAGTAAGTTTTCAGTCGCAGTCACGGTTTACAGTTAGAAAAGCGGTTTGTTTTAAATAAAACAAACCGCTTTTTTTATTTATGCACTTCTTATAATCAAGAAATTACGTTAAAATTAGAAAAATTAATTCTATTTTTATTTAGACTTATTATAAATAGTTATATATTTGGCATATCAAATTTTAAATGCCACAGTATGTTACATATACTCCATACCCTTAAAAAACGTATTTCAGTTGTTTTAAATCAAGCGTTAAATCTTCAAAAAAAGTTTTCAGAAGAATTGGAACGGATTGTTCTTCAATAAATCTGATAAAAAAACAAGATTAGAATCGGTCAAATTAAAACAGCATGAAAAAAATTATAACCTCCATGATGCTTGCTTTTTCGGTATATGGATATTCACAGACAGAAGAAAAAGAAACAGATAGTATTGTTGAAACAGCTATAAATGCTTTAGATGAAATTGTGATTACTAAAAAGAAGGTGCTTTATACTCAAAAATCTGATCGTCTTGTTTTCAATGTAGAAAACAGCATCGTTTCTGAAGGCGGGACCGCGCTTGACGTCTTATCTCGTGCGCCAGGCGTTGTCGTGTCTCAGGATGGCGATTTGTCTATTCGCGGACAGCAAGGTGTTGCTGTAATGATAAACGGTAAACTGACACAGCTTTCTCAAAAAGAATTGGCGAATTATCTAAAGTCTACAACCTCTTCCAACATCAAACAAATTGAAGTAATTACCAATCCTTCTTCTAAATATGATGCAGCAGGAAAAGCAGGCATCATTAATATTATCCTCAAAAAACCAAATGCTTCGGGCTTAAAAGGCACGGCCTTTGCGAGTTATGGAAGAGGGCGAAAAAACAGAACCAATTCTGGCTTCAACTTAAATTATAATAAGGACAAATGGGGCGTTTTCGGAAATTACAGCTATACTTTTAGAGGCGAAGAAGAACATAAAAAATTCGATCAGACTCAATATACAGATCTTACGCATCAGGAAATTATATCTAAAAACCACCAAACATCAATTACAGATGAACCTTTAACTTCTAATAATTTCAAGATTGGAACACAATATGAGGTTTCTCCTAAAACAAATTTGGAATTTTATGTAGATGCCAAAATCGGTCGATATGAAAATATGGCTGATGGTACAAATACGGTATTTAATACTTCAAACCAGCCCATTTTTGATGCTTTGACTTATAACGACAGCAAAGAAAAATGGAATGATTATACGTATGCTTTTTCTGGAGTTCATAAATTTAGTACAGAAGGAAAAAACATGTCTTTTGATTTTGAATATGAAACTTCGAAGTTTAGATCCAATCAATTTCAAAGCGCAGATAATACAGCAAATGCTACTGTTGTAAATGATCGTCGCGGTTACATTCCTTCTCAGTTAAAAGTTTTTACTGGAAAAGTTGATTTTGTAAATCCATTCAAGGAAAAACAATCTATTGAATGGGGCTTCAAAGCCAGCATTAAAAATAATGATAATCCATCTGTTTACGAATATTATGAAAATAATGAATGGCTTATCGATTTTAATTCGACCAATCATTTTGAATATAATGAACAGATTTATGCCGCATACTTCAACTACAAATATCAGTTAGAAAAATTAAACATTCAAGCTGGTTTAAGAAGTGAATACACCGCAATCAATATTGATCAGAAAACCTTAAACGAAGAACATAAAGATGATTATTTGAAATGGTTCCCAAGTCTTTCCTTGAAGTATGAATTCACGAGTAATCATTCTGCCCATGCATCATATAGCAAAAGAATCAATAGACCAAGTCAGTTTGATTTGAATCCATTTCGTTTTTACGATGACTCGTTCAACTATTCACAAGGAAATCCGAATTTGATTCCAGAGATTACTCATGCCATGGAAATTGGTTATGCCTGGAAAAGCAATTTTATGGCTTCTCTTTATTTTAATAGCACCAAAGACGTTTTCACGGAAGTGTACAATTACAATCCTGACACTAACACCACCGTTACAACGCAAATAAATGTTGATAAATCATACAATTATGGAATCAATATTACCAATACGTCTGAGCTAAACAAATGGTGGTCTGTAAACACTTTATTCAATGTTTTTGAAAATAAATTTATGGGAGACATTTTAAACAGCAATACAATCGATCCTATTATGACTTTGAATGTAAGCGTGCAAAATTCTTTTGCTATAACTGAAACTCTGAAAGCGGAAGGAAATGCACAATATCAGTCCAAATCAAATCTTGGAATTTACCAGAGAGATAGCTTCTTTGATTTCAGCATTGGGATTTCAAAACAAATATTAGCCAAAAAAGGAAACATCAAACTCAATTTTACCGATGTTTTCAATACCAACAATTTTACTATTAAATCTGCAGTTGCTCAAACTACTATTGATAAAAGATATGAGTTAGATAATCGTATTGCGACAATTGCATTTACATACCGAATTTAAAATTTCGTTCTTTAAATACCTTGTTTTTTGTTTTTTTTTTGTGTTAGTCAAGAGCCTGTTCCTTCAAACAGGCTCTTCTACTTTTATAAAGTTTATAATTCTGAAAGGACTTCTCGCATTTCCTCAATTACAAGTTTAACATCATCTTCTGTAGTTCTCCAATTCACAAAAGAAGCCCTAATTCCTTTTTTACCTTGATAAATCGTTGGTGTCATAAATACTTTTCCTGTATCATTCAAAACAGACAAAAACTGACTTACTTTTTCTTGATTGTGTTCTCCTTTCAGCGTAAAGCAGACATTATTTAAACGAATTGGTGCCAACAGCTCAAAATCATTTTCTATTAGAGCATTTCCAAAATGCAAAGCCAATGCTGTACTATTTTCGACAATATCTCTAAAGCCTTCTTTCCCATAAGCTTTAAGCGAAAACCATACAGGCAACGCACGCAAACGACGTGAATTTTCAGGGAGAACATTCAAGTAATTAAAATTCTCCAGCGGATTACCCAAATAAGGTGCATTGGAGTTCTGAAACGTTTCAATCTGTAAATTGATATGCTCTTTTTTAACTAAATAAAAAGCACTTTCATAAGGTACGTTCAGCCATTTATGACAATCGATAGTAATACTGTCTGCTCCTTCCCAACCTTTTACAAGATGGTTGTATTTCTCAGAAACTGCAGCAAAACCACCAAAAGCGGCATCAATGTGCCACCAGAAATTGTATTTTTCTTTTAGTTTTGAAATTACTTCAAAATCATCAAAATCGGCTGTATTTACTGTTCCTGCACTAGAAATCAAGATAAATGGTTTTCCATCTAATTTCTTTATATTTTCTTCCAAATCAACAATATCAAGAGCTTCGCGATTTCCCTCGACAGCTTTTATTGCTGTATAATTTTGACTTCCAATTCCTAAAAGCGATAGACATTTTATAGTAGAAGAATGTGGTGTTGCTGTTAGAATATTAATTGGTTCTGAAATTCCGTTTTTAGCAAAATCTTTTCCAAACTGCTTCCCAAACCATTGTCTAGCAACGCCAAGAGAAGTAAAATTTGACATTGTAGCACCAGTAACGAATCCGCCTAAAAACGAATCAGGGAGTTCTAATAATTGCAATAATAAATTGATGGTTTCAAACTCTATTAATGCCGATGCTCCTCCTTGTGCCTTTACAGCTTGAGTATTCTGATCATACACAGTCGCTAGCCAATCGCCTACAATAGACGCAGGTGTTGAGCCGCCAGTAACAAATCCCCAATATCTCGGCCCTGGCGAAGAAACCATCAATGGAGCCAATCTTTCATTAAATTCCTTTAAAGCTTCGATAGATCCTAAACCTAATTCGTCTAGCTCCGTTTTAGGATCTATTGAGTAGGTATTAGACGTTGGAATATTTTCGATATTATTCAGAAAATCAATTCCGTGCTGTTTTGTTTTTTCTAAGATATTCTCAAAATTATTGAGATCATGCTGTAATTTTGAATTCATAAGTTTGTTGTATTAGTTATGTCGCGCAGATTGCGCGGATAAGGAAGATTAATAAAAATTTTGATTGTTTTAAAGAATAGCTACCACTTCGTCTTTTCAGAGAATCTCGAAACCATCATCGAACAGATTACATCTCCGTTTGCATTTAATAAAGTAGCAATTGGGTCAACCAATGTCCCTAAGATCATGGCGACTGGCAAAGCTTGTTCCATTGGAAAACCATAAACGGTAATGGCTAAGATTTCTCCAATATAACCTCCGTTTGGAATTCCTCCTTCGACAATTGAAACTACCACTGTAATCCCGAGTGCTAAAAGAATCGTCATCGGATCTGAAAAATCTTTACCAAACATGGCAAACAAAAAAGTTATTTTTAAAATCGATGACATACTCGATCCATCTTTATGCAAAGGTGCTCCAAGCGGAATTACCAAATTCCGGACGTGAGCCGGAATTCCCATTTTTTCTGCTGCTGCTAAATTGGCTGGAATAGTCGCAATACTGCTGCAAGTTCCTACTGCTGTTAATGACGGTGCTATATTATTACTCCAGAAAACTTTAAAAGCTCTTTTCCCACCAGAGACAAAAGCATATAAGCTAAAGAACACAAAGAAATAGAAAACACAAGCTGCATAATAAACTGCCATCGGTTTTGCATAAACTCCCAACAATTGCGGTCCAAAAACTCCAACTTGGTAAGCAAAATAAGCTCCTAAACCAATTGGTGCAAATTTCATTATAATGTTCAAAAGCTGTTTCATTACCTCGTTTCCTGAATCTAGAAAACTTTTGAAAGCATTTCCTTTTTCTCCTGACTGTAAAGTGGCAAAACCGACTAAAAAGGAGAAAATAATCAAGGCCAGCATGCTTTTTCGAGATAATAATTCAAAGAAATCATTTGCTGTAAGCAGTTTTGCAATCTGATCTCCTGCTGATCCTGATGCTACTTCTTCAAACGGAACTTTAGCAATAGCGATATCTTCATGAATTGGAAAAAGATAAACGGCGCAAATCATTACAATTGCCGAAATCAAAATTGTAGCCAGAAAAACCAATAACATTATGACAAACAGTTTTCCCAATTTTTCTGTTCTTTCCAGATTGGCTACCGAAGAACCGATCGTAAAAAAGATAAGCGGAATAATGGCTGTAAAAAGTAAATTCAGGAATATATCACCAAGAGGCTTTATGATCAAAACTTTCTCTCCGAAAACCAATCCAAAAATACTTCCAATTATAATTCCGCCAAGAAGCCATAAAATGCTGCTGTAACTCTGTAAAAAATTGATTTTCTTAACTTCCATAATGATACTAGGGTTTAGAATTCAGCAACCTTTATTTTTTAACACATAGAAACATAGTTCTCTTTGTCTATAAAGGCGTTTCAATTATTTAAACAAACATAGCTATGTGTGAAAAATGTATTTTTCTTTTAATTCTTCTCAACTAAAATTAAGAAAAATCTATGTTTCTATGTGTTTAAAATTTCAACTACTTCTCCAGAACAATAGTTGTAAAAGCTCTATCAACCAACTCGCCGGTTTTGCTTTTTACTTTTTCAGTTTGTGTTTCTGTATAGACAATCTTAAAATCTGATTTTTTGATCAACTCCTGCGCTTTTTCCGTACTATACAATTCAAAATCGAATTGCGTAAATGGCAGTTTTTTCATAAAATCTTCTTCTGCAAATGTCAAACAGAAATTTCCATTTGGTTTTAAAACTCTGTAAATCTCTGAAAGCAATTCTTCGGGTTTCTGCCAAAAATAGATTGTATTTACAGTAAATATTTTATCGAATAATCCATCCTCAAACGGAATTGTATTCCCATCATAAAGAGAAAAGAAAGCTTGTTTTTGAGAAACAAAATTTCGGTTGATCTGGCGCGCTTCCTGAAACATCAGTTCCGACATTTCCAGTCCGTAGTATTTAATTTTTTCTGCTTGTTCGAATAGAAATTCTACGTGCCCAGCGTTTCCGTGACCTAATTCTAGAATTCTATTTTCTTTGGAAATATTCAGATTTTGAATCGAATGTTTGGTCATATTGATGTTCGTTTCGTTCATCATATTGGCCATTTCGATTCCTTTTTCTCCTGTTGGATGTTTTAATTGAGAGGCTATGGCTTGTAGTTCTTCTTGTTTCATAATGGTTGTTTTTAAATTCCAATTAATCCCGATAGCTATCGGGACCAAATTCCAACTTTTTTGTCATTCCGAGGAACGAGGAATCACACTAGAAACTCCGCAAAGTAGATCGCCAATCTTTTTCGACACCCGAGTGAGATTCCTCGTTCCTCGCAATGACAAACTATATTTGAACAACTTTGTCAAAGTTTTAAACTTTGACAAAGTTCCTCCTAAAGACCTTAAAAAACCTGACTCGCGATCTGGCGAATATTCTCCGATTTACCCATTGAATAATAATGTAAAAATGGAACTCCAGCAGCTTTTAATTCTAATGATTGCTGAATCGCCCATTCGATTCCGACTTGTTTGATTTCAGCGTTATTTTTGCATTTGTCCACAGCATCAATTAAATCTTCTGGCAAATCGATTCTGAAAATCTGTGGTAAAACTTGTAAATGTCTTTGAACAGCGATTGGTTTAATTCCAGGAATAATCGGAATTGTGATTCCCATTTCTCTTGCTTTTTCTACAAAGGCAAAATATTTTGAGTTGTCAAAAAACATTTGTGTTACCACATAATCTGCTCCTGCATCAACTTTTTCTTTTAATCTTTTTAAATCTGATTGTAAAGATGGTGATTCTAAATGTTTTTCTGGATAACCCGCAACTCCAATGCAGAAATCGGCTTTATTATCAGCATCCATAACTTCGTGAAGATATTTTCCGCAGTTCAAATCGTTGATTTGTTTTACCAAATCAATTGCATAATGATTACCACCCGCTTTAGGCACAAAAGATTGTTCGTCTTTCATTGCGTCACCTCGAAGTGCCATTACATTATTGATTCCCAAATAATGACAGTCAACCAACATATACTCAGTTTCTTCTTTAGTGAAACCACCACAAAGCAAATGCGGAACGGTGTCAACATTGTATTTATGTTTTATAGAAGCGCAAATTCCAAGCGTTCCCGGACGCATACGAGTCAATTTTTTATCCAAAAGTCCGTTACCTTTATCAATGTAAATATACTCCTCACGTGAAGTCGTTACATCAATAAACGGCGGATTAAACTCCATCAACGGATCAATATTATCGTATAATTCCTGAATGCTTTTACCCTTTTGAGGCGGAATAATTTCAAATGAGAATAATGTTTTTCCTTTGGCGTTTTCTATATGTTCTGTTACTTTCATTTATTTTTGGTTGATTGTTGTTGGTTGATGGTTGATGGTTCTTGTGGAACTTTACAATCATAACTTCAACTACATTATTTTTTTATAATAATTAATAAATCCGTTTAATAACTTCTTGCAGGTTTCAATCTGTCCAAGTGCGATATTAAAATTATTTTCTTCTATATATTTTTGATCAAAAGCTAAATAAAATTGAGTTTCCAATTCATAAAGCGATCCTCTCGAAATATGAAGAAAATGTATTGTTTCTTTTGATGTCTGTCTTCCACAACCCTCAGCAATATTTGAAGGTATTGAAATTGATGCTCTTCGCATTTGATTCGTCAATCCAAATAACTCTTCTTTTGGAAACAATTTGGAAAAATCATACAATAAATTCACCAACTTCCGAGCCTCCAGCCACACATCCAGTTTACTGTATTCCATTTTTTATTAGTTGTTTGTTGATGGTTGATAGTTGTTGGCATTTTGCGTTCAAATCTATCAACCAAAAACCATCAACTATCAACTATTCTAGTCTGCTATATTAGGGTTTAACCATTTCATTGCGTAATCAAGCGGTACATTTCGGCGTTTGGCGTAATCTGTGACCTGATCTTCTTTTATTTTTCCGAGGCCGAAATAACGGCTTTTTGGATTTCCGAAATAATATCCTGAAACCGATGAAGCTGGCCACATTGCCATACTTTCTGTTAGCTTCACTCCAATTTGTTTTTCAACATCTAAAAGCTTCCAGATTGTTGGTTTTTCTAAGTGATCTGGACAAGCCGGATAACCAGGAGCTGGACGAATTCCTTTATAATTTTCTTTAATCAATTCTTCGTTGGTTAAAGATTCTTCGCTATCATAACCCCAGAAATCTTTACGCACTCTCTCGTGAAGATATTCGGCAAAAGCCTCAGCAAAACGATCGGCAAGTGCTTTCACCATAATCGAATTGTAATCGTCTAAATTCTTTTCATATTCCGCAGCCCATTCGTCAACACCAAAACCAGTGGTTACACAAAAAGCTCCCATATAATCTTCAATTCCGCTTTCTTTTGGCAGAATAAAATCGGCTAAAGCGATATTTGGAGCACCTTTTGTTTTTTGCGACTGCTGACGAAGCGTTAAGAATTTCTCCAAAACTTTTCCGTTTTCATCACGCAATTCAATATCATCGTCATTAACCTGATTCGCAGGAAAAATTCCGTAAATACCTTTTGCTTTTAGTTTTTTCTCTTCCAAAATCACTTTCAGCATTGCCTGAGCATCGTTAAAAACAGATGTCGCTTGTTCACCCACAACCTCATCCGTTAAAATCGCAGGATATTTTCCGTACAATTCCCAAGTTTGGAAAAATGGTGTCCAGTCGATATACGGAACCAAAACATCTAATTCTATTTCAATGGTTTGTGCACCAATTACTTTTGGTTTAGTTGGTGTATATTCCGACCAATCTAATGGCAATTTATTTTTACGGGCATCTTCAATCGTTAAAAAATTCTTGTCTCTCGAACGATTTAAGAAGGTTTCTCTAAAAGAATCGTATTCTGCACGAATATCTGCCGCATATATTTTTCTATTATGATCTAAGAGATTTCCTGCAACCGTAACAGCTCTAGAAGCATCGTTTACGTGAATTACCGTTTCTCTGTACTGAGGTGCAATTTTCACGGCAGTATGCGCACGCGAAGTTGTTGCTCCTCCAATCATAATCGGGATTTTAATATCTTGTTTGTCTAATTCTTTGGCTAAATAAACCATTTCGTCAAGCGAAGGCGTGATCAATCCGCTTAATCCGATAATATCAACTTCATGTTCAATTGCCGCTGCAATGATTTTTTCCGGAGGCACCATAACACCAAGATCGACAATCTCATAATTGTTACAAGCCAAAACCACCGAAACGATGTTTTTACCAATATCGTGAACATCACCTTTTACAGTCGCCATCAAGATTTTTCCGTTTCCTTGTTTATCCCCGGCTTGTTTGCTTGCTTCGATAAATGGCAGTAAATAAGCCACCGCTTTTTTCATTACACGAGCCGATTTTACCACCTGAGGCAGGAACATTTTTCCGCTTCCAAATAAATCTCCAACCACATTCATTCCCGTCATCAAATTAATTTCGATAACCTCAATTGGTTTTGTTGCTGCCAAACGTGCTTCTTCAACATCTTCTTCAATAAAAGCGTCAATTCCTTTTACCAATGAATGTGTAATACGCTCTTGAACGGTTCCAAAACGCCATTCCTGAACCGTTTTTTCATCGCTTTTTGCTTCTCCTTTTACGCTTTCGGCAAAATCTAAAAGTCGTTCCGTGGCATCGTCGCGTCTATCTAAAATTACATCTTCAACATATTCTAATAAGTCTTTCGGAATATCATCATAAATCGTCAACATCTCTGGATTAACGATTCCCATCGTCATTCCGTTTTTAATTGCGTGGTATAAAAACACCGAGTGCATGGCCTCACGAACCGTATCGTTTCCTCTAAAAGAGAACGAAACGTTGCTCACACCACCGCTTATATGTGCATGAGGAAGATTCTCGCGAACCCATTTTGTTCCCCTAAAGAAGTCCAAAGCGTTTAATCTATGCTCTTCCATTCCCGTTGCAACCGGGAAAATATTCAAATCGAAAATAATATCCTGCGGAGGAAATCCTACTTTGTTCACCAAAATATCATACGAACGCTGACAAATCTCCACACGACGATCGTAATTATCAGCTTGACCAACTTCGTCAAAAGCCATAATAATTGCCGCTGCTCCGTAACGTTTAATTAATTTAGCATGGTGAATAAAAGCTTCTTCGCCTTCTTTTAACGAAATCGAGTTAACAACGCTTTTTCCTTGTACTACTTTCAGACCGGCTTCGATGATTTCCCATTTCGAACTGTCGATCATAATTGGCACTCTCGAAATATCTGGTTCTGCCGCAATTAAATTCAAAAATTTAGTCATCGCAGTAACACCGTCAAGCATTCCTTCATCCATATTAATATCGATGATTTGTGCTCCACCTTCTACCTGCTGTCTTGCAATATCAAGCGCCTCGTCATATTTCTCTTCCTTGATTAATCTCAAGAATTTTCTTGAACCTGTTACGTTTGTACGCTCACCAACATTCACGAAAACACTTTCGGGCGTAATAATCAACGGTTCTAATCCTGATAATACAAGGTCTCTTCTTTTTTCTGTCATTTCTTTTTAAGTTACTAAGATCCTGAGATTCTAAGGTTCTAAGTTTTTTATTCTATTTTCTTTCCTGCGAGGTTTTTAAAACCTTGTAGGCATTTATGTTTATTATTTTGGGCGTGTCCTTCGGCCGGGCTATCCGTTACAAGTCCTCGACCAATTCCGTTTCACTGCATTGTTCTGCGGGCTTTTCACTTCTATCCCTCACGCGAGTAAGGTTGCATTTTTATAATGTTAAACAGTAATATTTTTATCTCAATTACTTACTATAGAGAAATTTCGTTTAATGATCGAAGTAACTCTTTTATATTATTTTTTGCTGAAACTTCATTAGCTAATCGGAGTCTCTTTGTCCCAATAAGAGCATCTGATATTTTAGCGCTACCCGATTGTTTAATGTTCTTACTAAATTTTAATTCATTTTTGTAATACAACTTATATTCTATTGCAGTTTTGACTGTAAAAGTCGCACCAAAAAAAGGCTGATCAACAGAAATTAAATTAATTTCAAGAACCCAATCCTCATTATTTGTAATAGAATCTATTTTAGAAAACACTTCCGACTCAATAACAGATTTTTTAAATGCCTCTCCAAAATTTTCATTAGAAATCTTAGACGTCCATAATGGATTTGTTTTTTTTCCACCTGTAACAGATCTAATGAAAATCTTATCTCCAATTTTCTTTTCCGCTTTATAATCTTTAACTGTCATTCCTTCAATGGTCGCTGACGAAGCGCATTGTGCAAGTAAAGTTGAAAGAAGAACTAATAAAACCAGATATTTAAATTTCATATAATATTTCAAAAAATTAAACTATACTGTTACCGGTGCAACTCTCGGTTTATAATCCTTTGCAACCTCAGCCATTAATCGAATATGATCTGGAGTTGTTCCGCAACAACCTCCGATGATATTAATTAAATTATCCTCTAAATATTCTTTGATGAAGGCCTGTGTCTGTTCTGGCGTTTCATCATATTGTCCGAAAGCATTTGGCAGTCCTGCATTTGGATGTGCAGAAACATTAAAACTTGTGTTGTGCGCTAATCTCTTTAAATACGGTTTCAATAAATCGGCTCCAAGGGCGCAATTGAATCCTACGCTTAATAACGGAATATGCGAAACTGAAATCAAAAATGCTTCAACTGTCTGTCCTGAAAGCGTTCTTCCTGAAGCATCTGTAATTGTTCCTGAAACCATGATTGGAATATCAAGATTGCGTTCTTCTTTTACTTCTTCGATTGCAAAAAGTGCTGCTTTTGCATTTAATGTATCGAAAATTGTTTCTACTAAAAGCAAATCACATCCACCATCCATTAAAGCTTCTGCTTGTTGTTTGTAAGCAATTCGTAAATCGTCAAATGTTACGGCTCTGTAACCTGGATCGTTTACGTCTGGTGACATACTTGCTGTACGGTTTGTCGGTCCAATTGACCCCGCTACGAAACGAGGTTTTTCTGGATTTTTTGCGGTAAACTCATCGGCTACTTGTCTTGCGATTTTTGCCGATTCGTAGTTTAACTCGTAAACCAAATCTTCCATGTGATAATCGGCCATACCGATTGTCGTTCCAGAGAAGGTATTGGTTTCTACGATGTCAGCACCAGCTTCATAATACGCGGCGTGTACATCGCGAATCGCTTGTGGTTGTGTTAGGGATAGTAAATCGTTGTTTCCTTTTAACGGATGCGGAAAATCTTTGAAACGCTCTCCTCTAAAATCTTCTTCCGAGAAATTATAGCGTTGCAACATCGTTCCCATTGCTCCATCAAGGATTAGGATATTTTTTTTTATTGCTTCTTGAATTGTTATTGCCATGTTTTTTTGTTTTAGCTGCTAAGACGCTAAGGTTCTAAGATGCTAAGTTTTTTTATTATGATTGTGAAGTTTAAACCTATCGGTTTACTTCGGATATTTTTTCACATTAATTCCAAAAGTGCACTATTGCTGGCTCATTAGCCCCGATTGAAGTGGAAATCAATTTGCTTTTTTCTTTAAAAAACAAAATGATTGCAACGAAAAGCGGGAACTATTGACTGCAAAAATGCCCCAATGATTCGCTCCTGATACAGAATCTGTTTCAGTAAATATTGTATGTTGTCTGGAAAAGTTTTGAGAAATACGAGTATGTATTTGTGTTATCTATCTTTAATACTGGAAAATTAGTAAAAAGTAGAATTTAGCACCTTCTTTATGATAAAGGGTTGCTAAGGTTTCATCGGGTCTATCCCTCCGCCTTTCGTGATAACTGACAATAATTTTAAGAACAGTGCAAAGGTATGAAATAGGGTTTCGATTTGCAAATGTTTTTTTTCTAAGGTTCTGAGGTACTTAGGTGCTAAGGTTCTTAGGTTTTATCTTTTGCTTGATTTAGCTCCGGAGGAGCATAATATTTATAGAAAACAATTTACACAACGCAACAGCTCCAGCGGAGCGACATATATTTCGCTCCGCTGGAGCTGTTGCAAACGAATAATTTCTTTTCTATAAATATGTCATCCCTCTGGAATTATTCATAGTAATTAAAAAAGCCCAAACTTTAAAAAGTTTGGGCTTTACAATATTTAAAAACCTTAACGCCTTAGTCCCTTAGAACCTCGGCACCTCAGATTAAACAATCGCTTTTACAACTGCTTTTGGTGCTTCTTTACGAGTTCCATCAAAACCATCTACACCTGAAACTGTTGTATATTTTAATACATATTTTTTACCTGGGTTGATGATTGAATACGCAGCTTGGCACATTAAAGTTGCTTCGTGGAAACCGCAAAGGATCAACTTTAATTTTCCTGGGTATGTATTTACGTCTCCAATTGCGAAGATTCCCGGAATGTTAGTTTGGTAATCTAATGCGTTGTTTACTTTAATTGCATTTTTCTCGATTTCTAATCCCCAGTCTCCAATTGGACCTAATTTTGGTGTTAATCCGAAAAGTGGGATGAAATAGTCACATTCGATTTTACGGTGTGCTCCGTTTTCTTCAATATCCAAAGATTCTACGTGTTCAGCACCATTGATTCCGATAACTTCTGCCGGAGTGATTAATTTGATTTTTCCAGCTGATTTTAATTCCTGTACTTTTTCTACAGAATCTAAAGCTCCTCTGAATTCGTTTCTTCTGTGGATTAAAGTTACTTCTGAAGCTACATTTGCTAAGAAGATGCTCCAGTCCAAAGCTGAATCTCCTCCTCCTGCAATAACAACTCTTTTATCTCTGAATTTCTCAGGATTTTTAATGAAGTATTTTACTCCTTTATCTTCATAAAACTCGATATCTTCGATAAGTGGTTTACGAGGCTCAAAACTTCCTAAACCTCCTGCGATTGCAATAACTGGTGCATGAAATTTAGTTCCTTTGTTTGATGTTACAATGAAAGTTCCGTCTTCTTGCTTTTCAACTGTTTCAGCACGTTCTCCTAAAGTAAATCCTGGCTCAAATTGTTTGATTTGCTCCATTAAACCGTCAACTAAATCTCCGGCTAATACTTCTGGAAAACCTGGAATATCATAAATAGGCTTTTTAGGATACAATTCTGAAAGCTGTCCTCCTGGCTGAGGCAAAGCATCTAAAATGTGGCATTTTAATTTTAACAATCCTGCCTCAAATACGGCAAATAAACCTGTTGGGCCTGCTCCAATTATAAGTATATCTGTTTTAATCATTATGTTGTTGTTTATAATCATTCTTAATAACGCAAAGAAACGAATAAATCCTTGTACTTTCAATGATTTTTATCATTAATTTCTTTCCGAAACCTTTTTACTCTTTATTTTTTAATGAAGAGGTAATCTCATTCATTCTTTTAACCTTTTCTTCAAAATTGCCTTTTAGCGTTTTTCGATATTCATTCAGATTTTCAACCATTTGGTTAATATCTTCCGGAATTACTTCTTCAAAAAACTCCCTTAACCTTTTAGCCGTTGTTGGTGATTTTCCGTTTGTTGAAATGGCAATTTTTACATTTCCTTTTGTTACGATTCCACCTAAATAATAATCACATAAATCTGGCGTATCAGCAATATTGCAAATCAGATAACGTTTTCTTGCTAAATCGTAAACCTTTTTATTTACTTTCAAATCGTCTGTACAGGCAATTACCATGTGACGTTTTTTGAGCATTTTCTTTTTGAACTTTTTTTCCGTCAATTTAATTGAAGGATGTTTTTCTGCTAAAACCTTAATTTCTAAATGAAAATCAGGTGCAACTACCTCAACATTAGCATTCGGACTTGATTTTAGCAAGAAAGAAAGCTTTTCCAGACCTACATTTCCTCCACCTACAATCAAGACATTTAAATTGTGAAGCTTTAGAAATATTGGATATAATTCGTTTTGTTCCATTTTAATTTAATTTCATCTAAACAAAATTAGATGATTTACCAACGAATTGTTCCAAACGGAACATATAATTCTAATGAATGGTTTCTTTTGATAGAAATTCTTCGTAAAAACCTTTTAATTTGTTGCTTTCTCGGACAACTTCGCCTAAAACGATAATTGCTGGTGAACCTAATTTCTTTTCTTTTACAACTTCTAAAATCGAATCAACAGTTCCTACGCCTACTTTTTCTTCTGCTGTTGTTCCGTTTTGGATGATTGCAACGGGTAAATTTCCTTTGTCTTCTTTTTGAAACAAATCGATGATTTGAGGCAATTTGTGCATTCCCATCAAAATCACAACAGTTGCAGAAGATTGTGCTGCCAAAGCTACATCTGAAGATAATTTTCTGTCAGAAGTTGTTCCGGTAATCGCCCAAAAGCTTTCCGAAACGCCTCTTTTAGTAATTGAAATCCCCTGACTTGCAGGAACGGCAACTACCGATGAAATTCCGGGAACTACGATGGTTTCTATTCCGAAACTCTCTGCGAATTCTACTTCTTCTCCACCTCTTCCGAAAATAAAAGGATCTCCTCCTTTTAATCGAACTACATTTCCGTAAGTCAAAGCATTATCTACAATCAGCTGATTGATTTGATCCTGAGTGTAAGCATGATTTCCGATTCTTTTTCCAACAAAAATCCTAATAGCATTTTTTGGTGCGTAATCCAGAATTTCTTCATTAGCCAAAGCGTCGTATAAAACCACATTAGCTTCAGCCAATGCTTTTACAGCTTTCAACGTCAGTAAATCGGGATCGCCCGGACCTGCACCGACTAAAGTTATTTTGGGTTTTATATTATGCATTTGCTAATTCCTGTGCTCTGAAAGTTTCGATTTTATCAAAGAAAACAGTCGCTTGTGCAATGTAATCTTTAGCAAAAGCTTCAGATGGTTCATTTTTATTGATTTGGTAAACCAAATCTTTAAAAGTTGAGTTTAATTCTATTTTATTAGTGTCGATAAAAACAGTGTCAAACAAATCTACAATTCCTGCGTGGTGGTTTGTTTTTTGGTTTTCTGCCAATAACAATGCTTTTGCACCGTTTACAAATCCTGCATATGCATGGTAAATTGCATCTGACCATTTTTTCTCGTCGAAAGACTCCTGAGCCAAAATCAATTTTTCTTTAGCTTCAAACAATAATGTCGCTACTAAATCGATCACCACTCCGGCACATTCTCCAACTCCAACTGCTTTTACGTAATTGTCTGCATTACCCCAATCCACGAAATCGGCTTCTGTTAAATTGGTTACATCTGCGAAAGGTTTTAAGATTTCGTAGAAATATTTTTCTCCTTTTGTATCATAATAATCAAGGAATTTTTGTCCGCTTCCGTTAGCATCAAAATCATTTAAAATGGTACGCAACGCATCTGGACCTCTACGACTCGGTACTTTGATTACTTTATCAGCAAAACGTCCTGCTCCATTACCTAATCTTCCTCCACCCAATAAAACTTGTAAAGCCGGAGCAACCAATTTTCCTGAGTTGATAGACATTCCTTGGAATCCAATTGCCGACATATTATGTTGTCCGCAGGCATTCATACAACCTGAAATTTTAATTTCGATTTCGCGGTTGTTTAAATACTGAGGATATTCAGCACTTAAAACTCTTTCTAATTCTTCTGCAATACCGGTACTACTTGCAATCCCCAAGTTGCAAGTATCAGTACCCGGACATGCCGTAATATCTCCAACTGAATTATATCCTAATTGAACAAAGTCAAGTTTGGCTAATTCTTGATAAAAGAAAGGAAGATTCTCTTCTTTTATGTGACGTATTACAATATTTTGACGCAATGAAAAACGTAATTCATTTGCTCCGTAATTTTTAATTAAAGCGGCCAATAATCTTGCTTTATCAGTATAAAAATCTCCTAATAGAACTTTAATTCCAATAGCATAATAACCGTCTTGTTTCTGTTTGATAACATTCGATTTTTTCCATGCTTCATACGCTTTTGTATCTTCGATTGTAACTTGCGGAACTTCTAATACTGGTTCTGGAATTGGACCATCAAAAGCGGTTGTATCAATTTCGTATGTTTCAAAAGCGATCGCTTTTTTCTCTTTTTCAACCAAATCAAGGAAAACATCTTTCCCCATTTCTTTGATTAAGAATTTCATACGAGCTTTCATTCTTTTAGCACGTTCTCCGTATCTATCAAAAATACGGATGATCCCTTCTGCTGTTGGAATGATTTCGTTTACTGGAACAAACTCTGAAAGCAATTCTGCATGTGCTGGCTGAGATCCTAAACCTCCTCCAAACATGATTTTGAAACCTTTTTGTCCGTCTTTAATTTTCGGAATAAATCCTAAATCGTGTAAGTAACTCAAAGCCGTATCTTCGTCTGAAGACGAGAACGAAATTTTGAATTTACGTCCCATTTCCTGACAGATTGGGTTTCTTAACAAATATTGAAAAAGTCCGTGTGCATAAGGCGAAACATCAAATGGTTCGTTTACATCAACTCCAGCCAATTCGCTTCCTGTAATATTTCTAACTGTATTTCCACAAGCTTCACGAAGTGTAATATCATCTTTAGCCAAATCTGCCCAAAGTTCTGGTGTTCTGTCTAAACTCACATAGTGAATCTGGATATCCTGACGCGTTGTAATGTGCAAACGCCCCGTAGAATATTCATCAGAAACCTGAGTAATACGCACCAATTGCTCGCTGGTAACTTTACCATAAGGCAATTTGATACGAATCATCTGAACGCCTTCTTGACGCTGACCGTAGATTCCACGCGCTAAACGAAGACTACGAAAACGCTCATCATCAATTTTTCCTCCACGGAATAAGTGAATCTTTTTTTCTAATTCGATAATCTCCTTCTGAACTACCGGATTTTCTATTTCTGTTCTAAAACTTTCCATTTCTCTTTAGTTGTTGGTTGTCAGTTGTTGGTTGTTGGTTTGCTGGCAGATAACTATCAACCAAAAACCATCAACTATCAACTAGCGAATGAATCCTACTCCTGCTGTTGTGTTTGTTGCTGTATCAATTAAGATGAAAGCTCCGTTTGATTTGTTTTCGTTGTATGAATCAAAATATAACGGTTTGCTTAATTTGATCGTTACTTCTCCAATTTCGTTGATTGCCAATTGTGAAGCTTCTGTTGTTCCTGAGTAATCAGTAGCAATTGTATTTTTAATGCTTTCTACTTTTGCTAAAACTCTGTTTGTATTATGCTGTACTAAATATTTAGTTCCTGGAACCAGTTTTTTACTGTCCATCCAGCAAACTGTAGTGGTAATATCTTTTTCAATTTTTGGAAGCTCATCTGATTTTACAATCATATCGCCTCTTGTTACATTGATATCATTTTCTAATTCGATTGTAATTGAAGAACCAGCTGTAGCTTCGTCAAATGTTTTATCGAAAAAATGAATTTTTGATACTTTTGATTCTGTTAAAGAAGGAAGAACTATTACAGCATCTCCAACTTTAATTGAGTTTCCGTATAATTTTCCAGCATAACCTCTAAAATCGTGGTATTCTTCTGTTTTCGGACGAATAACTGTCTGAACTGGGAAACGTGCTTTTCCTGCTTCGTAAACATCAGAAGCATGTAATCCTTCTAAATGTTCCAAAACCGTTTGTCCATCGTACCAAGGCATGTTTTCTGATTTATCAACTACGTTTCCGCCGTTGATTGCGCTTAACGGAATGTAGCTTACGTTTTGTTCTTTGAAAGTACTTTTTGCATTCAAAGCTTCAAAATCGGCTTTGATTTTATTGAAAACTTCTTCTGAGTAATCTACTAAGTCCATTTTGTTGATGGCAACGATTACTTCTTTTACTCTCAATAAATTATTGATGAAAAAGTGACGGTAAGTCTGCTCGATCACTCCTTTTCTGGCATCAATTAAAATGATAGAAACCTGAGAAGTCGAAGCTCCTGTAACCATGTTTCTTGTATATTCTACGTGCCCTGGAGTATCGGCAATAATATAACTTTTCTTTGCAGTCGAAAAATAAATATGCGCAACATCAATCGTGATTCCCTGCTCTCTTTCTGCTACTAATCCGTCAGTTGCCAAAGAAAAATCAAGGTAATCGTATCCTTTTTGTTTACTGCTTTTTTCGATTGCTTCTATTTTATCAGTTGTCAATGATTTTGTATCATACAATAATCTTCCGATTAAAGTACTTTTTCCGTCATCTACACTTCCTGCTGTTGCTATTTTTAAAACGTCCATCTTATATATTGTTTCAGGTTTAAAGTTTCAGGTTTCACGTTCTTTCGAAACTTATAAATCTGTATGTTTTTGTTTTTTTGATTCTACTTTTTAATTATCAATTGTTAATTATTAATTATCAATTAAAAATAACCTTGTTGTTTTCTTTTCTCCATTGCAGCTTCAGAACGTTTGTCATCGATTCTGGCTCCTCTTTCAGAAATGGTTGATGATCTGATTTCTCCAACTACTTCTTCGATAGTTGCTGCGTAAGATTCAACAGCTGCTGTACAACTCATATCTCCAACGGTTCTGAAGCGAACAATTCGTTCTTCGATTTGTTCGTCTTCTTCTTGGTACACAAAAGGAGAATGCGACCAGATTAAACCGTCTCTCAAAAAAACTTTTCTTTTATGTGAGAAATAGATTGACGGAATCTCGATTTTTTCTTTCTCGATATAGCTCCAAACATCTAATTCTGTCCAGTTTGAAATTGGGAAAACACGAACGTTTTGTCCGTTTTCTATTTTTCCATTCAAAATATCAAACAATTCAGGTCTCTGATTTTTTTCATCCCATTGTCCGAAATCATCACGAACAGAGAAAATACGTTCTTTAGCTCTTGCTTTTTCTTCATCACGACGCGCGCCACCAATACAAGCATCAAACTTAAATTCTTCAATTGCATCTAAAAGTGTTGTAGTCTGTAAGCTGTTTCTACTAGAATATTTTCCAGTTTCTTCAACTACTTTTCCTTCATCAATAGCATCCTGAACATTACGAACGATCAACTCTAAACCTAATTCTTCTACTAATTTATCTCTGAAAGCAATAGTTTCAGGAAAATTGTGTCCCGTATCAACGTGCAAAAGAGGAAACGGAATCTTAGCAGGGAAAAATGCTTTTTGCGCTAAACGCACCAATGTAATAGAATCTTTTCCTCCTGAAAAAAGTAAAACCGGTTTGTCAAACTGTGAAATTACTTCTCTGAAAATGTATATCGCTTCACTCTCTAAAGCGTTTGTTTTTAATACTGAACTCATTGTTTTTTTGTTTGATATTTTTGTTGTGAAAATTTTGTTTGCTTCGCCTGTTCGAGCATAGCTCTCGAGTCAGGTTTAAAGTTTCAAGTTTTTCGCCTGATCTAAAAATCTCCACTCTTTATTCTATAATCTATTTTCTATTCTCTAAAAAAGTCTTACCTCTTGCTTCTTTCTTCTAAAAAGCCTACTCTTTCTTAGCACTGTGAAGCCCACACTCTTTATGGCTTGATTCCCACCACCATCTTCCGGCTCTGATGTCTTCACCTGGAAAAATTGCTCTGGTACAAGGCGCGCATCCAATACTTACGAAACCTTGTTTGTGTAAAGCATTTTGAGGAACATTGTTTTCTGACAAATAGGTTTCAACTTCTTCTAAAGTCCATTTTAGCAACGGATTGAATTTGATTATTTCGAAATTCCCATCGTATTCAAACAAACTTAAATCATGTCTGTTTTCTGATTGTTCTGCTCTTAAACCTGTAATCCAAACTGAGTTTCCTGCTAAAGCTTTTCGTAACGGAACCACTTTTCGAATAAAACAGCACTCTTTTCTGTTTTCAACTGAATCGTAAAAGCTGTTTGGTCCTTTTTCTTTTAGAAGATTTTCTACAGCAGTCGCTTCCGGAAAAAAGACTTCGATTGGTCTTTTGTATTTTTTTAATGTTTTGTGAAAAACGTCATACGTTTCCTGAAATAATCTTCCAGTGTCTAAAGTAAAAACTGTGATATCAGTATTGCTTTTTGCTATAAAATCGGTAATTACCTGATCTTCCTGACCGAAAGAAGTCGAAAAGATTACTTTTCCCGGAAACTCTTTTGCTAAAAAAACTAAGGTTTCGTCAAGCGAAAAATCTTTAGTTTTCTCTAATAATTCTTGTACAATAATCGCACTCATAATCTCTCCTTTCTAAAATTATCTTTTACAATAATTTAGATAATGTTTTTAAACTCAATATTATAATTAGAACTCCAACCGCAACCATCATTGGTTTTCTTTTGATTCTATTTACCAAATAAGCTGCTATTGGCGCTGAAATAACTCCTCCTAAAATCAACCCGATAATGATCTGCCAACCGTGAATTCCACCAAAAAGCATGAAAGTGATTCCGCTTGCAAACGAAATGGCAAACTCAGCTGCATTTACAGACCCAATGGTATATTTCGGGTTTCTTCCTCTTCCTAATAACGTTGAAGTCACAATTGGCCCCCAACCTCCTCCTCCAACAGAATCCATAAAACCGCCAAACACTGCTAATACGCCTAATTTCTTAGTTTTCTTTTTTACAACACTTTTTCTAAGAGCCTTTCTGATAATTACAACTGCCAGAACAATCATGTAAACCGCAATAAATGGTTTAATAATATCTCCGTCAATGACATCTGACAATAAATAAGCCCCTGTAATTGATCCTAAAACTCCTGGAATCAATAAATGTTTAACCAATTTTTTATTGATGTTTCCAAAGCGGTGGTGCGAAAGCGCCGATGCTCCTGTGGTAAACATCTCTGAAACGTGAACTGCCGTACTGCTCAAAATTGGCGAAACTCCATAAGCCAATAAAAATGATGTCGAAGTAGCTCCATACCCCATTCCTAACGCGCCATCTACTAATTGTGCAAAAACACCAATTAAGAAAAACGCTAAAAGATTTTCATCAAATCCCTGAACAAAACCATCCCACGAAAATTCGGTGTGATGATTATAAATTAATGTAACTGCCAAACCTAACAACAAAACAACAGGTATTACAACCCACAATTTTTCCTTTAATAAAGAATCAGACTTTACTATAGTGTTGTTTAACTTAAGTTCATTTTCCATATTTTAAGAATTGTTTTTTTACTCTTAAAAATCCATTACCCTATCGGCTTAGTAGATTACTTTGCAAAAGTACTATATATTTCGAAATATCAAAACAATATATTTACTTTTTTACATTAGCTATAGTCTTATAAACCAAGTTAAAAGAGATTTAAAAAGGAATTAGTGATTATTTTAACAAATTAAATGCCGTCTCTTGTTATTTTAACAACACGCTTCAATTTTGTGATCCGCAAAAATACATATTTAATCTCTACAAAATCTATAGGATAATTATAAAATTGTTATTATTTTAGCGGCAAATATTTTTTCATGGATTTTCAGATCGGTCTTGTAATTGCAGGTTTAGCAGTTGGTTTTATTGTCGGATTAACAGGTGTTGGTGGAGGCTCATTAATGACTCCTATTTTATTATATTTTAATATTCCGCCAACAACCGCAGTAGGAACCGATTTATTGTACGCTGCGTTTACTAAAGCAGGTGGTGTTTTTGTTCACAATAAAAAAGGCAATATCAACTGGAAAATTACGGGCTGGCTCACTCTTGGCAGTGTTCCCGCTTCTTTAATCACATTATGGATTTTAAACAGTATTAAAACTGATATTGAAACTATAAATGGCGTTATTAAATATAGTTTAGGCTGGGCTTTATTGTTTACTTCGGTAGCGATTATATTCAAAAAGAAACTTTTAGTTTTTTCTCAAAAACATGCTGGAGATAAATTTCATAGCGAAAGTACCACTCAAAATATGCTTACGATTGCAATTGGAGTTTTACTAGGCGCAACTGTAACTCTAACCTCCATTGGAGCAGGAGCTTTAGGAACAGTAACTTTATTTTTCCTTTATCCGCTTTTACCAACTCCTCGTTTAGTAGGAACTGAAATTGCGCACGCTGTCCCATTAACTCTAGTTGCAGGTCTTGGGCATGCTTCTATGGGAAATTTAGATTTAGGTTTATTGGGTCAATTATTAATGGGATCGCTTCCTGGAATCTATATGGGAAGTATGCTAAGCGGAAAAGTGCCTGATCAGTTTCTTAGAAATGCAATCGCAGTAATGCTTTTCTTAGCTGGGTATAAATTGATTTTCTAATACATCATATATAGAAAAAGACCATTTCAAATTCAGAAATGGTCTTTTGTTTTATAAATAATAGTATTTCTTAAAATGCAATATCTGCCAGAGAATTACTTTCTAATATCTTAAGTGTATTATCACGAACTTCGGTCATTAAACGTCGTGCTGCACAAGTTGATTCATCATCGCAATCATCACATCTTTCATAAAAATTATGACTCGCGCAAGGCAATAATGCTATGGGTCCCTCAAGAATTCTGTATACTTTAGCCATACTAATATCTTTGGGATCTTTTATCAGATAATACCCCCCACCTTTTCCTTTTTTTGCACCAAGAAAACCTGAATTTCTAAGCAACAACAAAATACTTTCCAGAAATTTTATCGAAATATGCTCGCTTTTAGCAATTTCGGCAATTTGCACAGGTTCATTATTTTCTCTTCTGGCTAAATATGTAAGAGCTTTAATTCCGTATTTTGTCTTTTTTGAAAGCATTTTTAAGTTTTAGATTGTAACTGCAAATTCTAGTTCCGATAATTACCAAAATGAACTAAAACAAACAATACGTATATTTTCTGCAACAAAAATAATCTTTTTAAATGAGAATATAACAGATCCAAACTTATATTCTACTAAATTAGTATAGTTTAATTAATTTGCTTCCTCTACACCTATTAAATTGAATTCATGAAACGTTTTTATTTCTTCATCCAAAGCCTTCTTACTTACAACATAGGTCTCTGATATCGAATCATGCCAACCTCTAGAGCCTCCCAAAAAAGTTAGAGCGTCAAAAGGAATACAACGGCATAAGCTTCTTTTAACAATTGTTCCAAAATCTGGTTTCTTACCGTTTTCATCTACAACAATACAACCTGTAACAAATTTTCCTACCGTTCTTCCAAATAAAGCTTCCATAGTAATATAATAAACCAGAGAAACTATAATAGCAATGACATTCCACCCTAAATCGCCTAAACCATCCATCCACGCTGCTAATCCTGTAAGCCCAAATAATGCAGAAAGAATACCTATCATTGCACCAATTGCAATCAGGATTATAAAAAATATAAAAAGATCAATTATGTAATTTAAAAAACGTGCCCCAGCAGACACTAATAATTTGTCATCTAAAACGTAAGTAGAATTACTCATGTGCAATTAATTGTTAGTTAAACTTTTGGCTATAATTTTAGTCGCAACAAAAATATAATTTTCAAGTAAAAAACTACAAAAAATCATCACAAATTAGAAATGCATTTTCTTTTTCTTGATACAAAAGATGATCCTGATTTTCAAAAATTAAATTTGAAATTCCGAGCTCTGAAAACCATTCATATTTTGGGATATTTGAATCCCTCTTTCCAAAATAAAGTTTGATTTTACAATTGGGAACTTCATTTTCAAAACGCAATCTTGTCGAAGAGACAGCTACTAACTCTGTAACTTTTAAACCTCTTAAACAAGCTTTCCAAGCAATTGTTCCACCAATGCTAAAACCTAAAACTGAAGCATTTCCTCTCTCCAAATCCAATAAGTTATTTACTGCTTTTTCAATTCCGCCATTCAAAAATTGATTATGGATTTCCTTTTCATCACTTGAAGAATCAATCTGAGCTAATTTTAAAACATCATAATATTGAACATCAAATCTAAGTCCTAAAGTTTCGATATAAGTCTGAATCCATTCAGGATTGCCTCCAAACAAATCTGACAAAATCAGTAATCTTGATTTCATATTTTCCTCTTAAAATGCTATTTTGTGAATTAGAAATTTCAATATACAAAAAAGGGCTATTTAAAAAATAGCCCCTCAAGTTATTATATTTTATGTTTAAGCCAATGCTTGCTTCAAATCTGTAATTACATCTTCAACAGTTTCTAAACCAACAGAAACACGAACAAGACCTTGTGTGATTCCAACTGCTAATTGATCTTCTTCAGATAATTTGCTGTGTGTTGTAGAAGCTGGATGCGTAACGATCGTTCTTGTATCTCCAATATTTGCAGATAATGAGCAAAGTTGAATTGAATTCAAGAATTTTCTTCCCGCTTCGATTCCTCCTTTGATTTCAAATGCAATGATATTTCCACCAGCTTTCATCTGTTTTTTAGCAATTTCGTATTGCGGATGCGATTTCAAGAACGGATATTTTACGCTGTTTACATTCGGGTGACTTTCTAAAAACTCAGCAACTTTTAATGCATTTTCGCAATGTCTGTCTACACGAACAGCTAAAGTCTCTAAACTTTTTGAAAGAACCCAAGCATTAAACGGTGATAAAGCTGGTCCTGTATTTCTAGAAAACAAATAAATCTGTCTGATTAATTCTGCATCTCCAACTGTTACTCCGCCTAAAACGCGTCCTTGACCATCAATCAATTTAGTAGCTGAATGGATAACCAAATGCGCTCCAAATTTAATTGGTTGCTGTAAATAAGGCGTTGCAAAACAGTTGTCGATTATTAAAATCAAGTTGTGCTTTTTAGCAATATTTCCTAACAATTCTAAATCGATTACATCAACTCCAGGGTTTGTTGGAGATTCGGCGTATAATATTTTGGTATTTGGCTTAATGAAACTTTCGATTGTTTCCGGCTTATTGATTTCGAAATAAGAAGTTTCGATATTCCATTTTGGGAAATAAGTCATGAACAAAGCGTGAGTTGAACCAAAAACACTGCTCGCAGAAACAATATGATCTCCAGAGTTTAACAAAGCGGCAAAAGTAGAATATACTGCTGCCATTCCTGTTGCAAATGCATAACCAGAATCGGCTCCTTCCATTTTGCAGATCTTGTCTACAAATTCTGATGTGTTTGGATTGCTAAAACGGCTGTAAATATTTCTTTCTTTTTCTTCTGTAAAAGAAGCTCTCATATCTTCAGCATCTTCAAAAACAAAGCTTGATGAAAGGTACAAAGGCACCGAATGTTCTAAATATTGAGATCTTTCTAATTGTGTTCTAATGGCTTGTGTTTCAAAACCAAATTCTTCTTTATTCATTGTGTGTTGTTTTTTTTGTTTTTTTTTGTTTTAAGTTTCACGTTTTACGTTTTAATACTGAAATCTAAACCAAAAACAAGTCAATTATTTATGCGCAATCTGAGCGTTTTCTAATTATCTAATTGACAAATTATCTAATTTATAAAGCTTCGTTGTTCAAGACAACTTTGTATTTAATTGTCGCTGTTGGTTCAACCGTTTTAGCTACCGAACAGTATTTCTCAAAAGAAAGTTGAGCCGCTTTTTTTGCTTTATCAGGATTGATTTCTCCTTCTAAATAAAAAACCACATCGATTTCTTTAAAAGGTTTTGCTTCTTCGATTTGAACTCTAGTTCCTTCAACCTCAGCGTTGAAAGAAGTGATTTCCTGACGTTGTTTTTTTAAGATCGAAATCATATCAATAGCACTGCATCCTGCAACTCCCATTAATACCAATTCCATTGGGCTTGCACCTAAATCGCTTCCGCCAAATTCGGCTCTGCTGTCAACGTCAACTATGTGACCGCGTTCATTTTTCACTTTGAAATGAAATGCATCATTTACTCTGTTTAAAGTTACTTTCATGGTATTTATTCCTAAGTTATTTGTCTTTTTTATCTAATTTATTCCAATACTCTAAAACCTGTTTTTTAGATTCTGCATCTAAAGATTTAAAATTATCTGAAAACTTGTCTGTTCCAAAATTATCTGAAACACTTGACTCTATGCTGTAAAATTTATCTTTTTGGGAAAATACAAGATGAACTGACTGTTGCTTAAAATCAGTATTGTATAATCCGTAAATAAAAAGAGCATCTACACTTTTGTCTTTATTATAATCTCCAAATGCTTTTCGGCTTCCCCAAGATGAAATAATTCCGTTGTGGTTTACTTCCAAAATCGATTTTAAAACCCATTTATCATTTACTTTCGTAAACCTTTGGAAATACATTTTGTCAGGAATAACATTTTTTTCAATCTTAGAAAAAATAAAAACATTTTCTTCATTCCCTGGAGAGCTTACCTCATCAACCTGAATTATTCTTACTCCTTTGTACGGAAAAACATCCTGAGTATAACTGTCTTTGTTCCTAATAACATTAGAAACCTGAGCCATGATACTATTTGAAATCAACAATAAGATAAAAATCTTTTTCATACTTTTAAAACTATTTAATTAAGTCACGAATTTAAGATTTTTCTTTCTTTTATTGCTATTGCATTATTATCCTTTATCAGACAATCTCAAAATATCTCCGAAAACTCCTCTTGCTGTTACCGCAGAACCCGCACCGGCTCCCTGAATAACTATTGGACGATCTCCATAAGATTCTGTGTAAATTTCGAAGAAAGAATCAGAACCTTTTAATCCGCCTAGTGCAGTATCTTTTGGCACTGAAACTAATTTAACTTCTAGATTTCCTTTGTCATTTTGCAAATCTCCAGACAATTCACCAATATATCTTAAAACATGATTTGGCTGTTGTTCTGCTTTTATTTTAGCATAAATTGGATCGAATTCTTTCAATTTTGTCAAGAAATCGGCAGCACTTCCTTCGCGTAGGTGCCCTGGAATTAAATTCTGAATTGAAATTTCTTCAAACTCATTTTGCAAATCTAATTCTCTAGCTAAAATTAATAATTTTCTACCAACATCATTTCCGCATAAATCCTCACGCGGATCTGGTTCAGTATATCCGTTATCTATTGCTTCTTGCAAGATTTCGCTGAAAGGCGCATCTTTAGCAGAGAAATTATTGAATAAATAACTTAATGTTCCAGAGAAAACTCCTTTAATTTTCGTGATATTTTCTCCTGAAAGATGCAATAATTTAATCGTATCAATTAATGGCAATCCTGCACCAACATTGGTTTCATATAAATAATTCTTTTGGCTTTCTGCCAATGCTTTACGCAATTCCTTGTAGAAACCATAACTCAAAGTATTAGCTACTTTATTTGAAGAAATCAAATCGAAACTGCTTTCTACAAGCGGAATATAATTCTCAACAAAAGTTGCGCTTGCGGTGTTATCAATTGCAATTAAGTTCTCTAAGTGATGTTCATTCGCGTAAGCAATAATATCTTTTATGGTGTAAGCTTCGCCTTTGGTTTCAATTTCGCTTTTCCAATTGCTGTTAACACCGTATTTATTTAAAAGCAGTTTTTTAGAATTTGCTATAGCGAAAACATTCAGCTTAATGTCTTTACGTTTTTCAATTGCCGCAGCCGATTCTAAAATCTGATTGATTAAAGTTCCGCCAACTAATCCGTGACCAAAAATCGCAATGTTGATTTTCTTTGAAACTCCAAAAATCTCTCCGTGAATTACGTTTAAAGCTTTGTTTAATTCCTCTTTTTTCACAACTAAACTCACGTTTTTACCTGTTACAGTGTTGTTGAATAAAATCGGAACAATTTTATTTTTGATTAAAGCTGTATATGGTTTATGAAAAGTACTCAAATCCTGACCAATAATCGAAATTACCGATACATTATCTGTTACTGTAATCTGATTTACATCTTTAGAATAAAAGTCATTTTCAAACTCTTTTTCTAATTCAACCATCGCAAGAGTAGCTTTTTCAGTTGCCACAACCAATCCGATTCCTCTTTCTGAAGAACCTTGCGAAATGATGCTCACACTGATATTGTGATCACCCATTACTTTAAAAATTCGGGCATCTACTCCCGCTTTTCCAAGTAATCCACGTCCTTCAAGATTTACAAGAGAGACATTTTCTAAAACAGAAAGCGTTTTAATTCCTTCTTTAGACGAATCTGAAGTAATTAAAGTTCCACGATTTTCATGATTGAAAGTATTTAAAATTCGTAACGGAATATTCTTTTCCAACAAAGGAATAATCGTCTTAGCATGAAGAATTGTTGCACCAAAATTTGCCAGCTCATTTGCTTCATTGAAAGATAAATATTCAATTTTCTTGGCATCGGCAACCAAATCTGGGTTTGCCGTATAGATTCCGTCTACATGCGTGAAGTTTTGTAATTCTTCTGCATTTAAATAATTTGCGATTAACGAAGCGGTATAGTTACTGCCATTTCTACCTAAAGTAGTTGTGTCGTTGTTGTTGTTTGAGCCAATGAAGCCTGTAACTATATTAACCGTTTCGCCGTTATGTTCTTTAAAATAATTTACTACGTTTTTCTTTGAAAGCTGTTCTAAAGGCTGCGCATCGCCAAATTTAGAATCTGTTTTCAGCAAATCTCTTGTATCTACAAAATTGGCAGGAATTCCTTTTTCCAATAAAATTGCTGTCAACAATTTAGCCGAAAGCAATTCACCTTTAGACAAAATCTGATCTTTGATTTTTTTGCTATAATCGCCAATTAAGCTTACCCCTTCAAAAAGTTTATCTAAGACATTAAATTCCTCAGACAAATCAACCTGTGGATAATCTGATATTTGATATTTTTTGAAATTTTCTAATAATTCTTTGTAACTGCCATTTTTAGCTGCAATGCTTAAGATAAACTCTAATTCGTCAGTAGCATTTCCGCGTGCAGAAACCACAACGGCAATTTTTTCACCTTGACTTACTTTATCAGAAATGATTGAAACAACTTTGTTAAGCCCTTCTCCGTTTGCTAACGATTTACCTCCAAATTTTAATACTTTCATTTTATTTCTTTATTGTTTCTGCCTTAAAAATGTCGGCAAGTAAATGATCTAATTGTTTGTACTCGATTAAAAAAGCGTCATGTCCGTGAACCGAATCAATTTCGCTATAGAAAACATTGTCTTTAAACTTCTTCAATTCCTCATAGGTTTCAACATTTTCTTTTGCTGTAAAAAACAAATCTGAATTGATCCCGATGATATGAATTGAAGCTTTTGTTTTAGCCAATAAGTTTTCAAAACTTTCACTATTTCTAGTAATATCAATTGTTTTAAGCAACTGATTCATCAATTTATAAGAAGACAATTGGAATCTTTTCTGCAATTTTTTTCCGTGATGTGCCAACCAGCTTTCTATATTAAAAATCAAAAGATCTTGATTGATTGTGCGCTGAAATTTTTCTTTGAATGATTCTGGCGATCGGTAACAAAGCATGGCATGTATTCTGGCGTCTTCAATTGGTCTTGAAGAATTGTTTAGAATTTGTTCTTGCAAAAAGCAATTTGCAATAAGCCAGTCTGTCGATTTCCAGTCGCTCGCAATCGGAATAAGATTTTCTGTGATATTTGGCGCTAATGCTAAAATTTCCCAAGCAATTCCGCCACCAACAGAACCTCCAATAACCGCAAAAAGCTTTTCGATATTTAAAGTTTTTACGCCATCGATAAAAATTCTTGCAATGTCTCTGGCTGTAAAATCTAAATAGTTGTCAATTAAAAAGGAATTGCTTCCGTTTCCTGGAATATCGAAAGCCAAAATGGTATAAACAGCAATATCAATGGTTTTGCCTTCGCCAATCAAGTCATTCCACCAGCCATTTTCGCCAGTAACTTGCGAATTTCCAGTTAAAGCATGATTTACTAAAACAATCGGTGCGCTGTGCAAAGGTTGTCCTGCCAGCGTAAAACTTAATGGTATAGAATGATAAGTTGCACCACTTTCTGTGATGAAATCTTGAATTATAATGGGATTTGGTATATTTTCCAATTTCAAATCTGTTGTATTATTGATTTGTATATGGAAATATTAGAAAGAAAAACTAGGTTTAACTAGAAAAAATCTTGTTGTTATCTTTCCACGTTTGGCGTGGTAGAATGTAGCACCTTCTTCGTTTTACCGAAGGGTTGCTAAGGCTTCATCGGGTCTAATCCCTCGTCCTTTCTTTATAACATTTCAATACGTGTTTGAACTTAACGGTGCAAATTAACTATTATTTTCTCTAACAAACAAATTTTATCTAAAAGTGTTTGTTAAATTTCTGAGACTTATTTTAGCAAAAACTATTATACGCAAAAATTTACCGAACAAAAATGCCCAGTAAAATTAAGCAGGTTTTACCCTAGTTTATGATGCTTTTACGTTTAGATAAAAAGCGTTTCATTTTCTTTTGAATACATCAAAAACAATAAAGAGTTAGGTGCTTTTTTCTCAGCTGCTTTACCTCCCTCTGTGATTTCAGCCTCTGTTATTCCGAATCTTGGGTGAGCCAATTCGTTTATTGGTGGTGGCGGATTGTTTTTTCTAGTCCTTCTGTTTTTCAAATCTGAAATTTTTTCTGCTAAGTAGTTCAATGTGCTCATGATATTAAGTTTTAGTTAAGTTGCGTTTTATAATCTTTATTTCTCTTTTATGTTTGTGTTAAGCCCCTTTCGGGAATAAAAAAACCCTTTTGGATTTTCTAGATACCAAAAGGGTTTAAGTTTTTAAACTCATTTATACTTTTAGTATCAACAGACGTATGCGCAAATAAGCGCGACAGTAAACATCTTGTTCATCTGTAAGGATTTATTCATCTGTGATTTATATTGTATTTTATTTAAATTCTGCATTTGTTGTAAATTAAAAAGCCTCCCAAAATTTCTTGGGAGGCTTTTACTATATTATTATTGTATTCTTACAATTTTTTTAAGCAATAGACACCCCAGCCTCGGTCTTAACCGAAATGGCACAAAACATTTTGTTAACTTTTAAGTTCATTTGATTTCTAGTAGTTTTTGGGTATAACAAATATGCAAATATTTTTTTTATTACACAAATTAAATTCAAGAATTTAATTACAAAAATCGTTAAAAATCAGTTTTTTAACGACAAAAAACATCTTACAAAAACGAAAACGAAATAATAAAGGTAAAAAACTTACAAAAACAACATATTTTCCTTAACAATTCCATTTGACAAATCAATTTATCAAAGAACTTTTTTTCTTTTTTTCTAAAAATTTATAGCCAAACGGCTTCTTTAGTCCTAATTCGTTCTGCAATTTTCAGAATATCCGTTATAATTCCTCTTGAAATTGCCTGTTTACATGGCGGAGCACTCTGAATTACGATTGGAATATCGGCGTACGATTTGGTATAAATTTCAAAAATGGCATCAGAACCTTTTAATTGTCCGATGGGAGAATCGACCGGTTCAGAAATCAATTTGGCTTCCAAAGTGCCTTTTTCAACATCAAATTCTCCTACATATCGAAGCACATGATTTTCTGCCTGAGTAATTTTGGCAATCTTAAAAGATTTATCGACTGCGTCTTTATTTAACACACCATTTTTTTCCAAATGTTCTTCGGTTATAAACGGCTTAATTTTAATATCTGAAAGCTCAAAATCTTTTCCAATTTCTCTAGCCAATATCAGAAGCTTTCTTGCTGTATCATTTCCTGATAAATCTTCTTTGAAGTTTGATTTCATTAAACCTAAAAGGCTTGCATCTTTTAAAACAGACGAAAACGAAACATCTTCCGATGAAAATCGATTAAAGACATAACTCAAATTATCAGAGAAAACCCCTCGAATCTTAGTGATTTTTTCTCCCGAGTAATACAAATCTCTTAAGGTTTGCAAAACAGGAATTCCAGCCTCAACAGATGTTTCATAAAAAAACTCCTTGTCATACTTTTTAAGATCTGCTCGTAGCTCTTTATATAAGTCAATCGGGAGCGTATTGGCTTTTTTGTTTACCGCTACAATATTAAATCCATTTTTGATTAACGTATTGTAATGCTTCACCAATTCATCGCTGGCTGTTGCGTCTACAGCAATCAAGTTTTCGAATTCATTTTCTTGTGCAAATTCGACAATATCTTCTACTTTAAAAGGAACAGCCAATTGTCTAAAATTGGTTTCCCAAGCATATCCAACGCCTTCTTTCTCAAAAAAAGCAACCGTAGAATTGGTTATAATTGGAAAATGAAAATCGACATTTTTACTTTCCAGAAAAAACTCCTGACTCTCTACAATTTGATTAATCAAAGTGCTTCCGATATTACCAATTCCGAAAAGGATAATGTTTATTTTAAGCTTTGACATAATTTCTAACATTTTTAATTTTTTAAAACCATATAAGGACGTAAGTTCATTTAATATTTTTTGCATCACAAAACTAGATGCACTGTGGTGCGTCTTTACATTACGCTTCTTCTAAAATGCACTTATATTCCTTATATGATTTAAATTTTATAATGGTGTTTTTCATAAAAAATTACCTTTAGCAAAACCACTCGCTAAAGGCAATTTTTCAAACAAAAAACAAAAAAACCTAATTTTTATTGATGCTGAATTGAGAAAGCGAAACGCTCTCAAAAACAGTTTGCAAATCAGCAATTAAATCTTCAATATCTTCAATTCCGACAGACAGACGAATCAAATCTTTAGAAACTCCAGTTTCTATTTGCTCTGATTCTGTTAATTGCTGGTGTGTCGTACTTGCAGGGTGAATAATCAGTGATTTTGTGTCACCAATATTAGCCAGCAGAGAGAATAGTTTTGTATCATCTACCACTTTTTTGGCCGCATCAAAACCACCTTTTAATCCGAAAGTGATAATGCCGCTTTGGCCTTCTGGCAAATATTCTTTAGCCAGATCATGATATTTGTTAGATTTTAAACCTGGATAATTTACCCAAACTACCTCATCTTGTTTCTCTAACCATTCGGCTAGCGCCAAAGCATTTTCACTATGTTTCTTGATTCGGATTGGAAGCGTTTCTAATCCTTGAATAATCTGAAAAGCATTAAATGGACTCAAAGCGGCACCAAAATCACGCAGTCCTTCAATTCGAGCTTTTGCAATAAAAGCTGCATTTCCTAAGGCTTCATGATATACTAATCCGTGGTATCCTGCAGATGGCTCGGTAAATTCTGGGAATTTTCCGTTTGCCCAATCAAAGTTTCCAGCATCAATGATAACGCCTCCTAATGAAGTTCCGTTTCCTGCGATATATTTAGTTAAGGAATGAATTACAATATCGGCACCATATTTAATTGGGTTTAATAAATAAGGTGTCGCAACTGTATTGTCTACTATAAATGGCACTTTGAATGCTTTGGCTTCTGCCGAAATTGCTTTTAAGTCTAATACATCTAATTTTGGATTTCCTAGAGACTCAACAAAGAAAGCTCGTGTATTTTCTTTTGCTGCTTTTGTAAAGTTTTCAGGTTTTGAAGGATCTACAAATGTGGTAGTAATTCCTAATCTTGGCAAGGTAACTTTTAGAAGATTATAAGTCCCTCCGTATAAACTGTTTGAAGCTACGATATGATCTCCCGCTTTTAGCAAAGTCAACAAAGTTGTCGAAATTGCCGATGCTCCAGAAGCCGTAACAACAGCTCCAATTCCGCCTTCGAGTGCTGCCAGACGCTGTTCTAAAATGTCATTTGTTGGATTATTTAATCTTGTATAAATAAATCCAGCTTCGGCAAGACCAAATAAATTGGCTGCATGATCGGCGTTATTAAACACATATGATGATGTCTGGTAAATAGGCACGGCTCTAGTTCCTGCGTTTTTAGTTACGTCGTGTCCTGCGTGTAATGCGTTTGTTGCAAATTTTTGTGTGCTCATGATTTTTAAGTTTTTAGGTATTGTTAATACGTTTTATATTGTAATTGATATTGTAATTGATATTGATTTTGAAAATTGATTTAAGCTAAAATATCTTCAGCTTCTTCTTCAAGATCATATAAATGAAATAGTAATGATTTTTGTGTTTTTGTCTGCTGTGCAGGATCATACTTTAGCGTTTCAGTTGATGCCTCTTCCGAATTATTATTTCTTAATAAGTATTGAAATGCGATTGTATTTATATCTAGTGTATTCATGATTTAAAATTTAAAATGTTGGAAATAAAAAAGCCCTTTCGGATGGCGACCAAAAGGGCTTATAGTTTAACTATAACAAAGATTGTCTCTTTCACTTTTGGCAACAGCAAATTTGGATGCACATTTGCATCATTTTACAACACATCATATTTCCTTTTGCTATTGTTTTCATTTTTATTTAAAATTTGAATTCGACTAATTTTTAAATTCGACCAATTCGATAGAGTAAATGTAATAAGTATTTTTTTAACGACCAAATTAAAATTGAAATTTTGTACTATTTTTTTTTGAAATTTCTTTCAAGCCTTTCAAATAAAGACTTGAAAGAAATTTATTTAATTAAAATTTAAAGCTCAAACGGGCAAAACCAAATCTTCCGTTTAATCCGAATTGAGAAACTGCTCTTGAATACGCAAACTGATTCGCATTTGTCAAATCTGTACTTGGTGCAGGCGACAAAGTTGGCGTTGTGTTTGTAAAGGCTGGAGTTGCAGGATTATTTCGGTCTGGATAAACATCTCCTATATTATTAACCCCAATTGTTGCTCTCAAATGCTCGTTGATCTGATATCCTAAAGACAAATCGGTAACCAATTTTGCGCTGTATTCTGGATGTTCGTATACAGAAGAAAATCCGTCCAGATTAACATCTGTTGCTCCTGGATCTGTAACTTTTCCGAAATAGCTGTTTCTTAAATAAATATCCAGTTTTTTAATATTGAAAGTAGTCATCAAATTGGCTTTCAATTTTGGAATCGCTTCTTCCAAATATACTCGGCTTGATTCTGGAAAGAAAGAATAGATGTAAGGTTCTCCTCCAGCATTAACGATAGACTGCGGAATATGTAGATCTCCTACTCTTTTAGTTTCGTTGAAGCTTAATGCAAAATCGTTTCTAATTGTGAAATCCTGAATTACATCATATTTCTGAGAAATTACCAAATCAATTCCTTTTGTTTCAGAATCGATTCCGTTTGTCCAGAATGAAGCTCTTTCTACACCTTTCAAATCAAATGCCTGCTGAAATAAAGTCAACGCCTCTGCCTGTTCTGGCGAAGTTGCCGCTGCAATCTGCGCATCTGTTGGTCTAGAATATTGTCCAGACAATACAATTCTGTCATTGATTCTTGTAAAATAAGCATCAGTAGCAATGGTTATGTTAGCTTCAGGAATTTTAAATGTAAATCCTGTACTGATGCTTTTTGATTTTTCTGGTTTTAAACTTTCAATTCCAATGCTTTTTGCTGCTTGCGAATCGTTTGTAAAATAACCAACTTGATATGGAGAACCGTTTATAAATTGAGTAGAACTTGACTCAAAATATCTTTGCTGTAAAGAAGGCGCTCTAAAACCAGTCTGTCCAGAAATTCTCCAATTGATATTATCATTTAATTTTAAAAGTGAAGCCAGTTTGAAAGTAACCGTATTTCCAAAATCTGAATAATTTTCATAACGTGCAGCTCCATTTATAAGCCATTTTTCAGTGGCATTCAATTCTAAATCAACATAAGCGGCACCACTTTTTCTGTTTTTTTCTTTAGCATCCGAAGGCTGAAATCCTGAAAATCCTTGAGCTCCTGCTCCACGTTTGTTTCCAAAGAAGTCAGTTACAATCAATGGTGAATTGCTTGGCAGAATTCCTGAAACTAAATTTCCGTTTACATCATACAATCCGTAAGAAGCTTCTTCTCCTGCTTTAATTTCGTAATTTTCATATCTGAATTCACCGCCAAAAGCAACATTGAGTCCAGAAAGAACATCTAGTTTTTTACTAAAATCCAAATTAGTTGTGCTTTGTAAAAACGAAACTTTTCCTGCATCAAAACTAAATGGGGAATTTGTTCCTAAAGTTGCATTGATGGAATTATTTACATCATAATTAAAAGAGTTTGTTCCTAAAGTGGTACTTAAATCGGTATCAAATCCGAACAATTCTGTAGTTACACCAACTGCTGCAGAAGCATCTAAAATTTTTGATTCAATTTCTGGCAAGAATCCGTTTTGATACACTTGCGTGAAAGTTCCAGAACCATTTGGCAATCTATTAAATGCATACGATTTTCCGCTTCTGTACGATATTCCACCAAAAGAATACAAAGAAGTTATTTCTGTTAATGGATATTTTGCATTGTAATATGCTTGTCCAGAAGCCAATTCTGACTGACCAACACTCATATTATAATCACTTCTCTGCTGTCCTCTATAAGCCAATTCATTATTAGTAACATCAAAATTTAAAGCGGTCTGCATCTGCGCAATTGTTGAAGCTGATGCTATGGCGTTTTGCTGTGCTGTTGTAAAATAACTTACTTGCGGCGCATATTGTTTTAAAGAAGACAAAATCTGAGCTGAATTTGTAGTCGTATTAATGTTGCTAAACAAAGAGTTAATTTCTACACCATCTTGTGCCGCTCTATTTTCTACTGCATTGTAAGCATTAAAAATAGCATTGCTTCTAATTCCTGCTCTGCTTGTTGCTTGTCTCGTTACCGCAGTTCCTGTGATATTTAAGAAACTTCCAGGTTTGCCCAATGAAGTTCCGTAATTTAAATCGATTTGGGCAGTTTGTCCGTCTGCTCCTCCTTCAAAATTATTTGACCCCGAAGATAAATTTGCTCCATATTGAATTCCTCCTGTTAGATAATTAGCGTTTTTCTTTAGAACAATATTAATAACTCCCGCAATCGCATCAGAACCGTATTGTGCGGCAGCTCCATCTCTTAAAACTTCTATTCTTTCTATGGCAAAAGACGGAATGGCATTTAGGTCTGTTCCAACAGATCCTCTTCCTGGCGATCCGTTAATGTTTACCAAAGCACTTGTATGTCTTCTTTTTCCGTTTACTAAAATCAGAACCTGATCTGGTCCTAATCCTCTTAATTGCGCAGGGTCGACGTGGTCTGTTGCATCTGCCGTAGATGTTGGGTTACTCGTAAACGAAGGAGCAACATAATTTAAAATTTGAGTTACACTGGTTTGAGGTGCTCCTTTTGTTATTTCTGACACATTGAAAACATCAACTGGAACAGGCACATCTGTTTTAACTCTGTTTTTACTTCTTGATCCAATAATAGTAACTTCAGACAGTTCGTTGTTTTTTAAACTATCCTGCTCTTTTTTATTGTCTTGAGCATAAAGTCCTGAAAAAGTCACAAGACCTAAAACGATTAGTACATTTTTCTTCATTTCTTTTTTTTACTGATTAATTATTGTATTTGGCTTAAAAAAAATCTTACAGATTTATTTTTGACATAAAAAAAACCTCTGCGATTCGGCAGAGGTTCTATTTATATTTTATTGAAAAATAACTACAATAGTGTCTCTGCGGATAACTCCGGCATCTTACAAGACATCATATTGCAAACTGTAAATTTCATTTGTTTCTTTTGTTTTAACGGGGCAAAGTTGCAAACTATTTTTTAATCAGCCAAACAAAAAGCAAAATATTTTCTATTACCCTATCAAAATAGTATGTTATTGTTAAATTTCTGCTAGAAAAAATAAAAAAAGTTGAACTTTAATTTGCAAATCAAAATGGTTTCATACCTTTGCACCCGAAACAGAGGAAAAATTTGAACTGATTGCAACCTCTTCATAATGAAATGGTTTCATTGTGAATGCTGAAAGATTCATTTCAGCAGTAAAAAATGCTAAAGCAGAAACTCTCCTTTAGCCCTTTTTAGCAATTATTTTCCTCGCTTAAATTTAAAACTAATACATTTTTATTACATTATTATGGCTTATTTATTTACGTCAGAATCTGTTAGTGAAGGGCATCCAGACAAAGTTGCAGATCAAATTTCGGATGCATTAATTGACAACTTTTTGGCATTTGACGCTGACTCAAAAGTAGCTTGCGAAACTTTAGTTACAACTGGTCAGGTTATTTTAGCAGGTGAAGTAAAATCGAATACTTATCTTGATGTTCAGCAAATTGCACGTGAGGTAATCCGTAAAATTGGATATACTAAAAGTGAATATATGTTTGAAGCAAATTCTTGTGGAATTTTATCAGCTATTCACGAGCAGTCTGCAGACATTAATCAAGGTGTTGACAGAGCTAAGCCAGAAGAACAAGGTGCAGGTGACCAAGGAATGATGTTTGGTTACGCTACAAACGAAACTGAAAACTACATGCCATTGGCATTAGATTTATCTCATAAATTATTGCAAGAATTAGCTATTTTAAGACGTGAGAACAAAGAAATCACGTATTTACGTCCAGATGCTAAATCTCAAGTTACTTTAGAATATAGCGACGATAACAAACCAACTCGTATTGATGCGATTGTTATCTCAACTCAGCATGATGATTTTGATGAAGAAGCTGCAATGTTGGCTAAAATCAAAAAAGATATTATCGAAATCTTGATTCCAAGAATTATCGCTAAAAACCCAGAGCACGCTCATTTATTCAACGATAAAATCAACTACCATATTAACCCAACAGGAAAATTCGTTATTGGAGGACCTCACGGAGATACTGGTTTAACAGGAAGAAAAATTATCGTGGATACTTACGGTGGAAAAGGTGCTCACGGTGGTGGTGCATTCTCTGGAAAAGATCCAAGTAAAGTAGACAGAAGTGCTGCTTATGCCACACGTCATATCGCTAAAAACTTAGTTGCTGCCGGTGTTGCTGACGAAATCTTAGTTCAAGTTTCTTACGCAATTGGAGTTGCTGAGCCAATGGGAATCTTCATTGAAACTTACGGAACTTCTAAAGTAAACTTAACTAACGGTGAAATCGCTAAAAAAGTAGAAGCTATCTTTGATATGCGTCCTTACTTTATTGAGCAAAGATTAAAATTAAGAAACCCAATTTATAGCGAAACTGCTGCTTACGGACACATGGGACGTAAACCAGAAACGGTTACTAAAACTTTTTCTGCTCCAGGAGGACAAGAAAAAACAGTTACTGTTGAGTTGTTTACATGGGAAAAACTTGATTTTGTTGACCAAGTAAAAGCTGCATTTGGATTGTAAATCTAGATTTATAGACTAGCTTAGATTGTTAGACATCTTAGTTGGTAAACATAAAAAAGCCGATTTCTAAAAATTAGAAATCGGCTTTTATTTTATACGATAGTTTTATTAATAAGTTCCATTCTGCATTTTAGCTAATACTTCTTTTATTTCGCTTGCAGTTTCTTCTTCAACAGTATCACTTAAATATTTTACCGCCAAAGTCTGAATTGCAATAGCTTTATCTTTCTGTCCATCTTTATAATACAACTGCGCCAAAGTATCTAAATAATATGGATTGTTTTTAGTTAACACTAAACTGTATTCAGACCATTTAATCGCATCTTTAATAAAGTTAGAATTCTGAGGATTTGTCACCACTGCCCAAGCCGCATTATTGGAAATGTCTGAATGGTACTCTTTAAATGAGTTCCATCCATCATAAGAATAACTTGAACTTGAATCTAATCCAGAAAATATAGCATCTAATTTTTCTATTGGACTTGTTCCTGCCAATGTTGCATCAAAATAATTATTGAACTCTCTTAAATAAGTTGCATTAGAACCATCTTGATCTTCAACCTGAGCCAAATAATAGAAATAATTTCTATAAGCATCAAAATTACCTTTTCCAGATTCGATAATCTTTTTATAGACAGAATTGATTTTCTCTCTATTCATTTCGCCTGTGAGTCCATCCTGAGAGGCGTAAAGATTTTGCTGTAATGCATTCGTAACTTCAGAAATAACATTCTCTAAATTATGAATACTGGAATCTGCACCATTGAATGCCGTGCGCTTGCTTTCAATTTCGTCAGAATGTTTTAACAGATAATCAATTGCTAGAAAATCTGTATCATTTAAGATCCTGTCTTCATTGAAAAGCTGTTTAGTAAATCCCTGATTTTTGATTTCTTTTACAATGGTTTCCACCAAAAACATATTGGCATTTTTATCTTTCTGATGCGCTTCAATCAACTTTTTCCATGTCTGAGCCACTTCTTTATTATCAAGTGTTGTTTTTGAAATCACAAACTCTGTCGGATCTTCTGAAATATCAGCTGAATCATAATCGTATGATGTTTCCAATAAAGACGCTTTGTTAAGAGCCTGAATTAAATCTGCATCCGATGCTTTTTTATTCTTCAACGTTTTATCAATAGAAAGAAAAGCATCTGCTCTCAATAGCTTACGATAAAAATCTCCGTAATAACTAAACTGATATTGTTTTGAGGTTAAATCTGATTTTGCAATAGCTAATACATCACCTTTTCCGTTTAATATAATGATACTTGGCTCGTTGGTAATCATATTATTTTTTAGCCATTTTTTATCATCGTTTCCGGCAAGATAATAATTATAGACATCATAAAGCGGATCGTATTTGTCATACATATTATATCCGGTCTGTGTTTCCTGATCTTTTACAAAAGCATCAAAAGTTTCTTTTGTCGTTTTGTTTTTATTGTCATCATAGATTACCAGAAACTTTTTTGGTGCTTCTTTAGTTGCTTTGATTGCTTTATCTAGACTACTCTCAATCTTTAATTTAAAAGCGTATCCAGAATACGTTTGTGCATTATACGGATAATCTACTGCAGCTGCGTCAACTACAGCAGTTGCAGCACTATCAACAACTACCGGATCTGAATTACTACCATAATAAGACTCCTTTCCAGGATAAGTCCAGTTTGTTACATTTTGAGTTTCAACAGGAATTACAGCTGGCATTTTTTCAGGAACTGGTGTTTTTTCATTTACAAATACCAAAGGATCTTTCCCGTATGATTCAGAAATTCGTAATTCATTTGTTTTTTTATCAAAAAATCCGCCAAGATTTAAATCATTCAAAACTGCCAGATCATAGTTTATTGTTACCTCCGAAACATCTTTTGGCAAGGCGTATTTGCTTACGTCACTTTTACCGTTGTAATCTTCATAAACCAAGTACAGAAAATCAGTTTTTTCTATTTCGAAATCTAAATCACTAGTTTTCCAATCTGGATCAACTTTTGTTTTAATATCGGCTACTCTTTGATACTGAACTGCTTCAGAACCATTTTGAGTTCCTATAAAAAATGAGTAATAAGAAGGATTCAAAAACTTAATTTTAATCTTTTTTGCTTTTTTATCTTTAGCAAAAGAAAGATCAAATCTATTGACTGTTTTTGTGTTTTTTAAGAAGATAAGAGAATCTCCTTCAATTTTGTAATCTCCTGAATAAAAAACCAATTCGTACTTATTATTATCTAATAAATTTAATTTGATTTTTCCTCCCTTATTTATAGACAAATAAGTTCCTTTTTCTATCCCATCTGTTTGCCCGAAAGAGGTAAAAATTCCAGCAAAAAGGAGCGTTAATCCCCAAATAAAATTGCGCATAACTACATGTTTTGTTATTAGTAATATAGCGCAAAGATATCTGATTCATCTCTAAACAAATCATAAAAAATCATAATTTTTGCAGTTAAAATACTACAAATTATATTTCATCGAAAATATAATGTAACGAGGCTGTACGGTGTACTGGGAAACTCTTGTAGAGAATTGCGAAAAACTGTCATCGTTAAGATATTTAGTATTTAACAAATTGGTTGCCGAGACTTTATATTCCCATTTACTGTTCTTTTTTTGATAAATTAAACTGGCGTTCAAAAAATCATATTCGTTGTCTACTGTTTTGTTTCCATTATAATAATGATAGAATTCGTACTCTGAAACAAAAGAAAAACTGTCTAAGAAATAATAGTCTAATCTTGCAAATGGTTTATCGGTATAAAAAGTAGAGCCGCTATACTTGTTAACCAAGAGATTATAGCCAAACTCTATATTAGGCAGTTTTTTATAATTTGTTGAAGCTTTAACAGTATAGCTTTGCACAAAACTCTCTGTAGTTGCTAATTTTTCGTTTTGAATGTTGTTGAATTTTGACCAATTAAGACTTGCACTTGCTGATGCTTTGTAGTTTTTCAAGAAAGAACGTCCATAAGTTCCCATTCCCGAAAAAGTTTCGTCTGCCAAATTGGAATTATAAGGAACCGAAGACTGATTAATTCCGTCAAAATCAGCTTTTGTTTTAATGGCGTCTACCTTTTTCGTGTATGTTGCGTTGGCAAATATATTCTCAAAATTGAACATATTATACTTAAAGTAGCGCAACGAATGCACTTGTGAAGTAGCATTTTCTAAAAAACGGTTTCCTCGGAATAAACTACTGTAGTCTGACAAAACATAACCCGCCGCCAGCTGATTGATATCGGTAAAATCATTAGTCAGAGAGAAATTATAAGTCAAAGTTTCTGATTTTTTGATTTGATATAAAGCAAAGAAATCTGGAAGCACTTTTACAAAATTCTGAGAATAATCGCTCCCCAATTGGCCATTTGTCATTTGATACGTATGAAGGCTTACTCCTGGCGTAAACGTAAATTTTCCTGTTAGAATTTTATAATGAAAACCTAAAAAGGCATCATTAAATCTATAATCTACATCATTATTGTTTTCCGTATCATTAAGATCATTTCGATCCCCATTATCTAGCATTTGGAAAATGTGAGAATTGAAATTCTGATACGAATAGGTATTTCCAAAAGTAACATTAATATTGCTTTTTGGTGTTACCATATAATAGTAATCCAGTTTTGCATCGATTTTATTGGTTTTTACAAAACGATCCTGATTTAAATCATTACGATTTTGTCCTGAAATATAACCCGATAAATCAAACGGCTGTGTTCTTAAATTGGCATTATAAAACGGATTTTCGTCTTGATATAGATGCTGCATTTCAAAAGCAAAAATATTTTTACTGCTCTGTGTATAATATAAACTTAGATTCTGATTTATAGAAGTTGGATCTTGCTTTTTTTGAGTTAAAATAGTTTCTACCGCAGAAACATCACTAACAATAGATTCGCGAAGCAAATCTGTATCTTCATTCTGTTTTGATAATTTGGTTAAGATATCATAATCAAACTGAAATTTATCATTTGGTTTGTAAGTTGAACTTAATTTAAAAAGTTCCAAATTATTCTTTTGATGCGTCATTTCATCACGTTTCTGCTGATCTCCAGAATCCAAAATCGTAGTTTGAGATTTAGTCTCTAAATCTGTTTTTGAAGTTGAAAGAATTCCGAAACCACTTATATTCCAAGCTTTGTTAATGGAATAAGCAAAGTTTGTCGCACCAAATTTTGTTTCAATTTCCTTTGCCCGATTATTTCGCAATAATGAAATTCCTAAATCATTAGAAGAAACATTAAAACTACTTCCTCCCTTTTTCATGACGTTCTTAAATCCGCCAGTAAACTTAAAATAATCTTGTGCAGTAAGAGGCAATTCGCCAATATTATTAAAATTGGTGATTAAATTAATGCTGTATTTTGGACTATAATAAAACAATTTAGGATTAATAATGTATCTGCTATCCAATTCTGCAACGCCAATTCCTGCAGTTACATCTCCAAACCAAAAGTTCTTTTTCCCTTCTTTTAGTTTGATGTTCATTGCCACATTTTCCTGATCGTTTTCTAGTCCTTTTAACTGGCTTATTTCGTTATAGTTTCGCAAAACTTGAACTTTATCAATCGCATCGGCGGGGATATTTTTGACGCCCAATTTGGTGTCTCCGTCAAAAAAGTCTTTTCCTTCCACCATTAATTTACTGACTTTTTTTCCTTCCACTTCAATTTCTCCGTCCGCATTTACCTCAACTCCTGGCAGCTTCTTTAAGACATCTTCAAGCTTTTTTTCTGTTCCCGATTTAAAAGAATCTGCATTGTAAACAATTGTGTCTCCCTTTATGGAAACGGGCATTTCGCGAACAATTTCGACGCCTTCCAATTCTATTCCAGCACCATCTAAAACAATATTCTGACTCATATTTTCAGTTTTAGTCGATACTGCAATTTCTTTAGATTTCATTCCCAAATAACTCACTTTTATAGTATAAGCCGTATTTGGTTTTAACGTCAGCTGAAACTTTCCTTTATCATTGGTTATTCCGTAAGAATCCATTGCTTTTGTACCATTATTAATAGCCATAATATTGGCCATTTCTAACGGATTCTTTTTTTCATCCTGAATCAAACCATCAAAACGGATACTTTGCGAAAAGGAAATAGAAGTAAAAAGCAAGGCGAATACAAAAAGGATCTTATTCATGATAAGAATATTGAAAGTTTGAGTTTTGGATTTTAAAGAATTGGTGTTTTACAAACATTACCTTCCCATTGGAGGTGGTGGTCCGCCGGCTCTGCCACGATTCATCTCTCTAAATTCTTCCATTTTTTTTATTACCGTTTCATCATATTCCTTCTGAGAAATTACTTTTCCTTTTTTAGAAGGTTTAATTTCTACTTTGTCTTTTGAGTTCAAAACAATTTTTGAACATAAAATTGTCGTAGTTCCATCATTGATTTCCAAGATTAATCCTGGAAGTCCCCAATAGTTTTCTGGCCCTTGATTTATTGGAATTTCTGGTGTATACCAAGCTGTTACGACAATTTCTTTTGGTATTTCAAAATTATCGGCAAAATTGGTTTTCGTAACGTCCGAAGTCTTTTTAACTTCTTCTTTCTTTTCACCGTTGTTTTTAGGCCTAAAGTTTCTAAAATCGGTTTTACTTGCTTGTTTTACTGCTGTCGCCTTATAACAATTGTACCCGCCAATTTGTTTGGTTTCTTGTTCTAATTTCCAGTTTAGCTTTGGCAGCGAATCGACAACAAGAAATTCTTTGCCCATAAATTCTTTATCAACAGTATACGTTTTTGCTTTTACATCTTTATAAAATGTGCCTCCTCCGCCTGTAAGCGAGCCAAACATCATGCGAAAACCACCTTGCTGGCCTGGTGTTTCTAGTTTTTCTTCTTCTTTGTAAATTGATGCTGCTTTATCGAAATTCAAAATGAATGTTTTTTCGAGCATTTTTTTCATACGTTCCTCCATGTTTTTCTGCATTTCTGGCGTAATATCTCTATTTCCACGCATTCCTTCAAACTTTGGCGTTTGTGTTTTTGACTCGTAAACGGCCATTCCCTGAAAATCTTTTTGCGCCTGAATTTGAGTAGAAACAAGCATTACAATCGCATAAAAAAATATCTTTTTCATTTCATTTTCTTTAAAGTGAGCAAATCCGATAAAACTTACATTCAAATGTATTATTTATTTTAAAATTCGAAAAACTAAATATATTAATGGTATTAAGGCATAGACAGAACCGCTTATTTTTTAGACTATTAGATTTTAAAAAGGTTTAAAACTTAAAATTGAATTTCTAAGGAGAGTTTTTTGTAATTTGGTACTCTTGTAAAATAAACGCTAATGTGTAAAACGGTGCAAAAAACTTTATTCTTCTTATTTCTTTTCTGCACTTTTCAGGCGCTTTCAGCTCAGGATTTGATCATAACTCCAACTTTAATTTCACAGTATAAAAATACTTCTGATATATTTTTAGGATATGATTCGTTTGGATATTCTTATCAGATTACGAATAATGTTTTTAGTAAAACGAAAGGCAAAGAAATCTTCGAGTATAAGAATGTTTCTTTGGGAAAAATCACGAAAGTCGATCTTCAAAATCCGTTAAAAATTGTACTTTTTTATGAAGACTTCAATAGTGTTGTTTTATTAGACAATCAACTAAATAAAATGACAGAAATTAATTTTTCTCAAAACGCAACTCCAATTGTAGTAAGCGCCATCGGAATGTCGACTCAAAATCAACTATGGATTTACAACACTTTAAACCAACAGATTGGTCTTTTTGATTATTTAAAAAATGAATACAAAACGGTTTCAATTCCACTTACTGAATCAATTCAGTATTACCAAACTGATTTTAATACTTTCTATTGGATTGATAAGAAAAACAACTGGTATTCTTCTGATATTTTTGGGAAGATCACATCGCTAGGAAAGATAACTGATTTTGATAGAATCACTATTGTCAATTCTTCGCAATATCTTTTCTGTAAAGATAATTTATTGTATTTTAAAGGAATGAATAAATTGAATCCCGAAGTAATTTCAGAAATCAAAGTTTTGGAAAAAACCTTTGACAATTTTTATTACAAAGACCAAATTTTATCTATTTTTACAGCTACAGATATATCAAATTATAAAATCGTAATACCGTAATGCACATAGCAATAGCAGGAAACATAGGCGCAGGAAAGACTACTCTGACCAAATTATTGGCAAAACATTTCAAATGGGAACCTCATTATGAAGATGTAGTCGACAATCCGTATCTGGATGATTTTTACCATCAGATGGAACGTTGGTCATTTAATCTTCAGATTTATTTCCTTAATAGCCGTTTTCGTCAAGTGCAGCAAATTCGCGAAAGCGGAAAAAAGATTATTCAGGACAGAACGATTTACGAAGATGCACATATTTTTGCTCCCAACTTATACGCAATGGGATTAATGACAAGTCGTGATTTTGAAAATTACACATCTTTGTTCGAATTGATGGAATCTTTGGTTAAAGCTCCCGATTTGTTGATTTATTTGAGAAGTTCAATTCCTAATCTTGTTGGTCAAATCCACAAACGCGGACGCGAGTATGAAAATTCTATTTCTATAGATTATTTGAGCCGTTTGAACGAAAGATACGAAGCTTGGATTCAGACTTACACAAAAGGAAAGTTACTAATTATCGATGTTGACAATATTAATTTTGTTGATAATCCTGAAGATTTAGGAGACATCATTAATAGAATTGATGCAGAATTGAACGGATTGTTCTAAAAACAAATTGTTACAGAATATAAAAAAGCCTCTAAAAATATTTTTAGAGGCTTTTTCTATTTTAAGAAACTTGTCAAAGTTGTTATTTCGCAGCTTCAACTTTTGCCAGAACTTCTTCTTCAGTTCCTTCAAAAACTTCGGTTGTTGTTTTTCCATCTACTGTTTTAGTAACAGTTCCAGTGGTTTTACCGTTTATATTTTTTACTTCAACACGAACCGATTGTTTCTCATATTTGCTAGTATCAAAACAATCTGTTTTTTGATATTTTCCAGTTTTATCAAAGTGCGCTAAACATTTTGCCGTTTCTTCCTCAGAACAACCTTTTTCTTTACACATTTTAATACATTCTTCTTTTGTCATTCCAGACATATCGCCACATTTAGACATTCCTGCATGCATTTCTGTTTTAGCACAGCAAGAAGCTTTTCCTGCAATGTCTGATGGCGCGTGACCTTCTCCTAAAATTGGCGCGATTACCAATCCAATCAAGCAAGTTAATTTGATTAAAATATTCATTGATGGTCCAGAAGTATCTTTAAACGGATCTCCAACTGTATCTCCAGTAACTGCTGCTTTGTGCGCATCAGAACCTTTATAAGTCATTTCTCCATTGATCATAACTCCTGCCTCAAAAGATTTCTTAGCATTATCCCAAGCACCTCCAGCATTGTTTTGAAAAACTGCCCAAAGAACTCCAGAAACAGTAACTCCTGCCATATATCCACCTAACATTTCAGCAATTAACTGATTGTTGTCTGAGTAAACTAGTTTTCCTAAAAGAACAATTAAAATTGGAAAACCAATCGTTAAAATCCCTGGAAGCATCATTTCTCTTAAGGCAGCTTTTGTAGAGATCTCAACACATTTTCCGTATTCTGGTTTTCCTGTTCCTTCCATAATTCCAGGAATTTCTTTGAACTGACGACGAACTTCGTATACCATATCCATTGCTGCTTTTCCAACAGAATTCATTGCCAAAGCAGAGAAAACTACCGGAATCATTCCGCCGACAAATAACATCGCTAAAACTGGCGCTTTAAAAATATTAATTCCGTCGATTCCTGTAAAAGTTACATACGCAGCAAATAAAGCCAATGAAGTTAAGGCTGCAGAAGCAATTGCAAATCCTTTTCCAGTTGCAGCAGTTGTATTTCCAACTGAATCTAAAATATCAGTTCTAGTACGAACTTCTTTTGGCAATTCGCTCATTTCGGCGATTCCACCAGCGTTATCAGAGATAGGTCCAAAAGCGTCAATTGCCAATTGCATTGCTGTTGTAGCCATCATTGCAGAAGCTGCTAAAGCTACTCCATAAAATCCTGCTAAAGCATACGAAATCCAAATTGCAACCGCGAACAATAATACGGTTGGAAAAGTGGAAATCATTCCGGTTGCCAAACCTGCAATTACGTTTGTTCCAGCTCCTGTAGATGATTTTTGAACAATTGCCATAACTGGTTTTGTTCCTAATCCTGTATAATATTCTGTTACTGATGAAATAGCACCACCTACAACTAATCCGACCAATGTAGCATAGAAAACACGCATTGATGAAATCGCTTTAGAACCTTCTCCAAAGAAAGTCATTTGCATTGTTTCTGGAAGCATGTGCTGTACTAAGAAGAAACAAGCCACAGCTGTTAAAACAATAGAAACCCAGTTCCCTATATTTAATGCTTTCTGCACTTGTGCTTCTTTAGCATTGTCATCTGATATTTTTACTAAAGTTGTTCCGATGATAGAAAATAAGATTCCAAATCCGGCAATTGCCATTGGAAGTAAAATTGGTCCAATTCCGCCAAAAGCGTCATTGATACTTCCCCCCATATCTTTTATTACATAGTTTCCAAGAACCATCGCAGCCAACACAGTTGCTACATAAGAACCAAATAAATCGGCACCCATACCTGCAACGTCTCCTACGTTATCTCCTACGTTATCTGCAATTGTAGCAGGATTACGTGGATCATCTTCTGGAATTCCAGCTTCAACTTTACCAACTAAATCAGCTCCAACATCAGCTGCTTTTGTGTAGATTCCACCTCCAACTCTAGCAAACAAAGCGATTGATTCTGCACCAAGCGAAAATCCCGCTAATGTCTCTAAAACAACTGTCATTGTATCGGTATCTTTCCAAACTCCACCAGAGAATAAATGAAAGAAAATTATAAAAAATGATGTTAACCCTAAAACGGCTAATCCGGCAACGCCTAATCCCATTACAGTTCCACCACCAAAAGAAACTTTTAGAGCTTGCGGTAAACTTGTACGAGCCGCCTGTGTAGTTCTAACGTTTGTTTTTGTTGCGATTTTCATTCCCATATTTCCTGCTAAAGCAGAAAAGAAGGCACCAAAAATAAATGCTATTACGATTAATAAATGTGTTTTTACTCCTGGAATAAAAGTAATTCCTGCCAAAGCTAAACTGGCAATAATTACAAAGATGGTTAATAGTTTATATTCGGCTTTTAGAAAGGCTAAGGCTCCTTCGTAGATATAATCTGAAATCTCTTTCATCTTACCGTCTCCAGCGTCTTGTTTTAAAACCCAAGTCCTTTTTATTCCCATGAAAAGTAATCCTAAAACTGCCATTATAATTGGCAGGTAAATCATAAATGCATTCATAATATATTAATGGTTTTGGTTAATAGTCAACAATCTAACTGAAACGAATTTAAACAAAAAAGCAATACTCCTGACGGTAGTATTGCTTTTTTTATAATAGAATAAGGTTAAAATTATTTAATGCTAAATAATCCCTCTGGTTTATTTTCAATGTCATCAAAACGTTTTGTACACTCAGCGATAATGTCGTAAGCCTCTTTTACGTCTCCCCATCCTTCTACATCTACTTTTTTGTTTTCAAGATCTTTGTAAACTTGGAAAAAGTGCTCGATTTCTTTTACTAAGTGAGGATTAATATCAGAAAGATCGTTTAATGAATTCCAGATTGGATCTGAAACTGGTACGCAAATAATTTTCTCGTCTGGTCCTTTATCATCTGCCATGTGGAATACACCAATTGGCTTCACTTCCATAACACATCCAGGGAAAGTTGGTTCGTTTACCAAAACTAATACGTCAAGAGGATCACCATCTAAAGCTAAAGTTTCTGGAATAAATCCGTAATCAGCTGGGTACATCATTGAAGAGAATAACATTCTGTCAAAACGCATTCTTTTAATTTCAAAATCGTACTCGTATTTATTTCTGCTTCCTCGTGGTATTTCGATTAACACATCGAAAGTCGTTAATTTGTCTGCGGTCATTTTCGTTTTTTATTGTTTCTATAATTTCGGTTGCAAAAATAACTAAAGAATCTAGTTTTACAATAAAAAACAAGGTTAAATTATGTGCATTAAAGTTTAAAAAACAAGCATTTAATAGGTAATTGTTCGATTTCTTTTCTTAAGGTAATAATGCCATAGCAAATAGGTCGCATAAGAACGATACGGACTCCACTGTTCTGCGTGAATTTCCATTTCTTGTTTGTCATGAATATCCAGCAATTCTTTGATCGTATTTATTACTGCTATATCGCCAAGCGGAATTAAATCGGGTTCTTCCAAACAAAACATCAGATAAATATCAATTGTCCAATTGCCGATTCCTTTTATTTTAATGAGCTCTTCACGAACTTGTTTTGCTGGTTTTGAAGCTAAACTTTCAATATCTAATTCTTTGTTTAAAACCGCTTCCGCTAAAATCTTAATTTATTTTGTTTTCTGGCGACTTACCCCAAAATTTCTAAATTCCTCATCAGTCAAAACAGCCATATTTTCGGGATTGCAAGTTTTGTAAGCTTTGATTTTTAAAAATGTGGCTTTCGCCGAATCTATAGAAACTTGCTGTTCAAGTATTAATAAAACCAAAGTTTCAAATCCAGGCGGACGTCTTGGAATTGGAGGCAATCCGTATTTTTCAATAATTTCTAGAAATATTGGATTTTTATTGGTTAAAAAATCGATGGCTTCTTGCATGGTTTTGGATTTCGAAAGTAAATCAAAAATAAGAAAATGAAATTAGTTCTCGCAAAGACGCCAAGTCGCTAAGTTTTTTTTCACGCAGATTTTATACAACAAAAAAAATCGCAAAGATTTTTAAAACCTTTGCGACTCTGTAACTTTGTACCTTTGCCTCTAAAATACAATTAAAAATAAAACCCGAAAGATCCTTTAATTGCAAATTTATGTGCATCTGGCATATCTAGATAATTTCCTCTCCAAGAAAAATCGAGACGGAATACTTTAAAAATATTTCCAATTCCTGCATTATATTCCCAGTATACTTTTTCAGGAGCGTTATAAGGCAATCCTGAAGCATTGATGGCACGATTGGCATCAGAAATAGTTCCGTGAACAGCTCTAATTCCTATAAACTCTCTCCAGTTCAGTTTTCTCATGAATGGAATTCTAGCAAACAATCTTCCACCAAAATCATGATTCCACTGCAGGGTTGTATATTGATCTGTAACGAATTCATAGAAATTCAAATTACTGAATGTATTTTCGATTGTAAAATAAGTCTGGTTACCCGGAATTACGCTCATCAAACCTAACGGAATTGTACCAAACGTTTTTCCTGTTTCAATTGTGATATTTGTTCTTCCTAAAGGCCCGATAATAATTGGTTGTCTATAGAAAACTTGAATTTTTTCATACGCAAAATCACTATCAAAAACTCCTTTTAATCCGTAACTGAAATTCACGAAGAAATGGCTAAAAGGACTATCAACCAGACTCCTTTCTACACCATAACCGATCGTTTTTCTGTTTGGCATAAACTCAAACTGAATATTAGCCTCAGATTGTTTTACCATGCTTTCGACAACTCCTGCTGGATTTGCTGCAGTTGGTAAAGTTGTATAATAATCCAAACTAAAGGTCTTCGATGCCGATTCTAATGTTCGATAAGAAAGTCCTGCCGATACAATAAAATTCTTTTTAGGCTCCATTTCTACAGAAATGTTACTCAAATTAATATTGGTCAATTTCCCGTTGCTTCCAGTCGTAAACAGTGCCGAAGAGGCAAAACTTCGTCCTAAAACGTCATTCGTAGTCGTTAAACTGGCACCAATCTGTTCAATATCTCGTCTGTTTCCTCCAGAAATGATAACTCGGTTTTTCTTGTCAACCATCCATTTTCCAGAAACTCCGTATTTGAATTTATTATCATCAAATCCGTAAGCGGTATAAGCTTGAAGACGCCATGGATCATTTGGTCCAAAATAGGTTCTTCCTCCTACTCTCAATCTCAAACCTTCGACTTCGTTATATCCAAAAGTTGAAAATATTGGTCCGTAATCGAAGTTTTTAAATTCGATGTAACCACTTCCTAAGATAGAGACCAGATTATACAGCTGCTTAAATCGCTTGACCGTCTGCAGTGTATCAAGCATTTTATAAATACCCTGCTCATCTTTATTTAGTTTTTCAAAACGATTTTCTTCCCAAAACTCAGGCGGTCTTTCATAAACGGCATTATCAATAAAATTGACTTCTTCTTTATAAAATTTCTCTGGCTTCTGAATATTGAATTTATGATTACGGTATAAAGTTGTTCTTTTACCATAAACTCCTTTTGATTTTTCTTTTTTATTTAAAGCAAAATCAGACATCATGTAATCACGTGTCAAAAGGAAAACGGAGTCGTTTTCTACTTCAAATTCCTGTTCAATATAAATGTCTTTTACCCAGTTAATATTGGCGCTTTTTGTCACACCCATATTAATTTTCTTGATCGCAAAAGTGGTATCGTTTACCCAAAAATCTCCCTTAAAAGTCAATTCGTTTTTACGTCTAGGATAAAAAACAATATTATAACACCATTTCTTATCGATATAAGCACTGTCTTTTAAAACATAATTGTAAACATCGATTCCTGTTCTTGAAAGCGGACTCGTAAAACTCTTATCAAAGAATTTCAGGTGATTGTCGTAAATATTATAGTCAGAATAAAGGTCTTTAACGAAAGATAAAATCTGCTGATTTCCATTGAAACCAGACATTTTATTTCCAGTAAGATTTTCTTTTACCTTTTTTAATTTATTATCTCCGTAAACATCATAAACCGATTCGTTGATAAAAATCGGCAAATAGGTTTTTCCGGTAACGTCTGAAGTATCAATGTGATTAAAGATAAACTCCATTCCTTTAAAAAGCTTATTCTTCATGAAGGCACTATCAATAGTGTTCATGTCAAATTCCACTTTTTCATACTTCTGCATTTGATATTGATTAAACAGGTATAATCCGTTTTTACGTTTTCTTTCCCAGATTTTTCTCAAAATATCCAATGCCGGATTATTCTTTTTAGAAGTTTTTCCAGTATAAATTACGACTTCGTTAAGCACTTGCTCTTCGAACAAAACAATTTTAAAATTATAATTAACTGCTTTGTCTAAAGGAACTTCTTTATCTGAAAATCCTGCTGAAGTAACCAAAAGTGCAGTGTAAGTATTTGGTGATTCTAAATAAAAACGACCGTCTTCATTGGAAACGATTCCGATATTAGAACCTTTAAAAACTACATTTGCAAAAGGTATTGGCTGATTCGATTTGTCCAAAACAACTCCACTCACTTTGGTTTGTGCAGTAACAACATTCGCAAATGCAAATACAATATATAAGAGAAGTAGAGTTAATTTGTTCATTATAAAGTAAAAAAAAACTTCACCAATCCATGTTTGTCTGATGAAGTTTTATGAGTATTTTGTATTTGTATTATTTATATAATACTTTTTTAACTGCTTTTACTACATCACCTGCATTTGGCAACCAGTCTTTAAGCAGTACTGGAGAATACGGTGCAGGAGTATCTGCAGTTGTAATACGTTGAATTGGCGCATCAAGGAAGTCGAATGCTTGTTCTTGAACGATATAAGAGATTTCAGAAGAAAGGCTGGCAACTGGCCAAGCTTCTTCAAGAATTACTAAACGGTTTGTTTTTTTAACCGATTTTAAGATCGCATCTTTGTCCATTGGACGAACTGTTCTTAAATCGATGATCTCACAAGAAATACCTTCTTTTGCTAATTCATCAGCAGCAATGAAAGCTTCTTTGATGATTTTTCCGAATGAAACGATAGTTACATCTGTTCCTTCACGTTTAACATCAGCAACACCTAGAGGAATTGTGTATTCTCCGTCTGGCACTTCACCTTTGTCTCCGTACATTTGCTCAGATTCCATGAAAATAACTGGATCGTTATCACGGATAGCTGATTTTAAAAGTCCTTTTGCATCATAAGGAGTTGAAGGAACAACAACTTTAAGACCTGGAGTATTAGCAAACCAGTTTTCTAAAGCTTGTGAGTGAGTAGCTCCTAATTGACCCGCAGAAGCTGTTGGTCCGCGGAAAACGATAGGCACATTAAACTGTCCTCCTGTCATTTGACGCATTTTAGCAGCGTTATTTATAATTTGATCAATACCAACTAAACAGAAGTTGAATGTCATATATTCTACAATAGGGCGGTTTCCGTTCATTGCAGAACCTACTGCAATTCCTGAAAATCCAAGCTCAGCAATTGGAGTATCGATTACTCTTTTTTCACCAAACTCAGCAAGCATTCCTTTAGAAGCTTTGTAAGCTCCATTGTATTCTGCAACCTCTTCTCCCATTAAATATATGGATTCATCGCGACGCATTTCTTCGCTCATTGCTTCACAAATGGCCTCTCTAAATTGTATTGTTCTCATATTTTATATTGTATGTTGAATTTTCTGAAAAGCAAAAATAAATATTTTAAATAACTTAAATGCAAAAATTGAATTTAAAATCGCATGAACTTCTATCTGTTCTCTGGTTTTAACTTTTTAAACTTTATTGTGATATTAACGAAATCGATATAATAACGTACAATTCACACTTAATCTATTCCAGATTTTTTTAGACAAACTTTTATTCATTTGTTTAATTCTTATTTTCTTCAAATTCATCCATCATAACGGAAAAAACCAAAAATTAGTATTTCTCAGACAAAAATTAATCTGCTCATCAACTGTCCGTTATTGCAAAATTCCTAACAATCAGACAAAATGAGTATTATTTTATTTTTAGATTCCGATGAAAATCATTCAAAACTGAACAATCTGCGAAATCGTAATAGTTTTAAAAAATATTATGCATGCATAGTATAATTATTCCAAATTAAATTCTAAATTTGTAAAAGCATATTATAAATTCAAAATATATACTTATGAAAATACTAGTTTGCATCAGCCATGTGCCTGATACTACTTCAAAAATTAACTTTACCAACGGTGACTCAGAATTTGACACTAATGGAGTACAATATGTAATTAACCCTAATGACGAATTCGGTCTTACACGCGCTATCTGGTTTCAAGAGCAGCAAGGTGCAAATGTAACGGTTGTAAACGTTGGAGGTCCTGATACTGAACCAACTTTGCGTAAAGCATTAGCAATTGGTGCAAACGAAGCAATTCGTGTGAATGCAAATCCAACTGATGGATTTTTTGTTGCTAAGCAATTAGCGGAAGTTATTAAAAACGGAGGTTATGATCTTGTAATAGCTGGAAAAGAATCTTTGGATTATAACGGAGGAATGGTTCCTGGAATGATCGCAGGAATTTTAGGTTCTAACTTCTTAAACTCTTGTACAGCTTTAACAGTTGATGGAAACAATGTAAAAGCAGTACGTGAAATTGACGGTGGAAAAGAGACTGTAAGCACTACTCTTCCATTAATCATTGGAGGTCAAAAAGGTCTTGTTGAGGAAAAAGATTTACGTATCCCGAACATGAGAGGAATTATGACTGCAAGAACAAAAGCTTTAACTATCCTTGAGCCAGTTGATGCAGCTGTAAATACAAAAGCAGTGAAATTTGAAAAACCAGCTCCAAAATCAGCAGTGAAATTAGTTTCTGCAGATAATTTAGATGAGTTAATCAATTTATTACACAACGAAGCGAAGGTAATCTAGTAATCAAGTATTCAGTCTCGGTTTTCAGTCTCAGTTTATGAACTTGAAACCTGACACTTTAAACTTTTAAACAAAAAATTATTATGTCAATATTAATATATGCAGAATCTGCAGAAGGAAAATTTAAAAAAGTTGCTTTCGAATTAGCTTCTTATGCTAAAAAAGTAGCTGAATCATTAGGAACAACTGTTACAGCTTTAACTGTAAACATCAGCGATGTGAGCGAATTAGGCAAATACGGAGTTGATAAAGTTTTAAAAGTAAGCAATGATAAATTAGCTGGTTTTAATGCAAAAGCTTACGCTGATATTATCAAACAAGCTGCTGAGAAAGAAGGAACAAAAGTAGTATTGCTTTCTTCTACAACAGACAGTATTTACCTTTCTCCACTAGTTGCGGTAGCTTTAAATGCTGGTTTCGCTTCAAATGTAGTTGGGTTGCCAGTTAGCACTTCTCCTTTCCAAGTAAAAAGAAATGCTTTCTCAAACAAAGCTTTCAATATTACAGAAATCAGCACAGACGTAAAAGTTCTTGGTTTGGCTAAAAACTCTTATGGTCTTTTTGAAAGCGCAGGAGCGGCTGCAGCAGAAGATTTCAATCCAACAATTGGAGACAATGATTTTGGTGTAAAAGTAGAATCTGTAGAAAAAGTATCTGGAAAAGTTTCTATCGCTGACGCTGATATTGTAGTTTCTGGCGGACGCGGACTAAAAGGTCCAGAAAATTGGGGATTAGTAGAAGATCTTGCTGCTGTTCTTGGTGCTGCAACGGCTTGTTCTAAACCAGTTTCAGATTTAGGATGGAGACCTCATAGCGAGCACGTTGGACAAACAGGAAAACCAGTTGCAACAAACTTATATATTGCTATCGGTATTTCTGGAGCTATCCAACACATTGCAGGTATTAACTCTTCTAAAGTAAAAGTAGTTATCAATAACGATTCTGAAGCTCCTTTCTTTAAAGTGGCTGATTATGGTGTAGTTGGGGATGCTTTTGAAATCGTACCACAATTAACAGAGAAATTAAAAGCTTTTAAAGCTCAGCACTCTTAACACAAAGAATTCTCTTTAAAAATATTGCTGCCTAAAAACAAGATGTTGTATCTTTGTTTATAGGCAGCTTTTTTGTTCCATATTTTTTGATTAAAATTGCAGCTTTATTTTTTAAACCAAAACAGTATTAAAATAAGGTGCTAAGTACCTTTTTTACAAACATATATGAGTCTAGTAAAATTATCCATAAAAGGAATTTCATACAGTCAAACTCAAAATGGCGCCTATGCCTTAATTTTGAATGAAGTGGATGGCGAAAGAAAATTACCTATTGTTATTGGTGCTTTTGAAGCCCAGTCAATCGCTATTGCTTTAGAGAAAGAAATAAAACCGCCACGTCCATTAACACATGATTTATTCAAAAATTTTGCTGAAAGATTTGACATTGTGGTAAAACAAGTCATTATCCACAAATTAGTTGATGGTGTTTTTTATTCTAGCTTAATCTGCGAAAGAGATAAAATCGAAGAGATTATAGATGCTAGAACTTCTGATGCTATTGCCTTAGCATTACGTTTCAATGCTCCTATTTTTACTTACAAAAACATTTTAGACAAAGCAGGAATTTATCTAAAATCGAATACTGCAGAAACAGATTCTGGCGCTCAAGAAATTGATGATGTTCTTTCTAATCCTGAAACTTTTGGACATGAAGAAGAAAGCAACCAATCTGGAGATGTTTACGCAAAACATAGTTTACAAGAACTAAACGAGCTTTTAGATCAAGCCGTTTCTCAGGAAGATTACGAAAAAGCAGCAAAAATTAGAGACGAAATCTCTAGAAGATAAATTTTAATGTTTATTCGTTAAACCGTTTATTCGTTAAATCGATTAAACAAATTTACAATTAAACAGATCCACGATTAAACGATTAAACAAAGATGAAGCAATACTTAGACTTAGTAAAACACGTTTTAGAAAACGGAAATCAAAAAGGAGACCGAACTGGAACTGGAACAAAAAGTGTTTTTGGTTACCAAATGCGTTTTGATTTAAGTGAGGGCTTCCCAATGGTTACAACAAAAAAACTTCATTTAAAATCGATCATTTACGAATTGCTTTGGTTTTTAAAAGGAGATACAAACGTACAATACCTTCAAGAAAATGGAGTTAAAATTTGGGATGAATGGGCAGATTCTAATGGCGATTTAGGACCTGTTTATGGCCACCAATGGCGTAATTGGAACAGTGAAGAAATAGATCAGATTTCTGAATTAATTAAAGAATTAAAAACAAATCCGAATAGCCGAAGAATGCTAGTTTCTGCATGGAACCCATCGGTTTTGCCAGATACTAAAAAGTCTTTTGAGGAAAATGTGGCTAATAACAAAGCAGCATTACCTCCTTGCCACGCTTTTTTCCAATTTTATGTAGCAAGTCCAGATCCTGAAAAAGGAGAAACAAAAGGAAAATTATCTTGCCAATTGTATCAGCGAAGTGCCGATATCTTTTTGGGAGTTCCTTTTAACATCGCTTCTTATGCATTGTTGACAATGATGATCGCACAAGTATGTGATTTAGAACCAGGCGAATTTATTCACACGTTTGGCGACGCACATATTTACAATAATCATTTTGAGCAATTGGAATTGCAATTGACGCGTGAACCAAAACCATTACCAAAAATGATTTTAAATCCTGAGATTAAAAACATTTTTGATTTTGATTTTAATGATTTTACACTAGTAGATTACGATCCACATCCAGCCATAAAAGGAAGTGTTGCTGTATAATTATAAAAAAATCCGCTTAAAAATTTAAGCGGATTTTTTTATACAACTAAAACTCCATTTTCACTTCCAGCATAGTCATTCCATTTGTAAAAATCGGCTTCAGGATCGTTAACATAAATTCCGTCAATTACATACTTAAATTCGTAAATCGCATCTTTCACCAAATCGTAAGTTGCTTTAAACGTTCCGTTTTTCAACTTGCTCAAAGCTCCTTCTGAGGCATTCCAGTTATTAAAATCACCAACCACCGCTGCCGAATCAGCATCTTTGGCATCTATTGAAAATGTAACTTTAACAACCGGCTTCGTTTTGATAAATTGTTTTTTCAAAGACATAACTATTTCGTTTTTAGATTTATACATCTAAAATTAATTAAATTCAACGAAACACTTACTACTACCAGAACCGATTTATGATAATATTAAAAACAGTATATTTTTTTCGCTTTATCGGCAATTTAAAGCGGTTAAAATTTTGTTATTCAAATTCTTAGATCATTAAAAAACAAATATTCCACAACCAAAATATTGTCTTTCCAAAATAAATTTTAACTTTATAATCTCATTTTTATCTTATGGAAAAAGAAGTGCACGAACAATACGAATACGCTAGACGACGATTAAGACAAAAAAAAATCCTATATTTTCATTTTGTTCTTTTCCTTCTAGGAAGTTTATTTTTATTTATTGCTAACAAGTTTTTTGGTTTTGGCGACGGCACAACCCAAAACTGGTGCATTTGGGGAATTACAATCTGGCTTTTCCTTTTTATTCTACATTTTATAAAAGTGTACATAACTGACCGTTTTATGAATAAAAAATGGGAAAGAGAGCAAATTGACCGATTAGTTGCTTTACAGCAAAAAAGAATCAGTCAGCTTGAATCTTCTATTAACGAAGAAAATGAAAATAAAATTTAGTTAAGCATACCATGATTATAATGATAGCGGCTGCGGCCGAAAATAATGCGCTTGGAAAAAACAACGAATTAGTTTGGCATCTTCCAAATGATTTTAAAAGATTTAAATCGCTTACAACTGGTCATCATATTATTATGGGAAGGAAAACTTTTGAAAGCTTTCCAAAACCGTTGCCAGATCGTGTCCATATTGTAATTTCTCGCCAAGAAAATTATAAACCAGAAGGATGCATTGTGGCAGATAGCATTGAAAAAGCAATTGCCTTATGCCCAGAAAACGATGATAGTTATGTTATTGGCGGTGGCGAAATTTACAATCTCGCCCTTCCATTTACTGATATTATAGAACTAACCAAAGTTCATCATACTTTTGAAGCAGATGCTTTCTTTCCTAAAATCAATAAAAGCGAGTGGATTTTGGTAGAATCTGAAGAAAATTATAAAGATGAAAAACATCTTTATGACTATACTTATGAAACTTACATTAGAAAATAAATAAAAAACATCCTCTTTTTAGGGAGGATGTTTTTAAATAATTGATTTTTGAAGCCTAACTCGCTCAAGAAGAATTTTGTTTAAAAAATAACAAATGTCGAGAAACATTTGTAGAACTGAATAACATTTAATGTTATTTGAGACCTAAATCTCAAACGCCTTTAATAACAAATACCACTAAGATATTAAAGGCAGAAAATTAAAATTTCCAAAAACAAATTTAATCCTAAGAACGTATTTTGCACTTAATATTAGTATTTCCCCCCAAGAACAATACTTTACAAGACTCTTTCATGAACAAATGAGTTGCCAGCGCAAAAAAAGCAATCATTTGTTTAAGTCATAGCGACATTATCAATCATTAAAACTTTAATCATTTTTACTTAAACAAAGTTGCTCATAATAGCGCTATTAGACAATACCAAGATTTAGGGATTTTACCAAAATACCTAGATTTAGGGATGGCAAAATCTGCTTTAAAATAAATCTGGCTAAACATTTATTTTACAAATTAAAAAACTCAATTACAGTTAAACTAGATTGTTTATATTTGCCTAAATAAAAAAAATGTCTGAAAAAATAACTCCGTATAAAGACTCTTCTTTAGGTAAAAAAGAGCAAGTAACCCAAATGTTCGACACCATTTCTGGGAATTACGATAATTTGAATCGCGTAATCTCTTTTGGAATTGACATTAAATGGCGTAAAAAAGTATTAAAATTAGTATCAGACAAAAAACCAAAAGTTATTCTTGATATTGCAACAGGAACTGGTGATTTAGCCATTTTACTTTCACAAACTAATGCCGAAAAAATTATTGGTCTTGATATTTCTGCCGGAATGCTGGAAGTAGGAAAAAAGAAAGTAGAAGAAAAAAAACTTTCGAATGTTATTGAACTCGTTTTAGGAGATTCTGAAAACATGCCTTTTGAAGACAATTATTTTGATGCTATTACAGTTGGTTTTGGTGTAAGAAATTTTGAAAACCTAGAAAAAGGTTTTGGAGAAATCTTAAGAGTTTTAAAACCAAACGGAATTTTTGTTATTTTAGAAACTTCTGTTCCAGATAAATTTCCTTATAAACAAGGATACAATTTTTACAGCAAAAATATACTTCCGTTAATCGGGAAATTATTTTCTAAAGATAATGATGCCTATGGCTACTTATCTGAATCGGCTGCCGCTTTTCCTTATGGAGAAGCCTTAAACAATATTTTGAGAAAAACTGGGTTTATAGATGTTGTGGCAATGCCTCAAACTTTTGGTGTCGCAACAATTTATTCTGCATCTAAAAAATAGTATGAAAAAAATTGTAATCGTATTTTTACTGGTCTTAACGACAAAAGGACATTCGCAATTTGCTAAAAATATGTTTAGCAAAGATCCTATCATTAATCTTGAAAACTGGCAGAAGCAGCGTATTTACTTTGGCTATTATTTAGGCTTTAATAGTTTTGACTTTAAATTTGATTACAAAACTCCTCCGGGAGAAAACTATATTCAGGTTAAAAAAACTACTGGGTTTAATGTGGGCGTTGTAGCCGATTTAAGACTTCAGGAATATATTAATCTGCGTTTTGAACCGGGTTTGTATTATACTAAACGTGATCTTTTTTTTCCTGGTATTGGAAACACCGAAAGTGATTATTTAAGAGAAGTGAATAGTACATACATTCACTTCCCGTTATTATTGAAGTTTTCTGCAAAACGTACAGGAAACATACGCCCGTACTTAGTTGGCGGTATGTCTACAACTTTAAATTTATCAAGTAACGCAAAATCTCAAGACGATAACTTTGAGCAGAAATTTAGAGTAAAACAATGGACAGCGGCCTATGAATTAGGTTTAGGAATTGATATTTTCACTGAATACTTTATCTTCTCTCCTTCTGTTAGAGGAATGTTTGGCATAACCGACGAACTTATTAGAGACAATACTCCAGACAGTCCTTGGACAGGAAACATTGATTCAATGAAATCTAGAGCGATTTTAATAAATTTCACTTTTCATTAAAACAAAATATCAACTATTTCGTTTAAATTCACTAAGAATAATTGCGGTTGCAGTAGCTACATTTAAACTTTCGGTTTTTTGAAGCTCTCCAAATCTAGGAATTGTGAGACGGTTGGTTATGATTTTTTCAATTTCTTCTGAAATACCATTAGCTTCATTACCCATGATAATGATTCCTTCTTGTGGCAATTTAGATTGATAGATATTTTCCCCATCCATAAAAGTTCCAAAAACTGGCAGTTTAGTTTGAGCAAGAAAAAGTTTTAAATCAACATAGCTTACATTTACTCTAGTAATAGATCCCATTGTAGCTTGTACAACTTTCGGATTATAAATATCTACTGTTTCTTTAGAACAGACAATCTGCTTAATACCAAACCAATCACAAAGACGTAAAATAGTCCCTAGATTTCCAGGGTCCCTAATATCGTCTAAGGCTAAAATTAAACCCGAATCGACTATTTTCTTTTCGGCTGGAATTTTAAAAACCGCCAAACAAGAATTTGGAGTCGACAAAGCACTTATTTTTTTCAGTTCTTGATCATTAATAAGAGTACGTTTTGAAGCGTGAACTGTTTCAAAATCATTCAATGTGGTGTATAAATGTTCTAATTCAAAATTGGATTGCAGCAATTCTTGAATTACTTTTACTCCTTCAGCAAAGAATAATTGATTAGCAAAACGCTGCTTTTTTTGATGTAAGCCTGAGATAAGCTTTATTTGGTTTTTACTAACCATAAAATAATGTACTTTTGAATTAAATATTAAAAAACACTTGAAAAAGAATTCCACAAAAATAATAGCATTTCTTCTAATTGCAATATTAATTTGCGCTTGTAATGCCGTAAAAAGAGTTCCCGATGGAAAAAACCTTCTTGTAAAAAATAATATTCTAGTTAACGGAAAATCGACAAACGACGAGACAGCTTCTAATCAGATGTACCAAAAACCAAATGGTAAACTATTAGGTTACAAGCTTCGATTAAACCTGTACAATTTAGCCAATTTAAATCCAGATTCTACTTATCAGGCCAAATTTAAAAACAATCCAGGAAAGTATGAGCGTATGTCAAAAATATTCTCAGCAAAACAAGTAGATCGCCTTGGACAATCTTTCTATTATAAAGGAATTCATGAATTTCTAAAAAACACTGGAGAACCACCAGTAATAATTGACACTTCAAAAACTAAAAAATCATTACTGCGCTTAAAATACTATTATTTTAATAGTGGCTATTTTAACGTTAAAACAGATTACACTATTGATACAGTTGGAATAAAGAGAGCCACAGTTAATTATAATATCACTACAGGACCAGCTTACAAATTAGATACTATTAAAACTAAAATAATGACTCCTGCACTGGACTCATTATACAGAACTAATAATGAGCCTTCGCTATTAAAATCTGGTAATCAATACAAAACCACAGATTTTGAAGAAGAAAAAAATCGTATTACAACATACTTTAGAAATCACGGCGCCTACTATTTTCAGCCTACTTATGTAACATTTGATATTGACACGATTGGTAAAAAAGCCAAAGCCGATGTAACTTTGATTATAAATAACAATACAATTCAAGAAAGAGATTCTAGCCGTACAGAACCATTTAAATTGTATAAAATTAGCGACGTAAACATTTACACAGATTATTCTGCTGCAAATGCCAAGAAAAAACCAACAGACAGTGTAACGTATAATAATTTTAACTTATACAGTTACAAGACTTTAAAATACAAACCACGCGCTATTACCGATGCTATTTTCATTACAAAAGGAAGTACTTTTGCCGATTTCAGAACTACTCTTTCTTCTCGATATTTAAATAATTTAAGGATTTTCAACTATCCATCAATTCAATATGAAATAGACAAAAGAGATTCTACAGCGCAATCTCTTATTGCCAATGTTTATTTGACTCCGAGAAAAAAATACAGTTTTGGAGCCACTCTTGACGTAACGCATTCTAACATTCAGGATTTCGGGATTGGAGCCAGTGTTTCTGAAACTATTCGAAATGTATTTAACCGTGCAGAAACTTTAGAAATTTCAGCGCGTTTAAACGTTGGATCATCCAGAGATATGGCAAATCCGAACAATAATTTCTTTAATGTCTCTGAATATGGTTTGGATATGAAATTGAATTTTCCGAGAATTCTTCTCCCGTTTGGAACAGAAAAGATTATCCCAAAAAGTATGATCCCCTACACCTCTATAACGTCTGGTTTTTCGAAGCAGCGAAATATTGGTTTGGACAAAGAAAATTTTACAGGAGGTATTTCGTATAACTGGACACCAAAACGTCATAACACAGCAAAATTTGAATTGCTAAACGCACAGTTTGTTCGTAATTTAAATCCTGACAATTACTTTAATGTATATACTTCTTCTTACGATGATCTGAATTTTATTGGTAAAGATTATAATACTGATGTCAATAACTGGGGAACTACACCTGAGGAACAAGCTAGAAAAGACCTTACGATTCCAAAAGGGACTACAGGATTTACTAATGATGTATTGACAGGAAAAACAGCTTTAGTTCCCACTGATTCGCAATACCAAGAAGTTGAAAGCATTGAGGAAAGAAGAGTTCGTTTGACCGAGAATGATTTTATTCTAGCAACAAGTTTTTCTTTTACCAAAACAACCAAAAAAGATCTAGCAGATAATAATTTCTATCAATTTAGAACCAAAATTGAATCTGCTGGAACATTATTATCATTAATTTCTGAAGTTGGAAATCTTCAAAAAAACGCAAAAGGAAATTACGAGATTTTTAATCTGGAATATTCAGAGTATATAAAAACTGAATTTGACTATATTAAACACTGGGATTTTGGAAAAGAGAAAGTTTTAGCAGTTAGAAGCTTCTTTGGAATTGCAATTCCGTTTGGAAATTCAAATTACATTCCGTTTTCACGAAGTTATTATGGCGGAGGTTCAAATGACAACCGTGCTTGGCAGCCTTACGCTTTAGGACCAGGAAGCACTAATGCCGTAAACGACTTTAATGAGGCAAATATGAAAATTGCAGCGAGTGCCGAATTTCGATTCAAAATTTTCGGAGATGTTAAAGGAGCATTCTTTGCAGACGCCGGAAATATCTGGAATGTGCTCGATAATGTCATAGATCCGAAAGCAAGATTCGACAACTTAAACGATTTAGCTGAAATTGCTTTAGGTACAGGATTCGGTTTAAGATACGATTTAAGCTTTTTTGTGATTCGTTTAGATTTAGGCTTTAAGACTTATAATCCAGCACATGAGAAGGGAGACCGATGGTTTAAAGAATACAATTTTGGACACTCGGTTTTAAATTTTGGTATAAATTATCCTTTCTAATGCTAATTAATTCTTATTTTTGCAACCTAAAAACTAAAAACAACTATAAAAAAAATTAAAATGGCACACAACATTAAACCAGGAGTAGCTACAGGAGATCAAGTACAAGAGATCTTTAATTATGCGAAAGAGAAGGGTTTTGCTCTTCCAGCAGTAAACGTTACTGGATCAAGCACAATTAATGGAGTTCTTGAAACTGCAGCGAAACTTAACGCGCCAGTTATCATTCAATTTTCTAACGGAGGAGCTCAATTCAACGCTGGAAAAGGATTATCTAATGCAGGTGAAAAAGCAGCAATCGCGGGAGGAATCGCAGGAGCAAAACATATTCATACTTTGGCAGAAGCTTACGGTGCAACTGTAATCTTACACACTGACCACTGTGCAAAAAAACTTTTACCTTGGATTGATGGTTTATTAGATGCTTCTGAAAAACATTTTGCAGAAACAGGAAAACCATTATTCAGTTCTCACATGATCGATTTGTCTGAGGAGCCAATCGAAGAAAACATTGAGATCTGCAAAGAATACTTAGCTAGAATGAGCAAAATGGGTATGACATTAGAAATCGAGCTTGGTATTACAGGTGGTGAAGAAGATGGTGTTGATAACTCTGATGTTGACAGCTCAAAATTATACACTCAGCCAGAAGAAGTAGCTTACGCTTACGAAGAATTATCTAAAGTAAGTCCTAAATTTACTATTGCTGCTGCTTTCGGAAACGTTCACGGTGTTTACAAACCAGGAAACGTAAAATTAACTCCAAAAATCTTAAAAAATTCTCAAGATTTCGTACAAAACAAATTCAACACAGGACACAACCCAGTTGATTTCGTTTTCCACGGAGGTTCAGGTTCTACACTTGAAGAAATCAGAGAAGGAATTAGCTATGGAGTTATCAAAATGAACATTGATACTGATTTACAGTTTGCATACACTGAAGGAATCCGTGATTATATGGTTAAAAACCTTGATTATTTGAAATCTCAAATTGGAAACCCAGAAGGTCCAGATGCTCCGAACAAAAAATATTACGATCCAAGAAGATGGGTTCGTGAAAGCGAAGTAACATTCAATGCAAGACTTGAACTAGCTTTTGCTGATTTAAATAATGTGAATACACTATAATAAAAAAGTTTCAAGTTTAACGTTTCAAGTTTCAGGTTTCGCAACTTGAAACTTGAAACCTAAAACAAATAAAACATTCAATATGGCTTGGTTTAAAAGACAAGAAAAAGGGATTACGACCGCGACAGAAGATAAGATGGACGTTCCGAAAGGATTGTGGTACAAATCTCCTACTGGAAAAATTATTGATGCTGACGAATTAGCGAGAAATTTATTCGTAAGCCCTGAAGATGATTTTCACGTTCGAATTGGAAGCGCAACCTATTTTGAAATTTTATTCGACAACAACGAATTTGTTGAGTTAGACAAAAACATGACTTCTAAAGATCCTTTGCACTTTGTTGACACAAAGAAATATGCAGACAGATTGAAAGATGTAATGGAGAAAACTCATCTTAAAGACGCTGTACGTACGGGAGTAGGAAAATCTAAAGGAAAAGAACTTGTAATTTGCTGTATGGATTTTGCTTTTATCGGTGGATCTATGGGAGCTGTTGTAGGTGAGAAAATTGCAAGAGGTATTGATCACGCTATCAAAAACAAACTTCCTTTTGTAATGATTTCTAAATCTGGTGGAGCTCGTATGATGGAAGCTGCTTATTCTTTAATGCAATTAGCAAAAACTTCTGTAAAACTGGCTCAATTAGCGGAAGCTAAATTACCTTATATCTCTCTTTGTACAGATCCAACAACTGGAGGAACAACTGCATCTTACGCCATGTTAGGAGACATCAATATCTCTGAGCCAGGTGCTTTGATTGGTTTTGCTGGTCCTCGTGTTGTTCGCGATACTACAGGAAAAGATTTACCAGAAGGTTTCCAAACTGCTGAGTTCTTATTAGAGCACGGTTTCTTAGACTTTATCACGCCAAGAAAAGAATTGAAAGATAAGATTAACTTATATATCGATTTGATTCAAAACAATGATATTAGATAGTTTTAAAACTACTTAAAATAGAAATCCCAAGAAAATTGCTTCTTGGGATTTTTTGTTTTTAAACCATATAAGTTTTATAAGTTCAATTAATAACTTGTCTGAAAAATTGTATTTTTGTTTTTGCATAAATGATAATAGCGTATCATACTAATGCAAACCTGTTTTTTACGGAAATCTATTTTTTCTAAAGTAATATAAATATCTTTGAATTATGAGCACAGCAACAAAACCAAAACACATAGGACGTCAAATAAGCCGTATTCGCGAACTTAAAGATATGAAACAAGAAGCGTTGGCACAAGCTTTAGGAATATCTCAACAATCTGTATCAGCAATAGAAAATAGCGAAACTATTGACGACGCAAAACTTGCAGAAGTAGCAAAAGCTCTTGGAGTAAGTGCCGAAGCAATTAAAAACTTTACAGAAGAAAATATGATAAATTATTTTAATAATTTTTACGATAACAGCACAAGCACTGGAATAAATGGAATGTTCAATCCAACTCATTGCACATTTAATCCGTTAGACAAAGTAGTTGAACTTTACGAACGTTTGGTTTTGGCAGAAAAAGAAAAAAATGAATATTTGGAAAAATTAATGAAAGAGAAATAATCTTTCTAAAAAACATACAAATTCAATACAAAATCTCAAGAAATTGCTTCTTGAGATTTTTTGTTTTAAACCCTATAAGTTTTTCAGCAAAGCCTCTATATAGATATTTGATAGATTTAATAAAGAACTGAAAGTCATATTACACACAATTGTCATTTCGACGAAGGAGAAATCTTCGTAAGCAACTCTGCAAAGATTGGCGACATTCCGTACGGAGCTACTCGTGGAGATTTCTCCTTCGTCGAAATGACAAACTTTACGGACGATCAACGGAATAAATTCCGTTGATACCGATATTTAATTCCTGCGGAATTTTTCTCAATTGCATAACGCTTAACTTGCCTTTCTCAAATCCTTCTTTAATTCTTTCTCAGCAATTTTATAAGCTAGTTTTTCTCGCCATACAGCATAACGTTCCCTAAAAATTACTTTTATGCCGCTGTCAACTGCACCGTGCATAAATAAACTCCATACACTAGCCACTTTACGGGAAATCGATGAATCCCAAGCACGAAGTGTTAAAGAAAAAGAACCGTCTATATAACGCATCCAATGCCACATTCCTGTTGGCATGAATAAGGTATCGCCGTGCTCGAGAAAAACCTCATAACCTTCTACTCCTTTTAGAGCAGGAAATTTTTCAAAATCGGGATTAGCAACATCATAATCTTCTAATGCATAAGTGGTATTTGGAAGACAGTAAAGTCTTTTCTTCCATTTGTTATCAAATAGTATAATGTGTTTTCTTCCGCCGAAATGAGTATGAAAAAGATGCGGCAAATCGATATCATAATGCAAAAAAGTAATTGCCTTAGAACCGCCAAAAAACATGGCTGGCATGCTTTCTATAAAACCACCCATTAATTCTTTAGGCACTTTTACATCGTCAATTAATTCGGGTCTATGCTTGAAAAGATTAAAGAAAAAAATACGCAATTGGGTTGGTTCGCGCTTTATCAAATCCAGATATTCTCCAAATTTCATACTTGCAATTGAAGCATTGATTACTTTTTTTGGATCTGCCTTTGAATTATCCACAAGTTTAACCTCTATATCTCCAGCAATCTGCTTGAAGTATTCTGTTGACCATTTTTCTCTTGCTGGCCAATCTTTTGTAAGTCCCTTTATGATTAAAGGTTTTCTTTTATCTAGGTAATTCTTTTTAAAATCTTCCTTGGAAATCGACTCAACAGTATCAACAGATTTAAGATTAAAGCTCATTTATGTGGCGTTTTAATTTGTTGTCTATCAAATGTATCTAATTATTTCCACTCAACAAAATTTACAATTAAATAACACAAAAACAACATTTTACATTCCTGTTCGAATGGCTTCGACAGGATCTAGATTTGCCGCCGAAATGGCAGGAAGAATTCCGGAAACCAGACCAATAAAAGCAGCCAAACCGGTTCCTAAAAGAATATTTCCTAAACTTAAAACAAATTCAAAATCTAGCAGTTTTGTCAAAGCTAAAGCAATTCCCCAAACCATCAAAAGACCAATTATTCCACCAATAACAGACAAAATAACGGCTTCAAACAAAAATTGAAATAAGATAAATTTATTTTTTGCACCCAGTGATTTCTGAATTCCGATAAGATTGGTTCTTTCTTTAACAGAAACAAACATAATATTCGCAATTCCGAAACCACCAACAAGAAGAGAAAATCCGCTGATGATCCAACCTACAAAATTCATCTGACCTAAAATTCCATCAATAAAATCAGTAAATCCTGAAAGCACATTAATAAAGAAATTATCCATTTCTCCTGCTTTCATTCCACGGATTGCTCGAAGCTTTTGGGCAATTTCTGCTTTGTACGCATCCATATCTACACCTTTTTCTGGCTTTAAAACTATAACTGGAGTCATCGAATCACTGTCTCCATACATTCTTCTTAAGAAATTTGCTGGAAGATAAACCGAAGTATCATTACTATCTCCAAAAAAACCGGCTCCTTGTTTTGCCATTACGCCAATAACAGTAAATCGTTGTCCGTACAAACGAATATTTTTTCCGATTGGATCGCTTGAACCAAAAAGCCCTTCGGCTATATCATATCCTAAAACAATAACGGGAGTTCCCGAATTTGACTCAGATTCATTGTAAAATCTTCCTTTATCAAAACTCAATCCGTCTATATCGACCATTTCGCTTGACGATGGAATAATATTTACATCGCTGACTGTTTTAGAATCGTATTTTAAACTTTCTCTATTTACAAAAAGCTGATATGCTACTTGATCGGTATTATTCATTGAGTTCTTCAATCCGATATACTCGTCGTATTTCACATTTGGAAACTGTTCTCTCTTCCATTGTGGAATTTCAGACGGTCCAAAGCAGTATTTCATTAAATAAATCGTATTTTTATCTAAACTGCTCAAATCTTTTGAGATTTTTTTGTCTAAAGAGTCAACAGCAGCCAAAACAGCGATAATCGAAAAAATACCGATTGTTACACCTAATAGCGATAATAATGTGCGTAATTTATTATTTCGCAAAGCATTGATGGCAAAGCTCAGACTTTCCTTTAATAATCTCAGATAAACGATCATATTTTTGTATTTTTCAATAAAGTAAAATTCAATAATTTAAATTCAAAAACCTAATAAAAGTTAACTTACTCATCAGTAGATTTTTTTAGCATTTTGTTACACTAATTTTTTTTAATATAATATATAAAAAAACTACTTTTGCAGTCTCAAAATCATAACTACACAATGAGCACAACAAAAAAAATACAATCGGCATTAATTTCTGTTTTTTCTAAAGATGGATTAGAACCAATTGTTAGAAAATTACACGAACAAAATGTAACACTTTATTCAACTGGAGGAACTGAAGATTTCATCAAAAACCTTGGTATTCCAGTAGTTCCTGTTGAAGATATTACTTCTTTCCCTGAAATTCTTGGAGGAAGAGTAAAAACTTTACACCCAAAAATTTTTGGAGGTATTTTAAATCGCCAGGATAATGAAAGCGATGTTCAGCAAATGAAGGAATTTGACATTCCTCAAATTGATTTGGTAATTGTTGATTTATATCCTTTTGAAAAAACAGTTGCTTCTGGAGCAAGCGAACAAGATATTATTGAAAAAATCGATATTGGCGGAATTTCATTAATTCGTGCTGGTGCGAAGAATTTCAAAGACACTGTAATTGTGGCTTCTGTAAACGAGTACAGCTTACTTTTAGATTTGATTACAGAGCAAGACGGAGCAACAACTTTGGAGAACAGAAGATTGTTGGCTACTAAAGCATTCCACGTTTCATCTCATTATGATGGAGCTATTTTTAATTATTTCAATACAGACGAGACTATTTACAAAGAAAGTATTGCGAATGGTCAAGTTTTAAGATACGGTGAAAACCCTCACCAAAAAGGATTCTTCTTTGGAGATTTTGATGCAATGTTCAAAAAACTTCACGGAAAAGAATTATCATACAACAATTTATTAGATGTTGATGCCGCGGTTAATTTAATTGCTGAGTTTAAAACTGACGGACCAACATTCGCTATTTTAAAACACAACAATGCTTGCGGATTGGCTTCAAGAAAAACAATTAGCGAAGCTTATTTAGCTGCTTTAGCTTGTGATCCTACTTCAGCTTTTGGAGGAGTGTTAATTTCTAATACTAAAATTGATTTAGAAACAGCACAGGAAATCAACAAACTATTCTGCGAAGTTGTAATTGCTCCAGCGTATGATGATGAGGCTGTTACGGTATTACAAGAGAAGAAAAACAGAATTATATTAGTTCAAAATGAAGTTGAATTACCAGCTCGTCAAGTAAGAACTTGTCTTAATGGTTTGTTAATTCAGGACAGAAATAATATTACGGATAATAAAGAGCATTTAAAAACCGTTACAATTACAGAACCTACTGCTCAAGAGATCGAAGATTTGATCTTTGCTTCTAAAATCTGCAAGAATACAAAATCAAACACTATTGTATTTGCTAAAAACGGAACATTGATTTCATCAGGTACAGGTCAGACTTCAAGAGTTGACGCTTTAATTCAAGCTGTTGACAAAGCAAAAGCTTTTGGATTTGATTTAAATGGAGCTTCGATGGCAAGTGATGCATTTTTCCCATTTCCGGATTGTGTAGAATTAGCTAAAAAAGCAGGAATAACTGCTGTAATTCAGCCAGGAGGTTCGATTAAAGACGAATTAAGTATAAATTATTGCAATGAAAATAATCTTGCAATGGTATTTACAGGAACTCGTCATTTTAAACATTAATTTGTTTAACTTTGTTCGATAAATAATTTATAACATTTTAAACCCCTAAAAAACTTATGGGATTTTTTGATTTCATGACCGAGGATATTGCGATAGACCTTGGAACCGCAAACACTTTAATCATTCATAATGATAAAGTTGTCATTGATAGTCCATCTATCGTTGCACGTGATAGAGTATCAGGCAAAATCATTGCTGTTGGTAAGGAAGCCAATATGATGCAAGGTAAAACACATGAAAACATCAAAACTATAAGGCCTTTGAAAGATGGTGTAATCGCCGATTTTGATGCTTCGGAAAAAATGATCAATATGTTCATTAAAAGTATTCCTGCATTGAAAAAAAGAATGTTTACCCCAGCTTTACGTATGGTTGTATGTATTCCTTCTGGTATTACTGAAGTGGAGATGAGAGCGGTGAAGGAATCTTGTGAGAGAGTAAACGGAAAAGAAGTTTACTTGATTCATGAGCCAATGGCAGCGGCAATTGGTATTGGTATTGACATTATGCAACCAAAAGGAAACATGATTGTGGATATTGGAGGTGGTACAACAGAAATTGCTGTTATTGCATTAGGCGGAATTGTATGTGACAAATCTGTAAAAATTGCAGGTGACGTTTTCACAAACGATATCGTTTATTACATGCGTACACAACACAACTTATTTGTTGGAGAAAGTACTGCTGAAAAAATTAAAATTCAAATTGGAGCGGCAATCGAAGATTTAGATGGCCCACCAGAAGATATGTCAGTTCAAGGTAGAGATTTGCTTACTGGTAAACCAAAACAAGTAGATGTTTCTTACCGTGAAATTGCAAAAGCTTTAGACAAATCTATTCAGCGTATTGAAGATGCGGTAATGGAAACATTATCTCAGACTCCGCCTGAATTAGCAGCAGATATCTACAATACTGGTATCTATTTAGCTGGTGGTGGATCTATGTTGAGAGGTCTTGACAAACGTATTTCTCAAAAAACAGATTTACCTGTTTACATTGCCGAAGATCCTTTAAGAGCTGTTGTTCGTGGTACAGGAATGGCCCTTAAAAACATTGCTAAATTTAAAAGCATCTTAATTAAATAAGATCAAAAAATAACAATCAATTTACTTTTATAAGGGTCAAATTTATACTTTTTGACCCTTGTAAAAACTGAAACTTTTAAGCATATCCTGAAACAAAATAACCAGACAAGAAATGCAGCAAATATTTAATTTCATTATAAGAAACAGTAATCGATTGCTGTTTTTGCTGCTTTTAGGTATATCGTTAGGACTCACGATTCAATCTCATTCTTATCACAGAAGCAAAATAATCAGCTCGGCAAATTTCTTAAGCGGAGGTGTTTATGAAAAAATCAATCGTGTTAATGAGTACATGAATTTAAGAGCCGAAAACGACGAACTTGTACTTGAGAACGCAAGATTAAAAAGTCTTTTATTTAATAAAGAAGACACATCCAAATTACCTTTACCAGATACCATTAAAGGTGTAAAACCTGCTGATATTATTGTATCAAAAGTAATCCATAACACATACAGCACACACGAAAACTTTCTTACTTTAAATTCTGGATCCAATGATGGCGTAAAACCAGACATGGGAGTAATAAACAGTTTAGGAATTGTTGGTATTGTAGATGACACGTCACCAAGATATTCAACTGTGGTGAGTATTTTGAACATGAAATCTCAGATTAATGCCAAGTTAAAAAAATCAAATCATTTTGGTTCTTTGACATGGGATGGAAAAAGTACAGGATTTGTACAGTTAAGAGACGTTCCAAGATTAGCTTCAGTTAGAAAAGGAGATACAATTGTAACAGGAGGACAGTCTGTAATTTTCCCTGAAGGGATTAATATCGGAACTGTTGAAACAATTTACAAAGAAACCCAAACAAGTTTTTATGTTATAAAAGTTAAGTTATTTAACGATATGACAAACTTAGGACACGTCTATATTATCAAGAGTAAGGACAGAGAGGAACTTATTAATTTAGAAAACAAAGAAAAAAATGAATAGCGCTCTGTTAGTCAATATTTTTCGATTTATTATGTTACTGGCAATTCAGATTGTTATTTTCAACAATATGAATTTCTTAGGATATATAAGTCCTTTTCCGTATATCTTGTATATCATTCTTTACCCTGTAAACAGCAATAAAGCAGGATTAATTATTTCTAGCTTTTTCTTGGGACTAATAATGGATATGTTCTGTAATTCTGGCGGAATACATGCAACTGCCTGTGTTATTTTAGCATATTACAGGCCTTACATTTTTAAATTTTCTTTTGGTTTAAGTTACGAGTATCAAACCATTAAACTGAATGATTCTCTAACACCTGAACGATTTTCATTTATACTGGTATCGGTTTTAATGCACCATATTGTATTATTTGTTTTGGAAGCATTTCAGTTCAAATTCATCTGGGACATTTTGCTCCGAACATTATTTAGTTCTATTTTTACTATAATCACCTCAATAATAATAATTTATCTTATTAAGCCCAATAAACGATGAGAAAAGTCTTGCTGCCCACTATAATTATTATTGCAGCGTCTTTGCTAGTGATTAGGATTTTTTACTTGCAGATTATTGATGATTCTTTTAAACTGAAATCGGAAAATAATGCGATAAAAAAAGTATATGACTATCCTGAAAGAGGTTATATTTATGATCGTAACGGAAAACTTCTTGTTGCGAATCAAGCTTCTTATGACATCATGGTTATTCCGAGAGATATAAAAAAGGATTTAAACATTGCCGAATTTTGTGCCCTTTTAAATATTACCGAAGAAGAATATCATAAACGTATTGAAAAAGCAAAAGTCTACAGCCCAAGACTTCCTTCTGTATTTTTATCTCAGCTGAATAAAAATGAATTTGCCGCTTTTCAGGAAAAAATCAGAAAATATGATGGTTTTTACTTCCAGAAAAGATCACTTCGCGATTACGAAGTAGATTACGGGGCAAATATTTTTGGTTTTATTACACAGGTTAACGAAAAACAGATCGAAAAAAATCCTTACTACAATAGTGGTGATTTAATTGGAAAACAAGGTGTAGAAGAAAGCTACGAAGAAATTTTACGCGGAATAAAAGGTGTAAAATACATTCAAAAAGATAAATATAATCGAGAAATTGGCGCTTATAAAGAAGGAAAATACGACACCATCGCTGTAGCTGGAGAAGACATCAATTTAACTATTGATGCTGAACTTCAAAAATATGGCGAGGAATTGATGATTAATAAGCGAGGAGGAATTGTTGCCATTGAACCTAAATCTGGAGAAATTCTAGCATTGGTTACTGCCCCTTCTTATGATCCAGGTATTTTAGTAGGACGCCAGAGATCTAAAAATTATACACTTTTATATCACGATTCTATTGCAAAACCTTTATACGACAGAGGGCTTTTAGCAGAGTACCCTCCAGGTTCTCCATTCAAAATCCTAACAGGTTTAGTTGCATTGCAAGAAGGCGTAATAAATGAACAAACTACTTTTATGTGTCATCATGGATTTAGTTATGGTGGAGGCCGATTCATGAAATGCCACGGTTTTGGTCCGCATCAATTGCATAACGGAATTTACAATTCTTGCAACACTTATTTTGGCCAAGCCTATATGCTGACAATCAATAAGTACAAGGATCCTGGAAAAGCCGTAGATGTTTGGAGCAGTCACGTAAAAAGTTTTGGATTAGGTCAGTTTATGGGTTATGATTTACCTACTGGAAAACGAGGAAATATCCCGACATCTAAAACATATAAAAGAATCTACCCTAACGGCGGATGGAGAAGCTCAACTATTGTATCGAACGCAATTGGTCAGGGAGAGGTTTTGATGACACCTATCCAATTGGCCAACATGATGGCCACCGTTGCAAATCAGGGTTATTATTATACTCCTCACATCATTAAAAAAATTGAGGGAGAAAAAATAGACGAAAAGTTCACTACAAAACATGTAACTACAGTTGATCAAAAATATTTCCCACCAGTTATCAGCGGATTATTTGATGTATATAATAAAGGTACAGCTTATGCTCTTCGCGTGGAAGGAATCGATATTTGCGGAAAAACAGGTACTGCCGAGAACTTTGCTAAAATAAACGGTAAAAGAACACAGCTTAAAGACCACTCTATATTTGTTGCTTTTGCCCCAAAAGACAATCCGAAAATAGCTATTGCAGTTATGATTGAAAACGGAGGTTTTGGAGCAACAGTAGCAGGTCCGATTGCGAGTTTAATGATTGAAAAATATCTAAGAAAAAAAATCACAAGAACAGATCTAGAAGTAAGAGTATTAAACAAAAGCTTACTTTCGGAATATGCTAAAGTAGGCGGAATAAGTGATGCTCTTAAAATTGAATCTGTGCCAAAAGATTCTGTATTACAAGCTAAAATTATAAAGCCAAAAGCACCGGTTACAACGGCACCAAAAACTGAAGTTAAAAAAACAGCGGTAGACACAACTAAGAAAAACTAAGAAAGATTATTTCAAATGAAAAATCAAAGTGTAAAAAATAATATCGATTGGATAAGTGTCTTTATCTACATTGCGCTGGTAACTTTAGGTTGGCTTAATATCTATTCGTCTTCTTTATTATCAACCGATGGAACTTACCAAAAACAGCTGATTTTCATCTGCTGCACCATTCCATTGATATTTGTTGTGCTTTTTGTTGATGGTAAATTTTATGAAAAATATGCCAGTATTATATTTGGAGTTTCCTTATTGTCTCTCGCTGGATTATTTCTCTTTGGAAAAACCATTGCAGGGCAGCGATGCTGGTATGCCATAGGAAGCTTCACTTTACAGCCATCTGAGTTTGCAAAAGCAGCCACTTCTTTGGCGTTGGCAAAATACTTAAGTGATACACAAATCAACTTAAAAGAAACCAATAGACAAATCCAAGCTTTGGCTATTATGCTTTTGCCTGTAATATTGATTTTACCACAGCCAGACCCTGGAAGTGCTTTAATTTATAGCGCGTTCATCCTTGTTTTATATAGAGAAGGTTTGCCTTCTTGGTATGTTTGGACAGCATTTATAACTATTGTTCTATTCGTTCTTACTTTAATTTTAGAACCATATGCTGTTATTGGAATGGCTTTTATCGTGTTGGCCATTATACATTTTAAAGGCAGAGTAGTTGACAGAAATATTATTTTAAGCGGTATTTTATTGGTCTTAATTTCTGGATTTGTTTTCTCTGTTGATTACGTATTTGACAATGTTTTTAAACAGCACCACAGAGATCGTTTCAATATTTTACTAGGTAAAACTGTAGATATGAAAGGGATTGGATACAATACCAACCAATCTGAAATTGCCATTGGATCAGGAGGATGGATCGGAAAAGGCTTTCTTGAAGGTACACAAACCAAAGGAGGATTTGTTCCTGAGCAACATACTGATTATATTTTTACAACTGTTGGTGAAGAATGGGGTTTTGCAGGTTCTTTTGTTGTTATTCTACTTTTTGTAAGTTTATTACTTAGAGTAATTTACTTAGCAGAAAGACAGAAAACAAAATTCAGCCGGGTTTACGGATATTGTGTTGCCGCAATTCTCTTCATACATTTCTTTGTAAACATCGCCATGGTAATTGGAATTTTCCCAACAATCGGGGTTCCTCTGCCCTTCTTTTCGTATGGAGGTTCTGGACTCTGGGGATTTACAATTTTGCTGTTTATTTTCCTTAAAATGGATGCCAATAAAGTGAATGAATGGTAATGTTTAAGATATTCAATTTTTAAATGCCAAATTCCAATTAGAAATTACTTTTATACAACTAAATAATTTAACCTAAAGCTGTAATTACGTTTTAAAAACTAATTACAGCTTTTTTGATTTTATACTTACTTCATTAACTTCCATTTTATTTGATAAGTAAGATATGTATCATATAATGGAAATCTCAATAATAACTAAACAACAAGCATAAAAAAATCCGAAGTTGTAGCTTCGGATTTTTATTATTCTTTTTATTGATTATATCTGTTCGTTTGGTGTCTTTTTAAGTAATTTTAATAGAACAGGAAACGTTGAAATAATGATGATAATGATAATAATATATTCAATATGTTTCTTTAAATCTATTCCTTGTTTTAAGAATACGCCGTATAAATAATGTCCTGCGAAGATCAATATAAACGACCAAAGAAAAGAACTCAAAACATTATAAAACATAAACTTCTTTTTGTCCATCGAAACGATTCCGGCAACGATTGGAGCGAAAGTTCTAAAAATTGGTAGGAAACGCGCATAAATGATTGCTTTTCCTCCATATTTTTCAAAAAAGTCTTTTGATTGAAGAAGGTACTTTTTCTTAAACCAGAAAGTATCTTCTTTTTTAAACAAATAATAACCGCTTTTTGCACCAAACCAATAACCAGTCATATTACCTAAAACCCCCATTATAGCAACAGCTGTTGCAAGCAGAAATACATTTAGAAAGTCATTCGGAATATAGGCAACATTTTCAATTAGATCACGACTGTAAATACCCGCTAAGAAAAGCAAACTATCTCCAGGCAGAAAAAAACCTGCAAAAAGTCCTGTCTCAGCAAAAACTATAAACAGAACAATAAACAACCCAATCTGAAAACCTCCGACGCTTAAAGTAATATAAAATTCAGGGTTTATTAACTGAGTCCATTCAAAATTATTCATAAATGTGATTGGTTATTTTTTATAGTTTGTGAAAGTAACAATAATTTACCTTAACCACAATAAAATGCAGTATTTTAAACATAAATTAACTATTAAAAAAAGCCCAAACTAGTTGCTCGGGCTTCTCTAATTATTATTCTCTTACATACTTGCAACAGCTGTGTAAGTTGTCATAATCTTCAGTAGTCGATTTAACTTCCTTAGTATCATGACCTGCCTTTGCTATTGCTTTATTTAAATCTGAAGGAGAACATTTCTCTTCGTTTAAAATAACAGAAAGCTGGTGCGAACCAACATCCCAAGTTGCCGTTTTTACTCCCGGAACGCCGTAAGCTGCTTTTTCAATTCGTTTCTTACATTGTTCACAGTTTCCGTTTACTTCTGTAGTGTATTTTAAATTCTTATTTTTTTTAGTTTGAGCCTGAGTTGAAAAACCCAGAAAAACCATCATTGCGATTAAAACTATTTTATTCATTGTATTTAATTTAATTTTATTGTTATTGAAATTGATTTTTGATATTGTTATTTAATTTTAAATCTAAGTCCTGCATAATACATTTGTCCAAAAATTGGCGCGTATGCAATCGATGCATCAAAATTAGGCCCAAAAGGATCATTTGCTCCTAAAATTGCTTTTTCTTGTTTATAATTTCCAATATTTTCTCCTCCTACATACACTTCAAAAACTGGCGAAAATACGCGGGTAACTTGCGCATTCATTACCGCATACGATGGTGAAAAATCAGGAAACTGATCTCCCGCAGGATTTGTGGCAGTATAAGGCAACTGCTGTTTTCCTGACCAATTATAGGTAAAATCAAATCTCCATTGTTTGTCGTTATTCATCGTAGTTTCGTATTCTAGATTTCCTAAGAAACGATGTTTTGCCTGTAACGGACGCTGAAATGTTCCTCTCAAATAATCGGTCTGAATATCGTAATATTTGTAAGCTGTTCTTAAATTTAAGTTATGAATCAATTCGTAATTAAACTCGAGTTGAAGACTGTTTGCAAAAGAACTTCCTTTCAAATCGTAAAACAATACTTGTTGCGGACTTTGCATCACATCTACAACTGCCTGATTTTGAAAATCGGTTCTATAAAGATCAAAACCTGCGTCGGCATTTCTGTTGAAAAGACGGAATTTCTGCGAAAAACTCACACCATAATTCCATGCAATTTCTGGATTTAATCCGTACACTTTTCCACTAGAATCTAAAATCGAAAAAGTTCTTGAACTAGCGAAAAGCTGCTGATTCTCGGCAAAGATATTAGCAGAACGTTTTCCTCTTCCTGCAGAAAAGCGAACTACTCCATTCTTCCAAGGATTATATCTCATGTGCAATCTTGGCGTAACAAAAAGTCCCAATCGGTTATGATTGTCAACTCTTCCTCCTAGAATCAAACTGAAATTGTCTGTATTATCGTAAGTATATTCAAAGAAAGCCCCAACAGAGTTATCAATTCTGCTTACATCGGTTACGTTTACAAATTCCTGATATTGGTCGTAAGTAAAATTCAGACCCGTTGAAAACTTATGCATCGTATTATTGATGATCGAATTGAATATCAAATTAGAATAAAAACTATTTTGCTTGATATCGTATTGATTCAAACCATAATAAGAATCCTGTTTATGACTATTAAATGCATTTTGAAAACCAATACTTTGGAATGGCATGTCTTTAAATACATATCCGATTTTTGTAGAAACATCAAAACGCTCTGTATTGATTTCTGAACCCCAATAATTAGTTGTGCCGCGATCACGATCTTTATCAAAATTAACTTCTCCAGTTTGCTTTTTATCATTCATATATCTGAAATTGATAAAACTTACCAAACCACTTTCTGGATTATAATATTGATAACGATTTAAAACATTAATTTGTTTCCCTAACGGATTATCTAGAAAACCATCTTTGTTCATATCGTTTTTTGCTACACGGGCATTTCCATGAACAAACAAACTAGTAGCCCATTTATCTGATAATTTTTTATTAAAATGAGTATTTAATTCAAAACGAGAATCGGTTGAACCATAAGCGTTCAGAAAGAAAGGAATATCATTTAACGGTTTTAAAAGTTCTGTATTAATCTGCCCTGAAATACTCTCATAACCATTTATAACACTCCCCGCACCTTTTGTAATTTGAACACTTTCAATCCATGTTCCTGGTGTAAATGATAAACCGTAAGCTTGAGAAGCTCCGCGAACAGAAGGAATATTTTCTTCTGTAATCATTAAGTATGGACTCGTTAATCCAAGCATTTTGATTTGCTTGGTTCCTGTTAAGGCATCAGAAAAATTAACATCGATTGACGGATTAGTCTCAAAACTTTCTGCCAAATTACAGCAAGCTGCCTTAAGCAGTTCCTTACTGGTAATTACAGATGTATTGGCTGTTACTGTAAAGGATTTTTTAATCCCTTTTTGCTTTTTAGTAATTTTTACTTCTTGCAGATCTTCTTGTGAAAAGGCAGAAATAGAAAGTAAAAACGCTGCAAAAAGCATTATATTTTTTTGCATAAAAAATGATTTTAATGTTTAAATAGAATTACATTTTTGATGTTTTTACAAGAACAAAAACAATCAAAATGTAAAACACAAAGTCTTAATCAAGACCTGCATTTCATCTTAACATTAAAATCAGGAATAGAAAATATACTGATGGTATAATTTAAATAAGGGGGGTGCATTTGCATCAGCATAATACGAGAGAACTTCTTTCTTTTTAAAAGTTGGAATTTCTAAAAAGACTAGAGGTTTATAATCTTGTAAAACAGCCGGAAAAGCAAATTGAAAAAAGAAGAATTTAATGGTCGCGTTGTCTGATTTCTTTTCGAAATGAACAACTTTATCTTTACAGCAAGAGTTTTCTTTTTCTTTAGAACCGCAACATTTCTTTTCAACAACTGGTTCTGCCGTAGTTTTTAAAGAAACTGAAGCAATTTCTCCGCCACAATAGTGCACATCAAAAGCAAACCCAATATTGGAAACCAATAAAAGGAACGCTAAAAACAGACCTGTACACTTTTTCAAATTCATACTGCAAAGCTATTTAAAAACCGCATAAAAAAAACCTAAACAAATGTTATTTTTTAGTTTTTTGAAGCTGATAGTAAAATCCAGGAATAAATAATAGCACTAAAATAGGCTGAATTAAAAATCGACGCACATAAAAAAGAAGCCAATTGCAGTCTGGAAAATATTCGAGAATAATATAAAATGCGATTAAAAACAAGACTAAAAATAAACCGTACACCAATAGACTAAACTTAAAAATATCACGATCTTGAAATAAGGCAAAAATTAGCCAAAGAGATAGAGCCGAATTTAAACAATAACGAAAAAAAAGTCCCGCGAAAAGTTTTAGGTCTTCGACTGGAGGATGTGGAATGGAATGAAAATCGGCATTAAAATATATCAGAAATGGATCATAAAACAATTTCCTTTCAAATGTTCTAATTAAAGCCAAACCTATTACAACAACAATTGCAGTAAAGATTTTAAATCTATTCTCTTTTAAATTATTTAGCATACTTTGAAAATCTATTGATCCAGAAAATCCATAAAATAAAAACATATCCGTAAATCATCAAAGGAAAAAAAGTTCCATGCAGAAAACTGGTATATTGCGAAAAGTGGTACACAAGTACAATTAGAAGTGAAATTCTAACAATATTTAAAATATAAATAGATATAAGTCCAAAGATTATAAATAATAGCGTCTTTTTTAAATTTCCTGAAAAAGCGGCTACAAACGACACAAAAAGTATCATCACACTTACAGCATTACAGCCTTCGGTTATGTGCGCTATAAATCTGCCATTTAAAATAATGTCTTGCCAAGGATTTTGTGAATTTTTCTGAATTAATACATCGTACCCAAAAAGCTTTAGCAATTGTTCTGAGTTTTTGCCAGAAATCATCGTTATAGCATCAAGATCTTCTGCTTGATAGCTGTTTAAATAAAATTTATAAAGCAATGTAAAAACAATATAAGTAAGAAAAAAGATGCTTATAAAAATCAGAAATGGCCTAAACTGAACTAAATATTTTTTCAAGAGATTTTTTTTTCAAATTTATATATTTTTTGAGTTTAGCTTTAAATACTTTTGTATAAAATTTAATATCATGACATTTCAAGAATTACAACCAAAAATAAGTGCAATTGTCGCTGACAATGAAACAAATAGAGACGAAAAATTATTAGCAGTTTGCAAGCTATTAAACGAGAATATAGAATATTACAATTGGGTTGGCTTTTATTTTGCTAATCACGATACTAAAACTTTGCATCTAGGCCCATATGTTGGTGCGGAAACAGACCATACAGTTATTCCGTTTGGCAAAGGAATCTGCGGTCAAGTTGCCGAAAGCAATGCCAATTTTGTAGTCCCTGACGTTAAAGCACAAGACAATTATATTGCCTGCAGTTTAACAGTTAAATCTGAAATCGTAGTTCCGCTTTTTGTAAATGGAGTAAATATTGGCCAAATTGATATTGACAGTCATGTTATTGATCCGTTTACAGAAGCCGACGAAAGATTTTTGGAATTTGTAAATCAAGAGGTTGCTAAATTATTCTAAAAAAATTATCTTTAAGAATAAAAAATAGAACTGAATGAAAGGAAACAGCTTACTCTTTTTGCTTCTGATTATTTCAGTTCAACTTTCTGCGCAAATTAACATGGTTTCTAAAAAAATCTTTTTAGACTCGTTAAATCGCGAATGCACGCCCGACAATTATAGTTACACAAGAGTAATTACAAATTATTCTCAAAAAAGCATTCGCTACGTGGTAACAGATTTCTATAAAAATGGAAGAAAGAAAATGACCGGCAATACTCTGGATCGTGATGTTTTAAAAAAAGACGGAGAGTTTATCTATTATTATAAAAACGGAACCAAAGAAACTGTTGTAAATTATACTGATGATCATAAAAATGGCAAAGAGATTAGTTGGTATGAAAATCAAAGCAAAAAGTGCGAAAAACAAAATATCTGGGATTCTAAAACAAAAAAACAGCAAACCTTAGTTCTGAACTGTTGGGATCAAAATAAAAATCAGATTGTAACGGACGGAAATGGTGAGTTTGAAGAAACTGATAAATTTATCACACAAAAAGGCAATATCAAAGATGGATTGAAACAAGGCATTTGGGAAGGAAGCGATAGTCTGCGAAAAATTACATTTGTTGATAATTATGATCGTGGAGTTCTAATTTCTGGCGTAAGTATAGATGAAAGCAATATCAAATTTTCTTATTCTTCTTTAAGCGAAAAACAAGCAGGTAAAAAAGTTCAGAAAATAAAATAATAATAGTTGTTCATGAATTATCAAATATTATTTTTACTACAAAAAAGCTGATGAAAAAAAACTTCTTCTTAATTCTTATTTCTTTAACCTCGCTTACTATTTCAGCACAGAAAAATTCATCAAGAGCTGTTTATCTAGACTCTTTGTATCGTGAAACATCAGAAGAAAATCATAAATATAAAAGAGTAATAGAGGATTATTTTCTAAACAAAGACAGCTATAAGGTAATAGAACTATACAAGTCCGGGGCAAAAAAAATGGTAGGAACAACCTTAAATAAAGATATCATTAAAAAAGATGGCACCTTTGTTTACTTTTACGAAAATGGCACTAAAGAAGCTATTATAACTTATTCTGATGGCTGGAAAACGGGCAAAGAGTATAAATGGTATGACAATGGGAATTCTAAATTTGAAAAGGAAAACATTTATGACCCTAAAGCCAAAACTTTAAAAACACTCCTTATAAGATTTTGGAATAAAGAAAATCAACTCACTGTAATTGATGGAAACGGAGAATGTGATGATAATGATGAAGATTTTCAGGAAAAAGGAAAAATAAAAGACGGATTAAAACAAGACGTTTGGTATGGCAAGGATTTAAAAAACAAAGTTAGATATACTGAGACTTACAACAAAGGAAATCTGGTTTCTGGAATAAGCACTGACAAAGACAGCTTAAAATATTCTTATTCAAAAATATTTGAAAAACCAACTCCAGAAGTAGGCATGGATAATTTCTACAAAAACATTTCTGTTTACTACAAAACTCCAGATGAAGCCTTTAAAAATAAGGTGCAAGGTCAAATCTATGTTACTTTTGTTGTTGACGTAATGGGGAAAATTACAAAACCAATAATAATAAAAGATTTAGGCTACGGAACAGGTGAAGAAGCTGTAAAAGCTTTATACTCTGCTGGAAACTGGATTCCTGGAAAAATTAGGGGAATAAAAAGATCCACCCTTTTCTCTATACCTATAACAATAAGAGGTAAATAATGTAGATTTGAAAGCATCTATATCCTTAAAAAAGAATTTATTACCCATTATTTTAAGATTCTTTTATTTTTGTTTGATTCTTTTGATTTTTTAATCTAATTTTGCACCCGTCTTACAAAAGTTGTATGACATACATAAAAATCATTAAATAATATTGGAATGTATTTAACTAAAGAAAAGAAAGAAGAAATCTTCGCACAACACGGTGGTGCAACAAACACAGGAAGCGCAGAAGGTCAAATCGCATTGTTCACTTACAGAATTTCTCACTTAACTGAACACTTGAAAAAAAATCGTCACGATTACAACACTGAGCGTTCTCTTGTACTATTAGTAGGTAAAAGAAGAGCGTTACTTGATTACTTGAAAAAGAAAGAAATTAACAGATATCGTGAGATTATCAAAGTATTGAATATCAGAAAATAATCAATATAGAAAAGAGGTGCGAAAGTGCCTCTTTTTGTTTTTACATTACTGCTGTTTATAATAAGCATATTACAAGAAAAAAAGTTTGGTTTTTCATTGGGTTTTAGATAACAACAACTACTCACAACAACAACTACAACACAACTAAAACCCATTGTATAATCAATAAGGAAAAAATTTATGATTCCACAATTATTTGTAGAAAAGATCGATTTAGGTGATGGCAGAAGCATCACAATCGAGACAGGACGTTTAGCTAAACAAGCTGATGGTTCTGTAGTAGTTAGAATGGGCGACACTATGATTCTTGCAACTGCAGTTTCAGCTCGCACATCAAACCCAGGCGTTGATTTTTTACCGTTAACGGTAGATTACCGCGAAAAATTTGCAGCAGCAGGTCGTTTCCCAGGAGGTTTCTTTAAAAGAGAAGCACGCCCAAGCGACAGCGAAGTATTGACAATGAGATTAGTTGACCGTGTATTGCGTCCGCTTTTCCCAGACGATTACCATGCTGAAACACAAGTTATGATTCAGTTAATGTCTCACGACGAAGAAGTTATGCCAGATGCATTAGCTGGTTTAGCAGCTTCTGCAGCATTAGCTGTTTCAGATATTCCATTTTATAACTTAATTTCTGAAGTACGTGTTGCACGTATTGATGGAAAATTGGTTATCAACCCAAGTAGAGAAGAATTAGAAAAATCTGACATCGACATGATGATTGGTGCTTCTATGGATTCTGTAGCAATGGTTGAAGGTGAGATGAAAGAAATTTCAGAAGCTGAAATGATCGAAGCAATTAAATTTGCTCACGAAGCTATCAAAGTTCAAATTCAAGCTCAATACCGTCTACAAGAAGCTTTTGGTAAAAAAGAAATTCGTACTTACGAAGGTGAGAAAGAAAACGAAGAAATTTACAAAAAAGTAAAAGCTGCAGCATACGATAAAATCTATGCTATTGCAAAAGTTGGTTCAGCTAAACACGAAAGAGGCGCTGCATTTGCTGAAGTAAAAGAAGAAGTAAAAGCTTTGTTTACTGAAGAAGAATTAGCTGCTGACGGTGATTTAGTTTCAAAATATTTCTACAAAACAAACAAAGAAGCTGTTCGTAATGTAGTTTTAGAATTAGGTGTTCGTTTAGATGGTAGAAAAACTACAGATATCAGACCAATCTGGTGTGAAACTGATTATTTACCAAGAGTACACGGTTCTTCTTTATTTACACGTGGAGAAACTCAAGCTTTGGCTACAGTAACTTTAGGAACTTCTAGAGAAGCTAACCAAATCGATTCTCCATCTGAACAAGGTGAAGAGAAATTCTACTTACACTATAACTTCCCTCCTTTCTCTACTGGTGAAGCAAAACCATTAAGAGGAACTTCAAGAAGAGAAGTTGGTCACGGTAACTTAGCTCAAAGAGCTTTAAAAAATATGATTCCTGCAGATTGTCCTTATACAATTCGTGTTGTTTCTGAGGTTTTAGAATCTAATGGTTCTTCTTCTATGGCAACAGTATGTGCTGGTACAATGGCTTTGATGGATGCTGGAGTTCAAATGGTAAAACCAGTTTCTGGAATTGCTATGGGATTGATTACTGACGGAGAGAAATTTGCTGTATTGTCTGATATCTTAGGAGACGAAGATCACTTAGGAGATATGGACTTTAAAGTAACTGGAACTGCTGACGGTATTACAGCTTGTCAAATGGACATCAAAATTGATGGTTTACGTTATGACATTATGGAGCAAGCTTTGGCTCAAGCTCGTGATGGACGTTTACACATTTTAGGAAAATTAACTGAAACTATCGCTGCACCAAGAGCTGACGTAAAAGCTCATGCACCAAAAATCATTACCAGAACTATTCCTGGAAACTTTATTGGAGCATTAATTGGACCTGGTGGAAAAGTAATTCAAGAATTACAAAAAGCTACTGGAACAACTATTGTAATTAACGAAGTTGATGAGCAAGGTGTTATCGAAATTTTAGGTACAGATCCTGCTGGAATTGAAGCAGTATTAGCAAAAATTGCTTCTATCACTTTCAAACCAGTATTAGGAGAAGCTTACGAAGTGAAAGTTATCAAAATGCTAGATTTTGGAGCTGTAGTTGAATATACTGCTGCACCAGGAAACGAAGTATTACTTCACGTATCTGAGCTTGCTTGGGAACGTACTGAAAACGTTGCTGACGTAGTTAAAATGGGAGATGTTTTCCAAGTGAAATACTTAGGAGTTGACCCTAAAACTAAAAAAGAGAAAGTGTCTAAAAAAGCACTTGTTCCAAGACCTCCGCGCGAGGACAAAAAAGAGTAATCAGATCTTAGTTTACTAAAGGTTTATTTATAAAAAACCCCAATTCATTTATTTGAATTGGGGTTTTTAAGTTTTACAGCTATTTTCCAATCTAAAATTACAAGGTTAAAATACTAAACTACAACGTTTTCAGGAAACACATTATAGATTAAATAATGTTGTTGGTTTAAAAATCAATGTTGTTGGTTTAATTTATTTTTTAAAGGATTGTCATTAACATAGTTTTATATAGAAAATAGCTACACAAAAACTAAAATTTTGATGAAAAAAGGTATTGCAAGGTCAAGAATTAATAACCCAACATTATTTATTACTATCTCTTTTAAATTCAAACTATATTGTAAAAACCAATCATCTAAAATCATAAACCACTCAACAATAGTTTTCATCCTTTTATTGCTTTCAATCAACGGTTTTTCTCAAACCAATGAAAAAAAAGAAGTCTCCAATTATTTTGACAAAATTGCTGGCGAAGAGATTTTAAACATCAATAATGGCAAAATTCATATTGATCCTTATAATTTAAAAAACAGCCATAATTATTATTTAAATAAAAACTTTGTAAAAGGGTCTGTTTTTTATGACAACCAGTTTTATGAAAATGTCCTCATAAAGTATGACATATACAAGGATCAACTTGTTAAATCGTTTGCAAATAATACCGCATTCGGCATAACTCTGATAAATGAAAAAACAGATTACTTTTTCATTGAAGATAAAAAGTTTATCAATATTGACACTAAATATAAATTCCCCAAAGTCATTACTGGATTTTTTGAAGAAAAGTATTTAGGCAAAAAAATCTCCTTATATATTAAGCACTTTAAAACTGCAAAAGAAATTATAATTGAAACTACTTTGTATACAGAATTCAAAGAATTGAGCGATTATCAGCTTCTTTATAATTCAAAATTTACGCCTGTAAATACACAAAAAGAAATCTTAGCAATATTTCCTGACCTAAAAAAAGAAATAAAAGATTATTACAAAAAAAATAAACTTTTAGAAGAGACAGCCCCAAACCTATTTAAAGCAGATTTACTAAAATTTATTGATAACAATTTATAAGCTCTATTTCTAAATCTAAATGAAAAAACACTTTCTCTTCTGTTTATTTTTGTTACTGCCACTCTTTCTTTTTTCTCAGGAAAAAAATGTTTCTGTAGCATATTCAAACGTAACACGAAAAAAAGCTATCGAAATAATTGAAAAAAACACATCTTTTCATTTCTATTTTGAAGACCAATGGCTATCTAAAGACGAACTTATTTCGGGCGAATTTAAGAATACATCTATTACAGTAATTTTAGATGCTGTTTTTAATAACACAACCATAAATTATATTATTGACAACAATAATATAATTCTGAGCAATGGTCTTTTAATATCAAACCCGATTACTGAAAATTATTTCAAAAACACTGACAATAAAACTGTTAGCAAAATAAGTGCTTTGCAAATTGTCCCGATTTATAATAAACAGTATCTAAATGATTCTAAGAAAGATTCAGACTCTATAATTTCTTTAGGAAAACAGTCTTTAATAAACACATCTCAAACTTATACCTTATCAGGCTACATTAAAGACAGAATTTCAGGAAAACCAGAATACAATATCACCATCAAAGTAAAAGACAAAGACATAAGCACCACAACTGATGCAAATGGCTATTATAGCTTTAGAGTTCCTGCAGGAATCAATATAATTGAGACACAATCATTAAATCATCAATCAAAGACCAAAAAGATTGTGCTTTATAATAATGGAAAGGTTGATTTTAATTTAGATGAAAATGTAAATGCACTTAAAGAAGTTGTTATTGAAAATAAAAGAACAAAAAATACAGCTTCGGCAGTTGCTGGTCTTACAAGCATTAATGTTGAAAACATCAAAAATGTACCTTTAATTCTGGGTGAAAGAGATATTTTTAAAGTTGCGACAACACTTCCAGGAATAAAAACGGCAGGAGAAGGTTCTGCAGGATTTAATGTGCGTGGAGGAAAAGATGATCAAAACTTGTTTTTACTTGACAACGCTTCTCTCTACAATCCATCTCACTTTTTGGGTTTCTTTTCTTCTGTAAATCCATTTACAACCAAAACAGCCGACATCTACAAAGGGAGTATTCCTGCTGAATTTGGAGGACGCCTTTCTTCTGTTTTTGATATCAAATCTAAAAACGGAAATACCGAAAAAGTTTCTGGCGAAGCGGGAATTGGCCCTGTAATGAGTAATGTCACTCTTGAAATTCCGATTGTAAAAGGAAAATCGAGCTTAGTATTTGGCGGCAGAGCAAGCTATTCTGATTGGATTCTAAAAACTATCAAAGAACCTGAATTAGACAATAGTCAAGCTTCTTTTTATGATTTGCTTTTAAAATACAATCACCAAATCTCAAAAAAAGATGATCTGGAAACTTCCTTATATTACAGTCATGACAAATACAGTATTAATTCAGATTCTATCTACAAATACAGCAATTTATTAGCGACAGTAAAATGGGATCATGATTTCAATCTAAAAAACAAATCTTCATTAATTGTTACCAATAGCCAATATAAATTCAACATCGATTACGATTCTCAACCAGAAAAATCATTTGATTACGGCTATAAAATCAATGAAACTCAGTTTGTTTTTAAAATGAAGTCCAATCTTAATGAAAAACACTTATTTAATTATGGCATTAGCAGTAAATTATACAATATTGATCCTGGCTTTCTCAAACCAACAACCAGCAACAGTCTAATTAAAGATATCACACTTGAAAAAGAAAAAGCGTTAGAGTCGGCTTTATTTTTTACAGAAAATTATAAAGTCAGCGATAAGTTTTTAATTAATTTAGGTTTGCGCTATTCTTTCTATTCTGCACTTGGCCCAGCCACTCAAAACATCTACCAAGATGACCAGCCTAAATCTGATAGAACCGTTGTTGATACCAAGATCTATTCTAATAATGAGTCCGTAAAAACTTATGGAGGCTTTGAACCTAGAGTTTCAGCTCGATATTTTATACTTCCAGATCTATCTATAAAAGCAAGTTTTGACAGAACATATCAATATATGCATTTACTGTCTACAAACACTACTCAATCTCCAATGGATGTGTGGAAACTTTCAGATTTAAATACTGAGCCACAATCTTCTAATCAATTCTCATTAGGAGTTTTCAAAAATATAATTGAGAAATCATTAGAACTAAGCGTTGAAGGTTATTATAAACGTTCTAAAAACATTCTGGATTACAAAGTCGGTGCTGAATTATTTTTGAACCAAAACATCGAAACTGAACTTCTTCAAGGAGAAGGAAAAGCTTATGGAGTTGAATTTTTAATCAAGAAAGAAAAAGGAAATTTTAATGGATGGTTAAGCTATACTTATTCGAGAGCTTTAATAAAACTGGATAGCAGATTTGACGCTGAAAAAATAAACAATGGAGATTATTTTCCTACGAATTATGATAAACCACATGATTTTAGCGCTATTCTAAACTACAAATTCACAAAAAGGTATAGTTTGTCAACTAATTTTGTTTACCAAACCGGCAGACCTGTCACCTTCCCTATTGGATCTTATGACTTAACAGGAGAGCAATTTACTTTATACAGCAATCGCAACCAATATAGAATTCCAGACTATTATAGATTAGATATAGGTCTAAATTTTGAAGGAAACCACAAAATAAAAAAACTCGCCCATAGCTTTTGGAACCTTTCAGTTTATAATGTTCTTGGACGAAACAATCCTTACAATGTTTATTTTGTTACTGAAGATAAAAAAATCAAGGCTTATAAAACCTCTATTTTTTCTGTTCCAATTCCAACAATCACTTACAATATCAAGTTTTAATTCATTTATCTCATGCATATGAATTTATCAATAATCAAAAAAAAATCGTTGGCCATTTTTGCATTTGCTTTTTTATCAAGTTGCACAGAACAATATGTATATCAAAATCAAGATTTTGAAGATGCAATGAGTGTTGAAGCCACATTAACAAACGAATTAAAACATCAGGAAATAAACATTTCACGAACAAGACTGGTTAACGATACAATAAAAAAACCAGAATCTGGAGCTAACGTTACTGTTGTTGATAGCGATGGAAATGTATTTAATTTTAACGAAAAAGATGGAAAATATATTTCTGTAAATGAATTTAAAGCAGAACCAAATAAAAACTATCAATTAAAAATAACAACCAGTTCTGGAAAATCGTATGTCTCTTCAACAGAAATTTTGCCTACAGAAAATAGTATTGATCTAGAAACAGAGATTGCAGACAAAGATGGAGCTCGAGGGGTTCAGGTTAACGTTAAAAGTTTTGATCCCACCAATACTTCCAAATATTATCGATATGAATATGAAGAAACGTACAAAATAATAACTCCTTATAATATTCAAACACGTCTCAAATTAGTCCAAAAAAGCGACTATTCTTATAGCTTCGAAAAAGTTCCTGCCGAGCCAAACACTCAAATTTGCTACACAACTAAGCATTCTACAGGAATAAGGCAAACCAATACCGTGAATTTAACTGAAGATCGTGTAAAATACCCTGTCCGTTTTATTAACAACACAGATTATATGCTAACAAATCGTTATAGCATAATGGTTTCTCAATACACGCAAAATCAATCTGCTTATGATTATTATTACAAATCAAAAAAAATGATTGATTCTGGAGAATTACTATCTCCAAATCAGCCAGGATATGTTACTGGAAATATAAAATCAACAACAGATTTACATGAAAAAGTTGTGGGTTATTTTGAAGTCGCATCTGTCTCTAAAAAAAGAATCTTTTTTAATTTCAACGACATTTTCCCCTTAGAAAAGCCTGTTAAATATTTTCAAACTTGCGATGCCAGACCATATGGTTTTGCTGAAATAGAACGACAAAATTATCTCTTACTTAGTACACATGTTTATATAGCAGATGGTCCTGGAGGAATTATTCCCACCAGTTTCATAATGGTTGAAAAAAAATGTGGCGATTGCACAACATTTTCGTCTAACGTAATACCTTCATTTTGGGAAAATTAAACATCAAATTAGCTTTTCTACTGCTACTAGTAAATTTTACTTTTAAAAGCAGTGCTCAAAATAATACTGTTTTGGGTACAGAATCAATATTAGTTAAAACGAATACCTCAGTAATTCTAACCGGTGAAACTCTATATTACCAATTGTACTGTTTAAGTAAGACGAATGTTTTTTCTGACATTAGTGAAATTGCATATGTAGAAGTAATTAATGATAAGAAAGAAAGTGTCTTTAAAAATAAAATTAGTCTGAAAAACGGAATCGGATCTGGCGATTATTTTATTCCAACCATATTAAAAACCGGAAACTATAAACTTATTGCTTACACAAACTGGATGTTAAACAATAGTGCAAATAACTTTTTTGAAAAAGATTTTACCATTATAAATCCATTTCAAGAAAACATCAATATGGTCATTGATAGTTCTTATAACAAAGTTGATGTTTCTCAAGATAGAGCCAAAAACACATCTGAAAATATTCTTTTAAGTCTTGACAAAGAAAAATATTCTAAAAGAGAAAAAGCTTCTCTTATAATACCAAAAACATTAGATCGAGGAAATTACTTTCTAAATATTAGGAAAATAGATCATATGTCTACAGACACAAATGGCGAAACAAGTAGTGCTGAAATAAATTTAAACCAAGAAATAAAGGTACTTCCAGAAACAAGAGGCGAAATTATAACCGGATATATAATTGCAAAAGCTGCAAATTCTAATTTAGATTCTAAAATAGTTACATTATCTGTCTCGGGAAAAAATTTCATTTTCAAAACAAGCAAAACAGATCGCAACGGAAAATTCATTTTTTTAATAGATAAACAAACCAATACACCGGACTGTTATGTGCAGTTATCAGAACTTGATAAAGAAAATTACACTATTGTAATAGATAAAAATCCAAGTCCAGATTTATCAAATTTAGTTTTCTCCAAAAAGACTTTTATTTCAGCTAAATATTTAAAAGCGATTCAGGAGCGTTCTCTAGCAACGCAGGTCGAAAACGTTTATTTTTCACAGAAAAAAGACAGTCTTATTGAAACTGATAATACCGATTTCTTTTTTCAACCTACCGAAAAAAAATATAATCTTGATGATTTTGAAAGATTTAGAACGTTTAAAGAAACAATAATAGAAATTGTTATCGAACTTAACTTTAAAGATTATAATCAAGTGCCTTCGCTGTATTTAAGAGACATCAGATACAATATCACACAATCTCCCGAACCATGTCTTGTTTTGGTTGACGGACTACAAATTCAGGATATAAATGCACTATTAAATTACAACACTTATCAAATTGAAAGTATTAGCGTTGTAGATAGACCATATTGTTATGGGCCTAAAATATTTAATGGAATAGTCAGTGTCATTACAAAAAACAAGGATTTTGCCACTATTTATAACGACAAAAATGTCTTTAAAACAACGATTTTAAGACCCGAACCTGCAAAAGTATATTTTGAACCAAAATACGATACATCAAGTAATCTTAGCCGAATTCCTGATTATAGATATCAATTAGTTTGGAAACCCAATATTGTTTTTAAAAATAGCGACATGACAATTCCTTTTTATACATCTGATATTTCTGGAGATTATCAGATCAGTTTAGAAGGAATTACCGAAACAGGGAAGTATGTTCATTTTTATAAAACATTCAAAACTGAATAAGTTCTCAGATCTCACTGTGCTGAAGGTCTATTATAGAAACCCCCAATTCGGCAAAGAATTGGGGGTTTCAGCTTATAGAAGAAAACATTATTTTTTAAATTTAAGTTGATTAGAAAATTAAAGATCACTGTTGTCGGCTTTTCAACCCAATTCCTAACTTTTCTTCTAAAATATACTATAAATATACTTTCAAATCAATTCATAAAATTTTTATTACATTTTAACAATATTACGTGATTTTTATAACATTTTTTTAATACTTTTGAAATTCACCAATCCAAAAAACAAAAATTACGTTTCCTTTGAAAAATTACAAGAAAAAAATCATTTATCTTTCGATATTTGCAAGCCTGTTAAACATATCGTACGCACACTCCCAAACCACTGAAAAATCCTCACTTTACGATTACTTCGATGAGGCGGTTGGAAAAGACAATCTAAACATCAATAACGGAATCATTCATAGTGAATCTTTCCGCCCTTTAGAAGGTAAAAACAGATATTACATTGATGAGTTCAATCTTGGAGACATAAGTTTCGAAGGTCAGATTTATTCAAATGTTAATCTTAAATACGATATTCTTGTCGATCAAGTCATTTACAAACAGAATGGCTCTTCAGAAAATGTACCTATCAACCTAATTACCGATAAGGTCGATTACTTCTTTATTAAAAACAAAAAATTTGTCAACCTAAAAGAAGAATCAGTAAAATTTCCTTCTATAATAAAAGGCATATATGAGGAGACATACATTGGAGACAATGTCTCTCTTTATATCAAGCATACCAAAGAAAAAGTAAAGTCTTTTCAGGCAGATATCATCTACTATAATTTCATTTATAAAATAGGCTATATCTTAAAATACAACAACTATTTCTATAAAGTCGAAACAGAAAAGGATTTCAAGAAAATTTTTCCAAATTTTAAGAAAGAAATAAACAATATTTATAGTACCGATAAAAATTTAGAACGTTCCAACAAGCCCCAATTCATGGAAAATCTAACGAAACAAATCAATGGTCTTTTAAAAAAAAGTTCTAATTAAATGAAAAAAATTACTCTTATTCTATTTCTAATTGCCTTTCAACAAATCATACATTCTCAAGTAATCAGTGACAAAATATCTGTTGATTTTAAAAATGCCAATATAAAAACTGCTATTCAAGACATTGAAAAAGTGTCTTATTATAAATTTTATTTTGATGAAAAATGGTTTGAAAATGATAGCACATCTATAACCAAACAATATAAAGAGGTTAAAATTGGTGAAGTCCTTGAAGACGTTTTTCAAAATACGAGCTTTAATTTTTATATTTCTGAAAACAAGGTTATAGTAACTAATAACAGTATTATCTACAGTCAATTGCCAGATGATTATTTTGGAATTCCGCTAGAAAGAGATGAAAACGGACAAATAACTCCGATATTTTATCAGCAATACGACTCGATAAAAAAGACAAACTCTCGAAATCCTAATAAAAACATTCGAGATCTTGTTCTTATTGGTAAAGAAGTAAAAAATCAAAAAAAGAAATCTACTTATACACTATCTGGATTTATAAAAGGCGGGAAAAACAATTCTGGTCTTGCCAATATTGTAGTAAAAGTACCAAATTCTGAATTTTCTGCTGTAACAGACAAAAAAGGGTTCTATAGCTTGCAAGTTCCAGGAGGATTAAATGTAGTAGAAACCGAAAGTTTCTCCTATAATAAGGTCACTAAAAATATAATGGTTTATAATGATGGTGCATTAAATTTTTCTTTAACGGACAATATAAACCAACTGGATGAAGTACTTATTAAAACCAATAAAAGTAAAAGCGCAAAATCTGCTATAACAGGAGTAACAACAATTGATTCTGAAGGAATTAAAAACGTTCCTTTGGTGCTTGGAGAGCGTGATATCCTTAAAGTTGCTTTAACTATGCCTGGAATAAAAACTGCTGGCGAAGGTTCAGCAGGATTTAACGTTAGAGGAGGTAAAGAAGATCAAAATCTATTCTTATTAGACCATGCTACTTTATATAATCCGTCACATTTCTTTGGCTTTTTTACAGCGCTAAATCCTTATACAACTAAAAAAGTAGACATTTATAAAGGAAGTATTCCTGCCGAATTTGGAGGAAGATTATCATCTGTTTTTGATATTTCATCAAAAAGCGGCAATGTCAACGAATTTCAAGGTGAAGGCGGTATTGGACCTGTGACCAGCAATTTAATGGTTTCGACGCCAATTGTAAAAGGAAAATCAAGCCTAGTTGCGGGAGGAAGAGCAACTTATTCAGATTATATTTTAAAAAGTCTTGACGATGAAAATTTAAAAAACAGCCAAGCTTCATTTTATGATTTAATTCTAAAATACAACCATAAAATAAATGCCAGTAACGATATTGAATCTACCTTATATTACAGTCACGATAAATTTAGCGTTTCTTCAGATTCTTTATACAAATACAGCAACAGATTAGCGTCTTTAAAATGGAATCATACTTTTAATGAAAAAAATAAAGGTTCTCTGATTGTTACTAATAGTGAATATAAATTCAATATTGATTATGAGTCTGAAGGAGTAAACAATTTTGATTTTGGCTATAAAATCAACGAAACTCAGGCAATGATCAAAATGAATTATTTGTACAACCAAAAGCACAAATTTAGTTATGGTATTTCGACAAAATTATATTCTGTTGATCCTGGATATTTAAATCCGAAAAATCCTGAAAGTATTTTGGTTCCTATTGATGTAGAAACAGAAAAAGGCTTAGAATCTGCCGCATATATTGGTGATAATTTCAAAATAAGCGATAAATTTCTTCTTGATTTCGGTTTGCGCTATTCCACTTTTGCTGCTTTAGGAAAATCTACTCAGAGAATTTACGAGGATAATCAGCCTATAAGCGATGCTACTGTAATTGACACCAAAACTTATGGCAACAATGAAGTGATTAAAAGGTATGGCGGACTTGAACCGAGAGTCGCTGCAAGATATTTTATTACAGATGATTTTTCTGTAAGAGCAAGTTATGACAAAACATATCAATATATTCATTTGCTATCTAACAACACCACACAATCGCCAACTGACATTTGGAAGCTTTCAGATTTAAACGTTAAACCAGAAAGTGCACAGCAAGTTTCTTTAGGCTTCTACAAAAATTTAAAAGACGGTGATGTTGAACTTAGTTTAGAAGGATATTATAAAAGATCTAAAAACATCTTGGATTACAAGGTTGGAGCTGAATTATTATTGAATGAAAATATTGAAACTGAACTTTTACAAGGTGAAGGAAAAGCTTATGGTGTCGAAGTTTTGTTAAAGAAACAAGTTGGAAAGTTAAATGGATGGCTTGGCTATACGTATTCAAGATCATTGATAAAACTTGACAGTCAATTTCAGCAGGAAAAGGTAAACAACGGAAAATACTTTCCTTCAAACTTTGATAAACCGCACGATTTCAGTGCCGTTTTAAACTATAAAATTACTAAACGTTATAGTTTTTCAAGTAATTTTACATATCAAACCGGAAGACCAATTACATATCCTATCGGAAAATACGATTATGGCAATGAGCAATACACCTTATATAGTGATCGCAACAAATTTAGAATCCCAGATTATTTCAGACTTGACGTTGGTCTAAATATCGAAGGAAACCATAAAATTAAAAAGTTAGCTCATAGTTTTTGGAATATTTCAGTGTATAATGTTTTAGGAAGAAACAATCCTTACTCGGTATTTTTTGTTACTGATAAAGGACAGATTAAAGCTTACAAAACATCTATTTTTTCTATTCCAATTCCTAGTATTACTTACAATTTCAAGTTCTAAAATCATGAAAAATTTCATATATAAAATTAGTCTTTTATTCCTTCTTGTACTTGTGGCCAGCAGTTGTACAGAACAGTATGTTTTTCAGAACAATGATTTTGAAAGTGCTCTTGTTGTCGAAGGAACTATTACAAATGAAGTTAAAAATCAAACTATAAGACTTTCTCAAGTGTATCAACTTGAAGAAAGTGGCCCAAAAATGGAAAAAGGGGCAAATGTTTTTATTTCTGATGATCAGGGTAATGAATATCAGTTTGAAGAAAAAGATACTATATACGTATCTATAACTCCTTTTAAAGCAGAACCGGGAAGAAAATACCAATTAAAAATTAGAACAAGTGCGGGTAAAAACTATACCTCTGACGAACAGGTTCTAACTACCGAAACCAAAATTGACAATGTCACTGCAATTGCAACAACTGTGAATGGACAAAGAGGTGCACAGATTAATGTAAAAAGTTACGATCCGAGCAATACTTCAAAATACTACAGATACGAATATGCTGAAACGTACAAAATAGAAGCCCCATTATGGAGCCCTTTTGAAACATCTATACTAAATGTTCCTGCAGTTCCTGCAAACCCTGCTGAAGATTTTCCTGGTTCCCCAGCAAGAGAAGACATTGTAATAAGCCTTAGAAAAAAAGAAACCAGAACTTGTTATTCTACAAAAAAATCTAATGAGATCATTTTGAATAGCACAAATAATCTTGGTGAAGACAGAGTGAATTTCCCTGTACGATTTATTAGCAATCAAAACTACATAATCACCTATCGCTACAGTATTTTCGTAAAACAATATGTTCAAAATTTAGCAGCGTACACTTACTATGAAACTTTAAAAAATTTATCGAGTTCAGGAGGTATCCTTTCTCCAAAACAACCTGGATTTTTCTATGGAAATATTAAGTCTGTAGAGAATCCATCTGAAAAAGTAATTGGCTTTTTTGAAGTGTCATCTGTGTCTTCAGAGAGGATTTTCTTTAATTACGCGGATTTATTTCCAAGAGAACCACTTCCTCCTTACTACGAAAGTGATTGTGCAGTTAGAGAATTCAGAGATTGTATAGGAGACCCGCCATGTAGCGGTGCTCAATTACGTTCTGGTATAAGCAGTCGCTATCTATCCTATTTATCTTCTACTGGACTTGATTATTCTATGGTTAAAGCTCCATGTGGCGATTGTACAACGTTTTCATCTAATATTGTTCCTCCTTTTTGGGTAGAATAAATTTCAAAAAACATGAAATATTATATTAAATATAAAATATTAGTCCTATTTTTTCTGTCACTTATTTTTAATAGCTGCACAGAACAGTATGCTTTTAAGAATGGTGATTTTGAAAGTGCATTAGTCGTTGAAGGCACAATTACGAATGAGCTTAAAAATCAAACCATTAAAATTTCTAAAGTTTATCAACTGGAAGAAACAGGACCGAAATTTGAAACTGGCGCAAAAGTCTATATCTTAGATGATCAGGGGACAGAATATCAATTTGAAGAAAAAGACACTGTTTATGCATCTATAACTCCATTCAAAGCAGAACCAGGAAGAAAATATCAATTAAAAATTAGAACAAAAGAAGCCAAAAATTATTCTTCGGATCAACAAACTTTAACGACAGAAACAAAAATTGATAATGTAACCGCAACCGTAGAAACGGTTAACGGACAAAGAGGTGTTCAAATAAATGTAAATAGTTATGACCCTACTAATACCTCAAAATATTATAGGTACGAATACACAGAAACTTATAAAATTATAGCTCCGATGTGGGATTCTCGGAAAGCAACAACAGAGGGAACTTCTATCATCATAAGTCCGAGAACAAAAGAAACAAGAACATGCTATTCTAGTAAAAAATCTGAAGAAATTATCTTGAATAGTACAAATAATCTCAGTGAAGACAGAGTTCATTTCCCTGTTCGTTTCATTAGTGACCAAAACTATATTATATCTCATCGATATACAATTTTCGTAAAGCAATATATCCAAACTTTAGCCTCTTATAGTTTTTACAAAACGATGAGGGATATATCCTCAACTTCAGGAAATATCCTTTCCCCAAAACAACCAGGCTTCTTTTATGGAAATATAAAATCAGATGAAAATTCGGATGAGAAAGTTATTGGTTTTTTTGAAGTTTCTGCGGTTTCGTCTGAAAGAATTTATTTTAATTATGATGATTTATTTCCTAAAGAGCCATTACCTCCATATTATGAAAGCAATTGTCTAATGCAGAAATTTAAAAATTGTGATGATGCAACGAACCCTGAATGTAACGGTGCTATCTTACGCTCACGAATTAATACTTTCACACTAGCATACTTTTCTTCAAGCGAAGCTGAAAATCTTTATTTTATGGTAAATACTCCATGTGGAGACTGTACTTCATTTTCTTCTAATATCATTCCTCCTTTTTGGGTAGATTAATACAATTTTAAAATCTCATGAAACACTTTTCTATACATAACCCGAATAATTTTTCAATTAGAATCAAACAATTACTGTTTTTGATGTTTTTGTTTATTCAAATCGAATTTGCTTGCGCCCAGAGTTTGCAAAACAAAAATTCGTTACCAAATATTACCGATCAGGAAACTATTTTTATCCATTCAAACACAACAACTTTTTTGACTGGCGAGACATTATATTTCAAATTATACTGTCTAAATCCATTAAATAATAAAACTAGCCAAATAAGCAAAATTGCTTATGTTGAATTGATTGACAGTGAAAAAAAACCACTCCAAAAAAACAAAATATACCTTGATAAAGGAATTGGAACTGGAGATTATTTTATACCTACAACCTTAAAAACAGGAAATTATAAAATTGTAGCATATACAAAATGGATGCTCAATAATGTTAATTCTCAAAAATATGAAATTGATATTTTTATTATTAACCCATTTCAGACTCAAGAACCAAATGACAATATTACATTTGACATAGCCAATCCTGGAAAATCGAATACAGTAATCCAAACCACAAATTCAAACTCTGAAAATGATAAAAGAATCGATTTATTATTTGACAAAGAAAGCTATTATACGAGAGAAAAGGTAGACTTAAAATTAAAGCATCTAACCGAAACAATTGAAAAAGGGAATTATTCTGTTTCGATACGAAAAACAGATCAAATCCCGACATTAAAACAATTAAGTCCATCAGAGTTTGCAAAAAAAACTGCTGAAAACTATGTTAATACTCCAAACAGTTTTAATTATATTCCAGAAATTAGATCAGAATTAATTACTGGAAATCTAACTTCAAGTACTAATCAAAACGTAGCCAACAAATCGATTGCGTTATCGCTACCAGGTAAGGAATATGTTTTAAAAATTGTAAAAACAAATGCTCAGGGAAAATTTGCATTTTTACTGGATCAATTTCCTAATTTTCCAAATGCAATTTTACAGGTACTTGATGAAAACCGAAACGATTATACTATCAATCTATATCCGTTTCCAAAATTTGACGCTTCTTCATTACAGTTTTCATCAAAACTAAATTTATCGCCAGAATTAAAAAATGACATTGAAGAAAGATCAACAGCAAGTCAAATTCAAAATGCCTATTATCAAATCAAGAAAGACAGTTTGGTTACAGAGGCTGTTATGAATCCTTTTTTTACCACAATCGAAAAATCATATGTTTTAGATGATTATACCCGATTTCCAACTTTAAAAGAAAACATAGTAGAGATTATTGTAGAACTTTATTATAGAAAAAACAACGGAAAATATCAGCTCTTTATAAGAAACAATCAAAAAGATTTACAAATTTTCGGACCACCATTGGTACTTGTTGACGGACTTTTAATTCAAGATCCAAGTGATCTTTTTGAGTACAACATGGCAAATGTCAATAAGGTTAGTTTAATTACAGAACCTTATGTATATGGTCCAAATTTATATGGCGGATTAATTAGTTTCGAAACCAAAAACAATGAATTTTCAGAGAATTATGCGAAGAAGTATCTAAAAACAATGGAACTTCAGCGTCCTAATCCTGAAAAAGTTTATAATAATCCTGACTATTCATCTGGAAACAAATTACAGAGAATTCCTGATTACAGATATCAATTATTATGGAAACCAGATATTAATCTAAATACAAAAGAAGAAAATTTGTCGTTTTACACTTCTGATATTAAAGGAAATTTTGAGGTCGTTCTAGAAGGTTTTACTGAAAATGGACACCCAGTTTACGTTTCTAAAAATATTACAGTAAAATAATTACAGTAAAAAAACAAATAAATAAAAGCCTTGATTGCATTGTAAATCAAGGCTTTTGTAATTTCAGACAATTAAAATTTTTAATTTTTTAAAAAATAAGATAATTTTTTGTAACTTTTTCGATACTGCTTACGTATAACCATTTGTACACTTTAAAAATAGGGAGACAACAACATGAGACAACTTAAAATCACCAAGCAGGTAACTAATCGTGAAACTGCATCGTTAGATAAATATCTACAAGAAATTGGAAAAGTTGACCTAATTACCGCTGATGAAGAGGTAGAATTAGCACAAAGAATAAAGGCTGGTGATCAAAGAGCTTTAGAAAAACTAACAAAAGCCAACCTACGTTTCGTAGTATCTGTGGCTAAACAATATCAAAACCAAGGATTAACTCTTCCTGACTTAATTAATGAAGGAAACTTAGGTTTAATTAAAGCGGCTCAACGTTTTGATGAAACTCGTGGTTTCAAATTCATTTCTTACGCTGTATGGTGGATTCGTCAATCGATTCTTCAAGCTTTAGCTGAACAATCTCGTATTGTACGTTTACCATTAAATAAAATTGGTTCTATCAATAAAATCAACAAAATGTATGCTTTATTAGAGCAATCTAACGAGCGTCCACCTTCTGCTGAAGAAATTGCAAAAGAACTTGACATGACTGTAAACGACGTAAAAGAGTCTATGAAAAACTCTGGACGTCACCTATCTATGGATGCTCCTCTTGTTGAAGGAGAAGATTCTAACCTTTATGACGTATTGCGTTCTGGTGAATCTCCAAATCCAGATAGAGAATTAATTCACGAATCTCTTCGTACTGAAATCGAACGTTCTTTAGAAACATTAACTCCTAGAGAGGCAGATGTTGTTCGTTTGTATTTTGGACTTGGCGATCAGCACCCAATGACTCTAGAAGAAATTGGAGAAACTTTCGACCTTACTCGTGAGCGTGTTCGTCAGATTAAAGAAAAAGCAATCCGTAGATTGAAACACACTTCTAGAAGTAAAATCCTTAAAACTTATTTAGGATAAGACAATATTTGTTTCAGGTTTAAAGTTTCAGGTTGCTTTTGTAACTTGAAACATAAAACTTGAAACCTTTGTACCGCAAACAACAGTTTGATTGACTGTTCGTTTTTTGATTGATGATTGAAACTCCGGCTGATTACCGGAGTTTTTTATTTTTAAAGTTTTTTTACCGCAAAGCACGCTAAGAATTACGCAAAGTTCACAAAGAAAAAAAGAAATAGCCACAGATTAAAGGATTTACACAGATTATAAAATCATTTTAATCCCTTTCATCTGTGGCAAAAAAACTTAGTGCACTTTGCGTAATTCTTAGCGTGCTTTGCGGTTAAATTATAATCAACAGTATAAAAAACTTTATCTTTGCAATAAAACAACACACAATGAAAAATACACTTATTGCTCCTTCAGTTCTTGCTGCCGATTTTGGTAATTTACAGCGCGATTCAGAAATGCTAAACAACAGTCAGGCAGATTGGTTTCATATCGATATTATGGATGGCGTTTTCGTTCCAAACATCTCATTTGGAATGCCAGTTTTAGAAGCAATTTCAAAACATGCCAAAAAATATATCGATGTACATTTAATGATTGTCGATCCAGACCGATACATTAAAACTTTTGCTGATTTAGGAGCAAATGGATTGACTGTACATTATGAAGCATGCACGCACTTACACAGAACACTACAAGCAATTAAAGCTGAAGGAATGAAAGCAGGTGTAGCTATGAATCCGCATACAAATGTTGACTTATTAGAGGATATCATCAAAGACATCGATGTGGTTTGCATAATGAGCGTAAATCCAGGATTTGGAGGACAATCGTTCATCGAAAACACTTATGACAAGGTAAAGAAACTAAAAGCACTTATTACACGTAAAAACGCTTCAACATTAATCGAAATTGACGGTGGCGTAACCAGCAAAAATGCAAAACAATTGGTAGAAGCTGGAGCAGATGTTTTAGTAGCTGGAAGTTTTGTTTTTAAAGCTGAAAATCCTACAGAAACTATAGCAGATTTAAAAAGCCTTACTACTTTTTAAATTCTCAAAAGCAAAAAAAAGTCCAAAATATTTTTTGGACTTTTTTTATTATCTAAAACCTACTTAGGTTCAATCCAATAAGGATTTGCTTTAAGTTTTTCTACAACATATTGGATCACTTTCTGAGCTTTCAAACTATTTCCAGATTCATCTAATGGCGGCGAAATAACAGCAATTCCAAATTTACCAGGACATATCGCCAGCATTCCTCCTCCTACACCACTTTTTGCTGGAAGTCCCGAATTAAAAAGCCAAATTCCAGAATTATCATAAAGACCTGCAGTTGCCATTACAGGTAAAGTATACATTACAGTTGCCTGACTAACCACCTTATTTTTTGTAATAGGATTAACGCCTCCATTTGCCAATGTGGCCGCCATTGTAGCAAGATCTTTTACATTTACATTCAATGCACATTGTTTAGTATAAATGTCTGTTGCTTGTACTGGATCAAAATACATTCTATTATAAGCCAATAACAAATGTGCAATAGCTTGATTTCTCAAATTATCACCAGCTTCACTTATATAAACAGGACGATTCATAGAAAGCTGCCTTCCAGCAAAGTCGCTCTGAACTTTCTGGATTTCTTTCCATTTTGCTACAGAATCATTACCTCGAATAAGACTTGTTGTTGCAATAGCCCCAGGGTTTACCAGAGGATTTATTTTATCACCTTTATGCATTTCTACTGCAACAATAGAATTAAATGGCAATCCAGTGGCATTTACGCCTACTTTGTCTTGCAAAAACTGTGGGCCTTCTTGCTCAATTACTTTTGCCATCGTAAATACTTTCGATATACTTTGAATTGAAACCATCGATGTTATATCCCCTTTTGTATATACGGCTCCCTCTGCAGTAACAATTGCAATACCAAAAATATTAGGATCAACATTAGCTAATTCTTTAATATAATCAGCATTTTTTCCTTCTTTTAAATCTTTAAATTTATTAAAGGCGTCGTTAAGCGTATTTTCTATATTTTGTTTATTCAGTATTGTTTGGCTATAGCCGTGGTTTATGATAAAAGCAATCATTAAACCAGCAAAAATCAATTGCTTGTTCATTTTAAAAAAAGGCATTCTTATTTCTATTCTAGATTAATTATAGGTAAACAGTATTTAATTAAAAATCTTTACTGCTTTTTAAGTTTTTAAGATTTGGAAAAAAATCAATTCCAGTCATTTTTTCTAAAGTTTCGATTGGAACAACAAAATCATAAATGGATTTATCACTTTTTTCATTTGGCACTAAGAAAGCAATTGCCTTATGTTCTTTTCCTGATTTAGCTAAAACAATTTTATAAAAATATTTAGGAACCGCAACTTTCTCTGTTCCAATTTTTTTATCCGAATCTTTAGCAATTCCGCCAGTTACGACATAAATATCATCATATTTTCCTGCCCAATAGCGAGTTTTCTGCTCAATTCTATTCCAAATTCCTGCATTAAATTCTTTTTTCTGTGGAGAAATATTCGACGTATAAAAAGTATCATTATATGCATCTTTATTGAACTCCATATCACCAGCAGGACAAAGATGACCTTTATCGTAGCCTGATTTTTTATAATTTCTCCAATCAGCCGAACCTGTTGTTACTTTTGGATCTTCTATAAAATAAGGTCTTTTGTAATCATTGTTTTTTAAATACTCCTTTTTCAATTCGTAAGCTACCCATTCTGCCTGTTCAAATTTTTCATTATAAGAAAGCGTGTAATATTGGTGCTTTACAATCTGTTTGGTTGTCGAAGTCGGGAGATAAGCAACTGTGTATAAAGAATCTTTGTGAGTAGAATTTCCTTTAAAAGAAACCACTTCATTATTATTTATCTCTTCATTAATTTCCGCATTTTCTTTTTTACATGACAGTAATGCAAAACTCAGCAAAATTAAACCTACACAACCTTTCATATTTCTATTTTTAAAAGCGAACTTACAAAAAAACGCTCCATAAATTCAAAATTTATAGAGCGTTTTTAACAAATTAAATTCTTCTCGAACTTAAGACTTCACTAGTTTATCCTTTTTCATTTTAGGATTAACTGTAGTTTTTACCAAACTTTTTGTTTGCAAATCATCTAATACATTTAAAGCTTCTTCTACATAAACATCTTTAGATAATGCTTGGTGCCATGCGTCTCTTTTTTCTTTTAAAGAAGCATCAGCTTTCATTTCTTCTTCTTCATAAGGAAGTGATGTAAAAATCAGATCGTTTTTGTAATCAGAAATTGGCTTATATTTTTTTCCTTCGTTTTCAACTTGTTCCTGAGTCTCTTTGAAACTCTTAATATTCAAGCTATAAACGTTTTCTTTATTTTTAACATCAATCCATTTTGCATTATCATCAATTAATTTAAACTGAGGATTTTGTGCAATTCTGTTTCTACTGTTATTGATTGCTTTAGAAAAATTTTCATTAGACGTCCATGTGCTGTAATCGGCTGGATCAATTTTATCCCAAGGCATTGCATTATCAATATCTCTCTCGCCCATTTTAAGGTAAGCATAACGATCTGGCATTACAACATCACTATGAACTCCTTCAAGCTGAGTAGAACCACCGTTTATTCTGTAAAACTTCTGTCCTGTAATTTTCAATGCACCAAGATCTCCATAATTTGCGTTACGCACAAATTGATTTAAATCTAATACATTTTGAACAGTTCCTTTTCCGTAAGTCTGTTTACTTCCGATAATTACACCACGTTTGTAATCCTGAATTGCCGCTGCTAAAATCTCAGATGCCGAAGCAGAAAAACTGTTTACCATAATAACCAATGGACCATCCCACTCGATTTTTTTGTCTTTATCGTATAAAACTTCTTTCTTTTTACCAGCAGATTTTACCTGAACGATTGGTCCGTCTTCGATAAATAAACCTGCAATATCAACCACTGTAGAAAGAGATCCTCCACCATCATCACGAACGTCCAAAACAATACCGTTAACGTTTGCTTGTTTCAATCTTTCTACTTCGCGAGCAATATCTTTTCCTGCATCACGTCCGTCTTTATTTTCAAAATCGATATAGAACTTAGGAAGATAAATTACTCCGTATTTCAAGCCATTTTTCTCAACAACACTAGATTTAGCGTATGTTTCTTCAATTTCTACAACATCACGAATGATAGAAATTACTTTGATAGAACCATCTACTTTTTTAACTGTCAGTTTTACTTCGGTTCCTTTGTGACCTTTAATTTTTTTCACAACATCATCCAAACGCATTCCAACAACATCAACCGGCTCTTCGTTTCCTTGAGCCACTTTTAAGATTAAATCTCCAGCTTCAAGCTGTTTTCCTTTCCAAGCTGGACCTCCAGAAATTAATTCATCAATTTGAGTAAAATCGTTTTTCTTAGTCAAACGAGCTCCGATACCTTCAAGTTTTCCACTGATATTTACATCAAAACGATCTTTTTCTTCTGGTGCAAAATAACTTGTGTGTGGATCAAAACGAGCCATGATAGAGTTCAAATACACAGAAAACCAGTAGTCTCTATTCAAATCTTTAATTACGCTAAAATTATCATCTAGAGATTTTAAAGAACTTTCACGAGTTTCTTTTTCTAAAGTTTCAAAAGATTTTTCTTTGTAAGCTGGATCTTTTTTCTTCTTTTCTTCTTCAATTTTTTGTTTTGTAACTAAAGAAGAAAGAGTAGATAATTTAATCTGTTTTCTCCATCTTTCATTAATCTCATTTAAGTTCTTTGCATACGGGATTTTCTCATAATCCGCATCAAAAGTCTCATCTACATTATAGTTAAATGGCTGACTTAAAATCGTTTTGTAACGTTTTTTACTTTCTTCCATACGCTTCATTAACCTTGTATAAGTAAGGTTAAAAAACGTAATATCTTTATTCAAAAACTGATCATCCAACATTAATTCATACTGTTTGAACTCATCAATATCAGACTGAAGAAAGAACCTTTTTGAAGGGTCTAAAGCACCAATATAATCCTTAAAAATACCTTTTGAAAACTCATCATTTATTTCTGCTGGACTATAATGTCCTTTTTCAATAACAAATGCTAATAATTCTAAAAGTGTCTTGTCTCTGTTCGGATCTGGGTCGATTGTCCTATCGGCATTCATCTTAAATGCAAATAATGTAAGCGATAAGCACAATACGGCTATGAGTATCTTATAATTTCTTTTCATAAACTTTATAATAGCATTCATCAATTTTTTTATCTAAGTTACGTTAAAAACTATGCCACGAGAGCTAACGCTTCGATAATTTTTTGTTAAAGATATAAAAATGTTTAATTCGTAAAAAAGTTCTTTACCTTAGTTGACAAATTTTACAGTATTTGTGACTTATCGCAAATAATTGTGATTAATTTTGTTCTTAAAATCTTACAATTGTTAAAACTACACATAATATTTATTAAATGAAAGCTGAGAAACCACTTATATTAGTAACTAACGATGATGGTATTTTGGCTCCTGGAATTAGAGCCCTTATTAGCGTTATGGAAACGATAGGCGATGTCATTGTTGTTGCACCAGACAAACCTCAAAGCGCCATGGGACACGCAATCACAGTCAACAATACTTTGTTTATCGATAAAATTTCAAAAGACGATGACACAATTGCAGAGTACAGCTGTTCTGGAACTCCTGTAGATTGTGTAAAATTGGCAGTAAATGAAATCTTGAAACGAAAACCTGACTTATGCGTTTCGGGAATCAACCACGGATCGAATTCTTCTATCAATGTTATTTATTCTGGAACCATGAGCGCGGCCGTTGAAGCTGGAATTGAAGGTATTCAGGCAATCGGTTTTTCTCTTTTAGATTTTGATTGGAATGCTAATTTTGAACCGATCAAATCTTTTGTGAAAAAAATTACTTTAGAAACTTTGGCCAATAAATTGCCACCTGGAGTAGTTTTAAACGTCAACTTTCCAAAATTAAAAGAATCTGAAATTAAAGGCATTAAAGTTTGCCGTCAAGCGAAAGCGTATTACGCACAGAAATTTGACAAAAGACAAACTCCATTCGGGAAAGATTATTACTGGCTTGCTGGCAAATTTGTAAACGAAGATAAAGGCGAAGATACCGATGAATGGGCCTTGGCAAACGGATACATTTCGGTAGTTCCGGTACAATTTGACTTGACTGCCCACCACTCTATTCAGCAACTTAATACTTGGAAATTAAATGACTAAAGAAATACTGATCGGTTTTATAATCGGAATTTTTACGGCTCTTTTAGGAAGTTATCTCTTCATCACTTTTTTTACCACATTTGACATTTCACAAGGATTTCAAATGATACGAGAATACGGATATCTTGGAAAAATAATTACCATAGGAACACTTTTAGATCTTGGCGTATTTGCTATTCTTTTAAAGAGGAACAAAGAATATATGGCTCGAGGCGTAATTTTAGCCGTGATTCTATTGGCAATTTCTACATTAGTTATTTAAATCTTATCTTTGCTAAGTTCCCTTTAACGGTTACAACTTTAGCACATTTACAAAAAAACCAACATGAAATATTACATAATTGCAGGAGAAGCCTCTGGAGATTTACACGGTTCAAATTTAATGAAAGCATTATATGTTGAAGATCCAGAAGCAGAAATTAGATTTTGGGGCGGAGACTTAATGCAGAAAGCAGGCGGAACTCTGGTAAAACACTATCGCGACCTAGCATTTATGGGCTTTATTGAAGTGGTTTTCAATTTAAAAACTATTTTAAACAATATCAAAATCTGTAAAAAAGACATCACAGAATTTAAACCAGACGTGATTATTTTTATTGATTATCCTGGTTTTAATATGCGAATTGCAAAATGGGCAAAAGAATTAGGCTATAAAACACACTATTATATTTCTCCTCAAATTTGGGCTTGGAAAGAAAACAGAATTAAAGCCATCAAACAAGATGTCGATAAGATGTTTGTGATTTTGCCTTTTGAGAAAAGTTTTTACGAAGACAAACATCATTTTCCAGTAGATTTTGTTGGACATCCGCTTATTGATGCTATTCAGAATCAACCTGCTTTTGATGAAGCTTTATTTAGAAAAGAAAATAATCTAGGCGAAAAACCAATCATTGCTGTTCTGCCAGGAAGCCGTAAACAGGAAATCACCAAAATGCTAAGTGTGATGTTGAGCGTTGTAGATGATTTTCAGGATTACGAATTTGTTATTGCGGGTGCTCCAAGTCAAGAATATGAGTTCTATCAGCAATTCTTAAAAAACAAAAACATCGCATTTGTTTCAAATAAAACATACGATTTGCTTCGCTCATCAACCGCAGCTTTAGTGACTTCTGGAACTGCAACTCTTGAAACAGCGCTTTTTAAAGTGCCAGAAGTGGTTTGCTATAAAGGAAGTGAAGTTTCTTATCAGATTGCAAAACGTATTATCACCTTAAAATATATTTCTCTTGTCAATTTAATTATGGATCAAGAAGTGGTAACCGAATTGATTCAAGGAGATTGCAACAAAAAACGAATCAAAGAAGAGCTTCAAAAATTATTAGAGCCTAGCTATCGCAATAAAGTGCTACAAAATTACGATATATTAGAACAAAAATTAGGCGGAGTTGGCGCAAGTAAGAACACAGCAAAACTCATTGTCGCCGATTTAAAACAAACTAATTAATCTATTTTGAAAAGAATACTCCTTTTTCTGCTTTTGGCAATTGCTTTTACTTCTTGTAAATCGACTTCTTCTGTTGCAAACAAAAATGAATCTAAAAGAGAAAACAGAACTTTAGTAAATAATCTAGTTGAAAAAGCTACTGACAATATTGGTGTTCGATATAAAGCAGGAGGAACCACAAAAAGCGGATTTGATTGTTCTGGGTTGGTTTACACTACTTTTGAAAGCGAAAGCATCAATCTTCCAAGAAGTTCTTATGAGCAGGCAAAAATTGGAAAAGTGATTCCATTAAATAATGCCAAAAAAGGTGATTTAATTTTCTTTAAAACCAACAAAAGCAGACAAATTAATCATGTTGGATTAATTACAGAAGTCAATTCTGATGAAATAAAATTTGTTCATTCCTCGACTTCAAAAGGAGTAATTATTTCCTCCACTAAAGAACCTTATTACAAAAACTCTTTTGAACAGGTTAACAGAGTAATCCCTTAAAAAGAATATTTTTTTATTATTTTTCTTACAAATATTTAATATTTTTATGCCATGAAAGTATTAGATTTTCCGTTAGTAAAAATTACGTCTGCCTTTATAATTGGCATAATTGCTTCGTATTATCTTCATTTTTCCATCTCGGTAGTTTCCATTTTCGTCTCGATTAGTTTTATAGCATTTTCCGGAGTTTTCTTTTGGAATTTAAAACGCAATAAGAAATCGACATTATTCGGAATTTTGAGTTACATTTTATCTTTCTGCATTGGAGCATTAACACTTTTATGCCATACACAAAGTCTTCAGAAAAATAATTATATAAATTGTCAGATCGCTTTTAAAAATTCTCAAGCCATAACATTAATCTTAAGAGAAAAACTAAAAAGCAACGATTTTAGCGATCGATACATTGGCCTCATAAAAACAATCTCAGGCAAAGCATATTCAGGAAAAGTAATTGTAAATATTCAAAAAGATAGCAGTCAAAATACTTTATTGATAGGAAATAGCATTAAACTTGAAACCGTACTTCAGCAAAATAAACCAAACAAAAATCCAAACCAGTTTGATTATAGCAGGTATTTGGCAGACAAACAAATCTACGCGCAGATTTATTGCCTGAAGAAAGAAATTCTGGTTAGCAAAACGATTCAAAAAGACATTTGGTATTACTGTGCAAAATTGCATTCCAGAATAATTTCCAATCTCGAAAAATCAAAATTCAATAAAGCTGAAATGAATGTTGCTTTGGCTCTAATTTTAGGACAGCAACAGGAGATTTCACAAGATATAATTCAAGATTATCAATACTCTGGAGCAACGCATATATTATCTGTTTCAGGGCTGCATGTAGGCTTTATAATGCTTTTTATCACTTTTATCCTTAAACCAATTCCAAACACAAGAAAAGGTTCTTTCTTTAAATTGGCATCAATCTTAATTTCATTGGTCGGTTTTGCTATAATTTCTGGTTTATCTCCTTCGGTTTTAAGATCTGTAGTTATGTTCTCATTTGTTGCAATTGGAAGCCATCTACGCAGAAATGGCAATATCTATCATACTTTATTAGTTTCTATTTTATTGATATTACTTTTTGAACCCTATTTTTTATTTGATGTTGGTTTTCAATTAAGTTATATAGCCTTATTCTTTATACTTTGGTTACATCCTATTTTAAAAAACCTTTATAAACCAAAGAACAAATTGACAGTTTATATTTGGGAGGCTTTGACCGTTTCTTTTGCGGCACAAATTGGTACTTTGCCTTTATGCCTTTACTATTTTCACCAATTTCCAGGTCTCTTTTTTGTCACTAACATCATTATCCTTCCCGTTTTATCTTTTATTATGATTGCAGGAATAATAGTTATGATTATCGCCATTTTTACAAGTCCACCATTATTCATAACATTGATTTTTGAAAAAAGCATTTATCTTTTAAACTTAATGATTCATGCTGTAGCATCTGTCGATTCATTTGTCATTAGAGATATCCGTTTCAACCTCTATCATTTATGGACATTCTCCCTCTTTACAATTGGCTCAATAATCTGGATTAAAAAACCCAGCTTTAATAAATTGACATTAGTATTTACCACAATTATTTTGATTCAAATTTCTTTTATTCTGACTAAAATCGAAACCGAAAACAAAAACGAATTAATTGTTTATAATGAAAAAAGCAATACAATTATTTCTGAACGTTTAGGAAGAAACATTACACTTTATACCCGAGATACAATTCAGAAGAACATCAATACAAGAACTATAAATTCTTATCTCGTTGGAAATTCAATCGCTCTGTCTAAAATCAAAGAGATTAAAAACGTGCTTTACTTTAAAAACAACAAAATTCTAATAATTGACAGTGCTAAAGTTGCTCCTGAAAAAATTCACCCAGACATTTTAATCCTTACTCAGGCTTCAAAAATAAATCTAGATCGAGTACTGGAAAATATTCACCCAAAAGTTGTTATTGCAGATGGTTCAAATTCTAATTCGATTCAGAAATACTGGAAAAAAAGCTGTCTTAAAAAAAACATCCCTTTTCATTCAACAAAAGAAAAGGGATATTATCAACTATAATTTTTTATTCCGGATTTAAAATCGAATTAGATTCAGAAATCCAATTCTTAACTCCAGAAGCTTTATAAGCAATAAGCCCTAGTTTATTAAAATTGGTTTTTCCTTTCCTGACCGCGACTTCAGAAAAACATACTTGCGGAATATCTTCTATACCAAAAGCATTCTTTAATCTTAAATTTTGCTCTTTAACCGTTTCAGATGCGGTAGGATCAGAAAGGTCAAGTTTTAACAAAATAACGTTTTTACGTGCCCATTCTTCAAAATCTCGAGTAGAAAATATTTCATTCTGCAACTGAGGATTAACACCTTGAGCAGTAAAAAAAATCAATAGAGGTTTTCTTTTCTCAGCGCTCACAGCCACAGCATCATTAATGTCTGTTTTCCATATTACATTTTGAGAATTCATGTAAAACGGACTTAAAAACAGCAATAGGATAAGTAATTTTTTAGGCATATAATTTGGGTTTTGGTAGGTTAATACAACTAAATTAATACAAAAACACAATCCAATAAAAAATTTAAGCTATTAAAAATCAACCTTTAAGCATTAAAATGAAATTGATAATAAATAAGCTGTTTTTTAACAAATGTAAAATAAACACTCTTCGAAATAATCAAATTCTTTACCTCTTATTTTTAGATCAAAAAAAATCCCTCTCTGCATGAAACAGAAAGGGACTAAAAAAAAATTAAAATAAAAGTCGAATGAAATCGTTTACTATTCTGCTGGGTGCAAAATTGCATTTGATTCTGCAATCCACGCTTTTGCTCCTCCAGGTTTGTAGGCTATTTTTCCTAAAGCACTAAATGTAGTTTTGTTTTTTCTTACTGATGCCATTGCAAAACATACTTCTGGAAGATCTTGAACTCCAAATGCATTTTTCAATTTTACGTTTTGCTCGCGATCACTATCTGAAGCATTCATATCAGATAAATCTAATTTTACTAAGACCACGTTGTCTCGTGACCACACAGCAAAATCGGGTGTTTTAAAGATTTCATTTTGAAGATTTTCTGGTACACCTGAGGCAGTGAATAAAATCAACATTGGTTTTTTCTGGTCATTACTTATAGCAATAGCATCTGTCATGTTTGTTCTCCATGCTAAGTTTTGTGCTTGCATCATAAATGAACCTAAAAAAAACAGTAGGATAAGTAATTTTTTAGTCATATAAATTGGTTTTGGTTAGATTAGCAAGACGAAATTAACATTATATTTTAGTTATCCAAATTTTATTAGCACAAAAAATACATTATGTGTTTTTTTAAATATAATAAAATAAAAAATACTCAATCAACCACAAATTTGCAAAGAGTTTTTCTTACTAAACAAAAAAAGCCTCTTACTGAGTAAGAGGCTTTTTCATTTATCTTTTTTAATTAAAAACTACAATTTCTTCGGATGCACAATTTCTTCCGCAACAGTTAACCATGCTGACGGCCCGCCGGCAACATATCCTGTTTTACCAAGACCTTTAAAGTTTACCCTACCATCTTTTGTTTCTGCACTAGTAAAGAAAACCGTCGGAAACCCTTGAATTCCAAAAGCTTGCTGCAATTCGTTATTCTGACTTTTAAGCTCTGGTGTCTGAGGAACGGATCTAGGATAATCTAACTCAACTAAAACCACATTATCTGTTGCCCATTTTTTAAACTCAGCAGTCTTTAAAACTTCATTTTGTAAACGAATACACCATCCGCACCAATCACTGCCTGTAAAAAACATCAGCATAGGCTTCTGTTCTTTGTTACTAACAGTAATTGCTTCTCTAACATCTGTATACCATTTTAATTCTTGTGCCTGTAGATTAGCAGCACCGATTAAAAACAAAGCAATAAGTACTATTTTTTTCATAATGGGAAATTTTTCACAAATTTATGCAAAAAGTTATTACAACATAATTATTTAACTTCTTGCATTAATTTTCTAATTAACGGGGTAAAAACAATTAAAACAACTCCAGCAATTAAAGAATATAGCGCTAATTGATAATATCCGTCTGTATAAGCAATAAGTTTAGACATTAATGTAGTTCCAGTGTTGGCATCAGATATTTCAGCTCCCAATTTCCCAGCAGCAAACTGACCAAATGCACTTGACAGGAACCATAATCCCATCATCATTCCAAACAATCTTTTAGGCGATAATTTTGTAATTACCGACATTCCGATTGGACCAATACACAACTCTCCAAGCGTATACACAAGATATCCTAAAGCAAAAACATCTAGAGAACTTAATCCGTCTGCATCAACAAAAAATCTAGCAGAGTAAAAAATGAAGAAACCTGCCGCAAGCAAAACAAATGATAAACCGAACTTAATAACAGTATTAGGTTCAATTTTTCGTTTAGCCATAAATATCCATAACAATCCTACCAACGGACTAAAAATAACAACATACAATGAGTTGATACTATTATTTACTACGTTTGGATCAATATTAAAAAACAATAACTTGTTAGATAAATTATCTTTTGCAAACAAAGACAATGACCCTCCAGATTGCTCCGAAATTGCCATAAACATAAAGTATCCAAAAATGAACACAAATGCCGCTAAAAGTTTTCGTTGTTGTTTTCCATCCTTTAGCATTATCAATTCATATGCAAAGTACCCTAATGCCACTATTCCCATAGTATACATAAAGTACTCTGTAAAATCAGAATTGATAACCATTATATAAACTAATGGTATTACAACAAAAGAACCAACATAAACCGCTATTTCATAAAGATTACGTTTTTTAGGCGCTTGATTTTCTAATGGAGAATTTCCAATTGGCGCTAAATGTTTTTTCGTTAAAAGAAAAGTAATAACTCCAATTACCATAACAATTGCTGCAGAAAGAAAGCAAAGACTCCAAGAATAGTTCTTTCCTAAATAAATAGGAATTGCTCCACCAAGCATTCCACCTATATTAATTCCTGCATAAAACAATCCGTAACCAGCATCACGACGGCCGTCGTTTTCATGATACAACTCTCCTACCATCGAAGAAACGTTTGGTTTAAAAAAACCTGTTCCAATAATAGAAAGTGTTATTCCGTAATAAAAGAAATCATGCGGAGAAGCCGCAATAAGCAAGTTTCCAAGAATCATGACAATTCCTCCAAAAAGAAGTGATTTCTTAAACCCTAAAATTTTATCAGCAAAAATTCCACCAATAAAAGTAAATGCATATACAAAAGCCTGAATTGCTCCATATTGCAAATTTGCTTTTCCTTCCACTAGACCTAATTGGTCTACCATAAAAAAAGCCAGAACCCCACGCATTCCGTAGAAACAAAAACGTTCCCACATTTCAACCAAAAACAAGTACCACAATTGTTTTGGGTACTTGCCTTTAAAATTTTGAATTTCTTCTAAAGTAATATTGTTTTCCATTTTTTTATCTAACACCGTGCATTAATTTTTTCAATAGTGGTGTTAAAGCAAATAATAAGATTGCAGCAATACCTGTAAGCACAACAAATACCATAAAGAATTCATATAAATTATGGATTTCAAATCCTGCAAAAATTGGATTTTGTGCACTAATTTGATGGTGATCCAATAAAGATATTTGCTCTGCCGATAATGTTACTTTTTTATCTAAAACCGCTTGAAGATCGATTCCTAATTCTTTTGCTTTTGCAAATTTATCACCAGTTGCAGGCAAGATAGAACCCAAAGTTCCTCCTAAAGCATATCCTGATGCATTAGATAAAAAGAATACTCCGTATAATAATGATGCAAAACGTTTTGGAGATAATTTACCAACCAAAGACAAACCAATTGGAGATAAACACAATTCAGCACATGTATTTAAGAAATATAATAAGATTAACCATTTAACTAGCAATAAACCAGAAGTTCCAATATAAGAAACCTGAGTAGCGATCATAAAGAAACTCACCGAAATTATCACTAAACCAGCTGCTAATTTTACAGGAGAGATCGGCTCTTTTCCTTTAGCTCTTAAAGTATCCCAAAGAATACTAAAAGGAACTGCTAAAACCACAACAAACATTCCGTTAAAAATCTGAACCATCGATGGAGGCATTGCCCAACCAAAGAAATGCCTGTCTGTTTGGTTATCTGCAATAAAAGTTAAAGATGAACCTGCTTGCTCAAACGCCGCCCAGAAGAAAATAATAAAGAACGACACGATGTAAATTACAATAATTCTATCTCTTTCAACTTTAGTCAAAGAAGTATCAGATATAATTAATCCTGCCAAAGCTAAACCACTTGAATAAATTAAAGTATAAATTAAGTTCTGACCTACAACATAATGAAAAAAGAATCCTAAAGCGATAAACGCAATTCCTGCAACTGCCAAAGCCTTATTAGAAAAGTTTGCTTTTTGCGCTTCTCCTTCTTCAAAATCTGAAGCATCATTTTTAGAAGGAAGTCCTCCTAATGGTTTTCCTTCTGGAGAAACTACATATTTATTTTTCAAGAAATAGAAAAGGACTGTCCCTAACAACATTGCAACAGAAGCGGCCAAGAATCCCCATCTAAAAGCATGAATATCTCTAATTCCTCCTGCATCTTTAACATCTCCTAACAAAGGACAGATAGACTGGCCTAAAAATGCTCCGATGTTAATTCCCATATAGAAAATAGTAAAAGCACTATCTAATTTGGTTTTTTCTTGTTTTGGATATAAACTTCCAACCATACTAGAAATGTTTGGCTTGAAGAATCCATTACCAAAAACAATTACTCCTAATGCAGAGTACATGATGATTTTTGCTAAACCTAAATTAGACCCAAAAACGCTTCCGCTCGTAAACAAAAGCAATTGTCCTATTGCCATCAATAATCCTCCTAATAGGATACAATTTCTGTTTCCTAAATATCGGTCAGCAACAAAACCACCTAACATTGGTGTCAAATAACAAAGTCCAAGAAAACCTCCATAAATTAATGACGCTTCCTCTTCTTTCATCAATAATGAATTCACAAGAAATAAAGTCAATAAAGCTCGCATTCCATAAAAATTGAACCGCTCCCACATCTCAGTTCCAAACAATACCCAAAGTCCTTTTGGATGCGCAGTTTTCACTTGATTTTCTCCCATATTATTCGTTTATTTAATTAGGTTAAATTATTTTTAGATTATAAATTTTCTTTAATAAAGTTGGTCATTTTAGTATAAAGCTGAACTCTTGTTTTTCCGCCATAAATACCATGATCTTTATCTGGATAAATTTGAGAATCAAATTGTTTATTAGCCTGAATTAAAGCTTCCATCATCTGCATTGTGTTTTGAACATGAACATTATCATCTCCAGAACCATGAATCAACAAGAACTTCCCTTTTAATTTATCGACATGATTTATAGGAGAGTTTTGATCATATCCGCTTGCATTTTCTTGCGGAGTCTGCATATATCTTTCTGTATAAACACTGTCATAAAATCTCCAGTTTGTAACTGGCGCAACAGCAATTGCCATTTTAAACACATCATTTCCTTGGAAAATACAGTTAGAAGCCATAAATCCACCGTAGCTCCATCCGAAGATTCCAATTCTTGAAGCATCAACGTAAGGATAAGCACCAATTACTTTTGCTGCATCGATTTGGTCTTCAACCTCGTATTTCCCTAATTCTTTTTGTGTTACTTTTTTGAAATCAGCTCCTTTGAAACCTGTACCTCTTCCGTCAACGCAAGCTACGATATAACCTTGTTGTGCTAAAGAAAGGAACCAGTAATCATTAGAATTATTCCACTGATTTGCCACCTGCTGAGATCCTGGTCCTGAATATTGAAACATGAAAACAGGATATTTTTTTGAAGGATCAAAATCTTTTGGTTTTAAAATCCATGCATTTAATTCGTTTCCTTTTGCTGTTTTTAAAACAAAATATTCTTTTGAAGGAAGATTATACGCTTTCAATTTATCTGCAAGAGCCTGATTGTTTTCGATAACCTGAATTTCTTTTCCAGTTTTAGCCTCGTTTAAAGTATACGTTGTAGGCTGTGTATTACTTGAGAAAGTTGTAATAAAGTATTGGAAGTTTGGACTAAAAGTCGCCGCACTTGTTCCTGTTTTTGAAGACAAACGCACTTTATTTTTTCCGTCTAAACCAATTCTGTAAAGATCTCTATTGATTGAACCATTTTCTGTAGACTGATAGAAAATAGTTTTTGTTTTTTCGTCGAAACCGTAGTATGAAACCACTTCCCAGTTTCCTTTTGTAACTTGATTTTTAAGTTTTCCGTTTTTATCATATACATAAATATGATTAAACCCGTCTTTTTCGCTTGTCCAGATAAAACTGTTGTCTTTTAAGAACGTCAAATTATCATTGATATCTACATACGCTTTATCTTTTTCATTTAAAACTACTTTTGCAGTTGCTGTATTTCCATCAACAAACAATAGATCTAAATTATCTTGGTGACGGTTTAAAACCTGTGCCGAAAGTACGTTTGCATCATTTGTCCATTGCATTCTTGCAATATAGAAATCATTATATTTTCCTAAATCTACTTTTTTTGTTGCTCCCGCACCTACATCATAGATATGCAATGATACTTCAGAATTTTTTTCTCCAGCTTTAGGATATTTAAAAGTCTCAATTTTAGGATATAGATCTTTATGGAAGATTGACATTGAAAACTCAGGAACCTGGCTTTCGTCAAAACGAATGTAAGCTACTTTTTTACTGTCTTTACTCCAGTCGAAAGCACGAACAAATGCAAACTCTTCTTCGTAAACCCAGTCAGTAATACCATTTATAACAGCATTTTTCTTCCCGTCTGTTGTAATAGCCGTAGATTTTTTTGATGCTACATCGTATACATATAAATTATTCTCTTTTGCGTAAGCGATTTTTGTTCCGTCAGGTGAAAATGTTGGTTCTTGAATTTGAAAATCAACAAGTTTAATCAGAGATTTTGCTGCAATATCATAAAGGAAATAATCAGCAGTAAAAGAGTGACGGAAGATTTTAGAAGAATTACAAGCAATTAAGATCTTTTTTTCAGAAGCATCAAAAGTGTAGCTATCAATTCCGTCTGCAAGTTCTTTGAAGCTTTTAGTATCGATAAGATTAGATACTTTTTTCAGGGTAGCAAAGTCGTATAAATCAATCTGCATACTTCTACTCGCCTGATCAACATTTAAAACAGTATATTGATTTGTATTTTTCAGCGATTGTAGTTCATCCATTCCTTTTGCCCGGAAAGTACCGCTAAAAACATTTTCGACAGTTATTTTCTGCTGTCCAAAAACAACCGCAGTTAAGAATAAAAGTACTGCAGTAAATTTGCTTGTATTCATTAGAATTATTTTAAATATAAAAAGAGCCCAATTTTAGTAAAAAAAATAAACATAATACACATTTTAAGTGTTAAATGTTAAAAAAAATAACGATTGCGTACTTTCATGTCTGAAATAGATTGCAATCAAAACTCTTAAAATAGTATCTTTGCCGCAACATTATTATTTAATACATTGAGAATGAACAACGCTGTTGCCGGATTTTCTAAATTATCCAAAAAAGAAAAAATTAATTGGATTGCAAATGAATATTTTTCAAATCCTGAAGAGGCACAAAATATTATAAGAAATTACTGGAATTCAGACGAAAAGCTTCAGCAGCTTCATGATGAATTTATAGAAAACACCATTACAAACCTTTACATCCCACTTGGAGTTGCACCTAACTTTTTGATCAACGGAAAATACAAAACCATTCCGATGGCAATTGAAGAAAGTTCTGTAGTAGCAGCAGCTTCAAAAGCAGCAAAATACTGGTCAACAAGAGGTGGTTTTAAAGCTACAATTATCGATACCGAAAAAATTGGTCAGGTTCATTTTACTTATAGCGGAGACGCAGAAAAATTAAATAACTTTTTTGACCAGATAAAACCAAAATTCTTCTCAGAAACGCAAAGCATTACCAAAAATATGCAACAACGTGGCGGAGGAATTTTAGACATCAAACTAAAAGACAAAAGAAGTTTACTAGAAAACTACTATCAGCTTCATGCTACTTTTGAAACCAAAGATAGTATGGGCGCCAATTTCATCAATTCTTGTCTGGAGCAATTTGCTACAACTTTAAAAGAAGAAGCTCAAAATTCTGATTTATGCCAAAATGGAGAAAAGTTAGAAGTTATCATGAGCATTCTTTCTAACTATGTTCCGCATTGTCTTGTTAGGGCTGAAGTTTCTTGCCCAATTCAAGATTTAGCAGAAAAACATATTACAAGTCCGCAAGAATTTGCAGAACGTTTTGTTCAAGCTGTTCAAATTGCAGAAATAGAACCTTTTAGAGCGGTTACACATAACAAAGGTATCATGAATGGCGTAGATGCTGTCATTCTAGCAACCGGAAATGATTTTAGAGCTGTAGAAGCCGGTGTACATGCTTATGCAGCCAAAAATGGCCAGTACGCAAGTTTATCTCATGCGAAAATAGAAGATGGAATTTTTACTTTTTGGCTTGAAATTCCGCTTGCAGTTGGTACCGTTGGCGGTTTAACCTCTTTGCATCCTTTAGTGAAATTGTGCTTAGACATTTTAGAAAAACCATCTGCTCCAGAATTAATGGAAATTGTTGCTGTTGCTGGTTTAGCGCAAAATTTCGCTGCATTGCGTTCCTTAACCACAACAGGAATTCAGGAAGGCCACATGAAAATGCACCTTAACAATATTATCAATCAATTTGAAGCTACCGATGAAGAACGTCATTTAATTAAAGCGCACTTCAAAAAAACAGCCGTTTCTCACAGTGCTGTGGTAGAATTTATTGAGAATTTAAGAAAATAATTAGAAGCTAATCCCGCTATCCGTTTCAATCTTTTGCTTTTTTAAAGAAAAAAAGCAAAAGGATTTCCACTGCTATCGGGGCTAAAAAATAAAGCATGAAGAATACCTTTTACAGTAACGGAAAACTTTTTATTGCTGGAGAATATCTAGTTTTGGATGGAGCAGATGCATTTGCGCTACCAACAAAATTTGGTCAGGATTTAGTAATTGAAGACTCAGAAAACAAACAAATTGAATGGAAAAGTTACGATTACGATAAACACTTGTGGTTTGAAGAAACTATTTCATTTGACGAAGTTGTAAAAGGTTCAGACTCTTACATTGACACTGTAAAATCAACTTTAGTCAACATTTTACACGAAGCTTATATTTTAAATCCAAAATTTATCGATAATGCTAACGGATATAAAGTAAGCACACATTTGAGTTTTCCAAAAAATTGGGGACTAGGAACTTCTTCAACTCTTATCAATAATATTGCACAGTGGACCGAAATTAATGCTTTCACCCTACTAAAAAACAGTTTCGGCGGAAGTGGTTACGATATTGCATGCGCACAAAACAACACGCCTATTTTATACCGCATAAAAGATAATTTCGTAAAACAAGTTGAATTTAATCCAGATTTTACACAACATCTTTATTTTGTGTATTTGAATAAAAAACAAAACAGCAAATCTGCCATATTCTCCTACAACAACCACAAAGGCAATCATTTAGCAGCTAGTGTTGCAGAAAACAATAAAATCACAAATGAAATTCTTCACGCCAAAACATTAAAAGAATTTGCGTCGGCGATTCAGAAACACGAAATTCATTTAAGTAAAGTTTTGGAAATGCAGACCATAAAAGAGGCTGTTTTTCCTGATTTTAATGGTGTAATAAAAAGTTTGGGAGCTTGGGGAGGCGACTTTATTCTGGTAGTTTCTAAAGAAAATCCGAAAGAATATTTCTCCAATAAAGGCTACGAGACAATTTTAACTTATGAAGAAATGATTTTATAATTCATTTCAAAAAAGCTATTAGTTTGCTTTTTTATTGTTTTTAACTTCTTTTGTCTCCAAACGACGAACCGATTTGTCTTGTTCATTTGACTCTATAAGTCTATTGTGCAAGCGTTCCGCCATTTTTTCGATGCTATTTGTAATAGAGTCATAAACAACCTCCATCCGTCGGTGTTTCTCTTCTTTTACTGCTTTCAAAACATCTTCGACAAAAACTTTATCATATTTTTCAGCAACAGAATCATGTGTATTTGTCAATCTGATCACATAGTCATTGCTTAAAATGGTTACTTTAAAATGTTGCTCTTCATTACTCAAATAATATTTTCCACCCAATTCATCAACATTGATGTCGGTGCTGCTCACTTTTAAAAGCTCTGTAATAATACCATAGATGTGGCTCTCTATTTTGGTATATACTCTCGGCTTCTTTTTAAAAATTTTAAAAGTAAAAAACATTAAATAGGCGATTTGTTTATTAGCTCACTATTCTTCTTAACTCTATTTCCTCGCAAAAGCTAAAAATATGTTAAAGTAAAAATCGAGCAAATTAACTGTAATAATTTGAAAATCACAAGTTTTTTAAATTAAATTTCGATAATCCCTATATACTTTAAGAAAATTAACACAAAGTAGATTTTCTTAATTTTATAAAAAAAAAGAAACCCGAAACATATTAATGTTTCGGGTCTCTTTTTATGATAAATTACTTTTAATTAGTAATTAAATTGTAATCTGTTATCTTCAATTTTAGCATTGTTTTTTAACGCTGGCAATACTCTGTTTGCATCAGATGCGCTTTGAGCTTTTACTTTCTCTACGTAAGCTGCGTGATTAGCAATTGCTGGAGCTTTTACTGTCTTAATGTTTTTAACTACATAAACACCAGTATTTCCTTCAATTGGAGCAGAGATTTTATTTGCTGCTAATGCAAATGCATTACCTACTACTCTCGGCTCTTGTCCAACTCCACCAGGTAAAACTGGATTATCAAGAGTTACATCTGCAGCTTGCTGAACAGCAACTCCTGCAGCTTTAGCAATAGCTTCAATGCTTGAACCTTGCATTTTTGCTTTTAACAATTCTGCTTTTTTCTTGTTTTTCAAGATTGGCTCTACATAAGGTCTAGCCATATCAACAGAAACTAAACCTGATTTGTTTTCACCTTTATATTGTGCGATAACGTGTCCGATGTTTGCAATTTCGAAACGTTTTACGTCACCTTTACTTGTTTCTTTATCAAAAGCCCATCTTACAATGTTACGTTGGTTTCCTAATGGTCCAAACGCTTCATCCATAGCCTTTGCATTAACAGCTGGAGCAACTTTTAATCCTAATTCTTTTGCTGCAGCATTGAAGTCTTTATCAGCAGCATCCATTTCAAATTTAGTTGCTAATGTAAATACTTTATCAGAAGTAGCTTCAGATGGCTCAATTTTTTGAGCAATTGTAGCTAAACGAATTCCGTCTTGTTTGTCTGTAATTTTGATTACGTGAAATCCGAAAGGAGTTTCTACTAAACCAACTTTACCAATTCCGTTGCTGAATACAAAATCGTTGAAAGGTTTTACCATTTGGTTTGGCCCAAAATATCCTAAGTCACCACCTTGCTGTGCAGATGAATCATCAGAACTTGTAAAAGCTAACATCATAAAACTATCTGGATTAGCTTGAACTTGTGCTAAAATTTCTTCAGCTTTAGCTTTAGCTTCTTCTTTAGTTCTTTTTTCTTTTTGGTTTGGAGTTTGAGATCCTTCGTAACCAATTAAGATATGACTAGCTTTTGCATTAACTCCAGGTTTAAATCCTTGAGATTTAGAAATTGCATAGTATCTTCCGTAAACATATGGTCCGTAGATTGCTCCAGCAGGTAAGCTGAATAGTTTGTCAGCATCAACTGCTGGCAATGCATTTTTAGGAACATAAGTAGAATCGTAAGGGACATCAGAATTTGCGTTTACGAATTCAGCAATGTTTGTAGCATTTTTAAATCCTGGCAATGTATCGTTTTTACCAGTTTTTGCATTGTAAACAACACTTCCTGATAATAGCGCAGTTAATTTAGCTTTAATTTCAGCCTCATCTTCTTTAGATGCTTTATCTTCAACTAAAACGTATTGAATTTCGCGAGTTGCATCTGCTTTAAATTTTTTCTCGTTTTTCTTCATGTAAGCTACGATCTCATCATCAGAGATTTTTACTTCACTATCTTTAATAGAAGAATAAGGAGCTGCTGCAAAAGCAAAACTTACTTTATTAGCTTCCATTTCATACTTTAATTTTCCTTCACTAGCAGTTGTGTAAAGACCTGATTTAATTAAAGTATTATAGATTTGAAATTTTGCATTCAATTCAGCATCTTTCTCTTTTTGAGAAATGTATTGTGCCGCTTCTGGGTTTGATTTAAAATAATCTTTGAACTTAACAACATCAAACATTCCTGCTGCGTTTAAGAACATTGGGTTTTTACCAATATTTGGATCTGATTTTAAAACCTCTAAAATGTGTTTTTCACCAACTCTCAATCCTAATTTATCAAACTGTGATGATAATAAAGCGATTGAAACTTCTTGATCCCAAACTCTGTTTGCAGCTTCAGTGGAAGTTATTCCTTGCCCACTTTTTTCAACATTACTAACTTTAACTCTAAAGTCTTCAAATGAAATATCTTTTCCATCGATGCTTCCTACATCTTTTGAACTTTGACCGAATGTTCCTCTTGTAAATAGATCTTGTATTATAAATGCAAATAATGCAAGTGCAATAACTCCTATCAATAAAGCGGAACGCTGTCTAATTTTTGCTAAAACTGCCATTTTATTATCGTTAATTTTATATTCAGTTTGCGAAAATACAATTATCTAGTTAATAACAATACAACTAGCGTTTTATTTTCAACATTTTTTTTCATTAATTTAAAAAATCACTCTTTAATTGTCATTTTGACTAGTTCTATTTTCTTATTTGAAGCCTCTTCAATAGAAAAATAAAACTTATCTATTACAATTTTGTCTCCTTTTTGTGGGATTTCTTTAGTATGATTTACAATAAAACCTCCTAATGTGCCATAAGAATCTTCTTCTGGAATCATTAATTTATAAGTTTCATTCAAATACTCAACATCTAATCTGGTAGAAAACAAATACTTCCCTTCTCCTAATTCTTCTTCGATTAATTCTTCATCCAAATCGTGCTCATCTTCAATCTCTCCAAAAAGCTCCTCGACAATATCTTCAATTGTAATAATTCCAGAAGTTCCTCCATATTCATCTAAAACAACAGCAATATTTTTTCGTTTTTTGATCAATAAATTCAAGACGTCTTTAATCAGAATTGTTTCCGGCACAAATTCAACGGTCATTAAAACCGATTTTATAGTCGCTGGTTTTTTAAACAAATCAAACGAATGAACATATCCAACAATATCGTCTAGTGAATTCTGGCTTATAATAATCTTTGAATATCCCGTTTCAATAAACAAAGCTCTAAGATCATCAACAGTATCAAAAAGATCAATATCTACAATTTCTGTGCGAGGCGTCATAATATCACGCGCCTTTACACCCGAGAATTCTAATGCATTTTGAAAAATCTGAATTTCAGAATCAACCTCTTCATCTTCTTCAACAGTACTCATTTGTTCTGTTATATAATTCCCTAACTCTATACGGCTAAACAAATGGATTTGATTTCCTTCTGTTTTAAAGAATTTGCTTAACACAAAATCTGCAATCCAAATAAAGAAAGTAGAGATATAATAGAATAATCGATAGAACAGATAAGCTGGAAGCGCCAGAATTTTAATTAAAGAATTGGCATAAATTTGAAAAAACACCTTAGGAAAAAACTCCGAAGTAAGCAAAACCACAAATGTGGCAAGAAGTGTCTGAATAAGTATATTCCACCAATCAGAAAAAACCAATCCAAAATAAGCCATCCAGCTTAAAATAAGATCGCCCATAAAAAAGCCGTAAATCACCAAAGCTACATTGTTACCAATAAGCATGGCAGCAATAAATTTGGATGGGTTTTCGGTTAGCTTGGTTAAGATTCGAGACAGGAAATCATCTTGTTTCTTTTCGATTTCAAGATAAATTTTGTTGGCGGATGTAAAAGCAATTTCCATCCCAGAAAAAAAGGCAGCTAGTATTAAACATATTATTATAATACTAATTTCCATTTTTTATTGTTTTTTGTTTCGGTCGTTGTGCCTGTTAAGAAATCTTCTTCTGAAGAAAAACATAAAAATAGCCATCCCTGCAATCACAAAATAGAAAGGATAGCTCTCATCACCCTCATTTAGTTTTACAATACCATCATAAGTAAAGAAAACTGCAAAAAGAATGTAAACGTATTGTGTATATTTTAAATAACCCATAATATTATAATTCTTCGTTCGATTCAATTTCACCGCTTATTCGCTGCGAATTGATCACTTTAAAATCTTTGCTAAAATCTATTCCCTGACCATAGGAAACTCCTTTTGTATCGGTCAATTTAAATTTTCTTTCCGTATAAAACCATTCGTTTTTCTGATCGAAATACAACTGTTCTGTTTCCAAAACTTGTCCCGCTTCTGAAGTGATTTTTACCTTTCCTATTAAATCAATAATCCCAGTATTCTTATAAGAAACTGCGTAATTACCTCTTATAAAGGTACGTTTTTGCTTTTTATCATATAATGTAACATCGATTCCTTTAGGAAATTCTGTAAAAGGAAAATCGAGATTTGAATAATCTAACATTTTTGGACTTACCAGAACTCCTGTAATACGTCCAGAATCTGTATATTTAATATTTACAGTATCAGCATCGCTGGCAGGAACAAATTCTGAGAAGTTAATTTTCTGAACTTCTTTAAAATTACTTTCGCATCCAAAAAATAGTGTCACAGCAAAAACTGTGACAGCTATGAGACTATATCTTTTTGGTAAATTCATTTGCCAAATGTAGTAAATTGTAATGAGCTTCGAAAAGATAATATGTTTTGATTATTGGTATTTGCTCTTCACAAACCATTTATCGTTGAAAGAGAAACTTACGCTAAAATTCACATAATTTTCCTGCACTAAATCTGCAGCTGTTGTACCACGCTTACCAAACTCTATTCCGAAGTTTACATTTGAATAAGATTGTGGAATTGGAACCCCTACACCTAATGACATTCCGATATCTTTAATTGATTCGTTATTTACAATCAAACCGATTTTTTCGTATTTCAAACCAGCTCTATAGGTAATTCTGCTCATATAGCTAGTAAAAGATGCGTAGTTTGGAAGGTAATATCCTCCAACAGCATATTTAGAATAGCTTTCGTATCTTACATTGTTTGCGGCATTGTAATAATTCTCTAGCTGCCCATCTCCTTGAAAAGTCATATTTGCTCCCACAAGCCATTTTCTAGCTTCACCAACTCCTACTCCGATACTTAATTTGTTTGGAAGTTTTAGCTTTGTTGATTCTGTAGGAACGCCATAAGGCTCTGGATCTCCTTGAACTGAAATAACTCGCGTATTATCTGAATTTAAATTACTTGCAAAAGAATAACTCAAACTAGAGAATATGCTCATCTTTTTATAGATCTTTTTCTGATACATAGTCCCGAAACTAAATGCCATACCTGAAAGTTCAGAAGTATTTACTTCTGCTGTTCCATTTTGAACTCCTGTAATAGCCTCGACACTTGTTGTAGTAATTTTTCCAAAATTATACTGTGCATCTACTCCAATATTCCAGTTTTTCATTATTTTATATGACAAACCAAAATACACCTTGTTTACACCACCTTTTCCATCAAGCTGTGAACTTGTTGCTCCTTCTGTTGCAGAATTATCGTTACGGATTTTATACCCAACCGAAGTTACCGGTATCAAACCAAATGAAGCACCAAATTTTCCCATCGGGATTCCTAATGCTAAATAATCAAAAGTAGAACGCTGTGCTTTTTCTGATGCAGAATCCGTTTTTAAATTTGAAGTAGCAAATGTTCCTCCAACTGTAAAAGTTGTCTGAATTAAGCTGGCATAACTTGCCGGATTTTCTAAATTTAAGTGAATCGTATCCTGCTCTACTGCAACTCCTGCCATAGATCTGTTCTCAAGAGTTCCCTTGAATCTCACATCTCCTATTCCGAAAAAAGAATAAGGCGAAGCAGTACCTTGTTGAGCGAATGAAACGAACGATATAAGCAAACAAGCGCTTAGTATTACTTTTTTAATCATTGTCGATTTTATATTGATATGTTTGGCTCAAACTTTCTAAAAGGAAATTTGAATTGGCAAATATGGTATTTTTTAATCGTTTAGCCAAAAAATCTGCATCGCCTCCCGTTAAAATTATGATAAAATTTGAAAACTCTTTGCGATATTCATCGATAAAACCGTCAATCTCATAGACGAAACCGTTGACAACACCAGAATGTATGGCTTGTGCCGTAGAGTTTCCCACATAAGAATCAGGTTCTTCTAAGGTTAATAACGGTAGTCTGGCCGTAAAATTATGCAATGATTCGTATCGTAAACGAAGACCTGGAGAAATGGCTCCTCCCAGATAATTGTCTTTTTCGTCGATAAAATCGTAGGTAATGCAAGTTCCAGCATCTATAACCAAACGGTTTTGTTTTGGAAATTGAAGCGTTGCTCCTGCAGCCAAAATCATTCGGTCTATTCCTAAAGTTTTTGGAGTTGCATACTTATTATGGAAAGGAAAAATATCTTCGTGGGTAAAAAAATGAACTTTGAGTCTATTTTCGAAAGACAAAAATGATTGTTTTTCGATACTTCCTACCGAAGCAACAACCAAATCGGAGCATTTTGGATATTTTTCTAAAATTTTTTCAATTTTTTTTTCAAGCTCTTTTTTTTCAAAAACAAAACTTTCGAGTGCAGTATTATCCTCAAAGACAGACGCTTTAATTCTAGTATTTCCGACATCAACCGTTAAAATCATATTTCCTTTTTTGCTTTTGCGAAGATACGAATTGATTTTTTCTAAAAAATGTTTTGCACAAACCAAAAATGATTATATATTTGCACCCGCAACAAGCACGGTACCTTAGCTCAGATGGTAGAGCAATGGACTGAAAATCCATGTGTCCCTGGTTCGATCCCTGGAGGTACCACAAAACCCGAATAGAAATATTCGGGTTTTTTGTTTTTTATACTTTTCTGTTTTATTTAACCGCAAAGTACACAAAGAAAAAAAGCGCAAGGTTCGCAAAGTTTAAAAATAACTTTGCGAACCTTTGCGTAAATCTTTGCGCTCTTTGCGGTTAAAAACCTCTTCAAATTTACTTTAGTTCTTAAATCCAAAATGTCAACAAATTAATAGTTTTTGTTAAAAAAGTATTGACTGAATAAAAAAATATCTTCTATATTCGTAAAACTGTATTTTTCTTTTTCATTCATTAACAAGATCTCAAAGCAGTTTTATGAGCAAAACTTCTACTAAAGGCATTTGGAAAGTAATTTCGGCCTCTTCAATGGGCACCATGATCGAATGGTACGACTTTTACATTTTTGGCAGTTTGGCTGTCGTAATTTCAACAAAATTTTTTCCTAGCGACAATCCAACCGCAGCATTTTTATCTACTTTAGCCACATTTGCCGCTGGATTTGTAGTTCGGCCATTTGGAGCTTTATTTTTTGGAAGGCTTGGAGATATTATTGGCCGAAAATATACTTTTATGGCTACCTTATTATTAATGGGCGGTTCAACCTTTTTAATAGGCTGTATTCCAAGCTATGAAACAATTGGCTTTCTAGCTCCTTTATTGGTTTTGATTTTACGCTTACTTCAAGGTCTTGCTCTTGGAGGAGAATATGGCGGCGCCGCCACGTATGTTGCCGAGCATGCTCCACCGGGAGAAAAAGGATATTGGACTTCATGGATTCAGACTACTGCTACTGTTGGTTTATTTATTTCTCTGATGGTTATTCTAGCTACCAAAAATATACTTTCTCCTGAAGCTTTTGATCTTTGGGGATGGCGTGTTCCTTTTTGGGTTTCAATTGCTATGGTTGGAGTCTCATATCTGATTAGAAAAAATATGGATGAATCTCCTGTTTTTGCAAAGGCTAAAAAAGAAGGAACAACAAGTGCTAATCCGTTAAAGGAAAGTTTTGGAAACCGATACAATTTAAAATTTGTGCTTTTGGCATTGTTTGGAGCCACCATGGGACAAGGTGTTGTCTGGTATACGGGACAATTTTATGCGATGAGCTTTATGAAAACAGTAATGAATGTCGATTCTTCGCAGGTTGATGAACTATTAGGTATTGCTCTTTTAATTGGAACCCCATTTTTTATTGTTTTTGGATGGCTTAGCGATAAGATTGGCCGTAAATATATAATGATGTTCGGAATGTTGATTGCTATACTATCATACAGACCTATTTACAAGATGATGTACGATACTACTGATGTAAGCAAGAAAACAGAGATTCTTGAAACTCCAAGAATAAAAACTGAAAACAATGCCGATGGAAGTTCGATCACAATTACAGAAAAAAAATATACAGACGGAACATCCGTGGTGGAGAAAAAAACGTACATGCACAAAAAAGATGCTCAAACTAGCATTTCAGTAACAATTAATTCAAGCGATAAATGGACATTAACCTTCTTAGTTTTTATTCAAGTACTATTTGTAACAATGGTTTATGGCCCTATTGCAGCTTTCTTAGTCGAAATGTTTCCAACCAAAATTAGATATACTTCTATGTCATTGCCTTATCATGTTGGAAACGGAATTTTCGGAGGTTTACTTCCAGCTATTTCTACTTATTTTGTATCTCACGCCAAAACAGCTGGCAAAACCGATTTTTATCTCGATGGATTATGGTATCCGATTATTATTGCAGGAATCTGCTTTGTAATTGGAATGATTTATATTGACAACAAAAACAAAACTACTCACCTTTAAAATTTAAAAAATGAATGCGATTAAACAAGTTTTAGGGGCTTTATGGATTGCTTTAGCGGCTGCAGCGGCTTATTTCTGTGTCTTTGAATTTGGTTTGCCTAAACTGCTTTCGGACCAACAAGACGATCTGGTATTTGGTGCCATTATTTTATTTATACTTACACCGCTTATTGTTATGGGTTTAGGAACATTTGGATATTATTCTCTAATTGGAGAATACAACGATACGAAAAGAAAAAACAAATAAAACCTATCTTAAAAAAAATCGAAAAGGGCTGTCTGCAATGTGCAGAACAGCCCTTTCTCATTACTAACCTAACCAAATTTTTAATCTGTTAAGATTTATTTTTAAGTTTATCTTTTAATAAACTTCATCACCTGAGTTTTGTTGTTTTCGTCAGAAGCTTTTACAATGTACAATCCTGATTGCAATTCACTTACGCCAAATTGAGAATCTGGAACGCCTTTAGAATTAAAACTTTTGACTAGCTGGCCTGAAACAGAATAAATTTGAACCTTTACAAAACCAGCATTTAAAGTAAAATAATCTGCAACTGGATTTGGATAGAGATTAACAGAATTCCCCTTTTCAAAATCTTCTATAGCTAAATTTGCGACTTTGTTACCGTAAATTCTATATTCTCCTGCTGGAAGATTTATAGCAGCATTTACATCTGTTACTGCAATAGTAGTATTATCCATTAAATTATACCAAGTTCCGGCATACGGAAAACCAGTCGCAATGTTTTGAGCCGTAGTATCAAAATTGGCTAAAATCAAAACGTCTTTCAGCTGTGCAGAAGTCAAACTGCTGTTTGTAATTTTGATGTTTACTGCCAGAGAAGCAACATTCGCCATTGTTGCTGTTCCTAAAAATACTGGCTCAGTTTTTTTAAGTGTAATCATCTTAGCCCAATCGTTATAAATTTTATTACGATTAGAATCTCCTAACCAGTTTTCTGTCCATTGCGGTTGTGGTTTTGTATCTAATTTACAATCGCCAGAAATAGTTGGTGTTTCATCATTTACAGTTCCGTTATTACAGCTAAATATAGAATCATCCATACCCAATTCTCCAAAATGCCAGATCATTTTTGGGCCAGGAATCAATAAAGAAACTGCACCAATTGCCGACATTCTAGACAAAGCTGTATTTAATGTTTTTACATTATAAGCACCATTTACAGCTCCATACTGTACATTTTTATACATCAAACGTTCTTCGTCATGACTTTCAGCATAACCCATTAAACGATTGGCAGCAAAACCACGATTTGCACTATTCATTCTATAAATATTGCTTTCAGAAGCATATCCCATCGACAATTGATTATACTCTTTTGTCATTTTCCCCCACATCATAACACCTTTACTTGGTGTTTCTGTTACTCTGTAATTAGCCCACTCTTTTTCTTCTGTGTCTGTTCCTAAATGTTCAAAAATGGTATAATGCGTTGGATCTATTGCCCAAGAAAAATCAGCATATTTTTTCAGAATATCAACACGATCTTGTTTGTAAGCATCGGTGCAAGCATTATCGCCCGCTGTACATAATTGTGTAAATCCCTTTGTTAAGTCCCAACGGAAACCATCAATTTTATACTCTTGAATCCATTGTTTGATCACTCGATTTACATAATACTGAGTTTTTAATGATTGATGATTAAAATCTTCTCCTACACTATAACTATGTTTCGCTACTGTATTAAAATAAGGATTCTCGGCAGTTGGTGATCCAAAACCGTCTCCATCAGGATCGTTCATCCACATTCTCACCATCGGGTTTCTTCCGAAGGCATGATTTAATGCAACGTCAAGAATTACTGCAATTCCGTTTTGGTGGCATAAGTCAATAAACTCTTTTAGTTTATCTGAAGTTCCGTAGAACTTATCCAAAGCCATATGGAATGAAGTATTATAACCCCAACTTTCATTGCCTTCGAATTCCATCACTGGCATTAATTCGATAGCATTTATTTTTAGATTCTTAAAATAATCTATTCGGTCAATTAAACTTTGATAGCTTCTAGACGCATCAAAATCACGAACCAAAACTTCATAAACTACTAGTTTCTCTTTTTCAGGTTTTTCAAAATTGGTTACTTGCCAATTGTATGGAGTCTGTCCTGTTTTTAAAACAGTTACTTCAAAATTTTGTCCCGCCGGATAAACAGGCATATTTGGATATTTTGAAGCAGGAATTGAAGGATCATCATAAGGAGACAATACTAATGTAGAATATGGATCTGCAATTTTTACCATTGATGGCGAATTGGCAATTGGCGTAGTGTCTACAACCCAATATTGATAGGTATTGTTGACACCAGAAACTAATCCAGTTAATTCCAGCCAAAACTTACCCGAAGTAGGATCCTTTTTCATTGCATATGCCGATGTTGGCTGCCAGTTATTAAAACTTCCTGCAACATAAACAAAGTCTTTTAATGGCGCATCCAGAACCAAAGTTGCTTTTGTAGGATCTGCAGAATTGTAATTAATTCCGTCCTCAAGCCCCGCTGGCATAGCTTCAGAAACTGTATTTGGGTTTACGACTACCGCAAATTTCTTAGAAACGGCTGTAGCTCCTTGACTTGCGACCAATTCATAAGTCTGATTTCCTGTAACATTAGTATGAGTATAAGAATAACTTGAAGTACTTGCGTTTGTATTGATTGTTACTCCGTTGGATTTCAAAGTGTAGCTTGCAGCTCCACCTGTATTTGTTGCTGTAATATTAAAACTTGAACCAGAGTTAATAATCGTTGTACTGTTTTCGGCTGGCGAAGTTAATGTTACTTGAAAAGCTCCGACTTCAACTATAATGTCTTGTGACTTTTTATCGCCCGTTCCGTCTTTCGTTTTAACCAAAAAACCAATTCTTCCTATTCCGCTTCTTGCAAAATAAGTAGAAGGAGTAATTGTTTTAGTATAAGTATCGGTTACTGCATTATAAGTAAATTTACTTGCTTCGTTGGATGAAGTCCAAGTTCCATTAGAAGGACTATCTGATTGATTAATATCATTTACATCAAAAGACCATGACCAAAGATATAATGCATTAGTGGTACTGATTCCCCATGAAGTTTCATTAACACTATTTCCATTAATTGTAATGGTAATAGGCATCGTATCTTCAAAAGTAGAAGGATTTATTGAGTAAGTAACTGTTTGAGGCTGGGCAAAAACGGTTACTGCCATCAATAAAAATATTGATAGTAAAATTTTTTTCATAATCTAGTGGTTTACGGTTAGTTAGTCTGATTAAAAAAGGGCTATCTGGAGATAGCCCTTTTTCAGTTATTAACTGAAGTCTTATTGATTAGGAATCATTACATAACTTCCGTCTAAATCATTAAAATAAATAACATATTTAGATTTTGCTACTGGAATGTTTTCACCGTTTCCTCCTCCAGAAAAAGAAGTAGATCCACCCCATGAAACATCCCATGCATCATTAGCTCTGAATTTCATTCCCCCATCATTTAGAGAAGTTACACCCAAAGTCCAAGCGTGTGCATTAAAAGTTGATTTCACCATTGGTGTTGATGCATCCCATCCTTTAGCAGTTGCATCTCCAATAATACCTACCTTATCTTTATCATAAGTTGGTGCTGTAGCTCCTGCTGCATAAGCTTTTAAAGTATAAACTAGAGTTGTAGTATTAAACTCAAAAGTATAATACCCATCTGCCGGAATTGTAAATTCACCTGCATTATCTTTAATCTCAATTGAAGTATCACTAGCTTTACCTAACTGAGAAGCCCAACTTCCTTTTTCTGAAATTAACTTGAAGTTACCTGCTTTAAAATATCCTACAAACTTATATACATCGGCTTTTTTTCCGTCTCTAAACATTGGTTGGTGATTGGTATCAACATTGTTATCCCATCCTCCAACTACAGCTGCACCAATTAAATACCAATCAGTAAAGTCATAAGTAACTTTTCCTATGTAAGGAGTAATACTAATTGTAATTAAATTTTTTCCAACTTGAGCAAAAGAACCAGCCACACTTGAAGCTATTCTTACATCATACATTGCAGAAACTTCTGGTTTTCCTCCAAGATCAATAGCTGCTTGATTTAAACCTTTAACAAGTATTGAAGCTTCTGTAGCATTATTTACAGTTGCAAGAGTTCTTGCAGCTGTAAAATCGCCTCCTTTTTTATCTATCAACAAAGTATATTTTACTGCAACGTCTGTCGAATATTCTGCAGCCGACCAAGTAAATTTAGCAACTTCTTTGTCTGCATCATTAACATCCAAAATATAATTTTGTCCTGTTGCTGGTGCAGTAATTTCAGGAGCACTAGTAGCACTAAGAATTGGTCTCTCGTCTACTGAGTCAGCATTACATGATACTGCTAATACCCCAACAAATGCGATTAAAATTTTATATATATTTTTCATTTTAAGTTCTATTAGATATTAGTATCCTGGATTTTGCTTCAATGTAGGATTTGCTTGGATCGTTTTAGAAGGAATTGGCATTAGATCTCTATATGAGTCTGTTGCAATACCATTCATTAAACCACCTTTCCATTGCCAAATTTTACTTCCTCCTGTGAATTTTCCAAAACGAATCAAATCTGTTCTTCTATGGCATTCCCAGTACAATTCTCTTCCTCTTTCTGCTAATATAAAATCAAGAGTCAAATCTGCATTTGAAATCGCGGTCGCTTCTGCTCTTCCTCTTATTTGATTAACATAACCAACTGCCGTAGCAATATTTCCTGTAGTTGCACCTCTAACCACAGCTTCAGCGTACATTAAATAAGCATCAGATAAACGGAATACTGGAAAATCTGTATCAGGTATATCAGCTCTCTGAGCCGCTGAACCATCAGATTTTTTGTTGGTATATTTTTTTACACCATATCCATCTGTAAATGTTGAAATGTTTGTAATATCTAAAGCTTGACCATCTGTATGAAAAATTCCTCTTTTATCTCCAGTAGCAGTAGCATCAGGGAAAAGAGCCACAAACTCTTTACGAGTTCTAGTACCATACCAACCTCCGTCCATACCTAGAGTAGCAGCATCAATACTTCCTCCAATGGCAGCGTGAATAATAAAACTCATTCCTCCACCAGTTGCACGAATAGCATTTCCATCACTGATAATTGGGAAGATAAATTCATTTTGAGCTCCATTTTTATCGTTATCTGCAGAGAATAAGTAAGAATAAGGAACATTTGCAAACGTATATCCTGAATTAATAATTTCAGAACATAAAGTTGCTACTTCATTATTTCTTTCAGTTCCTGTATATACTTTAGAGTTTAGATAAATTTGAGCTAACAAAAACTTAGCCGCCACTTTATCAACTCTACCGTATTCATTTGTTCTTGCATTTGCCAAACCATTATCTAAATCTTTCAATTCAGACTCTACAAAAGCAAAAACTTCTGCTCTTGTTTTTTGTACTGGATAATAGAATCCAACAGGATCTGCTTCAGTAGTAATTGGCACATTACCAAACAAATCCATTAAGTTTACATAAGAATAAGCTCTTAAGAAACGTGCCTCTGCCCTAAATGTTGCAATCTCAGCTTTTAGTTTAGCATCAACACCTCTTGACTCTAATTTTTCGTCTGTAGTTTGTCTTAAAAATTCGTTAGCTACACTGATATGATATGATGCTCTTGAATAAGTTCCATATAAAAACTCATTTACAGGCGACCAAGTTTGCATGTTTAATGTTGGTAAAGTTCCATCAGACCAAGCAATAACCGCCTCATCTGTAGGCAATTCTTGTGTTACAAAAAGTAAACGCAGGTAACTGCTAAAATCCCCACTAAGACCAGCAATATCAGCTTGCCCGTCACCATCATTTCCTCCTACGTATAGTCCAGCATATAATTTTGCTAAAACTTGTTTATAAGATGCTGGATCTTCGAAAAAAGTATCTGATAAAAATTCATCGTCATCTTTTGGTGTCACGTTTAAATCGTCAGTACACGAAGTAAGCGTCATACTTATTCCTAAAATAAATAGGAAAAAATAAGATATATATTTAAATGATATTTTCATTTTTTATGTTTTAAAATTTGTTTTTCAATGTACTATTAGAAACTTGCATTTACTCCAAATAAGAATGTTCTTGCTCTTGGATAAACATTACCATCAATTCCGTTGAATTTCTCCGGATCTAACCCATCATATTTTGTAAGTACAAAAACGTTTTGAACACCAGCAGAGAATCTTAATGAAGCTGCTTTTAATAAAGATTTATCTAAAGTATATCCAAGAGTTATGTTATCTAATTTGATGAAAGAAGCATCTTTTACATAATAATTAGATAAATAACGCTGTGTTCCGTTGTCTTCAAAAACAAATCCAGTGTTTAAGTAATCTGAACTTACGTTTGATAAGTCAGTTTGTCTTCTTAAACCAGCATCTGAATATCCCATGTTAGAATTTACGTTATCAAAAATGTAATTTCCTAAACTCGCTCTCCAGTTCATTGTAAAATCAAACTTTTTGTAGTTTAAAGATGAGAATAAACCGAATGTATAATCCGCCGTTGGCTTTTTATATCTGTAACGGTCATTAGCATCTATTTTACCATCTCCATTTCTGTCTACATATGCTCCTGCAATTGGTTTATGGTTGGCATCATACAACTGCTCATACACAAAGAATGAGTTTGGAGCAGATCCTACCGTATTAATCAATACTTTGTTTCCATTTCCTCCTTTAATGTTATCTCCTACCTCATAACCTTGAAAACCTTCAACAGTCTGTCCTAAATTTTCAATTTTTTGATCTAAGTAAGTAGCATTAACAGCAACATTCCAAGTTAGATTGTCTTTTTTAATAATATCCGACTGAAGGCTAAATTCAAGACCTTTTGTTCTTAAATCACCAATATTATTAAATCCTTGATTTCTTAAGTTAGCACCATCCGGAACCAATACATCCGCTAATAAATCAGATGATTTTTTATCAAAATAATTAATGGTACCTGTAATTCTTTCATTTAAGAATCCAAAATCAACCCCAATATTCATCTCCGCCAGCTCTTCCCATTTTATATTTGGATTATACCCTTCTGGTCTAGCCGTTCTGTAAACAACACCATTAAATACATATTGAGTATTAACTGTACCTAAAGTAACTCTTCTTAAATAATCGTACTGAGCAGAAATATCTTGCTGTCCTGTAGTTCCGTAACCAACTCTCAATTTTAAACTAGAAAGGGTTTCATTATCTTTTAAGAAAGACTCTTCAGCAATATTCCATGCAAAAGCACCTCCCATAAAATTACCCCATCTGTTTTCTTTAGAAAAACGAGAAGTTCCGTCTCTTCTATAATTTAAAGTCAATAAATATCTGCTATCCCATCCTAAGTTTAAACGACCAAAGAAAGATTGTAAATTGATATCTGGATCAGTGATAACATCTTCATTTCTACTAGCTGCAGGCTGAGTAAGCTCTCCTGACTGGTATTTTTCCTTTTGGAATAACTGATAGTTGTAACCAGCTGTAGCATCCAATTTAAGTTTTCCTAAATTTTTACTGTAAACAAAATACGTATTCAAGTTTTTGTTTTGAAGATCATCTGTATACGTATTGTTATTTCCAAGATTCACCCAATTTCCAGTACTAAAAGCATTTGGCTGATATCCTAAAGCACTTTCTGTACTTTGTCTATTGTATCCGCTACTATCAAATCTATCAATACCAGCTTCAGCAACAACTCTTAAATCTTCGAAGAAATGAAATTTATAGTCAACGCTAATGTTACCCCATTTTCTAGTAGATTTAGATCTTTTATCTTCTTGATTTATTCTAGCAACTGGATTTTTAGCAGGTAATAATGCTAAGTTTCCGTTTGGTTCCAACCACTCGAAATATCCTCCGTAACGAGAACCTGCCTGATAAGGAGACTGAGTAGGATCAAAACTGATTGCAGAACCAATAACTGCATCTTCATCCTGAAATTGATTTTTACTGAAAGATAAGTTTCCGCTAATATCAATTTTTAAGTGATTATCAAATAAAACTGGATTTAACGATATCGATGTCGTTGTTCTTTCAAAAGAAGTATTTCTTAAGATTCCTGGATTATCAACATTTCCCACAGATAAACGTACTGGCAATTTATTGAATAAAGCACCACTTACAGAGATATTATTATTAGTTGTTAAAGCTGTATGGAAAATTTCATCCTGCCAGTTTGTGCTTGCAGTTCCCATTAATGCTTTTTGAGCATCAGATCCTTTTGTGTTTACGAAATTACGAAATTGGTCTGCACTTAAAACATCAACTGTGTTTGCAACGGTATTAATACCAACTTGAGAACTGAAATTAACTTTCACGCCTCCTTTAGTACCTTTTTTAGTTGTAATTACGATTACACCATTTGCTGCACGAGAACCATAAATAGCAGCTGCCGAAGCATCTTTCAATACTGTAAAAGATTCAATATCATTAGGATCTATAGTAGACAAAATACTTGTAGCACCACTTGGAACCGCATTACTTAATGGAAGTCCATCCAAAATAATCAATGGATCGTTAGAAGCGCTTAATGAAGATCCACCACGAATTCTAATATCTGCTTTTGCTCCAGGCGCTCCACCTCCAACAACATTAACACCAGCAATACGTCCACCGATTAAGCTTTCTGGTGTTACGTTAATACCTTTGTTAAATTCTTTTGCTGAAATTTGAGAAACAGAACCCGTAGCATCTTTTTTCTTAACAGTTCCATAACCTACTTGCACAACAACTTCTTGTAGTTGATTTGTATCTTCGCTTAAAGAAACGGCTAAGTTTTTTTGACCATTAAATACAATAGTCTCTGTTTTGTATCCGATAAATGAAACTAAAATTTTGTCTCCATTTTTCAGATTAGGCAATTGAAATTTACCATCAAAATCAGTAGAGGTACCTCCTACAGCACCTTGTACATTTACATTTACTCCCGGAATTGGCTGACCTGTGGTATGATCAGTTACTGTTCCATTTAAAGTGTTCTGAGCCAACACTGTAAAAGGCAACAATAGGAATAAAAATAACAACTTTTTGTAAATTGTTTTCATACTTTTTGTTTAAATTAGTTTTGAGTTTTTGAACGTTAGTTAAGTTTTTAATTTTACTTCGAATTTCAAAATTATGAATTTATTAACATGCTCGACAGCAGGCACTTTTTATTACTTTACGAAAACGTGGTAGTGTTGAAAACTTTCTATTTTTTGTAATCTTTCAGTGTTAAAATTGCAAATACCAAAAATATTATACACCTTTATTATTAATTAGATTTTTTTCGATTAACTACATGAAACGTAAAATAACCCTCAAACAGATTGCAAAGGAACTTGACGTATCGATTTCAACTGTCTCAAAATCACTCAGAAACAGTCTCGAAATTGGAGAAGAAACACGTCTAAAAGTGCAGGCTTTTGCAAAGTTTTACAACTACAAACCCAACAATATTGCCCTTAGTTTAAAAAACCGAAAAACCAAGAGTATAGGCATCATTATTCCAGAAATCGTACACTATTTTTTCTCCACTGTCATCAACGGGGTGGAACAGGTTGCAAACGAATACGGATACAGCGTAGTAATCTGTGTATCTGACGATTCTTTTGACAAAGAGGTTCTAAACATGGAAATGTTAGCCAACGGTAGCATCGATGGTTTTATCATGTCGCTTTCTAAAGAAACTCAGTTTAAAGGCGACTTCCATCATATTACCGAAGTGATCAACCAAGGAATGCCTGTAGTTATGTTTGATCGCGTAACTAATGACATTCTTTGCGATAAAGTAATTATTGATGATAAAGCCGCAGCTTATGAAGCGGTTCAGAGCTTAATTGATAATGGCCGCAAAAAAATCGCCTTGGTAACTACGGTAGATTATGTAAGTGTCGGAAAACTGAGAACAGACGGCTACGAAAAAGCTTTATTAGATAACGGATTACCGTTTAATGAAGATTTAATCATAAAAATTGAAGATGTAGATACTTGCGAAATAACTATTTCTGAGCTTCTACACGCCAGAGCTTTCGATGCTGTTTTTGCTGTAAATGAGCTTTTTGCCGTGACAATTATTAAAACAGCAAACAAAATGGGATTAAAAGTCCCAGAAGATTTAGCTGTTATTGCATTTACTGACGGAATTATTTCTAAATATTCTACTCCAACCATTACAACAGTAAGCCAGAGCGGCGAAAAAATGGGCAATAAAGCAGCTAAAATGCTTATTGAAAGACTTGAAGCCGAAGAAGATGACGACGAAGAACATACCGAAAATTACACCACAGAAGTTATCGAAACCCACCTAATAGAACGAGAATCTACTGACTAATTTTCTTAAAATCAATACTTTCTATAGCCATAAAAAATATTTATGGCTTTTTTATTAGCATATATAAAAAAATAATTTATAATTTTACGCCCGTCAAGGCTTTTACTTTTACTTCGAAAAAACAGTAAGTTTTGATAAGCAAAGCGCTTATCGTATAATTTTTTACAAATTACGATAATGGAAAAGCGTAAATTAAGTTTCTGGGAAATCTGGAATATGAGTTTCGGTTTCTTAGGAATCCAAATGGGGTTTGCACTTCAAAATGCAAATGCCAGCAGAATTCTTCAAATCTTTGGTGCCGACGTACATGAACTTTCGTGGTTCTGGATTATTGCTCCTCTAATGGGATTAATAGTACAGCCAATCATTGGTCACTACAGCGACAAAACTTGGGGGAAATTCGGCAGACGAAAACCTTTCTTTTTAGTGGGAGCCGTTCTAGCTTCTGTGGGATTAATTTTAATGCCACAAGCTAACATTTTCATTTCTGTATTACCCGCTTTATGGGTTGGAGCAGGAATGCTAATGATTATGGATGCCTCTTTCAATATTGCAATGGAACCTTTCAGAGCGCTTGTTGGAGACAATTTAAGAACAGATCAGCGTACTGCTGGATTTAGCATTCAAACTTCTTTAATTGGTTTTGGAGCCGTAATTGGTTCTGCATTGCCATACATTTTAACCAAGTATTTTGGTGTACCAAATAGCACAGTTCCAGGAAGTGTACCGTTAAATTTAACCTTGTCATTCATCATTGGCGCGGCGGTTTTAATCGGTTCCATCTTAGTAACTTTATTTACAACCAAAGAATATTCGCCAGAAGAATTAGCAAAATTTGAAGATCCGCAAAATGATGCAATTTCTGATTCAGAAGAGAAATCAAAAATCACAGACATCTTTACCGATTTTGCAAAAATGCCAACTACCATGCGTCAGCTTAGCTGGGTCCAGTTTTTCTCTTGGTTTGGATTATTCGGAATGTGGGTTTTTACAACTCCTGCGATTGCGCACCACATTTATGGTCTGCCATTAGAAGACACTTCTAGCCAACAATATCAAGATGCTGGAGACTGGGTCGGAATTCTATTTGGTGTTTACAACTTAGTTTCTGCTATTGTTGCATTGTTTTTCCTTCCGTACATCGCTAAAAAAATTGGCCGAAAAGCAACACACTCCCTTTCACTTATAATTGGAGGAATAGGTTTAATATCTATTTATTTCATGCCAAACGAAGACTGGGTAGTATTGCCAATGATCTTAATCGGAGTTGCTTGGGCGAGTATCCTAGCAATGCCATACGCTATTCTTGCAGGTTCAATTACACCTAAAAAAATGGGGGTTTACATGGGAATCTTCAACTTCTTTGTTGTTATTCCACAAATTGTAAATGCTCTAATCGGTGGTCCAATTGTAAAATACCTTTACAATGGAGATGCAATTTATGCCTTAGTTACAAGCGGAGTTAGTTTTCTAATTGCTGCTGCTTTAGTTTCTAAAGTAAAAGATGTAGACGACTTTACTCAAAAATCATAATAAAGAATTTTCCATACAATGAGCAAAAAAGCATTCATATTCGATCTTGACGGAGTGATCGTTGATACCGCTAAATACCACTTTTTGGCTTGGCAAAAAATTGCCAAATCGTTAAATATCAATTTTACACATGAAGACAACGAACTTCTAAAAGGTGTTAGTCGCGTTCGCTCGCTAGACATTATACTTGGGTTAGGGAATGTTCAGGCCACTCAAGAACAAAAAGACAAATGGTTAATTCAAAAAAACGAAGATTATTTATCTTATTTAGTTGACATGGATGAAAGTGAGGTTCTTCCAGGAGTTTTAAAAATTCTAAAACTATTAAAAGATAAAAACCAAGGAATTGCATTAGGCTCTGCCAGTAAAAATGCAAGACCAATTTTAGAAAAAACAGGAGTTCTATCTTACTTCGATGTTATTGTTGACGGAAACGATGTCAGCAATGCAAAACCAGACCCTGAAGTATTCTTAAAAGCGGCTCAATTATTAAACATTGATCCAAAAAATTCAATTGTATTTGAAGATTCTGTTGCCGGAATTCAGGCAGCAAACATCGCAGAAATGGTAAGTGTTGGAATTGGTGAGGAAACAATTTTACATGAAGCTGATCACATTTTTAAAGATTTTACCCAAATCGAAACAAGCTTTATTGAGAAATTAATTGGTTAATTAGAAAATGTGTCAATGAGATAATTAATCTCACCGACAAATTTTCTAATGCTACAATTACTCAAATGAATGTAAAAAGTTATTAAAAACCAAGGCAATTATCTAATTATCAAATTGCCGAATTATCTAATTAAAAAGAGATGAACCAAGATTATATAAAACCAGACAATTGGTCTATTATAGAAGAAGGATTTGATGCGGAGAGAGTAAAATCTTCTGAAAGTCTTTTTAGTATCGGGAACGGCGCTATGGGACAACGCGCTAATTTTGAAGAAACGTATTCAGCTGAAACTTTTCAAGGAAGTTATATTGCTGGAATTTATTATCCAGACAAAACAAAAGTGGGCTGGTGGAAAAACGGTTACCCAAAATATTTTGCCAAAGTACTTAACGCTCCAAACTGGATTGGAATTGATGTTGAAATCAACGAAGAAAATCTTGATTTAAATACGTGTACCGAAGTTAGAAACTTCCGCAGAGAATTGAATATGAAAGAAGGATGGTACAATCGTTCTTTTGAAGCAGTTCTAAAAAACGGAACTGAAATCGCTGTAAATGTTCGTCGTTTTCTTTCATTAGATTTAGACGAAGCCGGAATCATTAAATACGATATTACACCTTTAAATAAAGATGCAAAAATCGTTTACAAACCTTACGTTGACGCTGGTGTAACGAATGAAGATGCCAACTGGGAAGAAAAATTCTGGGAACCGCTTGAAGTTAAAAAAGGCACAAACGAAGCTTTTGTTACTGCTCAAACGTTTAAAACGCATTTTAAGGTTACAACTTTCATGCACAATACGATTTTGGCAAACGGAGAAAACATCAACGTTTCGCCATCAACAATCGATTCAACTGTAGATAAAGTTCAGTATACTTATGGAACTATTATTGCAAAAGGGCAAACCTCATCAATTCAAAAAATTGGTGGATATACGGTTTCTTTGAATCACGAAAATACTTTGGCTGGAGCCGAAAAAGCAATCAAATCTGCTGTTACTTTAGGGTACGAAACATTGCTACAAAACCAAATTGATGCTTGGGCAAAAATCTGGGAAATGTCGGATATTACTATTGAAGGCGATGTAAAAGCACAACAAGGAATTCGTTTCAACATCTTTCAATTAAACCAAACCTATTCAGGAAAAGATTCTCGTTTGAATATTGGTCCAAAAGGTTTCACCGGAGAAAAATACGGCGGATCAACTTATTGGGACACTGAGGCGTATTGTATTCCATTTTACATGGCAACAAAAGATCAGCAAGTTGCAAGAAACTTATTGACGTATCGTTACAACCAATTAGACAAAGCGATTGAAAATGCTAAAGATAATTTAGGTTTCAAAAACGGCGCAGCTTTATACCCGATGGTTACCATGAATGGTGAAGAATGCCACAACGAATGGGAAATCACACACGAAGAAATACATAGAAATGGTGCGATTGCTTTTGCAATTTACAACTACAACCGTTACACGGGCGATTACTCTTATATTCCAGAAAAAGGATTAGAAGTTTTAATCGGAATTGCACGTTTCTGGCACCAAAGAGCTTCTTTCTCAAAAGATAAAAATCAATATGTGATTTTGGGAGTTACAGGTCCAAACGAATACGAAAACAACATCAACAATAATTTCTACACCAATTATATTGCAAAATGGTGTATTGATTTTGCTGCTGAACAAATTGAAAAAGTAGCTTCAGAATATCCTGCAGATCACAAACGCGTTCTTGAAAAAGTAAATCTTTCTTCAGACGAAATCAAAGAATGGAAAAAAGTGGCTGATGATATGTATTTCCCAATTTCAAAAGAACTTGGAATCTACTTACAGCAAGACGGTTTCCTAGACAAAGATTTAGTTCCTGTTAAAGATTTAGATCGTTCACAGCGTCCAATTAATCAAAAATGGTCTTGGGATCGCGTATTGCGTTCGCCTTACATCAAACAGGCCGATGTTTTACAAGGTTTTTATTTCTTCGAAGATCATTTTTCTAAAGAAGAATTAAAACGCAATTTCGAATTTTATGAATCATTTACGGTTCATGAAAGTTCACTTTCTCCTTGCGTACACTCTATTCAGGCTGCTGCTTTAGATAAAATGGACATGGCATATACATTTTATTTAAGAACGTCTCGTTTGGATTTGGACGATTATAATAAAGAAGTGGAAGAAGGTTGTCATATCACGTCAATGGCCGGAACTTGGATGAGTATCGTGGAAGGCTTTGGAGGAATGCGTGTTAAAAATGACCAATTGCATTTCTCTCCAAAAATCCCAAAAGAATGGAACGGTTACTCTTTTAAAATTAATTTCAGAAACCAAATTTTAAAAGTAGCTGTAAATCACAACGAAACAACTTTTACTGTAGACGGCGATCAAGATTTAACAATTATCGTAAATGGAAATCCTGTAACTGCAAGTAAATTTGTACAAATAAATTAAATACAATACTCTAAAAATCAAAAAACATGAAAAACTTATTTTTCGCAAGTTTAATTTTGTTCGCGTTTAGCACGGTTGCAAAAGCGCAGCAGTTAAAATCACCCGAAGGCAAGTTCGTAATGGAATTTTCTCTTCAAAACGACGGAACTCCAACGTACAATTTAAAATACAAAAACAAAGAAGTTGTAAAAACCAGTAAATTAGGTCTTGAACTTAAAGATGATAAAAAATCTTTATTGAACGACTTTACAATTACTGATACGAAAACTTCGACTTTTGATGAAACTTGGAAACCAGTTTGGGGAGAAGTTGATCACATCAGAAATCATTATAATGAATTGGCTGTGACTTTAAACCAAAAAGGAACAGACAGACAAATCGTTATCCGTTTCCGTTTATTCGACGACGGTTTAGGATTCAGATATGAGTTTCCAGCGCAAAAGAATCTTACTTATTTCGTAATTAAAGAAGAAAGATCTCAATTTGCCATGACTGGAGATCATACTGCTTTCTGGATCCCAGGAGATTATGATACTCAGGAATACGATTACACAAAATCAAAATTATCTGAAATTAGAGGTTTATCTCAAAAAGCTTATACAGCAAACGTTTCGCAAAGATCTTTTTCGCCAACAGGAGTTCAAACTTCTTTGATGTTAAAAACTGCTGACGGAATCTACATCAACTTACACGAAGCGGCTTTGATAGACTATTCTTGTATGCACTTGAATTTAGACGATAAAAACCTAGTTTTCGAATCTTGGTTAACGCCAGATGCAAAAGGAGACAAAGGTCATATGCAAGCGCCAAATCACTCTCCTTGGAGAACGATTATCGTGAGCGATGATGCTAGAGAAATCTTAGCTTCAAAAATGACTTATAACTTAAACGATCCTTCAAAAATTGAAAATACTTCTTGGATTAAACCAGTAAAATATGTTGGCGTTTGGTGGGAAATGATTACAGGAAAAAGCTCTTGGTCATACACAAACGATTTTCCAACAGTTCAGTTAGGAGTTTCTGATTTCTCAAAAGCAAAACCAAACGGAACGCATGGCGCAAACAATGCGAACGTAAAAAAATACATTGACTTCGCTGCTGCAAATGGTTTTGACGCTGTTTTGGTTGAAGGATGGAACGAAGGCTGGGAAGACTGGTTTGGTCACTCAAAAGATTATGTTTTTGATTTCTTAACTCCTTACCCAGATTTTGATGTGAAAGGTCTTCACGAATATGCAAAATCTAAAGGTGTAAAAATAATCATGCACCACGAAACTTCAGGATCTGTTCGTAATTACGAACGCCACATGGATGCGGCTTACAAATTCATGAACGATAACGGATACGATGCTGTAAAAAGTGGTTACGTAGGTGATATTTTGCCAAGAGGTGAAAACCACTACAGCCAATGGATTGTAAACCACTACCAATACGCTATCGAAAAAGCAGCGGATTACAAAATTATGGTGAACGCTCACGAAGCAGTTCGCCCGACAGGAATTGCAAGAACGTATCCAAACTTAATTGGAAACGAAGCAGCAAGAGGAACAGAATACCAAGCGTTTGGAGGTTCTAAACCAAATCACGTAACGGTTTTACCATTTACACGCTTAATTGGAGGTCCAATGGATTACACTCCGGGAATCTTCGAAATGGATATCAGTAAAATGAATCCTGATAACAAATCGCATGTAAACAGTACAATTGCAAACCAATTAGCATTATATGTTACTATGTACAGTCCGTTACAAATGGCTGCTGATACTCCAGAAAACTACAACCGTTTCCCAGATGCATTCCAGTTCATTAAAGATGTGGCTGTAGATTGGTCAGAAAGTAAATATATCGAGGCTGAACCAGGAGATTTCATTACAGTAGCTCGTAAAGCAAAAGGAACAAACAACTGGTTTGTTGGAAACGTAAACGGAGAAACTCCACGTACCTCAAACATTGATTTCAGTTTCCTTGAAAAAGGAAAAAAATACACAGCAACAATTTATGCTGATGCAAAAGATGCGCATTACAAAACGAATCCGCAAGCTTATACTATCAAGAAAATTGCTGTAACGAATAAATCAAAATTATCTCAATTTTCTGCTCCAGGAGGAGGTTATGCGATAAGCATTATTGAAACAAAATAATTTTAATTAACCATATAAGGAATGTAAGTCCATTTAAATAGAAATCTCCCCAGTTTTTGTCTTAAATGTTCTTACATTTTTTATTATAGTTTAAATTCATCTTTACTATGAATAACCTAAAAATCAACCACACGTTCTATAAAATAGTTTTAATGGTTTTGTTGTTTTCCGCTTCCGCGAAAGCGCAAATCCAAAAAGTAGAACCACCATTTTGGTACGCAGGAATGAAAAATTCAGAACTGCAGATTATGTTCTACGGAAAAAACATTGCACAATATGAAGCTTCAGTTTCAAACAATGTTGTGATTAAAAATGTAGAAAAAACTGAAAACCCAAACTATCTTTTCATAACAATCGATACAAAAGACGTAAAATCTTCTGAATTAGTTTTCTCTTTCAAAAACAAAAATAAAGTAGCTTTCACGCAGAAATATTCGCTTAAAGAAAGAAGAGCAAATTCGGCCGACAGAAAAAGTTACGACGCATCTGATTTGATTTACTTAATCATGCCGGATCGTTTTGCTAACGGAAATACTAAAAACGACAGCGATGCTTCTCTTACTGAAAAAGGAAACCGTCAAGATCCAAGCGGACGCCACGGTGGTGATATCGAAGGAATTATCAAAAACTTAGATTATATTTCGTCTCTTGGTGCAACCACAATTTGGAGCACGCCTTTATGCGAAGACAATGACAAACAGCATTCATACCATACTTACGGACAATCTGATGTTTATAAAATAGATCCACGTTACGGAACGAATGACGATTACGCTCGTTTATCGGCAGAAATGCACAAAAAGAGCATGAAACTGGTTATGGATTATGTGACCAATCACTGGGGAATTACGCATTGGATGATGAAAGATATTCCAACCAAAACATGGTTCAATCAATTTGAAACTTTCACCCAAACGCATCACCGTCGTGAAGTAATTACAGATATTCACGCTTCAAAAACAGATCAGGAAGTTTGTGTTGACGGCTGGTTTGTACCTTCTATGCCGGATTTGAATTTAAGAAATCCTCTTGTTGCAAAATACTTAACGCAAAATGCGATTTGGTGGATTGAATTTGCAAACCTTGACGGATTTAGAGTTGATACTTATAACTATTCAGATAAAACTGCTATGGCAAATTGGGCAAAATCTATTACAGACGAATATCCTAATTTTAATATTGTGGGGGAAATCTGGATGCACAATCAGGCGAATTTAGCTTTTTGGCAGAAAGACAGTAAAATTGGTGCGATTGAAAACTACAATTCGAACCTTCCAAGTGTAATGGATTTTACGCTTCAAAGTCAGGTTACTTCTGCTTTCAACGAAGACACGCCAAATTGGGACAGCGGATTGATTAAATTCTACAACAATTTTGCAATGGATTTTCTATATCCAAACACGAATAACATTTTGGTTTTTTCCGAAAATCACGATACAGATCGTATGAACGAAAAGTTCAAATATGATTTACCAAAATACAAACTGGCGATGACTTTGTTAGCAACAGTTCGCGGAATTCCGCAAATCTATTACGGTTCAGAAATTGGAATGGGCGGTGATAAAGGTAAAGGTGGTGATGCCGATATTCGTCAGGATTTTCCAGGCGGATGGGCTGGCGACAAAAACAATGCTTTCACCAAAGAAGGAAGAACTGCCGAACAAGCTGCCTATTTTGATTTCTCTTCAAAATTGTTCAACTGGAGAAAAACAAACGAAGCAGTTCATTTCGGAAAAATGACACATTATATTCCAGAAAACAATACGTATGTATATTTCAGATATACTGATAATAAAACGGTTATGGTAGTTTTCAATAACAACGCAAAAGAACAGGTTGTAAAAACAAACCGTTTTAAAGAAAGCATTAAAAACTACAAATCTGGTAAAGATATTATAACAGGAAAAACATTCGATTTAGCTTCTGAAATTACATTAGAACCAAAATCAGCTTTAGTTTTAGAATTAGAATAAAGCTTAACCGCGAAGTTCGCAGTATCTTTTTGCCACAGATTATAAAGATTAGCACAGATTTGTTTGCCACGAATTTCACTAATTTTCACAAATTTAAATATAATAAATTAATTCGTGGAGATTCGTGTAATTCGTGGCAAAAGAAAAAAATCATTTTAATCTGTGTAATCTGTGGCTATTTTTTTCAACATGATGTTTATCTAAAAAACTCTTAAATAATGAAAAAATACACTTTCCTTTATCTATCTTTAGTATACTTAATAATGAGTTGTTCTGGCTCAAAATCAGTTACAATGAATAATACTTCAAAGACACCTTTCGTTTGGGAAGGAGCAAATGTTTATTTTTTACTTACAGATCGTTTTTACAACGGAGATACTTCAAACGACGTCAATTTTAACCGAACCAAAACTCCCGGAAAACTACGCGGATTTGAAGGCGGTGACATCATCGGAATCACTAAAAAAATCGAATCAGGTTATTTTGAGAAATTAGGAATTAATGCCATTTGGCTTACGCCGATTGTAGAACAGATTCACGATGGTGTTGACGAAGGAACTGGGCTTACTTACGGCTTCCATGGTTATTGGGCAAAAGATTGGACGGCTCTAGATCCAAACTTTGGAACCAAAGAAGATTTAGCTAATCTGGTAAAAAAAGCACACGAAAAAGGCATCAGAATAATTCTGGATGGCGTAATTAATCATACTGGACCTGTAACTCCAGAAGATCCTGTTTGGCCTTCAGACTGGGTTAGAACTGGCGTTGTCTGCGATTACAAATCGTTCGAAAATACAACGATGTGTACTTTGGTTGATAATCTTCCAGATATTAGAACTGAAAGTACTCAGGAAGTAGCGCTCCCTCCTTTTTTAATTGAAAAATGGAAAAAAGAAGGCCGTTACGAAAAAGAAATTGCTTCGTTGGACGAGTTCTTTAAAAGAACAGGCTACCCAAGAACTCCGAAATATTACATCATAAAATGGCTTACAGATTACATTCTGGAATTCGGAATTGACGGCTACAGAGGAGATACTGTAAAACATACTGATGAAAACGTTTGGGCAGATTTCAAAAAAGAATGTGAGTACGCTTTTGAAACTTGGAAAAAACATCATCCAATGCAAGTTTTAGATCAAAATCCGTTTTACACCATTGCTGAAGTTTACGGTTACGGAATCAGCGGAGGTCAGGATTATGATTTTGGAGATCGAAAAGTCAATTATTTTCAAAATGGTTTCAACAGCATGATCAATTTTGAATTTAAATGGAATGCTGCTCAAAACGATTATGAAGGTTTATTTTCTAAATATTCGAATGCACTTAACAATGAATTAAAAGGATATTCTGTCCTTAATTATATGTCTTCTCATGACGATGGACAGCCTTTTGATGCCAACAGAACCAAAAGCATCGAAACCGCCAATAAACTATTGCTTTCTCCTGGAATGTCACAGGTTTATTATGGAGATGAATCGGCAAGATCTTTAGTTGTCGAAGGCACTCAAGGCGACGCAACTTTACGTTCTAATATGAATTGGGACGATATTCAAAACAATCCTGAAACGCAGAAAACACTTTTACATTGGCAGAAATTAGGTCAGTTTAGACGAAATCATCCTGCCGTTGGAGCGGGCGTTCACAAACTAATTAATCCGTATCCTTATACTTTTTCCAGAACATTTACAAGAGGCTCTTTTATAGATAAAGTAGTGATGGGAGTAGATTTACCAAAAGGCAGAAAAGAACTTCCAGTTGGTGATATCTTCCCAAACGGAACAAAACTAAAGGATGCTTATTCAAATCAAGAAGTCGAAGTAATAGATGGAAAAGTGATTATCGACAATGATTTTGATATAGTTTTATTAGAGATGATTTAACCGCAAGGAACGCTAAGATTTACGCGATGTTCGCAAAGGTTTTTAGCCACAGATTATTAGGATTAAAAGGATTTTTAAAAATCTGTGCTAATCTTTATAATCTGTGGCTAACTTTTTTTATAATCCTTGTGACCTTTGCGTAAAACTTTGCGACCTTTGCGGTTAAACTCGTAACAAATGCTTAAAATTGGACATCGAGGCGCCAAAGCCTACGAACCTGAAAATACTTTACAAGCTTTTCAAAAAGCCCTAGACTTAAATTCAGACGGAATTGAACTCGATGTTCACTTGAGTTCCGATGAACATATTATCGTAATTCATGACGAAACCATCGACCGAACCACTAACGGAAAAGGTCTTGTAAATGATTTTACTTTAGCTGAATTAAAATCATTTTTGATTGATGGAAAATATCAAATCCCAACTTTAAATGAGGTCTTTGATTTGGTTGCCAAAAAATGTCTCATCAATATTGAATTAAAAGGCTTAGGAACTGCACCGAAAGTTGTTGCATTAATTGAGAAATATATCTCAGAGAAAAACTGGAAATACGATCATTTCATCATTTCAAGTTTTGATTGGAATATGTTAGAAGAAACATCAAACCTAAATCCGAATATTCCAATAGGTATCTTAACAGAAGAAGATTTAGATAAAGCTTTGGCTTTCGCCGAAAAAATAAAAGCAAAAGCTATTAATCCTGATTTTAATTTATTGAATAAAGAAAATGTTCATCAAATGCAAGACAAAGGATTCTTAGTTTTACCATGGACAGTAAACTCAGAAAAAGACATTCAAAAAGTAAAAAGTTACAACGTAAACGGGATTATCTCTGATAATCCAGATAAAATATAAAGTATAAAATTTTTAGCCACAGATTATTAGGATTAAAAGGATTTTTTTCTTTTGCTACAAATAACACGAATTTCCACGAATTAATTTATTCGTATTTAAATTTGAGAAATCTGTGTTAATCACTTTAATCTGTGGCAGAAAAAAAATTAGTGCCAATTGGTGTTATTCGTGGCAACCCAAAAAAATATGATCAAAAATTTCGACATAATAATCGTTGGCGGAGGCGCTGCAGGTTTTTTTACCGCAATTAATATTGCAGAGAAAAATCCGAAACTGAAAATTGCCATTTTAGAAAGAGGTAAAGAAGTTCTTTCTAAAGTTCGTGTTTCTGGTGGCGGACGATGCAATGTTACGCATGCTTGTTTTGAACCTAATGAATTAGTAAAATTTTATCCGCGAGGAGAAAAAGAACTTCGAGGACCTTTTCATCAATTTTGTTCGGGCGATACCATTGAATGGTTTGAAAAACATGGTGTCGAATTAAAAATTGAAGAAGATGGCAGAATGTTTCCAGTTTCGAATTCATCACAAACCATTATAGATTGTTTCTTAAAAGCAACCGAAAAATTAGGTATAAAAGTTTTGACAGGACAAAGTGTACAATCCATTTTCAAAAAAGAAAATCATTGGAAAATTGATACACAAACTGATAATTATGCTGCCGAAAAATTAGTTATGGCAACGGGAAGCAATCCTAAAATCTGGGAAATGCTTCAGGAACATGGACACGCTGTTGTAAGCCCAGTTCCTTCCCTATTTACTTTCAACATCAAAGATTCTCGAATTAAAGAACTACCAGGCGTTGCTGCACAAGTTACTGTAAATGTAAAAGATACGAAATTAGAATCTACAGGCCCTTTATTAATCACGCATTGGGGAATGAGTGGACCTGCAATTTTGAAGCTTTCAGCTTGGGGCGCACGCATTTTGCACGACAAAAATTATCAATTTACTATTTTCGTGAATTGGCTAAATGATGTTGATTTTGAAGATGCCGAAAAAATCTTAAAAGATTTAAAACAAGAACACGCTAAAAAAGCCGTTTCGAAAAAATCTCCTTTTGATTTTCCAAACCGTTTATGGGAAAGTTTGGTTCTCGCTTCGGGGATTGATTCTGAAACGAAATGGGCAGATCTATCTAAAATTCAATTGCAGAATCTAACTTCACAACTGACAAAAGCTGAATTTAAAGTAAACGGAAAAAGTACTTTTAAAGAAGAATTTGTAACGGCTGGCGGAATCGATTTAAAAGAAATCAATTTCAAAACCATGGAAAGCAAAATTCACGAAAACCTTTATTTTGCCGGCGAAATTGTAAATATCGACGCTATTACAGGCGGATTTAATTTTCAGAATGCCTGGACAAGCGGGTTTATTCTGGCTCAAAATATTTAATACAAAATGAAATTTAAAGGAATTATTTTTGATTTAGACGGAACGCTAGTAGATTCATTACACGATATTTCAGATGCAATGAACAAAGTACTTACCGCTCTAAGTTACCCAACGCATGATTACGATACTTACCAATATTTTATCGGAAGTGGTTTACGAAATTTGGTAAGCAAAGCATTGCCAGCCACAAACAATTCTGATGATGAAATCGAAAGTTGTTTTGAATGTATGGTCGATGAATATACTAAAATCTGTACGCTGAAAACGAAACCATATGACGGAATTGTAGAGTTATTAGAAAACCTGACTTCACAAAATATCAAAATGGCGGTTTTCTCCAACAAAGCCGATGAATTGACCAAGAAAATAGCAACAGAAATATTTCCAAATCATTTTGATACTGCAATTGGTTTAAGCACAGAAGAACTTAAAAAACCTAATCCGTTTGAAGCGATTGAAATCAGTAAAAAATGGAATTTAAAACCAGAAGAAATCCTTTTTGTCGGCGATTCTGATATTGATATGAAAACGGCTGTAAACGCTAACATGTTTCCTGTTGGTGTAACTTGGGGCTACAGAACCGAAGATGAATTGAAATCTAGTGGAGCAAAAATGGTTATTAATAATGCTTCGGAATTAATTGAGATACTTTAAATCGTGAATTCTTCATTACAAAAACAAATACTATCAATCACTTCGTTTTCTGAAAATGAGATCGAAACGATCGATTCTTGTTTTGAATATGAAAGTTTTAAGGCCAAAGAATTTCTTTCCTTAATGGGGAAAATCAGCAACAAGATTTTCTTTATTGTTGAAGGATTAGCACGAGTTTATTATCTGAAAGACGGAAAAGAAATTACCACTTATTTAAGCTGTGATGAGGGTTTTATTGCTTCGTATTCCAGTTTTATAAATCAATCGGTTTCTTTTGAAAATATTCAGTGTCTTGAAGATTGCGAAGTCCTTTCGATTACTTTCGAAAAAATGCAGTTTTTGTATAATGAAATTCCGAATTGGGAACGTGTTGGAAGAATTTTAGCAGAACAAAACTACCTATGTATGGCTGATCGTGTTTTAAAACTGCAAATGATTCCTGCCAAAGAAAAATACCAGACTTTTCTAACATCAGCTCCAGCCAAAATAATGCAGCGAACACCTTTAATTTATATCGCTTCTTTTCTCGGAATTACGCCAGAATCGTTGAGCAGAATCCGTCAGGACATTTCTTAACATTTATCAAGTGGATTACGAATCTGAATTCAAATCTTTGTCAAAATAAAATTTGAAAAAAGATGAAGAATATTGCCAAAGATGTTTACCAAATTCCGTTATTTCCAAGAAATGCTATCAATTGTTATTTAATCGAGGATGTTTTAATTGACGCTGGAATTAGAACTTCTTCAAATAAAATATTAAAGTCGATAAAAGGCAAATCCATTGCCAAACATGCCTTGACGCATGCCCACGCCGATCATCAAGGAAGCAGCAAAACAATCTGCGAAACCTTGAACATTCCTCTTTTTTGCAGTGAACATGAGAAAGCATTTGCAGAAAACGGGAATGTGATTACAGAATACCCAAATCCGAATCATTTTATTTCGAAATTTCAGAAGAACTTTTGGGCAGGAAAAGGACATCTCGTTTCTCAAACTTTAAAAGAAGGAGATCAAATTGGCGGATTTACGGTTATTGAAACTCCTGGACATTCACGAGGTCATTTGTCCTTTTTTAGAGAAAAAGATGGCGTTTTGATTGTAGGTGATGTGATGACCAATATGAATTTATTGACTACAAAAGTTGGTCTGCATGAACCACCTCATTTATTTACTGCAGATCAGGAAACCAATAGAAAATCGATACAAAAATTAGCTTCATTACAACCCAAAATATTGTGTTTTGGTCACGGCCCTATTTTATTTAACAATGGAGAATTGGAGAAATTCAAAAACTCGATTTAGTTTAATTAACAAGAATTTACAGATTTTGTAGGTTTTCGTTAAGACTATTCTAATAATTTTACTCTCAACTAATTAATCCTATATGAGAGTAAAATTACTTACCACAATTTCTATTTTCACTTATCAGCTTAGCGTTTCTCAAACAGAAAAACTATTAAACGGAAAAGTTCTTGCGCAAAACATTCCCCTTAATAAAGTAGAGGTGATTAATAAAACAGCTCGAACAAGTACGAGAACAAATGAGCTAGGCGAGTTTTCAATTTTAGTCCGTCCACAAGACAGTCTGCTTTTTTACTCCAAACACTATTTCTTTAAAAGATTTAAAATTTCTCAGGAAAACATAGACCAAAACAACATGGTTGTAAATATGATTCTAAAGCCAGAAGAACTAGATGAAGTCTTAATTACAAACATAAAATTTCCAAAAGTCGGTCCAGCAGACGAGAATTCTACTGTTGTGCCAATGGGCCCAATATCTACAGGCGTTTACAACGGAACTATAGCAAATGGAATGGATTTAGTCGCTATTTTCAATTTGTTTAGAGGAAAAAGAAAAAAAGAGCAATTTAAGTTCAAAGAATTGGATTTTAAAAAATTAGCCGAAGCGACTGTTCCATTAGATTTCTTTACAAATGATTTGAAAATAAAGCCAGAAGAAAAAGAACTGTTTTTACAATTTTGTGATGCTGATCCGCAGGCTAAAGTTCTTGTACAGCAGAAAAATTTACTTTACACAATGGATTTCCTGCATACTAAAAACAAAGAGTTTCAAAAATTAAATTCAGGAATTAAAAACTAAAAGTCATTACATGAAAGTAAAATTACTTACTACAATTTCTTTTTTAACCTATCAGCTTAGTATTTCTCAAACCGAAAAATTACTTCATGGAAAAGTTGTTTCTCACGAAAGTGCACTTCAAAATGTAGAAGTCATTAATAAAACAGTCAAAATCAGCACGAGAACAAATGAATTTGGAGAATTTTCAATTTTAGTTAAAGAGCAAGACAGTATATTGTTTTTTTCCAATAATTACTTATTTACAAGATTGAAACTAACCGCGAAAGATTTAGAAAAAAGCTATCTCATTGTTGAAATGACTCCAAAAGCTGAAGAATTGGAGAATGTTACGGTTTCTAGATCCGTTTTTAATAAAGCTGAAATTAAAAAAATCGCCAATAATAAGGAAAAAATAAAGGAGATTAAAAATCGTAAACAATTTGACGAAGTGGCTTCAAAATTGAATGTTTATGACGGGAGGATCAAAAATGGACTAGATTTTAGTTACCCCATTTTTGATAAACCGAAGAAAAAAATTGAGCCTCGTGATGACCGTTTTAAGAAACTCGTCATCGCTACTTGTCCTCCGGATTTTTTTATCAAGAATTTGAAAATAAAACCCGAAGAAAAAGAAATTTTCTTAAAATTTTGTATTGAAGACCCAAAATCTAAAACCCTTTTAGAAAAATCAAATGATTTAGAATTAATAGACTTTCTATATACTAAAAATGAAGAGTTTAAGAAGCTGAAGTAGCTTAACTTAAAACAAAGAAAAACCTGAAACTTGAAACTAAATTTTACTTATTCAACCACCAAATACTAGCATTCAAAACTGTCGCAAATCCAACCCAAGCCAAATATGGAATTAATAAATAACCTGAAATTTTATTGATTTTGATGAATTTCAAATACGTTTCATAAATCATTAGCCATAAAAGAACAATTTCGATTAAAGCCAACATCGGATTTTTTAATCCAAAAAATAAATAAGACCAAATTGAGTTTAAAATCAATTGAATGATAAAGAACAGCAATGCTTTTTTAACCTCTTCTGTATTTTCTTTTATTCTATCCCAAACCAACGCCGCTGCAATTGCCATTAAAATATAAATCACAGTCCAAACTGGCATAAAAATCCAGTTCGGCGGATTAAAAACTGGCTTTTCTAGCATGACATACCAAGTTTCAATGCTGGGTTTTGTAACTACTCCGGCAGAATATCCTACTGTTAAACAAATTACTAAAGCTATAGCGATTTTTACGAACTTATTCATTGTATCAAATTTTGAATTCAAAAATAGTCAAAAGAAAAGTTTAAACCATATAAGTTATATAAGTTCATTCGAAGGATTTAATTCTGTGTCAGGCTGAGCGGAGTCGAAGCCCTTTCCAATTCATAAGCCTTCGACTCCGCTCAGGATGACAATCATGTCACAGTTCATTTTTAGTAAACCATGCTTATAATTTCTTATATAACTTATATGGTGGAAAAATGAAAAAGTTATCTTTGCCAAAATTTATACTTTCATGTTTACAGCAGCCGATTTTATACCAAATCCATATACTTCAACAATCGAAAACGGAAATTTTGAATGGAGCGCTCCAAGCAACATTGCATTGGTGAAATACTGGGGGAAAAAAGACAACCAGATTCCTGCAAATCCTTCTGTAAGTTTTACTTTGAATAATTGTAAAACGATCACCAAACTTGCGTTCTCTAAAAAAGACGCTTCGACTTCGCTCAGCGTGACAAATAGTTTTTCTTTTGATTTACTTTTTGAAGGAAAACCAAAAGAAGATTTCAAACCAAAGATTCAGAAGTTTTTAGAAAGAGTTGAAGTTTATCTTCCGTTTTTGAAAGACTATCATTTTACGATTGATACGCAGAATACTTTTCCGCACAGCTCAGGAATTGCTTCTTCGGCTTCTGGAATGGCGGCTTTGGCAATGAATTTTATGAGTTTGGAAAAACAGCTGAATCCTGAAATGACTGACGAATATTTCTATCAAAAAGCTTCATTTCTAGCTCGTTTAGGTTCTGGAAGTGCTTGCCGTAGCGTAAAAGGAAATGTGGTAGTTTGGGGAAATCAGGAAAATATTGAAGGAAGCACCGATTTATTTGGTGTTGAATTTCCATATACGATTCATGAGAATTTCAAGAATTATCAAGACACCATTTTATTAGTTGATAAAGGTGAGAAACAAGTTTCGAGTACCGTTGGGCACGATTTAATGCACAATCATCCGTATGCCGAAAGACGTTTTGCACAAGCGCATGAAAACCTGGACAGATTAATTGCCATTTTCGAAAACGGAGATCTTGAAGAATTCATTAAAGTTGTCGAAAGTGAAGCTTTGACTTTGCATGCCATGATGATGACTTCGATGCCGTATTTTATTTTAATGAAACCTAATACATTACAAATCATAAATGCAATCTGGAAATTCAGAAATGAAACTAAGATTCCAGTATGTTTTACGCTTGATGCCGGTGCCAATGTACACGTATTGTATCCTGAAAACGTTAGCGAAAAAGTCCTTCAATTTATTCAGGACGAATTAGTTGCATTTTGTCAGAATAGTCAATACATTTGCGACAAAATTGGGAGCGGTGCGATTGCATTATAATTTTCCGTATCTTTAATTAAATTTTTTATTAGAAAGACATAAAATAAATCATGAAAGGACCACTATTTTACTCAAAAATATTACTCTTTGGAGAATACGGAATTATCCGCGACTCTAAAGGACTTTCTATTCCTTATAACTTTTACAATGGCGCTTTAAAAAAATCTGAAGAGCCTACAGAAGAAGCGATTTCATCAAATAGAAGCTTAAGAAGTTTTGCTTCTTATCTTGAAGTGCTACATACTCAGCAACCAGAATTGGTTACTTTCGATTTAGAAACTTTAAAAAGTGATATTGAAACTGGAATGTACTTCGATTCTAGTATTCCGCAAGGATATGGCGTTGGAAGTAGCGGTGCACTTGTTGCAGCTATTTACGATAAATATGCTACCAACAAAATCACTGTTCTGGAGAATCTGACTCGTGAAAAATTATTACACTTAAAAAATATATTGTCTCAAATGGAAAGCTTTTTCCACGGAAAAAGTTCTGGTTTAGATCCATTAAATAGCTATTTGAGTATTCCAATCCTGATTAATTCTAAAGATAACATTGAAGCTACTGGAATTCCGACTCAAAGTTTTGACGGAAAAGGTGCGGTATTTTTGTTAGACTCAGGAATTGTTGGAGAAACTGCTCCAATGGTTAGGATTTTTATGGAAAACCTAAAAGACAAAGGTTTCCGTGCAATGCTTAAAAACCAATTTGTAAAATATACAGATGCCTGCGTAGAAAACTTTTTACATGGCGATATGAAGTCTTTATTTACCAATACCAAAAAACTTTCTAAAGTTGTCTTAAATCATTTTAAACCAATGATCCCAGAACAATTTCACGGAATCTGGCAACACGGAATTGACACAAACGATTATTACCTAAAACTTTGCGGTTCTGGTGGTGGAGGTTATATTCTAGGTTTTACGGAAGATTTAGAAAGAGCCAAAGCGTCCTTGAAAGACTATAAATTAGAAGTAGTTTATCAGTTTTAAAGTTAAACCTCTTAAAATATTGCTATTGAATACCATTTCCTAAACATTTAATCTTAAAAAATTATTGCCTATGAAAAGTATTTTAAAGATTCTCAAAGCAACTTTTTTAGGAGGAATTCTGTTCTTAGTACCATTGGTTGTACTATTAATCGTTTTGGAAAAAGGATATGGTCTTGTACAAAAGACTACACTGCCACTTGTAAGCACTTTACCAAAAGTAAGCGTTTTAGGTCTTGCAATTCAGGAGCTTGTTGGAATATTAATCATAGTTCTAATTTGTTTTATTGCTGGATTATTGGCAAAAACTGCAGCCGCAGAAAAATTAGTTCAGAAATTAGAAGACGGAATTTTAAGTTTTGTTCCTGGCTATTCATTTATGAAAAGCATGAATGAAAATATATTGGGTTTAGAATCTAAAGACGATTTAAAAGTAATTTTAGTCCCTACAGATGCGGGTTTGCAATTTGCTTTTTTAATAGAGCAAGTCAGTGATGAGAAATTCACCGTCTTTATACCAGATGCTCCAAATCCGTGGAGCGGATCAGTAGTTTTTGTAGACAAAAAAGACATTACAGAAATCGACATTACACAAAAACAAGCTTTGGCGTGCATTCGAAAATTAGGTTATGGATCTGAAGAATTGTTAAAAAACAAGCTCTAGTTTTCAGAATCGAAAAATATACTTTAACTTCCCTAAATCAAATCAATCCCACTATATCATCTATGTTAAGCAGACAACACAAACTTTTAGTAATGAAAATTGTTAGTCTGTTCTCTGTAGTTCGAGGTTACAATATTCCTATTATTGTTTTAGCACAATATTTATCGGCAATTTTTATACTGGCACCAGAAATTAGAGCACTGGATATCTTACTTGATTTTCATTTGTTTTTAATTGTTTTTGCTTCCGCTATTACAATTGCTTCAGGATATATCATCAATAATTTTTACGATAGCCAGAAAGATCTGATTAATCGTCCAAATAAATCAATGCTGGATCGTTTGGTAAGTCAGAAAACTAAATTAAACGTTTATTTCAGTTTGAATTTTCTTGCGGTTCTAATGGCTTTTATAGTTTCATGGAGAGCTTTTTTGTTCTTTTCGGGCTATATTTTTATGATTTGGTTTTATTCGCATAAAATTAAAAAGTATCCAATTATTGGGAATTTAATGTCTGCATTGCTTGCTGTGACACCCTTTTTTGCCATTTTACTTTATTTCTATAATAAGATTTCGTTTGAAGAAATCGAGAATCACATGAGTCATTTTGTGGTGATTTCGGCACATGCAGTTTTCCTGTTTCTGCTTTTGTTGATTCGCGAAATGATAAAAGATCTTGAAAATTTAAAAGGTGATTTGGTAAGTGAGTATAGAACAATTCCGGTTTTATACGGAGAAAAAATTTCTAAGCAAATTATAACAGTTTTAACCTTGTCTACCATTTTACCTGTTTATGTTTTGGTTAATATTTATGACGTGGGCTATATGGATATTTATTTTTACGTCTGTTTTGGAGTTTTGCTTTTCTTCCTAATTTATTTATGGAAATCTGATTCTAAAGAACAATATCTAAAACTTCATAATGTTCTTAAGTTCCTGATTGTATCTGGCGTTTGCTGCATTGTTCTGATTAATCCAAGCGTCTTATGGCATGGTCGAGAACTGATTTCCAATTACTAAGTTTTTTCTTCCACAGAGATACACAAAGAATTTCACAGAGATTCGCAGAGTATTTTTGTGCAACTCCATGAAATTCTTTGTGAATCTTTGCGTAATAATCTATTACAAAAAAGCCAATTACATTGCTTCTGAACATCTTAAAACAAAACGCTATTAATCTAAGAACATTGAACTTAAGATTTATTAGCAGGAAAAAACTATCTTTGCACAAATTAATGATTCTATGAACAACAAGGAAGGCAACAATAAAAGAGGCGGATCGAGACCAAATAGCTCACGACCAAACTCTAACAAGCCAAAACCTCCTATGGCTAAGCGCGCGCAAGGGCCTAAAAAAGTAAAACCTGAAGTTAAAGCTGCTCAGGAAGCTGCTGCTGAAAAATTTAGAAAACAAAATCAGCCAGCGAAGAGACAAAAAGCTTCAGATGAAATTCGTCTGAACAAATACATCTCTAATTCTGGTGTTTGTTCTCGTCGTGACGCCGACATTTATATTCAGTCTGGAAACGTTAAAGTGAACGGTACTGTAGTTACAGAAATGGGTTATTTGGTAAAACTAAATGATGTTGTAAACTTTGACGGTGTAACATTAACTCCTGAAAAGAAAGAATATATTTTATTGAATAAACCTAAAAACTTTACAACTGCCTTTGATGAAGGCCAGGAATATCGTAACGTTCTAGAACTTGTTCGTGGTGCTACAAATGCAAAAATTGCTGCTGTCGGAAGAATGGACAAGAATACAACTGGTTTGCTTTTGTTTACAAACGACACCGATATGATTCGTAAATTTACATTGCCGAATCAGAAATCGTCTAAAATATATCAGGTTTCTTTAGACAAAAACTTAAAATTTGAAGATTTAGAAAAAATCAGCAAAGGTTTAGTTCTTGACGGACACCGCGTTTTTGTAGAAGAAGTAAGCTATATTGATAATGAACCAAAAAGCGAAGTTGGTCTTAAACTGCGTACGGCTAACGTAAAAGTGGTGCGTTCTATTTTTGAATCTTTCGAATATAATGTTCTTAGAATTGACCGTGTTTCGTTTGCTGGATTGACCAAAAAGAATCTTCCTCGCGGAAACTGGCGCTTTTTGACCGATCAAGAAGTTATCAATTTGAAAAACGTATAAGCATTTTTCAAATTTAAGTCATAAATGAATCCTGTTTTCTTATTGAAAATGGGATTTTTTATTTTTAAAAACTAAAGAAATTATGTCCGAAAAGGGTAAAAATAGATCTTCCGATAGATTGGTTTTTGTCTTCTACTGTTTCGTAATTTGAAAAACCTAGGATGATTTTGATTCCGGGCGGAATGCTGTTTAAAATATCTCTTTTTTGATCTTCTAAAAGGAGTTTTAAACTTTCTATTAATTGAAGATTGTATCTTAAATAAGACATTACAAGTAATGCCGAAAAGTTAAGTATTTCTCTGGCTGTTTCGCTTTTGATGCCAACTTCGTTAGAAACCATTTCTGAAATTCTGCCTTTTTTGTTAGAAAACAATTCTTTCAGCAATACATTTCCTTCTAAACGGTAACAGTCGTCGACTGATAAAATTCTGCCTGCATTAAAATCTACTTCTTGGTAAAAAGTGGAATCTTCTTGGATAAGAGAAACAATTTCGGAGTAAAAATCAGATTCTTCGGCTTTGTTGTAGAGTCCCATCAAAATTGTGCCGATCGAGACGTCTATTCCCTTGATTAAAAGTGCATCATTCTCAAAATAAAACTTGTTTAACTTGGAGACAACATTAGAAGAAATAAAGCGTCTAAGTTCAATTTGTAGGTTTGGGGTCATACTCATAACTTAAAAAAATGATTATTTATACTTATTTAAAATAACCGATAAAGTGAGGCTTTTCATCGATTATCGTGATAAAAATATAAAATATTTTAACATTTCCAAAAATTAAGTTAAAAATTTAGACAGTCGATTTTCAAGCATTTAGCCCTAAAAAATAAGGAAATGAGTAAATATAAAGCTTGGCGTAGTTATAAGATACGAAAATTATATTCAAAATTTTAAGAGTTTTTTTCAAAAAATCAAAAATATAAGAAAAAGCTTAAAGTCAAAATTACCATTTAGAAAATCAAGTGTCTATTTTGCCAAAGGATAGTCAGAAAAATACCTAGATAAATTACTGAGAAAAAGAAGTTAACAAAACTCGAAGCTAAGAATCCGAGTACAGAGCCAGTAGCCGCTTTCAAAGCGCGTTTGTGATTTTGAGAATCGTATAATAGCTCACCAATTAACGCCCCGGCAAACGGTCCAATAATGACTCCAAACGGAATTGGCGCAAGAATTCCAACAATTAAACCAATATTCGTTCCCCAGACTCCGTAAGAACTTCCACCAAATTTTTTAGTCCCTTTTGATGGAATTACATAGTCTAAAATTGTGATAATTACCATTACAAGAAAAGTAATCCCGAGAACCCAATAATTGTTTTCTACCGCCTTGGTCAGATAGAGCAATAACAATCCTACCCAACAGCTTGATAATCCCGGCAAAACAGGAAGAAAACTCCCAAAAACACCAACAATTACACATATAAGTCCCAGCAATACCAAAAGTAAATCCATATCATTTTGTAAATTTGTTTTTACAAATTACTACTTTATTTTTTTTCATACAAACGTTAAAATATGTATCTTTAAAATATGAAGTTTCGTAAGCTTCTAAAAGCTTCACAAAAAAATAATCCGTATTTTTGTTCATTCATTCAATTTTAAAACTTTGAGGCAGTTTTTCCCTTTTTTTATATGTATTCTTTTTAATTCTTGTCAATATTTTGAGAAGCAGGTTCCTTCTGAAAAAGAGTTACTTCAAAAAGAGTTAAAATCGATCAACTGGAAAGAAGTAGACGAATATCCTTCTGTTCCTAACTGTGATAAAATTGCCGACAAAAAACTTCGCCAACAGTGTTTCTTTGAAGTCATGTCGGGTCTTATTCAAGAAAAACTAAACATCGATACTTTGTCTATAATGTATCCAGAGTTGGACACAATCGAAGTCAAAGTAACCGTTTTTCCAAATTCTACCATGAAGTTTGAACCTCAGTTTCCTAAAGATTCTGTAGCTTACGACACCATAAAAATAGACAGCATTTTGCATGCGCGTCTAGTCAATTTCCCGAAAGTAAATCCAGCTATAAAACGTGGAATTCCTGTAAAAACGCAATTTATTCTGCCTGTTATCATAAAAGCAAAAGATGAGAAGTAGTTTTATAAGTAGCTATTTTTTAAACTGGCGATCTTTCCATTCATAAGAACCAACCAAACTATACAAAGCCACTATCGAACTAAAAAACGGATACAGCAAACTACTCAATAAAAGGCTTTTTATTCTAGTTTTTGTCAAAAATTGATTCGTTATAAAAAGCAAAACATAATCGATTGCAAACTTAGAAAAAGCAAAAAGCACAAAAATGGCATAAGACCAAATTCCTAAAATCACAGAGAAAAAGCCAATAACAAAACTCAGATTTCCAAAGAAAACAATCAAGCCCAAGAGTTTACCAAAAGTGCTTCTATATGAACTAGTTTTAGCCGCCCAACGCACTCGTTGATAAAAAAGAGCTTTCCAATTCTCTGTTGGCTTAGTAATCACAATTGCATCTGTGCCTTTTAAATAATGAACTTCGTCAGGGAACTTTTCAATTGCTTTCTGAAGTAAAAACACATCATCTCCGCTGGCAATTTTGTCGTTTCCATCAAAGCCGTTTAAGCTTTCAAACAATGATTTTCTATACGCAAAATTGGCTCCATTACACATAAAACCTTTCTTTAAACCAAAACTCCCAATTGTAGCACCTTGCAAACTGGTTAAATCCAATTGCTGGAAATGATCTAAAAATGAGTTTTCGCATTGATAAGTTACTGCTCCAGCAAGCATTGCAACTTTGTTCTGCTGAATATAATTATCAAAAGTCAACAACCAATTTTCAGGAACAATACAATCGGCATCGGTTGTAATAACCCAATCGGTTTTTACATGCTGCATTGCCGTTGTAATGGCGTCCTTTTTGGGAGAACTGGAAATTCTAATGTTATCAATTATTGAAACTTGGAACCTGAAAATTGAAACCTGAAACTTTTCAATTGAAGCGTCATCAACTAAAATCACTTCAAATAAATCTGTCGGATAATTTAAGTTCGAAATGCTGTTTAAAAGATTTGGCAAGTTTTCTTCTTCATTCCGAAACGGAACTATAATAGTAAAACTCGTCTGTGGTTTTAAATCTGTTTTGTAATATTGATGCACTTTGAAAAAACCATAAATCAACAAAGAAATGCTAACAATATAAATGGTTAATATTGTGAACAATTCGAAAATCATTCTATTGTTTTGGTTTTAAAATTCAGCACAAAATAACTTCCTAAAACAACTGGTAAAACGACGTTCAAGAACCACATTAAAGTAGTGATAAAAATTACAATCCATTCGTTTACACCTAAAATTCCGAAGAAATATATCGCAACACTTCCTTTTACCGCAAAATCCAAAAACTGAAATGTCGGTAGCGAAGAAGCCAAAAAGTAAACCGATGTTATCGCCGCCATTAAAGTCAAATAAGGTAAATCGACATCAAAACCTAAAAACAAAAAGTAATATTGATGCGAGAAAACCAAGTAACGGCAGATTCCTAAAAAGAAATTTTTCTGATGAATAGATTTCGGAATTTCATTGATTTTATGAATCAGTTTCTCAATCGAATAGCCTTTTACTTTTATCTTTTTAATGGAGAATAATAGAATTAAAATTAGTGCAAATCCGCCAAAAAGAATCAGAACTGTTTTAGTTGTTATTACATTAAATTCAGCGTTAAAATACAACAATCCGAAGATCCCAAAAATGATGGTTAAAATCATCTGGATTCCGTTGCAGATTAAGTTTAAGAAAACAACTCTTTTGGTTTCCGATTTTGGGTAATACAATGCTTTTCCAGCATACTCTCCCACTCCATTTGGCGTAAAAATTCCTGCTGTCAAAGCAGCTAAAACCTGTTTTGTAGCTTCATAAACCGATATTTTATGAATTACTTGCGCAAGATTCTGCCACTTCAAAATCTCAAAATAGCGATTCAAAACACTCAAAAGCAAGATAAACGAAATCCCTAAAACCGACTGGTTTTTCTTGAACAAAACAATAAACTTCTGCCAGTCCAATTTGTCATTGTTAGCCAGCTGATTATAAATAAAATAAAATGCGCCGCCAACAATTAAAAGTTTGGCCAGAAGAACTAGGAATTGCTTAGCTTTGTGAGGAATTGAAATCATGCCGCAAAAGTAAGTCAATTTGATAATGTGGCAACTTGAAAATGAGAAAATGAATCGTTTCGTTTTTCAATGACTTGAAACTTGAAACAAAAAACTTGAAACAAAAACTCTCTTGACACAAGAACGCATCATATTAGGTATTGACCCTGGAACCACGATTATGGGTTTTGGATTGATTAAAGTAATCAATAAAAAAATGGAATTTCTGCAATTAAACGAATTGCAACTTTCCAAATACGACAATCATTACCAAAAACTAAGAATCATTTTTGAACGAACCATCGAATTAATTGAAACACATTGTCCAGACGAAATTGCAATTGAAGCACCTTTCTTTGGCAAAAACGTGCAATCGATGCTGAAATTAGGACGCGCGCAAGGTGTTGCAATGGCAGCAGGGCTTTCGAGAGGAATTCCGATTACAGAATACGAACCTAAAAAGATAAAAATGGCGATTACCGGAAATGGAAATGCCAGCAAAGAACAAGTTGCCAAAATGCTGCAACAGCTTTTGGGTCTAAAAGAATTACCAAAAAATCTTGACTCAACAGATGGTTTGGCTGCAGCGGTTTGCCATCATTTTAATTCGGGAAAAGTTGTGGCTGGAAAAAGTTATTCTGGTTGGGATGCTTTTGTGAAACAAAATGAGGATCGAGTTAAGAAATGAGTCAATGTGCCAATTTGATAATTAGATAATTCTATAGACAACCATAAATTATCTAATTGACACATTCTCTAATTATCTAATTAAAAATGAGCGGCATTTATATTCACATACCATTCTGCAAGCAGGCTTGCCATTACTGCGACTTTCATTTCTCGACTTCGATGAAAAAGAAAGACGATATGGTTTTGGCTTTGGCTAAAGAAATTGCTATGCGCAAAATCGAAAGTGATGGTGAAATTGAAACTATTTACTTTGGCGGTGGAACTCCTTCGGTTTTATCAAATGACGAAATAAACTTTTTAATTTCTGAAGTTTATAAAAATTATAAAGTTGTCGAAAACCCTGAAATTACGCTCGAAGCAAATCCGGATGATTTATCTACTCAACGAATTTTGGAATTGTCCAAAAGCCCTATAAATCGTTTAAGCATTGGAATTCAGTCTTTTTATGAAGAAGATTTGAAGATGATGAATCGCGCTCATAATTCGGCAGAAGCCAAAAAATGTTTGGAAGAAGCAACCAAATATTTTGATAATATTTCGCTCGATTTGATTTACGGAATCCCTGGAATGAGTGACGAAATGTGGAGACAGAATATTCAGACTGCTTTGGATTTTGGCATTCCACATATTTCTAGTTATGCTTTGACCGTTGAGCCTAAAACAGCTTTAAGCAAATTGATTCAAACGGGAAAAATTGCTGAACCTCAAGATGAAGTCGCGTCTAATCATTTTGCGATTTTGGTTGAAATGCTTCAAAAAAATGGTTTTATTCATTACGAATTATCCAATTTCGGGAAAGAGAATTATTTCTCCAAAAACAATTCGGCTTATTGGCTGGGGAAAAAATATATCGGAATTGGCCCTTCGGCACATAGTTATGATGGTGAAAAAAGAGGCTGGAATATTGCGAATAATTCATTGTATTTAAAAGCGATTCAAAACGATGAACTTCCAATTGAAATTGAAATCTTAACGGTTTCTGATCGTTATAACGAATATATAATGACAGGTTTACGAACGATTTGGGGCGTTTCTTTAGAAAGAATCGAAAATGAATTTGGATCAGAATATTTGAATTATTTACTAGAACAATCTCAAAAGTTCTTAAAAGACGATTTGTTATCTGTCGAAAACAACATTTTAAAACCAGCTCCAAAAGGAAAATTTTTAACGGATGGAATTGCTTCAGATTTGTTTTATGTTGAAAGCTAAGTTTAACCGCAAGGTTCGCTAAGGGTTACGCAAAGAACGCTATCTGTTTTTGTAGGAATAAATCTATATTTTTAAGATACAAGTATTATATTTGAAGCTTTAAATATTCATTTTATGTCAGAAAATGATTTGTCACGAATTGTGTTTCATTCAGCTTTGAAGGTTCATCAAACTTTAGGACCTGGGCTTTTAGAAAGTGCTTATGAAGAATGTCTATTTTATGAGTTGAAAAAATTTAACTTGACAGTTGAAAAATAAAAGGCTCTACCATTAATTTACGAAGATGTAAAATTAGATGTTGGTTATCGATTAGATATTTTAGTAGAAAATAAACTAATTTTGGAAATAAAGTCTGTAGATTGCTTAAATGAAGTTCATTTTGCTCAACTATTGACTTACTTAAAATTAACAAATTGCAAACTAGGCTTATTAATAAATTTTAATGTTGCATTACTAAAACATGGAGTTAAAAGAATAGCAAACAATCTTTAATAAAATCCTAGCGACCTTTGCGTAAACCTTAGCGAACCTTGCGGTTAAATCAACATGATAGCAAAAATCAACAACTTCGAAATCGACTTATCAAAACCCATTGATATTTCTATTCCTTTAACCAATACAGATGAAAATCCGATTGCTTGGTATATTGAAAAACCAGTCATTGAACCAGTAGTTTTTGGCGACTGGATTGGGAAAGTTTCAGAAGGAAAATCATCTACTAATTTCAATAATATTTTCTTCAATCCGCATGGACATGGTACGCATACGGAATGTTTAGGTCATATTACGAATGATTTTTATAGCATTAATCAATCTTTAAAACAGTTTTTCTTTTCTGCTAAATTGATTACAGTTGAACCTGAAAAGATTGGAGATGATTTTGTGATTACAAAAGAACAAATTACAGGATTAATTACCGAAAAAACAGAAGCTTTAATCATCAGAACACTTCCAAATCAGAAGGAAAAGAAATCAAGAAAATATTCGAATACCAATCCGCCGTATTTGTCTGAAGAGGCTGCGATTTTCATCCGCGAAAGCGAAATTCAGCATTTATTGATCGATTTGCCAAGTGTAGACAAAGAACATGACGAAGGAAAATTATTGGCACACAAAGCGTTTTGGAATGTAAAAGACACGCATAATGTAAATCCAGACGCAAGATTTAATGCTACAATTACCGAAATGATTTATGTTTCAGACAAAATCGAAGATGGAAATTATATATTAAATCTTCAAATTGCTTCGTTTGAAAATGATGCAAGTCCAAGCAAACCAATTTTATATAAAATTTAAAAGGTCGCCACTAATTACACGAATTTTCACGAATTAATTTTTTGCCACAGATTAAAGGATTAAAATGATTAAATCTGTGTGAATCTTTTTAATCTGTGGCAAAAAAATCTAAAATCTAAAATTAAAATGATTAGTGTTTCAACTGACAAAACTAAACTCGACGTTCCGTTTATACAAAACTTCCTGAAAGATATTTATTGGGCAGCAGGAAGAACAATGGAAGAAGTACAACGCACGATTGATGCTTCGGTTTGTTTTGGAATTTATTTAGATGACAAGCAAATTGGTTTCGCACGTGTGATAACCGATTATGTGGTTTTTGCTTATTTAATGGATGTTTTTATTGATGAAGCACATCGTGGAAAAGGCTATTCATCGATTTTAATTGATGCCATGATGAATGAACCTCAATTGCAAGAAGTTAAAATCTGGCGATTGGCAACAACCGATGCCCATTTTTTATACGAAAAATTCGGATTTACAAAACTGAATCATCCTGAAAAGATGATGGAAAAAATAGTAAAATGAAAACAGTCTTAAAACTCGAAGAAGTCGCTTTGTTTGTTTTCGGAATATTTCTTTTTAACCGTTTAAGCTACGATTGGTGGTGGTTTTTGGTTTTAATTTTAAGTCCAGATTTATCTATGATTGGATATGCTTTTGGCAATAAAACGGGTGCACTACTATACAATATTTTCCATCATAAAGGAATTGCGCTTTTAATTTATGGTTTAGGATGTTATTTAAGTATTGAGAGCATTCAATTAACAGGAATTATTCTATTTTCGCATTCAGCAATGGATCGTGTTTTTGGTTATGGACTGAAATATGAAAAAGGTTTTAAATACACACATTTAGGTGAAATTGGTAAATAAGCAATTATGAATTTAGAAACGTTTTACGAATATTGTTTGTCGAAAAAAGGAGTGAGCGAGCACTTTCCTTTTGATGAAGATACTCTGGTGTTTAAAGTGGGCGGAAAAATGTTTGCTTTATCTTCTCTTTCTCAATGGGAAAAAAACGAACAATCTGTCAATTTAAAATGTGATCCAGACCGAGCACAAGAACTCAGAGCCGAATATGACGAAATTCAGCCAGGTTATCATATGAGCAAAATACATTGGAATACGATCGCTTTAAACGGAAATCTTCCAGACAGATTCGTCAAAGAATTGATAGACCATTCGTATGATTTGGTTTTCAAAAGTTTGACAAAGAAAATTCAGAACGAAATTATCTAATTAAAAAATTAGGCATTACATTTGCAGGGTGAGATCAAAACTTAACAACCCGAATCAGTTTGCAAATTAGCATTTTATAGCATCATGAAAGAACAATTTAAAAAATTTCTAAACGAAGAACAAGATCCAAAAGCGATTGAAAAAATCACTTCGAAACTCACAGATTTATTGATGAAAGGCGAAGAAGTTGGATACATTGCAGTGCAAAAAAAACCTGCAATCACTGTTTTTCCTGATAGTATTGTATTAACAAACAAACGTATCATTATCTGCAAACCTAAAAATCTAGGTCTTTCTATGGATTTTACAGATTATACTTGGGATGATATTGCAAGTACTTTTGTAAAAGAAAACATTTTAGGTTCTGAATTTTCATTTGGCACTAAAACAGATTTAGCCGTTTCTATTGATTATATTCCAAAAATTCAGGCTAGAAAAATTTATACTTACGCTAAAGAACAATTGGATTTATTAAAAAATCCTGTTCAAACGACAGCTCCAATTCAAGAAACTGCTGAACCTGCTTTTGAAGAAGAAGCAGAGGAAGAAATCGAAGAAGTAGAAACAGAAGAAGTAACAAGCTTTGCTGAAATTTTACCAGCTGCTCCTGCTGTTACAGAAACTTACGAACCGCTTCCAACTCAGCCAGCTCAACCAACAGGAGAACGCAAATTAAGCGATTTATCTAAAGAAGAACTTTTTGATAAATTACAGAATTACAAAAAACTTCTTGACAATGGTTTAATCATGCAAGGAGAATATGACGCTTACAAAAAAGAGATATTAAGCTATATGTAGGTTAGTCTTAAAGTCAAAAGTCGAAAGTCTTAAAGTTTTTGACTTTGTCTAAATAATAAAAGCCAGAAATAGAATTTCTATTTCTGGCTTGTTCTTTTTAAATCTGCAATTCGACTTTGAGACTTTCGACTTTCGACTTTAAGACTAAAGCGTAGCTTTTTGTTTTTCTACAAATTTATGCGATTGCAGTTCTAGTAACTCTTTTGCATTTTTTCGCTGCAGATCAAATAAACCTTTATCTTCTGCAATATCAGCGTAGACTTTATCATGCATTTCGGCGCTAGTTTTAACTAATAATTCACGTTGGTATTTGTTTTGTGCCAAAGTCGCTTTCATGGCTGTTTCGGCTTCTTCTTGCTTGAAATCGAATTCTCCTTTGGGTGCTAATAATTTAGCAATAATAGGCGATGTTTCAATTGCCAGAAACAAAAGCATAATGAAAAATGACGGCAGCCAAGGCAGTTTGTTCAACGCATTAATACGCGCCATTAGTCCGTCGAAACCTTCAATGATTGGCTGTGTTTGCGAAACCTTTTTGTCTAAATCTGCTTGAAGCTGTACGCCTGCTTTTTCTTTTTCGGCAATTTTAGCTTCGTTGGTCTTTTTCAGCGTTTCAAATTCTTTTAAAGCAGCATCGTGCTTTTCGCGTTTCTCTTTATAAACTGGTCCTTTGCCTAGCTTTTTAGTTCCCGCAGTTCCTTCGGCTTCGGTAATATAAACCGAATACAAATCGTTTACTTCTTTTTCTTTCTTTACAATATCAGCTTTTAAAGCAGCTATTTCTGCTTTATTCTTATCTAAGTCTGTTTTGAAATACGTTCCGATTTGTTTTTTGTTGGCCAATTCCATTTCGTTTTTCTCTTTCAACAAAACGGTATTGATTTCTTTTTCGAAGATTTTAATCTCCAAAGGTTTCGAAATTACAATAGCAATAATAATAGCCAAAGCAATACGCGGAGTTGCTTGCAGAAATTCGTCTAAGAAACGATCTCTTTTCTTAATAGTAGAAACGATGAATCGGTCTAAATTGAAGATTAATAAACTCCAAACAAATCCAAAAATTAAAGCTGGATAAATAGAATCGAAAACGGTAAAAAGCGCATAAGCACTGGCTAGAAAAGCCATTACTGCTGTAAAGAATACTGTGGCGCCAATACCAACATATTTGGTTTGTTCGCCTTCTGAGCAGTCTTTCAAGAGATCACGGTCGGCTCCTGAACATAGGATAAAAAATTGTTTTAACATGATTGATGATTTTTGATTGTGATTGATACGGCAAATTTAACGCCAAAAATTTAATTCTCAGGCAAATAGTTGATTTGTTTTTACTTGACTCTATAAAATTCCTTTTTTTCTTAAATGTTATTTTAACATTAATCTATTTCTAATGTTGACTAGGAATCATAACACTATGTTAATTTTTTTTCAAGGCTTTAGTAATACGCAGGCCTTAGTTTCGCAATCGAAAATCAAACTAAACACACACAATGAAAAAATTTTATCTATTAACCGCATTCTTTTTATTCGCCTTTACAGGTTTTGCACAGAAGGCCATTATCTCTGGAAAGATATTGGATGCTGATGACAAACTGCCTCTTCCTGGAGCTATGGTTCAAATTGTAGGCGAGAAAAAATACACCGTTTCTGATTATAACGGTCGTTTCGAATTATTAAATATTAACGAAGGAACTTACAAAGTTGAAGTAAAGTATATTGGATATACTACTTTAACACAAGAAATAAAAGTAGAGCATGGAAAAAATAATGTGATTGACTTTGCACTTAAAGCTTCCGAAAATGAGCTGAAAGAAGTTGTTGTTGGAGACATCTTAAAAGGTCAGGCAAAAGCACTGAATCAGCAGAAAAACAATAAAAATATCGGAAACGTAATCTCTTCTGATCAAATGGGACGTTTCCCAGATGCTAACGTGGGAGATGCTTTGAAACGTGTTCCAGGTATCACAATGCAAAATGACCAAGGTGAAGCGCGTAACATTATTATTAGAGGTTTGGCTCCGTCTTTGAACTCTGTAACTTTAAATGGCGACAGAATTCCATCTGCTGAAGGAGATAATAGAAACGTACAAATGGACTTAATTCCGTCTGATATGATTTCTACAATCGAAGTAAACAAAACACTTACATCTGATATGGATGCTGACGCAATTGGAGGTTCTGTAAACTTAATTACAAGAGCAACTCCAAACGGAGAAAGAATTTCTGCAACTCTTGCTGGAGGATATTTACCAATTCGTGACCACGCTTCTTACACTGCTGGTTTAGTTTATGGTAACCGTTTTGCAAATGATAAATTAGGAGTAGTTTTTAGCGGATCATACAATAATGTAGATTACGGTTCTGATAACATCGAAAACGAATGGGTAAAAGATGATTTTGGAAATGAGTACTTACAAGCATCTGAAATTAGAAAATATGATGTACAACGTATCCGTCGTAGTGCTTCTGTTGCTTTAGATTATAAATTCAACGAGAATAATACCATTTTTGCCAATGCAATCTATAACTGGAGAGATGATAGAGAAAACCGTTTTAGAACTACTTACGATGATATCGAGCCTCTTTATAATGGCGAAGAAATTGTTGGTTTTGAAGGTCGTGTAAAACGTCAGACAAAAGGTGGTTTAGACAATAATAGAAACAAAAACAGAAGATTAGAAGACCAAAGAGTACAAAACTATTCTATTCGTGGAGAGCACTTAATCAACTCAACTTTAGATTTAGACTGGTCTGCTAACTATGCAAAAGCAAGAGAATACCGTCCAGGTGAGCGTTATATCGAATACCGTCAGAAAGGTTTAGAAATGTTCGAAGATTTATCTGATATCAGATTTCCTTTAATGACAACTGTTGGCGAATCTGTTGACGAATTTAAATTTGATTCTGTTACTGAAAACACAGACGAAACTAGCGAAAGCGAGTTTGGCGCAAAAGTAAATATCCGTTTCCCTTTCTCTGTAATTGCTGGAGAAAAAGGAAGATTGAGAACTGGTCTTAGACTTCGTTTAAAAGAAAAAGAAAGAAACAATATGTTTTATTCTTACACTCCGCTAAACGACGATATGGAATTATTATCGCAAGTTCCAACAAGTTATTATGACGGAAAAGATTTTAATCCAGGAAGCAAATATGTACCAGGAACTTTCGCTTCGGCTGCTTTCTTAGGAAGTTTAGATTTGAACAATGCTTCTCTATTCGAAAAAGAAGCAGATCCAGCAGAATATTTAGCTGTAAACTATAATGCTAAAGAAAGAATTACTGCTGCTTACGTAAGATGGGATCAGGATTTTAACGATAAACTTTCTATGGTTTTAGGTTTCCGTGTTGAAAATACGCATATCGATTATACAGGAAATCGTGTATTAGATGAAGAAGAATTAGAAAGCAAAATCAACAATACCAACTCTTACACTAATTTATTGCCAAGTATTTCATTACAATACAACGCAACAAAAGATCTAGTTTTAAGAGCTGCTGCTACAACAGCATTAGCTAGACCAAACTACTACGCATTAGCACCTTATGTAAATAACATTGCGGCCGATAAAGAAATTACAGCTGGAAATCCAGATCTTAATGCTACATATTCATACAACTATGATTTTATGGCAGAGAACTATTTCAAATCTGTTGGTTTAATTTCTGGAGGTGTTTTCTACAAAAGATTAAATGATTTCATTTACAACTATAGTGACAACCAATATACTGCTGAAAAATTTGCTGCAGATTTTCCAAATCAGGCAAATCCAATTCCACCGGGAGAAAACTGGTCATTCTTACAATCAAGAAACGGAGAAAATGTTGATGTTTACGGATTTGAAGTTGCTTTTCAGCGTCAGTTAGATTTCTTGCCTGGTAAGTTCTTAAAAGGTTTTGGTATCTATTTAAACTATACCTACACAAAATCTAAAGCAAGCGGAATTGCTGATGAAGATGGAAACGAAAGAAACGACATTAGTCTTCCTGGAACAACGCCTCACATGTTTAACGGATCTTTATCTTGGGAAAACAAACGTTTCTCTGCTAGAATCTCAACCAACTTTACATCTGATTATTTAGATGAATTAGGTTCTGAGTCTTACAAAGACAGTTACTATGACAAGCAGTTTTTCTTAGATGCAAATGCTTCTTATAAGATCACAAAGCAATTACGTGTTTTTGCTGAGGCAAATAATTTAACAAACCAGCCGTTACGTTACTACCAAGGAGTTGCTGCTCATACTAAACAAGCAGAATACTACCAGCCACGTTACAATTTCGGATTGAAATTAGACTTGTAATTCTGCACTTTTATAAAATTCTTAAATTAGACAGAGTTTAATGCTCTGTCTAATTGCATTAAAATATACTATACCAATGAAAAATAAATCTTTAGTCGCTTTTTTACTTTTAAGCTTAGCCTTTACAGCTTGCAAAAACGATAAATTAGCGCCAGTTCAGCCAAACGCTGTAAAACCAACAGCCGTTACAGAAGCACTACCTCACGATACAGACGATCCTTCTATTTGGATAAACCCTACAGATGCTTCAAAGAGTATTATTGTTGGAACAGATAAAGATACTGATGGTGGCTTATACGCTTTTGATTTGAATGGAAAAATCCTTAAAAAATCTATCACATTAAAACGACCAAACAATGTTGATATCGCTTACGGATTAATTATTGACGGGAAAAAAGTAGACGTCGCGGTTACAACTGAACGTGAAGAAAACAAAATCAGAATTTTTAGTTTACCTGATTTAGAGCCAATTGATAACGGCGGAATTCCTGTTTTTGAAGGAGAAGCACAACGCGATCCAATGGGAGTTTCATTATACACTCGCCCAAGCGATGGGAAGATTTTTGCTATTGTAGGAAGAAAAACGGGTCCTTCTGGAAGTTATTTATGGCAATATGAACTTTCTGGAAACGGAAAATTCGCTACTGCAAAAGTAGTTCGCAAATTCGGAACGTACAGCGGTAAAAAAGAAATTGAGGCTATTGCAGTAGACAACGAATTAGGTTTCGTGTACTATTGCGATGAACAGGCTGGAATAAGAAAATACAAAGCAGATCCAGCTTTAAACGATAATAAAGAATTGGCTTTCTTTGGTCAGAAAGATTTCAAAGCAGACCATGAAGGAATCGCGATTTACAAAAAAACAGATTCTACAGGATATATTTTAGTATCCAACCAACAGGCAAACTCTTTTATGGTTTACCCGAGAGAAGGTGCCAACGGAAATCCAAACAATCATCCATTATTGGCAGAAGTTCCAACTTCGACAATTGAATGTGATGGTGCAGATGTGACAAACGTAAACTTAGGTCCAAAATACAAAAACGGACTTTTTGTAGCGATGAGCAACGGAATGACTTTCCATTATTATACTTGGGATTTAATCCAAAAACGTATAGACGAAACGAAGAAATAAAGATTCAGTGTTGATTTGAAATTGCAGTTTTTCAGTACTTTCCTTTAAACTGTGCTGAAAACTGCGTTTCAATGTCTTTAAAAAGTACTCATTGTCAGGCTGAGCGAAGTCGAAGCCCAGTTTCCAATTGGAACGCCCTTCGACTTCGCTCAAGGAGACAAGCAAACAGTATCAGACAGACACAAAAAACAAAAAAAAGCTGTTCATTTCTGAACAGCTTTTTTATTTTGAATTAAATAATTCCTTTTATTCTGTAATCGGTGCACCTGCTAAGATTTCAGCATTTGCAAACTCTTCAAATTTGGCGAAATTAGCTTTGAATTTATGTGCTAATTCCAACGCTTTTTTATCGTATAAATCTTTGTCTTCCCAAGTGTTTCTAGGATTTAAAATTTCCACTGGAACATTTGGACAATCTTGAGGAATTTCAATTCCAAATACTTCATGATTTTTAAACGCTAAATCGTTTAATTCTCCTTTTAATGCAGCAGTAATCATAGCACGAGTATATTTAAGCTTCATACGGCTTCCTGTTCCGTAAGCTCCTCCAGTCCATCCTGTATTGATTAACCACACTTTTACGCCCGCATCTTTCATTTTTTTGCTCAACATTTCAGCATAACGCGTTGGGTGCAAAGGCATAAATGGCGCTCCAAAACAAGCAGAGAAATTAGGCTGAGGCTCTGTTACACCAGCTTCTGTTCCAGCAACTTTTGCTGTATATCCAGAAATAAAGTGGTACGCTGCCTGACCTGGAGTCAATCTTGAGATTGGAGGCAAAATTCCGAAAGAATCTGCTGTTAAGAAAAATATATTTTTTGGATTGTGTCCAACCAAACCTGGCTGAACATTATCAATATGTGTAATTGGGTAACTTACACGAGTATTTTGTGTAATAGAAACATCGTCAAAATCAACTACGTTTGTTCCAGCTTTGAAAACCACATTTTCTAAAAGCGCTCCTTTTTTGATTGCTCTAAAAATGTCTGGTTCATTTTCTTCTGTTAAATTAATCACTTTTGCATAACATCCGCCTTCAAAATTGAAAACAGTGTTTTCGTTTGTCCATCCATGCTCATCGTCACCGATTAATTTACGCTCTGGATCTGCAGATAAAGTTGTTTTACCAGTACCAGACAATCCGAAGAAGATTGCTGTATCTCCTGCCTCACCAACATTGGCGCTGCAGTGCATTGGAAGTGTATTTTTGAAAACTGGAAGAATAAAGTTTAATGCAGAGAAAATTCCTTTCTTCATTTCTCCTGTATAACCTGTTCCACCAATTAAAGCAATTTTTTTAGTAAAATCTAAAATAGCAAAATTAGACTGGCGCGTTCCGTCTACAGCAGGATCTGCCATAAAACTTGGAGCACAAACTACTGTCCATTCTGGAGTAAAATTTGCCAGTTCTGAATCTTCTGGTCTTAAGAACATATTGTAGCAAAACAAGTTTGACCAAGCAGTTTCTGTTACAACACGAACATTCAATCTATAATTTGGATCAGAACAAACATAAGAATCGCGAACAAAAACTTCTTTGTCTGATAAAAATGCTGTTACCTTATTATAAAGCTTTTCAAAAGCTTGGGGCTCAAATGGGATATTTACATTTCCCCACCAAACTTGATCTTTTGTAATATCATCTTTTACGATAAAACGATCTTGTGGAGAACGGCCTGTAAATTCACCTGTATTAATTGCTAACGCTCCAGTAGAATTTTCAACACCTTGACCTGACTGCAAAGTAATCGCATGTAATTCATCTGCAGATAGTTGATAACGAACTTTTGCATTTTCAATTCCTAACTCTTTTAACGAAATCGATTGCGCGAAAACTGTATTAGTGTCCATAAGTTTTTAAGTTGTGTGTGATTTTTTGTTTAAAGCAAAATTACAGATTTATTTTTATTTCTTTTAAAATACTTAAATTTCACTTTAATTTATATGAAAAAAGAGAAATTTCACTTTAAAAATTATAAAAAGAAAAAAATAACCGCCTCTAATTTGTTTATTTACAACCTTATACGCGAATTTGTTATATTATTTTTGTTTGACAACAGAAAATACAAAAAAGTCACACAAATAAAGTTATATGTTATTTATGTGACAAAATTAAAGATTAATTCTTAGACAGAATTTTTTTTTCGGGATTTTATGATTTTCTCTTCAAAATCGTAAAGAATAATAGCGCCCAGGCAATAATTAATAAGAAACCACCCAAAGGTGTTGCGAATACGATAATTTTAGATTCAAAAAGTGTATAGTCTTTTGTAGCCAATAAATAGATCGAACCACTGAAAAGCAAAACGCCTGCCACAACTAAATTATAGATCGTTTTTAAGGTCTTCTCTGCAATATCTTTTTGGGTAGATAAAAATAGAAGAAAAAGAGCATGATACATTTGGTAGCGAACACCAACTTCAAAAGTATTTAATTGGTCAACCGAAAGATATTTTTTCAATAAATGAGCACCAAAAGCGCCCAAAATAATAGCTAACATACCAATAAAAGCTCCAGTTAAAATGATTCTTCTTTTCATAATATATCTCTTTTGAAATTTCAAACAAAAATACTTCAAACGAACTGAAAAACCGCCTTTGTTCCTAGATTATTTAGAACAAAATCAAATTATTTTTGGGGTTTTGCGAAAAAAATAATTTTATTTTCTTTAATTTGAATTGTTATATTTATAACATTTAAATATATTTGTGTTAAATATTTAAGACATGAGAAACATTTTAATATTTGGAGCAGGAAGATCTGCATCTTCTTTGATTCGATATTTACTATCAAAATCTAATGAAGAAAAGCTGCATTTAACGGTAGCTGACCTTTCATTGAATCTTGCTAAAGCAAAAACACAAAATCACCCAAATGCCACTCCGCTTGCCTTAGATATTTTTAATGCAGAAGAAAGAAAAAAAGCTATTGCAAAAGCATCAATCGTAATTTCAATGCTTCCCGCACATCTGCATATCGAAATTGCAAAAGACTGCCTTGAATTCAAAAAACATCTTGTTACAGCTTCTTATATCAGCGATGCCATGCAGGCTTTAAATGAAGAAGCGATCAAAAATAATCTGATTTTCATGAACGAAATTGGTCTTGATCCAGGCATCGACCACATGAGCGCCATGAAAGTCATTGACGAAATCAGATCAAAAGGCGGCAAAATGCTTTTGTTTGAATCTTTCTGCGGCGGACTTGTAGCTCCGGAATCTGACAATAATTTATGGAACTACAAATTTACTTGGGCACCAAGAAACGTTGTTTTGGCGGGACAAGGCGGTGCAGCGAAGTTTATTCAGGAAGGAACTTATAAGTACATTCCGTACAGCGCTTTGTTTAGAAGAACTGAATTTCTTGAAGTAGAAGGCTACGGAAAATTTGAAGCTTATTCTAACCGCGATTCACTTAAATACAGATCGGTTTATGGTTTAGATGATATTCTTACCTTATATAGAGGCACAATCAGAAGAGTGGGATATTCTCGCGCTTGGAATATGTTTGTGCAGCTCGGGATGACTGATGATAGCTATGTTTTAGAGGGGTCAGAAAATATGAGTTATCGTCAGTTCATCAATTCTTTTCTTCCGTATCATCCAACAGATTCTGTCGAAATTAAAACTCGATTGATTCTAAAAATCGATCAAGACGATATTATGTGGGACAAACTTTTGGAGTTGGATTTATTTAACCCAAACAAAAAAGTAAATCTGCCAAATGCCACTCCAGCTCAAATTTTAGAAAAAATCTTAACCGATAGCTGGGCTCTTGAACCAGAAGATAAAGATATGATTGTGATGTATCACAAATTTGGTTACGAACTGAATGGAGAGAAGAAACAAATCGATTCTAAAATGGTTTGCATTGGCGAAGACCAGACTTATACTGCAATGGCAAAAACAGTTGGACTTCCGGTTGCAATTGCTACATTATTAATCTTAAACGAAAAAATTACAACTCCAGGCGTTCAGCTTCCAATTAAAAAAGAAGTTTACGAACCTATTTTGAAGGAATTAGAAGAATACGGGGTCATTTTTAACGAACAAAATGTACCTTATTTTGGTTACAATCCAGACTTGTTTTAGTCTAGGTTGCATGTTTATTTTTAGAATTTTTTTTTAATTAGTTTTTAATTTTATCCGCTTCTCCCATCAAGAAGCGGATTTTTTTATTTTGAGGTTCAAAGCGGCAAAGGTTCAAAGGCACAGAAAAAAACCTTTGAACCTTTGAACCTTTGAACCTTTGCTCCTTTGTTATTCTGAACCTCTATTTCTCACTCTGAAGCGTTATAGGCAACGAATACAACACGCGAATAGCCTGACCATTTTCAGTTGCGGGAATCCATTTTGGTGAAAGTTTCAAAACTCTTATTGCTTCATCTGCAACTCCATAACCTAAATCTTTTACGACTTTAAACTCAGACAGACTTCCATCTTTTTCGACCATAAATTCAATAAAAAGCTTGCCATCCTTTTTTTGTTTCGAAAACTCTTCTGGCATTTTAAAATTTTGTCCCACAAACATATAGAACTTTTCTATTCCGCCAGGAAATTGTGGCTGAGTAACATCTGCCTTTTCATTAACATCAATACTGTTTTTTCCATTAAAACTGGTTTGTACAGCTGCCTCTGCATTAAAAGCAAACAATAACAAACTGCAAACAACTCCAACAATAAATACTTTACCGATTTCTTTTACTGCCGATTCTTTTTTGGTCATCATAAGCAAGCGTTTTTTAGTTATTAAATAATTGATAGTACTAGCCAAAGCAACAGTTTGTTTATTTGAAGCAAAATCTAACAGCAGATTCTGGTAATTTTTTATCTCACCAAATTGTCTATTTACGGCTTCATCGGCCAAAAATTCATGATTGAGCTTTATGGCTTTTTCAAACAAAACAAACATCGGATTAAACCAAAATAAGATTTGTAAAACCTCAACAAAAAGAATATCCAATGTATGTTTTTGCTCTAAATGTGCTTTTTCATGAGCGATTAATTCTGATGGAATTTTTCCATTTGCAAAATCTTCTTTACTAATAAAAATAGCATTCCAGAAAGAGTGTGGCAAAATCGATTCTTTCATTAAAACAAGTTTCTGATTGTCTATAAATTGTACCGAATTCTTTTTCATTTTGAAGAAAAACGAAGACACATTTACAGCAAATCGAATCAGTAAAACTGTTGCAATTAGAACATAAATTGCACCTAAAAAGAAATATACGATTTGATTGTACGAAACTTCGTTTAAGATTGATTGATTAGACACAATCATTATTTCATCTAGCTGAATTGCTTTAATTTTTGACGGAAAAAATGATGCAATCGAAAACAATTGCAGCGGAATAATTAGGCTAAAAATCAAACTTCCGAGAAGATAAGCACGATTAAAACGAAACATCCTTTCGTTTTCTAACAACAATTTATACACTGCATAAAAAACAGCAAGCAGTAAACCCGATTTTAAAAGATACGTTATCATTTTTTCTTTTTTTGAATTTCTGAATCGATTATTTTTTTAAGATCTTCCAATTCTGAAGACGATAAATTGGTTTCGGTTGTAAAAAACGAAGCAAATTGCGAAGCCGAATTATTAAAGAAATTACTAATCAGTCCTTTTACGTGTTTTGCAAAATAGTCTGTTTTCTTTACCAGCGGATAATATTCCCGAGAATTCCCAAATTCATTATACGCCACAAACTTCTTATCGATCATTCGTTTTAAAAGCGTCGCTACGGTTGTTGTTGCCGGTTTTGGTTCCGGATACGCTTCGAGCAAATCTTTCATAAAAGCCTTTTCAAGCTTCCATAAATACTCCATTAACTGTTCTTCCGCATTTGATAATTGTATCATGGTTTTGTATTTTCAAGTTTTTCTGTTTCAGCCAATTCCTTTTTATATTCCTCCAAATTCCAGTCAATATTCAATTTCGTTGCATATTCGGCCATAGTTCCAAGTCCGACTTCTGCACGCCTTTTATCTACATTATCTGGATCTATCATTGGTGCTATACGAATTTTATTAGTCTTTTTATTCATTGAACTCTGACTGCCATAAATTTGTTTTTTTCCTTCTCTCAAAGCCACTCTATCTTCCAAATACGCCAGATTTCCTGGATTAGCATTGCCGTTTTTAACCGCCTCTCTCATCATAGGCAGATATTTTTGCTGATATTCTAAATCGGCATGCTGAATCACCAGAAATAAAGTCTGATTTCCCTGAGAGCCTACAACATTTTTTCCTAACCAGCCTTTTTCGTCCAGTATTTTCGTCACTTTAATGAGATTAATACTGTCTTTTCTTTGCATGATTTTACCAATGCTGTCAATTTTCTTTTTATCAGGTTTGGCGGCTCTATAAACATTCATAAATTCCCCACGAATTTCCTGATCTTCGGTATAAATTTCTGCAAGTTGTTTTTCTAGCACCTTATCATAATTTGCCCCAATAATATCTAATTTCTTCTGGAGTTTGTCAATTGTTTTATTCCATTCTTTTTCCGAGTGCAAAGACTTTAAATCGTTATCAATTTTAATATGCGCCATATTCTCGTATCCGTTATCGATCGAAAGATTCAGCCATTTAAATGCTTTTTTATGCTGTCTTGCCATAGAAGCAGAACAGCCCGCGTTGTACAAATCTGACCATGATTTCTGCTCTATTTTAAAAGCTTTTTCGTAGTACGAAACAGACAACTCATAGTTTTTTGCCGTATAGCACGAATCTGCCTTATGAACCCAGTTTTTATACGTTTGAGCATTTAAAAAGCCAAAATTGATTACAAGTAAAATAAAAACAATCGATTTTTTCATAGGTTAAATTTAGCCTTTTATTAAATTAATATGTTCTCAAATTAATTTTCTTTTGTCACGAATTTATTTTCATTATCTCGTTTCTCAGCAACTCATTTATAATAACCATTCTTACTTAACCTTTTTTTTGACGAATTATTTCCTCTAGTTCAGGAAGTTCTTTTTTATAAGCTTCAACATCCCAAGTTGCATTCCAATATTTAAGATAATCTGATAAAGTTCCTAGTCCTACTGATGCTCTTCTTTTATCTACATTATCGGGATCTTCAAGCGGAGAAACAAAGGGTTTCTTCGTAATCGGATGATTCATTACCTGGCTTCCATAAATTTGTTTTCCTCCTTCACGCAAAGCAACTCTGTCTTCTAATAAAGCCAAAGAACTTGCTTTTGCATTGCCTTTTTTAACGGCATCTCTCATCATGGGCAAATACTTTTGCTGATATTTTAAATCGGCATGCTGTATCACTAAAAACAAGGCCTTATTAGCCTGAGATCCAACAACGTCTTTTCCTACCCAACCCTTTTCATCTAATATTTTGATAACCCTAATTAAAGTTATACTGTCTTTATAATTCATGATTTCACCAATACTATCCAAAGCTTTGCTTCCCGGACCAGCTGTTCTATAAATTTTCATGGCTACACCGCGAATATCTTGATCTTCTGCATAAATATCCAAAAGTTCTTTTTGCAAAGCTTTATCGTAGTTAACTTCAATAATATCTCTTTTCTTTTGAAATCTAGCGATCATTTTTTTCCAGTCCTTATCTTCATGCAAAGATTTTAAATCGTTATCTTTTTTCATACGAGCAATATCTTCAAATCCATTATCAATTGCTAAATTCAGCCAATTCAATGCTTTTTTATTTTCCTGAGCCAAAGCAGCAGAACATCCCGCATTGTAAAAATCACCAGAATCTTTGTTTTCTACTTTAAAGGCTTTTTCGTAAAAATCAACAGACAATTTATAGTTTTGTGCTCGGTAGCAAGAATCTGCTTTTTGAGTCCATTCTTTATACGTTTGGGCTTGTAGCAAAAAGCAGTTCATTAAAAGAAAAGAAAGCGTGATTAATTTTTTCATGGTTTAGAGGTTAGTTGGTTTATTTAATATTTTGTTCTGAAATCAATTCTCCTTTATCGTAATTTTTGATTCCTTTTAATTTTCCTTTATCCGAATAAAACTTCCATTCTCCAAAATAAAACCAATGCGACTGAACCGAATCAGTCTCAAATTTAGTTTTTCCTTTGGATTCCAATTTTCCGTTTTCGTAATAACTTTTCACGACACAGATTCCGTTTTTATATTTCTCTGTTTTATAGATTTTCCCATTAATGTATGATTTCCACTTTTTTACCGGAAGATCATTTTTATAATATTCATACGATTTATAATTTGTACCATCTTGAGTATAATTATCTATCCAAACACCTTCTTTTTTCTTGTCAATTTTCTGATTAATTGGCTGGCTTTTACAGCCCAAAAGCATTGAACCTACAAGAAATACTAAAAAGATATTTTTCAAATTCATCATTGCTCTACAATTATAGATTCGTCTCTACAAATGTAGAGTTAAATTTTAAATATGCAAGAAAAAAGTTTCTTTTTTAGAAGCAAAGGTTCAGAGGTGCAAAGTGATAAAGGTTTTTCTTTTGAATCTTAAAACATGGGAAACAAAAAAATCCGCTCATTTCTGAACGGATTTGTATCTGAATTAAACTTTGTCAAAGTTTAAAACTTTAACAAAGCATCAAAAAATCTTTGCGACTTTAGCTCCCGATAGCTATCGAGATTGCGAGCAAAAACACAACAAAACTTAGTGTCTTAGCGCCTTCGCGGCAAAACACCTTATTTACTTAATTCCACAAAATACTTGTAAAACAACGGAATAGTCTCAATACCTTTCAAGTAATTAAAGATTCCGAAATGCTCATTTGGCGAGTGAATAGCATCGCTATCCAAACCAAATCCCATTAAGATGGTTTTACTTTTTAATTCTTTTTCGAACAAAGCCACAATCGGAATACTTCCACCAGAACGAACTGGAATTGCAGGAACTCCAAACGTTTCTGTATATGCTTTATTTGCTGCCTGATATCCGATGCTGTCAATTGGCGTTACATAACCTTGACCACCGTGGTGAGGCGTTACTTTTACCGTAACTCCGGCTGGAGCAAGACTTATAAAATGTTTCGTGAAAAGTTCTGTAATTTCTTCCCATTCCTGATTTGGAACCAAACGCATTGAGATTTTAGCGAAAGCTTTGCTTGCAATAACCGTTTTAGCACCTTCGCCAGTATAACCGCCCCAGATTCCGTTTACGTCTAAAGTCGGACGAATTGAGTTTCTTTCGTTGGTTACATATCCTTTTTCACCGTAAACATCGGCAATATTTAAAGCATTTTTATATTTTTCTAGGCTGAAAGGCGCTTTTGCCATTTCGGCTCTTTCTTCTGCAGATAATTCTTCTACTTTATCGTAGAAACCTGGAATTGTAATATGATTGTTTTCGTCGTGAAGCGAAGCAATCATTTTTGCCAGAATATTAATTGGGTTTGCCACAGCTCCACCGTATAAACCTGAATGCAAATCGCGGTTTGGACCTGTAACTTCTACTTCAACATAACTCAAACCTCTTAAACCTGTCGTGATAGACGGCTGTTGGTTAGAAATCATTCCTGTATCTGAAATCAAGATGACGTCGTTTTTCAGTTTTTCCTGATTGCGCTCTACGAACCAAGCCAAACTTGCCGAACCAACTTCTTCTTCACCTTCAATCATGAATTTTACGTTACAAGGCAACGTATTGCTTTGTACCATTAACTCAAGCGCTTTTACGTGCATGTACATCTGACCTTTGTCGTCACACGCTCCACGCGCGAAGATGGCTCCTTCTGGGTGAACATCTGTAGTTTTAATAACCGGTTCAAAAGGTGGTGAAGTCCATAATTCTAATGGATCTGGCGGTTGTACGTCGTAGTGGCCGTAAACTAAAACCGTTGGAAGATTTGGATCTATAATTTTCTCTCCGTAGATAATTGGGTAACCTGGAGTGTCGCAAGTTTCGACATAATCGCACCCTGCTTTTGATAAACTTTCTTTTACAGCCTCTGCTGTGTCAATAACATCTTGAGAATATGCAGTGTCGGCAGAAACCGACGGAATCTTTAATAATTCGATCAATTCATTGATAAACCGATCTTTATGTTGTTGAACGTAGGACTTAATATTTTCCATTTAAATTATTTTTATAGAAAACCAAAAGTACGAAAAAGAGAATTAAAAAAAATTTTCAAAAAATGCTTTGATAATTCAAAAGTATGCCTATCTTTGCACCCACAATTACCGCGGATATGGCGAAATTGGTAGACGTGCCAGACTTAGGATCTGGTGCCGCAAGGCGTGTAGGTTCGAGTCCTATTATCCGCACAAAAAAAAAGCTTCTGAAGATTTTTCAGAAGCTTTTTTGTTTTTATTGCATTTTATTTTTACTGTTAAATACATTTCAAAACAGCATTTACACGTTTTCGAAAACCTGAATTTTACATTTGTAAACATCGTTTTAAATCTGTAATTTTACTTAACTTTCTACAAATCTGGAACTATTGAATTTATAGAATACAAAAATCAATTTCTAACAGACGACACAACCAATTGAAATGTCGCTAAAAACAGATAAATTATGTCAAGAATTTTTATGGCAATGGGTTTAACGCTCGCTTTCTTCGGTTGGGTTTTATATCACCTTATAATTAAAAAGGACTTAAAGAAAAACTTAAACAATATGTACCTCGGATTTTTTTTCATAGGAACTTGGGTATTATTCTACTTTTTTATTGTTGAGCTTTTTTAATATCAAATCCGCTCTACAAAAGCATTCTCATAAAAAAAGCTTCTGAAGATTTTTCAGAAGCTTTTTTGTTTTTACTAATATTCAACTAATTTTACCCTAAAATTTAAAATTAGTTTAAATATTTTCTGCGTTATAGTAGCGGCAATAGTTTTTTATTTAGAAGAATAACCTAAAATATCAAACTTCTTTTTATTTGAATTATATTTTAATCTCACATTAATTTTTTGAGTTCCATTATTTAATATTAAAACATTCTCTGCTTTGGAATCTCCAAAAGGATAATTTAAGTCCTTATTTTTAACTTCAAATTTAAATTTAGAGTTTTGCTTTTTTAATTCACTTATTTTTTCCTTTAGACCTCTTCCAATAAATACAATATTTCCAGTAGAATCTATTCTTGATAAATCATTCGTAGTTAATTCTTTTCCAACATTCAAAATTTCCTTTGTAGCCGTTTGACTTTCGCAAGAAACAAAAAAGACAAGAATAATAAAGCTAAAACATATCTTTACTAAATTTAGTAAAATCTTTACTAACTCATTAACATCACCGCCTAATTCTTCTTCCTTTTTATATTCTCCGTTAATGCTATCCATTTCTCTTTCTAATTTGAACACTTGTTTATTTTAATCGGTAACTCCAAACAAGCTCTGTTCGCGTATTTGTGTTTTATTTTTTCTATTTTAATTTTACATTTAACCCTCCAAAAAAACTTATTTGAAAAGTTTTATTAAAACTTTGCTGCCATTGACCTCTCATTTCATAAGGTCTTGCCCCGCAATATTTTTCTACTAATAAAGCATCTGAGTCGTTCACATATCCAAAACCATTGATATAAGCATTTGCACCTTTATGCCAGTCGTACCTATCCCACCAATAATGAGTTATTGTTCCTGACAAAACAAAATTATCTTTCCTCTTAGTAACTGTGAAATTACCTTTTGAAGTTATTGTACTTGTACCACAAACATAATACAATTCGCGAAAAATGCCCCCAGTAAATTGGCGCTGAAATTCATTAGTATACTTTACAAAATCTCCTTCTTTTGTTAACCTTTTCTCAAAATTCTCAAGTCCAAGTCTTTCTTCAAAACGTTCAATATTTACATTTTCCGCAACAATAACTTCATTATTGCCTCTAAGCCATTTAAAATCTATCGTTTTTGTAAATCCTGAACCATCCAACCACCATTGCAAACAATCTGCCGCCATATTAAAATTTCTTTGTCTGGCTTTTTCAATCATTTCAAGATAATTCTTTTTTAACATTAAAGCCTTCTCTTTATCCTGCAATTGAAGGTAGAAACTTCTAGCTTTTGAACTTCCTTGCTGATTCCAAAATGGATCTCCAAATAATTTTTTATATTCTAAAGGATTTAAATCGGTTTTTACTTTAAAATCACTTTCATTCATAATTATTATTTTATAAGTAAATATTTACAAATATATGATTTTAAAATTCTTTTATTAGTTATTTTTTTGTTTAAAATCAAATCTCAGAATAGGTTAACACAACAAGTATCCATCTTGACGAAAGGAGCTTTTCAGCATCACCAACAGTTTGTACACTATGAAAAAAATTGCGGAAATCACTCTGGAATTTTTTGTTGGTTTTGCTTTTGGTTTCTCCTTTCGTCGAAATGAAGATAATTTCTTTTACTTAATCAACATCTAAATAAGGATCGAGAACTTCAGCTAATTTATTGAGCCAGTAAAAATTATCTTCAAGATTGTTGAATTCGGTTTCTACAGTTTCGCAGCCCCTAATGATGCTTAAGGAAAGAATATAATTTACTTGCCGTATAGCTCTTGCCATTTCATCAGAATCAATTGTATTTGTAAAAAAATCCTTTAATCTAATTTCAACTTCTTTTGAAAAATGATTTTTGCTCATATTTTTTAAATTTAAATTATTGCAAAAATCCTTAGAACTTAATTTCATTTAACCCCATATATGCGTTCAACTTTAATTATTTTTTTCTTATAGAAATCAATTTTCGGCTTAAGCCTTTTCCTTTTAAAACATAAAAAAACCTCCAGCTAAAGCAGGAGGCAATTCATATAGTTTTATTATTAAACAAAGTGAATCTGTGCAGTTTGTCATTTCGACGAAGGAGAAATCTTCGTGAGAAGCTCGACACAGATTGACACATTACTTTATGGAGCTACTTGTGGGGATTTGCTTCGCCTATTCGCTATCGCTCGAGTCTCCTTCGTCGAAATGACAAGATTGTGGTTACAATATAAAAAAAACCTTTGTCAAAGTTTTAAACTTTGAGAAAGGTCTCGCGTACAGTATTTTTGGTCCCGATAGTTATCGGGAGGAATTTATTTTTTAGAATTTAACAACTCTATTATCTTATCGACATTAATCTCGCTATAATCATTAATATAAAAATCGCATGGCGGAAGCTGTTCTTTTGTATGCGTGCTCAAAACGCCCACTACTTTCATTCCGGCATTTAATCCTGCTGTAATTCCCGAAAAAGAATCTTCGAAAACCACGCAATCAGAAGGAGAAACTCCAACTCTTTCTGCTGATTTTAAATATACTTCAGGATTTGGTTTATGAAACGTAACATCTTCACTTGACATCATCGAATCCATTTTATCACCTAGCTTCAAAGCATTTGCAATCAAATCAAGATTCGCACGAGGCGCAGATGTTGCAACTGCAGTTTTGAAACCACGAGATTTTAATTCGTTTAGAAAGTCCATATAATGCGGAATCGTTTCGACTTTGTCTTTGTAGATCTCACGAAACATTCCTTCTTTTTCGTCTTCCAATTTTATCAGTTCTTCTCCCGCAATTGGGCGTTTGAAGAAATGAGTCATGATATAACTGTTATGTTTTCCGTACATATGCTCTTCAAATTCTTCTTTCGTGTACGGAATATTATATTTATCGAAAAACTTTTCAAAAGCGATTACATGATGCGGATTTGTATGCGAAATCACGCCATCCATATCAAAAATTACACATTGCTGGCTCATATACTTGTTTTGTTATTTTATTATCTTCAAATATACTGAATCGCTTTATCTACCTCTATTATATAAAATTAAATTTTGATTATTTTCGAGATAATTTACGTACGTTAATTCCGTTTTTTCTATTCTCGATCATAATAAGATCCCCATTTTCATCAAAAGCGATTCTTCCTATATTAGAGGTTAATGCTTCACCAACCAAACCATCTTTATATCCGCTAGGCCTATCACCTTCTCCTAATAAATATTTCCCTTTTCCGTCAGGCGTAATCTGTAAAATATTATTATTAGATGTCGATATGTATATAATGTCATTTTTATCTATAGCCAACCCTTGTGCGTCTTCTAAACCTACATACGGCACATAGACTCCATCTTGTTTTACCGTAATTTTAATTGTAGTTACAAGTCCTTCTGGTGTTATTTTTCGAATCCCTTCGGCACCAACATTTTCTTTCATGTATAAATTACCTCTACTATCCTTCGCCATAAACTGCGCAGAACTAAAACGTGCCTCTTCGCCTTTACCATCATTATGTCCCCATGCATCAGGTTTTCCAGCCAAAACAGTTGATGTCCCTTTTGGATTAAATTTTAATATGGATGTTGCATCAGAAATATACAAATTATCCTCTTTGTCAATAAGAAAACCAAAAGCCTGGCGTCCCATTTCTGCTTCTGTCAGATAAGTAGTCACTAAGCCGTCTGGAGTAATTTTTCTCAAAGTTCTATCATGAGAACCTGAAAAGTATATATTTCCTTTAGAATCTGTATTTAAATCAACAATTGTTGTAAAAACAGCTTCTTCGCCCTGCCCATTTACATCTATCTCACTATATTCTCCAGATCCAGCAAGAACTGATACAACGCCATTTTTATCTACTTTTCTTATCTGATCAGATTCAAAACTTCCTACATATATATTTCCATTTCCGTCAATAGTCAATGCCGTAGGAAATAAATCTCTTGGCTTAAAGACCCCTGCCGCAACAGTACTTACTTTATCATATTGAATAATAGCTACATTTTCATTGTCATCACTCGAACAAGAAATCATTGTGATAGCAAATAGAAAGAATACAATTTTCCTCATAGGTTCTTAAGATTTTGGATTTGATTTTGAATTAGTTAAAACAAAACTAATAGAATAATCTTTCAAAAAACATTATTTCCAATAAAAAAACTACAATTTAACTTTCTTACCCAATCCAAATCTTACTTTTCACCAAAGTCATAGTCTGTCTCAAATGCTGATTACATGCAATAAGAATAATCAAAACCAACAAACCATAACCCACAATGGTGTAAATCTCCATATCGGCCAATAAAGTCGACTGTTTGGCAATGCTTCCAAAAATCTTTTTCATAGCTAGAACATTCGCATTATCTGCCGAATATCCTTTGGCAATAAAACTCTGTGTAGCATTTGCAATGTTTTGTTGCGCTTCGGGATTTTCGCCAGTCACAAACTGACTAAGTTTCAAAAAGTGTTTTTTGTTTAGAAATACAGTTGCATTCTGCATGACGCAAAAACCAATCGTGCTTCCCCAGAAACGTCCAGAAACGCCGACAATTCCAGAAGAAACCGCCATATTTGCAGGAACCGAAGAAGTAGTAAAGAGAATTAACGGAACAAATAACAATCCAACTCCGATGCCCTGCAAAAAGTACGGAACAATAATATCTGACAAAGCCACATCGGGCACAAAAAGAAACGTAAACCAAAAATGATACAAGGCAATTAGCGAAAAACCAATCAGAAAAATGATTTTGGTCGAAAGCGATTTCATCAAGAAAAAAGCCGCCAAAACCAATCCGATAATATTTCCGAGTCCGTTAATGTATTGCACGCCCGCAACTCGAGACGGATCCCAATTCCAAATCGAATACATCGCCGAATGGCAAAGACTCAGCGTTGCTCTGCTGATATAAAACAGGAAAAACAATAAAAACCCAATTCTTAGATTGGCATATTTAAAAACTTCAAAATTAAAAGTTGGCCTTTTAACCAAAAGCTCTTTGAAGATGAACAAACCTCCCGTAATAAGTGCCGTAATAAGCATTAAAACCATTTGAGAAGATTCGAACCAATATTTTTTCTCGGCATACACAAAAAAGTAGGCACCGCAAAGAATAGCTGTTAAAACCAAAAAATAGCTCATCCAGTCGATTTGATACAACGGGATTTTCTTTGTTGTTCGGTGCCCACGAAAAGTAACCAAGATTAAAAAGACATTTAAAACCTGCAGTCCGCCCGAAACATACAGCATGTATTTCCAGTCGTAATGATCCAGAAACCAAACCGCAATATTCATAATAAAAGGCGTTGACAGCAGTAGAGAACCATAATAAAAGGAAAATCCAATTATGATGGCATTTTTAGAATCAAACTGCTCAATAAGCAATTGTCTGATGGTAATGGCAGGAAGCGCCATTAAGATTCCTTCGGCAACTCTCAGCAATAGAAAAACCGCAAAATTATCGACATAACCCGACGTCACAATCGTAACTCCAATTAAGGAATAAACGCCCATGAGGTAATTTTTGGCAGGGAAAAAACTCGAAAATCGGCTTTCTATGAGAATTGTAGCCAGCAGAGTTCCATACGTTACACACATCGCGTACTGCAAGTCTTCGGGCTCAATGTCTAGAAAACTTGCCGCATACGTTACGTTTGACGTATAAACTCCCAATAAAATCATGGAATGCAAAAGGCAAACAAACAAAATTGTAATGATTGCCCATTTTGGAACCCATGATTTAAAAATACTTTTATCTTCCATTTTAGTGTGCTGCGATCACAGTAATATTCATTCCCGCTCTTAAAAAGTCGGCTTGTTTGTCGCTGTCTTTTAACTGAATTCTAACCGGAATTCTTTGTTCGATTTTTACGAAGTTACCCGTTGCATTATCTGGAGGAAGCAATGAAAATCTTGCCCCACTCGCAGGCGATAAAGAGGTAATTGTACCAACAAAAGTTTTATCGCTCAAAGCATCGGCTTTAATTTCAACATCTTGCCCAACGGTTAAATATTGCAATTGCGTTTCTTTAAAATTCGCCGTAATCCATTTTTCTTTACTTACAATTGATAATAAAGACTGACCTTCTTTTACCAATTGTCCTGGCTGTAAAGTTCGTTTTCCAACCCAACCGTCATAAGGCGCTGTAATTATGGTGTACGAAAGAAATAAAACAGCATTATCTGCAACAGCTTGTTTGGATGCAATATTGGTTTGTGTTGTCGGAACATTTGCTTCGGCAACAGAAGTGCTCAAAGCAGATGAATGGATTCTATTTTTCATTTCCTGAAAATGCGCCTGAGCTGATTCGTAATCAGCTTTTACTTTCTCTAATTGCTGAGAAGTTGCGGCTTCTTCGCTTACCAAAGCTTTGTATCTTTCGTATTCCAATTTGGTTTTCCAAAGATTCGATTTCGCCGCTTCTAACTGCGCTTCGTTAATCGCTGTTGCACTTGCCGTATTTATAGCATTTTTCTGCGCCACAACGCTATTTTGCTGTGCGTTTTGAACATCGGCAAGAGCCACATTCAATTTTGATTTATATTCACGATTATCAATTACAACCAGAGTATCTCCTTTATGCACAAACTGATTTTCGTTAAAACGAACTTCCTGCACATAACCCGTAATACGCGACATAATTGGCGTTACATATTGTTCGACTTGCGCGTCGTTGGTTTCTTCGTGATTTCTGTTGAACACATAAAACCAAATTCCTAAAATAACACCGCTTATAACAAGCACACACGCAATAATTGTTATTAGTATATGAAACGTTTTATTTCTTCTAGTTTCATTTTTTATCTTAACCATATCTCTTTAACTTAGTTCTTTTCTAAAAATCTTTCTTCTTTAATCTTTCTCCTATCAAGTCTTTCTCTTATAAAGTCTTGCTTCTTGCCTCTTTCTTCTAAAGCTTTAGCCTAATCTCTCACCATCTAGCTCTGCGGAAGCATTCCAGCCGTATGAAGCAATTCGTAATGTTTTAAAACCGCATCCAATCGTGTAGAAATTTTGTTGTATTTTGCTTGAAGCAAAGCATTATCGGCGTCAACCATTTCGGTAATTAAAACCAGCTGGTTTAAGTATTTCAGCTTTACAATGCGGTAATTTTCGTCGGCCAAATCCAGTGCTTTGTCCACAACAACGAACTTTTCAAGAATCTCCTGATACTGCGTATGTTCTTTATACAACTTGTCTTGAATTTCCTCTTTTACAATTTCATTCTGCATTTCCTGCCATTTGATTTTGGTGCTCGCCTGCTCCATTTTGGTTTTATTTTTATATAAAGACGAAAGATCAAAAGTGGCTTCAATACCTACCTGTCCTAAAGTATACAGATACGGATTAGGCGGAAAGAATTTATAGTTCGGATAATAAAAACCGTAATTCCCAAAGAAATGAACGCTTGGCAAATAGTTTCCTTTTACCATTTTTAGTTCGGTTTTACTGATATTCAATTCCTGACTAGCAATACGCATTTCTTCGTTTTGCAAAGCTTTATTCATATAAAAATCATACGGATCCAAACCGTTCATTTCGTCTAAACTCGACGTTGTATCGATTGCAATTTCTTCGTTTTCTGGAATCTGGATCAGCGTTTTCAGATCGTGAAGTGCGATTTTAATGTTTTTGGAGTTAGTTAACGCATTCAATTCGCGATCTGAAAGCTGTAATTCGGCACGAATAACTTCGTTTTTCGTAACCGTTCCATGTTTTTGAAGCGATTGCACTTCTTTCAATCGGCTCTTTTCTTCTTTGATGTTTTCTTCGAATATTTTCTGAAGTTCCATCATTTTATAAATTGCCAAGTAGTTTGCCACCACTTCAAGTTCGATATCATTTTCAGCCTTTTCGGTTTTTATTTTAGCTATTTCGCTTTCCTGATTGGCAATTTTGATGGCATTATTGATCTTATTTCCGGCATAAATTGGCATTTTAAAAGTCGAATTGACCTCATAAATTTCAGGAATTGCCGGTGTAACTTCTTTGTCTTTTAAAAACCCGCTTCCTTTGAATTCGGTAATATTCGTAATTCGAGAATACATGCCGTTTAACTGTACATCTGGCAGTCGGAGTTCTTTTCTTTCTTTGATATTCTGCTCTGAGAGCGTGACCTCCAATTGAGATCTGAGGATTTTTTTGTTGTTTTCTTTAGCCAGCTTCAAAGCTTCTTGCAATGAAACAGTATGAACTTCCTGCGCTTGTAAGCCATTGAATGCTAATACAATTAAGAATAACAGCAGGATTCTGGGAAAACAATCGTCTGTAGAATTTGTTGTTTTAAGGAACATGAATAATTAAATATTTGATGCTGCAAAGTTCCTTCATTTTTCTGGTGACTGATAATTCTAAAAAGCCAAGAACATATTCATTTCAGACAAATGTTAAAATCGTGTTTTCCGAAAACGTTATATTAAGATACTGAAAAACAATTTATTACAAAATAGATTTTGATTGTGATTATTTTTTGATTTCTCCCGCAGATTTGGCAGATCAAGCAGATAATTAATGAATTAAAGTAAAAATCTACACAATCTGCCAAATCTGCGAGAGAAAAAACAAATCATTTGCTTTCCAAAATCTCTTCTCCGTTTAAGTAATCGGAAGGTCTTTGTCCTAAAATCTTGAAGAAAGTATTACTGAAAGTCGGAACACTATTGTAACCAACTTCTTCGGCTACCTCTTTTACCGAAAGTTTTCTTTCTAATAATAGTTCGATCGCTTTAAGAATTCTTCTAATGGTATAATATTGAATAAACGACATGCCAAGATCTTTTTGAAACAAGCGATACAAAGAGCGTTCGCTGAAACCGAATTCGTGAGCTACATCGGCAAAGAGAATCGTTTCTCCCAAGTTATTTTCAATATAACGAAGGATTTTACTAAGTCGTTTATCTTTTGGCTGTGGCAATTCTAAAGGAAGATTATTGGTGCATATTTGCGGAAGAATCGCTTTTATCGCTTTGGCAATGGCAAAGTTCGGAGTCCCTTTTTTAAGATCACCATTCCATCGATTGGTAAAAAGCATCATTTGCAACAATAAATTATTAACGGGATAAATTCCTTCTACTTTATAAAAGTCATCTTCGTCCTTTTCTACCGGAAAATACAGATTTCGCATTGTCACACTTTCCGATTTCGGCTCAATGCTATGCTCCACTCCACTCGGAATCCAGATAAAATGTCTTGCCGGCAAAAAATACGTTTTGGTTTCTGTAGTCACAAAAACAACATCACCTTCTGCATAAAGCAATTGCGCTTTAACATGCCTGTGTGGCGGAATAAATAATTCACCCATTAAATCGTGGTGGCAGTAAATGCTTTTTTTATCAGCATCTACTTTCCTGATGTAGTATTTATCGAGTTTCTGACCAGAATGTTCCATTGGTGTTTAATATAGCACTTTTTGTGATATTAAAGATAAGAAGAAAATTGGATTGTAGATTTAACCGCAAAGAGCGCTAAGGTCTACGCAATCCCGATAGCTATCGGGAGCAAAGTTTTTTTTTAAAGCAAGGTTTATAAAAGTTCGCAAAGCTGTTTCCACAAAGCTTTGCGAACTTTGCGTTTATAAACATGATCTTAAGAAAGAAACCTTGCGACCTTTGCGGTTAAACAAAAAAAAAAAAAGCCTTTCCGTTAAGAAAGGCTTTTAACAACTTAGGCGGTCTGGACGGGACTCGAACCCGCGACCCCATGCGTGACAGGCATGTATTCTAACCAACTGAACTACCAAACCCTGCGTTATTGCGAGTGCAAAAATACAACAGATTTTCGTTTCTGCAAGCGTTTTTTCAAATAAAATTTCAAGAAATTTTTAATCAATTAAATTCCAATATTTTAAAAATTCAAGTTTTAATCAAAAAGTAGGAACTTTCTTTTACTTAACCGCTAAAAGCGCTATCCCGATAGCTATCGAGGAACGCAAAGTCCGCAAAGTTTAAAGCTTTGACAAAGGCTTTTTCATATAGAAATATTCATCCTGATTTAAACATAGCTCGTGGTTTCAACCACGGGAGACGTATTTATATCCATTGTGTCCCCGTGATTGAAACCACGGGCTATGTTTTTATATAATGAATGGAAAATCTTTGTAGAGTTACTTGCGAAGATTTCTCGTTCCTCGAAATGACAAATTGTTCGTTGAAATCAGAATTGAGAAAAAAAAAAAAAAAAAAAAAAACAAAAAATTTTTTAAAATTTAAAATTTTTTATTAATTAAAAATAAAAAAAAAAAAAATAATAAAAAAAAAATTTATTAATATATTCTTAAAAAATATTAATATAAACAAAAAAAAAAAAAATTTTTTTTAAAATAAAAAAAAAAAAAAAAAAAAAAAAAAAAAAAATCGCAAAACTTTCTAAATTGAAAACTTTGCGAACATTGCATTCTTTAAAAAATATCTTTGCTCCCGATAGCTATCGGGATTGCGTAAATCTTAGTACTCTTTGCGGTAAAAACAAAAAACCAAAAGTGTTTTAAATCAAAAAAGCCATCCACAAAAGTGGAAAGCTTTTCATTGGTCTAACTACTAAACCAGCTACGAGTTACAAAGTCGTAGCAAAACAACACAACTAATCTTAGATACCGTATTTGGGCAAAAAAGCCTTTCTGTTAAGAAAGGCTTCCCCAATATTGCGGTCTGGACGGGACTCGAACCCGCGACCCCATGCGTGACAGGCATGTATTCTAACCAACTGAACTACCAAACCTCTGCGTTATTGCGGTTGCAAAGATATAACAGAATTTCGTTTCTGCAAGTGTTTTTATAAAAAAAATGAAATTATTTTTATAAATATTAGCCAAAGTTTTGTTTTTCAACCAAATATGTAGTCAATATTTTTTCAAAATTATCGCCAACATTTACTGGAACGTACTTAATTTGGTTCTTTGCGCAGGTTAAAGCCAAGTTTTTAAAATAAGCTTCTACCCTTTTTTCATATTGCTCTTTTACATTATCAGCAAAAATCGAAACCTCTTCTCCTGATTCTAAGTCGATAAACTTTCTTGGCGTGTTATCAAAATCAAACTTCAATTCGGTTTCGTTATCAACTACATGAAATAAAACTACTTTGTGTTTATTATGTTTAAGATGCTGCAATGCATTAAAAAGCTTTTCATCATCTTCAGTCTGAAACATATCGGTAAACAAAATAATCATCGAACGTCGATGTATTTTCTCAGCAATCTGATGCAGATAGGTAATCGTATCAGTCGTTTTTTTGACTTTTGGCTGAACCAATAATTCTTCCAGTTTATTCAAAAGCATTCTATGATGGCGATCGCTTCCTTTCTCTGGTGCGTAATATTCGTATTTATCTGAGAAAACGCTCAAACCGACCGCATCACGCTGTTTCTTTAAAATATTCATTAAAACCGCCGAAGCCAAAACCGCAAAACCAATCTTCTTTTCATAAAAAGGCTGATTCGATTTTAGTTCAGGATAATGCATTGATGACGAATTATCAACGATCAGATGACAGCGCAAATTGGTTTCTTCCTCAAAACGTTTCGTGTACAAACGATCGGTTTTGGCAAACAATTTCCAGTCGATATGTTTGGTGCTTTCTCCAGCGTTATAGACTTTATGTTCGGCAAATTCGGCCGAAAATCCATGAAACGGACTCTTGTGCATTCCCGATATAAAACCTTCCACAACCTGATTCGCCAGCATTTCTAGATGCTGAAAACTCGAGACTTTCTCTATTTCCGATTCGATTTTCATTCGGTTTCTTTTTTAATATTTTGTGCTTTATAAAGCAAATCTGTCGCCTGAAACAATTTGCGTTTCAAGATCGGACTAAAATTAGGGTTTTCTTTTAAGAATCTTTGCACTTCATCAAAAGCATATTTCGACGAATATTTCCCAACTGTATTATCCAGCCAGTCTTTCGGAAAGAAAATATCTCCTGTTCGCTGAATTTCATCAACCAAATCTAATGAAAATCTAATATATTTCTGCGCACTTTCATGACGAAGCGGATGATGAATATTTGCCAAACCAACCGAAACCCAAGATTCTTTCTCACGGTTTGCATCGTTTTTTAAAGATTCCATAAACGCATTTCGAACCGATTCATCTTTAGATAATGATGGAAGCAAAAACTCAAAACGCTTTTGTTTGTCTGGATTGGTAAATGAAGTTCTGGTTTTCTCCAAGATTTCATCGGCTTTTGAATGGTTGAAAATCGCCAGATTCATCGCCATATTGGTGTAATCGTCTTCGTTTAATTTCAAATTCGGAACCGAGATTTCTCTATTCCAAACCTTATACAAACTGGCTTTCGCCGAATTAGAATACGCAATCGAACTGAACAATCCGAATAATGTCTTTTTGATGTTAGATGATAAATTAGCCTGCAAACGCTCGTATAAAACGCCTTCAAGTTTTTTCTGCAATTTATTCTGCTGTTTTTCGGTTAAAAATCTCCAATAGATCGTATTTAAACTTCCCGTCGCTATTCGCAAAACCAATTCATTTTGCTCCGTCTGAATTCCTCTTAAAAAACATTCAAAAGCTTTTTCTGGCGAAACATTCCCAATCAAAGTGTTTTCGTAAAGATTACTATAACTGGAAGCTCTCGCCATTTCCTCTTTTAAATCAGCAATATAATTTAAATTATTCCCGTCAAGCGGAAAAACACCGTATCCAAAACCATTATAATTGTAAACAACAGCAAGCGGTTTTTCAAGTCCGATAGCTTCTTTTATAACTGTACTTTTATCATTAATATTGACTGATAATACTTTTACCTCTTTAGCATAAACTAAACCAATCTGAAAAACCTGAGGCCAGATATTCTCTGATTTATCTTCTGCTTTTTGCTGGATTTCAAAGCTTTTAATTCGGTTTTTAGCATCATATTCTATTTGATCCGTAAAAATGGCTCTCCCCGATTTATTTACCCATACATCGCTCCATTTTTTCATATCAAGCGGAGTTTCAGCATCAAGAAGTTCTACCAGATTATTCCAATCAGCATTGTCGTTGGCGTATTTTAGAATGTATTTTTGAATTCCTTTCTGGAACGCTTCCTTTCCCATCGAAGCTTCTAACTGACGCATCATAATGGGTGCTTTGTTGTAAATAATAGCTCCGTAAAGCGAACCTGCATCTTTCAAATTCGCCAAATGCTGCTTGATCGGATGTGTTCCTAAAGATCGATCTTCCGCGTAAGCGCTCGGATAATGCGCCGTAAAAAACTGCAGATTATGATTGACTTTCGGAAAAATCGGATTCATGATTTTATCGGCCATAAAATTGGCAAAAACCTCTTTCATCCAAACATCATCAAACCATTTCATGGTTACCAAATCGCCAAACCACATGTGTGAGGTTTCGTGTGCGATGAGTTTTGCACGATTTAGTTTTTCACTGTCGGTTGCGCTGTTGTCCAAAAACAAAGTTGATTCTCTGTATTGAATTGCCCCTACATGCTCCATTCCACCATATTGAAAAACAGGAATCGAAGCAAAATCTAATTTTTGAAACGGAAATTTATAATTGGTATATTTTTCTAAAAAGTCTAACGATTGTTGATGCAGATTGAAAATAGTATCAGCGCTTACGCGAAATTTCTCTGGACTATTTTCTCGATACAGCATCGTCATTTCTAAGCCTGGCTTTCGTGTCGCGCTTTTAAATTTTCCTGCAACAAAAGAAAACAAATACGTGCTCATTTTGTCCGATTCTCCAAAAGTGTAAGAAGTAAAATCTCCTTTCTCGAGTTTCTCCACAACATCGGCTCCAGCCAAAACCGACCAATCTTTTGGCACAGAAAGCCTCAATTTATAAGTCGCTTTCAAATCTGGCTGATCAAAACAAGGAAATAAAGTGCTTGCTCGATCCGGAACTAACAAAGTATATAAGAAATCGTCGTTTCTATTTAATGACAAATTACCTGCAATAAATGAAATTGAAACTGTATTTTTCCCTAAAATCAAAGCGGAAACTGGAATTATAATATGTCCGTTTTCATGAACAATCGAAAGCTTTTTCCCATTTGCTTCAACCGTTTTTATATTGGATGTTTTCTCTTTAAAATCTAAAATCAAAGGCTGACTTAAATCAGACAAATTTAAATTTACCACTAATTGAGAATTTATATTTTCTGCTTTCTGATTCGGAATTTCGAAAAACAAAGTGTATTGAAGATCTGAAATCTGTTTTTTACGAAAATTTGCCAGCTGTTCAGAAACGCCGTTTTCAAACAATTCATCTGCTTTTGACTGAGAAAAACCATTGAAAATCAAGATAAAAAAACAAAGAAGGCTGTAGAAAATTTTCATTTTTAAGGAATATAAGATTTGCTAAAATTAGCAAAAGCATTAATTTTTCGCAAACAATTATCGCAACAATATTGCATTTAAAAATAAGATTTCTATATTTGCAACACTATTGCATTAAATAGCATAAAAAACCTCATCTAGAAGTTAATCTTCACGAATGAAAAAGAAACTTAAATTTATAAATCTCTTAATGCCTTTGATTGTATTGTTTGCAATACTTTTTCCGGCTGTCCATTCGTATGAGCATATTTTAGACACTCATAATTCAAAAGAAAAATTAGAGCTTTCTGTTTCCGAAAAACCGCAATTCAAAGCCAAACTGCATTCGTTTCATAAATGTTCGATTTGCGATTTCAAATTCAGCGCAGTTGGTACATTTGAAATCAATGTTTTCCAGTTTTTCAAGAATAATCCTGTTGTAAAACACATTGTTTTTTACAGCAAACCTCATTTTGCATTTTTTAAAGGCGCTCTTTTCTCACTTCGAGCCCCGCCATTTACACTTTAGTATTTTTTTGTGTTTCCGATTGTTTTGCAATTCGGCTATTTAATTGTTTTTATGATTTCAAAATCTTAAAACATTCAACGTCTATTTTATTCATTTTAAGCATTTTAAGCATTTAATACAATGTATTGATATTGAAATAGCTTTTTCTACACAAAAAAACACTTTCCAATTTTTATCGATTTACTGCATTCGAACTAAATCCCAATTTAGGTTTTTAGTTGCGGCTATGCTGTTTTAACTAGACAAAAGATATATGTCGCCTCTCTGAGGCTTTTGCATACGTCATAAATTCTTTTCTATAAACATTTCGTCCCGCTGGGACTTATCCAAAATGGCAAATCTATTTCTACCAATATTTTGTCCCGCGGGGACTTATAAGCATTGAAATAAGCTTCTTAAATAACCCAAATATCCCTTATAAAAATGATCAAAATCAAATCAGAAAAAATGAAAACAACAAAACTCATTCTTGTTTCGCTTTTTGCTGCAATGGCTTTTACAAGCTGCAGTAACGACGATTCAGAACAAAAACAGGCAGTTCCAATCATCGACAAAATCGAATTAGGTCTTAAGAACAGCGAAACAGCAACTATTGGCGCAGATTTCCATTTTAATGCAGAAGTAACTGCTGCTGATAAAATCGAAAATGTGCAAATAAAAATTGTACAGAAAAGCACTGAAACATATTCAAAAATCTGGTCGCACGAAATTACGTGGACGCAATATGCAGGCGCAAAAAACGCAACAGTTCACAAACATTTTGATATTCCAGAAGATGCTACAGAAGGAAAATACGACTTCATCATTATCGTAAACGATCAAAACGGAAGTAAGCTAGAAGTGAAGAAAAACTTAACCATTATAAATCAAAAAATATGAAAAAATTAAAGCTTTTAATAGGCATTTTGGCTCTTACTTTTATTTCATCCTGCTCCAGCGACAAAGCCGAAATTGACACCCAATATCCTGTAATTGATATTACTGGAGCAAATGCTTTTCCGATTCAATGCAGCACAATCGAACGCGGAAAAACTTTTACTTTCAAAGCCACTTTTAATGACAATGTCGAATTGGGTTCTTACAGCCTGGATATTCACCACAATTTTGATCATCATACGCACAGCACGGAAGTTAATACCTGCGAAACCGAAGCTGTAAAAAGTCCCATAAAACCAATGCTTTTTATAAACAATTACGCCATTCCAAACGGAGTAAAAAGTTACGAAGCAACGTCACAAATCACTATTCCTGCAGATGTTGATCCTGGAGATTACCATTTTATGATCCGCCTGACGGATAAAGAAGGCTGGCAGACGCTGAAAGGTTTAAGTATTAAAATTTTATAATATCAGATTAATGAAGAATGCCCTATCCATTTATTGGAAATATTGGTTTTTACTCATCAGTTTATTGGTTTCAGTTGAAGCTTTTTCTCAAAATCAGCCTTCAGAAAAGAAACCACAAATCAAGGAACTTGACGAAGTTTTAATTAACGGAAATTCTGCCGAAAAACGCAAAAAAGAAGAATCACTGAATGTTGAAACGGTAAACAATAGTTTTATTCAGCGTAATCTTGGCGGGAGTTTAATGCAGTCTTTGCAGAAATTGCCTGGCGTTAAAACTATTTCGATTGGTTCGGGAGGTTCAAAACCGCTTATTCGTGGTTTGAGCTTTAATCAGGTGATTGTCGTTGAGAACGGTTTGAAACACGAAGGCCAACAATGGGGCGCAGATCATGGATTGGAAATCGATCAATATGCTGTAAATCGGGTAGAAATTATAAAAGGTCCTTCTTCATTTATTTACGGATCTGATGCTGTGGGCGGCGCGATAAACATTAAACCTTTGCCTCTTCCGTCGCAAAACACTTTTGGCGGAAGTGTTGATCTTACCGGAAAAAGCAACAATGCTCAATTTGGAAGTTCTATTAATTTATTTGGAAGAAATGAAAATTGGTTCTTTGATTCTCGAGTTACAACAATGGATTATGGTGATTATCGCGTTCCAACCGATGTGGTTCATGTTTATAGTTATGCTGTTCCGTTGTACAAAAATCATTTGCGAAATACGGCAGGGCGAGAACTTGATTTTCATTTAAGTTCAGGTTATTCTGGAGAACATTTTAAATCGGTTTTCTATTTCAGCAATGTGCATACCAAAAGCGGTTTTTTCGCGAATGCGCATGGACTTGAACCTCGAAATGTAGATCTGGAATTACATGATAAATCGAGCCGTGATATTTTGATGCCGTATCAGCAAGTCAATCATTTGAAAGTTAGCAATACTACCTCTTTTCAGTTGGGAAATCATGCTTTTGAGACGCAGATTGGTTTTCAGAATAATTTTAGAAGAGAGTATAGCCATTACGTCAATCACGGTTATATGCCTCCAATTTATCCTGAGGACATGTACGCTCCACAAGATTTGGAACGCCAATATGATAAAGATGTTTGGTCGTTTTCTGCTAAAGACGAATTTAGAATTGATATCCATCAAATTACGGTTGGTTCTAATGTAGTTTTTCAGCAAAATGAAATTGGCGGATGGAGTTTTTTAATTCCGTCTTTCACACAATTTAACGTGGGTTTATTTGCTTATGATAAAATTGAACTGAACGAAAAATGGTTTTTAAACGGCGCTGTTCGTTACGACTACGGAAAAATTAAAATGAAATCGTATTACGATTGGTTTCAAAGTCCGGTTTCTGAAAACAATCAAACGGAATTGGAATATTTACAGCGTTCTCAAGATTTGACCAAAACCTTTGACAGTTTTACGTGGTCGATTGGCGCAAATTATAATCCTGGAAAGCTTTCGCTGAAAGCCAATTTGGGTTCAAGTTTCAGAATGCCTATTGCCAAAGAACTGGCTTCAAATGGTGTAAATTATCATTATTTCCGATTCGAAAAAGGAAATCCGAATTTGGATGCTGAGCGTTCCTATCAATTGGATTTAGGTGTGGAATGGAAAGCGCAAAACTTCTCTTTTCAGCTGACTCCGTTTGTGAACTATTTTCCAAATTTCATTTATCTCAATCCAACGGCAGCGCACGATATTTATTATGGCGCAGGAAATCAGGTTTTTGAATATGAACAAAGTAAAGTATTTCGTTACGGTGCAGAATTTCAAACGAGATATTATTTCCTAAAATCTTTAAGCGCAGAAATTGGTGCCGAATATCTTTATTCGGAACAAAAATCAGGAAGCAAAAAAGGCTATACGCTTCCGTTTTCTCCACCGCCTTCTGTTTTGTTGGGATTGAATTATGAACCTCAACTCTCCTTTTTAAAAGAACCTTATTTTTCTGTTGATTATCGTTTTACGGCAGAGCAAAACAATATTGTTCCACCTGAGAAAAAAACGGCAGAAAGTCATGTATTCAATTTAGCTTTTGGTTCAAAAGTTAAGACAGGAAAACAGGATATCAGCCTCAATATTCAGATCCAGAATTTATTCAAAACCAGATACTTAAATCACACCAGCTTTTATCGACTTATCGAACTTCCAGAAGCGGGACGAAACATTATTGTTTCTATGAAGATTCCGTTTTCGATTTAGAGATAAGTTCAACCATTCAAAAAATCAATTAGTTACAAATTTTAAACCCTTTATTACAATGAAAAACAAGTTTTACAAACTGCTATTTTTATTTACTTTATCGCTTTTTGCGGTTTCGTGCAACAACGACGATGACAACCACGACGATCATGATCATGATCACGACACTTCTGAAGAACATACATTTATTCGAGTTTTACTTTCCGACGAAAAAACGACTGAGCTAACACTTTTTGATCCGCATGAAGATAAAGTCAGTTCATTTACGGCAAAATTTGCTAAAGCCTCTTTGTACACAACAGAATCTGGACGTTTTGCAGGAATTGTTCACAGAGACAATAATTTTGTAGAAACTTTCGACAGCGGATTGGAATTACACGGCGATCATATCGATGTAGATGATGTTCCGAAATTTGGAATTTTAGCGACAAACGCACTAAAACCAACACATTTTAAAAGTAAAATTGGCGAAATCCTAACTTTTAACGACGGAGATGGAACGCTTTCTGTTGGTAAAGAAGCAGATGTAAACAAAGCTGGCTCTACTTTCAAAACAATAAATGCTGGTTTATTGGCGCATCATGGTGCAATGGCGACTTTTACAAACGGAACTTATGCGATTACGGTAAAAGATAATTCGGTTACGGGAACGCTTCCAGAAAAAGTAAAAATTATCGACAACACTGGAAAAACACTTTTTGATGCTAAAATTGCGACAAAAGGAATTCACGGAAATGCTTCAGACGGTGTTTATGCTGTTTTTGGTTCGTCAAGCGGAATTTTGGTTGTAGAAAGCAACGGAAACCAAAAACTAATCGACCATCCAGCAGATTTTGGAACGGCTTGGTTTGGAAGTATTTTAGAAACGGCTTCGGCTGGAAAATTCATTGGCTATACGGCTGCAAAAGGTGCTTATTTAATTGATGTTGTAGCTAATACTGTAAAACCAATTATTGCCAACACATCCATTATGCAATGCAAAACAAGTTACGATCGTAAAAAACTGGCTGTTTTATTGCATTCTGGAGAGTTTAAACTTTATGATATCAGCAGTTTACAAGCAATAAAAGAAACTAAAGCGACTGCAGAAACTGCTACAGACGCGACATTAAAACCTCAAATGGCAGTTACAGATCGTTTTGCTTATATTACTTCTCCATCAACTGGAGAATTAATACAAGTAAATCTTTCTACATCGGCAATCAAAAAGACTAAGGTTTCTAACACACCTTATATGATTACAGTTTTGGGTTATGAAAACAGCGAAACTCACAGCCACTAATTGATTTTAGAACAAAATAAAAACGGCACTCTAGATTTAGAGTGCCGTTTTCTTTTAAAATGCAAAGGTTTTCTGCCACGAATTTCACAAATTTTCACAAATTTAATTCGTGTTAATTCGTGAAATTCGTGGCAAAAAAAAACAATAAAAAAGGTTTGACTTTCGCCAAACCTCTTTTATATAAATTGCAATCTAAGATTACAATAAAGCGTCTAAACTATCTGCGTAGGTTTGTTTCGGAGCTACTCCTACTTGTTTTCCTACTACTTCACCGTTATGAAACACCAAAACGGTTGGTATGTTACGCACACCATATTTTGCAGCAAATTCTTGGTTAGCATCTACATCTACTTTACCAACAACTACTTTACCAGCGTACTCTTCGCTTAATTGGTCAATGATTGGACCAACCATTCTACAAGGACCACACCATGCTGCCCAAAAATCTACCATTACTGGTTTATCTGATTTTAAAACTACTTCATCAAAAGTAGCATCTGTTATTGCTAATGCCATAATATATTAAGATTAAATTAGGTTTGAAATATTAACTTTCAAACTACAGTACAAATTTAAAAATTTAAAATAAATCAAACACCATTACTAAATTAGTTTTCGTTATAAATGTATTATCATTAATTATAAGCTAGATAACTTTAAAATTACAATTTATTTACCTGAAAATCAAACCAATAAAAAGTTAATGTTTTTTGTAGTATCTTTAATACATTCAAAATTCGGCTACTATGAAAGAAGCTTTATCCAAAACCAAATCGTTTCTGCAATCTGATTCTTTTAAAAAATATGCCAAACGTTTTGGATATTTTATCTTGGGCTTAATTGCCATTCTTTTGCTTGCCTGCGGAGGTTTGTCGATTTATTTTAATCGAAATAAAGCCGAAATTATTGCTAAGGTCAATACTAAAATCAACGAAAACATAAATGGCAAATTTCATATTAGAGATTTTCATTATAAGTTTCTTACTGGTTTCCCAAACTTTACATTGGCGCTAAATGACGTCGAAATAAAAGACAATCAATGGCAGAGCCACAAGCATACTTTGCTAAGAGCAAAAGAAATCGAAGCGCGTTTGAACATTTTAAGTTTATTGCAGCACGAAATCAACATTCATAAAATCTTAATCAACGACGCTGATATTTATATTTATAAAGCCGAAAACGGTTATTCTAATGTCAATATTTTTAAACCGAAAAAGAAGAAAACGCAAACTGACAAAGAAAAACCCGAAACGACAATTGACGAAGTAAACCTCAACGATGTTCACGTCATTATTGACAATCATTTGGGACATAAACTGTTTGATTTTGATGTGGCGAGTTTAGAATCTAAAGTAAATTATGGCGACAACAACTGGCAGACCAACCTGTATTTGAAAACTAAAATTAATAGTCTAGCTTTTAATACCGTTCACGGAAGTTTTGCTAAGGAGAAAGTTCTGGAAGGCAATTTTGATATTTCGTATGCTGAAGCCAATCAGAAAATAGATATTAAAACTAAAGGGCTTAAAATTGGTTCTGACATTTTTGACATTATCGCTTATTTTAATGTCGGAAAAAACAATTCGCTTTTCGGAATCAACATCGGAACGGATATTTTATGGCGCAATGCTTCCAATTTATTATCGGCAAACATCAGTTCTAAACTTAACCAATTTGACATCAAAAAACCGATTAAGGTAAACTGCGACATAAAAGGTGATTTGAATGTAGAAGGCGATCCAAAAATTGTGGTGCAGGCAGACATTCGCGATAACGAAGTGAGTATTCCAGATGGTTTGTTTACCAATTGCAGTTTTAAAGGAATTTTTACTAACACTTTTAAACCCAAAGAAGAATCCAGCGATCCAAATTCAGCCATTATTCTTACCAATTTTAAAGCCGAATATGAAAGTATTCCGTTGACAATTGCCCAGGCAGTTATCAATAATCTCGAAAAACCAATTGCTACAGGAGTTGTAAATTCTGACTTTGATATTTCGAAACTCAACGGAATGATGAACGAAAAAATTCTTCATTTCGAAAGCGGTCATGCCAAAGCCAATTTGAAATTTCAGTTTGATATTGTCGATTTGTACATTAATAAACCAAAATTTACAGGTGATGTTGATATTGCTGATGCCACATTCGATTATATTCCGAAAAAGATTCACGCCGAAAAAACGGCCGTACAATTGTCGTTTACGCAAGAAGCGCTTTACATTAAAAAAATAGCCTATAAACACAAAAAGAACATTATTCGCATTGACGGAAAAATCGATAATTTCCTGAATCTCTATTACGACGCCCCCGAAAAAATGGTCGTAAACTGGAATATTTACTGCCCGAATATTGATGTAAAACAGTTTTTAGGCGTTCTGCAAAATTCTCCAAAACAAAAAGTCGCAGAGAAAAAACCAGTAAAAAAGAATGTCAATTTTACGAATCAGTTACGATCGGTAATAGAAAAATGTGCGGCCGTAATTAATCTTAAAGCCGATAACATTACCTACGGATCGCTTACCGCAACCAACACTCAGGCCACAATTCAGATGCTAAATTCTAAGATTCTGCTCAAAAACGGAACATTAAATACTTCTGGCGGAAGCATAACATTTAGCGGTTCTGTACAGCCAAGTGGCAACCAATATGTTTTTACATCAAATGCACAAGTAAACCGAGTTGATATTGCGAGTTTTTTAAGGTCTTTTAATAATTTCGGAATCAAATCTTTCAGTCCAAAAAACATTCGCGGCCGATTAAGCAGCAATGCCAACGTTGCGGGTTTAATGAGCAGCAAAGGCGATCTGATTGTCAATTCGATGAAAGGAAAACTAGATTTTAATGTCAATCAAGGCGCATTACTCAATTTTGAACCGATTATGAAAGTCGGTAAATTTGCTTTTCCGTTTCGTGATGTAGAGAATATTACTTTTAGCGATTTGTCGGGTTCGCTCAATCTGCGTGGTGAACAAGTCGATGTCAATAAACTTACCATAAGTTCCAGCGTCTTAAACTTTGACGTTGTCGGAATTTACTCTTTTGGCCGAGGCACCAATCTCGCCCTCACCATTCCGCTAAGAAACTCTAAAAACGACGCCAAACTCGCCACCAAAGAAGAACGAAAAGCCGTTCGTGAACGCGGTATTGTCCTGCATTTGATTGCTTATGATAATGAAGGGAAAATGAAGGTTAAGTGGGGGAAGAAGGATAAGGGGTGATTTTTTTTTCCAAAAGAAAAATCAAACTGTTTTTTTAGTAGACATCACTTAAATATTTTCATATTTTTACGTGAGACTATTAATACAAACAATAATACATGGCGGGAGAAAATTGGACTCGAGAACAAACTATAGTTGCCTTATATGCATATTGTCAAATTCCATTTAATAAGGTTTCATCAACTCATCCTGAAATAATTCGCATTTCTAAAATCATAGGCCGAAGTCCTAATTCCTTAAAGATGAAAATTGGAAATTTTGGTAGTTTTGATTTAGAATTAAAAGCGCGAGGAATTGTTGGGCTAGCGAACGCTAGCAAACTCGATAAAATTGTTTGGGATGAATATAATAATCATTGGGAAAACCTAGGTTATGATAGTGAATTACTTATTTCTAATTTTACAAATGAGCCTATTGAAAAAACATCAAAAATTGATCTCGATAATTTACCTTTAGGAAAAGAAAGAGAGTCAATAATCAGAACAAGAGTTAATCAGAGTTTCTTTCGTTCTACAATTCTGTCATCATATAATTCAAAATGTTGTATAACTGGATTATCAATTCCAGATTTTCTTGTTGCCAGTCACATAATTCCCTGGTCAAAAAATGATAAAATTAGATTAAACCCTCATAATGGGCTTTGTATAAATTCAATTCATGATAAAGCTTTTGACAGAGGTTTCATAACTATTACAACTGATTATAAAATAAAGATATCACAATACTTCAATGAATATAAATTTGAAAACGCGGTAGAAGATTTCTTTTTAAAATACCACAACAAACCAATCATTTTACCAGATCGATTCCTTCCCTCCAAAGAGTATTTAGATTTTCATCAAACAACAATTTTTAAAAAATGAAATTTATAACCGAAATAATTTTTGGCAAAGAGCAAATTGCAAAATATCGTAACAATCAATCCTTTAATGATTTTGAAAAAATAATCAATATAAAAAAATACACTTTTGAAACCCAATTAGAAAGGAATGCATTTTATAAAGGATTGGCAGAAGGAGTTGGTTGGTTAGAATTTGAAATAGTCAAAGAATTTGTAGAAAATGACCATAAAGAAATAAATAACAAGGAAGAAGATGAATTTGATTATTGGTCATTTATTGAAAAATTTTATCCTAAATACCATCAATGCAATAGTGTTTTACTTAGTGACATTTTAACAAAAAAACTTGATGGTGAAGAAATTTCAGAAAATGATGAAGAGTATATCAAAGACTGGGATGTTAGAAATGAACTATTAGAAGTTGATAAAGAATTACTATGCAAAGCTTTCGAAAGCTATTTCAACACTATTTATCCAGAAAATAATTGATAAAAACAAAAGCCACTTTCCCAAGTGGCTTTTTCTCATTTCTTACTCAATCCCCAAATAAGGATCAAGAATTTCTGCTAATTCATTTAACCAAAAGAAACCATCTTCAATGTTTACGGTTTCGGTTTTCATAAATCCATCTTCTCGTATTGCATTTAACGCAATTAGGAAATTGACTTGCCTAATCGTTTTTGCCATACTTTTGGAATCAATTGAATTGTTGAAGAATTCAGTTAACCTCAATTCGGTTTCTTTGGAAAGGGTGTTGGTACTCATAAATTTGAAGTTTAGGGAAAATAAAACCCGCACGGGTTAGCTGTCCTACGCCTTCAAATACGCGTTGCAGTTGTTTCCAATACCGCCAGCATTCCGCACGGGCAAAAAGTTTTTTTGTGTTCATTATTTGAAGTTTTAGGAACCCCAAATATATGAAAAATAAAAATAAATTGTAAGTTTTTTCTTTATTTAAGAATTAAAATACTCTAAGTATATTTTCTCCAAATCGAAATTACAAAATTGAAAAATAAATCAATTTAAAATTTCATAATATTTCCTTAACCTACTTGTCTTTTATCTTTAAAATCGATAAGTTTGAGAATGAATCATTAAATTTTATTTGTTATGAAAGTACAAATCAACACCGACAAAAACATTGAAGGAAGTGCAAGATTAGAAAGTTATTTTTCTGGAGAAGTAGAAAAAAGCTTAGACCGTTTTCAAGATAAAATTACTCGCGTAGAAATTCATTTTGGAGATGAAAATGGAGAAAAATTCAGCTTGCATGACAAAAAATGTGTGATTGAAGTTCGTCCTGTAAAACTACAGCCAATTACGGTTACAGAACACGCCGACACTCTAGAAAAAGCTTTTAGCGGTGCATTGGCCAAAGCTAAAAAAACATTGACGAGCACTTTCGAGAAGATAAAAGAACATTAATTTTTTTTAAACCATATAAGTGATATAAGTTCATTTTAAGTTTACATCACAAAGCGACGAAGCCGTAAAGTAGTACTTTACGGCTTCGCTTTTTTTATGGATCGTAATAAGTAAAAATCTTAAATTACTTATATCACTTATATGGTTTACTTTATTTAGGCAACGGTGCGCCAACCGCAATATCGCAACGGTGACCTGGTTTTCCGTGTGGCGGGTTCATTCCGTCTGCAACTGTCGCTTCAGTACCTTCTGTGCTTAACAAAGCAGGAACTGGATTTGATGCTGGAGGAGTAACGCTAAAGTTTTGCGTAACCGTTCCGCTTTGAGCTGTATTTGAAGCTGTTGTTGTCGTTGTTGCTTTACGCGAATTTAATGGCGCTCCAACAGGAATATCACATCTATGCCCCGGCTGTCCGTGTGGCGGATTCATTCCTTTTGCCACTTTAACAGGTGTAGTTGTTGTAGTCGTCACCATTTTCGTCTGATTTGGATTTACCTGAACGGTTTGCCCTTGAGTTGCCTGAACTTGCTGTGTCGGTGCAGAGTTTAAAGGTGCGCCAACTGCAATATCGCAACGGTGTCCCGGCTGTCCGTGAGCAGGATTAATTCCTTTCGTATCACTTAAAACCGTATTTGGGTTTGCAGCAGGAGTTTGTGCTACTGGCGCTGCAGGTTTAGTTGTATCTTTTGCAAGTCCTAATCTTACTAATTCTGAGGTTGCTGTACTTTCTTGCGGTTCTAATTCCTTTTTACAAGAAACAAAAAGTAAAGAAGTAACAGCTATTGAGCTTAGAAGTATTTTTGCCTTCATGACTGGGGTATTTTTATTGAAAATCAAATATAGTGGTTTTTGAGATATTACACCATATAAGTAATGTAAGATAATTTAAGCTTTACTTACACTTGCCACAAAGGCTCAAAGGCACTAAGAATCTTTAAAATAAAACTTTGCGCCCTCGTGCCTTTGTGGCAATAATTCGTTTTCTTTAGTTTTCTTATATCACTTACATCGTTTAAAAAAAATTATACCTTTAAACTCAAATAACATATCTCATGAAAAAAACACTTTTACTCCTTTTATTTGTTGCTTCTTTTGCCAATGCACAAACAGACAAAATCAAAATCAATCAGACTTTAGATGCGTGGCATAAAGCTGCCGGCGAAGTAAAATTTGATGCCTACTTTAATACATTGGCAGACGATGCTATTTACATCGGAACGGATGCAACCGAAAACTGGACCAAAAAAGAATTTTCTGTTTGGGCAAAACCCTTTTTCGACAAAGGAACTACGTGGAATTTTAAAGCTTTAGAACGTCATATCTTTTTTGATAAATCAGGAAAAATTGCTTGGTTTGATGAATTGTTAGATACTCAAATGAAAATCTGTCGCGGTTCTGGAGTTTTAATAAAAGTAGGGAACGAATGGAAAATTCAGCATTATGTTTTATCGATGACTGTTCCAAATGACGAAGTTGATGCCATAACCAAAATAAAAGCACCAATTGAAGACGCTTTGATTGCAAAACTTCAGAAAAAATAAAACATTTTACGGTTTTCTTATTATAAACGTAACTTTTTGAGCACTTTAGAAGCACTGTTAGCAGATTTATTTTAATAAATTCGGCAAAAACAGTGCTTTTTTGTAACTTTAGAATAAGATACTGTCAAAAAAAGAACCTGTATTTTACAAATTTCATCAAAATAAAACCTACACCTCTATTTTAACAGCCTTAAAAACAAGAATCTTTATTTTTTTCTAACTTTGACCCCAAAAAAAATAGGGTTAAACAAAGTATTTTAAAAATGAAAATAGAAAAACGCTGGATTATCTCCTTTATCATGATAAGCGTCGTATGTACGATAGGGGCATTTTGGCCAACAGTGACCGAAAATAATTATGTTTTATCAGAATTTGGAGCTACAGATCATATCGTTCCTGCCGATGTTGCCTGGATGCTTACTTCGAGCTGTCTGGTTTTAATCATGACGCCAGGATTGTCTTTCTTTTATGGCGGAATGGTTGGAAAGAAAAATGTTATTTCGACCATGCTTCAAAGTTTTATCTGTCTGGGTGTCGTTACGCTTTTATGGGTAGTGGTTGCTTTTAGTTTGGCATTTGGAGAACCAGTTGGTTTTGGTTCTGGAGATCATTTTTATAGCTTTTTTGGCAATCCGACTACTTTTGCTTTTATGGATTATGTTGGCGTTCTGCCTCATAAACAATTGGCCAATACGATTCCGTTTATGCTTTTTGCTTTGTTTCAGATGAAATTTGCCATCATTTGTCCTGCTATTATTACGGGTTCATTTGCAGAACGCGTTCGTTTTATCTCTTATTTAGTTTTTATTAGTTTATTTACCATTTTTATATATGCTCCTTTATGTCATGCTGTTTGGTATCCAACGGGTGTTTTAGGAAGCTATTTTGGTGTTAAAGATTTTGCAGGAGGAACGGTTGTACACATGAGTTCTGGTTTTGCTGCTTTGGCTGGAGTTATTGTTTTAGGAAAAAGAAAAAACAGTCAGCATATTCCAACCAATATTCCTTTTGTATTATTAGGAACAGGAATGCTTTGGTTTGGCTGGTTCGGATTCAACGCTGGATCTGCTCTTGCTGCCAACGGAACTGCTGCTATGGCTTTTGCAACAACTACAACTTCGTCTGCCGCAGCCATGCTAACTTGGATTTTCTTTGATAGAATGAACGGAAGAAAAGTTTCTGCTCTTGGAGCTTGTATTGGTGCTGTTGTAGGACTTGTTGCCATTACACCAGCTGCAGGATTTGTTTCGGTGCCAGAAAGTATGTTTTTCGGTTTCATTACAGCGTTGGTTTCTAACACAGCTGTAAATTGTAAATACTCTAAAAAATTCGACGATACACTTGATGTTTTTGCGTGTCACGGTGTGGGCGGAATTATGGGAATGATTCTAACTGCTATTTTCGCTCACGGCGAAGATGCAAGTTTACTTCACGGCGGATGGAATGTTTTCGGACATCACATGATGGCATTGGTTCTGGTTTCGATCTTTACTTTCTTCGGAGCTTATTTCTTGTTCAAAGTAACCAATTTCATTATTCCACTAAGAGTTTCTGAAGAATCAGAACACATCGGATTGGATTTATCGCAACACGATGAATCTCTTGACCCAAAAGCACAACCCATTACTGAGCCTCATTATGGATAATTTTTTTTCGCCACGAATTCACAAATTATATTTTTAAAATAATTCGTGAATTCGTGGCAGAAAAAAACATTTAAACCCACTTACGCCATTTCATTCGTTTATATTCCTTAATTTTGCCGAAAATTTTTGTAAAAGTGGGAAGTAAAAATAAACTTAAGAGATTCAGAGAGAACGAAACATTTCAAAACGTTTTTCAACCAACCAGAGAAGAAGTTGTAGGCGATTTAATGCCTTTAAAAGGAAAATGGAATTCTGATTTCTTTAAAAATGATAATCCATTAGTTTTAGAGTTAGGATGCGGAAAGGGAGAATATTCTGTTGGATTAGCAGAAAAATACCCAAACAAAAATTTTATCGGAATTGATATTAAAGGTGCTCGTTTCTGGCGTGGTGCAAAAACTGCTGTTGAAGACGGACTTCATAATGTTGCTTTCGTTCGAACTCAAATCGAATTGATCAATCATATTTTTGCTGAAGGCGAAGTTGACGAAATCTGGATTACTTTCCCAGATCCGCAGATCAAATACAAAAGAACAAAACACAGAATGACAAATTCTGAGTTCTTGAAATTGTACAAAAAAATCCTGAAAAAAGACGGTGTTGTAAACCTTAAAACCGATAGCGAATTTATGCACGGTTATACTCTTGGATTGCTTCATGGTGAAGGTCACGAAGTTTTATACGCGAATCATAACGTATATAAAAACGAAGGAAGCCCTGAAGTTGTAACTTCTATCCAGACTTTTTACGAAAAACAATATTTAGAAATTAATAAGGCAATTACGTATATTCGTTTCAAAATTAAAGACTAACTTTAATTTTGAAACCTTAATCTAACCGATTTTAATAACTAAATGACCTACCTTACCCCTTTACTTTCAGGTTTTATCGCAGCAGCCATTGGGACAATTCCGCCAGGATTGCTCAATATGACGGCTGCCAAAATAAAAATGAAAGAGGGAAAAAAGAATGCACTGTCATTTGTAATCGGCGCTGTTATCGTTATTTTCTTTCAGGCTTATGTCGCAGTATTATTTGCACGTGTTATAGACAATCGCCCAGATGTTGTAACCTTATTGCGTGAAGTTGGTTTTGTTATTTTTTCGATCTTAACTATTTACTTTTTATTTTTTGCGAAAGATCCAATAGCAAAGAAAAAAACAAAGATTAAGAAAAGCAGTAAAAAAAGCAGTTTCTTTCTCGGAATGCTGCTTTCGGGATTAAACTTCTTTCCGATTCCGTATTATGTTGTCGTAAGTGTTACGTTGGCTTCATACAATCTTTTTACATTTCAAAACCCAATTATACTAACATTCGTATTAGGTTCTGTTCTTGGCGCTTTTGGAATTTTATACAGTTATATTGCTTTTTTCGGAAGAATAGAAAAGAAAACCGATTATTTCATGCGAAACATGAATACCATTATCGGAACCATTACTGGATTAGTCGCTGTAGCAACACTTTTTAATATCCTGAATTACTACTTCGGATAAATTTTATAGCCACAGATTAAAGGGATTAAAATGATTTTTTTTACTTTGTGGTAAATATTTTTTCACGCAGATTTTTAAGGATTTGAGCAGATAATCAATTTAATCCTTTAAATCTGTGGCAAAAAAAGACAAAATCATGGCAGAAGAAAATTTTTTTGAAAGAGTTTATGTAATCGCCAGACAAATTCCGTTTGGAAAAGTTACTTCTTATGGCGCAATAGCAAAAGCATTGGGCACAGCACGTTCTGCACGAATGGTTGGTTGGGCAATGAACGCCTGCCATAATATGGATGATGTTCCTGCACATAGAGTCGTAAACCAAAAAGGTCTTCTAACAGGAAAACATCATTTTGACGGAACCAATTTAATGCAGCAACTTTTAGAAAACGAAGGCATTAAAGTAGTCAACAATCAGATTGTAGATTTTGAGAAACATTTCTGGAAACCTGAAGTTGAATCGTAAAAATCATTTTCACCATATAAGTGATATAAGTTCATTTAAAGTTTTACTTTGTCATTTAATCTCGCAAAATCGCAAAGAAAATTTAAAATAAGCTTTGCGACTTCGCGTCTTTGCGAGAGATATAACACAATGTTTAAATGAACTTATATCACTTATATGGTTCATTTTTTAAATCAAGCAAATCACAAAACTCGTTTTATCTTCGTCGGTTTGGTAGCTTAGATAACCTCCGTGGGCTTCTATAATATTTTTGGAAAGCGTCAAACCAATTCCCGCTCCATCTTTTCTAGTGGTGAAAAACGGAAGAAAAACTTTATCTCTAATTTCAGCGTCTACTCCTTTTCCGTTGTCTGAGATCACAATGAAAAAGCGATTATTTTCGGTATAACTAGAAATTATTAATTTCTTTTCTGTTTTTTCTTTTAATGCATGAATACTATTGGTAATCAAATTGATAATCACCTGCTCCATCTGATTCTTATCAATCATAATAGAACGTGAACTGTGTATTTCATTTATTAATGCTATTCCCTCTTCTTTCAAAATTGGACTCATAATACGCAAACAATCTTCAAACAAAGCATTAATTGGCGTCATTTGCTTGTTTGGCGTTGGCAACATTGCCAGTTTTCGGTAATTCTCCACAAAAAACTGCAAATGATCACTTCTATTTATGATTGTCGAAATACTGCTTTTGATGTCTTCAAAATCGTCTTCTTCCAACTCTTCCTGATCTACAATATGAAGCAGATTCTGCGAAAGCGCACGAATAGGCGTTAGAGAATTCATTAATTCATGCGAAATAATCTTCATTAAATTAATCCACGCTTCTTTTTCTTTTTTCTCAATAACGCGCTGAATACTGTCGAGCAAAATGATAAAATACTCTTTATCGTAGGTTTGAGTATGAGAAGTCTGCAACATAAAAGTCTGCAAGTCCTGATCTTCAATTTTGATTGAAATGGCGGTTTTTAATTCGGTAAAACCAACCTTTTCAATTTCACCACACAGACTCGGAAGATAGTTTTTCAGGTATTTCCAATGACTTACTTTTGGCACTTTAAAAAGATTCGAAAAACAGTCATTCATTATAAAAATTGACCAATCCTCATTTTCTTTTTCTAAGATTAAAGCGGCGGTGTCGATACTGTTCAAAATCGAACGGTAGATTAATTCTTTGGAAATTTGCTCTTGTTTCTGAACTTTTAAAGTATCATACAAGAGATACAGACTATTGAAGTTGTCTTTTTTATGTCCTTCTGGAAAATGGGCAGAAAAGTCGTCATGTAGAATCGAGTTTATCGTTTTGTCATAAAACAGCAATTGGTTTTTGACAAAAAAATACATTTCGAATAGGAAAATCAAAACGAAAACACCAACCAATAAAGCGTTGTATTGAAATCCTTTATAGAATAATAATGCGCTGGCAAGGAAGAGCACCATTACAAATAGAACTCTAACAAACAACGCATTATAAAATTTCCAATTCTTCATTATTTTTTTGTTTACCACGGATTGTTTTTTTTCTTGCCACAGATTAAAAAGATTATAGAGATTTTTTTATCTGCTAAATTTGCGAAATCTGCATGAGACTAAAGACAAAGCAAAAATCTTGATTCTTGCCTCTTGCTTCTTCCTCTTTAATTCTTCAAATCGTATTTCTCTATTCTTCTGTACAACGCAGCGCGCGACAAACCTAATTCTTCGGCAGTTTTGCTGATGTTTCCGTTGTGCTTGAAAAGTGCTTTTTCGATTGCGCCTTTCTCCATTTCCGATAACGGATTTTCATCATTTTCCTGAATCTCTTCAAAGTCCAAAATATCCAAATCCATTACCGAAATGGTATTGTTTTCAGCCAAAATCAAAGCGCGTTCTATTTTGTTTTCCATTTCACGCACATTTCCTTTCCACGGATATTTTTCTAGATATAAGGCAACATTATCTTCAAAACGCCAATTTTCCTGATTGTATTTTTCGGCAATCTGCTCTAGAATAAAATTGGCCATCGGCACAATATCATCTTTTCTTTCGCGTAAAGACGGAAGATTGATTTCCATGGTATTAATTCGGTACAGCAAATCTTCACGGAAGGTTTTATTTTTTACTTCGGTTTTAATATCACTGTTTGTTGCGGCAATAACGCGAACATTAAGCAGTCGTGGTTTGCTTTCGCCTAAACGCGTTACGGTTTTGGTTTGTAAAACATGTAATAATTTAGCTTGAAGATGAAGCGGAATATTTCCAATTTCATCTAAAAAAATAGTTCCGTTCGATGCATTTTCAAAACGTCCTGGAGTATCGATTTTAGCATCTGTAAAAGCACCTTTGGCGTAACCGAAAAGTTCACTTTCAAACAAATTATCACTTAGAGAACCTAAATCGACATGCACAAAAGGCTGGTTTTTTCTTTCTGAATGCTGATGAATATATTCGGCAAAAACATATTTTCCTGTTCCGTTTTCGCCCAAAATCAAAACATTCGCATCTGTTCTAGCCACTTTCTCGGCAATAGAATACGCTTGTTTTATTTTAGCCGAAGTACCAACAAAATATTTCTTTTCGGTCTTCTCTGCTTTTTCTGAAGTTGTTTTTTTACTGTTTTTTCTGCTTTCAGAAACTGCTTTATCAATAACTTCCAACAGCTTTTCGTTATTCCACGGCTTTAGCACATAATCAAAAGCCCCAATTTTAATACCTTCTACAGCAGTTTCGATTTTACCAAAAGCGGTCATTAAGATCACAATTGTATTCGGAGAAAGCGTTTTAATTTCTTTTAGCCAATGAATGCCTTCACGCCCATCTTCAAAACCAATTCGGTAATTCATATCTAGCAAAACCACATTTATGTCATTTTCGCTTAAGATTGAAATGATTTTTTTTGGACTATTAGTTGTAAAAATGGTCTCGAAATGTTTTTTAAGAATCATTTTTGCAGAAAAAAGAATTTCTTCCTGATCATCAACAACTAATATTTGGGCTAGTTTTTTTCTCATTTGGTCTTTTTTTTGTCCGCTTCCGAACGGTCAACTGTTCATTATCGGACACTGCTTTTTTAACGTGTTTTCTAAAGCTCCTTTAAATTCAACACTTTACAAATAATAAATTTTATGGCACAGTATTTACCTATTGATTATCAGTAAAATAATTTAAAAAATGGACACGATAATTCCTCGTAAAAATAGAAAATTTAGGTATCTCGCAATAGCAATTGCTGTTTTTTTAGTTTTGCTAACCATTAGTGTTTTCGCATTTAATACCAAAAGAACTTTAAATGTAAAAGCAGACGAACTGGTAATTCAAAAAGCAGAAAAAGCCTTTTTTGAAGATTTTGTAGTTTTCCAAGCAAAAGTAGAACCTTTGAATGTTATGCTTGTGAATGTTACCGAGGGAGGTTCTGTAAAAGAAATCTTTGTAGAAAATGGCGCAATGGTTACCAAAGGACAATCGCTGGCTCGTTTATACAATCCGAACACAGAATTGAATTATCTTACTCAAGAAACTGCTATTATTGAGCAAATCAACAATCTAAATACAGGAAAATTAAACATTAGAAATCAGGAATTGAACTTAAACAAAGATTTGGTTCTAATTGAACATGATTACAACGATGCAAAAAGATTATATGACATGAATGCAAAGCTGTATGAGAAAGATGTAATTTCTAAAAATGACTGGAATACTTTTAAAGAAAGCCTTCGTTTTCAGGAAGAACGCAAAAGAACAATTCAGCAGAGCATTCAAAAAGAAAAGCAAAGTAATCAGGTTCAGATTTCTCAAATAAACCGTTCGATCCAGACTATGGAAAAGAGTTTGGATATTCTGAGAAACAATAAAAAGAACTTTTTAATAACAGCTCCAGAAACAGGACGATTAACTTCTTTTGAACCTGTTTTAGGAAAAACTTTTCAAGCAGGCGCAAGCATTGGAAGAATTGATTCTAACAAAGGATACAAACTTATTGCCGAAGTAGACGAGTTTTATCTAGAAAAACTTAGAGAAGGATTAAAAGGACAGGTAGAATTTAAAGGTAAAAACCTTGAAGTTATCGTGACCAAAGTAATTCCGGAAGTTAAAGGCGGACGATTTACTGTAGAACTTGCTTTTGTGAGTAAAGAAAATATTGTTCTGCAGGACGGACTTAGCTTTGGCGTAAAACTGATTTTGTCTGAAAAGAATAGAACCCTAGTGATTCCAAGAGGAGCATTTAATCAAGAAGCTGCAGGAAAATGGATTTTTGTTGTAAACGGAAACAAAGCGATAAGAAGAAATATCAAATTAGGACGCGAAAATCCTTCGTATTATGAAGTTTTAGAAGGTTTAAAAGAAGGCGAATCTGTAGTTACTTCTTCTTACACCGATTATAAAGATATTGAAGAGCTTTCTCTAAATAAAGAATAGTTTATTTTGTTTCAAGTTTCAGGTTTCACGTTAACGCTGCAACCAACTTGAAACCTGAAACTTGAAACAAAATAAACAAAAACATAATTTCAATCATCAATCAAAAAACGTATTTAATAACATTTCAAAACCTTAAAAATTATGATCACAATTCAGAATTTAACCAAAGTTTTTAGAACAGAAGAAATAGAAACTGCTGCTTTGAGCGGTATCAACGTAGAAATAAAAAAAGGAGATTTTTTAACTATCATGGGGCCTTCGGGCTGTGGAAAATCGACTTTATTAAATATAATCGGGCTTTTGGACAGTGCAGATGGCGGAAGCTACAAATTATTAGATCAGGAAATGATTGGTCTAAAAGAAAAAGGAAGAGCACAAGTACGCAAAGAAAACATTGGTTTTATTTTTCAGAATTTCAACCTTATCGATGAGCTTTCTGTTTACGATAATATCGAATTGCCATTGCTTTACAACAATGTAAAAGCTTCTGAAAGAAAACAGAAAATTGAGGCGATTGCAGAAAAGCTAAACATTTCCCATCGTTTGAAACATTTTCCACAACAGCTTTCTGGAGGACAGCAGCAGAGAGTTGCCGTTGCTAGAGCTTTGGTAAATGACCCTAAAATTATTTTGGCCGATGAACCAACAGGAAACTTAGACAGTAAAAACGGTAATGAAGTAATGGAACTTTTAACCGATTTACATGCTAAAGGCGCTACCATTTTAATGGTTACCCACTCTGATTATGATGCTTCTTTTTCGCAAAGAACTATTCACATGAAAGACGGAGTTATATTTTCTGAAAAATTAAATCAACGAAATGTTGATGTTTTTATGGACGCTAAATAACAAAGTGATGATTAAAATTATTGTTACTGCACTGGTAGTTCTGGTAGAACTGGTGTGCAAAATATTTACTATGATTTAAAACCGAAAGGTTATCCAAAAACAACCATATCAACTATAAAAAATATACTTCAAAATGATTTTTAACTGGTTTAAAATATTTATATATCATTTAAAGCAAAGCAAACTGTTTTCGTTTTTAAATGTTTTAGGACTAAGCATCGGTATTGCGGGCGTAATCTTTGCCATATTATATTGGAACAATGAGCATTCTTACGATCAATGGAATCCTGAAAAGGAGAATACTTATATGGTCCTTAATAGACTTAGTAATGGAGACACATGGGGTTCCAATTCTATTCCGTTTGGCGAGACGTGTAAAGCTTCTATTTCCGAAATAGAAAAGGTTTGCTTCTTTCATACTTGGTATGATGAAGACATAATCAAATATCAGGATCAAAAACTGATGACAAAAGACATCCTTTCTAGTGATGAAAATTTCTTTGATTTTTTTCCTTTTGAAATTATTAAAGGTGCTAAAAGCAATATTTTAAAAGAAAAAAATAGTGTTGCAATTTCTGAAGAACAGGCATTATTAATCTTTAAAAATGAAGATCCTATTGGAAAATCTATTTCTTATGGCAATAAAAACTATACGATAAAATCTGTATACCGCATTATTAGGCCATCATCAATAGAACCTTCTTTTGTTTTTAGTGATGTAAAGAGAGAAGGCGACCTAGATGCATGGGGAAATTTTAATTATGGTTTGCTTATTAAAACAAAGAAAAATGCAGATATTCCTACTGTTTTAAAGAAAATGCAAAATGTTTATTTTGTAAATAGAACTGTAAAAGATGCCAAAGAAAGCGGTATGACTGTGGCTCAGTACGTAAAAGAAAACGGTGAAATAAAAGTTATTTTAGATCAATTAAAAACATCTCGATTACACGGAACAAAAAGCTCTGCCGGACAAAATTATCCTGAAGGTGTAGGAAACTTAAAATTACTTTACATTATGGCGGGCTTATCTGTTTTGATTTTAGTTTTATCATTGGTTAACTACATCAATTTAGCAACAGCATCGGCCATAAAACGTGCAAAGGAAGTTGGAGTACGCAAAATTGTAGGTGCTTCAAAAAACCAGATTATTATTCAGTTTATTTTTGAAACCGCAATAATTGTAACATTATCTATTTTGTTTGCTTTGGCAATTGTAGAACTTTCATTGCCATATTACAACACCTTTTTAAACAAAACACTGACTATGAATGGCAGTGAATTCTACCTGCAGCTCATTTTTATTTTTGGATTAGTTATTGTTCTTGCGGGTATTTTCCCTGCCATTTATATCTCAAACTTTGAAACTCTAAAAGTTTTAAAAGGCAATTTCTCTCGCAGCAAAAGTGGTATCTGGATTCGTAATTCGATGCTTATTTTTCAATTCGGAATTGCTGCATTCTTTATCATTGGAGCGCTAATTGTTAATTCTCAGGTAAAATATATGATGGAGAAAGATTTGGGCTTTAGTGGCGATCAAGTCATTTCTATTCCTTATAATACTGTAGACAGACTCAAAAGAACTGACGATTATTTAGTTTCAAAACAAGAAATTAAAAAAATTCCGGGCGTTGTTGATGTTACTACATTTGCAGGAGCCTTTGGAGGTAATTCAGGTTCAAGTTCAGGATTTAAGCACAATGGGATTTTCGTACAGCCAAAAAACATTGAAATGGATTTTGGTTTCCTAGATATGATGAAAATAAAAATAGTTAAAGGTCGCGATTTATCTCCTCAATACGCTTCAGACACTATAAGCGGCATGCTTATGAATGAAACGTTGGTTAAAATGTTAAACTTGAAAGATCCGATTAATACCGTTGTAACTTCGGGATGGAGCATCAACAATGGCGACAATTTAAAGTTTAAAATTGTTGGAGTAGTGAAAGATTTCAATTTGACGGGATTACAAAATAAAGTTCCACCAATGGTTTTTATAAATCTTAAAACTTTAAAATGGAATAACTTTGGTAGTGTGCTTGTAAAGGTTTCTCCAAATAATTTAACAGAAACGTTAGATAAATTGAAATTATATTGGGAGAAAAATGTAAACCCAGACTATCCGTTTGATTACGAATTTGTTAACAAAGGATTTGCAAGGACTTATGAGCAGCAAGTGAAGCAAAAAAACCTATTTTTTATTCTAAATTTGGTTGTAATTATAATTGCTGTGTTCGGATTGTTTGCTTTGGCATCATTTTCGATGGAGAGAAGATTGAAAGAAATCGCCATTAGAAAAACTTTAGGAGCTGAAACAGATATACTCTTAAAAGAATTATCGAAACAATATATTGTTTTCTGTTTTATAGGATTTGCAATCGGAATTGTTCCTGCTTATATATTATTACAGAAATGGCTTGAGGATTTCGCTTTTAGAATTGGAATATCGACCATTCCGTTTGTAATTGCCCTGATTTCACTTTTGTTCCTAACATTAGTGATTGTTTTAACAAAAGCATTTCAGGTAACTAGAATAGATGTATTAAAGTATCTAAAATACGAATAAGCTTGTAGACCATTTTTTTTAAAGAAGCCCGACAGATTTCAGTAAAATCCGTCGGGCTTCTGTTTTTAGTCTTTCATTGTTACAGAATCATTGTAGATCAGCTTGTCCAGACTTTGGTCACGATCGTATACATCTGGGAAAAAATTAACTTCTCCATTGTCCTGAACCCAGCATGTAAAATAACCTATATAAACCGGAATTTTACGTTTAAGCATACATGTTGTTTCTTTTCCGCCATTCATAGCACTCTCAATTTTGTCTGCTGGCCAATCTGGATCATCTTTTAAAATATGCAATGCAAGCTGTTTGGCTTCTTTTACATTTATACAACCGTGACTGAAAGTACGGTTTTCAAACTCAAACAAACTTTTTGCGGGTGTATCGTGCATATAAATATCATTCGGATTCGGGAACATAAATTTTACTAATCCTAGAGAATTTTTAGGCCCAGGTTTTTGTCTTACTTTACCTCCATTCCATTCCATATTATGTTCTTCCAGATAGTTTTTATCATTTGCAATCTGAAGTTTTAGTTCATTTTGAATAATGCTGTTTGGCACGTACCAATACGGACTAAAAACAATTCGATCCATATTTCCGCTAAAAATCACCGTTTCGCTAAGTCTGTTACCAACAAAAATGTCCGAAACTAGATCATATTTTCCGTCTTTAACATAAAACAGCCTGAATGAAGGAATATTAACCATAACATATTCTTCTGCTTTAGCCAACTTGGTCGGAATCCATCTGCATCTTTCCATATTTAGCATAATGGTTCTGATTCTCTTACCAATTGGCTCATTCATCTGATTGACTACATCTCTGGTTAAGGCATAATTTGTTTTTAGATTATATCTTTTTTTATAATTTAAAACTCCCGCCATCAATTCTTCATCATAAATATCACTTCCTGAATCTTTTTTTAAATCTCCTACAACATACAAGCGATTTCTAATCTGTTTTATGGCAATAGCTGTATCGTCTGGCCTTAGATCTTTAAAATTAGCACTGTCAATAGAAATTTTCTGCCATAGATTATCGGTTTCTATTTTACGATATTTTTTCAGCGCGTCTTTCAATCTGTAGTATTGGCTAAACAAAAGATTATCATCTTTATCCAATCGATCAGAATCTACCATTAATGAATCTAGAATGTGAGTGTACGAAATAGATTTTGCAGGCAGATACCATCCTATTTTTTTCAATGTTGCGGGATCAACACCAGAATACACATTGCTGGCATAAAACACATACATACTTGTCAGCAGCAATTCGGTATCGAGCTGAGATGGTTTGTTTGAAGAGCTTTCGTTAAAAGCCTCATCAATTTGTTCTTTATAGGGCATTTTTTCCTCAATTCCCTGATCTTTCAAAACATTTACTTTTTGGTACAGTAAAGAACCAAATTCGGTAATACTTTTGTCATCATACCAAATAGATTTGTACGCTTTGGCCTTATAAATACCTTCAACATCTTTCTGGTATTTTTTAAGCTTAGGGTATTTTTTAAAAAAGGCATTAATAGAAGCCGCGTCAAGAGTAATGACCGCAACAGCTTTTCGATTTGTCAAATCAGCCTTGCTTTTAGCATTGTTGGAAAACGAATTAAATGAAAATGCAAAAAAACTGATTGTAACAATAATTAAAGAAGAAGTAAAATTTCGCATATTTTTAAAGTTTTAAGTGGTAAATAACTTTAAAAAAAATACCGAAAACCCAATAAATTACTCAAAAAACCTTAGTTTTCACATATTTTTTTTATGTCTGGTAATCATCGATTTGGATAATCAAATATAACGAAGTTTTGTGAGAATTTTTATTTAAATAGAAGAAAACTTACTCAAAATTATTCCATTAAATTTAAAACCTTTATAGCGGATCATCAAAACAGCTAAACAGTCTTAATTATAATTTTCAATAAAATTTAATGCTGGATAATTTTGAATAATCTCAATATCAATAATTACAATTCAAAAACGCTTAATTTCCGAACTTAATCTGTTATCTTTGCACCCTGAAATCAGTTTAAATAAATATAATCTTATAAGATTGATTTTGGACAATAAAAAAATAGCCCATTACAATGAAACTAGATAGAAAAGAAATTCTAAAAGCCTTAGAGACAATCACTATTGCTGGAGAAGGAAAAAATATGGTTGAAAGCGGTGCTGTAACCAATGTTATTACATTTGGAGATGAAGCTGTTGTAGACCTTGTATTGCATACACCTGCTATGCACATCAAAAAAAGAGCAGAAGATGATATTAAAAAAACAATTCATGATTTAATATCTCCCGATGCAAAAGTAAAAGTAAACATTAAAGTAGAAGCAGCAGAGAAACCGGAAATTAAAGGTCGTGCTATTCCTGGAATTAAAAATATTATTGCAGTTGCTTCTGGTAAAGGAGGAGTAGGAAAATCTACTGTAACTGCAAACTTAGCTGTTACACTTGCAAAAATGGGCTTTAAAGTTGGTGTTTTGGATGCCGATATCTACGGACCTTCTATGCCAATCATGTTTGACGTTGAAAACGAAAAACCTGTTTCTATAGCTGTTGACGGAAAATCTAAAATGAAGCCAATTGAAAGCTACGAAATCAAAATGCTTTCAATAGGATTTTTTACAGCACCAAGCCAAGCCGTAATCTGGAGAGGTCCAATGGCTGCAAAAGCATTAAATCAAATGATTTTTGATGCAGATTGGGGAGAATTAGATTTCATGCTTCTAGATTTGCCTCCTGGAACTGGAGATATCCACCTTTCTATCATGCAGTCGCTTCCAATTACTGGAGCTGTTGTAGTAAGTACTCCGCAAGCGGTAGCACTTGCCGATGCAAAAAAAGGGGTGGCAATGTTTATGCAAGACAATATCAACGTTCCTGTTTTAGGAATTATAGAAAATATGGCGTATTTTACACCAGAAGAATTGCCAGAAAACAAATATTATATCTTTGGACAAGAAGGCGCTAAAAACCTTGCTGAAGATTTAGGAGTTCCATTTTTAGGAGAAGTTCCAATTGTACAATCTATTCGCGAAGCAGGAGATTACGGTCGTCCGGCAGCATTGCAGACTGGTTCTCCAATAGAAACAGTTTTTGAAGAAATTACTAGAAACGTTGTACAAGAAACAGTAAACAGAAACGAAAGCTTACCAGCAACAGAAGCCATCAAAATTACAACAATGGCAGGTTGCTCGGCAGTTAAAAAATAATTAGATAATTGAGATAAAACTAATGAGATAATTTGAAAATTAGACAATTAGATAATTTTGCTCAAAGTGAATTTTCTAATTATCTAATTGACACATTTTCTAATTGATAAAATTATGACAACAGAAGAATTAACAAGTAATGTTTTATTGGCCTTAGATGAGATAAGACCATTCTTAAAATCTGACGGCGGAGATATTTCATTAATCTCTATCGAAGATGACAAACATGTAAAAGTTCGTTTGGAAGGTGCTTGCATTAGCTGCAGTGTTAATCAAATGACACTAAAAGCAGGTGTTGAAACAACAATAAAAAAATATGCTCCACAAATTGAAACAGTGGTAAATGTAATGTAACAAATAGTTCCTTTTTCTTCAAAATTAAACACTCGTGGTTTAACAAGAATAATAGGTGTTTTATTGTTTAATTGAAAAAACAATAAAATAACATCAAAAAAAAGGCTCTTTTTGCCACATTCATAAAAAACAATGCAAAGTTTTAAGAGTTTCTGTTAAGGAATTGTTACATTTTTAACTTAAATTTGTCAACATAACCCTTAAATCTTAAACTTATGAGAAACTTTTACGCTCTTTTTTTATTATTTTTTATAAGCGCTGTAAATGCACAACAGGGCCAAACACTATTTGCTGAAAAAGCTTGGGTAAATGAATCCGAAGAATGGTCAGATTTCCAATATTCAGGACAAATCATTTTTTCTACAAATGGCAAAACTGAAGAAGGCGCTTTAAGAATTGGAAACTATGATTTCTTATATGATCTTTGCGACGGAAAAGCAAAGTTTTCAAATAAAGCAACATATAGCTCAGCCGATTTTTCGCATCCGCGAAAGCTTAGCGCGCAAACAGATAAACAAGGAATTTTAAACTCTACATACGAAGGGACCTTAATTTTCCAAGCTGATAAAGATTATTACTCTGTTATTTCTCTAGTAACAATACTAGAAAAAGGAGGTAATATTATTGGTGTAAAAATGCGCCTTAAAGACGGTAATAGAAAAGAATACGCTTTTAGCTTAAAAGAGAAAAGTTAAAATTAATAAAGGGTTTGAACACGTTTTCAAATTCTGCAGTAAATTCCAATAATCAAAAATGGATGTATTAATTAAAATTAAAGATCGAGAAGGAGTTATACACGAATTACAAGCTCCAACCGATATGGCAATGAACATAATGGAGTTATGCAAAGCATACGAACTTCCTGTTGAAGGAACCTGCGGAGGAATGGCCATGTGCGCTTCTTGCCAGTGTTATGTTCTAAATGATGTTGCATTACCAGAAATGGGTGACGATGAAGAAGCTATGCTTTCGGAAGCATTTTATGTGAAGTCTAATAGTCGTTTAGGTTGCCAGATTCCAATTACTGAAGATTTAGAAGGATTGGAGTTAGAATTAGCTCCTGAATACTAGAAAATAAATTCCAAAATTTTAAAATTCCAAATTCCAAAATGCATTTTGTGCACTTGGAATTTGGAATTTTTTTTAATTGGAATTTAAAAAACCGCTTGGATCAAAAGGTTCAAATTCTCTTTCAGAAAACGCTTCTGTCAAAATACCAGACGAACAAAGCCACGAAATTGTTTCTTCAAGTGTATTTCCTGCTTTATAAATCATTTCACTATACCTTGGCAGAATGTAATATTGACTGTTTAAAAGAATGATTTCATCTCCATCAAAAGTATCTCCAACTCTAATCGATTTTAGCACTTCTTCTTTCGTTAAAACTTCTTTTCCTTCGTCCCAAAACCAATATTCGGTAATACGGTTTTTCCATTCTTCTAAAGTAAGAATTATTGTTTCAGGAAGATAAACTCTCACATAAGTACCTCCTAAAATCCCACTTCCGTATTCTTGAACATACTCTTTATAATCTTCATCAAAATTTATGTTTAATGTTTTTTCACAAGCCAGAATTTCTTCTTCATCTGCTGTAAATAAATCTATTTTTTGTGTATTGCAATTTGGAATAATCTTGTAGTTATCGAAATTCATTGTCTTTATTTTTCTAAATTAAATATATACCTTTTTTATATTGCAAGTAACTTTTTAAAAATTAAAAAACTTCGCTCAGATCTTATTCTTTATAATATTCACTTATTTTATAATTTTTAGTTTTTGTCTGCCATTTATTATTTATAAAGTTTCTTATAGTCACGGTTACAAATTCACTATTCATTGCATCTTCTTCTAATTCATGAACCTTATGCAATCCTTTATTTGGTACAACTTCATATTCTGTTGTCATGTGCCAGCAACAGCCAGATTTAGAATATGTAATTAATCTTTTTCTTTTATGATCTGTAACAAACATACCAAGATTTTCAACTACCAAATTCGTTAATTGACTACTTAAAACAAATTGTCGTTTAGTAGAATTATAAACATAAATATCATAAGAAGGTCCACCATATCCACTGTTGTTCCCGTTCCTCACAGCCAAATCTTCTGTTCCATCAAAATTAAAATCATCAAAAATCAATGGACTTTGCTCTCCATAAAGCTGAATAACATTTACTGTTGGTTTTTGTTTTTCATCAAGAAAAAAATACAAATCGTCTGAAGTCAACGTTTGAAAAAAACGATTTGATTTTTTATCCACTAATTTTATAACTGCTTTTCCTTCACAATTTTCAGCATTACAATTATCTACAGAAATCTCAGCAGAATATCTTTTTGAACCATTCATAACTTCAAATTTATTCTGCGCTGCGCAAATTCCTGAAATTAGAATTAATAAATATTTTATATTTTTCATTTTTAATCGGGTTACTGTGATTCTTTCGTGTAAAACTAGTCTAAACTCAATTAGAAATCTACTTGCAAAGGCTAAAAAATAATCAAAATAAGATATTTGAAATCAAAAAAACCGTAATTACATCACTGCAATTACGGTTTTCTCTTTATAACAATTTTATTTAATCTCTTGATTATACCAAACCAGCTTTAATTAAATATTCAGCGATTTGGATTGTGTTTGTTGCAGCTCCTTTTCTTAAGTTATCAGCAACAATCCACATGTTTAATGTATTTGGCTGGCTTTCGTCGCGACGAATTCTTCCAACAAAAACATCATTTTTACCTTCTGCATATAATGGCATTGGATATGTAAAGGTATCCAAATTATCTTGTACCGTTACTCCGTCAGTATTGTGTAAGATTTCACGAACTTCGTTTACATCAAAATCATTTGTAAACTCAACGTTTACAGCCTCACTGTGTCCACCAACAACTGGAACACGAACAGCAGTTGCAGTAACTCTGATAGTGTTATCACCTAAGATTTTTTGAGTTTCGCGAACTAATTTCATTTCTTCTTTAGTGTACCCGTTTTCTTCAAAACTGTCACAGTGTGGAATCGCATTTCTGTGAATTGGATATTTGTAAGCCATCTCACCTTGAACTCCAGCGTACTCATTTTCTAATTGTTTCACTGCTTTTACACCAGTTCCTGTGATAGATTGGTAAGTAGAAACAATGATTCTTTTAATGTTGTATTTTTTGTGCAAAGGAGCCAAAGTCATTACCATTTGAATAGTAGAACAGTTTGGATTTGCAATAATTTTATCTTCTTTAGTTAAAACATCAGCATTGATTTCTGGAACTACCAATTTTTTAGTAGGATCCATTCTCCATGCAGAAGAGTTGTCGATAACAGTTGTTCCAGCAGCAGCAAATTTTGGAGCCCATTCTAATGAAGTATCTCCTCCAGCAGAGAAAACAGCGATATCTGCTTTCATATCAACAGCTGTCTGTAATCCTACTACTTTATATTTAGTTCCTTTGTATTCGATTTCTTTTCCTACTGATCTTTCTGATGCAACAGGAATTAATTCTGTAACAGGAAAATTTCTTTCTGCTAATACTTTAAGCATTACTTCGCCTACCATTCCAGTAGCGCCTACAACTGCAATTCTCATTTTTATATTTTTAAATAATCAATTAATCTAATTTGTATCGCAAAAGTAAGTATAATAAAAGTTATGGCAAGGTGATTCACAAAAAATAACAAATTGTTACAAAATAAACATTTTGTAAAAAAACCGCCTCTTTAGAAGGCGGTTAAATTAGACTTAGTGTAGCGGTATTATATTTTTATTTATTTTTCAATAAATCTCTAATCTGTGTCAATAATTCTTCTTGAGTTGGTCCAGCTGGAGGCGGTGGTGCAACATCTTTCTTTTTAGCATGGTTTATTCCCTTAATTATCAAGAATAAAACAAAAGCCACAATTATAAAGTTAATTACTGCCGATATAAAGACTCCATACTTTACACCTCCAAAAGCAGTCAATTGTTCAATAGTCGATAAATGCGCAGCATCTAAAGCTGGTTTCAACAGCAATGGCGTAATTACATCTTCAATAAATGAGCTGACAATTTTACCAAAAGCAGCTCCAATGATCACCCCGACAGCCAGGTCAACCACGTTGCCTTTCATTGCAAATTCCTTAAATTCAGAAAAAAATCCCATATCGTATCTGTTTATATTTATAATTAAGTAATATCGAAAATACGCAATTTTATTGGAAATTCTTAATATTATCTAAAAAATACCCTCTTAACACGTTGCGAAATACTCGTCATTATCTCATACGGAATCGTTTTTAACGCTACAGCCATCTCTATTACAGTCGGGCTTTCGCCGAAAATAATTACTGAGTCGCCTTCTTTGCAATCGATATGGCTGACATTAACCATCAGCATATCCATACAGACACTGCCAACAATTTTTGCTTTCTGATTTTTGATTGTTACATAACCAATTTCATTACCCCATAATCTCGAAATTCCGTCTGCATAACCAATTGGAATTGTAGCAATTTTTGTTTCTCGATCAGCCATAAAACGGCGTCCATAACCTACGCTGTCACCAGCTGGAATGGTTCGAATTTGAGAAATTATGGATTTTAACGTTCCCACATTTTCCAGATATTTCTGTTCTGCAGGATCATTTGAAACTCCATACAATCCGATTCCCAAACGCACCATACTGTATTGCGCGTCTGGAAAATTACTGATTCCAGAAGTATTTAATGTATGACGAATTGGATTGATATTTAATGCTGACATCAGTTTTGAAGACAGATTTTCGAACAAGGCAATCTGCTGTCGCACAAAATCAAAATGTTTCGGATCATCACTTGTTGCCAAATGAGATAAAATACTTTGAACACGAACAGTTGAATTTCCTTTTAAAGTCGCAATCAGTTCGTCGATTGTATTGTTTTCAAAACCTAAACGATGCATTCCTGTATCCATTTTGATATGAATTGGATAATCTTTTAAGTTCTTTTCGCGTGCAATTTTCAAAAAGGCATTTAACCCTTTTAAGCTATATATTTCAGGTTCTAACTGATATTGAATCATAGATGGAAAACTAGTCGATTCTGGATTCAAAACCATAATGGGAACTTTTATCCCTCCATTTTTCAACGTTATTCCTTCATCGGCGAAAGCCACTCCCAAATAATCTACTTTATGATGTTCTAAAAGTTTGGCAATTTCTAAACCGCCGTTTCCGTAACCAAATGCTTTTACCATAACCATCATTTTGACATTTGGTGCCAGTTTTGACTTGTAATAATTAAAGTTATGGCTAATAGCATCTAGATTAATTTCGAGAACTGTTTCGTGTGTTTTCTCTTCAAGAAGCGAAACAATCTCTTCAAACTGAAAAGATCTAGCTCCTTTTATTAGAATCGTTTCATTATTAAAATTCAGATTATCGATGTCAGCTATAAAATCAGCTGTATTTTGAAACATTGTACTGTTTGGAAATTTAGCTGCAAAAGAAGAAATCGTTGCGCCAATACCAATTATGCGGTTTATTTTATTGTCTGAAATTAACTGGGCAACTTTAGAATACAATTCTTCGTTTGCAAATCCGCTTTGGAAAATATCAGATAAAATAACAGTTTTTGAAGCGCCTTTTTTCTTTTGGCTTTCCAAGAAATCCAAAGCAATTTTAAGCGACTGGAAATCGGAACTGTAACTATCATCAATAATACTGCAATTGTTGATTCCGTTTTTTACTTCAAGTCGCATTCGAACTGGATAAAGCATCTCAATTCGGCTTTGAATAGTTTCTTGATTATAATTAAAATGCAGCAATACCAATAAACAAGAAATTGCATTTTCTACAGAAGCCGAATCATTAAACGGAATTTCTAAATTGAAAATTTCATTTTTGTATTGATATTGAATAAAAGTATGATCGTTTTTACATTCTCTTTTTTCAATAAAAACGTCTGCTTTTTTATCTGTAAAACTCCAAGAAAAAAGCTTTCGAGGATGAATCATATATTCTGCCACGAACTGAGTCAGACATGATTCTACGACTTCGGTTTTTTGATATATGATTATCGGACAATCTTTAAACAAAAGTAGTTTTTCATCAATCTTCTGCACTAAATTTAAAAACCCTTCATCGTGTGCACTTCCAATATTAGTGAGCACACCAATTGTAGGTTTAATTATTTTTTCAAGATGAATCATTTCGTTAACTGTCGAAATTCCAGCTTCGAAAATGCCCAAATTATGTTTCTCATTTATACCAATTACTGAAAGTGGCACTCCCACTTGAGAGTTGTAGCTTTTTGGACTTCTAATAATATTATAATCAGGGCTCAATAAGAAATTAAGCCATTCTTTTACGATTGTTTTGCCATTGCTCCCTGTTAATCCGATAACTGGAAAATGGAAAAGATTCCTGTAATAAGCCGCAAATTCTTGAAGTGCTAGAAGTGCATTATCAACAACTAAAAAATTAGCTTTGTCTATGTAACCATCTGGAATATACTGAACAACAAAATTCTGAACTCCGTTTTCTATTAAATCTGGAATAAACAAATGAGCATCGTTGTTAACACCGGCTAGAGCAAAAAATAAAGTCTGTGATCCGTTTTGAAGTGAACGGCTGTCAATTGAAATATGATCGATTAAAACATCAGCATTTGTACCAATCCATTTGGCGTTAAGTACTGAAACCAGGCTTTTTAAATTTAGGCTCATTTCGGAATTTCTTTTTTTCAAATTTAAAAAAAGGTTTGCCACGAAACTCCTAAATTTTCACTAATTATTCCATTTATATGAAAGTGTAGAAAAAGTAGATTTGCCACGAATTACACAAATTCTCGCGAATTATTTTTTTAAAATAATCTGCTAAATCTGCGTGAAAAATTTCTTCCCCAGATTAAAAAAAGTATCACTAATTATAATCCTTTTAAATCCGGTTATCCCGATAGCTATCGGGAGTGGAAAAAAAATAAATCGTGTGAATTTGTGTAATTCGTGGGAGAAAACATTTATTGATTATATTTGTTTTTAGACCACAAATTTGCAAGTTTTGAAAAAAGTACTTCCACTATTCTCCTATATCTTACATCCGATTTTTATATCGTTATACGCAACTTTGTTTTACTTATTTTACAAAGATGATGTTTTCAGCACAAACGAAAAGTATTTTGTCTTAATTCAGATTTTGGTTATTAACATTATTGTTCCTGTCTTATTTTATCTATTATTAAGATCGACTGGACACGTAAAATCAATAATGCTAAGTCAGACATCAGAACGAACTATTCCTCTTATTTTACAGTGTTTTTTATATATTTTATTAGTAAAAAGAAGCATTGTAATTACACGTTATCCAGAGCTTCACTTCTTTTTTCTTGCCGCATTGTTCAGTACTATTTTAGCATTGGTATGTGTGCTGTTCAAGACAAAAGCAAGCTTGCATATGGTCGCAATATCAGGTTTAACGATTTTTGTTATCGGATTAAACATTCATCTTCAGCTGCATAATCCGTATTGGCCAGCTTTACTTATTTTATTATCAGGAATTGTAGCTTCATCTCGTTTAGAAATGAATGCGCATACTTCTAGAGAAATCTTAATTGGATTGTTTGTTGGAATAATGCCACAACTTTTATTTTTATACTTGTGGTTATAAAATATAAAAAATCAGTCCTGCATTTAAGGTTTTCATATTGATTTTTTCCCCATTCAAAGTTGTTGCCGACTTAAATAACGGATTTAAGCCGTAATATATATAAACGTTCCAGGTATTATATCCTGCGGCCAAATATGGTCCGTACTGAAATTTATTGATATCTCCGTTGTTTTTGATTTTATATGTTTTTTCGCCATCTTCAAGAGTAGAGGCGCTCGAGAAAACATAACTCAGTTTAACTCCACCATAGATACGCCAGAATTTAGTACTTTCATACGTCGAATTACGCCATCTAAATTCTATTGGAAGATCTACAGAATATTGTCTGTAACGATTGGATACAAATTGCCCATAATCGTTAACTCCATATATTATTGATCCCGAACCATCTTCAGAAATAGTCAGATTCTGATAATAATTCTGATAACTCAACCCTAATCCAGCAGCAATAGCAACAGTTCTTGATTTATTCACCGGCATATCGCGTAAAAAACCTCCTGAAAGTCCAAGAGAAAATTTATTCTGTTTGAAATCGATTGGAATATCGGTAAACATATTATAGGTAACCGAAAAATAAAACTGATCTTCTCGATATAAAGAATCTATTTTTACAACTGGTTTTATCTCAGGCTTAACGTCTTCTTGCGCAAAAGAATTTAAAAAAGTGAGTAAAAATAAGCAGCTAAAAATAATTCGCATATCGTGTTTTTGATTTTAAAGAGGTAATTATAAATAAACGTTTTTCGATGTCCATTTATTTCACATACAAATATAATATAATGCTTTCTCCAGTAACGATAAGAAGTAAAAATATTCTCATTTTGACTCCGAATAAAATTAATTGCTGCATTATTTTCAATAGATCAACTCGATGAAAGAAAAAATTAATCAATTTTGTTTTTATCTTTTATACCTTTGCAGTGCATGAAGAAAAAGCAGCTCATATTAAGTTTATCGTTTGCTGTAACAATATTGTTCTCGATATTGTTTCAGTCGATACACAGTTATGAGCATATTGTAAAGCAGCTTTCAGAAAAACAGTGCCATCACAATTACAATGATCCGAGCGGAGAAATAACGCATCAGCATCATGATTATGAGGTTTGTTTTGTTTGTAATTTCGCCTTCGGAAGTTACATTGTTCCAGAAACTTTTCAATTTCAATTTCATTCTTTTGAAAAAGAATTTGCTTATTTCTTACCCGTTACAGAGAAAATTTTCTCTATTTCATCTCCTTCGTATTTCTTACGCGGACCTCCTGCATTTATAGTTTCTTAGGTTATCGATTTTTCGAAAAAAAATCACATTTCTTTTCATTTAAATTCAAAACAACATTGAGTCTCCTAATCCTAATCTTCTGAATTGGGATCAGAATGCTTTAATGTCGCGTTTGGTTTTTATTCGAAGAAAAAAACTCAATTTAACTATAGCATCATTTTCAAATGAAAAAATATATAATAGCCCTTATTTTAGGGTTTTCGAGCATACTTACTGCTCAAAATTCGGTTTCGGGAACAGTAACCGATAATCAAAATCAGCCATTGCCTGGAGTTTCTGTTTATGCTCCAGAAATACATAAAGGAACAACAACAGACGCAAACGGAAAATACGAATTGAATAATCTTCCGAACGGAAGTCTTCGCATTGCTTTCACGTATGTTGGATATGCAAATCAAAATAAAACGATTTCTAAATTACTGAAACAAAACACACTAGATATTGTTCTTGAAGAATCTATTCTAGAAATGGACGAAGTAGTAGTTTCAACGCCTTTCAATAAACTGCAATCGCAAAACGTAATGAAAATTGAGCATGAAAGCATTAAAACATTACAGCAAAAAGGAACCTCAACTTTGATTGAAGGTTTAGCAACAATTCCAGGAGTTTCTCAGATTTCAACAGGAACTTCTATCGGAAAACCAGTAATTCGTGGACTTAGCGGCAATCGTGTTTTGGTTTATTCTCAGGGAGTTCGTATCGAAAATCAACAATTTGGAGATGAGCATGGTTTAGGTTTAAATGATGCCGGAATAGAAAGTGTTGAAGTTATTAAAGGGCCAGCTTCGTTATTGTATGGTTCTGATGCTTTGGGAGGTGTTTTATATTTCAATCCAGAAAAATTTGCTGATGCTGGTGATTTTAAAGCTAATTTCAGTCAAAAATATTTTACGAATACACAAGGAAGCAACTCTTCTATCGGATTAAAAACGTCTACTGATAACTGGAAATTCTTAGCAAGGGGAAGCTACAATACACATTCTGATTATAAAATTTCTGGCGGTGATCGTGTGACAAATTCTCGTTACAACGAAACGGACTTTAAAACTGGAATTGGCTACAGCAATTCAACTTTTTCAAGTGTTTTAAGATACAACTATAACAAATTGGATATCGGGATTCCTGAAGATGGAATTGCCGAACAGTCTTCTAGCAAAGACACACAGTTTCCGAGACAAGGAATTTTTAATCATTTATTGAGTTTGAATAATGTTATTTTCTTCGAAAACTCTAAACTAGATGTTGATTTAGGATATATTGCCAATGACCGAAGTGAGTTTGAAGACAGCAATGAAGCTTCGCTTCACATGAAATTGAATACGTTCAATTATAATGCGAAATACCATTTCCCTAAATTCGGTAAAATCGAAACTATTATAGGGGTTCAGGGAATGCATCAGACCAATAAAAATTCTGGAGAAGAATATTTAATTCCAGATGCCACAACCAATGATTTTGGAGTTTTCGGAACAGCCAATTACGAATGGGACAATAGCGTTATTCAAGCTGGATTACGTTTTGACAACAGAAACATTACTTCAATAGCACACGGAACTGAAGGCGAAGAAGGTTATTTTCAGGCCTTAGACCGATCTTTTGATAGCTTTAATGCTTCTTTAGGCTATAAAACAAAACTGGCAGAACCTTTAACGCTTCGTTTGAATGTTGCCACAGGATTTAGAGCTCCAAACTTGGCTGAATTGACTTCAAATGGTGTTCATGAAGGAACAAATCGTTACGAAATTGGAAATGCTAATTTGAAAACAGAGCAAAACGTTCAGACCGATTTGAACTTAGAATACAAAAACACGCACTTTGAATTTTTCGTAAACGGATTTTACAATCATGTAAACAATTACATTTATACTTCGCCAACTGGGGAAGTTCGAGATGATAATGATGTTTTTGCTTATGTTCAAGATAATGCACAATTGTATGGTGGTGAAGTTGGTTTGCATTTTCATCCTCACCCTTTAGACTGGTTGCATTTTGAAACTAGTTTTGAAACGGTTACAGGTAAAAAAGAAAACAAAGATTATCTGCCTTTGATTCCGGCAAACAATTGGAATAATACGCTTAGAACTGAATTTAATATCAAAAATTGGTTAAGCGAAGGTTTTGCTTCTCTGAATGTTTCTTCAACTTTCAACCAAGATAATGTAAGCGGTTTCGAAACGGCTTCTAAAGGTTATACTTTGGTAAATTTAGGTTTTGGTGGAACTGTTAAACTAGGAAAAACGGCTTTCGATATTAACTTAAATGGAAACAATTTATTCGACAAAAAATATATTGCACACCTTTCTAGATTAAAGACAGACGGTATTCCAAATATTGGAAGAAATATCGTTTTGGGAGTTAATTTCAACTTATAATTTTAAACTTAACCGCAAAGCACGCAAAGTTTTTTCGCAAAGTTCGCAAATTTTTATTATTAGCCAACGCTTAAAAAATCTCGCAAAGACGCAGAGACGTAAAGTTTTAAAATTCTTTGCGACTTCGAGACTTTACGAGATTAAAACCATTGCGAACTTTGCGAAAAAACTTTGCGCTCTTTGCGGTTAAATATATCTCACAAAAAGTGCTATTTTTGTTACAACAGATAAAAACTAACTATGAAAAAAACATTTTTATTAATGGCAATTACAACTGCAGGAATATCATTTGGACAAGGCAAAATACAATATCCGCAAACAAAAAAAGGAGAAACTGTTGATGTTTATTTTGACACCAAAGTAAGCGATCCCTACTGTTGGTTAGAAGATGATAAATCTGCCGAAACTGTTGCTTGGGTAAAAGCTGAAAACGAAGTTACTTATGCTTATTTAGATAAAATTCCGTTTCGCGAAGAACTTAAAAAGCGAATGGAAAAACTTTGGAACTACGAAAAAATTGGAGCTCCTTCTAAAGAAGGAAAATTCGCTTATTACTCTAAAAACAACGGACTTCAGAATCAATCTGTTGTTTACAGAAAAGATGAAAATGGCAAAGAAGAAGTTTTCTTAGATCCAAATACTTTTTCTAAAGACGGAACAACTTCTCTAGGCGGACTTGATTTTTCTGAAGACGGAAGCAAAGCAGCGTATGCAATCTCTGAAGGAGGAAGCGATTGGAGAAAAGTAATTATCATAGACGCACTTTCTAAGAAAATTGTAGAAGATACTTTGGTTGATGTGAAATTTAGTGGTGTTTCATGGTATAAAAATGAAGGTTTCTACTATTCTAGTTATGACAAACCAAAAGGAAGTGAATTATCTGCTAAAACAGATCAACACAAATTGTATTTCCATAAACTAGGAACTTCTCAAAAAGATGATAAAGTAATTTTTGGTGCAGATCAAAAAAGAAGATATGTTGGTGGATATGTTACTGAAGACAACCGTTATTTGGTAATCACGGCAGCTAATTCGACTTACGGAAACGAATTATACATTAAAGATTTAACAAAACCGAACAGCCCGATTGTTACTATCGTAGACAACTTTAACAGCGATAGCAATGTAATAGAAAACGCAGGAAGCAAATTGTTTATTGAAACAGATTATAACGCACCAAACAAACGTGTTGTAACGGTTGATGCAGCAAATCCGAAGCCTGAAAACTGGAAAGATTTTATTAAAGAAACCAAAGATATATTATCGCCATCAACTGGTGCTGGTTATTTCTTTGCTAATTATACTAAAGATGCGGTTTCATTTGTGCAACAATATGATTACAGCGGAAAATTAGTTCGCGAAATTAAACTTCCAGCTGTTGGAACTGCAGGCGGATTTAGCGGTAAAAAAGAAGATAAAATTTTGTACTACAGTTTTACAAATTATACAACTCCTGGAAGTATCTATTCTTTTGAACCAAAATCTGGCAAATCTGAAGTATATGCAAAACCAAAAGTTGATTTCAAGAGTGAAGATTACGAGTCTAAACAAGTTTTCTATACTTCAAAAGATGGTACAAAAGTTCCGATGATTATTACGTATAAAAAAGGAACAAAATTAGACGGTAAAAACCCAACAATCCTTTATGGTTACGGCGGATTCAATATTAGTTTAACACCAAGTTTTAGTATTGCTAATGCTGTTTGGTTAGAAAATGGTGGAGTTTACGCAGTGGCTAACCTTAGAGGTGGCGGTGAATACGGAAAAAAATGGCATGATGCAGGAACAAAACTTCAAAAGCAAAATGTATTTGATGATTTTATTGCTGCTGCAGAATATTTAATTGCCCAAAAATATACTTCTTCTGATTATTTGGCTATTCGCGGAGGATCTAACGGAGGTTTGTTGGTTGGAGCAACGATGACACAGCGTCCAGATTTAATGAAAGTAGCATTGCCAGCGGTTGGAGTTATGGATATGCTTCGTTATAATGCCTTTACAGCAGGCGCAGGATGGGCTTTTGATTACGGAACTGCTCAAGACAGCAAAGAAATGTTCGAATATTTAAAAGGATATTCTCCAGTTCATAACGTTAAACAAGGGACTCATTATCCTGCAACAATGGTAACGACTGGAGATCATGACGATCGTGTAGTTCCAGCACACAGTTTCAAATTTGCTGCTGAGTTACAGGAAAAACAAACTGGAGAAAATCCGGTTTTGATTAGAATTGACGTTAAAGCAGGTCACGGAGCAGGAAAATCTGTTGCCGCTACGATTCAAGAGAACGTAGACATTCAAGCTTTTACACTTTACAATATGGGTTTTAAAGCTTTGCCTAAAAAATAAAACTTTAAGCTAAATTTTTTATTAGCCACGAATTCACGAATTATTTTTGTGAATTTGTGGCTTTTTATTTTGCCACGAATTACTCTAATTTCCACTAATTTAAATTGAGGAAAATCTCATTTATATATTTTTTTGCCACAGATTAAAAGAATTAAAATGATTTAAATATCTATGCGTTTACTTTAGTAATCTGTGAAAATCTATTAATCTGTGGCAAACATCAAAAAAATAATTCGTGGAAATTAGTGCAATTCGTGGCAAACCTTTTTTAAATTTGAGAAACTAAAAACTTAATCAATGGAAATTATAAAATGGGGAATTATAGGGTGCGGAAATGTAACCGAAGTAAAAAGCGGGCCAGCTTTTCAGAAAGCTCCAAATTCGGCTTTAGTTGCAGTTATGCGAAGAGATGCGGCTCTTGCCGAAGATTACGCCAAACGCCATAATGTTCCGAAATGGTATTCCAACGCGGAAGATTTAATAAATGATACCGAAGTTGACGCCGTTTATATCGCTACTCCTCCATCTTCTCATAAAGAATACACCATTTTATGCGCCAAAGCAGGAAAACCAGTTTATGTGGAGAAACCAATGGCTTTGACATTTGAAGAATGTAACGAAATGATCAGCGTATGCAAAGAACATAATGTTCCTTTGTTTGTTGCTTATTATAGAAGAGCTTTACCTCGTTTTTTAAAAATAAAAGAAATAATCGATCAGAGAAAATTAGGAAACATCAGGCATGTAAATTGTGTTTTGTATCATCCTTTTGAAGCACGTTACGATGACGAAATCAACCTTCCTTGGACCGTTTTACCACATATTTCAGGAGGCGGAATCTTTGTGGATTTGGCTTGCCATACTTTAGATTTCCTAGATTTTGTTTTAGGTCCGATAAAATCAGTTCGCGGACATGCAACTTCTCAATTAAAAGCATATCCGGCAGAAGACGCAGTTTCAATGTCCTTTTTATTCGAAAATGGAATTCACGGATCTGGTTTATGGAATTTTGCAAGTTTTGAACGTTATGACAACACTGAAATTGTAGGAGATAAAGGAAAAATCTCTTTTTCTACTTTCGGAAACGATCCAATTCATATTCAATATGCAAATGGAGAAAAAGAAAGTATTACGATAGAAAATCCTCTTCATATTCAACAGCCATTTATTGAAACTGTTATTACTGAATTATTGGGCAAAGAAGGCGCTTCTCCATCTAAAGGAACTTCTGGCGCAAGAACCACTTGGGTTATTGATCAAGTTTTGAAAGAGTTTAGAGAGAATTCGAAATTATAATTATCAATTAAAATACAATTTTGTCATCCTGACAAAAAATGCGTCCAAAAAAAAGAGGATATTCTTTCGAATATCCTCTTTTTTTAAACTATAAACTATAAAAAAAATTGGAAAATTATAGGCTGTATTTGATACCTAATGTTAATCCTAATCCTGAAATTCCAACATAAGAACTTAACTCATCCATTGGTTTATCTTTATTAACTCCATTTGGATTTGTTAGAGCATTGTTTGAATTTACATCTAAACCATCTCTGTAATTAGTGTGAATTTGAGCTGTAGTTCTAGTAGCCAAAGCATCATTTCCGTTTACTGTAAAGTCAGTTGTTTCTTTTGTTTTACCATGTACAGTAAAGTTACGGTACTCTAATTCAGCGAAAGCAGAAAGGTGTGACGTAAGTTTGTAAGTTGTACCAACAGCAGCTGTAAATCCGATAGTTGGGTTTGGTTTTACTTTATCAACGCTATGAACATTTCCAAAAACTGGAGCACCAGTACCTGGATTAACTCCTACTGGAGCAACAGCATCTGTTTTAATTTCTAAATCTCCGTGAATTGGAACTAAAACCCCAACTTTAGTATAAGGCTCAAATCCGTTAGATTCTCCTAAAAACATAACAATTGCAGGAGCTAAATCAAAAGCTGTAATTTGACCTACTGATTTAAAGTTGTAAATTCCTGTAGTTGCAGATGTAGGAATATATGGCTGATCTGAAGTAGTCTGTGCCATAGTTTTATCATTACTAGAGTAATAATTAACTCCTAATTCAACTCCAATACGTGTAGAAAAACGGTAACCAGCAGTTATGCCAGTTCTAAAACCTTGTCCAAAAGAACCTGTAATACTTTTTTCAGAAACTAATTTTCCTCCTACATAAGTTCTGTCTAATGCAGCATTTCCTCCAACAGTTGGAAACTCAGTTGAAGCTGTTTGGTTAAAATAAGATCCCCCCAATTTAAAATACCAGCTTTCTGGTTTGTCCGCTTTTTCTGTTTGCGCCATTGTGGCCATAGAGCAAACTAATAATCCTAATAAAAATAGGTTCTTTTTCATAATTTTGATTTATTGATTAGTACAAACATAGAATATTTTAACACATTCTTACCGTTTGCAAAGTTAGACTTGGAACGAAAACGTTGTAATTTTGGGCAATATTACTAAAAAACTATTATGCATGCATATTTTTAACATAAAAAATTAACATGCGTCTAAAATTTAACTGTTAAATTTTTAGTTCAGTTTAAAATTAATCTGCATTTTCTCCAATTCTTGCAGTAATTCAGTTGAGATTCTAACCTTTAAACGACGGCTAGGCATCGTTAATTTTGTTACCACTTTTATTTCTTCAACTTCATTTACCTCTTGAATCTTTGTATCTTCCATCGCACTATCTTCATTTTCATTTTCGGTCTGAAAAACAGCATCATCTGCTTCAAAATCTGTTGGAGTTTCTACCTCAACCAAACGTTTTATTTTTTCCAGCTCCATGATTTCAAAAGTCACAGAATTCTCTCCCTTATTTTCAGCAAACAAATGACTCAATTTATGAATGAACTCTGGATGCAAATCTTTTATATTTAATAAAACGATTAGCTTTTTGGCGAAAGCTTCCAAAATATCCTGCAATTGGCGAATCTCAACAAACTGCATTCTCGGATCTGTTTTTTTACCTGTATCATGATTTACCCAGCCATCTTTAATCATTATTTTCAAAAAGGCAAAATTATTCTGAATCAAGAAATGGCGGAATTTTAAATATTCTTCCCCAAAAATCTTAAACTCATAACTTTCATCATAACCTTCTAAATTGAAAGCTGCCCAGCCCTTTCCGTTTTTAGCAACACGGTGCTGAACGTTATTGATAATTCCAGCAAACATTAGGTTCTTTCCAACATACTCATTCATACTTTTCAGCGATTCCAAACGAGAATTACAGAAGTATTTCATTTCAAACCTAAAATCGTCAAGCGGATGTCCAGAAATATAAATCCCAACAACCTCTTTTTCTTTTGCCAGTTTTTCCATAGTGCTCCAGTCTTCGCATGGTGGCACAACAGGTTCTGCAATTTGCACTTCGCTAGTTTCTCCAAATAAACTTACTTGAGAAGAGTTTTCATTTTCCTGAAATTTCGATCCGTAACGCATGGCTTTTTCGTAGAAAGTAATTCCGTCTCCATCGTCGTGGAAATATTGCGCTCTGGTTGTTCCTTCAAAAGAATCAAAACCTCCGGCGAGTGCTAAATTTTCAATCGCTTTTTTGTTGGCTGCACGCAAATCAATTCGCTTTGCCAAATCAAAAATTGATTTATATCTTCCGTCTTTTCTGTTTTCTACAATGGTTTCTACGGCTCCAGAACCAACACCTTTAATCGCTCCCATTCCGAAACGAACTGCGTAGTCATCGTTTACGGTAAATTTATAGTACGATTCGTTTACGTCTGGCCCAAGAACCTGCAATCCCATACGTTTACATTCTTCCATGAAGAAAGAAACCTGTTTGATATCGTTCATGTTGTTCGAAAGTACCGCTGCCATATATTCGGCAGGGTAATGCGCTTTCAAATAAGCCGTTTGGTAGGCAATCCAAGCATAACAAGTCGAGTGCGATTTGTTGAAGGCGTAACTCGCAAAGGCTTCCCAGTCTTTCCAAATTTTCTCTAGAACCTTTGCATCGTGACCTTTTGCTGCCGCTTGCTCAACGAACTTCGGCTTCATTTTATCCAGTACGTCTTTTTGTTTCTTACCCATCGCTTTACGCAAGACGTCGGCCTCACCCTTTGTAAATCCTGCCAAAGACTGAGATAAAAGCATTACCTGCTCTTGGTATACTGTAATTCCGTACGTCTCTGATAAATATTCGGCACAGGCATCTAAATCGTATTTGATTTCCTCGTCGCCATTTTTTCTTCGAACGAAAGACGGAATATACTCCAAAGGTCCCGGACGATACAAGGCGTTCATGGCAATTAAATCTCCAAAAACCGTTGGCTTCAGATCTTTCATGTATTTCTGCATCCCAGGCGACTCGTATTGGAAGATTCCAACGGTTTCACCTCTTTGGAAAAGCGCGTACGTTTCCTCATCATCAATCGGAAAGGTATCGGGATCAAGATCAATATTGGTTCTATATTTTACCAGTTTTACGGTATCTTTTATCAGTGTAAGGGTCTTCAGACCCAAGAAGTCCATTTTCAGCAATCCGGCACTTTCTGCAACCGAGTTATCGAACTGTGTTACATATAAATCAGAATCTTTTGCTGTTGTTACGGGAACGTAATTCGTAATATCCGACGGCGTAATGATTACCCCGCAGGCGTGAATTCCCGTGTTACGCATCGATCCTTCAAGGATTTTTGCCTGCTGAATGGTTTCTCCTGCCAAATCATCTTCATTGGCAATCGCAATTAATTCTTTTACGTTATCAAATTCGTCAGAACGAAGGGCTTTTTTGACTTCTTCTTCACTTTCAGAAATAAAACGCGCCAAATTCCATTTGGACGGCATCATTCCTGGAATCAGTTTCGCAATTCTATCGGCTTCAAATAATGGCAAATCCAGTACACGCGCCGTATCACGAATCGCCGATTTGGTTGCCATTTTACCGTAAGTGATAATCTGAGCAACCTGTTTTTGACCGTATTTATTGATTACGTATTCCATTACACGTCCACGACCCTCGTCATCAAAGTCGATATCAATATCGGGCATCGATACACGGTCAGGATTTAGGAAACGCTCAAAAAGCAAGTCGTATTTAATTGGGTCAATATTGGTAATTCCCAGACAATACGCAACGGCAGAACCCGCTGCAGATCCACGACCAGGCCCTACTGATACGTCCATTTTTCTCGCCTCAGCGATGAAATCCTGTACAATCAAAAAGTAACCCGGATATCCTGAGTTTGAAATCGTCATTAACTCAAAATCCAAACGTTCCTGAATCGATTCGGTAATTTCGCCATAACGTCTTTTGGCACCTTCCATCGTAAGGTGTCGCAAATATTTATTTTCCCCTCTTACACCACCATCTTCTTCATCTTCGGGAACCATAAATTCGTCTGGAATTTCGAATTTCGGAAGTAATACATCTCGATACAATGAATACCCTTCAACCTTGTCAATAATTTCCTGAATGTTGATAATCGCTTCGGGTAAATCGGCAAAGAGTTTTTTCATCTCATCTTGCGACTTGAAGTAGTATTCCTGATTTGGAAGTCCGTAACGATAACCACGTCCACGTCCAATAGGTGTTGCCTGCTTTTCACCATCTTTTACACAAAGTAAAATATCGTGAGCATTGGCATCTTCTTTATTTAAATAATAGGTATTGTTAGTCGCAATTAATTTGACGTTGTGTTTTTGAGAAAACTCAATCAGGGTTTTGTTTACACGATTTTCATCTTCCTGATTGTGGCGCATCACTTCTAAATAGAAATCTTCGCCAAATTGTTCTTTCCACCAAATTAAAGCTTCTTCAGCTTGATTTTCACCAATGTTCAAGATTTTACTCGGAATCTCTCCGTATAAATTCCCAGACAAAACCATGATGTCTCCTTTGTATTGTTCCACAATTTTGCGGTCAATTCTCGGAACATAATAAAATCCATCTGTATAAGCGATCGAAGCCATTTTTGCCAAATTGTGATAACCCGCTTTGTTTTTAGCCATCAAAACAACCTGATAACCGTTGTCTTTTTTGCTTTTGTCTAAGTGATTTTCACAAATATTAAATTCACAACCTACAATTGGCTTTACTTCAGTTTCTGTTGGTTCTTCTCCTGCTTCAACTAAAGCTTTATTTTTTCCAGATGCGGCTTTGTTGTGGTTCATAACAGCGCTCACAAAATGGAAAGCTCCCATCATGTTTCCAGTATCGGTCATTGCAACGGCAGGCATTCCGTTTTTAGCGGAAGCGGCAACAATATTTCCAATTCCGATAGTCGATTGAAGAACCGAAAACTGCGTATGATTGTGCAAGTGTGCAAATTTTGCTGCTTTGAAATCAGCTTTATCTTCTTCTGAAACAACGGTCTGCTGACCTTCTCCAGCTAAAGCTTTAAGCTGTTCTCTGATTTTATCAGATGCTGCTTTTAAGTTGATATGCTTTAAACCAATTAACTTAAATGGCTCCGCATTTCTTTCCTGAAATTCTTTGAAATATTCCTTCGGAACATCTAATTCTTCTTTTGTAAAAACCTCTCTTCTAACCAATTCAAGGAAACAACGCGTAGTTGCCTCAACGTCGGCAGTTGCGTTGTGCGCTTCCGCGAAAGGCTGATCGAAAAGATAGCTGTGTAATTCGGTCAAAGTTGGAAGTTTGAATTTTCCTCCACGACCTCCAGGAAGCTGCAATAACGAAGCGGTAACTTCGGTACAAGTATCCAAAACTGGCATTGAAGCCATTTGAGACTCCACTCCCATTCTATGGAATTCGGCTCCCATAATATTAACGTCGAAACCTAAATTCTGTCCAACGATAAATTTGGTTTTGCTTAAGGCAATATTGAATTTCTCTAAAACTTCGGCCAAAGTGATTCCATCGGCTTCAGCCAATTCAGTTGAGATTCCGTGAATACGCTCGGCATCATACGGAATATTAAATCCTTCAGGTTTTACCAAATAATCCTGATGCTCGATAAGCTGTCCCATTTCGTCATGAAGCTGCCAAGCAATTTGTATACAGCGAGGCCAGTTTTCAGAATCGGTTATTGGGGCATCCCAGCGTTTTGGTAATCCGGTTGTTTCGGTATCGAATATTAAATACATAGAATTATAAAAGGTCAAGTTTTAAAGCTCCAAATTTCATGTCTTTCACACTGTAAACCATTGACAACATGAAACATAACAAAATGTGAAATGAAAAATCGGAGGAATTCAAATTTACGCTTTTTTTTGGCTTCAAGAAATAAAGAATTCAACAAAAAGCATTAATCAAAATCATTATTACAAACTGTTAAAAACTAATAAAAATGATAAAATTTAGATTATTTAGTCTTAAAAAATTCGATTATTCATTTTGGATACTCATTAGACCAAATTGAACACTTTTAAACTGAAGTGTATCCTGAACTTTGCTTCATCAAATTATAACAATTAAAAAAACAATAATCATGAAAACAATTTTTATCACAGGCGCATCATCAGGTTTAGGAAAAGCAACAGCAAAATTATTCCACGAACAAGGCTGGAATGTAATCGCAACAATGAGAAATCCTGAAAAAGAAACAGAACTCTCTCAATTAAAAAACGTAACGCTTTTACCTTTAGACGTTACCAATTACGACCAGATACAAACTATAGTTAAAAAAGCGTTAGAATTAAGCGACATTGATATCGTATTTAACAATGCTGGATATGGATTGATTGGCCCTTTGGAAAGCTTAACAGATGATCAAATCACAAAACAATTGGACACTAATTTATTGGGAGTAATCAGAGTTACAAATGCATTCATTCCATATTTCAGAGAAAGAAAAAATGGTTCATTCATTTCAACAACATCTATTGGAGGTTTGATTGCTTTTCCTTTAGGATCAATCTATCACGCCACAAAATGGGGATTAGAAGGCTGGAGCGAAAGTATGGCTTACGAATTAAATCCGTTTGGAATAAACATTAAAACAGTTTCTCCTGGAGCAATCAAAACCGAATTCCTTCATGGTTCACTTGACACAAGCACTTTGCCAGAGTATGAAACAATGACGAATCGTATGTTTGGAAGTGTTGACACCATGTTTGAAATGGCATCAACTCCTGAACAAATTGCAGATGTAGTTTATGAAGCTGCAACTGACGGAAAAAACAAATTAAGATATGTTGCAGGAGAAGATGCAAAAGCACTTTACAAACAAAGATTGGAAGTTGGGGACGAAGTCTTTCGTTCTGAATTCGGAAAACAATTTTTTGGAGAATAATTATTTCTAATAACCCTACCCACAAAATATTGAACATTCTTTTATTAAGCTCCAGAGGAGCAAAATATTTATAGAAATTTAATTATGAAGGTGCAAAATAGCTCCAGCGGAGCGACATATTTATTGCAATACAGATGTCGCTCCCCTGGAGCTTTGCTTTCAACAACAAATACGATTTCTATAAATATTTCGCTTCTTCGAAGCTGATTTTTCAAAATCAAAGAGAATCTTCAATACTTTTCGAAAAGCCCAATTAATTTTCAAATTTTCATACTTTTATATCATGGAAAAGAAAAACAATAATCCAGAAAAAATCTCTTCTATATCGCAGTTTCATGACCTGCTTCAACTTCCAAAACCACTTCATCCGATGGTGAGTTTGGTAGACAATACACAATTGGTTATAAATGAAAATTTAGCGAATCATGCCTTTATGCTTGATTTTTATAAGATCTCTTATAAGTTTTCTACCAAAGGAAAAATGGGCTACGGTCAAGGCTATTATGATTTCAACGAAGGCGGACTCCTATTTGCTTCTCCAACTCAGTTAATTTTTACTGAAAATGAAGAAGGCGTTGAATATGGCGGTTATACCCTTTTATTTCATCCTGATTTTATTCGAAATTATTCTTTGGGAAAAAGCATCAAAAAATATGGCTTCTTTTCTTATGACACCAATGAAGCTCTGCACCTTTCAGACAGTGAAAAAACAATTATTATTGGATTATTACAAAGCATCGACAACGAACTCAATACCGCAATTGACGAAATGAGTCAAGACGTGATTGTATCTTACATTGATGTTTTGCTGAATTACAGCAATCGTTTTTACAAGCGCCAATTCATTACCAGAAAAACCATCAGTAACGATTTATTATTAAAAGTCGAAGAAACTCTGGATAACTATATTAGTAATGCAGAAACCTTAAAAAGAGGATTACCAACAGTAGAATTTCTGGCTTCACAGATTAATGTTTCAAGTCATTATCTCAGCGATATGCTTCGTAATTTAACTGGGTTAAATGCGCAACAGCATATTCATTCGAAATTAATAGAAAAATCAAAAGATTTCTTGATTACTACCAATCTTTCGGTAGCAGAAATTGCTTATCAGTTAGGTTTTGAATATCCGCAATCATTTAGTAAATTATTCAAAAAGAAAACCAGTCTTACTCCATTAGAATTTAAAAATTCGTTGAATTAATTTTAAAAATTATTGTCTTCAAAAAATCAATTTCGGTCTTAAAAAATCATAAAATTTCATAAAAATACACCTCTTGGATGTCGTAGTATTTTTGTGTTTTATTGAATCTAAATAACACCAAAAAAACTCCTTTAAAAGCTTTAAAAAACCTAAAAACTATACTTTTTACAAAGAAATCAAAACTAACAATTATTACTATTTTTATTCATTTTGTTAGATTTTTTCAAACAAATTCTTATATTTTGTATTGATTTTGAGATAAATTTGCAAACTATTAAAACAAAAAACAAACAAGAAAAATTAAAGCCGAAAAAGAAAAGCTAAATCAGTTTCTTAATCATTTTTCTTTCAAATTTTAGTTTGCAAAAGCCATTTGGCAATTTGTAATTTGGTTTGGGTATCGTATATAATGAAATATTGAAATTGACGCTTTTTTATCTTTTTTTACTTTTGTTTTGCTATTATAATGAACAGGAAATTGCTGTGGTTATAGAAATTACAATTAAAAAAAATAAAAAATGAGTAAGACATTATTTGACAAAGTATGGGATTCACATGTTGTGCGTAAAATTGAAGATGGACCAGATGTGTTTTTTATTGACCGCCATTTCATTCATGAAGTTACGAGTCCTGTTGCTTTTTTAGGATTAAAATCAAGAGGCGTTAACGTATTATATCCGGAACGTACTTTTGCAACTGCCGACCACAATACACCAACCATAAACCAACATTTACCAGTTCAAGATCCGCTTTCTGCAAATCAGCTTCAAGCTCTTGAAGACAATGCTAACGAATACGGAATTTCGCACTGGGGATTAGGTCACCAAAAAAATGGAATTGTACACGTAGTAGGTCCTGAAAACGGAATTACTTTGCCTGGTGCTACTATTGTATGCGGGGATTCGCATACGTCTACTCACGGTGCTTTTGGAGCTATTGCTTTTGGTATCGGAACATCTGAGGTTGAAATGGTGCTTTCTACACAATGTATTATGCAGCCTAAACCAAAGAAAATGCGTATTAACGTAAACGGTAAATTGAGCAAAGGTGTTGGCCCAAAAGACGTTGCGCTTTATATAATTGCTCAATTGACTACTTCTGGAGGTACAGGATATTTTGTTGAATATGCTGGTGATGTTTTTGAAAACATGACTATGGAAGGCCGTATGACAGTTTGTAATTTAAGTATCGAAATGGGTGCTCGTGGAGGAATGATTGCTCCTGACCAAACTACTTTCGATTTCCTTGAAGGAAGACTTTATGCTCCAAAAGGTGAAGCTTGGACAAAAGCTGTTGAATACTGGAAGACTCTTAAAACTGATGCTGATGCTGTGTTTGATGCTGAATTAAACATCAAAGCGGAAGACATCGAACCAATGATTACTTATGGTACTAACCCTGGAATGGGAATTGGTATTACAAAACATATCCCAAGTGCAAAAGAAGTTGAAGGCGGTGAGGAAACTTACAAAAAATCTTTGGCTTACATGGGCTTCAATGAAGATGACGTAATGATCGGAAAACAAATCGATTACGTATTCTTAGGAAGCTGTACAAACGGACGTATTGAAGATTTTAGAGCTTTTGCTGAAATTGTAAAAGGAAGAAAAAAAGCAGATAATGTTACGGCTTGGTTAGTTCCGGGTTCTCACGTTGTTGAAGCACAGATCAAAGAAGAAGGCATCTTGGATATTTTGACTGAAGCTGGTTTCGTATTACGTCAGCCGGGTTGTTCTGCTTGTTTAGCGATGAACGATGATAAAGTTCCTGCTGGGAAATATGCTGTAAGTACTTCAAACAGAAACTTTGAAGGTCGTCAAGGTCCTGGTTCAAGAACGCTTCTAGCAAGTCCAATTATGGCTGCTGCAGCTGCTGTTACAGGAAAACTAACAGATCCGAGAGAGCTTTTTTAAAGATTTAAGAATGAAGATTAACGATTTTTGATTTCAGATTTCGATACGCTTCATTAAAAAATCTTCTAAAATTTCAATTTACATTTTACAAAAAACATTAACGATTACAATTTTAAGACACAACAACAAATCTAAAATCAGAAATCGTTAATCTAAAATCAAAAATCAAATGGCATACGATAAATTTAATATACTTACCAGCAGTGCAGTGCCACTGCCAATTGAGAACGTAGATACAGATCAAATCATCCCTGCTCGTTTCTTAAAAGCTACAAAACGTGAAGGTTTTGGAGACAACCTTTTTAGAGACTGGAGATACAATGGAGACGATACTCCAAAAGCTGATTTCGTTTTAAATAATCCAACTTACAGCGGAAAAATCTTAGTTGGAGGAAAAAACTTCGGTTCTGGATCTTCTAGAGAGCATGCTGCTTGGGCAGTTTACGATTACGGATTCCGTGCTGTAGTTTCTAGTTTCTTTGCAGATATCTTCAAAGGAAACTGTTTAAATATTGGTGTTTTGCCAGTTCAAATCAGCCCTGAATTTTTAGCAAATATTTTCAAAGCTATCGAAGCTGATCCAAATACAGAATTAGAAATCAACCTTCCAAACCAAACAATTACTTTATTGTCAACTGGTGAGCAAGAATCATTCGCTATTAACGGTTACAAAAAAAATAACATGATTAATGGTTTTGACGATATTGATTATTTACAAAACATGAAGGAAGATATTAAGGCTTTCGCCGATAAACTTCCGTACTAATAGAAATATCATTCAGTCTATTAGACCCGGCAGGCTTTAAAAACCAGTCGGGTCTTTCTAAATTAATAATACAAACCTGCTATCATTTCGAAATTAAAAGAAATATAGATTATCAATATGGAAAAAAGAAAAATTGAAATAATGGATACGACACTTCGTGATGGTGAACAAACATCTGGAGTTTCATTTTCTGCTGCAGAAAAACTGACCATTGCGCAATTGTTGCTGGAGGAATTAAATATTGATAGAATAGAAATTGCTTCTGCCCGCGTGAGCGAAGGAGAGTTTCAAGCCGTAAAAGGCATTACTTCATGGGCCGGAGAACGCGGTTACATTGAGAGAATCGAAGTTCTGACATTTGTTGACGGAGGCGTTTCAATTGACTGGATGAAAAAAGCTGGTGCCAAAGTACAGAATTTATTGACCAAAGGTTCAATGAATCACTTAACACATCAATTAAAGAAAACTCCGGAACAGCATTTTTCTGAAATAGCTCAAATCATTTCTTTAGCAAAAGAAAACAATATTGAAACCAATGTTTATCTGGAAGACTGGAGCAACGGAATGCGAAATTCTCCAGATTATGTATTTCAATTTTTGGATTTCTTAGCAACACAACCAATCAAAAGAGTTTTACTTCCAGATACTTTAGGAGTTTTAATTCCTTCTCTGACTTTTGAATTTATTTCGAAAATCAGAGCAAAATATCCGCAAATTCACTTTGATTTCCATGCACACAATGACTACGACTTAAGCATTGCTAATGTCATGGAAGCCGTAAAAGCGGGAATCAACGGACTTCACGTAACGGTAAACGGAATGGGAGAACGTGCTGGAAATGCGCCTCTTGAAAGTACTGTTGCTGTAATTAATGACTATTTGCCACAAGTAAACATCAACGTAAAAGAAACTTCTCTGTATTCTGTAAGTAAACTTGTTGAGACTTTTACAGGTTATAGAATTCCTGCCAACAAGCCTATTGTAGGAGATAATGTTTTCACACAAACAGCCGGAATTCACGCTGACGGAGACAACAAAAACAATTTATATTTCAACGATCTTCTTCCAGAACGTTTTGGAAGAAAAAGAAAATACGCTCTAGGAAAAACTTCAGGAAAAGCCAATATCGAAAAAAATCTTCAGGAATTAGGTTTAAAACTTAACAACGAAGATTTGAAATTGGTAACCCAAAGAATTATCGAACTAGGCGACAAAAAAGAAACCGTAACCAAAGAAGATCTTCCATACATTATTTCGGATGTTTTGGACAGTCATACTTACGAAGAAAAAATAACTATAAATTCTTATATGCTGGTTCATTCTAAAGGAATGCGCCCATCTACGACTTTATCTTTAAATTTAAACGGAGAAATAATCGAAGAAAATGCACAAGGAGACGGTCAGTTCGATGCCTTTATGAATGCTTTATCAAAGATTTACAAAAGCAAGAAACTTACGCTTCCAAAATTAATCGATTATGCCGTGAGAATCCCACCGGGAAGTAGTTCTGATGCGTTGTGCGAAACCATTATTACATGGACAAACAACGGAAAAGAATTCAAAACCCGCGGATTAGATTCAGATCAAACCGTTGCAGCGATTATTGCAACGCAAAAAATGCTTAATATAATTACCTAAGGCGCTAAGAGACTAAGGTTCTGAGGTTCTAAGATTTTTCTTTAACCTAAGCCCTTAGCAACTCAGACCCTTAGAACCTTTAAAAAAAACTAAGCCACTAAGAAGAAAAACTTAGAAGCTTAGCAACTCAGAACCTTAGAACCTTTTAAAAAATATAGAATGAAATTAAACATAGCCCTTTTAGCCGGCGACGGAATCGGACCAGAAGTAATAAATGAAGCAGTAAAAGTATCTGATGCTGTTGCAAAAAAGTTCGGACATGAAATTACTTGGAAACCAGCTTTAACTGGAGCAGCTGCAATTGATGCAGTAGGTGAACCTTATCCGGATTCAACACACGAAGTTTGTAAAAATGCCGATGCCGTTCTTTTTGGAGCAATCGGACACCCTAAATATGATAATGATCCTTCTGCACCTGTAAGACCAGAACAAGGTTTGCTAAAAATGCGTAAAGCTTTAGGTTTGTTCGCAAACGTAAGACCAACTTTTACTTTCCCATCATTATTAGATAAATCTCCTTTAAAAAGAGAAAGAATTGAGGGAACTGATTTAGTTTTCTTAAGAGAATTGACAGGTGGAATTTACTTTGGTGAAAAAGGAAGAAAAGATAACGGAGATACAGCTTATGATAACTGCGTTTACACAAGAGCTGAAGTACAGCGTTTAGCTAAAAAAGGTTTTGAATTAGCCATGACACGTTCTAAAAAATTATGCTGCGTTGATAAAGCAAACGTTTTGGAAACTTCACGTTTGTGGAGAGAAACTGTTCAGGCAATGGAAAAAGATTATCCAGAGGTTGAAGTTAGCTACGAATTTGTTGACGCTGTAGCAATGCGTTTAGTTCAATGGCCAAACTCTTATGACGTATTAATTACTGAAAACTTATTTGGAGACATCTTAACAGACGAAGCTTCTGTAATTTCAGGTTCAATGGGATTAATGCCTTCTGCATCTATGGGAGCTGAAGTATCTTTATTCGAACCTATTCACGGATCTTATCCACAAGCTACAGGATTAAACATTGCAAACCCAATGGCTACTATTTTATCTGCTGCCATGATGTTTGAAAATTTCGGATTAATGGAAGAAGGAAAAGCAATGAGAGATGCTGTAAACAAAGCTTTAGAAGCTGGCGTAGTTACAGAAGATTTAGCTAATGGAGGCAAAGCATACGGCACTAAAGAAGTTGGTGACTGGTTAGCTGCGAATGTATAATTTTTGTTTCAGGTTTTATTTTGTTTCAAGTTTCAGGTTGTTGGAACGTGAAACAAATAAAACCTGAAACCTGAAACAAATTTTTACATAAAAAAAGGGATCAACGAAAGTTGATCCCTTTTATATTTTAGAAAAAAAATATTAATATCCTCCTCTGTTTCCGCGGTCGTTTCCACCACGGTTGTTTCCGTAACCACCGCGATCATTTCCACCACGATTGTTATTAAAACTTCTTCTTTCGCCTTCTGGTTTTGGCTCAGATTTGTTAACAACGATTGTACGTCCTGCAACAACAGCACCATTCAATTCGTCGATAGCTTTTTGAGCCTCATTATCATTTGGCATTTCAACAAAACCAAAGCCTTTACTTCTTCCAGTAAATTTATCAGTAATAATTTTAACAGAGTCAACTGTTCCATAAGCCTCAAAAGACTCTCTTAAATCTGCTTCCTCAATACTGAATGGAAGGCTTCCAACAAAAATATTCATAGATATTTATTTATAATAATAAGCAAATGTACTCTTATTTCTATCTAATCCACTATGTTATGAGTTTATTTAAGTTTTTATTTTGATTTAACCAGAAATACTTCGATCAGAACTTAATTGTTTGTAGCAACAATGTTATGTTCTGGTGTTATAGGAATTTTATAGAAAACACCTTCTGAAAAATGAATTGTTTGTTTTTCAGCATCAGCATCAGCATTAACCGCCGTAAATTTAAACGTGCCCGAAATGGTATTGTCGATTGAATTATATTCTGTAATGATAATTTCTCCATTTCCTTTGCCAGTTCCAGTACTAAATTCTGCTTCTTGTCCTTTATATGTTTTCTTATAAACAGCTTTCGTATCATCATCCACACCTAAAACATACGTTTTCTTAGCTGGTTCAGGAATCTGAAATCTTATCTGATCGGAATCTAAAGAACCTTCAATAGTAAAAAACCCATCGGTCTCTATACCGGCTTGAAAAACTTGTGCTCTCCAAAAAACATTATCTTTTAAGGCTTGAAAAGCTTTATTATTAGACGTCACATCCTCTGATGTGCAGGATACAACTAGTAGTAAAAGTGATAAAAAATAAAAGTATTTTTTCATGTTTAAAATGAATTTGCTGCAAAAGTATCGTATTAAGAGCAAAACCCTAAAATTTAAAAAGTCAAAAAAATGCTAAAAAAACGACTCCACTATATTTATTGCTTTTTAAAACGTGTTTTTCATAAAAAAATTATATCTTTGCGCCCTTAATTAACAGAGGTCGAGTACCTCAAAATTTAATCACTAGATTATGTCAGTAAAAATTAGATTACAAAGACACGGTAAAAAAGGAAAACCTTTTTACTGGGTAGTAGCTGCAGATGCACGCTCAAAAAGAGATGGTAGATACTTAGAGAAAATCGGTACTTACAATCCAAACACTAACCCAGCAACTGTTGAGTTAAACCTTGACAGCGCAGTTAAATGGTTACACAACGGTGCTCAACCAACTGATACTGCAAGAGCTATCCTTTCTTACAAAGGTGCTTTATTGAAACACCACCTAGATGGAGGAGTTCGTAAAGGTGCTTTAACACAAGAGCAAGCAGATGCTAAATTAACTGCTTGGTTAGAATCAAAAGCTGGAAAAGTTGATGCTAAAAAAGATGGTTTATCTAAAGCAAAAGCTGACGCTAAAGCAAAAGCTTTAAAAGCTGAGCAAGAAATCAACGCTAAACGTGTTGCTGATGCTGCTGCTGCACAGGCTGAAGCTGAAACTGCTGCACAAGCTTCTGAGGCTACTGAAGAAGTTGCTGAAGCTACTGAAGAAGCTCCTGCTGCTGAAGAGAATAACGAAACAACTGAAGCATAATTTTTACTTGGCGATAATGCGTAAAGAAGATTGTTTTTATTTAGGTAAAATCGCTAAAAAATTTAGTTTCAAAGGTGAAGTCTTAGTCTATTTAGACACGGATGAACCTGAGTTATACGAAAATCTGGAATCAGTGTTTGTTGAACACAACAAACACTTGGTTCCTTTTTTTATTGAAAAAAGCTCTTTACATAAAAACGACTTTTTAAGAGTTAGTTTTGAAGATGTTAATAGCGAAGAAGATGCAGACGCCTTAATCGGAAACGGTGTTTTCCTTCCTTTATCTATGCTGCCAAAACTTACTGGCAACAAATTCTACTATCATGAAGTTATTGGTTTTGAAATTGAAGACAAACGTCTTGGTATTTTCGGCAAAATAACTTCGATAAATGATTCTACTGCTCAGCCACTTTTCGAAGTTTTAAATGGCGAAGTTGAAATGCTAATCCCAATGATTGACCATTTCTTGGTTAAAATTGATCGCGAAAACAAAAAAGTAATCATGGATCTTCCTGAAGGTCTTGTGGAGATGTATCTTTAATTTAGTGTTCGGTATCAGTTTTTAAGTGTTCAGTCTCTTATCTGAATTCAAAATCTTAATAATAAATTAGAATTTACTATGTTTCAGTTTAAGCAATTTTCTGTTAAACAAGACAAAACCGCTATGAAAGTAGGCACAGATGGTGTTTTACTTGGCGCTTGGGCTCCTATTCATCATAATCCGTTTAGTATTTTAGATGTTGGCGCTGGAACTGGAATTATTGCTTTAATGCTCGCTCAACGAACTCATGCAGAACAAATTGATGCGCTTGAAATTGATGAAGACGCTTACGAACAAGCGGTAGAAAATTTTGAAAGTTCCCCTTGGGGTGATCGCTTATTCTGCTTTCACGCTGGTTTAGATGAATTTATTGAAGAACCGGAAGATGAATATGATTTAATTGTTTCTAATCCGCCTTTTTATGCAGAAGATTATAAAACAGAAAGTGAGCAACGTGATTTAGCTCGTTTTCAAGACGCAATGCCATTTGAAGAATTGGTTGAAGCTGCCGATTTATTACTTTCAGAAAACGGAATATTTGCTTTAATTATTCCCTTCAAAGAAGAAGAAAAATTTATTGCCCTAGCAAAAGAATCAGAACTTTATCCAATAAAAATCACCAGAGTTAAGGGAACTCCAAAATCGGAAATTAAGCGTAGTTTATTAGCTTTTAGCCGTAATGAAGTTCCTGAAATTGAAATCGACGAACTTATTATCGAAATCGACAGACACGTTTATACTCCTGAATATATTGAATTGACTAAAGATTTTTATTTAAAGATGTAAAAAATATCTTTAAATAAATTATTCTTTTTGCAGACACAATCCTCTTTGAAAATCTATTCCATTCGGGTTTTCTTCATTAAAATATACTATATTATAAGTAACGCATTCATCGTCTGTATAAATTATTTCTGCTACACTTTTATCCCCAATTTTAACATTCTCAGCTCCTAAATTTTTAATACAAACTTTTTCAAGTTTACAATCACTAAGCCATTTGACACTCCAAACGGTTTGCAATTTACCATCAAAATAACCTTCTTCAATAGAATCTTTTCGAATAGCGTATTCATCTGGAAAAGCTGGAGCCGCAAACTTTCCATTCTTAAATCTAATGCAATCTAATTTTTGAGAATAAGCAGCAGTTCCCAATAATATTAAACAAAAAACGATGATTTTTTTCATGATATTTTTTTACTGTTATTTTTAATTATTTACCATTTTTAGCAAAAAGAATTGCTCTTTCAAGAACTTCGTCCTTACCTTGCTGAATACCTAAAATTGTTGGTTTAACTTCGATATCTGGAATAATACCAATTCTTTGTGTTTCTTTTCCGTTTGGATAAAAAATTCCAAAACCTGTAAATATGGTTGAATAGCCTTTTATAATTTCAAATCTGCATGTTCCACCATCTGCACCCGAAGTCTGACTGCCAATAATTGTGGCATTTGGAGCTGCTTGCAGACACATTACTAAATGCTCACCATGGCTTTGCGTTTTTTCATTTTGCAAAATAATCACTTTGCCTTTATAATAATCAGCATTTGTTTTTCCTGTTTTTTGATCTTCTCTCCAAACATATCTCCCTGGATATGTCAAGTCTGCATCTATAAATTTTGCAAATGCTTTTTCTCCTGGATATAAATATTGTGCTATGTCTTCTTCAATATTTGGTTCTTGGGGGTATTTTCTGGCGTCAAAAACAATTGCTCTTGTATTTTCAAATTGCTTCATTACACTAGGAAGTTCATCTGCTTTTATTCTCTCAACATCAACGTACCCAATACTATCATCCAATAATTTCCATTTCTCTGCATTTTTAGCATTTGTGATTCTTAGTTTTGAATAGGTATAACGTTTAACTTTTTTAACAGAAGTAGTGTTGTCTCGAATAAATTCGATTTCGATTGATTCTGTTTTTCCGTTGAAAACAGTCCAATAAATATTTTTTAAAATTGCAGGCATATTAGAGCCTTCCGCATATTTCAAATTTTCCTTGATTAAATCTCCTACTGCTTTTCCATCAACTTTTGTAATCACATCTCCTATTCTAAAATCATCAATTTTAGCTAATGAATCATTTTTTAAAGCAACAACAACCGCTTTATTATCTATAAAAACTACATCAGCAGTAATAAATTTATCTCCAAAATAATCATACATCTGCCTCATTTGAGTGGAAGCGTGCGTATCGTTTAGTTTTATTGAAATTTCACGCATCGCTAATGCAAAATCCATTTCAGATTCAGGATTGCTAAATCGAGGCATCATTTCTATTAAAACACTATCCCAACTTTGGTCCATTTTATATTTATACGGAAAAAAGTATTCCATTTGATTCCAATAACGAAAGAGTGCCAAAAGACGCAGATTCTTATCCGTCCATTTAAATTCCTTGTACTTAACCTCATTTATTACTTCTATATAGGGCTTAGAAGTATAATAGAATTGCTGATTCTTATTCCTATTTTCTTCAATAAACTTTAATTTTTTTGAAAGTGATTTCGAGAACAACTCCTTATTATTAAACCACGACAAGTCGAAGTTTTTATCAAAATATTCTTTTTTTACATCGGGTTTTAGAGTTTCTTGTTTTTTAATTTCTCCCAAAGAAACAATCCAATTTTCTAGCACTGAAGAAAATGCTTCAGAGGTCTGAGCTTCCTCGATTTTTGGCAAAATTTGAAATAGCTGTTCATCCCAATTTTTACTTCCATCGGTAACATTTGGATGATAATATTTTAGAAACCCCCAAACTTTGCAGGTTGTGGCTAACTTTTGAGTTTCTGTAATTGGTTTTGAAAAAGAGTATTGAAATAAGAATAAAAATGTAATGAGTACTATTTTTTTCATTGACAACTTGGGGTGGTTTAGGTTAGTTAAAATTAGTATTAAACTTGTTCAAAAATGTTCTTAAATTGATACAGAATTCTTTCGATTAAACGCAGATCTTCGGTTACAATTTCTGCGCTTCCTTTCATTTCCTGTTGAAAGGCAATCTGTTTATTATAGGATGTTTTCAGTCCGTCTGGAAGAGCCACGTCTATAAGCAGGTTTCCATCTTTATCGGGAACCAGTGAAATGTTTTTGATTTCGCCTTTTAAAACCCCAAACTCTCTGTCAGGGAAATTAGCCAGACGGATATTGACGCGCTGCCCCACTTTAATTTTTCCTGAATTTAGAGCCGGCGCTTTTACTTTTCCTATAAAACTGTTTTTAGCATCCGGAATTATTGAAAATACATTATCTCCAACATTGATAGTCTGATTTTCATTCCAGACCTGCAGAAAAGTCACCTTACCGCTGATGGAAGATTTTAGCGCATAAGCCAGCTCCCAGTCCCTTATCACTTTTTTCAGCTGATAGAAAGACTGTGACACGCTGCGTCCGAGATTAACTTCTTCTTTAGTGCTGTTTATCTGCAGATTCTGGCTTGATTTTGTATTGTCAATAAGAGAAGATTTCAGCTGAGAAATTGATGAAAGCAGGCTTCTGTAATTCTTCTGCGCTTGAAGAAAACCCAATTTTTTCGCTTCCATTTCCTGAGCAGATATAATTCCTTTATTGAATAAAGTTTCAAATCGGGCCACTTCATTTTTCTGGAGATCCAGCTCCCTTTCATTTATCACTTTCTGCTGCTGCAGAATTTCTATCCTTTCGCTTATCTGGATTTTCTCAGACTGCTGCGCTCTGCTTTCCACCTGAAAAGGATGCAGGTCTTTGTTTAGTTCCTGAGCCTGATAATCCTTCTGGAATGCTGCAAATGCGCTTTCTATTTCGCCTAACTGTGTGTTTTTTAACAGTCCAAAAGGAAATTCTTTCTTTGAGCCGTTTATATCATAACCGTCAACAATCTTTTTCAGCAGGAAAACATCTTTGTAATTGGCTGTATTTTCAATAATGGCCAGCGTACTGTTTTTTTCAACCAATGTTTTATTCCTAACCAGAATTGCTTCAATACGTCCAGAAGACTTTGACACTATTTTTTCTGGCGGGATATTGGTTGTAATGACGATCTCGGTTTTCACGACATCCGGATATTTGACAAACCAGGAAACAAAAAACAGCATAATAATAATGGCAAATATTAAAACAGTTCCCCATCGTATCATCCAATGCGGCACTCTGGTCAGGATATCCTGAACCTCTTCGCTTCTTAATTCAAATGTATCGTTGTTTTCTGCCATAATTAATTTCCTAACTGCAATTGATTTCTAACCAATTCAAAATAACTACCTCTCTGTCCAACCAGCTCAGCATGATTTCCGATTTCAATAATTCTGCCTTTATCCAAAACCACAATCTGATCTGCATTCATTACAGTGCTTAATCGGTGCGCAATTACAATCACGGTTTTGTTCTTAAAGAAGATATCAAGCTTCTGCATAATTTCTTTTTCATTGTTGGCATCCAAAGCTGACGTTGCCTCATCAAAAAACAGAATTTCAGGATTTTTATATACTGCCCTAGCAATCAGCATCCGTTGTTTCTGTCCGGTGCTCATTCCTACTCCTTCTGCACCTATTTTAGTGTTATAGCCCAATGGCAATTCGCTTATATACTGTTTGATATTTGCCACATCTGCAGCATAAACTAGCCGCTCCTTATCAATTTTATCTACTCCAAAGGCAATATTATTGGCTATGGTGTCACTAAAAATAAATCCTTCCTGCATTACGGCCCCAATGCTTGATCTCCATGCATGCTGCGATATGTTTCTAAGTTGCGAATTTCCAATTAGGATATCTCCTTTTTCGGGTTCGTAGAATTTAAGAAGCAACTTCATGAGCGTTGTTTTTCCGCTTCCGCTGGTTCCGACAATTGCCGTTACCTTATTGGCTGGAATTTTTAAAGTTAAATTATCTAGAACAGGAATATCTGAACCTAGATATCTGTAAGAGACATTTTTTAATTCGATATCTGAATCATAAGGGACATCATGAGACTGATGCTCTTCCTGCTGCGTTTCATCTTCTTTTTCGTGAATCTCAGACAACCTTGCCAATGAAATTTTAGCATCCTGAAGCTCTCTCACAAATTGGATAAGCTGCGCAATTGGGCCGTTTAAACTGCCTACAATCGAACTAATTGCCAACATCATCCCCAGCGTGATAGAACCGTCGATAACTAATTTCGCAGATAAAAAAGTAATGAAGATATTCTTTAATTCATTTATTACCGACGACCCGATAGTTTGCGATTGTTCTAAAACCAGTCCTTTTATCGAAACCCTAAAAAGTCTCGCTTGGACATATTCCCAACCCCATCGTTTCTGTTTTTCGGCATTATGAAGCTTAATTTCCTGCATTCCGTTAATGAGCTCCATAACTTTTCCCTGCTCATTGGAAACTTCCGCAAAACGTTTGTAATCTAAAACCTCCCTCCGTTTTAAAAACATGCTTATCCAGCCAAAATAAAGAAGACTTCCAGCAAAAAACACCAAGAATATCTTTACATTGAAATAAGCCAGAACTCCTCCCAGCACAAACATGTTGATAATAGAAAAAAGCACATTTAAAGACGATGTGGTCAGTATTTTTTCGATTCTGTGATGGTCATTTATACGCTGCATGATGTCACCTGTCATTCGCACATCAAAAAAAGAAATCGGAAGATTCATTAGCTTGATAAAGAAATCTGAAATCAGTGAAATATTAATACGCGTGGAGAGATGAAGCAGTATCCAACTTCTTATGAGCTCTAGACCTGTTCTTCCAGCAAAGAGAAACAGCTGGGCAAAGAGAATCAGATAAATAAAATGGATATTCTGGTTCTGGATTCCAACATCTACAATGCTCTGGGTTAAAAAAGGAAATATTAGCTGCAGCAAACTCCCGGCCAACAGCCCAATGCTTAGTTGAAAAAGATAAGATTTGTATCGGATCACGTATTGGGACAAGATTCCAAAACCCAATCCTTTACGATCTTCTTTATCAAAATCTGATTGAAAAAATTTAGGTGTTGCTTCGATCAGCAACGCAATTCCCTCCTTCGTCTCATTGCCGGCATTGCTGCCAATCCACAATTTTAAAAAATCTTCCTTATTGTATTCAATCAGCCCAAATGCAGGATCAGAAACATAGTAAGTCTCTTTTTTAATTCTATAAAGCACAACGTAATGGTTTTTATTCCAATGCAGAATGCAGGGCAGAGGAGCTTCTTCCAGCCTTTCCAAGCTCAGTTTCACCCCCAAAGTCCGAAAACCGATTTTCTCGGCGGCATCACTCAGAAACAGGAGATTGCTTCCCTCGCGGGTCGTCTCGCTAAAGTCTCTAAGATCCTGAATATGGATTGTCTTACCGTAATGTTTGGCTATAATTTTTAGACATGTGGGGCCACAGTCTTTAAAATCTGCCTGCTTATAATGAGGGAATTTTTTCAATCTTATATTTAGGTTAATTTTGGCAATATTATACAAAAATTCTTAAAAAAATATTTATACAGAACTATTTTTATCAAAAAAAGCTTTGTTTTAACAACAAAGCTTTTTTTGATATTTTTATATCCTAGTTACTATAACAATTAATTGCTTTTACAATATCCCTCACCGCCATCTGGAATAACGCAATGAAAACCGCTTTTACATGGGGGGTGTCCCGCACCACAAGCAATTCCGCCTTTAATTGATCTTTGTTGTTCTCTAGTTAGCTCTTGAGCTCCTTCTAATTTTAAAATTTTCTTTAACATGCTTTTTTGTTTTTTAGTTTGTTTGCACTCCAATCATTTTAAGACATTTGAAGTTTCTGTCTGTCTCTATAGATAAACTATCAGCTCTTGTAAACAAGGAGAAATAAATTCACTTCTCTAATACTTTAAATACGATAAATATTCGTAATTTAATTTCCTCTAGGAATATGGCACTTGATTAGCCCTAACCAAATAAAACTAATCAGGTGGCCAATTATCCTGAGAATCCCGACACCAATCATCAATGTTGGGATAATTTGCTCAATGTTCCACGATCGAGCGCCTACGAATTAAAAAAAACATGACTAAATTTTAAAAAGGCTTTATTTTATATTATTATAATTAGTTAATAATTTTTGACTTAACAACAAAGACGGCTTGTGTCACATATACCCGATGACGTATTTAAAGGGCATGTTTCGCCTAGCGGTATTAAAAAACATCCAGCCTCTAAAGCATAAACCCAACATTCTGGAATTCCACCTTTCATGGTTTTCTGTTCATTTTTATTTATGTAATGAGCACCTTCTAGGTTTAAAATCTTCTTTAGCATAATTAATTCCTTTTGATATAGCAATAGTTTTTTAATATTGCTATATACCATTATAAATTAGCAAGTAGCGTATTTCTCAACAGCATTATCATGGCAATTGAGTTCTTGTAGATACTCACTTCCCAAAATGTTTTTCTGTTCCTTTTTTGTCAGCTTTCTTGTTTCTTTACTTTTTAAAATCTTTTCTAACATAACTGGCTATTTACATTTTTTGGTTTAAGCCTCAAATCTTAAATAACTTGATGCTCAAAAAATCTTCTTTAACAGCTTCCAACATAACTATTTGGTATGCAGTTCCAGTAAGCTGGCACTGTTCCAAATTCTGTACATCTTTTAGCTTTAAATCCATCTTCACAAATAGGAGCATGATCTCCATTTATTGTTTTCAGCTCATTCGCAGTCAATTCTACTGCACTTTTCAACTTCAAAATGTTCTTTAACATAACTGCAGGTTTTTTTAATCGGGGGTTATTCTCTTCTATTTCAACAGTTGAAGCTTCTGTATCTTACGCTATTTTCTCTAAAACTTGAACTTCATCTACGTAATCATTTAAGAAATATTTCAACTCATTCAATTCATATTCATTTGGAAATAGCCTTTCGTTTACAATTTTAATAGGTGTATAATTAAAATTGTTCATAGAGCACCAATCATATTGCTTCTGAATTTCCTGATTTATCATCATACTTACAGAATCAACATTCCATTTTTTAAGCCATTTCTTGTGCAACATTCTTTTGATGTACCAATCTGAAATCGCTTCTACCGTTTTTCCAGGTGTTGTTCTATTAATAGTTAAAAGTCTTTCAACAACTGCTTTATAAGGATTGTCGTTGTTTTCTGGATTAATATTAAAAAGAACATTCAAATATATTTTATCTGGAAATTTCAGCACCAAATCAAAAGCTTCTTGAAAAGTTTTGTAACAATGTCCACAGCTTGGACTAAGAATTACAGAAAGTCTAACTCCTGCATTTTTATTACCAAATGTCAAGCCTCTTAAATCTTCAAATCCTTTTGTGTATTTTACTTTTTTAGACAAGAAGTTCAATAGAGCGTAATTTCTTTTAAATTTCTTAAGTTCTTTAAGAGAGTTCTCGTTATCAAGCATTTTTCTAATCATTACTTTGACTGTTGCCCAAATTGGCACTAAAAGCAATAAAGAGAATACATACGGAAAAACTTCATTAAAACTAAAACTCAATGTAAAAAGATCTGATGAAAACCAAATAATGCTTTGAGCCAATATTAAAAATGATATTGCTAAACACATTACACACCATTTTTGAATTTCAAATTTTTGAATCCAAATCGAACAAACTATTATTGGAGTGGCCAACAAACTTAAAAGTCCAACAAAAATCGCAGAGCTTAAAGGCTGAACTAATATTGCGATGATGCTTGCACTAAAGAAAAGTAATGGCAAATCTGAGAAACTTAACCATCTGTTTGCAATATCATCGTTGAAACTTATTACTGAGTGACAAGAAGAATTAGAACTTAAATTACAGAATTTTGAAATTACGGTGTTTTTAACTCCCCATTTTTCTTGAACAATAAATATGCTTACAATTAAACCAAGAACTGATGTTACCAAGAATGATGCACTAAACCAGTTAAAACCATTATAATAAAAAGACAACCCTGCTACAAGTACAAAAGGCAAAAAATATTTGAGCCAATTATATTCGAATTTTAAATTGTCTCTTGCTACTACATTGTTAGGTTCAATGGCAACAATTACACCGTTCCAGTCTAAAAGAAATTTATCATAAGATAATTTTTGGCTTCCTTTTTTTGTGGTTGTGATTCTAACTCCACTTTTAATCTTTTCAACCAATATCAATTCATCTTTAAAATACGCCAAAAAGTTTGAAGGCAAATCTTCAATCTGCTCTTTCGAAACTCTTACAGCTGCATTCTCTACCGAAAGCAAATCAAACGAGTCTGTAATGGCAAACAAACTCGGATAATTTGGATGAGACAAAAACAGGTCCTTGAACTCATTTTTGATGTCTGAGTATCGATTGATTTGTAGAAATTTTTGGACCAGTTTTAACATCGTTTTTGATTGTTTTTAAATCATAATTACACTGCAAAGATTGGGGTTTTTATTGATAAAAATCACATAAACACATACATTTTATTAATTATACCACATACAATTTATAAATTATACCAAGTATAGTTCAATACATAATTACCTTGTTATCAAATAGTTGTGTTGTTATTTTTTTAACAAAAAGCTCAGAAAGCTCATTTTCGATTAACGGTTTTGCTTTTTATCTAGTTTTGGATAAGTAATAATCTAAACATCATAAAACATGAAAATAAGGCCAAAAAAAACATACGGTTTTCAAGAAAAAAAATCGTAAAAAGGAGGTTCAAAAAAACGACTTTAATAGTAAAAAAAGCCTCAAATCGGAAGCGAAAAACTCTCTTAAAAAACAAAAAGCAACATCTTAATTTGAAAGTTTTATCTCGCAAATAAAACTAGATTTTTTATTGCTTTTGACCTATAAAACTCCAAAAAAAGAATTAGCATAAACCAAATTTTTTAGCGCTTTTTTGTCGCATTTGACAAAACTGCAAAAAAACAAATATGAAAGATTAATAGCACAAAGTAATAAACTAAAAAATTCAAAAACATGAAGAATAAAATATTCACATTAGCAGATTTCGAAGTAGAAAAAATAAACAAGAAAACTCAAAAAATTATTAGAGGAGGTGGCAACGATTCTATTGATCCGCCTGTTGTAAGCTATCCTATAAAAACTAATGGTGGAGGAAACGGCTGATAGAAATCTTAAAATAGCAAAAATTCCAAAAAAAGTAATCCAAAAAAAAAAAGATATGAAAAATAAAATATTGACATTCAAAGATTTCGAAACAGAAAAAATAGACAGGAAAACTCAAAGAATTATTAGAGGAGGTGATGACGAACCTATTGATCCGCCTGTTGTAAGCTATCCTATAAAAACTAATGGCGGAGGAAACGGCTGATTTGCATTTACAGATTTCAATTATAAAAAATAACTAAAAATTAAGACATGAAAACTAAAATATTGACATTCAAAGATTTTGAACTAGAAAAAATAGACAAAAAAACTCAAAGAATTATTAGAGGAGGTGAAAACGAATCTATTGACCCGCCTGTTGTAAGTTATCCTATAAAAACCAATGGCGGAGGAAACGGCTGATCTTATTTTCAAATATGTAGTATAAAAAACAACTAAAAAAATTTAAATCATGAAAACTAAAATATTGACATTCAAAGATTTTGAACTAGAAAAAATAGACAAAAAAACTCAAAGAATTATTAGAGGAGGTGAAAACGAATCTATTGACCCGCCTGTTGTAAGCTATCCTATAAAAACCAATGGTGGAGGAAATGGTTAATAATTCAAGCTTAAATATTGTTCGCAAATTGAGCTGGAGACACTCCAGTTCTTTTGCGAAACGATTTTGCAAATGAAACGGCATTTTTAAAACCAACACTTTCTGCAATTGCCTGAGTCGAATATTTACGATACAAATGATTTGTAATCATCTGATTAATAACATAATTAATCTTTAACTCATTTGAATATTCTCCAAAAGATTTTCCGAATCTTTTATTGACAACATAGGATAAATAAGTTGTATTGGTTTTAATTTTTTTGGCAACATACGAAAGCGTAAAATCTGCATTTAGATATTCCAGTTTCTCTTCTAGCGCCAATAATTTTTCTACGATTTTATTTTCTTTAGCCTCATCAATACTAAGATTTGCATTTTCTTTTTTAAGCTGTGTATCTTCTAGTTCTAGAGACTCTTCCAAAACTATGTTTTTCTCTAATGGTGCTTTTTCAATTTCTGCTTTTTCAGATTCTTTTTTCTCAAGATTAGCTTTAAACTCTTCAATTAAAGCGTTCATTTTTTTCTGAGCTCTATTCTTATCTCTAATATTTTTAATCAAGAAAAATACAATCCCAACAACCAAAATAACATAGAAGACTTTTAGGGCTTTATTCCATAAAACTTCATATTTATACTTCTCTTGAATGCTCAACATCTCATCACTCAGATTTGCAGTGCCCAATTTATAATTAACTTCTAAAGCTTCTTCCCGCAGTTGCCCCTCATATTTTTCATAAGAATCTAAATAAATTTTAGAATGCTTAAAAGCCAATTCAGGCTCGTTTAGAATATTATAAATTTTGGCCTGGACATAATTGGATTGAAAATAGCTCACATCTATTTTCTTCTCCTTAAGATAAAGCGAATCAACTTTTTTCAGGAATATCAGGGCTTTATCATATTTCTTTTGAGCATAATAAAGATCTCCCAAATTATAATTTGCAGTCTTATAATAGTCCTCGTCATTATTTTGTTTCGCATACATTGCAATATCAAAATAAGACCTTTCGGCATTTTTAAAATCTTTTTTCAACAAATAGATGTTTCCTAGACTTAAAGTAGCCGTCATTTTGTTATCCATATAGTTTTGAGAATAGGTTATCGCCCTTTTGTAAAAGTATTCGGCCGAGTCAAGTAAAAAGGCTTTACTTCGATTCTTCATATAATAACCTTCGTAAACATTCCCTAGATTGGTATAAATGTTACTTCTACTATTCTGAAATTGGTCTTTATCATAAAGACTTTCATTCTTATCTAAAAAATCACTGTTTTGTTTAAGATTTTTAACGGCAAGTTCATAATTACCAACAGCTTCATTAACCAAGGCGATGTTACTTTTAAACTTTACAATCTGGATAACATCATTAGTTTTGATAGAGAGTTTAATTCCTTCCTGATAATTAGTAAGAGCATTACTAAAGTTTCGTCTCTTCCATTCTATCAATCCTCTATAATTATATAGGTAGGCTCTAAGGTTTATTTTTTGAACAGATTCTGGCAGTTTATTATAATAAGCTAATGCCTTGGTAAACCATTCATCACTTTTAGCTCTATTATTTTTTAATTGATAAAGATATGATCCTGCACCATAGGCAAATGCTACGTGTTCATTGTTGTTGGATTTCTTTAATTCTTCTGCATATTCAAGACCCTGGTCGAAGTTACCATTCATGCTGAAACGAATTTTATCCTGTAATTCTAAGTACCTTTGTTCCGTGAACTCCTCTTTGATTTGAGCAGTCCCACTGGAAAATATCAATAGTAAAAAAAATAAAGAGATGATCAGCCTCATTAAGTTAGTTTTTGGTATTCAAAAATAGTCTATAAATTATCAATAAACTACAATTAATTTGCCAAATTCCTATTAATTTTATTTTTACCATAAAAAAATATAACAATTTAACCAGTATTTGTTATATTTTTATTATGTAAATTTGCTTTGCTAAAAATTAAAAAACATGAAACCAGACCTATTTCAATCTCCAGATTATTTTAACCTAGACGATTTATTATCAGACGAACATAAATTGGTTCGCGAATCTGCTCGTGCTTGGGTTAAAAAAGAAGTTTCTCCTATTATTGAAGAATATGCTCAAAAAGCAGAATTTCCTAAACAAATTATTAAAGGTCTAGGCGAAATTGGCGGTTTCGGACCTTATATTCCTGTAGAATATGGCGGTGCTGGATTAGACCAAATTTCTTATGGTTTAATTATGCAGGAAATAGAAAGAGGTGATTCTGGTGTAAGATCTACCTCATCTGTCCAATCTTCTTTGGTAATGTATCCTATTTGGAAATATGGAAACGAAGAACAAAGAATGAAATACCTTCCAAAACTTGCTACGGGAGAATATATAGGCTGTTTTGGTTTAACCGAACCAGATCATGGGTCTGATCCTGGAAGTATGATTACCAATTTTAAAGATATGGGCGATCATTATCTTTTAAATGGTGCCAAAATGTGGATTTCAAATGCTCCATTTGCTGATATCGCTATTGTTTGGGCAAAAAACGAAGAAGGACGAATTCATGGTTTAATTGTTGAGCGTGGTATGAAAGGATTTACAACTCCAGAGACGCATAACAAATGGTCGCTTCGTGCGTCTGCAACAGGGGAATTAATTTTTGATAATGTAAAAGTTCCTAAAGAAAACCTTTTACCAAACAAATCTGGTTTAGGTGCTCCGCTTGGCTGTTTAGATTCTGCTCGTTATGGAATTGCTTGGGGAGCAATTGGTGCTGCAATGGATTGTTATGATACCGCTTTAAGATATTCAAAAGAAAGAATTCAGTTTGGAAAACCAATTGGAGGAACACAGTTACAGCAGAAAAAACTGGCAGAAATGATTACCGAAATCACAAAAGCACAATTATTAACTTGGCGTTTAGGAGTTTTAAGAAATGAAGGTAGAGCAAGTACCGCACAGATTTCTATGGCAAAACGTAATAATGTAAATATGGCCATTACTATTGCACGCGAGGCAAGACAAATGCTTGGAGGTATGGGAATCACGGGCGAGTACTCAATTATGCGTCATATGATGAATCTTGAAAGTGTTATTACTTATGAAGGAACTCACGATATACATTTATTGATAACAGGAATGGATGTAACCGGAATTCCAGCATTTAAATAATTGATAATTATTAAAATATATACAAAATCAATCTAAAAAGCTTCTTCTTCACGAAGAAGCTTTTTATCTTTGCATCAAAATTTTTTCAAAAATGAATATCGAAACGATAAACAAAAGCATACAACCACAAAAAGACCAACTATTAAACCATTCTTTATACAATAAGATTCAAAATATTGACGACCTGCACAGTTTTCTTGAAACTCACGTTTTTGCTGTTTGGGATTTTATGTCATTATTAAAAGCGTTACAAGCCAAACTTACCTGTACAACAACGCCTTGGTTTGCTACAAAAAATCCAGAAACTAGATATTTAATTAATGAAATTGTTCTTGCAGAAGAAACAGATTTAAGTATTGACGGAAGAAGACAAAGTCACTACGAAATGTATCTTGAAGCTATGGAAGCCTGCGGTGCAGATACAACAGGAGTTTTAAACTTCTTATCAGAAGTAAATTCTCTTCACAATATATTTGTTGCTATCAAGCAAAGTAATTTACATCCAAATGTAAAAGCCTTTTTAGATTTTACATTTAGAGTTATTGAAGAAGGAAAACCACACGAAATTGCCGCTGCATTTACTTTTGGAAGAGAAGATTTGATTCCGAGTATGTTTACGGAAATCCTAAAGAACTTTCAAAAAAATCTGCCAGAGAGCGATCTAGCAAAACTGTTATATTATTTTGAAAGACATATCGAACTAGATGCCGACGAACACGGACCAATGGCAATGACCATGATTACTGAATTATGTGAGGAAGATGCTCAAAAATGGAAAGAAGTTGAAGAAGTTTCAATTCTTGCCTTAGAAAAACGTATCGGACTTTGGAACGCTATTGAAGAAGAAATTGTGATGAAAACTGAAATGGTTTAAAACCTAAGCCAAATATTTAACGTAACTATTTGTTTAAAATGTTCTCAACTCAAATTTGCCAAAATTATGAAAACGCATTTCAAACAAATAGTTATCGTTATCCTCTCCATATTCCTATTGAGTTGCAGTTCTGAGCAAGCAGGTTCCGAAAATGCTTCAGTACCGCCAACTACCTTGCCCCCAGCAACAGAAATTCCAACAACTCCAATTGCTTCATCGATAAATTATCTCGCTTTAGGCGACAGTTATACTATTGGACAAAGTGTCTGCGAAACCTGCCGTTATCCAGAACAGCTTAAATCCAGCCTCAAAACAATTTATCCCGAAACAACTTTTTCATTAAAAATAATTGCCCAAACTGGCTGGGCAACAAGAGACTTAATTGCGGCAATAAATACTCAAAATCCCGATTCAAATTATGATCTCGTTACGCTTTTAATTGGCGTAAATAATCAATACCAACATCAGGATTTCTCAGTTTATGAAAAAGATTTTCCGCTGTTATTAGATAAAGCAATTACATTGGCAAAAGGCGACAAAAAAAATGTGATTGTACTTTCAATTCCAGATTACGTTTATACTCCATTTGCAACAAATTATACGGACGAAAACCGCATGAAAATCTCCAACGAAATAAATCAATACAACACTTTTGCTGAGAATTATTGCATTTCAAAAAATGTAGTTTTCGTTTCCATAACCGACATTACAAAACAAGGCTTAAACACCCCAAGCTTAGTTGCTTCAGATGGTCTTCATCCTTCTGAAACTGCTTATAAAATGTTTGTTGAAAGAATGTGCCCAAAGGTAAAAATGGTTTTGCAGGATTAATTGTAAAGACGCGATTAATCGCGTCTCTACCGTTATCACGATTTTGGGTTATTTTTATTTTTATTTACCGTAAAATTTATCCTCATTCCAATTCATCGGATTGTTCTCTATATAATTTTGAATGTTTTCAAAAGATCTTTCATTTCTGATGATATGATCATAAAAACGCGATTGCCAACTAAAATCACAATGTAATTTTCTCATTTCAAAAGAACATCTGCCTTTATACCATCTTATAATTCTTGAAATATTGTCTTGTAGCATCGGGTTTTTATCTTTGGCAAAACCACCTATTTTATTTGTCATTTCGGGTAGAGACGCGATTAATCGCGTCTCTACGGAAACCGACGCATTTTTATCAATAATCAAAATCCCATGTACGTGATTAGGCATGATAACAAAATTACCCAATTCCACATACGGAAAATGTTCAGTAATTTCCAACCAAAATTTTTCTGCCAAAATACCCAATTCAGACGCAATAAATTTCGTGTCAACGATTTCTCCAAAATAATGCTCTCTGTTTTGAGTACAAATCGTAATAAAATAAGCACCATTTTCACCATAATCCCAATTTTGCAATCGAGCCGATGAAATACGATATTTATTTTGAAATTTTTGAGACATTTTTATCAGAAGAGAGTTTTTATTTTCGAAAAATTCAATAAAAAAACCTCGAAACATGAATTCCGAGGTTTGATATTATTTAAATTAAAAATTTGCAGAAAGGAAGGGATTCGAACCCTCGATACAGTTACCCATATACTAGCTTTCCAGGCTAGCTCCTTAAACCACTCGGACACCTTTCTATTTTGGTCTGCAAATAACACAAAAAAAAACGAGTTTAAAAAGTAAAATTAAGATTCGTTTATACTTTTTCTAAATTCCTCCATAAACAATTTTACTGCTTTCTTTTGATAACTGCCAATTGTCAGCATAAACGAATCTCGCTTGGTTACTACACCTGTAATCTGAATAGCTTTAAGACTATGCTCCCAGCCTTTCAAAGCTTTTTCGGCTACAATGGTTGCCCAATCACTGTTTTCTACCATTTGCAATAGCGCATGAATCGAATTTAACTCGATCGAAATTTTCGGATTCATATTGTGTTTTGCAAACAGCAATTCAACGTATTCTCGCGAATTGGAACCTTTTCCTGGAAGAATTAATGGCACTTCATCTAATCTCTTAAACGGTATTTTTTCTAGTTCCGCCAAAGAGTTCGATTTTGAAACCGCCATAACCATGTTTGAGGTAAACAAAGGCACTTTCTGGATTGGAGGTCCAATCTCATGCGATGAAATTACCAGAACCAAATCCAATTCATTATTAATGAGTTTTTGTTCTAAAGCTTCTGTTGTGCCATATTCTACAACAATTCTTAAATTCAGATATCTCTTGGCAAATGCATTTACAACAGGCAGAATCAATAATCCGAAAATATAGGTTACACCTATTCGGAGTTCTCCGCCAATCATTTCGTTTAAATCTTCAATGGCCTGTTTTCCATTTTCGACGTTTTCGACCACTTTTTTAGCATGAATCAAGAAAACTGCACCAGCTTCTGTCAATTGCACTTTCTTACCAATTCTCTTAAACAATGGCATTCCCAATTCTTCTTCGAGTTTCTTTATTTGCTGTGAAAGCCCAGATTGTGTTACAAAACACAATTCTGCCGCTTTGGTAAAGTGCAAAACCTCAGCCGTTTTAATAAAATATTGCAATTGATAGATTTCCATATTAATAAGTTTTACTACTTATTATCAGTAAAATTATTAATTTTTCTAATGAAATCATAATCCCGACCTTTGTATTAAATATTTAGGACTATGTTTAAAGCGTTAAAATCAAAAAATTTCAAATTGTTCTTTTATGGACAATCTGTTTCAGTAATTGGAACCTGGATGCAGAAAACCGCCGTAAGCTGGATGGTTTATAGCATAACTGGATCTGTTTTTCTACTGGGATTAGCGACTTTTTTAAGCATGATTCCGTCTTTGTTTCTTGCACCTCTTGCAGGAAGTATTATTGGACGTTACGATAGACACCGTGCCATGATGGTTTTGCAATCTTTAGCGATGCTTCAAGCTGGAGCTTTGGCTTTGCTTATTTATCTTAAAATTTATAATATCAATTTTATTTTAGCATTGAGTTTAATTCAAGGAATTATAAATGCTTTTGATATGACTTGCCGTCAAACCATGATGATTGATATTGTCGATAATAAAGAAGATCTTCCAAATGCTGTGGCGCTTAACTCCACTTTAAACAATTTTGCAAGAATCGCTGGACCTGCGCTTGCAGGGATTATTCTGCATCAATATGGAGAAGATATTTGTTTTATCGGAAACTTTATTAGTTATGTGCCCGTCTTAATTTCGTTGATGATGATGAAAATCACACCGCACATTAAAGCCGAAAACAAATTAAATATGCTGGACGATCTTATAGAAGGACTTGATTATGTGAAAAAAGAAAGCGAAATGGCACGAATGCTTTTGATGCTGACTTGTAGCAGTTTGTTTGTAATTTCTTTTAACACCTTAATGCCTGTTTTTGCCAAAGATATTTTTAGCGGAAATGCCGAAACTTTTAGCTGGTTTGAGAGCGCTGCCGGAATTGGTTCTGTTATATCAGCAATTTATTTGGCCAATTTAAAATCGTCTGAAAATATGGGAAAACTAATGATTGCAGCCAGCTTATTGTTGGGTTTCAGCATTATTATTCTAGCAGTTTCAAGTAGTATTACAATTGCACTGATCTGTATGACGTTAAGCGGAATCGGAATGATGGGACAAACTTCATCTATCAACATTTACATTCAAACGCATAGTATTGTTAGTATGCGTTCTAGAAGTATTAGTTATTACATGATGGCGTATCAAGGAATGATTCCTGTTGGAAGTTTAATTATCGGTTATGTTTCTCATTCGCTTGGCGTAAGAACTACCGTTGCCATTCAGGGAATTATTTGTATTCTTTCTGTTATTGTTTATGTGTATTACAAGAAACAAAAAGCTTCAGAGGATTTGGAGACTTGTCCGGTTGAGTATAGAAATTCCAAGTTTTAAAGGTTCTAAAAAAAGAAGTTCCAAATTCCAATTGCACACAATCTTGTCATTTCGACGAAGGAGAAATCTTCGCGAGAAACTCGACAAAGGTTGGCTTATTGGAACGGAGTTACTTGTGGAGATTTCTCCTTCGTCGAAATGACAAACTTAGCAGGTTAATTTACTAAAAAAGAAAAATCCCAAATTCCAACTTTAGATTTTGGAATTTGGGATTTAAAAATATTGGAATTTTTATTTAAAGAGATATCTCACCGCGAAGTGCAGTCTCAAAAATATCCTTAAACTCGTTTTGTGGAATATTATGACCAAGCAAATACATCAATTTTGTAATTGCCGCTTCTGTTGTAATATCTTTTCCAGAAATAACTCCAAGCGATTTCAAAGCAGTACTGGTTTCGTATTGCCCCATATTGACACTTCCGCCAGAACATTGTGTTACGTTTACGATATGCATTCCAGATTTGATGGCTTTTTCTATTAGATTTAAAAACCAGTCCTCTGTTGGAGCATTTCCTGAGCCGTAAGTTTCTAGAATAATTCCTCGCAATCCTTTGGTAGAAAGGATCGAAGCCAGAACTACTTCGCTCATTCCAGGAAACATTTTGATGATGGCAACATGATTGTCCAAATTCTTATGAACGATCAGTTTTGCGTCTTTATTTACAGGAAGAAATAAATGTCTGTTTAGTTTTAAATGAACACCAGATTCTACCAATTCAGGATAATTTGGCGCTGTAAAAGCCCTAAAATGTTCAGCATTTACTTTAGAGGTTCGGTTTCCGCGGTATAACTTGTATTCAAAATACAGACAAACCTCATTAATAACTGGCTTTCCGTCTTCTAAAAGTGAAGCAATCTGTATTGCTGTAATCAGGTTTTCTTTTGCATCGGTACGCAAATCTCCAATTGGCAATTGCGAACCTGTAAATACAACTGGTTTTGCTAAATTCTCCAGCATAAAACTCAATGCCGAAGCCGAATACGACATGGTATCTGATCCGTGAAGGACAACAAATCCGTCGTAAGCGTTGTAATTTTCCTCGATAATAGTGGCAATTCTTGTCCACATTTCGGGATTCATATTCGAAGAATCAATTGGGTCTTCAAATGAAATCGATTCGATTTCACAGTCCAATTGTTTAATTTCTGGAATTTTCTGAATTAATTTACCAAAATTGAAGGCTTTCAGTGCACCAGTTTCAAAGTCTTTGCTCATACCGATGGTTCCTCCGGTATAAACTAATAGTATTCTTGCTTTAGATGACATCTTGGTATTTCAATTTATTGACAACAGGATTAGCGTACATAGCCAAAAATCCTTGTCTTGTCACAGGATTATCGCTTCCGATTCTCATTTCTAAACGACGCTCAAAAAGCTGTTTTTCACTTTCTTTATACTTGTGAGCAAACTTGTCTGTTTCGTTTAAAATATCGTAAGCAATAAAGTTTGTTGGCCATAATTGGTAGTTTTTCAAAATAACGTCATCAATCGTTTGTGCCAAAGCCTGAACTTGCTTGTTTGCATTGTCATTTTCAGCCACAATCTGATCGATTTCTGTATCTAGAACATCGCCAACAGAAATATGTATTCTTTTTTTAGTTCCCATGATGCCACTTATAATGGTCATGAAATCTTCGTTTTTGTCTTTTACGTAAACTTCGTTGTTCGCTTCTGCCATTAATTGCGGCATTTTCAAAACATCGGTAGGATCATATTCATAAGAAATAGAAACTGGAACAATTTTTAATTTCTTGAAATAATCCATTAAGTTTTCTTCATCAGAACCCATTCCAATCATTTTTAAAACACCTGGATTGGTTTCGTCATTTCCGTCTTTTGTTCTTCCTTCTCTTTGTGCAATCCAAACCGAACGATTTTCGCGAAGCAATAATTGTCCCATATATTCAGACAATAACTTGGAACTTTGCAGCATTTCACGAGGCGTTAATCCTCTTAAAACCAAAAAGTTTCTGTTTAATTTTGCCAAAGTTGCCAAGAAAGCTTTCTTCACTAAATTATCTCCAATTGCCGAAGCGGTCATAACCAAACCATGTTCGAATAAACAAACGTTCAATAAGGTTGTATCTAGAAGAATATCTCTATGATTTGAGATAAACAGATAAGAAGTATTGGGTTCCAGTTTTTCAAAACCTGAAGTTGTAAGGCCTTCAGAGCTTTTTTCTAAAACTTTCTGGATTGTATTATAAATAAAGTTGCATTGAAAATCACGAATAGAATGTGTTTTCTTTAATTGTTCCTTCCAAACCTCATCTTCCACATCCGGAAAAGTAAAGTTCATCATGGTTTTCATCATAGGATGATTTACCACACCATGAAGTGCTTCATTTATTTCGGAATCATAAAACGGTCGAATGGCATCAAATCTCTGCATTATTTATTTGGGTTTAAGTGGGCAAAAGAACAAAAAAAAAATTAAAGTTTTGTAAGGCTTAAGTTAAATACCAAAAACGTCCTTTGAATTTTGAGTTGTAATTGTTGCAATTTCTTCGGCAGAAACACTATAAATATCGCTTAATTTGGCAATAACATTGACTAAATAGCTACTTTCATTTCTTTTTCCTCTATAAGGAATCGGGGCTAAATACGGCGAATCTGTTTCTAAAACGATGTGTTTTAAATCGATTTGATTTAAAAACTGGTCTATTTTTCCGTTCTTGAAAGTAACAACACCGCCAATTCCTAATTTCATATTGTAAGAAATTGCACGCTCTGCTTGTTCTAAAGTTCCGGAAAAACAATGAAAAATCCCAAATAAATCTTCAGATTTTTCTTCTTCTAAGACTTCAAAGATTTCATCAAATGCTTCTCTGCAATGAATTACGATTGGCAATTTGTATTGTTTTGCCAGCTGAATTTGTCTTTTAAACGCAATTTGCTGTTCTTTTAAATGCGTTTTATCCCAATATAAATCGATCCCGATTTCGCCAACTGCATAGAATTTTCTTTTGGACAGTTCGTTTTCAACATGCGCCAATTCTTCCAGATAATTATCTTTCACGTAAGTGGGATGTAAACCCATCATTAAGAATATATTTTCAGGATAATTTTTCTCCAAATCGTACATAGATTGAGTCGCGGCAGCATCGATTGCGGGAATAAAGAAACGGGTAATTCCGGCATCAATAGCGCGCTGAATCATTTCGTCACGATCCTGATCAAATTCTTCAGAATACAAATGGGTATGGGTATCGGTAATAATGGGTGTTGAATTCAAGTCTATAATTTTAAAGTAGCAAAATTACGACAATATTAAAAGAATAGCAATTCTGCACGATTGGTACGCGGATGAAACGGATTCACTTTGTGAAAACGCTGATAAAAATGGACTTTCAGTATTTGATTAAAAAGAAAAGCCTTTGTCAAAGTTTAAACTTTGACAAAGGTCTGAATAATAATAACCAATTTTTTTATCATGCTGAGGAACGAAGGATCTCACAAGAAGCTTCGAGGAGAAAACCCCCATTTTTTCTCTCGATCAGCTAGTGCGATCCCTCGTTCTTCAGAACGATAATTGGAGTTATTTTCCTGTTTCTATATATAGCAAAGCGCGTTCCAAAACTTCATCTTTGCCTTGTTGAATACCTAAAATTGTTGGTTTTATTTCAATATCAGGTACAATTCCTACACGCTGCGTTTCTCTTCCGTCTGGGTAGTAAACGCCAATTCCGGAGAATAGTGTGTGAAATCCTTGAAAATCAAACTGACTTACATTACCGTCTGCACCTGCAGTCTGGCTTCCTATAATTGTGGTATTTCCTGCTGTCTGAAAACACATTGCCGTCCATTCTGACTGGCTGATTGATTTCTCATTAAGCAAAACAATTACTTTTCCTTTGTAATTATCTTTATTTTCAGAACCACTTTTTGTTTCTCCTTCCCATATAAATTTACCTGGATAACCATAATACGAACGCGTATAAATGGCAAATTCTTTTTCCTGAGAATTCAAAAAAGCTGATATTTCTCTAAAAGTACCTAGCGGATAATTTCTCATATCGAAAACAATCGCTTTGGTGTCTTTTAAAACTTCAATCATAGCAGGAATGTTTTTGGGCTTAATAATTCCCATATCTACATATCCAATATTATTATCAAGAAGTTTAAACTTTTCCTTCTTTTTCTGTGCCCCTTTTTTAAATTCATTTCTATGTGATTCATGATAATCAAACCAAATCATTTCTTTTGTTTCGTATTTCCCATCTTTCAAAAACTCTACTTTAACATTATCTGCACTATTCATCAAAACAATCTTTGCAAGTTTATCTAAATATGCAGCTTCATTTGAAGCACAAATTAAATCTCTGTTTTCTGAAATAAGATCTTTAATAGTTTTGTCGTCTATTTTAGTGATAACATCTCCAATTTTAATGTTGTAAGCTTCGGCCACACTGTCTCCTAAAATTTCTGTTACTACTATTTTTTCATCAATTATTTTTCCATCAGCGGGAAAAAATCTTCCTTTTCCTTCACCCAGCGTTGGCCCGTACATAAAGAACTCTGTATGGCTGTCATCCATTTTTGAAACCATTTTTTTCATGGCTGTATAAAAATCTTTTTGATTTTCTGATTTGATAACCGCAGGCAATGTCTCTGTTAAAGTTTTATCCCATTTTTGATTCATCAAATATTTATACGGAAAAAAATATTCGACAATATTCCAATACATAAAAATCATTCGGAGTTTAGAATTTTTATCTTCAAAGTTTGGATGATCATAACGTTCGTTTATCAAAGAAACATTTTTGACATGTTCTTTCCCTTCTACATAAAATTGTTTCCCCTGAAATCTATTTTCTTCAATAAATTTTAATTTCTTTGAAAGCTTTTTTGAAAACAGTTTGTCGCTGTTAATCCAACTTAAATCAAAATTTTTATCAAAGAACTTTACGTCTTTTGGTATTGCAATTGGCGCTATTTCTTTTACAGGCCCCAAATCATCGATCCAATTTTCCAGAATTAATGAAAACTCTTCTTTGGTTTGTGCTTTTTCTATTTTAGGCAATTTCTCCAAAAGCTCATTATCCCAATTCAATTCTCCGCCAGCAACTTTGGGGTGATAATATTTTAAAAATCCCCAGACTTTACAGGTTGCATAAAGCTTTTCGGTCTCCGTAATTTTAGTAGCGCTAAAAATGCTATGAGAAAAAACAATAAAAAGCAACAATGTAAACTTCTTCATTAAAAGGGTAGGTTTAGGTTAAATGTTTTGGGCGAATTCCTTTAAAAAGAAAATCGAATTTAGAACTAAAATTCCAAATTCGATTGAGGTTTTCCGTAAACGGATAAAATTTTTCTTAATAATTGTATTTTAGTCCAATTCTTCCGAAAGCTGTTCTACTTGATCATAGTCTTCATAATCCTGAGAAATAGTCTGTAAAATGTCTTTACATTCTTTATATTTTCCTTGTTTTAGCTTAGATAGAGCCAGATTCCATTTTGCTTTTTCTTTATAAACAGAATTTCCTGCTTCCAATTCTTTAAAAATAGTTTCTGCCTTTACATATTTGTCAACCTGCAATAAGGATACTGCATAGAAATACTTAATTTCGTCTGAATTGTTTTCTTTCAAAATCATTTCAAAAATCGGAATAGCGGCTTGATATCTTTTTCCGTTGAAATTATTCTCTGCTTGTTTTAAAATAGCCTCAGACACACCTCTTTCTGTAAAATAAGCGCTTTCCGGATGATTGTAATCTTCAAAATTAGGATAATGTTTATAATCAAAGAAAAACAATCCGAACATAATAATCACAGATGCTGCTGCCGCAAAATACCACGGTTTAAGCGAAACCACTTTGTTTTGTTTCTTATGGAAATATTTATCTGAAATTTTAGTGAGGTTTTCTTTAAAGATTTCTCTCTCTTCTTCTTGTCTAAATTTATTTTCCAATTGAAAATGCATTTCTTTGAAACTTTCAAATTCTGAAGCCAATTCTGGATCTTCAGATAGTTGTTTCTCCAAATTGTGTTTTTCATCAACGGTCAGTTCGCCTTGAAGATATTGATCAAATAATATATAGCGTTCTTCGTTCATGATTAATTGTTTTTTAAAGAGTTAAAATTTTTCGCTTCTTGAATCCACTGTGTCAGCTGGCCTACGCATAACGATTTCTTTTTTCGGACATAACCGTAAGTCACATTGAGTTTCTCGGCTACTTCTTCCATCGATTTTAAAGAAAAACTGAGTTTCAAAACTTCTTGGCATTTCTCTCCTAGTTTCTGAAACATGGTTTCGAAAAGTTTCTGTTTTTCATCAAATTCTTCGGCTTGCGCAACCAATTCGTGAGCAGATTCATTGATAGATACTACATTCTCATAAATTGTTACCCCTTTATTGGCAGAATTTTTCAATTCGTTTAGCCATCGTCTTTTGCACAATAAGAAAAAATAAGCATCAAAAGGACAGGTTAAAAAAAGTTTACCAGCTTTAGCCTGATTAAAAAGCAGAATCATGATTTCCTGAACTACATCCTGCGCCTGATCTTTATCTCCGGAGTTATTGGTGATAAACTGCACGACTTTGGGCGCAAATTTTTTATATATCATCTCGATAATCACTGAATCGTTTGCAACAAGTCCGTCGATATATTTTTGATCAGGATGAATTTTATTTTGATCCATAAAAAAACATTTTACAGCTAATTTAAAAAAAAGAATCCTAAAAACTTTTAAAATAAGAGGTAACAATAATACAATCAATTGTATATAACGAAACAAAAGTCTTTTAAAAACCTTTAAAAAATTAAAAGAAATGGAAAGTTATCAATTTATAGACGAAAAAAACCTAGATCGGTTTTACGAAATAATCGCCGCCAAAACACGCAATGGTTTTGTAATTACAGAACAAAATGAGAAACTGCCTTATGTGGTTTTGTCTAAAGAAAAGAAAACCATAAATCATGCTTTTCATTTATTTCTTAGCATTATCACTTTCGGTTTTTGGGCCATTGTCTGGATTTGTCTTATTCTGAAATTCTCTCGTAAAAAAAACATTTTAATCGCTGTCGACGAAGACGGAAATTTATTTGAAGACAAATGCATTTCTGCTTAAAACAAAAAAACAGGGGTAACAAATTTTCTACTCCCTTGATATAGCGATATACAAGCCTCTTAAAAATATTTTTAGAAAAGAAGGGTAACAAAATCAAACCCGAATTGATTTAACTAAAAATTAATTAACCAAATCTGAAAATCCTCTGAAAAGATTCAGAACAGATTTATAAAAAACTAGAAATTATGAAAACAAATTTAAAAAAAATCGGACTTTTAATACTAGCTATGACAGCGTTTGCAAGTTGTGACAATACTGACGGAGACGATATTAAACTTTCTCCACCAACTTCGGCAGCATTTAAAAGCATTAGCGAAAAAGGAGTAAAAAGAAACACGCAAAATTTTACCATGACCGCAGGAAATGGTGTTGTAACGCTAACTTCGGCAAAGGGTGTAAAGCTTAACATTAATGGAGACTGTCTAACCAAAAATGGAAATCCGGTAACGGGACAAGTCGATATAGAATACATTGAACTTTTTGACAAAGGAAATATGCTGGTAACCAACAAACCAACTATGGGAATTACAGCAGACGGAAAGAAAAATCTTTTGATTTCTGGAGGAGAATTCTTCATCAAAGCAACTCAGGGGGGAGTCGAATTACAAACTTCATGCAGTATGAACATGATTGTTCCGACGGCATTGACAAATGGTCTTGATAATTTAATGACTTTATGGACTGGAGTTATTGATGAAGATGGCGAATTGGCCTGGAGAGAAGCAAAAGCAAATGCTGACGGAACCGGCGGAAAAGGTGGCGTACAAGGCGAAGGAAACAATTATTATGTAACTTTTGGAAACTTTGGATGGACAAACGTAGACCGTTTTTACAGCGATCCAAGACCAAAAACAACTCTTTTGGTTGATGTCCCAGATGGATACAATAATACAAACAGTGCTGTTTATCTTTCTTATGATGGAGAAGGTACAAATGCTCTAGCCAAACTGGATACTTTTACTGCTCAAGGATTATTTAGCGAGCATTATGGACAAATTCCGATTGGATTAGCTTGCCACATCATTTTTGCAACAGAAGATAATGGTAACTGGCGTTATGCGATAAAAGGAGTGACAATTTCTGCCAATGCGGTTTACGAATTTAATTTATCCGAAACAACAGTCGGTACCGAAGCTCAACTGATTGCAGCAATTAATGCCATACAGTAGCTTACAAATGCTTTTTTTGAGAAAAAGTGGTGATTTGCTCATCACTTTTTTTTACATTTAATCTTGTTTGAGATTTCATTCAGAAATTTTTAAACCTCAAAACTATCTAGTTATGAAACCACAACTGTCTATTTTCTTTATTCTATTTTCTATTCTCGCAATAGGGCAAACCAAAGTGAAAGACACCATAACGCGAAGAGCCAATATAGGTTTTATACAAAACGGAAATCAGGTTTCTTTTAAACCCGAAACACCGCCTTTGATTCCGATTGCAGGTGCGCCAAAACCAAGTTATTCTTATTTATGGGAATTGGGAGACGGGCATTACAGTAAAGAAGCCGAACCTAAACATGTTTATAAAAGCAAGGGCACTTACACCACAAGACTTGCTGTAACCAATAATTACGATAACGGAAAACCTCCAGCAACTCGCCCTAAAAAAGTGGCCATCAACGACATTACAGATACGAATTATAAAGACATTGCTTCTGTTGCCGACCAAAACGGTTTTGCGATTATTAAAAACTGTGATCCTATTCCAGAACAAGAAATGGTAGTCGTTGTGAGTTATCAAAATCTGGAGAATTATGTTTCTAGCGGAAAGCTTTATTTGTTTTATAATGAAAAGCAATTTAAACACAATAATTTCGAGTTAAGCGATTTCAGAACTTATGCGGGCGAACGTGAAGTAAAAGAAAACTTGGTCGCTGCGGTTGATGATTTAAATGATTCGAATAATTTTCTGGCTTCCGCCGAAGGGAATTTCAAAACCAAAAAATACCGAAATACCACAACCGAAGAAGATTTAGACGCTTCTCTTTTAGACGCTAATAAAACGTATCATAATGTTTCGATTTTAGAATTTGATGATGCAAATCCTGGAGAAACCCGAAATGTTTTTTATACTTTCAAAACTACTCCCGAAATGATAAAAGATACAAGCGCAACAGTTACAATGCGTGGTATTTTTGTGCCGAACAGAAGTTATAAAAACCATAAAGTAAAAAATCTGGAAATGGAAATTGTGACTTCTCATGATCCAAACAAAATGGGTTCTAACGGAAGTTTTATGAATTACAGATTAGTTCGTTTTAAAAGAGTAAATTTTAAAACGCGTTTTCAGAATAATGGTGAAGGTCCAGCAAGAAAAATTCGTTTGGAAACCGATGTTCCGGAGATGTTCGACAAAAAAACTTTTCAGATTGAAAGTATGTATCCAGAATGTCCAATTTGCCCAAAAGGAGAAGAACCAACTGTTAGCTGTCTCGATACGATCATCAAACAAAAACAAATTATTTTTATCTTCAAAAATATTTATCTGCCTGGAAGCGAACAGAAAAATGTACAGGAAAAAGATTCTACAAAAGGTTTTGTAAAATACTCTATGAAGTTTGGCGAAGATTTTCATAAAGTAAAAACCAAAAGCCGAACTGCTATTATTTTTGATAAAAACGAACCCATCATTACCAATTATGCCACTACCCGATTCTTGCCCGGAATTTCGATTGGCGTAAAAGCTGGTTATAATTTTTATCCCGATTTAGATAAATCGACCAGTTATTTTGTGGGCGCGACACTTTCGCCTTTTAAATCGTATCGCTTTTATTGGCAGGTAGAATGGGAAAATGCTTTAAACAAATACAACAGTGACGTAAATGTCTCCGAAGAGTTTAATACAAATGCCAACGGAACAAGGCAATTGGTGCGAACCACAACTGCAACCGAAAATAAAAATATCAATTGGGAAATTCCAGTTTTGATTCGCTACAACATCAATAATTATATCGGAGTTGGAGCAGGAATTCAGGCAAATGTCAACGTATATTCAGAACAAAATCAGACAATCACAATTGATACTTATGAAGGCGATAAGGGAAATTCTTTAATCAGTTCGACAACGAATTCAAATACCATAAAAAATAATTTTACAGATGTTAAAGCAGGTTTTTTATTTGATCTAACAGCTGGTTTTGCTAGAATCGGACCAAGTTTAGGTGCGCGTTATGTGATTAATTTTGAACAGAATTTTAATTATTTTCAGGTTTATGGAATTTGGAAGTTTTAGTTTTTTACCATATAAGTGATGTAAGTTCATATTAAAATAACTTGATAAAGTTTTAATATATTTATGAAAATGAGGTAAAGAATTGAAAACTTATATTAACTTAATGATCATCAAAATTATGCTCAACAATATAATATGAACTTACATCACTTATATGGTTTTATCCTTCTTTTCCTGAGTCTGAATGTTTACGGACAAAATCAGGAAGATAAAATATATAATGCTGTGGATAGTTTTACCGCAAATCCTTCCACGGAAGCGTTACAAAATTTAAGAAGTATCGAAACTGATTTTTGGAAAAGTGCCAAACCTAAAACCAAAGAAGAATTACTGGCAATTGTAATTTTAAATTGCAATAAAGCTTATTATGAAAATCAGTTTGGGCAGACTTTAGATGCTATAAAAAGCTATGAAAAAGCGTGGATGATTTACCAGAAAAACAAATTAAAAAACTACGATATTACCGAATTCTGCCTGAAACCTTTAGGCAATTTGTACACGATTTTAGGCGATTATAAAAATGCCGAAAATACTATTAAACAATATTACTTTATTGCCAACGAAGAAAAGAATGAAAAGCAGAAAATTGCGGCCATCCTTAATTTATCAAACGTTTATCAAAATTCAGGAAAAGTCCATGAGGCTATTGAAATAATTGAAAAAACGCTTCGTTCAGAAAAAATAACCTCTTCTCAAAAAGGACTTTTATTAAACAATCTAGGCGCAAATTATCTCTTAAGAAATATCAATGAAGATTTTACTGAGGCTGAAAATGCTTTTTTGAAAGCCATTCCTTTATTAAAAAAAGATAAGGCACTTTCAGAAAATTTATATAACACTTACATTAATCTTTATAGAATAAAACTCGACTTTAATTTAAAAGATGCTACTTTATATTTTGTAAAAGCACAAGCCATTTTTGAAAAATTACCTCAACAGGAACCTAGAAAAAAAGCACAATTTTATCTAGAAAAATCCTTTTTATTATTGAAACAAAATAGTTTTGAAGAAGCGCAAAATGAACTTACGATTGTTTATAAAACATTATTGCCTAATTACCAAAGCCAGAAAAATATCCTTCCCGATAAAAATTCACTTTATGCCGAAACTGTTCTACTCGATGCTTTAGATTTACAGGCAGAACTTTATCTATCTCAAAATGAACCCAAAAATGCATTAAAAAGCTATGCTCTTTCTTTCTATATTGAAGAATTATTTCAGTCACTTTTAATCTACGAAGATTCTAAAATTATATCTCAAATTAGAAATCGAAACCGAACAGAAAAGTGTCTTGATATTTATAAATCTCTTTTTGACAGCGAAAAAAAACAAAGTTATATTGAAGATGCTTTTAAACTTGCAGAAAAGACAAAATCTGTAGTTTTAAAAGATCATTTGAAAAACGTTGAATTACTTTCTAGAGAAGAAAAATTGATTTTGCAGCAGATGCAAAACTGGAACACCATTATTTTGAAAGAACAGCAAAAACAAGATCTTGCAGATATTTCAAAAATAAATGAAGCCATCCAGAAACAGAATAAATTAATGTTGCTGCTAAAATCAAATGAAGAAAAAAATAACAAAAAAAATCAAACTTCGTTCGACTTGCAAAAGCTTTACGCCAAACTTGATAAAGATGATGCTGTACTGTACGAATATTTTATGGGTTATAAAGCAATTCATCTATTTGTCGTTCAAAACAACAAAATCCAATTAAAATCAATTTGTATTGGCCATATATGCAGTGAGCCGATAATAAGATTTATAAGTTTTTTTGATAATCCTGAGAATATTGTCAGCAATGTTGGAAGCTACCAAAAAACAGCATTTTTTACTCATAAAAAACTTCTTTTACCTCTAAAATCGGATTCTAAAAATCTCATTATTATTCCTGATGGGCTGTTGAACTTCTTACCTTTTGAAGCTTTAATAACAAAGGAATCTAAAACGACAAATTTTGCCAAAATGCATTATTTACTGAATGATTTTGATATTTCGTATAATAATTCTGCCGAATTGTATTTAAATGCAAATACGCTTTCAAGTGGCAAAAGAAATATTCTAGGTCTTTTTCCTGTTTTCGGGAAAACCAATTATGAACTTCCTTTTTCAAAAAATGAATTGCAATCTATAAAACACAATTTTGACGGACAGTTTTTTGAAAATGAAAATGCCACTTTTTCAAACTTTAAAAATAATATTACGGGAAAATCAATTATTCATCTCAGCACACATGCCTCTTCGGGAGATTTTGAAATTCCGGCAAACATTAAATTTTACGATCAGGAAATCCTATTTTCTGAATTGTATAATTTACAGCTCAATCCAGATTTGGTGGTTCTGAGCGCCTGCGAAACAGGAATTGGAAAATCGTATAAAGGCGAAGGCGCCATGAGTATTGCAAGAGGTTTTCAGTTTGCAGGAGCACAAAATCTCTTATTTTCTCTGTGGAATGTAAACGATTATACTACTTCTGTTTTTATGGATTATTTTTATAAAGATCTTAAACATAATTCTTCTTTTGTACACGCAACAGCAAATGCAAAAAGGAAATTTTTAAAAGATGAAAATATTCCCAATGCAAAAAAATCTCCTTATTACTGGAGTGCTTTTGTCTATTACGGCACTCTTGAAAAACCTGAAACGCAAACCAATTATATCTTCTATATCATTAGTTTTTTGGCTGTAATTGGCTTATTTTTGGGTTTCAATCAGTACAGGAATGGAAAATCTTCACGAAATTCTCAAAAAAGAGAATTATAAAAAAATAAAATTCAAAATCACTAAAACTCAGCATTTGCAGATAAAAGCCAAAATAAATGGCATTTCTGGCAATTTCATTTTAGACACGGGCGCATCCAACACTTGCGTGGGTTTTGAGTCTATTGAGCGTTTTGAACTTTCTGCAAAAAACTCTAAAACAAAAGCTTCTGGAGCAGGCGGAACTGGAATGACAACTCAGATTTCATCTAAAAACAAATTGCAATTGGGAAGCTGGAAAAACAAAGATTTCAATATTGTAATTTTTGATCTTTCGCATGTTAATGAAGCTTTAGAATCTTTTAAGGCCAAAGCTGTTCATGGTATTATTGGCGCTGATGTTTTATTGGAGGGAAAAGCGATTATTGATTATTTTAACCATTATTTATATTTAAAGTAGTATAATTTGTTTTTTTGATATATTTGTTTCGCCATTTTAACAAATCTATCCTTATGAAAAAAACTCTACTTTGTTTTCTTTTTTTACTGCCTACTTTATTTTTTGCACAGATTAGCCCTCTCAGTGGATGTCAAACGTATCCAATATTTAATTTAACAACTCGCAATGCTGAATTAATCGGTAACTTAAATCCTAACGAAACTACCGTAAGTTACCATTTAAGTCTTAATGACGCTACTGCTAATACAAGTCCAATTCCAGATCCAACTTATTTTGTTTCGCCTCAATCGCAAATCGTTTATGCGAGAATAAACAATAAAGGTACTATTACAACAAATTTCTTTCAATTAATCTTCTATCCGACTGAGCAGATTGTGGCTTTAACAATAAATCCTGACTGTAATGAACCTCGAACAAGAATTCAATTAGTTTCAGTTCTGCCAGGCGCGAGTCAAAATTTTAGCTATTCGTTAGATTATGGACAGACGTATCTTCCTAACAGAGATTTTTATCTGGAGCCTGGCGATTACACTATTCTAATAAAAGATTCTTATAATTGTAAAACTGACATTCCTGTTTTTGTTCAGGTTAAACCTTATATACCTTTAAAAGCAAATGCAGTTGTAACAGAAGGCATTAACTGCGGCAACAAAGATATTGTTACAATTACAGGAAATGGAGGAACATCTGTATATACTTATTCTTTTGACGGCATTAATTATTCCAATTCAAATACTTCAAGCGACTTAAACGCGGGCGACTATACTGTGTATGTAAAAGATCAAAATGGCTGTATTGCTTCAACAAACGTTTCGGTCAATCAGTATAAATCTACTTTATCTTCGGTTTTTATTATAACCAATCCTACTTGTAATAACAAAGGTTCAATTAAAATTGTTACCGAAGGCGGAAAACCGCCATATCAGTATTCTATAAACGGTGCTCCTTATATAGCTAGTCAAGCATCTAGCTATACTTTAGCCAACGTAGAACCAGGCTCTTATTCTATAACAACAAAAGATGATGCAAACTGCACTAGTAATTTAATTTGTATCGTTAACGAATATCAGCCATTAGCGCTAGATGTCATCACAAAAGATGCAATTTGTCCTTACTCATCTGAAGGATCAATTCAAGTAAATGTAACAGGCGGTATTTTTCCGTACAAATATTTACTTAGAAATGCTGCTGGCACTGCATTAACAAACCAACAATCGTCTAATATTTTTGAATATTTAAGTGCCGGCGATTATACTGTTGATGTTACCGATAGTGCTAACTGCAGTATAAAAGCATCGATGATTCATATTAGTCAGCCTTCTTCATTAGATGTAACAGTAAGTATTGAAAATCAAACTGTAACGGTAAATGCTATTGGAGGAAATGGTAATTATTTGTATCAGATGGATTCTTTTGATCGAAAATCTAATAATGTGTTTACAAACGTAAGTTATGGAGATCATGAAGTTATGGTCATTGATGAAAAAGGATGTGCCACATTGCTGTATATAACGGTCAATCCGCCAGCGCCTTTAATAGATGGTAAAAAAGAAATGATTTTAGAGTTTAAATCTGGACAAACTTTGGGTGATCTTGTTATTGATGGTCAAAACATTAAATGGTACAGTAGACCAGGAACTTCTCCAACCGGAAAAACAAGTAAAGTTGCTATAGAACCCTCTTTACCATTGTCTACGGTTTTGGTTGATGGTGTAACGTATTATGCCTCGCAAACAATAAACGGAATCGAGAGTAAAGAACGTCTTGCTGTAACAGCCAAACTAAATGGCTCGCTTTCTACTCCAGATTTTGATTTGACTGACTTTCAGTTTTACCCTAATCCTGTGAAACATATTTTAACGATTAAAAACAAATCAATAATTGAAGACATTCAGATTTTCTCTGTTTCAGGACAATCTGTTTTATCAAAAAAAATAAATAAAACAAATTCTGAAATTGATTTGTCAAATCTTGCTAAAGGATTGTATATTTTAAATATAAAATCTGACGGAAAAGAAAAAGCTTTGAAATTTATTAAAGAATAAAACTTCACCACAAATAAAAAAAGCCTTCATAATTTAAATATGAAGGCTTTTTTTATTTTAAAACATTTCTGTTTATTATTCCATTTCTGTTTTCGGAACTGCATGTTTTTTCAATGAAAAATAAGCAACAACTGTACTCAATAACATTAAAACTCCTCCTAAAATAAAAGGTGCTCCTGCAAATTTAAACGGCGCATCATCATGTGTGAAGAAATAAAATGTATTGGCCATCATTGGCGGACCAATAATCGAAGAAGCACTCATTAAACTGGTCAAAGTTCCTTGAATTTCTCCTTGTTCGCTTGGTTCGACTTTACTTGCCACAACAGACTGTAAAGCAGGTCCTGCAATTCCGCCAAGGCAATACGGAATTAAAAATACAAACATCATCCAACTTTCTGTTGCAAAAGCAAACAATAGCATTCCGATGGTATATAAAGCTAAACCAATGTAGATACTTTTCTCATTTCCTATTTTCGGATTGATGTATCGAACTAATCCTCCTTGTACAACTCCGACCAACAAACCGATTATCCCTAATGAAATTCCGATCATTCTTTCGTCCCAATTGAATTGATAAATGGTGAAGAAACTCCAATTGCTTTGTACGGCATGAGAACCTACATACAGAAGAAATATTGCAACGATTAAACCAATTAAGGTTGGGTGTTTTCTTAATCCTAAAATAGCTCCAATTGGGTTGGCACGTTTCCAATCAAAAGGTCTGCGGTTTTCTTTTTTAAGCGATTCTGGTAGAATGAAAAATCCGTAAAGGAAATTCAGCATACATAAAACTGCTGCGGCATAAAAAGGCACTCTTGATCCATATTGTCCTAAAAGTCCACCAATAACTGGTCCGATGATAAAACCTAATCCGAAAGCTGCACCTACTAAACCAAAGTTTTTAGCTCTGTTTTCAGGTGTACTAACATCGGCAATATAAGCTGAAGCGGTTGTAATACTGGCACCGGTAACTCCAGCAATAATTCTTCCGATAAAAAGCCAGATAATAGTTGGCGAAAATGCTAATAAAAGATAATCTAATGAAAATCCGAAAAGGGAAATCAAGATAATTGGCCTTCTTCCAAATTTATCACTCAAATTTCCAATAACGGGAGCAAATACAAACTGAGTTATCGCATACGCGAAAGTCAACCAGCCGCCAATTTTTGCGGCTTCACTGATATCTCCGTGAATTAATTCTTCGATTAATTTTGGTATTACAGGAATAATAATTCCCCACCCTGTAATGTCTATTAACATGGTTATAAAAATAAAACCAATAGCTGCTGACTTGTCTTTTTGTAGCATAGTTGTTTTTGTAAGGTGATGCAAATAAACAGATTTTTCGATTAACAATAAAAAAAATCCCAAATTCCAATTTAAAGGAACTTGGGATTTTTCATTGTGAAATTCCGAATTCGGGCTCGGAATTCCACTATCAAAAATTAAAACTATTAATGAGTATGTTTCGGATTAAAACCGTCTTCGCTTAATTCAGTATGCACATAATCGGCATGCATTTCAGCTTCGTAGTCGATTTTTTCTCCTTTAGAGAATTTTTTAATGATTTTCTCCATAATATCATAGATTACAGGAACCACAATCAGCGTAAGGAATAATGAAGAAATCAAACCTCCAATGATTACCCATGCCAATCCGTTTTTCCACTCTGCTCCTGCTCCAGATGCTAATGCAATTGGGAACATACCAAATACCATCGCAATTGTCGTCATCAAAATCGGACGTAAACGAGCGTGGTTTGCTTGGATTAGGGCATTTCTAATTGATTCTCCTGCTGCTCTTCGCTGATTCGTATAATCGACAAGCATGATCGCATTCTTACACACAAGACCAATCAACATGATAACCCCTAAGATCGTAAAGATATTTAAGGTATTGTTTGTCAATGCCAATGCAAATAAAACTCCAATGAACGAAAGTGGAATAGCGAACAATACAACAAATGGGTGAACGAAACTGTCATATAATCCAACCATTACAAGGTAAACTAAGATAATAGCAGCTAATAATGCGATTCCTAAAGTACCAAATCCTTCTGATTGATTCTCTTGGTCACCACCCCAGATGTAATTAACTCCTGTAGGTTTTTGCAATTTATCTAATTTCGCCTGCCATTGCTGAACGATTGTTCCTGCTGGAACCCCAACGTTCTGACCTTGTACGGTTACAGAAGCTGTTTTATCTCTACGTTCTAATTTACTTGGTCCAGAACCTTCAGTAATTGTAGCAAATTGGTTTAATTTAATTTGCTGACCTGCATTGTTGATGAAAATCAAGTTACTAACGTCTGTGATATTTTTTCTATCAAATTCGTTGTATTTAATGTTGATATCGTACTCGTATTCACCAGCTCTAAATTTACCGTCTGTATTACCACTGTAAGCAGTCTGCATAGTTAAACCAACTGTTTGAAGTGTTAGTCCTAAAGCAGCCATTTTATCTCTATCAACCTGAACGTTGATCTCTGGATTTCCGTCTTCAACTGTTAATTTAATCTCAGTTGTTCCAGGAATGGTACGTAATTCTGCTTCGGCAAGTTTAGCAAATTTCATTGCGCTTTCTACGTTTGGACCAGTTACGATCAAACCTAGAGTTGCATCCTCAGCAGTACCTAAGATACCTACTGGAACTGTTTTTACTTTTGCTCCAACTAAAACTTTTTCCAGTTTACGTTTTACTTTTGCAGCATAAACGTTGGCGTCGTCTGTACGATCTTTTTGATCAATCATTTTAACGTCAATCTCTGCTTTGTATGCAGTTGCCTGAGCAGCTCCTAAACCTTCACTGGTTTGACCAACTGTTGTAATCTGGCTGAAAACATATTTCTCTCCTTTTAAGAAAGCTTCTGCTTTTTGCGTCATAAAGTTGGTTTGCTCTAACGAAGCGTCTTTTGGCATTTCAATTTGTACTAAGAACTCACCACTATCAGATGATGCGAAGAACTCTCCTCCAATATATCCACCTCCCATTAACCAGAAGATCGTTCCAAAAAACATTACTACAACTGCAACTATTGTTTTAATATAGTGATCTAAACACCAGTTAAGCAAGTTTGATACCCAGTTTGTAAAACGAGTCAAATAGCTTTCGAAACCAAGGATAATTTTTCCGAAAAGATTTTTACCTTCAATATGCTCTAGTTTTCCAAAACGAGAAGATAACCATGGAATAATTGTAAATGAAGCCAACAACGAGAACATTGTAGAAATAATTACCGTAACACAGAACTGGGTAATAATGTTCGATACTAATCCTGTACTCATTGCAATTGGCAAGAACACTACCACAATTACTAATGTAATCGAAGTTACGGTTGCACCAATTTCGGCAGTTCCGTCATAAGCCGCTCGAATTCGGCTTTTACCCATCTCCATATGTCGGTAAATATTCTCTAGTACCACAATCGCGTCATCCACAAGAATACCTACAACAAGAGACAAACCAAGTAAAGACATTAAGTTAAGTGTGTAACCTAACAAATAAATTCCGATAAACGTAGCAATCAAAGATGCTGGAATAGATACCATTACGATCAATGAGTTTCGAATACTGTGCAAGAAGAACAACATTACGAATGCTACCAGAATAACCGCAATTAACAAGTCATGTACAACAGAATCTGCTGCTTCAAGAGTAAAGACAGTACTGTCTTTTGCAACCTCTAATTTCAATTGAGCCGATTTGTAATCGCTCTCTAAAGTTTTAATTGTCTTAATCAATTGCTCACTTACCGCAACGGCATTGGCATCTGATTGTTTTACAATTTGAAGTACAATTGCACTTTTTTGATCTACACGTGCAATTTTCTCTGCAATTTTTTGTGTATCCTGAACATCAGCGATATCTCCTAAACGAATTTGAATTCCGTTTTGAGAAGAAACTACTAAGTTTCTTAATTCGTCAACATTTTTATATTTACCCGCTAAACGGATTAAGATTTTTTGGTTACGAGTCTGGATGTTACCTGTAGGGAAATCCAAGTTTGAACTCAAGATTGTCTGCTGTACTTGTGGAACTGAAAGTCCGTAACCTTGCATTTTTACTGCATCAAGGTTTACCTGAATCTCACGCTCTTGACCACCAATAATGTTTACCTGAGCAACCCCTTGTACACGAGATAAAACTGGCGCAATCTTTTTATCGATCAAATCGTAGAAAGCTGCTTCATCCATTTTACCATTCGCACCAAGTGTCATAATCGGTAAATCACTCAAAGAGAATTTAGTCAATGACGGCGGATCAGCATCATCTGGAAGATCACTTAAAATCGCATTAATTTTACGCTGTGCATCATTCATCGAAATATCAACATTCGCATTTGAAGTCAATGTAATTGACACAATCGAAAGACTCTCATAAGATTTCGAATCGATTTTCTTGATATTTTCCAAAGACGCAATCGCATCTTCAATTTTCTTTGTTACTGTATTTTCAACCTCACTCGGAGAAGCTCCTGGATATACAGTAGAAACCGTAATAACGTTGGTTTCGAATTTTGGGATCAGCTCGTAGCCTAATTGGCTGTAACTGAACAATCCACCTAGTGTCAGAATTGTAAACAATACAATTACCAACGACGGACGTTTTATGGATATTTCGGCTAATTTCATATATTTTTTCTTTATGCTTTAAGCTGTAGGCAATAGGCTTTAAGCTTTGGAATTGCTTATAGCCTATAGCTTAATGCTTATAGCCAAATAATTATTTAATAATTTCTACTGTATTTCCGTCTTGTAGGTTGATTTGACCAGTCACAATTACAGTTTCTCCGTCATTTAAACCATTGATAATTTCAACTTTATCTCCTAAAATTCTTCCTGCCACTACTTTTCTTAATTTAGCAACACCATTTTCTACAACAAAAATTTCGTTACTGCTCACACTACCAACAAAAGCATTTCTCGGAACCACTTTCAAGTTTTGTTTTTGACTCTTCGCACCAAAGTTTGCCGTTCCGTACATACCTGCTTTTAAGTCGTTGTTAGCATTGTTTGTAATTTCAATTTCTACAGGGAAATTTAAAGAAGCATCTGCTTTTGCAGCAATGAAAGTAATTTTTCCGCTAAATGATTTATCAGGATAAACACTTGCTGTAATGTCTACAGTTTGTCCTAATTTTAAACTAGCAACTTGAGTTTCGTTTACTGTAACAGTTAATTTTAATTTAGAAACATTTACAATATCAAATAAAGCAGTTGCAGGCATTCCTGCTAAAATAGAACCTGGCTCGATATATTTTTTATTGATGTATCCGTTAATTGGAGCTTTTACTCTTGTATCTCCAACATTAATTTTAGCTTGAGTATAATTAGATTGAGCATTAGTTAAAGCTAATTTTGCTTGATCTAATTGCTGTTTTGTAACACCGCCAGTTTTGAAAGCATTTTCATATCTAGCATAATCAGATTTTGCGTTTTGATATGCTGCTTCGGCTGCTTGAGCGTTTACATTGATAACGTCACCTCTTACTGTTAAAAGAGTTTGGCCTACTCTTACATAGTCACCTTCTTTAACTAACACACTAATTACTTTTCCAGATTTTTCAGCAGAGAAAGTCAATTCCTGAATTGGTGCGAAGTTTCCGTTTGCAGTAAAACCTAAGTTAACATCTTCTGTTTTTACTGTAGCCACTTTTACAGAAACTGCTGCGTTTTTTTCTGCTACAATTGCAGTTTTCGCTTCATTTTCTGCCTTGTTCTTATTTAGAATGTAGTTAATCCCGACAAAAGCCACGACTATGATTACGACTGTTATAATTATTTTCTTCATTGTAATAATTTGTTATTTAGTAAGAGATTTAAGTTCGCCTTTCGATTTGATTAGAGATATTTCGGCAATTTTATAATTTAAAACTGCTCTTGTAAAGTTATTTTGAGCTTCAAGTGATGCATTTTCTGCATCTAGCAAATCGGTTAAAGATGCTAATCCTTGAAGATAATTGTTTTTAGTATTGCTTAAAATATCTAGCGCTAAACGCATATTTTCTCTCTGATTCTCAATAGTCACAAGGTTATTATTAATCTGTGCCATTGCATTTTTATAATCTAAATCAAGAGATAATTTAGTGTCTTTGATGTCTTCTTGAAGTTCTCTGATTTGAACATCTGCCTGTCTAACTTTTGCACGAGTCCCGAAACCTGTAAAGATTGGTACGTGTAGGTTTAAGGCAACTGCTGAGAAATCTGACCAATACACTCCTTTTTCTGGTTTTGCAAACCAAGGCATTTCAGGTCCTTGTCCGATATAATTATATCCTGCAGACAATGAAAGTGTCGGATAGTAACCAGCTTCAACTGCCTTTTTATTAAACACTAAAAGTTCTTCTTGTTTTTTCAAAAGCAAATATTCTGTTCTGTTTTCAATATTTGGCTCTTGTGTTAAAGCAGCTGGCACAACTTGAAATTCTTCTTTAGGCATAACGATTTGAGTTTCGATAGGCATACCCATGTAAAACTTTAACGCATTTTCCTGTAATTCGATCTGATTTTTAACCTGCTGACGATCTGTATCGATGTTAGACATTTTTACGATAATACGATCTAAGTCAATTTTTTTAGCCAAACCGTTATTAAACTGTCCTTGAACAATATCACGAACTTTTTGCGTATTTACGTAGTTACTGTCTAATAAAATAAGCCTTTCTTTTTGTACATAAACTGAATAATAGTTATTTGCAACTCTTTCAATAACTTGTTCTTCTGTTAATTGATCATTTATTTGATAAAACTCACGAGTCGTTTTTGCAGCTCTTAAACCTGTAAAAACAGATTGATCAAATAATGCCTGAGTTAAAGAAATCCCTCCAGTTGAAGTCCATTTCTGTCCAAATGCAGCCTGAATTGTAGTTCCTGGCGCACCAAATGCAGCTCCATCAATAACTGTAGTTTGAATTACCGGATTATACGTTAAACTTCCGTTTGCACTAATTTGCGGTAAAGCTCTCGAACGTATTTCCTGAATCTGATACTCACTATTTTCTACCTGAAGCTTTGCTTTTTTCGCATCGGCTTTATTTTGAAGCGCATAATTGACAGCATCTTTCAGGGTTAAAGTGGTTTGTGCGTTGGCAGACAAGCCAATGGTGCACAAAAATATAAGAAGGATTCTTTTCATAAGTAGTTAAATATTTATTTTTTAAATTTTGAGATAGTATCGTCATCTTCCATCCTCTCTCAGAATAATGACGATTGAATATATTTGGATGAATTAATTATTTATTCTCTTTAGCTGCTTCTCTAATTCTTCAACTCCTTTTTGAGTAGCCATTGCGCGAGTATGATATTCTAATGCTTCCAGCTCAATTCTTTGTGCTTCGCTTTCAGAAACAGTATTTTCATTTATATGAAAAACCAGTGTGTAATAAAACTTCACATACACTTCTACATTTAAATCACTTCTGTAAAGACCTTCACGAATTCCCTTTTCAATGTTTTCTCTAAAAAGCTGAGTACATTGATCAATTTCGAATGAAAGAATATTTTGATAGATCTCAGGGTAATGTTTCTTTAACTGATAAATAGGAGACGTGTCAATGTTGTTTTTAAACATGTCACGGAACATTTCTCTGATTTCAAAATTTTCATGAATAGCATTAAAATTCTTTGCTATAATAGTATCCATGATTTCATGTACCTGGCCATGAACCAGCGACGTGCTCTCTTCAATTAAAACTTCTTTATTACAGAAATACTTGTAAATCGTTTTTTTAGAAATACACATTTCGCCCGCAATATCGTCCATTGTAACACTCTTAAAACCAAGCTTTAAAAATAACTCGCTTGCTTTTGCTATAATCTTCTCTTTCATTTTAAATTCTCGATTGCATCACAAATATACTTTGGAAACTAAAATTAAAAAAATAGTTTCCTGTTTATTTGTAATAATTTTACATCAATTTATTGATTTAGTAAGATTTATATGCTAAATTCTAAATTTGCTATAAGTTTTATGTCTTTCCCTAAGGCAGCACCTGAAGTATGATTGAAAGAATTGTAATCCAAACCAAAGTCCTCGCGTTTGATATTTCCCTTAATTTCAAAAGCGACTTTCTTCTCTCCGTTATAAATATTCTCTCCAAGAAATTCAGCATCCAATTCAACTACTCTTGTGATATCTTTTATCGTTAGATCTCCTTTGAAAAAATTGATATTCTGATTTACTTTTTGAAATGAAGTCGATTTGAAACTGATAATCGGATGCTCATCTTCTTCAAAAAAATCTTGAAGCTGTAAATAAGCGTCTATAGATTGGAAACTCTCTTTTTTGTTATTGATATCTAATGAGAATTCGACAGAAGCATCTTCAATCTCATTGTCTTCAATATTTACATAACCCCCAAATTTGTTTGTATCACCTCCCAAATAAGAAGTTCTAGATCTTCTCATTTCTAATAAAACATCTGATTGGCTTGAATCTAAAGTCCATTTTGTCTTCATAAATAACTGATTTAATTGATCTTACAAATCATTAAAACTCTTCATGGAAACTTTTACAGTGTTCTTAGTTTCCATATTAACGCTGCAAATATAGACAGGAAACTCTGAATACCAAAAAAGTTTCCAAGTTTTTTGGAAAAAATTTTAACACATTAAAAATGAGATGCATTAAAAGTGCATTTTAAATGATTGATACGCTTTTAACATTTCATCTCTAAAAATTCATATTTGAATTGTATCTTTGAGCCTCGAAATCAGAATTCATTATGCACGATATAAGTCAGTACCAAGATTTTTTTATCAATTATCTAGAGAGTCAAAACATACATAAAGAACCAACAAATCTTTACGAACCTATCGAATACATTTTAGGACTTGGAGGAAAACGCATTCGTCCTGTTTTAACCCTAATGGCGGCTGAAGTTTTTGATACTGATTATGCGATTGCACTTCCAGCGGCGATGGCGGTTGAAGTTTTTCATAACTTTTCGCTGGTGCATGATGATATTATGGACGACGCTCCTTTAAGAAGAGGACAAATTACGGTGCATGAAAAGTGGGATTTAAATACTGGAATTCTATCTGGAGATGCCATGCTTATTTTGGCGTATCAATATTTTGAACAATACGAGCCGATTATTTTTAGAAACCTTGCCAAATTATTCAGCAAAACTGCGCTTGAAGTTTGTGAAGGACAGCAATGGGATGTAGATTTTGAAGTTCGCAAAGACGTTACGATTCCTCAGTATCTTAAAATGATTGAATATAAAACAGCTGTTTTGGTTGCCGCTGCCATGAAAATGGGTGCAATTGTTGCGAAAACTTCTGAAAAAGAAGCTGATTTAATTTATGATTTCGGACTAAATTTAGGATTGGCTTTCCAGCTTCAAGATGATTATCTAGATGCCTTTGGAGATCCAGAAACTTTTGGAAAACAAGTTGGTGGTGATATTATAGAAAACAAAAAGACCTATTTATACCTAAAAGCCTTAGAGTTTTCTTCTGATGAAAAAGCCTCAGAATTAGAAAAATTATTCACCTTGCAATTAGATGATAATTCAGAAAAAATAGAAACAGCCAAAACGATTTTTAACGAATCAGGAGCTTCAAAAGCTACACAAGAAGCTATTGAAATGTATACTTTAAAAGCCTTTGAAACCTTAGAAAAAATGGATATTAATTCTGAAAAAAAGGATATTCTAAGAACATTTGGCGAGAATTTAATGGGACGTAAAGTTTAGTATTCAGGAAAAAATCTACAATCATAAATCAGCAATCTAAAATCTAAAATCACATGTTTGTAGCACCAATAAATACCGAATCATTATTAGCGCAAGCGCAAGCAGAGACCTTATATCTGAATCTTATCGAACAGATTAATAAAGATTTTAATCTGGCCAATGAAGGAATCGATTTTCCGTTGAGCATTTCGCCAAATGAATTAAAGATTCAGCTTCACGAAAAAGTTTACAGAATGATTCAGTACAAATTTGCTGAGTATTTAAACCTGTTATACATCATTGATGTTCCCGAAAACGAAATCAAACAACTAGATGGTTCAGATTTGGTTATCCTAGCTGAACAAGTTGCTTTCTTGATTTTAAAAAGAGAATGGCAGAAGGTTTGGTTTAGGAATTATTATAAGTAAGATTCTGAGGTACTGAGGTACTGAGGTGCTAAGGTTTTTTCTCATTGGGACGAACAATACTTTCCAATCTCTCTAGTTCATTAATTAGTCCAAAACCTTCCGTATTTATTTTACTTCCTATAATCTGGAAACGAGCATTTTTAAAGCAAATCTTTGCTATACCAATAGTTTTTTCATTTTTCTTAAAAATAAAAATATCCTTATATTCGGCAATACAGGCACATGCATCATTTTTTAATGAATCTTTTTCACTAAATATATTTTCAATACGCTTTTCATCTTTAATCGATAAATTCGATTTTTTATAATTATGACTTAAAAGTATTTTTTCAAAATCTACTTTTGGAATATTATCAGGAAAAGTATGTATATAGATATTAATTAATTCCTTTTCTTTATCAGTTTTGTTCTCTTTTCTAACGAGCTTAAAAAAATTGTCATCAGAAATGTCCAAATAATAATGACTGATATGATCAGAATCAAAAAAAGGTCGCAATTCTCTTTTTGCAACCTTTGCATTTTCAAAGTTTTCTTTTTTAGAATTATTACAGCTTAAAACTAAAACTGCTGTAATTAAAAAAATAAATTTCTTCAAATTTCCGTATTTAAAAACTTAGAACCTCAGTATCTCAGTACCTTAGAACCTTAGAACCTTAGAAATACACTCTCACAAAGGGCATAAATCCAGAACCATAAAGACTTTTATTAGGATTATACAAAACGTCGTAACGGGCACCGATAGTGACACTTCCTGTTCTATAACCTGCTCCTAAATATAAAGCGGTGTTCCAATAACTATCTGAATATGGCGGATAACGATTACCATAAATATCATATCCTGCTTCATATTGGCTATCAACTCTTACCTGTTCTAATTCAGCTGATAATTGGATTTCTGGAATTGGATTTACTAAACCAATAAGACTTCCTCCCCAAACGAAAGATTCGTAATAATTTTTTTGATATAAATAACCAAATTGAAGACCAGCACCAACGGCAACAATTTCGTTGACATTATAAATTGCACTCGGCATAACTGAAATATTAGTGTAACCAGATCCAAAACCCAATCCGAGTCCTCCACCAAATTGAACTTTCTCCCAAAAATGATTGCTATTGTCAATAACATATTTTTGCTGAGCAATACTGTAACTTGAAAATAAGACGGCCAAAATCACAAAAAAATATCTGCAATCGATTGAAAATTGAATTTTATTCATAGTTAACGTTTATTTTAACAAATTTTTACGTAAAAGTACGTAAAAAAAAGATTTAAATAAATGTGATTGTTGTACTTTTGCCTTTCTATATAACAAAAAAGTATATTCACTCATATTATGGATAGGTTTTCATTTTTAAACGCAGCGCATACTGAGTTTTTTGCACAATTATACGATCAATATTTAGTAAATCCAGATAGCGTTGAGCCTAGCTGGAGAAGTTTCTTTCAAGGTTTCGACTTTGGACAAACTGTTTATAATGACGAAAATCCTGTGCAAACGATCGTTGAGTACGTGACTAGCGATAACACAGATTATAGTCAGATTTCTGAAAAACTAAAGAAAGAATTCAACGTTCTTAAATTAATTGACGGATACCGTACGCGCGGGCATTTATTCACGAAAACAAATCCTGTTCGTGACCGTAGAACTTCATCTCCAACTTTGGATATTGAAAACTTCGGATTATCTACAGCTGACCTTTCAACTGTTTTTGATGCTGCACAAACAATCGGAATGGCACCTTCTTCTTTACAGGATATTGTAAACCGTTTAAAAGCAATTTACTGCCAGCATATCGGTATTGAGTATATGTATATCAGAAATCCTGGCGTTGTAAAATGGATTCAAGATAAATTAGCTGTAAATGTTAATCAGCCAACTTTCTCTACAGAAGAAAAGAAAACAATCTTAAATAAATTAAATCAAGCCGTTTCTTTCGAGAACTTCCTTCATACTAAATATGTTGGACAAAAACGTTTCTCTTTAGAAGGTGGAGAATCTATCATCCCTGCTCTTGATGCTTTGATCGAACAAGCTGCTGAAAAAGGTGTTGAACAATTCGTAATGGGAATGGCTCACCGTGGTCGTTTGAACGTTTTGGCAAACATCTTCGGAAAATCTACTCAGGATATTTTTGGTGAGTTTGACGGTAAAGATTACGATCAGGAATATTTTGATGGTGACGTAAAATACCATCTAGGTCTTACTGCCGACAAAAAAACAAGATCTGGAAAAAGCATCAACATCAATTTAGCACCAAACCCTTCTCACTTAGAAACTGTTGGAGCTGTAATTGAAGGTATTACAAGAGCAAAACAAGATAAATATTATAATGACGATTTCTCTAAAGTATTGCCAATTGCAGTACACGGAGATGCTGCTATTGCAGGTCAGGGTATTTTGTATGAAATCATTCAAATGTCTTTACTTGACGGATACAAAACTGGCGGTACAATTCATATTGTAATCAACAATCAGGTTGGTTTTACAACGAATTACTTAGATGCTCGTTCTTCTACATATTGTACAGACGTTGCCAAAGTAACGCTTTCTCCAGTATTACACGTAAATGCTGATGATGCAGAAGCTGTTGTACACGCTGTATCTTTTGCACTAGACTACAGAATGCAATTTGGACGTGATGTATTTATCGACTTATTAGGATACAGAAAATATGGACACAACGAAGGTGACGAACCTCGTTTCACACAACCTGTATTATACAAAATCATCGCAAAACATAAAAATCCAAGAGACATCTATGCAGAGAAATTATTGTCTGATGGCGTAATCGATGCATCTTATGTAAATGCTTTAGAAAAAGAATACAAATCTCAATTAGAAGAAAACTTAGAAGCTTCTCGTAAAAAAGATTTGACTATCATTACTCCATTCATGAAAAACGAATGGGAAGGATTTGTTCAGGTAACTGATACACAAATGCTTCAAAAAGTAGATACTACTTTTGACAAAAAAGGATTAGATTCTATCATCAATACAATCTCAACTTTACCATCTGACAAGAAGTTTATCAATAAGATAACTAAAATTGTTACCGATAGAAAAGCTGGATACGACAACAACACTCTTGATTGGGGAACTGCGGAAGCACTTGCTTACGGATCTCTTTTAACAGAAGGATTTGATGTTCGTATTTCTGGTCAGGACGTAGAGCGTGGAACTTTCTCTCACCGTCACGCGGTAGTTAAAGTTGAAGATTCTGAAGAAGAAGTAATTCTTTTAGATGCTATTGAAAACAAAAAAGGAAAATTCGGAGTATTCAACTCTCTTTTATCTGAATATGGTGTTTTAGGTTTTGATTATGGATATGCATTGGCAAATCCAAAAGCCTTAACGATTTGGGAAGCACAATTTGGAGATTTCTCTAATGGAGCTCAAATTATGATTGACCAATATATTTCTTGTGGTGAAGACAAATGGAACAACCAAAATGGTATTGTGATGTTATTGCCTCACGGATATGAAGGCCAAGGTGCTGAACACTCTTCTGCAAGAATGGAACGTTATTTACAACTTTGTGCAAGACACAATATGTATGTTGCAGATTGTACAACGCCAGCAAACTTCTTCCACTTGTTAAGAAGACAAATGAAAACAAATTTCCGTAAACCTTTGGTAGTTTTCTCTCCAAAAAGTTTATTGCGTGACCCAAGATGTGTATCTACAGTTGATGAGTTAGCAAATGGAAGTTTTCAAGAAACAATTGATGACAATACAGTAGATAAAAAGAAAGTAAAAACATTAGTTTTTGTTACTGGTAAATTCTATTATGACATTGTTGCAGAAAGAGAAAATAACGGAAGAAATGACGTTGCGGTTGTTCGTATCGAACAATTATTCCCTTTCCCAATTGAGCAGATTAAAGAAATCATTGCAAAATATCCAAATGCAGACGATTATGTTTGGGCACAAGAAGAACCTAAAAACATGGGAGCTTATAGCTTTATGTTAATGAACTTTGATCTTGTAAAATGGAGATTGGCTTCATTAAAAGCATACGCTGCGCCAGCATCTGGAAGCTACACACGTGCAAAACGTCGTCATGCAGATGCAATTAGAATGGTATTCGATAAAAATTTATTTAGATAATAAAAAAATTGTTTCATGTTTCAAGTTTCAATCCCGATAGCTATCGGGACTGAAACTTGAAACTAACTAAACTTTAAACAAAGAAATAAGATGATTTTAGAAATGAAAGTCCCATCACCAGGGGAGTCAATAAAAGAAGTTGAAATTGCAACTTGGTTAGTAAAAGACGGAGATTATGTAGAGAAAGATCAGGCTATTGCTGAAGTTGATTCAGACAAAGCTACTCTTGAATTGCCTGCTGAAATGAGCGGTGTGATTACACTAAAAGCTGAAGAAGGTGATACAGTTGCAGTAGGCGCTGTAGTTTGTTTAATTGATACAGATGCTGCAAAACCAGCAGGAGGCGAGTCTGCAGCTCCAGCAGCAGAAGCTCCGAAAGCTGAGGCTCCAAAGGCAGAAGTAAAAGCAGAAGCACCAAAAGCTGCTCCAGCTCAAGCTCCAGCTGCTACAAGCTATGCAGCAGGAACTCCATCTCCTGCAGCAAGAAAAATATTAGATGAAAAAAATATTGCTCCAGCAACAGTTTCGGGAACTGGAAAAGGAGGAAGAATCACTAAAGATGATGCTGTAAATGCAGTACCTTCTATGGGAACTCCAACTGGTGGAAGCCGTGGAACTGAGCGTACAAAATTATCTATGTTACGTCGTAAAGTAGCAGAAAGATTGGTTTCGGCTAAAAACGAAACAGCTATGCTTACCACTTTCAACGAGGTAAACATGACGCCAATTAACCAAATTCGTAATGAATACAAAGATGCGTTCAAAGCTAAACATGGTGGTTTAGGTTTAGGTTTCATGTCATTCTTTACAAAAGCAGTTACAAGAGCTTTACAATTATATCCAGATGTTAACTCTATGATGGACGGTGACTACAAAATTGCTTATGATTTTGCTGACATCTCAATCGCAGTTTCTGGACCAAAAGGATTAATGGTTCCTGTTGTTCGTAATGCTGAATTATTAACTTTCCGTGGAATTGAAGCTGAAATCAAAAGATTAGCTTTAAGAGCTCGTGATGGTCAAATTACAGTTGACGATATGACTGGAGGAACTTTCACAATCACAAATGGTGGTGTTTTCGGAAGTATGTTATCTACTCCAATTATCAACCCTCCTCAATCAGGAATTTTAGGAATGCACAACATCATCGAGCGTCCAATCGCTGTAAACGGGAAAGTTGAAATTCACCCAATGATGTATGTTGCTCTTTCTTACGACCACAGAATTATCGACGGACGTGAATCTGTTGGTTTCTTAGTTGCTGTTAAAGAAGCTTTAGAAAATCCAGTAGAATTATTGATGAATGGAGACGCTAAACGTGCTTTAGAGTTGTAATTTTAAGAATTTTCTACAATATAAAAAGCCTGTTCTTTCAATAGAACGGGCTTTTTTTTGCTTAATATTGGCTTAAGATTAGCTTAAGATGTTAATTTTTTGAATTAATGTAAATTTTAACCCTTAAAAAATATTTTATTTAGAATAAATAAAAACAATTTGCTTAGTTGGGAATCAGCAATTAAATTTGCGCTATCAAAATTAATTCTAAATAAAAATGAAATTAAAATTTACGATTTCGCTCTTAACTTTATGCTTTGTTCTTCTTACAGGAACATCTGTTTGGGCACAGGAGAAAGCGACAATAAAAGGTCAGATTAGTTCAGATAGCGGAACTGCAGATAATATATCTGTTGCTTTAAAAGGAACAAAAATTGGAACAAACACAGACAACAAAGGTAACTACGAAATAAAGAACCTTAAACCTGGAACTTATATTATTAGAGTCTCGGCAGTTGGATTTACATCTAAAGAAAAAAGCATTACGCTTAATAGTGGAGACGAATTAATTGAAAATTTCAGTATTACCTCAAACTCTGAGCAGTTAAGCGAAATTGTAATTAACGGAAACGGCAGAAAAAACCCGTTAGCTCGTAAAGAAAATCAACAAGTATCAAGATTACCGCTTAAAAATCTTGAAAACCCACAAGTTTATACTACAATTACTGGTGAACTTTTAAAAGAGCAAGTAGTGACGAATATTGATGATGCACTTAAAAATGCACCTGGATTATCTCCTCTTTGGGCTTCTACTGGACGCGGCGGCGACGGTGCAGGATATTTCTCTCTAAGAGGATTTGCCGTGCAACCAACAATGACAAATGGATTACCGGCTTTGAATAACGGAAGTATCGATCCTGCAAATATTGACAAAATTGAAGTTATTAAAGGACCTTCTGGAACCTTATTTGGAAGTAGTTTAATTTCTTACGGAGGTTTAATCAACTTAACTACTAAAAAGCCTTACGACCATTTTGGCGGAGAGGTGAGCTATACAGCAGGAAGCTATGGGTTAAACCGTGTAACTGCAGACATTAATACTCCTGTAGACGAAGAGCACAAAATTAATTTTAGAGTTAATACTGCTTACCATACAGAAAACAGCTTTCAAGATGCTGGTTTCAGAAAATCATTTTTCTTTGCTCCATCTTTATCTTACCAAGTGAGCGACAGACTTTCGTTCTTTATTAATACTGAATTCATGAACAACAAACAGACCAATCCTACTATGTTGTTTTTAGACAGAGGTGCCCCACTAAGAGTTCATAATATGGATGAATTGGGTTATGATAACAAACGTTCTTATACAAGTAACGAACTTGCAATTGAAACTCCTTCATACTCTCTTCAAGGGCAAATGAATTACAAAATCTCTGACCAATGGACTTCTCAAACAGTTTTATCTAGAGGGTCATCTAAATCTGAAGGCTATTATACTTATTTGTATGAAGGAACACAATATGCACCTGCAGAGGTAAATCAAGGGATTGTTTTGGGACGTTCAATGAATTACCAAGATACAACAACTTTAACAACAGATATTCAACAAAACTTTATTGGCGATTTTAAAATCGGAAGCTTAAGAAACAGAATTGTTGTTGGTTTAGATTACTTTAATAGAGGTCAAGTTGATAATGGTTCTGGATACGTATCAAATGGAAGAGTTTATATCGGAAACTTAGATGTAGCAACTGTAAACCAATACGTATTTAATATAACAGATCCTGCAAAATATATTACAAATGGTGACAGTGGTGTCCTAACAAAAGCTGGTTCTGACAAACTTTTAGCAGAAGCTAGTGCAAACAATAACAAAACAAAACAAGAAGTTATTAGTGCTTATGCCTCAGATGTAATCAATATTACTCCTGCATTATCTGCAATGGCAAGTTTACGTGTAGACCGTTTTATGACTGCTGGCGACGTTACTACAAATGCTGATGATTTTAATCAAACTTCTTTTTCACCAAAATTTGGTCTAGTTTATCAGCCAATTATTGACAAAGTTTCGATTTTTGCCAACTACATGGATGGTTTTACGAATACAGCTCCAACAACTGATACCGGTTTAAATGGCGTAGTTATTCCAAGAACTTTCAAACCAGAACACGCTAACCAATTTGAAATTGGAACTAAATTAAATGTTCTTAAAGATAAAGTTTACGCAACATTTAGCTATTATGATATCAAAGTAACAGATCAGGTTTATACTGTTTATGGTTCTACACCTGAAGGAGTACCAACTCAAACTTCTTACCAAGATGGAGAACAAAGAAACAAAGGTTTTGAAGCAGAAATCGTTGCAAATCCAGTTACTGGTTTAAACATTGTTGCTGGTTATAGCTATGTAGACGCTATCTTAAATGCTGGAGATCCTTCGTTCGTAGGAAACAGACCTGAGAGTTCAGGGCCAAGAAACACAGCAAACTTTTGGGCAAGTTACAAATTCTCTGAAGGAGATTTACAAGGATTTGGTTTAGGTTTTGGTGGAAACTATGCTGACAAGAACTTAATCATGAACAGGAATGTTGTTGGACAGTTTACAATTCCATCTTACACTGTTTTAAATTCTTCTATTTTTTACGGAACAGAGAAATTTACATTGACATTAAAATTAGACAATATTGCTAATGTTGACACTTACGATGGTTGGTCAACAATTCATCCAAAAAATATGAGAAGCTTATCTGCAAACTTTTCATACAGATTCTAATAAATAACAAAAACACCTTCCTTCACCGGAAGGTGTTTTTAAATTCTAATTGATTATGATTACAATTGCCAGCCTTATCGTTTTCTTAGCTTTTTACACACTGTATTATACTTCGAAAAGAGCAGTGTTATCGTATGATTTAGGCTTTGAAAAATGGATGCAGAAAAATCCAAAGCAAACTAAAATCATCGGATTAATGCTCTTGCTTACTGCTTATGCAATGTGGCTTTTTACACAATCATTGGGTTGCGGAACATTGATGTTTTTTATTCAGCTAATGACAGTTGGAAGCTTAATCATTATTCTTACGCCTTTAAAAAAAATAAACAGTAAGTTACTTTTGGCTCTATTAATTTTTATTGCCGTAACTGAATTTTATTATAACTAAAATCTACTTTGATTATACCATGCCAGCAAATTCAAAATATCTAAACCCTTCTTTTTGGCCTCGTTTTTCCAAAATTACTGCTGCAATTTTAGGCGGATACTTTGTTTCTGTTACTTTTCATTTGGCATTAGCCGCTTGGTTTAGCCGCAAAGATGTATTAATCACAATGGCTTTTACTGGTTTTATCCTATGGGTAGCCTTAATGATTATTGCTTTCTTAGCCAAAAGTGGCTGGAAAATTTGGGGAGTTTATATTCTGTTGTCTTTACTTTTTTGTCTTTTCATTTATTTGGGTCAAACCTATAACCATACGGCACAATAATATTTATGAATAACCGTCATTACAATATCTATTTTCACACACATACTGTCAGCGGCATCGTTATCAGTGTAGTTCTTTTTGTAATTTTCTTTGCTGGATCTTTTTCTTTTTTTAGAGATGAAATCATCAATTGGGAAAGAAGTGAATCTACAGCAATCACAAGAGAAATTCAATTAGATTATAATAACGCACTGCAGTATTTGGACAAAAAATACGTTTTGCACGGAAGAAATATTACCATTTCTAAACCTTCAGTAGAAAATAGGGTTGCTGTATATATGGAAGGAACCAAAGACACATTGGCTCCAAAAAAACAACAGGCGGGAGAGTTTTTTTATTTAGACAATAAAAACTATAAAGCCTATACTTATGAAGAATCCTATTCGTTAGGTGAGCTTTTATATCGTTTACATTTCTTGGCGCAGATTCCTTATCCTGCAGGATATTATTTGGCAGGATTTACAGCTTTGTTCTTTCTGTTTGCAATCATAACAGGAGTTTTATTGCATTGGAACAAAATCGTTTCTAACTTTTACATGTTCCGTCCAAAAGAAAAATTAAAAACGCTTTGGACAGATGCACACACTGCTTTAGGAATGATTGGTTTGCCTTTCCAATTTGTATATGCGGTTACAGGAGCATTTTTTATGATTAAGCTTTTAATTGTAGCACCAGCTGTAATGGCTTTGTACAATGGAGATCAAGATAAATTATATAAGGAACTGGAATATACTGATCCAGATTATAAATTTGAAAATAAAAAACTGGCAAATCCATTTAATATTAATGAACTGGTTGCTAAAACCAAAAAAAACTGGGCTGATTTTGAAATCACTCGTGTTTTTATCCAAAATTATGGAGATGCCAATATGCATATTTTGGTAGAAGGTGAGCTTTTAAGCCATAAAAAATTTACTGGAATAGGAAAAATAGTTTACCGAATTGCTGACAGAAAAGAAATTGCGAAAAAAGATCCTGTTTTACATACCAGTTATCTAGATGTTGTAAAAAATGTTTTGTACCGAATACATTTTGGCGATTATGGTGGATATGCTTTAAAAATCGTAAGTTTCATTTTAGGAATTATAACTTGTTTTGTCATTATTTCTGGAGTTATGATTTGGCTTGTTGCCCGACAAAAAAACAATATGCCAGAAAAGAAAAGACGCTTCAATAATGCTGTTGTTCGCATTTATCTAGCGATTTGCTTAAGCATGTACCCAATTACGGCATTGTCTTTTATAGGAAGCAAAATATTTTATCCTTTAAGCCAGTCCAATTTGTATGCGCTTTATTTTGGCGGATGGTTATTGCTTACCATCTTCTTTATTATCAAAAAGAACGATACGTTTACCAACAAATTCTGTTTGATTTCAGGAAGTATTTTAGGATTCTTAATACCAGTTACCAACGGAATCGTTTCTGGAGATTGGTTTTGGAATTCTTTTATGCAAAACAAATTTCAGATTTTCTTTATCGATGTTTTCTGGATTTTTCTGGCAGCAATTTCATTATATACCGCTTATCATTTAAAGCCTAAGAAAACAAATTAGCACATAAACACCTTATAAGCCTAATATAATTTCCTTCTTGTAATACATATTGCAATTGGTCATATAAACTATAAGTCTTACTTTTGCCCAATCAATATTTATTCTAAATAAAATGAGAGGGAAATTTGCAGTAGCATTAATTGGTCTTTGCTTTATATTATTTGCACAAACATCGGTTTTCGCGCAACAAAAAACAGTTATTAAAGGAACTATTACAACTGTAAATAATGAGCCTTTAGAAAATGTTTCAGTACAATTAAGAGGAACTAAAATCGGTGCTCTTACAGACAGTCAAGGTTTATACGAAATAAAAAATATTAGCGAGGGAAGCTATACGCTACGAGTTTCGGCACTTGGCCATACCTCAAAAGAAAAGAAAATTATTGTTAGCGGTGAACCCGAAATTATTGAAAACTTTAATATTTCTACTAATACAGAAGAGCTTGAAGAGGTTTTCATTAAAGGAAACATCAATAAATACAACAAATCTGAGAGTCCTTTTGTCTCAAAAATGCAGATTAAAAATCTCGAAAACTCACAAGTTTATAGTGTTGTTCCAAAAAGTTTAATGAGAGATCAATTGGTGATTAACCAAGATGATGCTTTAAAAAATGTACCGGGATTATATCAGCTTTGGGCTGCAACAGGAAAAGTTGGCGACGGAGGTTCTTATTTTGCTTCTCGCGGATTTGTAACGCAAAGTTTATTAAGAGATGGAATCGCCGGAAAAATCACCAACAGTGTTGATGCTGCAAACCTAGAAAGGATTGAAAGCATAAAAGGACCTTCGGCAACACTTTTTGGAAGCATCCTAACTTCTTATGGGGGATTAATTAATCGAGTTACCAAAAAACCTACAGAAACTTTTAGAGGTGATATTAGCTATCAATCTGGAAGTTATGGTTTAAACCGACTATCAGCAGATTTTAATACTCCTTTAAATGACGATAAAACGGCGCTACTAAGAATAAATGCAGCTTACAACGATGCAAATACGTTTCAGGACTACGGAAAAAACAGAAGCTACTTTTTTGCTCCTTCTTTTTTATATAAAATAAATGACAAACTGAATATTTCTATTGATGCAGAATTATCAACCGTTAATTCATCGTCACCTGCATTTACATACATTCCGTACAGACAAACTCCAAAAAGCATCAATTTATACAATGCCAAAGATATTGCCAGAGATTGGAAAAGATCTTTTACAGGTGGCGAATTCATGATGAATACCAAAACTGCGAATGTTTTTGCACAAGCTCATTATCAAATCAATGAAAACTGGAAATCTCAAACTATTTTCAGTTCAAGCGCAAATCAATCTGACGGACCTCAGGCTTGGTTTTATTTATTAGGAAACAACAAAATGTCTAGAAATGCCTGGAATATGGTTGGAAAAGACAATATTGTTGAATTTCAACAAAACTTTAATGGCCAGACTGAGCTTTTTGGAATGAAACATCAATTGCTTTTTGGAGGCGATATTTTGAGATCTGAAACCAACAGCAGTCTTGGATATCTTGGCGGAGACCCAAATAATCCGTTCAGAACAGATTATGATATTGTCGATTATTCTGCAGCAAATTCTAATTATTACAATTTCAACCCAAACAATATTGAGCCATTATTTGTAAACGGCTACCAATACAGAACCATTACTTCTTTGACAACATATAGCTTATATGCCGCAGATGTAATCAATATTACAGATCAGTTAATTTTATCAGCCGCTTTGCGTTTTGATCATTATAAAAACAACGGAACTTACGATCCATCGACAAATATTAATTCGGGTGCTTTTTCGCAAAATGCCTTTTCACCAAAATTGGGACTTGTTTACCAAATTATAAAAGATAAAGTTTCTGTTTTTGGAAACTACCAAAATAGCTTTAAAAACATTGGCTACTTATTTGCAAACGTAAACGGAAATCCAGAATTAAAGCAATTTGATCCTGAAAAAGCAAATCAATTTGAAGCTGGTTTGAAATTAAATATCATACAAGATAAATTAAGTGCTAATTTAAGTTATTACAATATTGACGTAAAAAATATTGTTCGTGCTGGACAAGTGGTTAACACAAATGTTCAAGACGGAAACCAAACAAGTAAAGGTTTTGAAGTTGAAGTTACTGCAAACCCATTTTCTGGTTTAAACTTTATTTTTGGATATGCTAATAACGATAGCAAGCTAAACAATGCGAATGCAGATGTTAATGGTTTAAGACCTGAAACCGCTGGTCCCGAAAATCTAATTAATTACTGGGTTAGCTACAGCCTTCAGACTTCTAAATTAAGAGGATTAGGTTTTGGTATTGGAGGAAATTACGGTAGCGAAACTTTTGTTTACAATAGAAACCCAACCGGTTCAGGAAATCCTGCCGATGTTGAAACTTTTGTCTTACCATCATATTCGATTGTAAACGCTACATTATATTATGATCAGCCAAAATACAGACTCTCTTTAAAAGTAGACAACCTTACAGACGAACTTTATTTTAATGGTTACACCACTGTAAATGTGCAAGCTCCAAGAACTTTTATGGGAAGCATAACTTACAAATTTTAAGTTTCACTATAAAAATGGGATTCAAAACGAAAATACGTTTTCTGCATAAATGGCTCGGATTAATTTCTGGGCTTATTGTTTTTATTGTCTGTATTACAGGATGTATTTTCTGTTTTCATGATGAAATAAAAGACATAACAAGAAAAGAATGGCGTTTTGTAGAACCTCAAAATAAACCTTTTCTATTACCATCTCAATTGCAGGAAAAAGCAAAAGAAGCTGTTCCAGAAAACAAGGCTAGTATGGTTGCTTATTATGGAAAAAATAGATCAGCAATTGTTTATACTTATTCCGATACCGAAAATTTATATCTCTATTTTAATCCTTATACAGGTCAATACTTAAAATCCGAAAATCCGAAAACCGACTTTTTCATTATTGTCGAATATATCCATTTATATCTTCTTCTGCCCGATTATATCGGAAAACACATTATTGGCGGAGCAACCATAATTTTTATTCTTTTACTGATTTCTGGAATTATACAATGGTGGCCAAAACGAAAAAGCGATATCAAAAGGAGTTTCACCATTAAATGGAATGCGAAATGGCGCCGTGTCAATTACGACTGGCATAACACAACCGGTTTTTACATTTCTATAATAGCTTTAATTCTAGCCATAACTGGACTTACTTTTACATATGAATGGGTTGGTGACGGAATCTATAAATCTTTCAATTTGGGCGGAGACAAAGCAGCCGAGACAAAAACACCTGTGATTGATACCACCGCATTCAAAATAAATTCGATTTCAGCAATTGACAAAGCGTTTGCTCAAACCCTTAAATTACAGCCAAAAGCAGAAATGTTCTTTGTAATGATTCCGCAGCAAAAAGATGCTATTGTTAGTGCAGGAGCTTATCCGCATGCATTGCGTTACGATCAACAGAGTAATTATTATTTTCATCCGTCAAGCGGAAAATTACTCCAAAGCCAGCCTTTTGATAAAAAAAGCCTAGGACTGCAAGTTGTCGAAATGAATTATGGAATACACACAGGTCAAGTATTAGACCTTCCTGGGAAAATTATAGCTTTTATAGTGAGCTTAATTGCAGCCGCACTTCCTGTAAGCGGATTTATAATTTGGTTTGGAAGAAACCGAAAATCCAAAAAAGCAAAAGCATAAAAAAACCGTTCCGAAGTATCGGAACGGTTTTTTTATAGTTAGTTTTGAAATTATAATTAATTTCTGTTTGCTAAAGCGTTTTTCTGTAAATTTTTAACCGAGCTTACTTTGTTATCTACATAAGCAACTTCGCTTAAACTGTTTTCATTAAAGAAAATCCAATTTCCAGTTTTAACTCCGTCTGCGTATTCTCCAACGGCTTTTTTATTTCCTTTTTCGTCATAAGATACCCAAACACCGTCTAATTTACCGTCTTTAAAAAAGCCCTCTTGCTGCACTTTACCATTATCATAGTAATAAGTTGCTTTTACCTTGTTTCCAGCAGCTTCTAATTCAGGCTTTCCTTCTTGTGCAACTACAATTCCAGAGAACAATATTGCAGCTAAAATTACACTCTTTTTCATATCTTTAGGTATTTAATGTTAAGAAATCTTTATCAAATATAGTTAATTGTTTACATTAAAAAAACTTTTGCTTAACAATTTGGTAACATTGAATAAAAACTTAACATTGGAAAAATCAATAAAACAAAAAAACCAGCGCTTAAGCACTGGTTTTACTGGTATTTACGAAAAATTTGAATTTTACGATAACGTTGTAAATTTCGTAAAAAAATTAGTTCAATAATGCACTTAACTGTTTATCCAACTCAGGATCAGAAGGTCTAGGTGCATCCGATTTTACAATGTTGCCCTTCGGATCTACAAGGATAAATCTCGGAATTCCTGTTACACCATAGTTAACAACAAACTCAGATTCCCAGTCTTTATCAGCAAATAATTGAACTCCCCCTAATTTTTTATCGGTTACAAACTTTTTCCATTTTTCATTATCTTTAGCTTTATCAATAGAGATGCTTACAAATTCAATATTTTTTCCATGGTATTTTTCTTCAATCTTTTGGAGATACGGGATTTCGGCTCTACAAGGCGCACACCAAGTTGCCCAAAGATCAATGTAAACATACTTTCCTTTTAAATCTGCCAGTTTTGTTTTTCCTCCCTTAAAATTCTCATAGTCAAAATCTGGAGAAGCTTTCCCAACCATTTTACTTGCCTTATAGGCGCTTTCATAATTTCTAAGTGAAAATTCATGAAAATTTTTAAAACTACTTTGCATTGCGGTTACAAATTGCGGATCAAAAGTTCCTTTATTCAAACTTTCATTGTCTGCTTTTTCTTTAGCTTCCAATATTTTAGTAAACTCCGCTGGTTCTTTAGAAAAAGCTTCTTCAAGTTTTTCATTTCTTAAAGATTGTTGCGCCATAAAATTACTTTCATCAACACCTTTTCCTTTGTATACAATAGTTTCATCAAATTCTTTTGCATCCAATGTTAGATTAACTTCAGAATTTGGTTTTAAATATAGATTAGAAGACTCTGTTCCGTCAGAAAACACATAAAATCCCTGAGGCGCATCAAAAGTTGCAGCAAAAATTTCTTTTTTATCAATTGGAATTACTTGCCTGAAATTATCTCTTCCTTTAATAACCAAAGTATCGCTATTTCTATTGGCGATTTTAGCTGTAAACTTTACTGAATTTTTGCTTTGACCAATGACATTTAAAGCATTAAAAAGCACTAAACCTGCAACAAAAAGTTTTTTCATAGGTATTATGATTAGTTTTTTAGAGAATCAAAACTAAAGAAATTTAAGCTTCGGATTTTCACAATTAACAATTTATTTGAAATTATTCTGAATCAACTTATCACTTTACTATATTATCTTGAATTTTGTATTTACTTTTGCAATCTAAAATTTTGATTATGTATAGAAGTCATAATTGTGGCGAATTAAACGCTTCAAATATTAATACCGAAGTTACACTTGCGGGCTGGGTTCAAAAATCACGTGATAAAGGATTTATGAATTGGGTCGATTTACGCGACCGTTATGGAATTACACAACTTATTTTCGACGAAAGTCGTACCGATAAAACCGTTTTTGAATTAGCCAAAACTCTTGGACGCGAATTTGTAATTCAGGTAAAAGGAACTGTTATTGAGCGTGAAGCCAAAAACAAAAACATTCCAACTGGTGAAATCGAAATTTTAGTTTCAGAATTAACGATTTTAAACTCTGCATTAACTCCTCCATTTACAATTGAAGATGAAACTGACGGTAGAGAAGACATTAGAATGAAATATCGTTATTTGGATATCAGAAGAAATCCAGTAAAAAACAGCTTATTGTTTCGTCATAAAGTAGCAATGGAAGTTCGTAAATATCTATCTGATTTAGATTTCTGCGAAGTTGAAACACCTTATTTAATCAAATCTACTCCAGAAGGAGCGAGAGATTTCGTTGTACCAAGCCGTATGAACGAAGGGCAGTTTTATGCATTGCCACAATCTCCACAAACTTTCAAACAATTATTGATGGTGGGCGGAATGGATAAATATTTCCAAATCGTGAAATGTTTCCGTGACGAAGATTTGCGTGCAGACCGTCAGCCTGAATTTACTCAGATTGACTGCGAAATGGCATTTGTTGAACAAGAAGATATTTTGAATGTTTTTGAAGGTTTGACAAGACATTTATTAAAAGAAATTAAAGGCATTGAAGTAGATAAATTCCCTAGAATTACCTACGATTATGCTATGAAAACATATGGAAATGACAAACCGGATATTCGTTTCGGAATGAAGTTTGGAGAATTAAACGAATTTGCGCAACACAAAGAATTCCCTGTATTCAATGCAGCTGAATTAGTTGTCGGAATCGCTGTTCCTGGAGCTGGAAATTACACTCGTAAAGAAATCGATGGATTGATTGACTGGGTTAAGCGTCCGCAAGTTGGCGCATCTGGAATGGTTTACGTAAAATGTAACGAAGACGGAACATACAAATCATCTGTAGATAAATTCTACGATAATGATGATTTAGCAAACTGGGCAAAAGCAACAGAAGCAAATCCTGGAGATATGATTTTTGTACTTTCTGGTCCTGCAAATAAAACACGTGCACAATTATCTGCACTTCGTATGGAATTGGCAACTCGATTAGGATTGCGTAATCCTGAAGAATTTGCTCCACTTTGGGTTGTTGATTTCCCATTATTGGAACTTGACGAAGAAAGCGGTCGTTACCACGCGATGCACCACCCTTTTACTTCTCCAAAACCAGAAGATATGGCTTTATTAGAAACAGAACCAGGAAAAGTTCGAGCAAATGCTTACGATATGGTTTTAAATGGAAACGAAATTGGCGGAGGATCTATTCGTATTCACGATAAAGCGACACAGCAATTAATGTTCAAATATTTAGGATTTACTGAAGAAGAAGCAAAAGCACAATTCGGCTTCTTGATGGATGCTTTCCAATTTGGAGCACCGCCACACGGAGGATTAGCTTTTGGCCTTGACAGATTAGTCGCTATCTTGGGGGGTCAGGAAACGATTAGAGATTTTATCGCCTTCCCAAAAAACAATTCAGGACGCGATGTTATGATCGATGCGCCAGCTGCAATTGATGATGCGCAATTAAAAGAACTTCGAATTAAAGTCGATATAGCATAATTGCAGTAAATTAGTCATAAAAAAATAGAAAAGCCGTTGAAAATTCAGCGGCTTTTCTATTTTAATGAATTGTTAAGAAAAATCTTAAGCGGTATTTTTTTTGAATTATCATATTCTTACAATTGAAACATTTTCATATTCCTACAATTAATGATTCGCAAATTAAGGTATTCCATAAGCAAATTGATGCAATAAAGCACGTAAAAAGACTGTAAATCAATAATTTTTACAAAAAATTAACACGTATATGTCTTTTGTATGATTTTATATATTACATTTGTTTTATTATAAATTATTATTACAATTACAATGCGTACAGGTACAGTAAAATTTTTCAATGAATCTAAAGGTTATGGATTCATTACAGACGAAGAAACAGGAAAAGACATCTTCGTTCACGCTTCAGGAATTAACGCGGAAGAATTACGCGAAGGTGACCGTGTAAGCTATGAAGAAGAAGAAGGAAGAAAAGGGAAAGTTGCTGCTAAAGTAGCAGTAATCTAAGAAAAATATAGCAATTTATTTTTTTTGCCTCTGAATGGTCTAAGAAGACGTCCCGAAGTATTCGGGACGTTTTTTTTTGGCCTTATTCTTAAAAAAATATTAAAATAACACAATGTTATTTATAATGAATAAAAATTAGACATAAACGCGGTTTCGCACCCTACTTAAATCCTTTTTTAACTTGTGTTTTACAGACTTCCAAGTTATCTTTGTGGCTCATTTTTTAAGTATAAAACCTAAGTTTATGCAATCAGATCAATATAGTTACATTCCTATTTTAATGCAGTTTATTTTAGCTGTTGGCTTTGTGGTAGGAACAATCATCATTTCTGGAAAATTAGGACCAAAAAGATCCTCTGAAGTTAAAGATCAAAACTTCGAATGCGGTATCGAATCTGTTGGTAACGCCCGTATTCCTTTTTCTGTAAAATACTTCTTAGTTGCCATTTTGTTTGTATTGTTCGATGTAGAGGTTATCTTCCTTTATCCATGGGCAGTAAACTTCAAAGACTTAGGAATTGAAGGAATGTTAAAAATGTTAGTTTTCATGTCTTTGCTTTTGGTTGGTTTCTTTTATATCATCAAAAAGAAAGCATTAGAGTGGGAATAATTTAGAGATTTTAGATTTTAGATTTCTGATTTTAGATTAACCAATTTAGAATTAAGATTTAAAATTTAATCCTCGAATAAAAATTTGATTTAAAAAATTGATTTTACTTTTTACGATTTCAAAGAATCTAAAATCTAAAATCAGAAATCTAAAATAAAATGAGCGATTCAAAAGTAAATATGGTTGCGCCGCCAGAAGGAGTTACTGGTGAAGGTTTCTTCGCTACAAAACTTAGCGATGTTGTTGGTTTAGCAAGAGCCAACTCATTATGGCCGCTTCCTTTCGCGACTTCATGCTGTGGTATCGAATTCATGGCAACAATGGCATCTCACTACGATTTAGCTCGATTTGGTTCTGAGCGTGTGAGTTTCTCTCCTCGTCAAGCAGACATGTTACTTGTAATGGGAACTATTTCTAAAAAAATGGCTCCAATTTTAAGACAAGTATACGAACAAATGGCTGAGCCTCGCTGGGTAATTGCTGTTGGAGCATGTGCTTCGTCAGGAGGAGTATTTGACACCTATTCAGTTCTTCAAGGAATTGACAAAGTAATTCCTGTTGATGTTTATGTACCAGGATGCCCTCCAAGACCAGAACAAATTGTTGATGGAGTTATGAGACTACAAGACTTAGTGAAAAGTGAATCTGTAAGAAGAAGAAGCTCTCCAGAATACCAAGAATTATTAGCTTCATATAATATCTCATAAGATGGCCTTAGAAAATACCCTGATTCAAGACAAACTTGTAGAAACATTTAACAACGATGTTTTTAACTTTCAGCAAGAAAGAGATATTTTTTCTTTAGAAGCTTCGGCTGATAAAATCACACCGTTGATTCTATTCCTTAAAAACGATCCAGAATTACGTTTTCATTTCTTAACAGATTTGTGCGGCATTCACTATCCAGATAACGAAACAGAACGTCAGTTTGCAATTGTGTATCATTTGCACAACTGGTACGAAAACAAAAGATTAAAAATCAAAGTTTTCTTAAACGGAGAAAAACCAGAAATTAAATCGGTTTCAAATATTTTCTTGTCTTCCAATTGGATGGAAAGAGAAACTTACGATTTCTTTGGGGTTAACTTTATTGGTCACCCTCAATTGAAACGTATTTTAAATATGGACGAAATGCAATCTCACCCAATGAGAAAAGAATTCCCATTGGAAGATAGCGGAAGAACTGATAAGGATGACAGGTTCTTTGGAAGAACAACAACAAATTGCTAAAAAATAATTCAACATTATAAAATGTCAGAACTATTATTACCACCAGAGCATCGCTATGCTAAAATAATTAAGGAGAGACTAAACGACGACGGAAGCGAACTTTCTGTACTGAATTTAGGTCCGACTCACCCTGCAACACACGGTATTTTCCAAAATATCTTATTGATGGATGGTGAAAAAATTCTTGAGGCTGAGCCAACTATTGGTTACATTCATAGAGCATTCGAAAAAATTGCCGAAAATCGTCCTTTTTATCAAATTACACCTCTTACAGACCGTATGAACTATTGTTCCTCTCCTATTAATAATATGGGATGGTGGATGACAGTAGAAAAACTATTAGGTATTGAAGTTCCAAAAAGAGCACAATATTTAAGAGTTATCGTTATGGAGCTGGCTCGTATTACAGACCACATTATCTGTAACGGAATTTTAGGGGTTGATACTGGTGCGTATACTGGTTTCTTATACGTATTTCAATTTAGAGAAAAAATCTACGAAATCTACGAAGAAATTTGTGGAGCTCGTTTGACTACAAATATGGGAAGAATCGGTGGTTTTGAAAGAGACTGGTCTCCAGAAGTTTTCAAAAAACTAGACAAATTCCTAGAAGAATTCCCTCCAGTTTGGCAGGAATTCCAAAACTTATTCGAAAGAAATAGAATTTTCCTTGATAGAACTGTAAACGTTGGTGGTATCACTGCCGAAAAAGCAATGGCTTACGGATTTACAGGTCCAAACTTGCGTGCTGCTGGAGTTGATTACGATGTTCGTGTAGCACAACCTTATTCATCTTACGAAGATTTCGATTTTATTGTTCCTGTTGGAAAATCAGGAGATACTTACGATCGTTTCTGTGTTCGTAATGCTGAAGTTTGGGAAAGTTTAAGCATTATTCGTCAGGCTTTAGAAAAAATGCCTCCAGGAAACGAATATCACGCTGAAGTTCCAGATTACTACCTTCCTCCAAAAGAAGATGTTTACACTTCTATGGAATCTTTAATTTATCACTTTAAGATCGTAATGGGAGAAGTTCCTGTACCAGTTGCAGAAATCTATCACCCAGTAGAGGGAGGAAATGGAGAACTTGGTTTTTATTTAGTAACAGACGGAAGTAGAACTCCATATAGACTACATTTCAGAAGACCATGCTTTATTTATTATCAAGCATTCCCAGAAATGATTAAAGGCGCTATGCTTTCTGATGCAATTATCATTCTTTCAAGTTTGAACGTAATTGCAGGAGAATTAGACGCCTAAACAATTTAGATTAAAAAAATTGTGCCTTTGTGCCCTTGTGGCAAAACAAGAATAAAATGGAAAGAAAACATTACAAACAAGAAATAAATATGACTGAGGCATTGATGAATCGCATCAATGAATTAATCAGTCATTATCCTGAAGGCAAACAAAAATCGGCTTTATTGCCTGTTTTGCATGAAGTTCAGGATGCACACAACAACTGGCTTAGTATTGAATTGCAAGATAAAGTTGCCGAGATTCTTCAAATAAAACCAATTGAGGTTTATGAAGTGGTTACTTTCTATACGATGTTCAACCAGAAGCCAATTGGTAAGTATATGTTTGAGTTCTGTCAGACTTCTTGCTGCTGTTTAAGAGGTGCCGAAGATTTAATGGATTATACTTCTGAAAAATTAGGCATTAAAATGGGAGAAACAACTCCTGACGGAATGTTTACTATTGCTGGTGTAGAATGTTTAGGTGCTTGCGGATATGCTCCAATGATGCAATTGGGAGATTTCTACAAAGAAAAACTGACAGAAGAAAAAATCGATCAGATCATTGCTGATTGTAGAGATGATAAAATAATATTACACGATAAATAAGATGTCACAAAAAATATTATTAGATAAAATCAATATTCCTGGAATTAAAACCTACGAAGTTTATCGCCAAAATGGTGGTTACGCTTCTGTAGAAAAAGCTTTAAAAACATTAACTCCAGACGAAGTTACTGAAGAAGTAAAAAAATCAGGATTACGCGGTCGTGGTGGTGCAGGTTTCCCTGCTGGAATGAAATGGAGCTTTATTGACAAAAAATCAGGAAGACCAAGACACTTAGTTTGTAATGCCGACGAATCTGAGCCTGGAACATTCAAAGATAGATTTTTGATGGAATATATTCCTCACTTATTAATCGAAGGAATGATAACTTCAAGCTACGCTTTGGGCGCTAACCTATCTTATATCTACATCCGTGGAGAATATATGTGGGTTTTTAAAATCTTAGAAAGAGCAATCGCCGAAGCAAAAGCTGCCGGATGGTTAGGAAAAAATATATTAGGATCAGGTTATGATCTAGAACTTCACGTTCACTGTGGAGCTGGGGCTTATATCTGTGGAGAAGAAACAGCATTAATCGAATCATTGGAAGGTAAAAGAGGAAACCCTCGTATTAAACCACCTTTCCCAGCGGTTTCTGGTCTTTGGGCAAATCCAACTGTGGTAAACAATGTTGAAACAATTGCGACTGTGCCTTGGATTGTAAACAATTCTGGTGATGATTATGCTAAAATTGGAATTGGACGTTCTACTGGAACTAAATTAATTTCTGCTTCAGGACACATCAAAAATCCTGGGGTTTACGAAATTGAATTAGGTTTAAGTGTTGACGAATTCATGAATTCTGATGAATATTTAGGAGGAATGTCTTCTGATCGTCCATTAAAAGCATTTGTACCAGGAGGTTCTTCTGTACCAATCTTACCTGCTGACTTGATTTTCAAAACAGCAAATGGCGAAGATCGTTTAATGACTTACGAATCTTTAAGTGATGGTGGTTTTGCTACTGGATCGATGTTAGGTTCTGGAGGATTTATTGTTTATAACGATACAGCTTGTGTCGTAAGAAACACTTGGAACTTTGCTCGTTTCTATCACCACGAATCTTGCGGACAATGTACACCTTGCCGTGAAGGAACAGGATGGCTAGAAAAAATCTTATGGAGAATCGAAAACGGTCAAGGCCGTGAAGAAGATATCGAATTATTGTGGAGCATTCAAAGTAAAATTGAAGGAAACACAATCTGTCCGCTTGGTGACGCTGCTTCTTGGCCAGTAGCTGCAGCAATTCGTCACTTTAGAGATGAATTTGAGTATCACGTTCGTTTCCCAGAAAAAATCAAAAATAGAGATCACTTTGTTGCCGAGCCTTTCTCACAAGTTAAGCATTTAGTTGGCGGTAAAGTAATCGTATAAATATAAAAAGCAGAAAGTTATAAAGTTCATAATGTTAAAAAGGACAGCAATTCTTTTCAATATTTCGACTTTCAACATTCAAATCATAAAGAGATGAAAGTAACCATAGACGGTCAAAGTATAGACGTAGAACCAGGAACAACAATCCTGCAAGCTGCACGTATGATTGGTGGGGATTTAGTTCCGCCAGCCATGTGCTATTACTCAAAATTAAAAGGCAGCGGCGGTAAATGTCGTTGTTGTTTAGTTGAAGTTTCTAAAGGAAGTGAAGCTGACCCACGACCAATGCCAAAATTAATGGCATCTTGTGTAACAGGATGTATGGATGGTATGGAAGTAAACAGTAAATCGTCTGCAAGAGTAACTGAAGCCCGTAAATCTGTAACAGAATTTTTATTAATCAATCACCCTTTAGATTGTCCTATTTGCGATCAAGCTGGTGAATGCGATTTACAGAATTTAAGTTTCGAGCACGGGAATCCGAAATCACGTTATATTGAAGAGAAAAGAACATTTGAACCAGAAGATATTGGTCCAAATATTCAACTTCATATGAACCGTTGTATTTTATGTCAAAGATGTGTACAAGTTGCAGATCAATTGACAGACAATAGAGTTCATGGAGTATTAGATCGTGGTGATCACGCTAATATTTCAACTGGTATTTCTAAAGCAATCGACAATGAGTTCTCTGGAAACATGATTGACGTTTGTCCGGTTGGAGCTTTAACAGATAAAACTTTCCGTTTTAAATCAAGAGTTTGGTTTAACAAACCTTATAACGCGCACAGAGAATGTACTACTCCAGGATGCTGTGGAAAAACTACAGTTTGGATGTTTGGTGGAGAAATCCAGCGAGTAACTGGTCGTAAAGATGAATACCATGAAGTTGAAGAATTCATCTGCAATAGCTGTCGTTTTGATCATAAAAACGTAAATGACTGGGTAATTGAAGGACCAAGAGAATTTGAAAAAGATTCTGTTATCAATCAAAACAACTACACTCAGAAATTAGAGAAAGTTGAAATCGATACTGAGAAAAATATCCTTTTAGGTAGAGATATTGACCGTAAAAAAATTAGTATGGCAGCGATTCCATTAACTGATAATGATAAAAAAGTTTAAGAAATGGAAAGTGCATTTATTATAGAAAAGAGTGTTGTAATTGTTGTCGTTTTTGCGGTAACAATGATCATGGCAATGTATTCTACTTGGGCAGAACGTAAAGTTGCTGCTTTCTTGCAAGACCGTGTTGGACCAAACCGTGCTGGATGGGGAGGTTTATTACAGCCACTTGCCGATGGTATGAAATTATTCTCTAAAGAAGAATTCGAACCTAACACTCCTAATAGATTTTTATTCTTCGTAGGTCCAGCGATTGCAATGAGTACCGCTTTGATGACAAGTGCTGTTATCCCTTGGGGAGATAGGCTTCATCTTTTTGGGAGAGACATCATTCTTCAAGCTACAGATGTTAACATAGCTATATTATACATTTTTGGAGTTCTTTCTGTTGGAGTTTACGGCATCATGATTGGTGGATGGGCTTCTAACAATAAATTCTCATTGATGGGAGCTATTCGTGCTGCTTCTCAAATGGTTTCTTACGAGGTTGCAATGGGATTATCAATAATCGCTTTATTGATGATGACTGGAACAATGAGTTTAAAAGTAATTTCTGAACAGCAAGCTGGAATGAATTGGAATGTTTTCTATCAGCCATTATCATTCTTAATTTTCTTAATCTGTTCATTTGCAGAAACAAATAGAACTCCTTTCGATTTAGCAGAATGTGAAAACGAGTTAATTGGAGGTTACCATACAGAATATTCATCAATGAAAATGGGATTTTATCTATTTGCTGAATATGCAAGTATGTTTATCTCATCTACCATTATTTCTGTATTGTTCTTTGGTGGCTACAACTACCCAGGAATGCAATGGATGGTAGAAAATGTAGGTGTAAATACAGCTAACTTATTAGGAATTGCAGTATTATTTGTAAAAATATGTTTCTTCATATTCTTTTACATGTGGGTGCGTTGGACGATTCCAAGATTTAGATATGACCAATTAATGCATTTAGGCTGGAGAATTTTAATTCCGCTTTCGATCATTAATATCATGATTACGGGTGTTGTTATTTTAAGACACGAAATCTTAGCAGCTTTAGGATTCTAAGAGTCACATTAAGCTTCAAATAAAAAACAAAATAGATTTTGAATTTGATTCATTCAAATTATAAATCATAAACTATAATAGTAAAAATGTCAATAGAAACTATATCATTATCGGGTAGAAAAAAGGTGGTGTCAAATAAGGACATGTCTTTTGTTGAACGATTGTATCTTGTGGCGATTATAAAAGGTCTAGTTATTACTGTAAAACACCTTTTTAGAAAAAAAGTTACGATTCATTATCCTGAGCAAGTTCGTGAAATGAGCCCAGTTTATCGTGGTCAGCATATGCTGAAACGCGACGAACAAGGTAGAGAAAACTGTACTGCTTGCGGATTATGCGCTTTATCATGCCCTGCTGAAGCTATCACTATGAAAGCAGCAGAACGTAAGCCTGATGAAAAACATTTATACAGAGAAGAGAAATACGCTGAAATCTATGAAATCAATATGCTTCGTTGTATTTTCTGCGGTTTATGTGAAGAAGCTTGTCCAAAAGATGCTATTTACTTAACAGAATCTAAAGTATTAGTTCCTGCTAACTACAATAGAGAAGATTTCATTTTCGGGAAAGATAAATTAGTGATGCCTTTAGAAATGGCTATGAAAAACGCTCAACTTAAAAACGCTAACTAAATGATACATATTCCAGATTTTGCACACGCAACAACTATTCAAGTTATCTTTTGCTTTTTAGCGTTCATTACCGTTATTACTGCTTTCTTGACTATTTTCAGCAGAAACCCGATTCATAGTGCCATCTATTTGGTAATTTGTTTCTTTTCTATTGCTGGTCATTATTTACTATTAAATTCTCAGTTCTTAGCTGTTGTACATGTAATAGTCTACTCCGGAGCTATTATGATTCTGTTCTTGTTTACCATCATGTTGATGAACCTGAACGAACAGCGAGAAGTTCACCGTCCTAGAATTACACGTTTAGGTGCTATTGTTTCTTTCTGTTTAATATTGATTGTTTTAATCACAATCTTTATCAACTCGAAACCAATTGTTGGTGAATACGATTCTACTGGAGAAGATTTCCAATCAATTAAAGTTTTAGGTAAAATATTATTGAACGAATATATGGTTCCGTTCGAATTTGCTTCGATCTTACTTTTGGTTGCTATGATTGGAACAGTTCTATTGTCTAAAAAAGAAAAATTAAATAAATAATGGGTAATATATTAAATCAAATAGGTATTGAAAACTACATCTTTTTGAGTGTTGTACTTTTCTGTATTGGAATTTTTGGTGTATTGTACAGACGAAATGCTATTATCGTTTTCATGTCTATCGAAATTATGTTGAATGCGGTAAACCTTTTATTTGTTGCTTTTTCAACTTATCATCAAGATGCACAGGGACAAGTTTTCGTGTTCTTCTCGATGGCGGTTGCTGCAGCCGAAGTTGCGGTAGGATTGGCCATTTTAGTTTCTATCTTTAGAAATATCGGATCAATCAGTATCGATAATTTAAAAAATTTAAAAGGATAATCAGAAATGGATACCAATTTAGCTTTAATTTTAGTTTTAACTCCTTTACTAGGTTTTCTAGTAAATGTCTTTTTTGGAAAAAGCTTAGGCAAAACAGTTTCTGGTGCAATCGGAACTATTGCCGTAGCAATTTCTTTTGTTGTTTCTCTTTTACTTTTTAATCAAATAACTTCAACCGGAAAAGGAATCGAAGTTACTTTATTTGATTGGATTCAAATTAGCAACTTAAAAATCAACCTTGGATTTTTATTAGATCAATTATCTGTTCTTTGGTTACTTTTCGTAACTGGAATCGGATCTTTGATTCACTTATACTCTATTAGTTACATGCACGATGATGAGAATATGCACAAATTCTTTGCTTATTTAAATCTATTCGTATTCTTCATGATTACACTTGTAATTGGAAGTAACTTATTAGTTCTTTTCATTGGATGGGAAGGTGTTGGACTTTGTTCTTACCTATTAATTGGATTTTGGTATAAAAACCAAGATTACAATGATGCTGCGAAAAAAGCTTTCATCATGAACAGAATTGGAGATTTAGGTCTTTTAATCGGAATGTTCATCATTGGATCAATGTTTTCAACATTAGATTATGCAACATTAAAAACGGCAATTGCTGGAGCTTCTAATTTAGATTCATCTTTACTTTCTTTAGCAGCTTTATGCTTGTTTATTGGAGCTTGCGGTAAATCTGCTCAAATTCCGTTATATACTTGGTTACCTGATGCGATGGCTGGACCAACTCCAGTTTCTGCTTTAATCCACGCGGCGACGATGGTTACTGCTGGTATTTTTATGGTAACAAGATTAAACTTTGTTTTTGACCTTGCAACAGACGTTCAATCTGTAATTGCAATTATTGGAGCAATTACTTCATTAGTTGCGGCGACAATTGGATTAGTTCAAAACGATATCAAAAAAGTATTAGCTTACTCTACAGTTTCTCAATTAGGTTTAATGTTCTTGGCATTAGGATTTGGAGCTTATGAAGTAGCAGTTTTCCACGTAATCACTCACGCTTTCTTTAAAGCTTGTTTATTCTTAGGATCTGGATCTGTAATTCACGGATTACACGGAGAACAAGATATGCGTAAAATGGGAGGTTTGCGTAAAGCAATGCCAATCACATTCTGGACAATGTTAATTTCTTCATTAGCAATTTCTGGAGTTCCATTTTTTTCAGGATTCTTTTCTAAAGACGAAATTTTATTGACAGCATTCCACCACAGCATTCCATTATATGTTGTTGGATCAGTTGCTTCAATCATGACAGCTTTCTATATGTTCCGTTTAATGTTCTTAACTTTCTTCAAAGAATTTAGAGGAACTGAAGAGCAAAAACATCACTTACACGAAAGTGGGTCATTAATTACTATTCCGCTTATCATTTTAGCAATTTTGGCAACTTTTGGCGGACTAATTAGTTTACCTGGAAACAGTTGGTTAAATGGATATCTTGCTCCACTTTTTACAAAAGTGGCAGGCGAAGAGCATCATTTAGGCACAACTGAATATACTTTAATGGGTGTTGCAGTTTTAGGTGGATTATTAGGAATTTTAATTGCTTACGTAAAATACTTTAAACAAGATAATGTTCCAGAATCTGATGAAAATATTACTGGATTCAGCAAAGTGTTATACAACAAATACTATGTAGATGAAGTTTACGACGCTGTATTTGTAGCACCAGTTAATAGTTTATCTAAATTCTTTAGAGATTATATCGAGACAGGATTGTCTGCTCTTGTTTTCGGATTAGGTAAAATAGCAAACGAGATTGCTTTCCAAGGAAAAAAATTACAAACCGGAAGTATAGGATTATATCTATTTGTATTTGTTTTAGGACTTTGTGCAATTGTTTCCTATATATTTTTAGCTCAATAATATTATTACTATGAACGTTTCTACTATATTAATTATACTTTTAATTGGTGCATTTGCCACTTATTTTTCTGGTGACAAACTAGCTTCAAAAGTTGCTTTACTTTTCAGTTTAGCCGCTTTAGGATGTTCAATTGTATTATTGAATAATTATAATGCAGGTGAAAATATCAGCGTAATCAACAGCTGGATTAATCAACCAAAAATTTCATTCGCTTTAAACGGTGATGGACTTGGACTTGCAATGGTTTTATTGACCGCAGCTTTAACTCCGATAATCATATTTTCTTCTTTCGGAAATGAATATAAAAATGCAAAAGGCTTCTATGCTCTAATCTTGTTTATGGCTTTTGCTATGACTGGAACTTTCTTAGCTGCTGATGGTCTTTTATATTATATTTTCTGGGAGTTAGCACTTATTCCAATCTACTTTATTGCTTTGATCTGGGGTAATGGTGATGCTGAAGAGCGCAGAAAAGCGGTGGTTAAATTCTTTATTTACACTCTTGCTGGTTCGTTATTCATGTTAACTGCTTTTATTTATTTATACCAAAAAGCAGGTTCTTTCTTAATCGAAGATTTATATAAAGTAAACTTATCTGCTTGCGAGCAATTCTGGATTTTCTTGGCTTTCTTCTTAGCTTATGCAATCAAAATTCCAATTATTCCTTTCCACACTTGGCAGGCAAATGTGTACCAAAAAGCACCAACTGTTGGAACAATGCTTTTATCTGGTATCATGCTAAAAATGGGATTATACAGCGTACTTCGTTGGCAATTGCCACTTGCACCAATCGCTGCTAAAGAATACATGTATATCTTTATTGGTTTAGGAATTGCAGGTGTAATCTACGGTTCAATCGTTGCATTGAGACAAAAAGATTTAAAGAAATTATTAGCTTATTCTTCTCTTGCTCACGTTGGATTAATCGCGGCAGGATCATACACTTTAACTCTAGATGGGTTTAGAGGAGCTGTTATGCAAATGATCGCTCACGGTTTTGTTGTAGTGGGATTATTCTTCGCTGCTGAAGTGATCTTTAGAAGATTCGAGACTAGAGAAATTTCAGAAATGGGCGGTATCCGTACGCAGTCTCCAAAATTTACTTCAATGTTTTTAATCTTAGTATTAGCTTCTGTTGCTTTACCAAGTACATTTAACTTTGTTGGAGAGTTTACAGTATTATACAGTTTGTCTCAAATTAATATTTGGTTTGCTATTCTTGGTGGAACAACTATTATTTTAGGAGCTTACTATATGTTAAGAATGTTCCAGCATGTAATGTTAGGAGAAACAAATGCAAAAACTTTTGCTGATGTTACACTTAACGAAGGAATTTCATTTGCCGTAATTATCGCTGTTTTATTATTCTTTGGTTTCTATCCAAAACCAATTACAGATTTGATTACACCAAGCTTGGAAAACATTTTACAAGTTATCAATAAGAACTAATATTTTAAACAAAAAATAAATTAGGATTACATTTAAAAATTGAAATCCTAAATCAAAAAGATAAAAATGAATACATTAATAGCTATAACAGGATTGGGTATTTTCTGCCTATTGTTTGAAATTCTTAATTTAAGAAAGGCCATTATTCCTATTACCATTTTAGGTTTATTAGGAGTGTTGGCACTTAATTATTGCGAATTTGGAACAGAACAAAGTTATTACAACAATATGATAGCAGTAAGCAAGTTTTCTACAGCTTTTTCATCATTGTTTATCGTTTTGACGATTTTCCTTGTAGCATTAAGTCATAATTTCTATCAAAATCATCAAGCAAAAATTTCAGACTACGTTGCCATTAAAATATTTTTACTAGCTGGAGCTGTTGCAATGGTTTCTTTTGGAAACTTAGCTATGTTCTTTTTAGGAATTGAAATTTTATCTATTGCTTTATATGTACTTGCTGCTAGTGATCGTTTGAATATCAAAAGTAACGAAGCTGGTATGAAATACTTCTTAATGGGATCATTTGCTTCAGGAATTATCCTATTCGGAATCTGTTTGATTTACGGTGCAATGGGAAGTTTTGACATTAGTGAAATTCACGAAAGTGCTTTATCTGCAGAATTGCCAATCTGGTTTCCAATCGGAATGATTTTAATGGTTATTGGAATGCTATTTAAAGTAGCGGCAGTACCTTTTCATTTCTGGGCTCCAGATGTATACGAAGGTTCTCCAGCTTTAACAACTGCTTTAATGAGTACATTGGCAAAAGTTGTAGCAATTGCAACTTTATTTAAACTGATTGCTGGTATGAATTTCATTTCTTCACTAGATAATCAAGACCTATTGCATACTTTTGAAGTGATCGTTGTTATAATTTCAATTGCTTCAATGTCTGTTGGTAATATTATGGCGCTAAGACAAGTAAACGTAAAACGTATGCTTGCTTTCTCTGGAATCTCTCATGCTGGTTTCATGTTAATGACATTATTAACGGTTTCAGCTTCAGCAGGAGTTTTATTATATTACACTACTGCTTATGCATTAGCTGGAATCGCAGCTTTCAGTGTTATTTTATACGTTTGCAGAGATCGCGATAACGAAGACATTACAAATTTCCATGGTTTAGGAAAAACAAATCCGTTATTGGCAGCAATCCTTACCGCTTCATTATTATCAATGGCCGGAATTCCTATTTTCTCTGGATTCTTTGCTAAGTTATTCTTATTCAATCAAACTATTCAAGCAGGATATATCGGTTTAGTAATTGTTGCCGTGATTAACTCTATTATTAGTGTTGGATATTATTTCAAACTAATCATCGCGATGTATTCAAAAGAACCAAACGAAGAAAGAACAGGAAGGCCATTCCTTATTTATGCAACGGCTGTAATATCAATTGTTCTAAACATTGCATTAGGTTTATTCCCATCATTAGTTTTAGATTTATTGAAATAATATAATCCTTTAGTTAAAATACAAAATCCATCAAAAAACATATTTGATGGATTTTTTTTATGCTCTAAATTAAGAACAGAAATTCATGTTAAAAAATTCCATCCAACAATTGCACTTCAAAAAATCTCCATATATTTGAGTTCAATTAAATGTATTAAAATATGAACTTTAATTCAAAAAATCCATTTTTAAACAGTAAGCGTTTTTCATCAAATGCTGAACCAAGAACAGAAGTACACCATGCTCAGATTATTGATTACAATCAAGAAATGACGGTGTCTGGAACAATCAACAAAACAGCAATCTTATTTCTTATTTTATGCGGTGCTGCTATGGTGACATGGTGGATGACTTTTAACGGAATAAACCCAATGCTGCCTACAATTGGAGGTGCAATTGTTGGTTTCATTTTAGTATTAGTTTCTTCATTTAAACCACAGCTATCTCCTTACCTAGCACCGGGATATGCTTTATTTGAAGGATTATTTATAGGAGGTATTTCTGCAATATTTGAATTAAAAGTTCCTGGAATTGTAATTAATGCAGTTGGAGCAACTCTTGTTACTTTCTTAGTCTGCCTTGGTTTATACAAATTTAAAATTGTTAAAGTTACTGAGCAGTTCAAATCTGTAGTGGTTGCTGCAACATTGGCAATTGCAACTTATTATTTAATTTCTTGGGTTGTATCAATGTTCTCTAGCTGGACACCTGTTCATTACGGAAATTCTATGATGAGTATTGGTATTAGCGTTTTTGTGATTATTATAGCTGCGCTCAACCTTTTCTTAGATTTTGATTTAATTGAAAAGGGAGCCAGAGAAAAAATGCCAAAATATATGGAATGGTTTGGGGCAATGGGATTAATGATTACATTGGTTTGGTTATATATCGAATTCTTAAGACTTTTATTAAAACTTTCTAGTAAAGACTAATAGTTTAAAAATAAAAATTACAGCCCTTTTGAGTAAAATCAAAAGGGCTTTTTTTATTGCTATAGATTAAATTTTGAATACCAAGTCGATATTCTAATTAATCTTCTAAGAATAATCTGTTACTCAAAACACAAAAATAATCTATTTCCTACAAAAAAAGTGAAATGTAATTTATGTAATAAAAAAAATTTACAGTCCCTTTTTATTCCTTTTGTTTAACGCTTTAAAATTTAAAAAAGCAAGAAAAATACGGCTTTCCGTACTCGACACGCGAGGTGCAATAAATTACAATTAATGCAATTTATTACATTTTTATCACTTTAAAAGCTAACTATTTCAAGTATCTTCTTTTTTTTAGCAAAAAAATTATCGTATTAAAAATTAATATATAATTTTGTGTAATCGATTACAATTAAACCACTTGGAATCGGAAGTAAAACCACTTGCTTTTTTTATTAACTATCTTAAACAAACCTTATGAAAAAAAACCTACTTTTCATGGCTGTCTTTCTTATGACAGTTCAATTATGGGCCCAAACTATCCAAATTAACGAAGCTTCTGGCTGGCTGGAATCCGCTTTTGTAAAATGGCAGCCTGTCAGCGGTGCCCAAACGTACAATGTCTATTATACTGGTAATGGATTTACAGACAAAAAAATAGACGACCAGCTTATTAGAAGTTATGGGTCTTACTTTCGAGCTGACATTCCTGGCCTTAAAGCCGGAACATACACAGTAAAGGTAAAACCTGTAGTGAATGGCACAGAAGGAACGGGAGCTACAACTGGCAGTCTAACTGTAAGCGCACAAGACAGAAATGGATTTGCATTTGAAGGCGGTCGTGTTCCTGGAGGATATAAAGCAGACGGAACTCCGAAAGACAATGCCGTAATTCTCTACATTACCCAAAACACGAAAAACACCATTTCAATGAATATTACAGGTGCAAGTGCAAATCCTTGTATTGGCCTACAAAATATTCTTTATGCTATCAAAAAAGGGAAAGATACACGTCCGTTTATTATTCGATTAATTGGAAATATAACTGACATGACCGTTATGGAAGGTGGTGATGTTGTTATTGAGAATGCAAACAATGCTTCGAGTTATGTTACCATTGAAGGTGTTGGAGACGATGCTGTTGCAAATGGATGGGGAGTTCGATTAAAATCGGCTTCAAACATCGAAGTCAGCAATCTTGGATTTATGAACTGCGATAGTACTGCAGGTGATAACGTAGGAATGCAACAGGACAATGACCACGTATGGGTTCACAACTGCGATTTATTTTATGGAAATGCAGGAAGTGATGCTGACCAAATAAAAGGTGACGGAGCATTAGACAATAAAACTTCGACTTACATTACGATGTCTTACAACCACTTTTGGGATAATGGAAAAGCGAGTCTTTTAGGTTTAAGCGAAGGGACAACTTCTGGATTGTATGTTACTTATCACCACAACTGGTTCGATCACTCAGATTCTCGTCATCCTCGTGTGCGCTATTATTCAGCTCATATTTACAACAACTATTATGACGGAGTTTCAAAATATGGAGCAGGTTCAACTATGGGATCTTCACTTTTTGTTGAAGGAAACTATTATAGAAATAGTAAACATCCAATGTTAACTTCTCTTCAAGGTTCTGACATTTGGGACGAAGCTAATCAAGTGAATAATGCAGGAACAATGGGAACATTTTCTGGCGAAGCTGGAGGAAGCATTAAAGCATTCAATAATACTTTTGATGCTTCTAACGGAACAAACAATATGCGTTTCGTAGCTTATAATGATCCTAATCCGCTGTATAATATCTCTGGAAAAATAAGCTCTACAACCGATTTTGATGCTTACGTAGCCGCAACAAGAGGCGAAGTGGTAAGCAGTTCTGTAAAATCTAAATCGGGTGCTAATGTCTATAACAACTTCGATACAGATGCAAATTTGTATGTGAAAAATTTAACAATTGATACTCCTGCTGCGGCAAAAACAAAAACAACTCAATATGCAGGACGTGTTTCTGGAGGAGATTTGAAATGGACGTTTAATAATGCAACAGATGATACTTCTTCTTTAGTTATTACAGCATTAAAAACAGCACTTACAAACTATACTGGAACTTTAGTTGCTGTACAAGGAGAAGGGAATCCTCCTGCTGGAACACAGACTTTAACTTTAACTTCTGCTTCAAACAACAATCAAACAGTTGTAAGCGGAACAGCAATTTCTTCAATTGTATTTACATGGGGAGGAGATGCAACTGATGCAACTGTAACTGGATTGCCTGCTTCTGGACTGACTTTTGTAAAAAATACTACAGCTAAAACGATAACTATTTCTGGTACGCCAACTGCAACAGTTTCGTACTCCATTGCAACTTCTGGAACTAGTGGTTCCCCAGCTACTGGTTCTGGAACTGTAACAGTAACTCCAGCTGGAACACAAACATTAACTTCATCTGGCAATAACAGCCAAACCGTTTCTTCTGGAACTGCTATTGCTTCGATTGTATTTACTTGGGGCGGAAATGCTACAGACGCATCTGTAACTGGATTACCAGCTTCTGGATTGTCTTTTGTAAAAAATACAACTGCAAAAACTATAACTATCACCGGAACTCCAACTGCAAATGTTTCTTATACTGTAACCACTTCAGGAACAGCTGGAACACCAGTATCAGCATCGGGAACAATAACAGTTACTACAGGTTCTGGTGGAGGATCTGAATTACATAATTTTACAACATCTGGAAAAACAAGCACCTTCTACTCGATTACAGGAAATATGAATTCAACTCCAGGTTCTGTAACTTATAACGGATTAACACTTACTGAACGTCTTAAAATAGAATCAAGCACATCAATAACGTATACCACAATGAGTGCATCAACTTTGACTTTGGTTTTTGATTCTACTTTTACAGGAAGCATTAAAGTAGACAATGTTTCTTATACTGCATCTGCTGGTATTGTAACAGTTTCTGTTGCCGCAGGTTCTCACTCTATCACTAAAAATTCTGTTGCCAATCTATTCTATATAAGCACAGTTTATGGTGGAGGCACACTAAAAACGGCTGCAGTTGCAGATTCAGCAATAACTACTGAATCAACAAAAATAGTTTTATACCCTAATCCTGTTTCAAGCACTTTATATTTAGCAGATCCTGAACAAAAAGTACAAAAAGTACTTATCTATAATATATCTGGAAATCTAATGATTAATTCTGGAAATTCTCAAAATATTGACACAAGCAGTTTAATTCCTGGCACTTACCTAGCCAAAATTTATACTGTCGATGGATCATTTAACCAAACACTAATTAAAAAATAAAAACTAACTTAACTTAAAAAGGCTTCCAAAATTGGAAGCCTTTTTTAATTTCAAATATTATGAATTACAAATCAAATTTAATTCCCTGCGCAAGCGGAAGATTTGTCGTATAGTTGATTGTATTGGTTTGGCGTCTCATGTAAATTTTCCATGCATCAGACCCTGATTCGCGTCCTCCACCAGTTTCTTTTTCACCTCCGAAAGCACCTCCAATTTCAGCACCAGAAGTTCCAATATTTACGTTTGCAATTCCGCAATCAGAACCTGTTGCAGATAAAAATCTTTCGGCTTCACGTAAGTTGTTCGTCATAATTGCAGAAGATAATCCTTGTGCAACACCATTTTGAATTTCTATGGCATTTTCTACTTCACCAGAATATTTAATTAAATATAAAACTGGTGCAAAAGTTTCATGCTGTACGATTTCAAACGAATTTTCAGCTTCGGCAATTGCTGGTTTTACATAACAGCCGCTTTCATAACCTTCACCAGATAATACTCCACCTTCAACAAGGATTTTTCCACCTTCGGCTACTACTTTATTTAATGCTGCCGCATACATTTCTACAGCATGAGTATCAATTAGCGGTCCAACATGATTCTTTTCGTCAAGCGGATTTCCGATTCTTAACTGTTTATAAGCCGCAACCAAAGCATCTTTTACTTTATCATATATACTTTCGTGAATAATCAATCTTCTAGTAGAAGTACAACGTTGTCCAGCAGTTCCGACAGCGCCAAAAACAGCACCAATAACAGTCATTTTAATATCTGCATCTGGAGTAACAATAATGGCATTATTTCCTCCTAACTCTAACAATGATTTCCCTAATCTTCCAGCAACAGTTTGTGCTACAATTTTTCCCATTCTAGTTGATCCTGTTGCCGAAATAAGCGGAATGCGAGTATCTGCAGTCAACAATTCTCCTATTTTATAATCTCCGTTTATTAAACACGAAATTCCTTCTGGAAGATTGTTTTCTTTTATAACTTCAGCTATTATATTTTGACAGGCAATACCACAAAGAGGTGTTTTCTCAGAAGGTTTCCAAACACAGACATCACCAGAAATCCACGCTAAAGCTGTGTTCCAAGACCAAACCGCAACTGGAAAATTAAATGCCGAAATGATTCCTACAATTCCTAACGGATGATATTGTTCGAACATTCTATGCCCTGGTCTTTCAGAATGCATTGTTAATCCGTGAAGTTGGCGTGATAAACCTACTGCAAAATCACAGATATCAATCATTTCCTGAACTTCACCATATCCTTCTTGCAATGATTTCCCCATTTCGTAAGAAACCAACTTACCAAGAGCTTCTTTATTTTGTCTCAATTTTTCTCCAAACTGACGCACAATTTCACCACGCTGTGGAGCAGGAATTAATCTAAAGGTTTTAAAAGCTTCTGCTGCCGTTTGAATTGCTTTTTCGTAATCTGCTGCTGTTGACATTTTTACAGAAGCAATTAATTTTCCATCAACTGGCGAATAACTTTCTAAAATTTCTCCAGAAGAAAAATTATTAATCCCTGTTGATGTTCCTTCATTTATTGTCTTGATGCCCAATTTATCAAGAGCTTCCTTCATTCCAAATTGCGATGCTATTGTTGTCATTGTAACTTTTTTGGTTAAAATTGTTATATTTTTATGTAAAGATATTGTTTTAGAATTAATTTCTAATCGTTGCTTTTAAAAACGCGCTTATTTTTAAGAAACAATAAAAGTAGAACAACAAAAAGAATAAAACTCAGACCTGATAAAATACAAATCACTTTATTTTTTCTTTCTAATTTTTCTTCAAATGATTTTTTAACTAAATCTATTTGATATTCAATATTATTCTGAAACTTAATTATTTGTACACCTCTATTTTTTTTTGATTTACTATACAACTCATCTAATAATTTTAATTCATTATTTTGAATATTTTGTAATAGATTCGTTCTCGAACATATCGAACAGCCTAAAGCATTATGATCTTTTTTGGTATAAATCAAATACTTTTTTCCTTTTTCAAAATAATAATCACAAGATCCCATACTAACCCCTAAAATCGTTCTAAAACTTTGTTCATTAATAATCTCGCCTTTATATATTTTTGAAATTTTAATGGTATAGGAGTACATTTTTTGACCATATTCAGAATATAAAGAACTATCAACTTTAATTACTTTTCCGACAAAAACCTGACTTGCTTTTTCCCAATTTTCTTCTATCGATGGTTTTTCCGAGCAATCACAGCAATATACTTCTGCGCTCATTAAAAACAAAAACAGTACAAATAGTACCTTTCTAATCATCCTATATATTTTTAGTTAAATGTAAATTTAGGGTTAATTAACATGATTTTTTCCAAAATTGAGTGCTTTATTTCTCTTTATTGATGAAATTTGCAATTCTAATTTTTTTGAATATGAATAATTTCTATCGCTTTTTTCTTTGCATCATTTTAATTTCATCTAATGCTTTTTCTCAAAAAGCAAAAAACTCTTTTTCTGTAGTTCCATTAGGTGTAATGGGCGGTATTGACGAAAAAAATCTTTCTGCTTATTTAATCGCTCCAGCCAACACAACTGATTATGTATGTCTTGACGCCGGAACTGTAAATGCTGGAATTGAAAAAGCTATTGAAAAGAAAACTTTTAAAGTTTCTACAAGCGAAGTTTTACGAAAATACATCAAAGGATATTTGATTTCGCACGCACATTTAGATCATGTTTCGGGTTTGATTATTAATTCTCCTGCCGATTCTTCTAAAACAGTTTATGCTACAAATAAATGCATTGAAATGATGGAAAACCATTATTTCAACGATCAAACTTGGGCTAATTTTGGAGACGCAGGGCCAGGGTTTCCTCTAAAAAAATACCATTTTCAGACTTTAAATTTGGGAGAAGAAACTTCTTTGACGAATACCAAAATGACAGTTAAAGCATTTTCGTTAAGCCATGTTAATCCGTTTGAGAGTACCGCTTTCTTAATTAAAAATGAAAATGATTATGCCTTGTATTTAGGAGATACAGGACCAGATGAAGTAGAAAAAAGCAATAATCTCCGTGATTTATGGACAGCTGTTGCTCCATTGGTTAAAGCCAAACAATTGAAAGGAATTTTTATTGAAGTTTCATTTCCAAATGAACAGCCAGATAAATTCTTGTTTGGTCATTTGACTCCAAATTATTTAATGAAAGAACTTCATGTTCTAGAGGATTTCGCTGGAAAAGGTTCTCTTGAAAACTTTAAAATTATCATCACACATTTGAAACCTCCAGCAAAGAATATTGCCAAAATTAAAGAGCAATTAAAAGCTCAAAATGATTTAGGATTGAAGATTATTTATCCTGAACAGGGTAAAAAGTTTGAATTGTAGTTTTATTTTGCCACTCCCGATAGCTATCGGGATAAAAGGATTAAAAGGATTTATTTTAATTTCTAAATACAAAACATAATTAAACCCGACAGGCTTTTAAAAACCTGTCGGGTTTTCTATTTCTATCAATATTATTTCTTCGCCGTGAATCTCGGATCAGTTTCCATAACAGTTCCGCAATTATCGCAAGTTCTTAATTCTTCCGAATTGTAGAAGTGTTCAAAATGAGGAAGGAAATCTTTTTCGATATTATGAAGTTCAAAATACACTTCATACAATTTATGATTGCAGTTATCGCAATGCCAAAGCAAACCATCCGTAAAACCTTGTCCAGCACGTTTACGTTCTATTACAAGTCCGATAGAACCTTCTGAACGAACTGGAGAATGTGGCACTTTTGCAGGATGCAGATACATGTCGCCAGCATTTAATTCCATCTCTTTACGCTGTCCATCTTCCTGAATGACAACCTTGATATTTCCTTCTAACTGATAAAAAAGTTCTTCTGTTTCGTTATAATGGTAATCTTTTCGTGCATTTGGTCCCGCAACAATCATTACAATATAATCTCCAGAATCAACATATAAGTTTTTATTTCCAACAGGCGGTTTAAGTAAATGACGGTTTTCGTCAATCCATTGCGTCAGGTTAAAAGGTTTTGCTATAGCCATTTTTATTCAAAATTTATGAAAAGCTAAGGTAGTGAAAAGTATTCAGTCTCAGTCGCGGTTTTCAGTTTTGCTGATACTGATTACTATGGCTGAAAACTGCGACTGAGACTGAATACTTATTTAAATTCTTTTATCAAATAAATATAAACTGGAAGATGATCACTAAAACCTGCTTCGTTAAGTGTGTTTCGCAACGGATATCCTTTATATGCACCAGAATTTTGAATAAGATATGGTCTGTTGAAAATGCCTGCTTTCCAAAAATTAAAAGTCGAAAAATCCGATTTAACCAGAGAGGCTGTCATGATAATTTGATCAAATATGTTCCAAGAATCACGATAAGCAATGGTTCCTAAACCTTTATTGGCAAGCTCTTCAAACGGATTAAAAACATCAAATTCAGCAATTTCTGCTTTTGTGCCCTTTGCACCTAATCCTTCTTTTATGCTTTTATTAAATGGTCCATCATTAAAATCTCCCATTGTCAATACTTTTGCTTGTGGATTAATTTGCTGTAATGAATCGATAATTTTTCGGTTTAATTTTCCTGCGGCTTCACGAAACATCGTTGTTGCTTTTTCTCCACCAGATCTCGAAGGCCAGTGATTTACGATAATATGTATTTCTTCATTCTCTAAAAATCCTGAAACCAAAAGCTGATCCCTTGTAAAAACCCGGTTTTTATTTTCTTTTTTAACTTCAACTTCATCATCTAAAACTTCTAATTGTTCCTCTTTTTTTGCAATTTCTTTTTTATAAATGATTAATGAAATATTAGAAAAAGAAGTTGGTCTGAAATGTTTTTTCTGATAAAGCAAAGCCACATCGATACCACGCTTGTCTGGTGAATCAAAATGAATGATTCCCAAATCTAAAGCTTGCAATGCTGGTTCTTTGATCAAGTCTTCCAAAACGTTACGATTCTCGATTTCAGCTCCTCCAATTAAAGTTGGAGCGTTTGAATTCTCGGGTGTACCAATTTCAGATATCACTCTTGCCAAATTTTTTAATTTCTGCTGATATTTCTCTATTGTCCAATGCTGTGCCCCATTTGGAGTCCATTCATCATCATTTGTAAATTCATCATCTACAGTGTCGTAAAGATTTTCAAAATTGTAAAACGCAATTGTATGTATTTTATACTTTTTGGATTGCCCCAATAATATAAAAAACGAAAAAATAAAAAGTAAACCGAGTCTAAATTTTAACTGCATAGAGAAGACATTTAAAAAACAAAACTAATTAAAATTTGTAAGATTTTTACTTTATTAAAATTTAAAAAATATTACATTTGTTTCTAACAAAAGTCTTGTACCTTGCTCAAAAAATCTGATAATTTATAACATGAAAAAAATACTGTTTTTTGCTTTTTTCTTAAGCTTTCTAAATACATTTTATGGGCAAAAAAACAGTTTCAGAGCAGAGGAAATCAGAAAACAATATAAAATTCCAGAATTGGCTTATGCCGTAGTTTCATCAGATTCTATACTTGAAATTGATGCTTTAGGATTTCAACGTTACAAACCTTCATATAAAGCAAAAATTAATGATATCTTTCGTTTAGGATCCATCACAAAAACGATCACAAGTTATATAGCTGCGACTTTAGTTAAAGAAGGAAAAATAAAATGGGATACTAAATTTTTTGATTTATATCCTGAATTAAAAGCAGCAAGCAATCCAGAAATTTACAGTGTAACCTTGCAAGATTTCTTGACATTTCGAGCCCCAATTCCAACTTGGTCTTATGGAAATGAAACGCCAAATCAACAAGAAATTAAGGGAAATAATCAAGAACAGCGTTATGAGTTTATAAGCTGGTTTTTTAAGCAAAAACAAATTGTTTCTGAGAAACAAGATTGGTACGGCTCCAATCCAAGTTTTGTTGCGGCAGGTTTAATGCTCGAAAAAGCAACGGGGAAAAGTTATGAAACTTTAGTACAAGAATTGGGTAAAAAGTTAAGCATTAACTTCGGCTTTGGACAGCCAAACATTACTGATATAAACCAGCCGTGGGGACATGATGAAAATTTAAAACCTGAAAAACCATTTGTAAATTATAAATTAAATTGGCTTTCATCGGCAGGAAATATCAATGTAAATCTTCCTGATTTTTGCAAATTTACGCAGATGCAATTACAAGGTTTGTTAGGGAAATCAAAAGTATTGTCTGAAGAGGATTTTAATAAAATGCATTTCGGTTTTCCAGAATTTTCTTTTGGATGGTATTCTGAAATAAATGAAAAATCGGGCTTAAAATATTCTTTTCACTACGGAAATCCAGGAACATTTTTAACCAAAGTGTATATTTGCAAAGATATCGATAAGGCTTTTATACTATTTGCGAATGTACAATCTGAAGAAGCTGACAAAGGTTTAATGTTGCTTCTTGCCGAATTGCAAAAACAATATGGAGGTTAAATTATTAAACCTTAAAAATTAATTTTATAATTTTAAGCAAAAGAAAAAAATGAATAAAAACTGCTTTCACTATATAAAGAGACACTTTGTCTTTTGTAAACTCGCATTTCTTATTTTTGCTTTACAATCATTCAACTGTCAATCTCAACAAAACATGATAACACCGCCTTATTTACAAAAAGGAGATACTGTGGCACTTTTGGCAACAGCAAGAAAAAACATCGACGATAACTTAAAACCAACAATAGATTTATTGCACAGTTGGGGGTTAGAAGCCGTAATCGGATCAACAATCGGTTTAGATTATAATCAATTGGCTGGAACAGATGAACAAAGAGCTGCCGATTTTCAGAAACAAATGGACAATCCAAATATTAAAGCGATCTGGTGCGTTCGCGGCGGATATGGTACTGTTAGAATGTTAGATTTACTAGATTTTACCAAATTCAAACAGCATCCAAAATGGGTTATCGGTTTTAGTGATGTAACGGTTCTTCATAATCATTTGAATACGATGGGCTACAAATCTATTCATGGTATTATGCCTGTAACGGTTCCTAGAGCAACTCCAGATGCTGTAAGTTCATTAAAAGCCGCTTTATTTAACGAACCTATTTCCTACTCTATCAGTCCAAGTCCGATGAATCGTGTGGGAAGCGCAACGGGAGAATTGGTTGGAGGTAACTTGTCTATTTTATATAGTTTATTAGGATCTCCGTCTGCAATTGACTGCAAGGATAAAATTTTATTTATCGAAGATTTGGATGAATATCTTTATCACATCGACCGTATGATGATGAATCTAAGACGTAACGGATGTATCGAAAATCTAAAAGGAATTATCATTGGCGGAATGACAAGTATGAAAGACAATGAAGTGCCTTGGGGTAAAAATGCTTTAGAAATTATAGATGATGTAACCAAAAAATACAATATTCCAGTAATTTTTAATTTCCCAGCAGGACATATTAGAGACAACAGAGCTTTAATTATGGGAAATACCGTTTCTATAGAAGTTACTGCTTCTGGAAGTACAGTTACTTTTAAAAAATAATACCGTCAAGCTCCTTATTTAAGGAAATCTAACAATACCACATAAAGATCTCGCAGAGACGCAAAATCGCAAAGTTTTAAAATGCTTTGAGGTTTTGCGTTTTTTCGTGCAATAACTTCATTTCATAAAAATAATTTCTCAGATTCACACTGAAAACTGAGACCGAGACTGAATACTATAAAAATGGCAGAACATAACGATTTAGGAAAACTAGGAGAAGATCTCGCAGCGGCATATCTTGAAGAAAATGGATATTCAATTTTAGAGCGAAATTTTGTTATTCAACAGGCAGAAATAGATATAATTGCACAAAAAGATAATGTTTTGGCCATTGTTGAAGTTAAAACTCGTTCGAGTTTAGATTTTGGTTCTCCGCAAGATTTTGTGAAGCAAAAAAAGATTCAATTACTTATTAAAGCAGTAAATGCCTACATAAACGATAGGGAAAAGGATTTTCAGGAAGATCTAGAAATCCGTTTTGACATCGTTGCGATCCATAAAAACGGGGAATCATTTGCAATTGAACATCTTACCGACGCTTTTTATCACTTTTAACATAATTTTTCATTGTTATAATTGTAACAATTTGTTTTTTTATTTATATTTGCAAAGAATTATAACATCTCAATGTTAAATTAACAAACCAACTCAACTGTTACCAAAAAAAAAAAAAAAAAAATATAAAAAATATCAGATAAAGCATTAATATCAGAGATCAAATCTGCTTGTTTGTTTAAGACAGTTTCAGACGCTGCGAAAGTGTAATCTGTAAGTTCAGAACGAACCGTGATTTCACCAATAT